>ERZ791821.16-NODE-16-length-193567-cov-7.660832_pt1 | contig 193567 bp, 185 predicted proteins | sample MGYA00510300_ERZ791821 | MGnify/ENA primary metagenome ERZ791821 (study PRJEB30046, sample SAMN00792034) | human gut metagenome | study: EMG produced TPA metagenomics assembly of the A metagenome-wide association study of gut microbiota in type 2... | reverse complement strand
CTGAAGGCCCGTTTCGACGAAGAGCGGAACATCAACTGGGCAGAAGAAATGGAGCGCCAGGGCGTGAACGTGGTTTACGGCTTCGTGGGGCTCAAAGTGCATGCCAAGCTTTGCCTGGTGATCCGTAAGGAAGCGAGCGGCATCCGCTCCTATGTTCATATCGGTACCGGCAACTACAACCCCGGCTCCGCGAAGAACTACACCGACCTTGGCCTTCTTACGTCCGCGCAGGATATCTGCTCCGATGTGACGGACCTCTTCAACGTGATGACCGGATACGCTGTCCGTGATAACTACCGCCGGCTCTTCGTTTCCCCGACCTGCATGCGAAGCGGAATCGAGCGCGCTATCCGCGCTGAGATTGAACGTCATAAGCGTGAAGGGAACGGCCGCATTGTGCTGAAGTGCAATCAGCTTGTTGACCCCGATATGATCCGGCTGCTTTATGAAGCCTCGATCGCGGGCGTCAAGGTGGACTGCCTCGTGCGCGGTATCTGCTGCCTCAAGACCAGCATCAAGGGGATTTCCGACAACATCACCGTGCGCGCGATTCTCGGCAAGTTCCTTGAGCATGCCCGTGTGTACTGGTTCGGACCTCTTGAGGATACCGAGAAGAGCTTATGCTACATGGGATCGGCTGACCTTATGGGCCGCAACCTCGATCGCCGTATCGAAGTAGTGACACCGGTGCTCGATGAAGCCCTGAAGGAGCGTATCGCGAACGAAGTGCTGAAGCTTCAGCTCGCGGATAACGCCCGTACCTGGAAGCTTGAAGGGGATGAGTATGAACGCATCCTCCCCGCCGAAGGCAAGCCTCTCGTTGATGCCCAGGCGCTGATGAGCGAAAAGTACGGGTCCTGAAAAAAGGAAAAAAAGTATGAAACCATCCTCCTATCTGGAGCTGCCGGACGCGGCTGATGCGTCTGAACAAGATTCACAGGTACCACTTCCTGAAGGTGCCCGGCGTGTTGCGGTGATCGATCTGGGAAGCAACTCGCTCAGACTTCTGGTGAGTCAGGTTGGCGGAGATGGGAGGATTCAGGTTCTGAACTGCGTCAAGTCGATGGTGAGGCTTGGCGAGGGGGCGTTCGAAAATCAGGCGCTGCAGCCGCAGGCAATTGAGCGCACGATTTCGGTACTGAAGACCTTTGCGAGAACGTGCCGCTCCTACGGTGTGAGCAAGGTGGTGGCGGTCGCTACAGCCTCTGTCCGTGAGGCGGAAAACGGAAAAGAATTCACGGAACGGGTCAAGGCTGAGACCGGAATCGATTTCAGTGTGATTTCAGGACCGGAAGAAGCCCGTCTGATCACGATGGGGGTTGAAGCCTCTCTTCCCAGAGCCGACTATCCGCGCGCTTATATGGATATCGGCGGCGGCAGCAGCGAAGTGGCCGTCGGCCGGGACGGCGTCGTCGCCTGGTCCCATAGCTATCCCTTGGGCGCCGTGCGCCTGACGAAAAAAGCTCAGATGGAAGAAGGGGAATTGGCCGAGTTAGAAGCCTATTGCAGCCGGCAATGGCTGCCTGCGCCCATAGAACCATCGGCGTCCCTCATCGGCGTAGGCGGGACGCTGACGACGCTGGCGGCGATGGAGCTGGAAATGACGGAGTACGATCCGTCCCGCATCGAAGGCTGCGTCGTGCCGCTGGACCGCCTGTCCTATCACCTGGACAGATTGCGGCGTATGGGCCCCGAAGGCCGACGCCATGTGGCGGGGCTGCAGCCGAAGCGCAGCGACATCATCGTCGCCGGGCTGGCTGTCGCCCGCTCCTTTTTGCGGCGATACGGCTTTGACAGCATTCGCATCAGCGAAAGCGATTTGATGGAAGGCGTCTTTTTCCGCCATTCCTTCCACGATGCCGCTTGGCGCGGAGGCGGCGGGAGCGGCCTATGAACGTCGTTGAAACTGTAGAAGCATACTGCCGGCAGCATTCGCTGTTTCAGCCGGGAGAGACGATTCTGATCGCCTGTTCCGGCGGGCCCGACTCGCTGGCATTGCTGGATATATTAGCCAGGCTGCGGCCGGCCTATGATTTGCGCCTCGCCGTATGCTACGTCCATCACGGCATTCGGGAGGCCGCCGACGAGGAGGTCCCGTTTGTACGGCAGGAAGCGGAGAAGCGGGCCTGCCCCTTTATCTGCCGCCGGGCAGACGTGCCGGCACTGGCGGCGCAGGAGCACGCGTCGCTGGAAGCTGTCGGCAGGAGAGAGCGGTATCGCCTGCTTCGCGAAGAAAAGGACTGTCTGGGGGCCGCGGCGATTGCCGTAGCCCATCATCAGGATGACCAGGCGGAAACGGTGCTGCTGCACTTGCTGCGCGGCAGCGGACTGGCCGGATTGGGTGCGATGCGGCCGCGAACCGGCGACGTCGTCCGCCCGCTCCTGGGCATAACGCGCGGAGATATCGATGCTTATGTCAACGAGCGGAATCTGACGCCGCGTCACGACGAGACGAACGACTCTGTCCGGTTTACGCGCAACCGCATCCGCCTGGAGCTGCTGCCGGCGCTGCGGCAGTACAATCCGTCCGTCGTCGGCGATTTGAACCGGCTGGCGCAGATTGCCCAGGCCGAAGACGACTGCATGGCCCAATGGGCGAGCCGACTGTACGAGGCTCACGTCAAGCCGTGCGAAGGCGGGGCCGGCGTGGAAAAGAAATGGTTTCTCAGCCAGCCCGTAGCCCTGCAGCGCCGCCTCGTGCGCCTGCTGTGCCGGAACGCGGCGGGGACGGAGCGGGATATACCCTTTCATTACGTAGAAACGATACGGGAGCTGGCCTGCAAAGGCGCGGGCAAGCAGTTCCAGACGGGCAGCGTCACGGCCTATACGACGAAATCCGATTTGTGCGTCGTAGTGTCGCAGGGCATAAAGGGCCGGCGCAGAACGAAATCATGAAAAAGAAAGCATCGCAGGGAAGCCTGCGTCGTTATATATACTTTGTCATTCCGGGGGAGGATATACGATATGCATCAAGACGTAAAAGAAATATTATTTACAGAAGAACAAATACAGAAGCGAGTGCGGGAAATGGGCGCGCAGATAACGGCCGATTACGCCGGCAAGACGATTTTGCTGTGCGGCATTTTGAAAGGCGCCGTCGTGTTCTATACGGATTTGGCCCGCCAGATTCAGGTTCCCGTAAAATTTGACTTCATGAGCTGTTCCAGCTACGGCTCGTCGGCCACGTCGTCCGGCGCGGTTACGATTCGCAAGGACATGGACAACGACGTCGCCGGAAAGGATATCCTCATCGTCGAGGATATCATCGATACGGGCATTACGCTGAGCTATCTCGTGCCCTATTTGAAAGACCGCGGCGCTAATTCGGTCAAGCTGGCTACCTTGCTGAGCAAGCCGTCGCGCCGGCAGGTCGACATCCACGTCGACTACAACGGCTTTGAAATTCCCGACGCCTTCGTCGTCGGCTACGGCCTGGATTATGACAGCTCTTATCGGAATTTGCCTTATATCGGCATATTGAAGGAAGAAATTTATACGAAATAAACATACACTATTACCGTCTTGTTTTGCGGGAAAAGCTGTTGTTGCATTGTCCGAAGTATGGTAATATAGATATTGTATTGGTTGCATGACATTACTTAATGATAGATTACTTTGAAAGGAGTAGTATCTTGAGCAAATTTGTGCGTAATGTAAGTTTATACTTACTGATTATCATCGTTGCCGTTTCTATCATCGATGCGTTTACGACAAATAAAGCTGATAAATCGGAAATTTCCTATACGAATTTCATGAATCAGGTTCAGCAGAAAAAGGTAGACGCAGTCCAGATCACGGACGACCACGCCATCGTCGGTCAGCTGAAGGACGGCACGTCTTTTACATCGTACGCCCCGACGGACGCGGCTATGATGCCGGCTCTGCGCGACGCGGAGGTCAACGTCATCGCCAAGCCGCCTGAACAGCCCTCGTGGTGGATGAGCCTGCTGAGCTCTATCCTGCCGATTTTGATTCTCATCGGCGTGTGGTTTTTCATCATGCAGCAGACCCAGGGCGGCGGCGGCCGGGTGATGAATTTCGGCAAGAGCCATGCGAAGATGCACGGCGAAGGAAAAATCAAGGTATCCTTTAAAGACGTTGCCGGCGAAGACGAAGCGAAGGAAGAATTGGCGGAAATCGTCGAATTTCTCCGCAATCCCGGCAAATACAACAACATCGGCGCCAAGATTCCCAAAGGCGTGCTGCTCTTCGGGCCTCCGGGCACCGGGAAAACCCTGCTGGCCCGGGCCGTTGCCGGCGAAGCAGGCGTTCCCTTTTTCAGCATCAGCGGCTCCGACTTCGTAGAAATGTTCGTCGGCGTCGGCGCGTCCCGCGTGCGCGATCTTTTCTCCCAGGCTAAGAAAAACGCGCCGTGCATCGTCTTCATCGACGAAATCGACGCCGTAGGCCGCCAGCGCGGCGCAGGCCTTGGCGGCGGTCACGACGAACGCGAACAGACGCTGAACCAGCTGCTCGTAGAAATGGACGGCTTCGGCGCCAACGAAGGCATCATTACGATCGCCGCGACGAACCGTCCCGATATCCTCGACCCGGCGCTGCTGCGTCCCGGCCGTTTTGACCGTCAGATCACCGTCGACCGTCCGGACCTGCGGGGCCGCAGGGCTATCCTGGAAGTGCATGCCAAGGGCAAGCCTCTCGGCAAGGATGTCGATTTGGATATTATCGCTAAGAAGACGCCGGGCTTTACCGGCGCCGATTTAGGCAACCTGCTGAACGAAGCGGCTTTGTTGGCGGCTCGTGCCGATAAAAAAGTCATCAACATGGCCGAACTGGAAGAAGCCAGCGAAAAGGTATGCTTCGGCCCGGAACGGCGCAGCCATGTCATCAGCGACAAGGAAAAGCGTCTGACGGCCGTTCACGAATCGGGCCACGCCCTCATCGCCTACTTGCTGCAGCCGAACTCCGACCCGGTCCATAAGGTTACGATTATTCCCCGCGGCCGCGCCGGCGGCTATACGATGATGCTGCCGAATGAAGAACGATCCTATGAGACGAAATCGTATTATCTGGCGCAGATCCGCGTCGCCTTGGGCGGCCGGGCTGCCGAAGAAATCGTCTTCAACGAAATCAGCAGCGGCGCGTCGGGCGACCTGCAGAGCGTTACCCGCATCGTCCGCCAGATGATTACCCGCCTGGGCATGAGCTCCAAGCTGGGACCGATGGTCTTCGGCGAGCAGCAGGACCAGGTGTTCCTGGGCAAGAGTTTGGGACACGACCGCAATTACGGCGAAGGCGTAGCCGAACTAATCGACAGGGAAATGCACGACATCGTCACCGAGGCCTATGCCGACGTACTGCGCATGCTGAAGGAACATATCAAGGCTCTTCACAGCATGGCAGAAGCGCTGCTGGAAATCGAAACGATTAATCACGAACAGGTAGAAAATCTGATTAAATACGGTTCGCTGGAGGCACCTAAGCCGGAAGGCGACGGTGAAAGCGCCGAAGGCGCCGAACCGGCGGAAGGGCAGAAACCCCATGTAGAAGTCAGCCCGTGGGGCAATACCGTATCAGAAGACAAAAACTAAATGAAAAAGCTGCGGCACTGTCGCAGCTTTTTTACGTGACGAAGAAAGTTTCTGTCAGACACATAAAAAATGTAATGATTTATATTACTTTTTCTTGATATTGACAGGGATTTCTTTTATGCTACAATTTCTGTATGCCCAAAGATATAGGCATGTCTGTTATATCTATGACGGCATCGTATCGTTAGTATTAGGAGTGAAAAAGCATGAGACAGGATATCCTGGATTATTTGATGGAGAATCAGGGGACTTTCGTATCCGGACAAAAAATTTCCGAATTATTTGGGATTTCCCGTACAGCCGTTTGGAAACATATCCGCGTCTTGAAACAGCGGGGATACGTCATTGAATCGTATACGAAAAAAGGCTATTGTTTGAAAGAAGCGCCGGAGCTGCTGCGGCCGGAGCAGATTGCCAACGGGCTGAAGACCGGCCTGTTTGGAAAAAAGATCGTGTATTTTGAAAAGGTGGACTCGACAAATACGGTGGCCAAACGACTGGCCGACCAAGGGGCCGACGAAGGGACGATCGTCGTCGCCGAAGAGCAGACCGGCGGGAGAGGACGTCTCGATCGTTCTTTCATATCGCCCTTTGCCCAGGGGATTTGGTTTTCCCTTATTTTGCGGCCTACCTTTCCGCCTATGGAAGTTTCTAAGCTGACGCTGGTCGCCGCCGTGGCCCTGACCAAGGTGCTGCGCCGGGCCGGCCTCATCCACTGCGGCATCAAGTGGCCCAACGATATCCTGGTCGGAGACAAGAAGCTGGTCGGAATTCTGACGGAGCTGAACGCGTCTGTAGAAAAGATCAACTACGTCGTCATGGGCATCGGCATTAACACGTCCCTCGGCAAAAAAGCGCTGCCGCGGGATCTGAAAAAGACCGTGACGAGCTTTGCCATAGAAAACGTGCCCGTACAGCGGGTGGAACTGCTGCAGGACGTGCTGCGCGAATTGGAACGATACTATGACGTGGCCGGCGAGCAGGGCTTCGCGCCGATTTTGGAAGAATGGAAGGTCTTGTCCTGCATGCTGGGACGGGACGTAGAAGTCTCGGCATCGGACCGGTCGTTTACGGGAAAGGCCGTGACGCTGGACGAAAACGGCAACCTGATGGTCGAGACGGCAAATGGTGTGGAACGAGTACTGGCCGGCGATGTGCGGGTTCGCCCCGTTTGACCGGACGGCGGCAATCGAAGAGGATAGAGGCGGCATACGCAGTACAGAACGGGCTGCGGCATGCCGCTTTTTCTTCGGAAAATAGACGGCAAGACCTATCCAAGGAAGAAAAACTTTGTTATTATAGTAACCGTATATTATTTCATTTAGGGCAGGGAGAGTACAGCGTATGTTATTAGTCATTGATGTAGGAAATACAAATATTGTTCTCGGCGTATTCAAGGGAAAGGAATTGCTGGACCACTGGCGCATTTCGACGAACAAGCTGCGCACGACGGACGAATACGGCGTGCTGATTCGCGACCTCTTTTACTTGAACGATGTGAATTCGGAAGATATCGACTCGATCATTATTTCATCTGTCGTACCGCCGGTTATGCCGACGCTGGAACGCATGTGCCAGCGCTATTTCGGCTTGGTGCCCCTGATTATCGGGCCGGGCGTGAAGACGGGAATGGACATTAAATACGACAATCCCCGCGAGGTAGGCGCCGACCGCATTGTCAATGCCGTGGCGGCTTACGCGAAATACGGCGGCCCGGTCATCATCATCGATTTCGGCACGGCTACGACCTTCTGCGCCGTCGATAAGAAGGGCAACTACCTCGGCGGCTCTATCTGCCCGGGCATCGGCATTTCGACGGACGCCCTGGTGCAGCGTACGGCCAAGCTGCCGCGCATCGAAATCCGCCGCACGGAAAAGGTCATTTGCCGCAATACAGTGGAAAGCATGCAGGCCGGCGTGTACTACGGCTATGTCGGCCAGATCGAAGGCATTGTCAATCACATGCGCAGGGAATTGGGCGGCAATGCCAAGGTCGTCGCGACAGGCGGCTTTGCCGTCGTCCTCGCGCCGGAAACGAAGGCCATCGACGTCGTAGAACCGATGCTGACCTTGGAAGGATTGAGAATTATTTATGAACGAAATTGCTAAGCCCTTTGCCATCGGCCCGGTCCGGCTTGAACGGCCGGTCATCCTGGCCCCCATGGCCGGCGTATGCGATTTGCCCTACCGCGTCATTGCCCGCCGCTATGGCGCGGCTTTGGTATGCACGGAAATGGTCAGCTCTCAGGGCATACGCTATAAGAACAAGCATACGGAGGAACTGCTGTATATCGACGAGCGGGAGCATCCCCTGTCGATGCAGATATTTGGGGCCGATCCCGTCGTCATGGCCCAGGCGGCAATAGCCGTCGAACAGGCCGGCGCGGATATTGTCGATATCAACATGGGCTGTCCCGTCAAAAAGATCGTCAAAAACGGCGAAGGCTCGGCCTTGATGAAGGATTTGCCTAAGGCGGAGCAGGTCATCGCCGCCGTCGTAAAGGCCGTGTCTATTCCCGTCACCGTAAAAATGCGTACCGGATGGGACGACGATTCCTTTACGGCCGTCGAATTGGCCAAGCGGGCGGAAGGGGCCGGCGCGGCGGCTATTACTGTTCACGGCCGGACGCGGGAGCAATTTTACAGCGGCCGCGCCGATTTGGATAAGATACGGCAGGTCGTAGAAGCCGTCTCCATTCCGGTCATCGGCAACGGCGACATCGTAGACGGCCCGTCGGCGATGCACATGTTTGAGGCGACAGGCTGCGCCGCCGTTATGGTCGGCCGGGGCGCTCAGGGAAATCCGTGGATTTTCCCGCAGATATACCGCTATATGGATACGGGAGAAATCCTGCCGCCGCCGTCGCCGATGGAACGATACGAGCAGATTCTGGAGCATTTTGAAGCCCTGCTGGCCTATAAGGGAGAATATATCGGTGTGCGGGAAATGCGGGCTCATGCTTCGTGGTACACGAAGGGCATGTACGGCTCGGCGGCCCTGCGCGAACGCATCAATCGGGCCGACACGGCCCAGGCGTTCAGGGACTGCATCCATGAGATGATGGAAGAAGCGGCTTGTATATGATATGTAATCGTTTTATTGTCGTTCTGTTCCATAAGAGAAAGGTGTTGACATATGTGGCATGAATTCTATCATTTTGACAGACAGACAGACAGACAGACAGACAGACAGACAGCTTGTATCTATTTTAGTGCCGTGTTATAACGAAGAAGCGGCACTGCCTGTGTTTTATGAAAAAACGTCGGCAGTTATTAATAAAATAGACCAATATGCGTTCCAATTCGTATTTGTCAATGACGGCAGCACAGATAGTACGCTGCATATTCTTCAGGAATTGCGGGCGAAAGATACGCGAGTGTGCTATGTCGATTTATCTCGTAATTTCGGCAAAGAAATTGCTATGATTGCCGGTATCGATTATTTGTCTGGCGACGCGGCTATTATAATGGATGCCGATTTGCAGGATCCGCCGGAGTTAATTCCTGAAATGATTTCCTATTGGGAACAAGGATACGACGACGTATGCGCCAAACGAACCGGCCGTGAAGGAGAAACGTTCTTCAAAAAATGGTCGTCCCATATGTTTTACCGCATACTGCAAGGCGTATCGAATATTCCGGTTCAGAGGGATGTTGGAGATTTCAGGCTGTTGGATAAGCAATGCCTGGAAGCATTACGATTAATGCGCGAATCGCAGCGTTATACGAAAGGTTTATTCAGCTGGATTGGATTTAATAAAAAAGAAATTCTTTTTGAGCGGCCGGCGCGGATTGCTGGAAAAACGAAGTGGAATTATTGGAAGCTGTTGAATTTAGCTATTGAAGGATTAACTAGTTTTACTATAGCGCCGTTGCGGCTGGCATCCTTTGTCGGTTGTATATTGGCGTTTTTGGCCATGATGTACATGGCTGTCATTATTATCAAGACAATTATATATGGAGGCGATGTCGCAGGGTACCCATCCTTGATCACCGTGATACTGTTTATTGGCGGCGTCCAGCTATTCTTCCTAGGCATTATGGGAGAATATTTGGGGCGCGTGTTCAATGAAAGCAAGTTTAGGCCGTTGTATTTGGTCAAAGCATACAATGGAAATAAGGTTATAAAACAAAGAGTACGGGGATAAGGAGGGGGTTAACATCATGACTTTTCAATGGAATTTTCATAAGGCTCAACAATGGGCATATGCTATATTTATATTTTTAGTTATGTTCATGTTTTTTGTTAAAGGAAATATGCTCGTGCCATATGATGGCGACGACTGGAGCAATCTTTCAAGTATGAGAAATGCGATTCCTATGCCGAACGGATGGAATCCCATAAAAATTTTGCCGGAGACGCTATTTCCGATAACAGGCTTTTTTGCGGCATATGCTGTCAATCCGATTATAGGAGACTATATTCAGTCTATTAGTATTACGTCGGCATGTGTTCTCAGCTTTATAATTACAATATATGTTCTATTATTCAGAAGATGGCTTGTTCAAATCTGGAACGTATCTTCTGCAACTAGTTATGCCTTTTCATTCTTGTTTTTATTATTTCATTTTTTAGTTTTCAAAGGAAAAGTAGGAGCCAATCCGTTTTTACTTGGTTCAATTAATCTGACCTGTATTTTTCATTATTTAATACCTGCGCTATGGAACGCTAGTTTAGTGCTTTATTTTTGGCAATGCCGCATTACGGGGACGCTTCAAGTTTCAGACAATTTAGGAAAAAGAAGTTTTCTTTATATCGTGATTTACTTAGCAATTTTTTCTAATGTTTTGTCGAGCATTATATTAAGTGCTTACGTAGGCGCTTGCTTGGCGAAAAACTTTATACGGCAGAGGATACGTACTAAGCAGGCCTTTTTTGCATACCTGAATGAAAATAAATTCTTTGTCATCATTTTAGTCGTATGGCTTATTTCATTGATTTTAGAAGCGAATGGAGGTCGCTCTAGGTCGATCGGTACTAGTATTGCTCATTTGCCGCTATATGAGACAGGAATGGTGTTCATTAAAGTTTTTAAACACATTAACAAATATTTTGCAGGAACGTTTGTTTTTGTAATAGCGGCAGCAGGGATTTATTATTATAAAAGCAAGAATCTGCTGCAGAAAAAAGTACTTCGCAATGAGATGTCTATTTTATTATTGGCTTTATTAGGAACGGGGATGTATTTGCTCCTGGTCTGTGCAAAAGCTGGTGCTGGATACATAGGAAGAAGCGATGTCATCATTGGCTTATTCTTTTGGATACTTTTATTGCTGTTCTCTTGCGGGGCGTATATTGTTGCATATTGGCAGAAGATAAGTTTGCTATTGCCCCTTTTATTATTATTTTTTACAGTGCAAACCATTTATAGCAGTGGAGATACTTATTACGCTGAAATTACTATGGGAAGAATTGATCCGGAAATTTGTTATCAAATCGATAAAGATCTGATAAATCAAATTATAACTGCGGAACAAGAGGGGAAAACGGAAATGATATTGGTTGTACCAAAAGGAGACAATCGGGATAATTGGCCTCATCCCATGTATATGGGCGGGAATATTTCTAAAACATTACACCGGCATGGGATTATTAGATATCTAATTTCTATTAAGATTCAGCCGGATACTTCTATGAATGAAACATATCATATTCCTGTTCCTAAATAATTACATATGCTTTTATACGCGAATAAACTCTCATTCATTGACATACATAACAGATACGCATATAATTAAAGTTATCGTAAAATAGAAAGGTGGAAATAGTGCCAAGGTGTCTTGACACTATTTCTATTTGCCGTCATAGGGAAAAGGAGTACGAGTATGACAAATGAAACGCTGATTACGCAAGAAGGTCTGGAACAATTAAAGGAAGAATTAAACGAGCTGAAATCAGTTCGCCGCATTAAAGTTTCCAAACGTATTCAGGAAGCGATCGCTTTGGGCGACTTGAGCGAAAACTCTGAATATGACGACGCTAAAAATGAACAGGCTTTTGTCGAAGGCCGCATTTCCGAACTGGAAAATAAAATCCGTACGGCAAAAATCATTCAGGAATCTGACGACAGCAGCGCAAAGGTGCGGCTGGGCTCTAAAGTGATTCTGGAAGACGTAGAAACGGGCGACCGTTTTGAATATACCGTAGTCGGCACGGCGGAAGCCGATCCGTTCAACAATAGAATTTCCAATGAATCTCCCGTAGGCAAGGCGATTTTGGGACAGCCGATCAACGAAGCGAATCCCGTCGTCGTCACGGTCAAAGCGCCGGCAGGCGAATTGAAGTACCGGATTTTGCCGTTTACGGCAGAATAAGAAAGCCTATAGGAGGAATTATCATGTCCGATGAAATGCAGAAAGAAAATCTTGTCATAGAAGAAGAAAAATTAAACGACCAAACGAAGGTGCGCCGCGAAAAGATGCAGAGCTTTATCGACGCCGGCGTCTATCCCTTCGGTCAGAAGTTCGACTGGGACCACCATGCCCAGGAATTGAAGGACCAGGCAGAAGCTCTGGAAAAAGACGAAACGGTCGTCCGCATTGCCGGCCGCCTCATGGCGATCCGCCGTCACGGCAAGACGGCGTTCTGCGTCCTTCGCGATATCAGCGGAGAAATCCAGCTGTATTTCCGCAAGGATATTTTGGGTGAAGAATCGTATACCTTGTTCAAGCTGCTGGACATCGGCGATATCGTCGGCGTCGAAGGGGCTGTTTTCACGACCCATACGGGCGAAACGACGGTCCGCGTGGAAAAATGGACGCTGTTGTCCAAGTCTCTCCGTCCGCTGCCGGAAAAATTCCACGGCCTGACGGATAAGGAAACGCGCTATCGCCAGCGGTATTTGGACCTGATCGTCAATCCGGAAGTAAAAGACACGTTTATTAAACGTTCCCAGATTATCAAGGGTATTCGCCAGTATTTGGACGAACGGGGATTCCTGGAAGTAGAAACGCCGATGCTGCACACGATTGCCGGCGGCGCGGCTGCCCGTCCCTTTAAGACCCACCACAACGCCCTCGATATGGATATTTACCTGCGCATTGCGCCGGAACTGCACTTGAAGCGTCTGCTCGTCGGCGGCCTGGAACGGGTATATGAAATGAATCGCTGCTTCCGCAACGAAGGCATCGACACGCGCCACAACCCGGAATTTACGACGGTAGAATTGTATCAGGCCTACGGCGATTTGGAAGACGTCATCAAGATTACGGAAGAAATGGTATCTCAGCTGGCCATGAAGCTGTACGGCACGATGAAGATTACCTATATCGACAAGGAAATTGACCTGACGCCGCCCTGGGACAGAATGACCATGATCGAAGCCGTCAAAAAATATACCGGCGAAGATTTCACGGACGTCAAGACCGTAGAAGAAGCGCGGGCTATTGCCGACAAGCTGCATGTCGAATACGGCGAATACGACGGCATCGGCAAGATTATCAACGGTTGTTTTGAGGATTACGTAGAAGAAAACCTGATTCAGCCGACGATCATTACGAACCACCCGCTGGAAATTTCGCCGCTGAGCAAGCAGGACCCGGACAACCCCTTGCTGACCTATCGCTTTGAAGGCTTTATTTACGGCCGCGAGCTGGCAAACGGCTTCGGCGAATTGAATGATCCTATCGACCAGCGCAACCGCTTTGTCGAACAGATGAAGGAACGCGAACGGGGCGACGACGAAGCCCATCAGATGGATGAAGACTACTGCCGCGCTCTGGAATACGGTCTGCCGCCGACAGGCGGCTTAGGGATCGGTATCGACCGGTTGGTCATGTTCCTGACCAACAGCGCGTCGATTCGCGACGTATTGTTGTTCCCGCTCAGCCGTCCGGAACAGAAATAATTAGGAAACACCCTTTGAACCATCGTGTCGAAGGGTGTTTTTTGCAAAAGCCCCATGAGGAGGAAAGACGATGAACGGAAAAAAGAAGGTTATACTCGCTGTTTTTTGCCTGCTGTGCGCGTCCTGTCTGCCTGTCGGGGCCGCCTCTGCCGACGGCAGTCCCGCCCAGTCTGAGCCTGCCCTTACGGCAGTCCAGAGTCGTGCCGGCGCTGCAGAGCAGACTACGGCGGCAGGGGAAGGCGAAGAGGCTGATAAAAAAGACAAAAAGAAACCGATTTCCAACGGCAAGATATTGACCAAGGACGAAATCGGGGCGATGGATATTGCCGTTCCCAGCGTCCTGCACGCCGGCGATTTTCACGTCGGCGGCATACACTGCGGCGACAGCCTGCGCAAGGTTCGGAGCCTGTACGGCAGCCCGACGAAGTATGCCCGCAGCGCCCATTATACGACGATGCAGTATGACGGCAAGGATATTGCCATGCGGGTTCGCAGCCGAAACGACACGGCCGATATTCTGAAGGAAACGGGAGAAGAACGGGAAGGTGTCCGCGTCGGCGTCGAATCGGTATTTCTGACCAACGGGAAAGACGCCGTCTTCGGCCGGGGCCTGCGCCTGAAAATGCCTGCGGAGGTACTGGTCCGCCAGATGGGGATTCCCTCCAATGTCCTGCGTGATGCCGACGCCAATATTTATTATTTTGTATATGAAAATCCTGCGAGGGACGGAGCCATGATTTTTGCCGTCGCCAATCGGAAAATCGAGCGGGTAGCCCTCATGCCGCCGCGCCTGCCCTACAGCCGCGGCGAAGCCCTGCCGGCGCAGAATAAATGGTCGGAACGGGATTTTACGCTCATGGGATTCAGCCTGAATCAGCCCTTCCAGGCCAATAAATACAACATGTGGAACAACCTGGTCAAACGGGACAGCAATAATTTTTGGCTCTATGGCGATTACGGCGTCGAAGTAGACCGCCGGAACATGGTGCAGAAAGTCTTTTTGCTGACCAATAACGCCTATACGAGCCGCGGCGCGACATTAGGGTATCATATTTCGACGGTATTGTCCCTGTACGGCCGGCCCGACCGGGTCGAAGTTGGGCCGGAAGCGGAGAAATCCGTTGACGCCTACTATTATGACAGTCCCTTCCAAAAGGGCATTTCCCTGGTCTTCGTCGTCAACCATGCCAGCCGGTATGTAGAAGATGTGCTGCTGATCAGCGCGCCTATTCAAAATCTGCAGGACCCTATGGCCCGCTACGGTCTGCAGTCCTGACGGCGGCGCAGGACGATTCTTCAAGTATATACAAATAAAATAGCAAAAATGCTTTACTTATATGACTGACATCCAGTATAATAAATATAACTAATACTAGCAGATGAAGGTGATTTTCATGGTTACAGATGCAGATGTTTTAAAACGGTGGAAGTACATTGCTCAGGAAGATGAAAAGCTGCTTATCCTTATCGGCGGTCCCGGCTCCGGCAAGAGCAAGCTGATCCGTGAACTGACGTTCCAGGATGGCTGGAAGATTTGCGAAGCCCGCGAGCTCTTTGACGACGAATTCTTGGAAATTCCTCGGGCCGACCGTCCGGAAAAAGCTATTTCCCTCATTTCGACGGCGATTCACCGTCTCAACGCCCGCGTTGTCATGATCGATAACGTCGAATTCCTGTTTGCTCCGATTTTGAACCTCAATCCGGTTCAGATGCTGAAGGATTTGAGCAAGGAATGCCCGATTATCGTCAGCTGGCGCGGCAGCCTGGAAGGCAACACGTTGTATTTCGAACACAACGGTGATCCCAAGTATGCTAAATTTACAATCGAAGATCCGAAACATGTAATGTCCCTCGACTGATTTCCCCGTACGTGCGTAAAACGCCGCAGAGCCTGTTGATTCTGCGGCGTTTTATTTTGCTCTTTTTTTCTCTGGTAGGGCATGGTATAATGACAAAAGTGTTTGTTTGATTTCAATAAAAGGAGCAGATAACGATGGGTGACTATATGATTGCCGTCATCTTGGGGATCGTCGAAGGGGTAACGGAATACCTGCCTATTTCTTCGACGGGTCACATGATTCTCGTCGGCGACTGGCTGGGATTTACGGGGCCGAGGGCCAGCGTATTTGAAGTATTTATTCAGCTCGGCGCTATTTTGTCGGTTCTGGTGATTTATAAAGAAAAGTTTATCCGCATGCTGCGGCAGTACCGCTGCTGGGATATGCTGCGCCCGCAGAATTGGCGGCGCAACGATACGGGGCTGACGCTGGCTCACGTGGGAGCGGGCATCGTGCCGGTCATGATTATCGGCTACTTCGCTCATGGAGCGATCAAAACGTATCTCTTTTCCGTTGGTACCGTCATCATCGGCCTGGTCATCGGCGGCGTGTTCATGCTGCTGGCCGAACGGGCGAAGATACGCGTGCTGTGCGACGATGTGGAAAAGATGACGATCTTGCAGGCATTTTTAGTCGGCGCCTTTCAGATGTTTGCCTTGTGGCCCGGCTTTTCCCGTTCCGGCTCGACTATTGCCGGCGGCTTATTTCTGGGGCTGAGCCGGAAGGCTGCGGCAGATTTTTCCTTTATCATTGCTGTGCCGGTCATGATTATCGCCTGCTTTTACGATTTGCTGAAGAGCTGGTCTGTGTTGGACAGCGGCGATTTGATTATGATTGCCATCGGCTTCGTGACGGCCTTTATCGTAGCATATATTTCCGTATTGTGGTTCCTGAAATTTCTCAATAAGTCGACCCTTACGTCCTTTGCCTGCTACCGGTTTTTAGTCGCCGTCGTGTCGTTCGTGTATTTCTTCATCCTGAAATAGAAAAAGCGCCGTGAGGCGCTTTTTTTGCGGTTATGCCTGAGGTGATGAAAGGACGGCGAAGCTGCGGGACACATCGGTGATAAAGGGCTGCGGATCGGCTCCTTCCGGCAGGTCGCGCAGGATGCCTTCCAATATATTGGGGAAAAAGAGATTGACGCCCTGCATATATACGTAATAATAATACTGCAGTCCGTCGTCTCCTTTTAAAATGATCGGAGCCAGCTCGTCGTTTACGGTGAAGGCCAGCTCGTAAAAAGCGAGCAGTTCTTGCTTGAAGCGGTCTAAATGGAGCTCGTTTTTCCCGTAGTCTTCCAGAAGATGGGAGCCCATATCTGCCAGAGCCGTCGGAAGGCCCGCCGCTTTTTCCGGCATTTCCGCACCGTTGTCTTCCAGAACGTGATGGAGCGTATGAAGGGCGCCGACGAGGGATTCGCAGAAAAAATTAAAGGTCAGCAAGCCGTCTGAACCGGTCAGGCCGGTAAAGGTATACGTTGTCATGATAGATATCTCCTCCTGGGCAGGTTAATTTAAACGGCTTCCGCGGATGTCCAAAGGGGCGAGTCCGGAGAAGTCTCGTTGTATCTGCTCTATAAATTGTTGTAGTTTTTGACTTTCCGGCAGGTCCATGAGCAGGCTTTGCAGCATGACCGGCAGGAAGTGCTTGAGGCCCTGGATGAATACGTGGCCGTAATAGACGGCTTCGAGGGGAGCGTCGGACAAATCGTCTTCCAGGTCACTGCAAAGAGAAAAGGCCAGGTCGTAGAAGGCCAGTATGTTTTCTCTGAACCGGCCTAATTGCAGGCAGTCTGCATGATAGTCGTCCCGCAGGTCAGCGCTGATATCTTCCAGCATGTCGAACAGCTCATCCGCGTCGTCTTCGGGAACGTAGAGATGATTTTCCTCCATGACGTCCATGTAATCGGACAGAGTATCGGCCAGAGATTTGCTGAAAAATTCGAAGGTCCACAAGGCTTCGGCGCCCAGCATCCCGCTGAATGTATATTTGTCTTTATGGTGTACTTCTTTTTTCATGAAGCCCCTCCTTTTTCATTGTATCGGTGCAAGTGTATTATACCATAATTTGCAGAAAATGAATTGAGTCGAGGCCAAGAATATGATACCATTGGTACGTAGCAAAAAATGGAAAAAGCTCTTATCGGAGGGAATACCTATGGCAAAACATAAAAAGATACAATTAAAGAAGCGCTCCAGCCCGGCGGCCCGCATTCACCGCGGCTTGTCCATGCCTGTCGGCCCGGGCAGCGACAGCAGTACGCTGAGCTTCCGCAGTCTGGCGGAATTAAAAGCGAAGTATTTCGTCTTCACAGGCCGCCTGCCGCGCCGTTCTTTTATCATGAGGACGCTGGTCCTCATGTTTGCCCAGCTCATGTTTTCGGCTATTTTGTACAGCCGCTTTGCCGAAGCCGTGCTGATTAACCGCATGGATTACGCTGCTGCGTTCGGCATTATCTTCGTGCTCCTTTCTATTCCGGTTATCTGGTCGCAGCTGTCCTTAGGGATGCGCCGCTGTCACGACATGAATAAGCAGGGAGCCTTGTTTATTATTCCCTTTGCTTGTTATTTAGCCAGCTACATCCTGCCGATTGCCGGCATGGATACGGCGGCGACGGCGGCCCAGTCGATTATGGCCGTATCCTACTTGGGCTTTTTTACCGTAAAGGGAACGTCCGGCGACAACGCTTACGGACCGGAACGGGCTCGCTAGGAGGATGAAAAAATGACCTTGGATCATGGAATTGTAGGCGATACGTATATCGTGGAAGCCCTGCATCTGCCGCAGAACATGGAACGGCGTCTTCAGGCACTGGGGATGATTAAGGGAACGAAGGTGTCAGTTCTCAACAATAAAAACGCCGGCACGATGATTATTCAGATGCGCAGTACGCGGCTGGCCCTTGGCAAGGGGATTTCATCACATATTGAAGTAAGGAGTTGAATCGTATGAAGGCGGAAGCGCAAGAAAAAAAGGATCCGCTTCATACCGTGAGCAGTATGGAACAGAAACCGTCAGAAATGACCGTCGCTTTTATCGGCAATCCGAATTGCGGAAAGACGACGTTGTTTAACGCCTATACGGGAGCCAATTTGAAAGTGGCGAACTGGCCGGGCGTTACTGTAGAAAAAGTAGAGGGGGCCATCGATTCCCACGGCGTCCACATCCACCTGGTTGACTTGCCGGGGACGTACAGCCTGACGTCTTATACGATGGAAGAGCAGGTTTCCCGTAATTTTATTTTAAGCGACCAGGTCGACGTCATCGTCGACGTCGTAGACGCGTCGGCGCTGGAGCGGAATCTGTATTTGACGCTGCAGCTTTTGGAATTGGGCAAGCCTGTCGTCGTTGCCCTGAACATGATGGATATCGTGGAAAAGCGGGGAATGGAAATCGACCTGCACCGCCTGCCGGAAATGCTGGGCGTGCCGGTCATCCCTGTGTCGGCCTTGAAGCGGCGGGGCCTGAGCGTGCTGCTGCATGCGGCGGTCCACCATCGCGGCCACGTGCGGCCGGACAGGCTGATTCACAATCATTCCGATGAGACGAAGCACCGCCACAATCATCACGACGAGTTTGCCATGGTGTACAGCGACGCCTTGGAGGACAAAATCGACGCAGTGCGAAGCATGCTGCATGAACGGTATCCTGATATTTACAATCATCGCTGGCATGCCTTGAAGCTGCTGGAAATGGACCCGGAAGTGACGAAGAAGTTCCCCGTTGATGATCCGGCTCATGTCATGGACCGCAGCTATGAAACGGACATCATCAACGAAAAATATAATTTTATAGAAGAAATCATACAGGAAGTCGTCGTCAACCGGGCGGCCCGGGCGGCGGCGACGGACTATGCCGACAAGATACTGACGAGCAACTGGCTCAGTATTCCCGTGTTCCTCTGCATCATGGCCGTCGTCTTTTTCCTGACCTTCTTTATCGGCGATATGCTGAAGGGGTATTTTGAAGAGGCGATAGACTTCTTGTCGCAGGGCGCAGGGGCTATTCTGGCCGCGGCCGGAGCGGGCGATATGGTCGTCTCCCTGGTGTGTGACGGCATCATTGCCGGCGTCGGCGGCATCTTGACATTTTTGCCGAATATTTGTATTTTGTTCTTTGCCCTGGCCCTGTTGGAAGACAGCGGCTACATGTCCCGCGTAGCCTATATTATGAATGATATTATGAATAAGATGGGATTGTCGGGGCGGGCCTTTATTCCGATGATACTGGGTTTTGGCTGCAGCGTGCCGGCTATTATGGCTTCAAGGGCTCTGGAAAATAAGGAGGACCGGTATCGGACGATGCTGGTTACGCCGTTCATGTCATGCAGTGCCAGACTGCCTATCTACATTTTATTTTCCGGCATGTTTTTTCCGAACCATGCCATGCTGGCGGCCTACTCCATGTACATCATCGGCATCGTCGTCGCCCTGGTATCGCTGCTGGCGATCAATGTGATGCGCAAAGACACGTCGGACAACGCGCTGCTCATCGAGCTGCCCGAATACAAGCGGCCCAGCAGCCGGACTGTGGCAATTTACGTATGGGAAAAGGTAAAGGATTACCTCAGCCGCGCCGGCACGATTATCTTCGCCGCGTCTATTATCATGTGGTTTATTTTGAACTTTGGCCCAAGCGGATACGGCGATATGGCCAACAGCTTCGGCGCTTTGATCGGCCGGGGCCTGACGCCCTTTTTCGCTCCGATCGGGCTGGGATATTGGCAGATTACGGTGGCTCTCATCGCCGGAATTTCGGCGAAGGAAGTCGTCGTATCAAGCTTCGCCGTATTGTTTGACGGCCTGAATATCAACTCGACGGCCGCCCTGGCCGCCTTGGCGGCGACGCTGGGACAGAGCGGTTTTACGGCCCTCAACGGCTACTGCATGATGCTGTTTTCCCTGCTGTACGTTCCCTGTGCGGCTACGATTGCCACGATACATGCAGAATCGCAAAGCTGGAAATGGACGGCCTTTTCCGTGGCCTTTCAGATTTTTGTCGCCTGGATTATTACCTTCGCCGTATATCAGATCGGCAGCCTGGTCGGTTAGGTTTACCTTTTAACGGGCCTTACGGTTTTACAATTATGGCGAAACACTGTATAATATTCGGGAATATATTTTTATTGAGGAGATAGGTCATGAGCATACCTATGATAAAGCTGGACCATATGAGCCATGCGTATCAAGATGAAGAAGGCAAGACGGTCTACGCTGTAAAAGATATATCCTTGACGATTGAGCCGGGAGAATTTGTCGCCGTCATCGGCACGAACGGCTCGGGCAAGTCGACGCTGGCAAAGCACTTCAACGTGCTGCTGACGCCGACGGGCGGCGCGTGCGAAGTATGCGGGCTGCGGACGGACGACCCCGATAATGTGTGGGATATACGGCAGGAGGTAGGCATGGTTTTTCAAAATCCGGACAACCAGATCGTTGCCGCCGTCGTAGAAGAGGACGTAGCCTTTGGTCCGGAAAATCTGGGCGTGCCGTCGGAGGAAATCAAGCAGCGCGTCAGCGATGCCCTGAAACGGGTCAATATGACGATTTACGCTAAACACGGTCCCCATCTTTTGAGCGGCGGCCAGAAGCAGCGCATAGCCATCGCCGGTATTTTGGCCATGCAGTCCCATTGCATCGTGCTGGACGAGCCGACGGCCATGCTGGACCCTGTCGGTCGGCGCGAAGTCATGGAGACGATACGCCAGCTCAACACCGAAGGCATTACGGTCATTATTATTACGCACTTTATGGAAGAAGCGGTGCAGGCCGACCGGGTCGTCGTCGTCAATCAGGGCGAGGTCAAAATGGACGGAGCGCCGCGCAGCGTTTTCAGCCATGTCGACGAGCTGAAAGCCATGGGCCTCGACGTTCCCGTAGCGGCCGAGATCGCCGCGCGTCTGCGGGAAAAAGGAATTGACCTGCCCGGCGATATTATTACCAAAGAAGAACTAGGAGAAGCTTTATGTCGATTAAGTTAGATACGGTGACCTATACCTACGGTGTAGGTTCGCCCTTTGAACGGACGGCGCTGCACGAAACGTCCGTAGAAATTCACGAAGGTGAGTTCGTCGGCATTATCGGCCATACGGGGTCGGGCAAGTCGACCTTCGTCCAGCTGCTGAACGGGCTGATTCATCCGACAAAGGGCGTCGTGACTGTAGACGGTACGGATATTTCGAAAAAGACGAAGGAAGTCATGGCTATCCGCCATAAAGTAGGCATGGTGTTTCAGTATCCGGAATACCAGCTGTTCGAAGAAACGATTGCCAAGGACATCGCCTTCGGACCGCGGAATTTCGGCTTGAGCGAAGACGAAATTGAAGAGCGGGTACGGGAAGCGATGGAATTCGTTGGCCTCGATTACGATACCTATGCCGACCGCTCTCCTTTCCGGCTGAGCGGGGGACAAATGCGGCGCGTCGCCATTGCCGGCGTTATCGCCATCCATCCGAAGTACCTCATTCTCGACGAACCGTCTGCCGGCCTGGATCCAGTTGGCCGCCGGGAAATCTTTTCTGAAATACAGCGCTGGCACAAGGAAAAAAATATTACTGTTATTTTAGTATCTCATAATATGGAAGATATTTCCCAGATGGCAACGCGGCTCCTCGTCTTGTCGCACGGTAATATCGTCCTCGACGGCGAACCTCTCGATATCTTTTCTCATCAGCAGCAGACCCTTCATGATGCCGGCGTGTCTGTGCCGCCCGTCACGGAAGTGCTGCAGTATTTGCAGTCGAAGGGCTTTGATATCAGCGACAGGGTTCACAGCGTCGACGAAGGGGTCGCCGCCGTATACGACTGCATAAGGAGGATGAACCATGCTCACTGATATTACGCTGGGTCAGTATTTTCCCGGCACGTCCTTCCTGCATAAGCTGGATCCGCGGGCTAAAATCCTGGGGACCCTCATTTTTATCGTGGCCATTTTTTTTGCCGACTCCCTGGCGTCGTACGGCGTCGTGACGGCCTTTGTCGTATTGAACTTCGCCATATCCCGCCTGCCGATTAAATTGATCGCCAAGTCGCTGAAGCCGCTGTGGATTATCATCATCTTTACCATGAGCATCCACGTCTTTTCTACGCCGGGGGAAGTGCTCTGGCAGTACGGCATTCTTCATATTACGCGGGAAGGCGTGTATCAGGGCTGCCTGATGACGGCCCGCCTCGTCTACTTAATCGTCTTTTCTTCCCTTCTTACGTATACGACGTCGCCTATCGTCCTGACTGACGGCATCGAGCATTTGCTGAACCCTTTCAAACGCGTCGGCGTGCCGGCCCATGAGCTGGCCATGATGATGACCATTGCCCTGCGGTTCATTCCGACGCTGCTGGAAGAAACGGACCGCATCATGAAAGCCCAGACGGCCCGCGGCGCCAATTTTACCAGCGGCAGCCTGTGGCAGCGTGGGAAGAACATGATACCCTTGCTGGTGCCGCTGTTCGTCAGCGCCTTTCGCCGCGCCGAGGATCTGGCGACGGCCATGGAAGCGCGCTGTTATCGCGGCGGCGAAGGGCGGACACGGATGAACGAGCTGGCCTATACGTACCGCGACGTCGTGGCGATGGCGGCCGTCCTCGTCGTCACTTTCGTATTGGCTGCGATGCGGTGGCTCCTATGAAAAAAAATATTCGCCTGATTATTGCGTATGACGGCACGGATTTTCACGGGTTTCAGCGACAAACCAACGCCGCGTCCATCCAATTATGCGTCGAGCAGGCTTTGTCGGCGATCTTCCAATCGCCTATTACGATTTACGGCGCGGCCCGTACCGATGCCGGCGTCCATGCCCGCGGGCAGGTCGTCAACTTTTACGGCGAAGGGACGATTCCGACCGAGAAGATTCCCTATGCCATGAAAGGGTATTTGCCGCGGGAAATCGCCGTGCTGTCGGCAGAGGAAATGCCCGATGCTTTCAGCGTACGTCACGACAATAAGGGAAAGCATTACTGCTATTCTATCGTAAACCGCCTCATGCACGACCCCTTTCAGCTGCGGTACGCCTGGTTTATCCGCAAACCTCTGGATCGGCAGGCGATGAAGGCCGGCGCAGAGATCTTGTTGGGAACCCATGATTTTTCTGCCTTTGAAGGGCAGAATACGACGCCGATGAATCCCGTTAAAACGATGTACGCCATCGACTTGGAAGAGCAGGGGCATTTGCTGCACATTCACGTCGTAGGCGACGGGTTTTTGTATCACATGGTGCGAAACATCGCCGGCGGTCTCGTCGATTTGGGGCTCCATCGGCTGACGCCCGACGAGTTCCGGCGCATTCTGGAAGGAAAGGATCGGACGAAGCTGGGCGCAACGGCGCCAGCCCAGGGCCTTTGCCTGGAAGAGGTGTTTTACAGCGAGGAACGGTTGCAGTCTGTGCTGACACAGTTAAAAGCTCAGCGCATATAACCTATGTCCGCAGGCAAGAGGCGGACATAGGTTTATTTTCAACAAATGTCAGAGAGGAGAGAGGCTGTCGGATATGGCGCAGCATATTGAAATCATTGAACCCGACGCGCGGGGACGGATTCGCAAGATAGGCTTTGTCCATTTTATGTCTATCTCTACCTTTGCCGCGTCGATGGGGTACTGCGGCATGTGCTTCGGCTGGCGCATGGCTCATCAGCTGTGGGGCGCGCCGGCCTGCATCGGAGAATTTTTCGGAGCCTGCGCACTGGTGCTCTACGTGCTGATTTTCATCCGATATTTCCATAAACTGCGGGTTGATGCGGCGGCGGTCCGGGCGGAATGGAACAGCCCGACGAAAGTAAATTTTTTTGGTACGTTCAACGTTTCGACTGTATTGCTGGCAGCAGTGCTGGCGCCGTATCATCATGGACTCGCCAGCTTTTTTTGGTATGCCGGATTGTTCATTATCATGGTGTTCAGCTGGATTTTGCTGAAGCATTGGCTGTATGACCGGCAGAACGTTGATACGGTTACGCCGGCGTGGCTTTTGGCCGTGCTGGGGCCTATTACAATTCCTATTGCCGGCAACGTCCTGCAGAATCCGGGCTATCAGGATATTTCCGTATTCTGCGTAGCCATCGGCCTGGTGACGGGGATTCCGGTAATTGCCCTTTTATTTGCTCACAGTGTGTTTGGCAAGACGCTGTCTGATGCGGCTCAGCCGAGCCTCATGATACTCATGGCGCCCTTTGGCATGGGATACATTACCTATTCCCAGACTTTTGGGACAGATAATTTTACGGCTTTATTCATTAATGCTGGTATTTTTATCTTTTTTCCTATTGCGGCTAAGGTGCTGCACGTTATGCGGATGTCGCCCTTTCGCATGGGGTGGTGGGCCAGCAGCTTCCCTACGATGGCTTTCGCTAACGGCCTGCTTCATTACAGCGTAGACCATCCGGCATTATGGACGCAAGCATTGGCAATTTTTCTGCTGCTATTTGGCACGACGTTGATATTGTATTTGTCTTTTAAGACGCTTTGGGCGGCCGTACATAAGACCTTATGGAAGTTGTATTAAGTTCATGGAGGGAATAACTCGGCAGGAGACGTGTTCTCCTGCCGAGTTTTTGTCGATAAGATACGGAAAAATACGTCGAATGTAATTTATTTTGCCTATCAAAAGAAAAAAGATTGGAAACGATTTAAAATATATAAGCTTTTCATCTTGCTTCGTGTATATTGTAAATACATAATATGGTATAATATATAATATGAAGTGGAACTCCTTTAGGTTTGTATACAGGGGGTGTCGGATATGTTGACGAACGTATTGAAGAAGATTACGAAACGGCAGCCTTTGACAGCGCGGGAATGCATGTACGTCATGGACAGCATGATGAACGGGACGATTTCTGACGTACAGGTCGGCGCTGTCCTGGCTGCGCTGGCGACAAAGGGCGCGTCGGAGGCGGAATTGACGGCCTTTGCCGAAGCGATGCGGGCTCACAGCCTGCGAGTGGAATGCCGGCCCGATTTATTTGATATCGTCGGCACCGGCGGCGATCGGGCCAAGACGTTCAACATATCGACGACTTCCGCTATCGTCGTCGCTGCCGGCGGCGTCCGGGTGGCCAAGCACGGCAACCGGGCGAAGAAGTCCCGGAGCGGCTCGGCCGATATGCTGGAAGCCTTGGGAGTCAATATTTTTCTTAGCCCGGCCAGCTGTCTGGAAATGCTGAAGCAGATTGGGATTTGTTATTTTTACACGCGGTATTACTACTATATGATGAAGCGCATCGACAAGGTACGGGAGCAGCTCGGCGTTCAGACGATTTTCGACGTGCTGCGGCCCCTCATCAATCCGGCCCGGGCCAGCCGCGAGATTTTGGGCGTCAATACGCCGGACCTGGTAGAGCCGATGGCCCGCGTATTGTCACGATTGGGCGTGGAACACGGCATGGTCGTCTACGGACGGGACGGATCTGATGAAATTTCCGCCGCCGGCCGCACGCTGATTTGCGAATTTTCCGATCAAGACTTCCGAACCTATGAAATTTGGCCGGAACAATTTGCCTTGCCGTCGTGCGAACGGTACGAACTGCGCGGCGGGACGCCGAAGGAAAACGCGGCGATTGCCCGGCGCGTCCTGCGGGGCGAAAAGGGCGCCTGCCGGACGGCGGTTCTCCTCAACGCCGGCGCGGGGCTGTACGTAGGCGGCAGCGCCTTGACCTTGGAAGCCGGCGTAAAGCGGGCGGCTCAGCTCATCGACAGCGGACTGGCAATGGAAAAGTTGGAAGATTTTATCATGATGAGTCAAAATATGGGAAAAGTGGAAAAAGTCAAGATTACATCGTGCCAAGATGACGAAGATTATGATATAATAAAAGGTACGCTGATTTAAATTTTTATATGAGGATAATATTTGTATGACAGATAAAGCATTAGGATGGACTCTCCGCATCGGCGGGGTGGCAGGAGTCGTCCTCATTTTATGGCTTATCCAAGTTATGCTGCCGGACTTTTATTCCACGATGTGGTGGCTGATGATACGCGGCGACCTGGATGGCCTGACGGATTATATCGCGTCGTTTGGCTACGCGGCTATCGGCGTAAGCGTGTTTATGATTGCTTTCGTCAACGCCATCGGTATTCCCTCTATCCCCTTTTTGACGGTCAACGGCATCATATTTGGTCTGGTTCCGGGGATTTTGATTTCCTGGGTCGGAGAAGTCATCGGCATCGAAATCAGCTTTCGCCTGACGAGGACGCTGCTGCGCAATCAGGCTAAAAAGGTCATTTGCCGGAGCAATATGCTGGAAAAGCTCGATTCCTACAGCTGTATCCGGACGATTATGGTCGGCCGGGCGATTCCCTATTCGCCTAATGTGGTCGTCACGGCCTTCAGCGCCTTGAGCCATATTTCGTACAGGGATCACTTTATCGCCAATGCCCTCGGCAAAATTCCTGCCGTCGTCGTAGAGGTATGGCTGGGCCATGATTTGCTGCGCATACAGGAGCATTGGGGTCGTCTGCTGATTCTTCTCGTAGCCGTAGCGGCCGTATATGGGTTTATCTGGTGGCAGAAAAAGCATCGCCGCAGCAGGTGAGTCCGGAACGTAAGTGAAAAATGAATATGTGATGAAATCGAAAACGGTATGCAGTACGTCGGTGCATACCGTTTTCTGCATATCTGGCTAAATCAGCATATTGTCTTATCAATAGCGCATAGCAAAGGCGTGTACACGGAGCCTTCTTTTTAGTATAATGAGAACAAAGAATCATTATTTATAATTAAAAAGAGGTGATGTCAGTGCATGCATATCATTTGCTGGAAATTTTAGCCATCGGATTTGGATTGGCTTTGCTTTTTGGATATATAGCACGAAGAATCGGGTTGTCGCCTATCGTAGGCTATTTAGCGGCGGGCTTTTTGATCGGCCCGAACATGCCGGGATTTGTCGCCGACCAGGATCTTACCAATAATTTAGCTGAAGTCGGTATTATTTTGCTTATGTTCGGCGTGGGACTGCATTTCCATATGGACGATTTGCTGAAGGTGAAAGGCGTGGCCATTCCCGGCGCGATTCTGCAAAGTCTGTCGGCTACCCTGTGCGGCATCGCGGCGGCCATGGCCTTAGGCTACTCCTTTGTGGAAGGATTGTTTCTCGGCCTCGGGTTATCCGTAGCCAGTACGGTCGTCTTGCTGCGTGTTTTGACTGACAGCGGCAAGCTGCCGACGATACACGGTACCGTTGCCGTCGGATGGCTGGTCGTAGAAGATATTTTTACCGTGCTCATGCTGGTGCTGCTGCCGGCAGTCGGCCCGTCGCTGGCGTCGGGCGCGGGCATTTCCCTGACGATGATGATATGGGCTGTCGCTCTGGCCGTTATCAAGCTGGCAATGCTGTGGGGCCTGGTCATCGTCATTGGCGGACGCTGTATGCCGTGGATGCTGAAAAAGGTAGTGCAGACCCGTTCGCAGGAGTTGTTTACCCTGACGGTATTAGCCGTAGCCTTCCTCACGGCCGTAGGCGCTGCTTATATCTTTAACGCTTCCTTTGCTCTGGGAGCCTTTTTGGGAGGCATGGTCGTCGGCAAGAGCCATGTGAGCCATCAGGCCGGCGCGGAGTTGATTCCCCTGCGCGACGCCTTTGCCATTTTGTTTTTCCTTTCTGTCGGTATGTTGTTTGATCCGCAGTTTCTTATCGAACGGCCTGTCGTCGTTATCGTTTCCTTGCTTATCGTCGTCCTGATCAAGCCCTTGGTGACCGTCATAGTCGTTGCCGTCTTGGGCTACTCTCCGACGACGGCCTTTACCGTTGCGGCCAGCCTGGCTCAGGTCGGTGAATTTTCCTTCATATTGGCTCAGACGGGATATTCGCTGCAGCTGATTTCGCGAGATATTTTCAGCGTCCTTATCGTCTGCGCCATGATTTCTATTGCTGCCAATCCGTTTTTTATGGGCCGCATGACCGAGGCCGAGGCATGGGCCCGGAAGCAGCCGAAGCTTTGGCGCTGGCTTACGTTCCGCATGGAATCCAAAGCGGCTTCGCTGGGCAGCGTATATGCAGAACGAGTTCGCAGCGAAAAGACGGAACGGCCCAGGGCGATTATCGCCGGATACGGACCTACGGGACGACGGGCGGCGGCTTTGTTGGAGCGGCGCGGCATGGAGCCCGTCGTTGTCGATATGAATCTTAAAACCGTTTCCCTGCTGAATGAGCAGGGAAAGCTGGCTATGTACGGCGACGTGTCGCGGGAAGAGGTCTTGAAGGCCGCCGGCGCGGAGCAGGCCGACTGCTTTATCATCACGATTCCCGACGTAGCAGGGGCTGCGGCAGCGGCTATGGCGGCGCGAAACTGCAGCGCGACCATAAAAATCTTTGCCCGTTCGCGCTTTTTAAACGACGAGGCCTTGCTGAAGCAGGCCGGTGCCGACAGCATTTTATTTGAGGAAGATGCCGTGGCTCATGAATTGTCCCATACGATTGAATTGTATTTGAATAATAGAAAAGCGAAATAAAGACCGTTGCACTGGCAGCAAAACAGCGCGCAGGAGAAGGGGAATCCTGCGCGCTGTTTCATACGGTATGTGCGGTTATGGCCTATTCTTTTAAATCTTTTTTCAAATTTTTGTAGAATCTGTCGACGATGCGCTTATACACGCCGTATAGATCCTGCGATGAGCCGCGCGTGCGGTTATCTTCGCTCATCGACACGGCTTTTCCCGTTTTTACGTCGTATACGATAAATTGAACGCCTACCGTTGCCAGGGGGACGTAGGTGTTCGGCACGTATACGGGATAACTGATGCGGCGGGAAAACCAGTGGGGCCGTCCTCGCCTGTCGTAGGCCACGTCGCGGATCATATACGATTCCCATTCCATATGGGCGGGTATCAATCCTGTTCCGACATAATAGGTCGTGACGGTTGCCTTGACGTAGAGGTCGGAATCGGCCGCTTCCAGCGGAATGGCGTCTGTTGGAGACTGGGGCGGCTCTGCAGGTTCTGCTGCAACCGGCGTAGGAGACGGTTGCGCTGGTTCGTCGGCAGATACTGCGACAGGAGGCGCATCGGGAAGGCCCGCCGCCGGATCGCTGGAGGAAACATGGCGCAGTTCGGCAGAACTTGCTTCTGCTTGCTCCGGTTGTTCTGCCGGTTCCGGCGGCGCTGCCAGGGGAGACGGCGGCACGGGCGGCGGAAGGGGCGGCATGACCACGGTCCAATCGTCTAACTCTTCTGCTTGTTCGAAGAAATACTCCTTGAGCCGGCGGGCTTTCATCGTGCTGGAAATGGCGTCCGGCGGCGTTTGCAGTTCGTCGATGTAGATGCGGCGCACGTTGTGAAATTCATAGGCTGCATCGCTCCAATGCTCGTAATCTTCGGCCTGAACGGGGACGCACAGCAGGGCTAAGGCAATGGGGATGCACAGCGATGAGAGTAGTCGTTTCATGAAAACCGCCTCCTTCAGATAGATTTCGTTACAAATATTATACTATGAACCTACATAAAAAACGACCTGCATCAATTGATGCAGGTCGTCCAATTGCAAGGGAAATCTTATTTTGCAAAGTAACGGGCAAGCAAGCCGTCGAATACGCGGCCATGACGAGCTTCGTCTTTTGCCATTTCATGAACCGTGTCATGGATAGCGTCGAGGTTGAGCTGTTTTGCCAACGTAGCCAATTCTTTTTTGCCAGCGCAAGCGCCCTGTTCTGCTGCAGCGCGGAGTTCGAGATTGGTCTTCGTGTCGTCTGTTACGACTTCGCCGAGGAGTTCGGCAAATTTAGCTGCGTGTTCAGCTTCTTCAAATGCAATGCGTTTGTAAGCTTCGGCAACTTCCGGATAGCCCTGACGGTCAGCCACGCGGCTCATAGCGAGGTACATGCCGACTTCGGAGCATTCGCCCGTGAAGTTGAGCTGCAAGCCTTCGATGATTCTTTCGTCTACGCCTTTAGCGACGCCGACTCTGTGTTCGTCAGCGTATTCTTTTACGCCGGCAACCATTTCCGTGAATTTTTCTTTCGGAGCGCCGCACTGAGGACATTTTTCCGGAGCTTCCATACCTTCATATACATAACCGCAGATACCGCAAACAAATTTTTTCATGTTCATAACCTCCTGAAAATAGAATGAATTTAATATTAAATTGAAATTGAATATTAAATGCTATTAACAAATAAGGATTATTTGTTATGTTGTTATTATAACAGACGGCAAGAGTAAAAGCAAGGTCTATTTTGTATATTTTTTGTTAATTTTTTATGAGAGAGGGAGAATGAGCTTGCGCAGATAAGGGCAAATTGTTGCTTTTTAAGCCTTATTTTTATATAATGATATATAAGTATTCTTATGTATCATATGCCGGGAAGGCTTTTCTACGAACAGTCATTATATGCGGCTGGGTACGACAAGGAGGAATGAAGCATGTGGAAGAAAAAAGTTTCCTGCCTGCTGGCGGTCATGGCTTTATGCGGCGCTATGACGGCCGGCGCAGCTGATTATACAATTTTGGAAAAAGCGGATAAAGTGGAAACGACTGTGTACGGCACGACGCAGACGGGCTCGCTCAACGAACGCGTGGCGGCTCTGGATAAGCTGCTGAACGGACAGTCCACCGTGTCGGGCAGCCTGCAGGAGAAAACCAATGCTTTGTATAAAGACGTATATGGAAATTCCGGATCGGACCTGTCGTTAGTAGCGGCAGTCAATCTCATGCAGTGGCAGTATTCCGGTCAGGTAACGGAGGAACCGATTTTGGTCCGTGTTGACGCCTTGGAAGAAGGCATCGACGGCAAGGTGATTACGGGCGCGTTGAAAGGCCGCGTACTGTCCCTGCGCCAGGCCCTGCTGGGAGATACGAAATACGTATCGCAGTCGGTTACGATTCCTGCCGGAACGATTGTCAAAATGAAAAATTTAGAAGCCTTGAACTCCAAAACGGCTCAGGAAGGCGATACGGTGCATTTCGCCGTTAGTGAAGACGTCGTCGTAGGCGATGTCGTCGCCATTCCCCGCGGCATGGAAGCCGAAGGGACGATTACCAATGCCAGAAAATCGGGCATGTTTGGCAAAGACGGAAAGATCGAAATTACGTATCATACCGTGCGGGCCGCTGACAACACGCCGGTTCCGCTGATTATCGGCGAAAAGACAAAAGAAGAATACAAACGGACGGCCGGAGCCGTCGGCGCGTCGGCTGCCGGAGCCATTATCCTGGGACCGGTCGGCCTGGTAGGCGGCTTATTCGTCCATGGCAATGACGTAGATATTCCCGTCGGTACGGAAATGCTTGCAGAAGCGAAGGATAATACCGAAGTGATGGGATTTAGAGCAGTAGGTACTCCCGACGACATGCGGACTGCCGATATGGCGGCCAGCGGCGTCGTCGTGCCGGCATATCCTGACGCAGAAACGACGGAGCCGACCCATGAAACGGGATATTACGGCGACGTGACGCCTGTGGAATTGGGCGGCGACAGCGAAGCAGAGGATCAAAACGACGAATCTGAAGAAGTCGTAGTAACGATTACTCCTTCAGACGAACAGGTGACAGGTGACGTACATGAATAAAACGTGGACAGCCTCTATTTTGGCTGCGCTCCTTCCGTTTTCCATATGGGCGGCAGACGGGAGCAGCGATGTTTCTAAGACCGGGCAGGAAACGATGGCAGAAGTGGCCCGCATTGACGGACAGGACGGCGCGGAGGAGATTGTCCCCGTTGATCTCAACGCGGCGTCAGAAGCGTATGATATCGTCTTGCCGCAGCAGCCCGTCCATATGACGGCTGATTCCCTAGTTGTGCGCAGCGCAGACGGGTATATTCAGGGCCGCGGCAACGTCGATTTGCAGCAGGGAATGGACGAACTGCATACTAGCTATATTGAAGGCAGCACGAACAATCAGTTGTACCATACGCCGGGACCAGCCGTATACCTTACCAGTGAGAATGCCCTTTCCGGGACGGGCATCATTTATAACAGCAAAGACGGCGATGCCAGCATGGATACGATCGAAGGCTTTATCGGGCCAGGCACGTACATCCGCGGTACGGGGGCGGAAATGGTCGACGGCGTCGGCTACGTCAAGCACGGCTTGATTACGACGCCTCACGCCGTGGCGAAGACGCCGGACTACTATATTACCGGCGACGATATCCGCATTTATCCCGGAGAAAAATTTACGGCTGAAAATACAAAGCTATGGTTTAAGCACGTCTGCCTGCTGACATATGGGCATTATGAAGGAAGGCTGGACAGCGAAGACAGCGAAACCTGGATGTTTACTCTCTTGCCTAGACCGACTTTTAACAGCGATGATGGCGTTGGATTGAGGGGACATGCAGATATCCCGTTAAATCAGAGCGGAGATTTGTCCTTTAATATGCGCTATGCTTTGACGACTAAAAACGGCTTTAAACCGACTGCCAAAATAGAACAGCGTACAAATATCGGTACCTTTGCTTTCGGATACGGTTCGGAAGAAAGTACAGATAACGATGATAATATCTGGGCGACGAAGTGGCCGGAATTGGAATACTTCATGCCTCGTATTGCTCTCGGAGATACGGGAATTTATATTACAGGCAGCGCTAACTGGGGCCGTTGGTCGGAAGACGGGCAGGAAACGGGATCCCATCGGGGGTTCCGCACGGAGATAACCCATCATCCGTTGGGTTTGTGGAAGAATGCTGATATACGATTCTTTTCCGGGTATCGCCGCGATTGGTACTCCGTAGAAGACGCGGAACGCCGCGATCCATATTGGGGCGTCGTATTGAATCAAAATATTACAGACCGACTTTGGACCAGTGTGTGGTATAGGAAACATAACATCAGCGGGTACACTCCCTATGAATTTGATACCATAGATGATCCTCGGCAAAGAGGTTTTTCTGTCGGATATATATTGACTCCGAGAGATACGATTATCTTTTCTTTAGCGCAGAATCTGGATACCGATGATATTTCGGATCGCAACTTTACCTGGGTACGAGATTTACACTCCTTTATTGCGATTATTACCTACGAACAAGTCGATAAAGAGTGGGATATCAAAGTCATACCCAAGGACTTCAGATTCTAGCAGATGTACAAACTGCGGCGGACAGAGCGTGACGCCGCAGTTCTTTTTTACGTATATTTTACAGAAAACCTATGAGGAAAACGATGCTTTGCATGTATAATATAAAGAATAGAATACCATTATATGCAGATTAGGATGTGAGAACATGGCGTTGATTTATTGTGTCGAAGATGATGAAAATATACGTGAACTCGTAGGGTACGCCTTGCGCAGCCAGGATTTTGAAGTAGAAACCTTCGCCGACGGCAAGGAATTCTGGAAGGCTGTGCAGCAGCGCGTGCCGGCCTTGGTGCTGCTGGACATCATGCTTCCTGGAGAAAGCGGTACGGAAATATTGGATAAAATTCGAAAAGACACGCAGCTCCGATCTCTTCCGGTCATCATGCTGACGGCAAAGACCAGCGAATACGACATCGTCCGCGGGCTGGACGGCGGCGCCGACGATTACGTCTGCAAGCCCTTCGGCATCGTCGAGCTGATATCCCGCATACGCTCCGTCCTGCGCCGCAGCAAGCCGCAGCGACGGGAAAGCAATATGTATTCTTTCGGCCCCGTGTCGCTGGACGGCGAAAAGCACGTCGTCACCGTCAACGGCGAGCCGTGCCATTTGACGGTCAAGGAATTCGAGCTGCTGCGGTATCTTTTGGTCAATATAGACATCGTGCTGAAGCGGGAACAGATCATGGAAGCCGTATGGGGATTTACGTATGAAGGCGAAAGCCGCACCATCGACATGCATATCAAGAGCCTGCGGCAAAAACTGGGAGACGGAGGGCACATTATCCGCACCGTACGCGGCGTCGGGTATGTGATTGGCGGAAACGTATGAGAAAGAAAATATACGTCAGCCTTCTCGCCATGGGCTTCGCCTGCATGGCTATTACCGTCCTGATTTCAGGATGGTTCTTTTGGCAGGCCGTGCAGCGCCAGGCGGCGGAAGAAATGCATGTCGTCATGAACGTCATTTCGAATACGATTCAAAAGAACGACGACATGGAAGCATACCTGCAGGAAATTGCCAACGGATGCGAAGGCAGCCTGCGCATTACGTGGATCAATCCAGACGGGACCATTCGCTTTGAATCGAAGTATGACAAGTGGCAGATGGAAAATCATCTCGACCGGCCGGAAGTGCAGGAGGCGCTGAACGAGGCCTACGGCACGGCCGTCCGCAAGTCCCATACCTTGTCGCGGGATTTATATTATATGGCGGAAAAAATGCCGGACGGGACGATTTTGCGCCTCAGCATGGAACGGGAATCTATTTATTCCCATTTCCTGTCGCTGCTGCCGGTTGTGATTCTGCTGCTCCTTTGCGCGGCCGTGGCCTGCATCAAGGCCTCCCGCATGCTGACGGCCAGTCTTTTGAATCCGCTGCGCCGCACTGTATTGCTCATGCGGCAGATTGGGGATCCCAACGGCATTTCTGTTCCCGATTCGTATCATGTCGACGCCGAGCTGCGGCCTCTGGTAGATAAAATTATCGACCAGAGCCAGGCCCTGAACCAATTGATTCACAGCTTGGAGCAGCAGCGCAATATCGTGCGGCTCATGATGGAAAATTTGCAGGAAGGCGTTATCTTGACGGACGATACGTACCGCATCTTGGGAATGAACCGCTGCGCCGGCGACATCCTGCAGAAAAAGGACGTCGCGTCCTTAGTCGGACAGCCGCTGGAGCCGTTTTTTGCGGAAGCGCCGTGGGATGAAATACACGGTCATACCAATCTTCCCGACGTATTGGAGCGGAAAATCAGCAAAGATGCGTCACTGTATTTATTGACGGTACAATCGGTGTACCAGGATGAAGAATTTTACGGCGTACTGTTTATCATCGACGATATTACCGAGCAAGAGCATCGGGAACAGCTGCGTCGCGAATTTACGTCGAACGTGTCGCATGAGCTCAAAACGCCGCTGACCTCTATCAGCGGGTTTGCCGAAGTACTGTCTGCGGGCTTGTTTAAAAGTGACGCCGACGTCGTCCATTTCGGCTCGCTTATCCGCAAGGAAGCGAAGCGGCTGCTGGCCATGATTGAAGAAATCATGCATCTGACCCGCATCGAGGAAAATCGGGAAAAGGTTCATCGTGAGCCGGTGTGCCTGTCGGAAATTATCAACGACATCGTCGAATTTATGGAACCGATGCTGGTGGAAAAGAAAGTGACCGTTCACTGCACGCTGGAACAGGCGACGGTGCTGGGCGATAAGGGCCTCCTGCGGGAAATGGCTATGAATCTTATCGACAATGCGGTCAAGTACAATCTGCCCGGCGGCCATGTATACGTGTCGGTGCGGAAGCGCGGCGATCATGTCGACTTTGCCGTTAAGGATACGGGGATCGGCATTCCCGAAGACAAGCAGAAGCGCGTATTCGAGCGCTTTTACCGGGCTGACACGAGCCGTTCCCGGAAGATAAGCGGCAGCGGACTGGGCCTGTCTATTGTCAAGCATATTGCTGAATACCATAACGGCACGATTACGCTCCGCAGCAAGGAAAATCACGGGACTGAAATCATCATTCATTTGCCGTCAGGCAATTCATAAGGAGAAATACATGAAACAATATACGTTTCCATATGGACGTGGAGTTCAAACCGTCGTATTGCCGGAAGACCATGTAGCGTACGAGCTGAAGGGAACTGGGGCGGCGCCTGTAGCGGACGTGACAAAGGCAGTGCAGAAGGCGCTGCGCAGGGTATATCCGAAGGACGCACTATCAGAACGCGTCGCGCCGTATGAAAAGGTCGTCATCGTCGTCAGCGACGGAACGAGGATGGTATATACGCCGCAGATGCTGGACGCCGTCATCGGCGAGCTCCATACCATCGGCGTGGCGGATGAACAGATTACGCTGCTCGTCGCCTTAGGGACGCACCGGCCGGCGACAAAACGGGAGCTGACGGAAATATGCGGCTCTGGGGCAAACAGACTGCGCGTCGTGCAGCATGACTGCCGGGACAAAACGCAGCTGGCTTATGTCGGAACGACGCCGGAGGGGAATGCCGTATATCTGAATCGGCTGGCTGTAGAAGCCGATAAGGTCATCCTTACGGGGGGCATTTCGTTTCACGACATGGCCGGCTTCAGCGGCGGGCGAAAGGCCGTTCTGCCTGGCTTGGCTGGATACGATACGATTATGCGGAACCACGCCCTGGCCTTGAACGCGGAAGATATAGGCGGGCGGAACCGATGCTGCGACGCGGCACGGCTGGAAGGCAATCCTATGCACGAAGACATGGTGGAAGGGACGTTGTTTATTGAGCCTGATTTTATGGTCAATACGGTGCTGGGTGCTGACGGCGCAGTCATCGACGTCGTGGCAGGCCATTGGCTGACGGACTGGCAGGATGGATGCCGGCTGTTGCTGGCCGCCGACAGCGTTGCAATTCCTCAAAAGGCGGACGTGACGATTGCTTCGGCCGGAGGATATCCGAAGGATATCAATTTCTATCAGGCCACGAAGGCCCATATGAACGCCGTCTTTGCGACGAAGCCGGGAGGCATTATGATTTTAGTCATGGAATGCCCCGACATAAGCGAACCGCCGGAATTTGCCAAAGCTTTTGGCCGGCGTGATACATCTGCAGCTGAGCAGGATCTGCGGCAGCACTTCACCATTGGCGCCTTTTCCGCCTATAAGACGCAGGAAATCATCGAGTCCATGCGGGCAGTGTTCGTCGTCACGGAGAGAAAAAACTTTGACATCATGAAACAAAGCGGCCAAATTCCCGTCGAATCGCTGGAAGAAGCCTGGCAGGCGGCAAACGCCATATTGGCGGAAGATGGAAAAGAGGACTACACCATAGCCCTCATGCCCTATGCCGCGTCGACGCTGCCAGTAATAAAGAAGACTAGAGAAGAAATAGAATACGATATTGAATGAAAGAGCGCCCTTTCGGGCGCTTTTTTACTGGCCAGAATTCTCTATTAGGTTGCCTGTTTTGCAAAAGATGTCTGCTTTTGTAAATTTTACAAAACTTTACATTGTCTACATGGTAACCTTACATACCTTTGTTAGGATAAGTACGTATCAAGCAAGAAGCACTCATAAACTTGTACTTGACAAAAGGAGAGGATCTTAATATGAAATTGAGAAAGTTAGTTCTTGCTGCATTAGCGGCAATGATGGTTGTCAGCGCAGCCGGCTGCGGCGGCGAACAGAAGAGCGAAAGCAGCTCGAATACGGCGGCTGTATCTGGCAGCATTACCGGCTCTGGTTCTTCTGCATTGCTTCCTTTGGTAAAAGATGCTGCGGAAAAGTTCAAAGCTAATAACAAAGACGTAACGATTACCTTAAACGCCGGCGGTTCCGGCACGGGCCTGAAACAGGTTTCCGACGGCTCCGTAGACATGGGCAACTCCGACGTACCGGCTGAAACGAAACTCGACAAAGCGAAAGCTGAAAAGCTCGTAGACCATAAAGTATGCGTTATGACTGTCGCTACCATCGTCAATAAAGACGTAGGTGTTAAGAACCTGACCCGCCAGCAGCTTCAGGATATCTTCACGGCAAAAGTCACCAACTGGAAAGATGTCGGCGGCCCGGACAAACCGATCGTCCTCGTAACTCGTCCGAAAACGTCCGGCACACGTGCTCTCTTCAAACAATACGCCATTAACGGCGCCGAAGAAGCCGACAACAAATCCCTCGAAACGGATAACTCCGGTATCCTCATCCAGAGCGTAGCTCAGAATCCTGGTGCGATCGGCTACGTAGCGCTTCCGTACCTCATCAATGATAAGAGCGTAGATGTTCTGTCCATCGACGGCGTAGAACCGACGCTGGAAAATACATACAGCGGTAAATATGCCGTATGGGGCTACGAACACATCTACACGAGCAAAGAACCGAAAGCTGCCGTTAAAGCCTTCCTTGAATACATTATGGGCGACGAATACGGCAAGCGCATTGAAGAACTTGGCTACGGCGTAAGCTCCAAGATGCAGACAAAAGAAGTTCACTAATCACACGGAGGGAATGTAATGAATGCAATCGAAGCGGCGGTCTCTAGAGCCCACCGAAGCGAGAAAGCAGCCCGGACCTTCATTACAGTATGCGGCATCGGTATGGCACTGGTGCCGTTTCTCATTGGGGCCTTTCTCTTTATAAAAGGTACGGATACCTTTTTCCTGTTTGGCCATGGCGTCGGCGAGTTCTTATTCTCCGGCGAATGGAATCCGAGCGATACGGCAGAAGGCGGCGGCCAGGTCGGCGCGGCCAAGTTCTTGGCCGGCTCTCTCGTGACCTGCTTACTGGCGCTGATTATTACGCTGCCCTTGAGTATTTCGTCGGCAATCTTCATGACGGAAATCGCGTCTCCCCGGACGCGCCGCCTGATTCAGCCGGCTATCGAATTGTTTACGGGGATTCCTTCCGTTGTCTACGGCTTCGTAGGCATGACGGTACTGATTCCCGTCCTGCGCAGCATTTTCCCAATGCCCTTTGGATTTTCCGTATTGGCAGCAGGCATCGTGCTGGCTATCATGATTTTCCCGACGATTACGACGATGGCAGCCGATGCCATGGCAGCAGTACCGAAGGCCTGGCGCGAAGCTTCGTACGGCCTCGGCGCTACGCGGTGGGAAACGATTGCTCACGTCGTACTTCCTGCGGCTAAGGGCGGTATCTTTACCGGCATTATCCTCGGCCTGGCCCGCGCCCTCGGCGAAGCCCTAGCTGTAGCCATGGTTATCGGCCAGATGAAGGTCTTCCCGACATCGCTGTTCCTGCCGGCCAGCACCTTGACGACGGCCATTTCTGCCGATATGGGCGGGGCTATGGAAGGCGGCGAATACAGCGCAGCCTTGTGGACGATGGCCCTCATCCTGTTCCTCTTGTCCTTCCTGTTTATTTTCCTGATTCATCAGCTCAATGCAGCTTCCAGCTTAAAAGGAGGCAAATAATATATGATTAGCGTACAGTCCAAAAAGAGAATGGACAACATCATGACCAGCCTGTTTCTGTGCGGCGCCGGCTTCGCCGTCGTGCTGCTCGTGGCCTTCGTTGGCTTTGTCATCGTCGAAGGCTTCAGCGGCATGACTCCGGAAATGCTGTCCTTTACGGGAAGCGGCATGGGCAACATGTTCTTTAATACATTATATCTGGTATTCCTGGCGCTGATTGCCAGTACCATTACGGGTATTCCCGCTGGGATTTACCTGGCTGAATATGCAAAAAAAGGCCGCATTACCCACTGGGTTCGAATGGCTGTTGAAACCTTGGCTTCTCTGCCGTCTATCGTTGTCGGCTTGTTCGGCTACTTGGTGTTCATCGTCATGACCGGTTCGCAGTGGAACCTCTTTGCCGGTTCGCTGGCCGTATCTATCTTAACCTTGCCTCTCGTTACGTCCGTAACAGAAGAAGCACTGCGCAATTTGCCTGACAGCTACCGTCAGGGCAGCCTTGGCCTGGGCGCATCCCATTGGCAGACGATTTGGCGCGTGCTTCTGCCGGCTTGCTTCCCCCGCATTATGACCGGCCTCATCATGGCTGCCGGCCGCGGATTCGGCGAAGCCGCCGCCCTGATGTTTACTGCCGGTATGTCGACGGACATTAACTGGTCCAACTGGGATATTACGTCTACGTCTTGTCCCCTGAACCCTTTCCGTCCCGGCGAAACCCTGGCCCTGCACATCTGGGCCCTGCGGACGGAAGCCCTTCATGCCGATGCGGCACAGCAGGCCGCCGCGTCTTCGGCTATTTTGATGATTCTCGTCGTATCGTTCAGCCTGGCTGCGCGGTATATGAGTTGGCGTATTGATAAGAAAATGGGAGGAAATAAATAATGGCAGAATTGACGACAACCTTGTCCGGTTACGGCGCGGCGCAGCAGAAAGACGCTTCGCAGGATGTTGTAGCTACTCGTGAGTTGGAAAAAGAAAGCGCAAAATTGACGGAAGCAACCTTTGACGTAACGGGACTGGATTTATTCTATGACCAGACGCAGGCATTGAAGGATATTTCCATGAAGATAAATAAAAACGAAATTACGGCCTTCATCGGGCCGTCGGGCTGCGGCAAATCGACGTTTCTCAAGACGCTGAACCGCATGAACGACTGGGTAGAAGGCTGCCGCATTACGGGCAAGGTCCTCTTTGAAGGCAAGGATATTTTCAAGGAAGTCGATCCCCTGGCCCTGCGGTACCGCGTAGGCATGGTATTCCAGCAGCCGACGCCGTTCCCGAAGAGCGTCTTTGAAAACGTCGCGTACGGGCCGCGTATCCAAGGCATTTCCAATAAAAAAGAATTGGAAGAAATCGTTGAAAAAAGCCTGCGCGCCGCTGCTTGCTGGGACGAAATGAAGGACCGTCTCCATAAGAGCGCCTTAGGCTTGTCCGGCGGCCAGCAGCAGCGTCTGTGCATCGCTCGCACCTTGGCAGCCAATCCGTCGGTTATCCTCATGGACGAACCGACGTCGGCCCTGGACCCGATTTCTACGCAGAAGATCGAAGACCTGGCGCTGGAATTGAAGGAAAAATATACCATCGTCATCGTAACGCACAGCATGCAGCAGGCCCGCCGTATTTCCGACAAGACGGCCTTCTTCCTCCTGGGCGAATTGATCGAATACAACAACACGGTCGATATGTTTACCAATCCGTCGAATCCGAAAACAGAAGAATACATCACGGGCCGCTTCGGCTAATAGGGGGTTAAGCATGTTACAAACATATGAAAATTCTATGAAGGCGCTGAACCAAGAGCTGTCTGCCTTGGGACTCAGCATCGAGGCCGCCATCGATAAGACCTGGAAGGTCTTGGAAACCTTTGACGTCGAATTGGCCGACGAAGTGTATAACGGCGACACGGAAATCGACGAAAAGGTACGGGAATGCATGCGCATGGACTTGACCATCAGCATGACCCAGAGTCCTGTAGCCGCCGATTGGCGCAGTCTCATGGCCACGCTGAAGATTTTGTCTGACTTGGAACGCATTGCCGACCACTGCGCAGACATTTGCCGGTACGTCCATTTGCTGGCCGATACGGGCCATCCCATCGCGCCGCCGCCGGGACTGCGGGAAATGTACGGCGTCATGTCGTCCATGGTCAGCGACGTCCTCGATTTCTACAAGGGCAAGGACAGCGCTCAGGCCGAGCTGATGAAGGATAAGGACGACGTCGTCGACGTAGCTTTTACCCATCTGATGGAAGAAATTTCCGAACAGATGAACAAGGATTCCCAGAATTCCAAGCAGTACGTCACCTACGTGCTGATCGTCAAATATATTGAACGCATGGCCGACCATGCCAACAATATTGCCAACTGGGTTATTTACCGGGAAAAGAACGAAATCAATATTTAATCCGTGTGCCCTTTCACCTGCCCGCACGTACGCGCGGCAGGTGATTTTTCATATGGGGCGAGCTCGACAGACGGGGAGAAGCATACTATAATAAACACCATAAGCGGTAATATAGGAGGAATGTATCAGCATGGGATTTTTTGACGCTTTGGTAAAATCAGATATAAACAGGACGCGCAGCGAAAAGATGTACGACGACGCGCTGAAATTGTTTAATTCGGCGCAGCTGCAGAACGAAACGCTGCCGCCGGAATTAAAAGCGGAAGTAGAAGGGGGCGAAGACTGCGACGTCCTTTCCCAGGGCAGCGGCCGGTTTGGCCACGATATGGGCAATCCCATACCCGTCAACGGCCCCTTCGGCGAAATGACTTACTTGTCGCGTCTCCGCCTGCGCAGCACCGGCTCGATGGTGTTTTTTCACAAGGTTGAAACGATCGGCCGCGTCGACAAATTTGAGCTGGTCAACGTCAGCGGAAAGGTCGTCGACTACTTGTATCTGGACATGTATCATCCCCGGGCGTCGCGGCGCTATCCCGAAGGCTACACCCTGGAAAAAGAAGCCGTCTTTCCCCGCGGCGTCACGACGACTGTTCCCGATTTTCCTGCCGGCCTGTACAAGCTGATTAAAAGGGAGGCCAAGCAGCGCCTGGGCGTGGACGTAGCCGAAAAGGAAAGCGACCGCATCGATGTTGAACGGGCCCAGGCTTCTATCCGGGAATTGCGGAAGCTATAAAGCTTTCTGGAATCCGGCTGCAGCTTCAAGAAAGGAGTGAAACGATGGAAAAGGCCTTTGCTTCTGTACGCATGGACGAGCATCATCCGAACTGGCAGATTGCCATCAGCCGCAAGGGTAGCCTGTATCGGCGGGAAGGAGATTTCCGCACGGAATTTGGCCGCGATTATACGCGCATCCTTCATTCGACGGCCTACAGCCGCCTCAAGCACAAGACCCAGGTGTTTTTTACGACGAAAAACGACCATATCTGCACGCGCATTGAGCACGTCAATCACGTCGCGTCCGTCAGCGGCACCATCGGCCGGTATTTGGGGCTGAATACGGAGCTCATCAGCGCCATTGCCAACGGCCACGACCTGGGCCACGCGCCCTTCGGCCATTTGGGCGAACGGGTATTGAGCCGCATCAGCCAGGCCGAGCTGGGCGAGACGTTTTGGCACGAACGGCAGGGCCTCCGCGTCGTCGACGATATGGAAACGCTGCTGGACCCAGCCGGGAAAATGAAAAACATGATGCTGACCTACGCTGTCCGCGACGGCATTATCAATCACTGCGGCGAAGTGCGGCAGACGGTGCTGCGCCCTCGGGAACATGTCGTCCCTCTGGAGTCGATTACCCGTCCTAACGAATATGAGCCCTATACCTGGGAAGGATGCGTCGTCAAAATTGCCGATAAAATCGCCTATCTGGGCAGAGATATTGAAGACGCCGTGCGCCTGCGCATCCTGACGGAAGACGGCAAGCCCCTGGCCGAGCTGAAACAGCGGCTGAACGAGCAGCTTCACGCCCATCTCCAGTCCCTGACCAATACGTCGATCATGTATCCCCTGATTACGGATATCTGCCGGGAAAGCACTCCGGAGAAGGGGCTGGTGCTTTCAGAGTCCCATCTGAAGCTCATGGACGACGTCATGAAGTTCAACTACGAGTACATTTACCGCAGCAAGCGTCTGGAAGTATACCATGCCTACGCCAGGCTGATTCTGGAATCGATTTACGGCATTTTGAAGGCGTGCTATGCCGGCGGCAATACGCTGCGGGAGCTGGAACGGCTGCGCCAAGACTATCCTACCTTAGGAAAACATTTTTTGGAGCGCATGAAGAAGTATTCCGATATTGGCCGGGCCGTAGCCAGCCGGGATAAATTCGGCAACGCCTTCGGAAACGCCGTGATGTACCGCATCGCCGACGATGAAAAAGACTACCGGCTGGCCTGCATCGATTATATCGCCGGCATGACCGATACCTACGCAGAAAAAATTTTCGACGAGCTTACGACATTTTAATGGAAATATGGTATAATGATACGGCAGATTTAGAAAATATGCCGGACATGAGATTCGGCAGGAACATCAGATATGCGCAGGAGGGGTTCAGACTCATGAGAGATTTACCGCAGGCCCATGAAATATGGCGTCATTTTAAAAATAATATGTACGAAATTATTACGATTGCAGAGCATACGGAAACAGGTGAAAAGTTTGTCATCTATAAAGCGCTGCAGGATACGATGAAGACCTACGCCCGACCGCTGAAGGATTTCATGAGCGAAGTGGATAAGGCGAAGTATCCGAAGGCAGATCAGGATTTTCGCTTTGTCAAAGTAAAATAAAACGGCGCCTATACCGCCGTTCCGTATGAAATAAGCCGCAGGACAACGCTTTGATGCGCTGCCTGCGGCCTATTTTTTACTGTGTATGATGTGAAAGATATTAGCCCTTCGCTGCGATGCATTCGTTGAGATCGGCGATGAGAGCGTCTACGTCGATGCCGTGGGCGCCGGCGCCTTGGCCGATCGTTTCAAAGTGGGCGGCCATGCAGCCGACGCAGCCCAGACCGTATTGCTGGAATACTTCGAGAATCTGGGGATATTTCTGAACCGCTTCGATGATGCCCGTATCTTTTGTAATTTCTGCCATGATACATCCTCCTTGGTATAGTCTTTTCCGTATGTTTTGAAAGAACTTTCGGATTGCATCCTATTATACCATACTTTTTCAGTTTTGTATTGCCTGTTTGCAGGAATTTCTGCGGCAGCTCATAGATCATCTCGCAGCAGAAAGGGAATATTAAACGTATATGTAAAAAAAGCATAGTTAAAATGACACGATTGAATGCGCTGGAATATAAAAGTGGAATAAATCGGTATGCTTATATCGAATGCGTGATAGACTAAAATGGGAGAAATATTTCGCTTTGCGAAAAGAGTCAGAAAATAGCAAGATATTAAATGAAAAAATTAAAAATATTAAGAGACTATGGATAAACAGATGAGCGAAAGGAATAGCAAATTTTTTTGCTTGCAATAATTAAATAGTATGTTGCATTATTCGATACATGCATTATAATAATAGCAAAGGTTATTCTTTACACTACTAAAAGGAAAGGAGCGCAAAGTAATATTGTATGCTGAATGCCGTTGGAGTATGCGGCATTCGTAATGTTTTCTGTTTTTATGTATGAAAGGGTGAATTTGGATTATGATGGTATTTTTGGCAGTACTGCCGCTGTTATGGCTTATCGTTGCCTTGTCCATTTTAAAAGTACCGGCATGGAAAGCCTGCGGGGTTGCAGCAATTATTTCATTCATCGTCGCCGTCGTGCCCTTCGGTAAGGAAGCTGGCATCATGGCAACAGGCGCGCTGGAAGGCGTTGCCTTGGCTATCTGGCCTATTTTGTTAGTTATTACGTCGGCTATTTTCACGTATAACCTCGTCGTCCGCACCGGCGCTATGGAAACGATTAAGACGATGCTGACGTCTGTAAGCTCGGATATGCGTATCCTGTCCCTGCTCTTGGCCTGGGGTTTCGGCGCCTTCATGGAAGGCATGGCTGGTTTCGGTACGGCCGTTGCAATTCCGGCGGCTATGATGGTCGGCCTCGGCTTTCATCCGCTGAAATCTATCCTGGCCTGCCTGGTTGCGAACTCCGTTCCGACGACCTTCGGCTCTATCGCTATTCCGACGACGACCTTGGCGACGTTGACGCATCTTGATTCCGTCGGCCTGGGCCAGTTCATTGCAATTCAGCTCTTTATTCTTAATACATTAAGCCCGTTCTTCGTAGTTATGATCATGGGCGGCGGCCCGAAAGCCCTGAAAGGCGTATTCATGCCGACCCTGATTTCCGGCTTGGCCCTGTCCGTTCCGGAATTGCTCATCAACATGGCTATGGGTCCTGAACTGTCCGTTATCGTTCCGTCGGCTATTATCATGGGCTCCATCGTCGTCTGCGCGAAGATCTTCAAGACCGACGATCCGGAATACCGCGTCGAAGCTGAAGTTCGTCAGATTTCTTCCAGCGAAGGTATCAGCGCGACCATGCCGTTTATCTTGATCTTCGTGTTGTTAATCATTACGTCTAAGTTCTTCCCGTTCATCAACGGCCCGCTCAGCGCATTTAAGACGTCTGTTCAGATTTATGCCGGCCCCGGCGCTTCCCCCTATACCTTCGTATGGGTTGCTACGCCTGGCATCATGATCTTCCTCTCGGCATTCCTCGGCGGCGCATATCAAAAAGCTGGCCTTGGCAAAATGCTCGGCGTTTTGGGTGATACCTTCAAAGGCCTGAAATTTACGTACGTTACGATTATCTGCGTCGTCATGACGGCTAAATTGATGACGTACAGCGGCATGACGGCAGCTATTGCTGGCGCTTTGGTTGCGGCAACGGGCTCCTTCTATCCGGCCTTTGCTCCTCTCGTAGGCGCTCTCGGCGCATTCATCACCGGTTCCGGCACGAACGCCAACGTCCTCTTCGGGCCCCTGCAGACGGCGGCTGCCGCGCAGATGGTTCCCGGCGACACGGGCTTGGCTATGTGGCTCGCAGCTACGAACTCCGCAGGCGCAGGCATCGGCAAGATGTTCTCCCCGCAGAGTATTGCTATCGGCATCGGCGCTGTTGCTCCGGCCCTGGAAGCGTATATTTCTGAAAAGAAAGTGGAAAGCGGCGAAGCGGACAGCCTGCGTCAGAGCATTCAGGCCAACGTCATTATGCAGAGCATTGCGAAGTACTTCGTTATCTATATCGTAGTTGCTGGCCTCTGCGCTTACTTCGGCTTGAGCATGTTCGTTCACTAAGCATATACTTGAAATTAAAACAGGAATCTGCCTCGGCAGGTTCCTGTTTTTTTGATATCCGCTGCCTGTTTCTATTCCTCCTTATAATGAAGCTCGCTGCTTGCAGTTCCTGGAAGGCGAGAAACATATAATTGGCCAATGCTTTGTCTGTTGAAGACTGGCTGTTTAATTATTTTATGTGCTGCCGCTGCGGGGCGGCGGCGATGTCATAGGTTGTGCGTGTCATTGCGAGGATACGCCAAGACAGGGCTTTGAGGCGGCGCAGCGGCTGCCTTTTCCGTGATTTGCTGTCAAAATAACTTTGCAGAGGCAGGAGTTGTGTCCTGCCTTAGGTATGAGCTTTTCTTTTGCTGCCCGACAGACGCGGCGAGGGATAAAAAAATCGCTGCCTGCCGTAACGGGCGGCAGACAGCGCATGTACCGGAATTAATATTCCGGCGGCATATTTTTCTTGGTTCGAGGCATTTTCAGAGCGTCGCCCGGCGAATCGTGGTATTTTACGGACGGCCCTGTAAAGCCGCGGCCGACGACTTCCGAGGCGTCGCTGATGATCATGAAGGCTCCAGGGTCGATTTTGTTGACCAGTTCCTTGATCTTGGCGATTTCCGTCAGCTTGATGACGGCGTAGATAATGCGTTTATCCTGCATGGTATAAGCTCCCTGGCCGTACAGGTACGTCGCGCCGTGGCCGATGTAGCGCATGAGCAGGTTGGCAATTTCTTCCGCATGGTTGGAAATGATAAAGACCGATTTCCGCTGCTTCAGGCCGATGACTACCTTGTTGGTGATGAAGGCCGTAATATAGGTGCTGACGAAGGTGAGGACGGCCATTTCTAGGGAAAACATGTAGGCGGCGGCGACGAGGATGAGCGAATTGATGACCATGACGACGTTGCCCATTTCCAGGGAATAGTATTTCTTTACGATGGCTCCGACGACGTCCAGGCCGCCGCTGTTGCCGTTGTATTTGTATAAAATGCCGAACCCCAGTCCCGATACCAGGCCGCCGGTGATGCTGGAAATCATCGGGTCCTTGACGATATCCCACGTCGAAAGGAAGGCCGTCGCGTCGGCCAGCACGGAGAAGATAGCCGTGCCGACGATGCTGAGGATAGTATACTGCCGCCCCATGAATTTGTAGCAGGCGATCATAATCGGTATGTTGAGGGCGAAAATACCTACGCCGACAGGCAGGCCCACGGCGAAGTAAAACATGATGGCTACGCCGCCGATGCCGCTGCTGAGCAGGTGATGGGGGATGAAAAAGGCATTCATGCCGACGGTTACGATGAGACAGCCGATGAAGGAGGCAATATAGGGAATTGCCAATTGTTTCAGCGATGTGTCCTGTGTTGTTTTCATGCTCTTTGCTCCTGTAAAAATGCGGAAAGAATTGTAAAATAAAGAAAAAAACGGTATAATTAAAAGTAACGCCGCTGCATCAGTATGTACAGTGGCAATGGATAACAAGGGCTGTTTGCCGTTGTTGTCTCACATTATAACATAGGAATTTTTTTATTCAATACGGATTGCAGATTTTTCATTCGAAATGGAGAGCTGGGAATGATAGAAGAGATAGGCTGCGGAAAAATTAATTTGGCCCTGGCGATTACAGGCCGGCGGGACGACGGATACCACGATATCGATACGATATTTCAATCTATCGGCCTGCACGACATAATCCGCTTGGAAGAGGCAGATGAATTTTTGCTGACCTGTTCGAATTCAGCGCTGGCCTGCGACGAGACGAATTTAGCGTATAAAGCTTATAAAGCGCTGCTTCCGTACCGCCGCGGCCCGAAAGGCGTTCGCATTCATATCGAAAAGAACATTCCCGTTGCGGCGGGGCTGGCCGGCGGCAGCACGGACTGCGCAGCTGTGCTGCGGGGGCTCAATCGCTTGTGGCGACTGGGCCTGACGACGGAGGAGCTGTGCCGCATTGGCGCACCTATCGGCGCCGACGTTCCCTTTTGCGTCTGCGGCGGGACGATGCGGGGCAGGGGCATCGGCGAGATATTGACGCCGCTGCCGCCTCTGCCGCCGCGGCCTGTCCTCATCGCGCATCCGCCTGTGCCGGTCTACACGGGGATAGCCTATTCCTTATTCGACACGATGCCCCGTTTGCAGGGCATAGCTGTGGATGAGGCGGCGAAGGCTGTAGAAGCCGCCGATTTTGAAGGGCTGGAAGCCCATATGGGCAACACCTTTGAAGAACTGGTCATTCCCGACGTGCCGATGATAGAATCGTGCCGGGCCATGCTGCGCCGTCAGGGCCTGCGGCCTCTCATGGCCGGCAGCGGGCCTACCGTATTTGCCCTGGTGCCGCCGTCGGCATCGGCCGGCGACATATACAGGGCTGTTGCTGCAGAGGCGAAAGCGCAGGGAATTGATGTATATATAAGTTCGTTAGTGGAAGGAAATGGCGAGCCATATGAAGAAAACGACGGGATATAAATTAGAGCCGATTCAGTTAGACGTATATAGACCGTTGCGCGATGTCGTCAGCGACGTGCTGCGCCAGGCGATTAAGGACGGCGTGCTGAAGCCCGGCGAGCGGCTGATGGAAATCCGTCTGGCCGAGGAGCTGGGCGTGAGCAGGACTCCTATCCGCGAGGCCATCCGAAAATTGGAGCAGGAAGGATTTGTCGTCATGGTGCCGCGGCGCGGTACCTATGTGGCCGATATTTCTCTGAAGGATATTTCCCAGGTTTTTGAAATCCGCGGCGCCTTGGAAGAGCTGGCTGCGGGGCTGGCTGCCGAGCGCATTACGCCGGACGAGCTGGAGCGGCTGGAGAGGATATTGGTGGAAATCAACGAATATATGGCTCACGACGACTTTGATAAGATCGTCGACGCCGACGTCCGCTTTCATGACGTCCTGTATCAGGCCAGCCGGAATCAGCGTCTCGTCGACATCCTGCATAATCTGAGAGAGCAGATGCTCCGCTTCCGCTCCATATCCATGCATTATCCGGGCCGCCTGGCAGCTACGTGGGAAGAACACCGGCAAATGGTGGAAAACATAGCCAACCATAACAGCGCCATGGCCCGCAAGGTAGCAAAAAAGCATATGGAAAATTCGGAAAAGACCCTTCTCAAGGGCATCAGCCAGGACGAAGAGTCGGCTCGTCAGATTCATGAATTGTTTCCCCATTCGTAACGGCCGCGGCCGGTAAAGAGGGCGATCGTATGCTGCATTCGTTTGTGCATTTTGTCAGCTTGGTCAGAAATAAAGAGAAAAATATGGACGAGTACGAACATTTTTTGTGCGTGCTGACCATCGTCTTATTCATACTGCTTCTGGTGCGCTCCTTAGTTGCGTTATACATGGGACGATGGAATTTATTTACAGATATATGAGGAAAGCTAGTTAATTATTGTTATATAAGGGGGATATGTGCATGAAAACTTTTTCGCTTCCCTGCGGCAAAGGGACACAAACCGTTTCATTGGAAGAAAGCCATATATTATACGACCTGCACGGCAATGACGTAGCCATCGTTGCCGACGAGCAGGACGCAGTACGCCAGGCTCTGCGCCAGCCTGTAGGCAGCGCGCCTCTGCGTGACGTCATCCAGGCCGGCGATACCGTGGCCATCATCGTCAGCGATATTACCCGTCTGGTCCATACGGATATCATGCTGCCGGTTATTGTAGAAGAATTGAACTCCATCGGCGTGAAAGACGAGCAGATCACCGTCATTACAGCCCAGGGTACCCATCGGGCTCATACGCCGGAAGAAGACGCCATCGTCTGCGGCCAGGAGATGGCGAAACGCCTGCGCATCGTCAATCACGACTGCCGCAACCAGGAGGCCTTGACCTGCATCGGCACGACGACCTATGGAAACGACGTATATATCAACGCCGAAGCAGTTAAGGCTGATAAGGTCATTTTGACTGGCTCCGTGTCCTTTCACCCCATGGCCGGATTCGGCGGCGGGCGTAAGGCCGTGCTGCCCGGTATTGCCGGATACGATACGATTATGCGCAATCATGCCATGGCCTTGACGGAAGACGTTGGCGGCGGCTGCAATCCGCTGTGCGAAACGAGTCTGCTGGAACACAATCCCCTCCACGACGACATGCGTCAGGCGGCGGAAATGCTGAATCCGGCTTATCTGGTCAACACGGTGTTTACGGCTGACGGAGATTTATACGAAGTCGTAGGCGGCCATTGGCATGAAGCCTGGAAAAAGGGCTGTGAAGACTTATTGCGCATTGCCAGCGTGCCGATTCAGGAGTTGTCGGACGTTACCATCGGTTCGGCCGGCGGATATCCTAAGGACATGAACCTGTATCAGAGCATGAAGGCTCATATGAATTCCGTTTTTGCGACGAAGCCCGGCGGCATCATGATTTTTACCTTAGATTGCCCGGATATTAAGGAACCGGCTATTTTCACCAATTGGTTTTTCCGCAGCAACATGGAAGAGTTTGAACGGGATTTGCGCGCTGATTTCTCGATTCCTGCCTTCGTGGCCTTTAAATCGCGCTGCATCATCAATTCCATGAAGCAGGTTTATGTCGTTACCCGGCCGGAAAACTTTGATATTATCCGCCAGAGCGGCCAGATTCCGGCGGCGACGCTGGAAGAAGCCTGGGCTATGGCGCAGGAAGAATTGAAGCGAGAAGGAAAGGACGACTATACGGTGACCGTTATGGGACATGCGTCGGCTACCTTCCCGGTACTGCAAAAATAAGATAGACGGGCTGACCCGAAGCAAGCTGCTTCGGGTTATACGTTTTACTCATAATTTATGCATAAAAATCATGAGTAGGAATGATAAAACTGTATAGTCTTTTTCTGGGCAAGGCAAGACAAATGAAATGGCCTGTATTATAATAAGCGTATTCAACTAATTTGTTGCAGCTGCAGAAACGGAAGTTGCAGTATATCGTAAAAAAGGGGATGCAGTTAGTTATGAAACAATACAATCCAGTTACAGCAGAAGTCGTCAAGGCGCTTCAGGACGTCGTCGGGGAGAAATATGTCAAAACGGCGCCCGACGTATTAGACGTGTATAAATCTGATGAAAGCCTGGCTCCGTCGTATTGGCGCACGCCGGAAGTCGTCGTGCTGCCGGCTAATACGGAAGAAGTGGCCGAAATCGTCAAGATCGCCAACAAGTACAACGTTCCCGTTACGCCGAGAAGCGCCGGCACCAGCGTCAGCTGCGGCGCTGTGCCGGTATACCATGGCATCGTCCTGCTGATGGAACGGATGAACCGCATTTTGGAGGTAAACGAAGAAGGCATGTACATGGTTGTCGAAGCAGGCGTGCGTACGATCGATATCCAAAATTTGGCTAAGTCCAAAGGCTTGCTGTACGCCGGCGACCCGTGCAGCTCCGACAGCTGTCTCATCGGCGGCAACCTGGCTACCAATGCCGGCGGCAATAAAGCCGTGCGCTACGGCACGACCCGTCATCAGGTATATGCTATTGAAGTCGTCCTGCCGAACGGCAAGATTGCCAACCTCGGCGCGCCTTTGAAGAAATGCTCGACAGGCTTCTGCCTTGACCAGCTGGTTATCGGCTCGGAAGGCACGCTGGGCATTATTACGAAGGCGACGCTGAAGCTTGTCCCCTTGTGCCCGTACCGCCTCGACGTATTGGCTGTTTTTACCGATCTGGGCAAAGCTACGGCTCTGGTGCCGAACTTGATTAAAGCTGGTCTCAATCCGACGTCTGTCGAATTTATGGACAACAACTTCGTCCGCAGCGCCAGCGATTACAGTGAGCTGCGCCTGCCTCATTATGAAGACGGTTACTACGATATCATTTCTATCGAAACGTTCAATGAAGACGAACTGGACGATAAGATGGAAAAATTGGCGGCGATTTGCGAAGCCTGCGGCGCTACGGACGTTGTAGAAGCCGACGACAGAGTATGGACAGTTCGCCGCAACTGCCTGGAAAGCACGCGGGTGTTCTCCAAGGTCGCCACGTCGGAAGATTTGGTCGTACCGGTCACGAAGATTGCCGACTGCATACAGTCCTTAGTCGAAGAAAGCAAGAAATACGACTTCCGCGTATTCTGCCTGGCTCACGCCGGCGACGGCAACCTCCATTTCCAAATCCTAAAATGCGATATGAGCGATGAGGAATGGGAAAAACAGCTGGAAGAATTCCGCGACGTCGCCTATAAATACGTATACGGCTTAGGCGGCCGCTTGTCCGGTGAACACGGCATCGGCTTTAAGCGCCTCGACTACATGGAAAAATACACCGACCCGGTAGAACTGGAACTGATGAAGTCTATCAAGCGGGCGATCGACCCCAACTGGATTTTAAACCCCGGCAAAGTCATCAGCGCCGACTAATGATCCTGGATAGATAAGTAAATACGCAGCGCCCCGATAGGAAATCGCCAAGACATGATTTCCTATCGGGGCGTTTTTTGTCATGTGAAAGGTCTTTTCATGAAATTGGATATATATTTGACGGTATGAAGGGCAAAAATGCAGTCAATGGCCGAAAGGAATGGTATAATACTATATATGAAATAACGGTAATTTGTCGGATAGAGGAGCGTGACGAGACAGTTGATGAAATTAGATATAAAGAATCTATTTAATCCGCAGCATATTCTCCATGTCGGCAATATGCGGGCGAAATTTTTTGCCAGCGGCAGCTTTGACGGCATTACAGACGTGCGGGAGGAAATTTTACACGGCTGGAAGGTATCCTACGACAGAGGCTACCGTACGCCTGATTTCAAAAAGCCCGTCGTGACGGACCTGTACCTGCGCACGCAGAAGGAGGAAGAGCTGCTGGCTATTGCCGTGCCGTATATGGAGCGTCTGTATACGTTTTTACAGAACGACACCTTTTGGATTACTCTATTGGACCGCGACGGCGTCATCTTAAAGCTGGTCGGGTCGGACACGATGCTGAAGGAGCTGGCGGCGACGGGCCTTATCGAAGGCTCCAACCGGGGAAGCGACGCTCCCTACGGCGGGCTGTTTCACCTGGTCTTTACCTATAAAAAGCCCTTTATCCTGGTGTCGACGGAGCACGCCTCGTCTATCGATGACAACCTGGCCGGCGGCGCCTGCCCTATCATCGACCCGGAGACGAAGGAGATTTTAGGATTTATCGCCGTATCGGGCCATTGGTGGTATTCTCATCAGCATACATTGGGATTGGCCGTCATCGCGGCGGAAGCCATTTCCAAGCAGTATGCCCTGGAAAAAGCGACGAAGCGCTTATACGCCATGAGCCAGTCCTTGAAAAAAGTAAACTCCCGGCTGTATACGACGCTGGACAGCATCAAAACGGGCATTATTTACTGCAATGAAGAAGGGAACATCAAGGTCATCAATGAAGGCGCCGTGAAATTGCTGGGAATCAGGAAGGAATTGAAGGATGTGCCGGGGACGAACGTCTGCCCGTATTTTGATTCGAAGCTGTCCATGGATAAAATCGCTGCCAACACGAAGAACGGCGAAACGTACTGCTATGAGCTGGTCAGCTCGGGCTGCCCCGATTTTGTCCATAAACGGAACTATTTGCTGTACTGCTACATCCGCCGCATCAATATTGGCGAAAAGGAGCAGGAATATATTATTACCCTGTCGAAGCAGACGGAAGCCCATCTGAATGCGACCAAGATGATCTATGCCGAGCCGACGTTCAGCTTTGATGATATTATCGGCTCGTCCGACGCGATTCGGCAGGTGAAAACCATCGCCGAGCTGGGGGCGGCCCATAATCCGTCTATCTTGATTACCGGTGAGAGCGGGACGGGGAAGGAATTGTTCGCCCAGTCGATTCACAATGCCAGCAGCCGGCGGAATGGCCCCTTTGTGGCGATTAACTGCGGTGCTATCCCGCGGACCCTTATAGAAAGCGAGCTCTTCGGCTATGAAAAGGGCGCGTTTACCGGCGCCGATAAGAAGGGACATCCGGGTAAGTTTGAGCTGGCGAACGGCGGCACCTTGTTTTTAGATGAAATCGGAGACATGCCCTACGACGTCCAGGTGACGCTGCTGCGCGTGCTGCAGACGCAGACAGTGACGCGCATCGGCGGCGCAAAGCCCATACAGATTGACGTCCGCATCATATCGGCTACGAACAAGGACTTGCGGAAGTGCATTGAAAACCACACTTTCCGCGAAGATTTATACTATCGCCTCAACGTGTTTACCATTCCCTTGCCGCCGCTGCGGGAACGGGGGCGGGACATAGAGGAAATTGCCCGGTATTTCCTGACTGTTTATAATAAAATTTACGACAAGCACGTCGCCGACATAGAGGAAGACGTGCTTCGGGCCTTTCACGCCTACCGGTGGCCCGGCAATATCCGGGAACTGGAAAACGTGATGGAACGGGCCGTCATATTATGTAAGCGAGACTACATCACGCTGATAGATATTCCCGACGCCATTGGGAAGGGAGCCGAAGAAGCTGCAGCGCCCTTGGCCGTAGGCGGGCTGCTGCGGCATGAAAGAGAACGGATCGAAGCGGCCTTGAGGGAATATAAGGGAAATATGTCCCATGCGGCGAAGGGGCTTGGGATGAGCCGGCCGACCTTGTACAAGCGCGTCAAGGAGTATGGCATCGATAAACGAAATTTTGAGTGACGAAATGAATAAGCCAGTACTTGCAGCCTACTGCCAGTACTGGTTTTTGTTTCGTAAAAAAGTGTAAAATGCTTTTACAGTGTAAATGAAGTGTAAAAGTATTTTACACTATAACGATGGAAAAATGCCTGTTTTACGCCCTTTTATATGTGGCATGAAAATTTCATATATATTTTCAAATCGAAATTCAAGGAGGCAATACGCATTATGGAAGTAAAACAGATTTTAGTGTACGGCGCCGGCTTGATGGGCCGGGGCATCGCCCAGGTATTTTCCCGCAATCCGGAATATTCCATCGTTTTATATGATATCGCCGACAACGACGTTCTCGGCCAGGTACGCAAGGAAATGATGTCCTTTGTAGCGCAGGGAATTGTCGATGCCGATACGGCGGAACAGCAGCTGAGCCGCATCAGCTTTACGACGGATTTGAGCCCCGAACTGTGCCAGAAGACGGATTTAGTCGTCGAAGCCGTGTTTGAAAACATGGAATTGAAGCAGTCGGTCTTCGAAAAATTAGAAATCCTGTGCCGCCCCGACACGATTTTCTGCACCAATACGTCCGTCATGAGCCCGACGGAAATCAGTGCCCGCGTGAAACATAAGGAACGCTTCGTTGGCACCCACTTCTGGAATCCGGCGACGCTGATTCCCCTGGTAGAAGTCGTCAAAGCCAACGGCTCGTCTGATGAAGTAGCCCAGCAGGTATACGACATTTTGGAAAAGGTAGGCAAAAAGCCGGTTATCTGCCAGCGCGACGTGCCGGGCTTCATTGCCAACCGCATGCAGCATGCTTTGTGGAGAGAAGCGATTTACATCGTAGAACAGGGGATTGCCGATGCCGAAACGGTCGATAAAGCCGTTAAATACAGCTTCGGCCTCCGCCTGCCCCAGCTGCCGCCGCTGGTGAACTCCGATTTGGTCGGCACGGATTTGACCTACAACATTCACGAATACATCTTGAAATACCTGTGCAGCGATACGACGCCGTCGCCGCTGCTGGTTAAGATGAAGGAAGAAAACAAAATGGGCTTCAAGAGCGGCGAAGGCTTCTTCAAATGGGACGACGAATCCATCGCAGCGGAACGCAAGGGGCTGAACGACTATTTAATTCACATGCTTTATAAAAAAGACAAAGAATAAGGGTGTATTTTAAGGAGGAAACATATCATGAGCAATTTGAAAAACAAAGTTATCATCACAGCCGCTGTAACGGGCGCATGGCCGAAAAAAGAAAACAATCCGAACGTTCCCCTGACGCCGCAGGAAATCGCTGACGACGTCTATCAGTGCTGGCAGGCCGGCGCCGCCGTCGCTCACCTTCACATGCGCGACGATGAAGGCAACGGTACCATGAGCGCCGATAAATTCCGCGAAACGGTACAGACGATTAAGACTAAATATCCTGACTGCGACATCGTCCTGAATCTTACGACATCGGGCGACCTCCACGCGACGGAAGAAACGCGCCAGCTCCATTTGAAGGAATTAAAGCCGGAAATGGCGTCGTACGACTGCGGCTCCATGAACTGGATGAACAGCGGCTTGTTCCTCAATCCGCCGAAATTCTTGGAAGAGTTGGGAACGCTCATGCAGGAGCTGAATATCAAGCCGGAAATTGAAGCCTTTGACCCGGGTATGATCGCCAATGCTGCTTACTACCTCAAAAAAGGCGTATTGAAAGCGCCGCTTCACTTCCAGATGTGCATGGGCTGCGCCAATGGTATTCCCGGCTCGGTTAAGAACCTCGTATTCATGAAGGAAACGATGGACACCCTGTGCCCCGGCTCCACCTGGTCGGCCTTCGGCGTAGGCCACAGCGCTATGGAAATCATGTACGCTACCATCGCTTTGGGCGGCCATCTCCGCGTCGGCATGGAAGACAACGTCATGTATGCTAAGGGCGTGCTGGCAGACAGCAACCGCCAGTTTGTAGAACGGGCTCGCCGCTGCATCGAAGAATACGGCAAAGAAGTCGCGACGCCGGCAGAAGCGCGCGAAATCCTGGGGCTGAAATAATAGGAGTGTGACAGGTATGACGTGGGGACCTTGTTTTATGTATTATCGTTGTCCGCAGTGCGGCAAGAAATTTAAATACGCTATCGATTTGATTCCGGAATTCGGCGACGCCTTCGGGACCTGCCCCGACTGTCATGTCGGCGGCGTACTGGAGGGAGAAGGCGCACGGACGAAAGACGACGGGGCGTATGAAGAAGTAGAATGAGGTTCCCGTCATGCCGGATTATATAAAGGAGGCTTATTATGGCGCAAGCAAATTCGCAAAACGCACAGAAGAAGACGATTACCGATAAGTTTATAGAATTCAGCTTAAACTATATTCCCGACTCCATGGTATTCGTATTGGGGCTGACTGTATTTGTCTTTGTTCTGGCGCTGATTTTTACTGATTCGACGCCGTGGGGATTGGTTGAAGATTATGCAAAAGGATTCTGGGAATTATTAAGCTTTTCCATGCAGATGTGCTTGATGATGATCAGCGGCTTCGTTATTGCTAACGCAAAACCGGTCCGCAGAGGCATCGTCCGTTTAATTGACTGGCCGAAGACGCGCGGCGGTACCATCGCCCTGTTTGCCCTGATTACCGGCGTTATTTCCTGGCTTCACTGGGGCGTCGGCCTCATGGCTACGATTATCATGGGAAAGGAAATCACTATCCGCAAAAGAGGGCAGGGCTTCCACTATGCCTTTATCGTCGCCATGGCCTATACGAGCATGAATATCATGGCCAACGGTATCTCCCAGGCTGCGCCGCTGCTGTCGGCGACGCCGGGCAACTTTATGGAAAAAATCATGGGCGGCATCGTACCGATCAGCCAGACATCCCTGTCCCCGTACATGATGACCTTCCTCGTATTGGAATTATTGGCTTTGCCCGTCGTATACTACCTGCTCATGCCTAAGAAGGAAAAGGCTGTAGAAATCAGCGACGAGCTGTATAAGGAATTTACGGCAGAACCGGAAAAGATCGACGCCTCGAAGAAACTGACGCCGGCCGAACGGTGGGAACGGTCCCGCGTATTGAATACCCTCATCGCTTTATTAATTCTCATCTGGTTCGGCGACCACGTCATTACGGAAGGCGTCAGCAAGATCAACCTGAACACGATCAACTTCGCCCTCTTTGGCTTGGGCTTATTGTTCCACGATTCGCCGCACAGCTATATTGAATCGGTAAAAGAAGGGGCGACGACCGTATACGGCGTTATCATCCAGTTCCCCTTGTATGCCGGCATTTTCGGCCTGATTACGTTCTCCGGCCTGGCCGATGAAATTACGGAACTGTTTATCTCCATCGCAACGCCGGGAACCTATCCGTGGATTGTATTTATTTACACCGGCATCATGGACTTCTTCGTCCCGTCTGCAGGGTCTAAATTCGTTATTGAAGCACCGTACCTGGTTCCGGCGGCTCAGCATTTAGGTGTTCCCGTTTCGCAGGTTATTAATGCCTACGGCACGGGCGCGCAGATGGCAAACCTGATTCAGCCCTTCTGGGCCATTGCCTATCTGGCAGCCTTCCGCCTTCGCTTCCAGGAAATCCTGCCGTTTACGTTCATGCTCTGGCTGTTCGTATTCATTGCCGGTAGTCTGTGGTTCCTCATTTTCCCCTTTGGATGGTAATTTAGCTGCTAACTCAATTTACTATACTCTCATCTCAATATGAAACATGCAAAAGACCTGCCGTGAGGAGATACTCTTGTCTCCGGCAGGTCTTTTGCATTGTCGGCGAAATTATAATGAAGTCAAGGGCGGGGTAAAAACGAGGCAAAAAACTTATTTAATTTGCATTTAGAATACTTGATGAGAAATAAAAAAAACAAGGAAACCTGCATATAACAGGAGTCCTTGTTTTTGTTTTGTGCTATTGTGCTCGTTATTATTTCGAATACAATTCGACGATGAGCGTTTCGTTGATTTCTACAGGAATTTCGGAACGTTCGGGCATGCGCGTCAGCGTGCCTTCGAAGCCGTCGAAGTTCTTTTCAATGTAGGGAACATCGAAGGTTTTCAATTCCTGGAAGGATTTTTTGTACATTTCGTTAGCGCGGGAAGCTTCCTTCAACGTGATAACGGAACCTACTTTTACGTGTGCCGACGGAATGTCGCAACGTTTGCCGTTTACCAAGATGTGGCCGTGGTTGACCATCTGGCGGGCCTGACGGATGGAGTTTGCAAAACCGATACGATATACCAGGTTATCCAAACGGCATTCCAACAATTTCAGCATGTTTTCGCCAGTAACGCCTTCCATCTTCTTGGCTTTATCATAATACCGGACAAACTGGCGTTCGAGCAAATTGTAGTATGCGCGAAGCTTCTGTTTTTCCAGTAACTGTGTGCCGTATTCAGACATCTTTTTCTGACGCTGTTCTTTCTTCACACGTTTTAATGCCTTAGGATGTCCGTACACATTGAGTCCGAACCGGCGACATTGCTTAAAACGTGCTTCTCTCCTCGTTGCCATTTTCTACATCACCTCATATAAAAATTTAATAAAACATAACAATGAAAATTCTATCACGGTTGCAGGGCTTTGTCAACGGATAGGAAGGGAAAAGTGCCGGCGTTTTGGGCTCGGAGCTTGACTCATACATTTTTTTACCGATGCTGCGTAAAGAATGCGTAAACTGCAAGTTGCGAAATACGGCGTAAAATAGGGAGGTTTTCCCTGCTCGTTGAGGTTAACAATGCGCGGACTTGCGCAATTGTCGCCGTCTTATGAGTAAATGTGCTCGTGAACACTATTGACAAAAAAATTACAAAGAGATAGGATATACATAACAAAACTGTGTTCGAACACAATTTATAGAAAGTAAGAAAAATACATATTTTAATTGTATTTATTGCTGAGTGGAGGAATGGAGAAATGAACACGAGCACAGCGGAAAAAGATAATAAAAAGATATCCAGTTCTTTTATTTACTTTTTCGGCTCTTTTGGAGGTATTTTGTTTGGGTACGATATCGGCGTTATGACCGGGGCGCTGCCCTTTCTGCAGGACGACTGGGGGCTGCACGGCAATGCCAGTATTATCGGCTGGATTACGTCGGCCGTCATGTTCGGTGCTATCTTCGGCGGCGCGCTGGCAGGGCAGTTGTCCGATAAATTAGGCCGCCGCAAGATGATTTTGATTTCCGCGCTGATTTTCGTCGTCGGCTCTATCTTGTCCGGTATCGCTCCGGACAACGGCCAATATTATCTGATCGGCGTCCGTATTTTGCTGGGCCTGGCTGTCGGCGCCGCATCGGCCCTTGTTCCGGCCTATATGTCGGAAATGGCTCCGGCTCATCTGCGGGGCCGCTTGTCCGGCATCAACCAGACGATGATCGTATCGGGCATGCTGCTGTCGTACATTGTCGACTATTTGCTGAAGGATTTGCCCGAAATGTACGCCTGGCGCTTAATGCTCGGCTTAGCTGCTGTTCCGGCTATTATCTTGTTCTTCGGCGTCCTTCGCCTTCCCGAATCGCCGCGTTTTCTCGTCCGTCATAACTTATTGGATGCAGCCCGCCGTACGCTGAGCTATATCCGTCCCAGCGACGAAGTAGAACCGGAATTAAAACAGATTCAGGAAACCGTCGCCGCCGAAGCCCATGCTGCGCAAAACAGCTCCTGGGGGATGTTGTTCAGCAGCAAATATCAATACTTGGTCGTCGCTGGCATCGGCGTCGCCGCATTCCAGCAGTTCCAGGGGGCCAACGCAATTTTCTATTACATTCCCCTTATCGTTGAAACGGCGACAGGGCACGCTGCCAGCTCGCAGCTCATGTGGCCGATTATTCAGGGGATCCTCCTCGTTTTGGGTTCCCTCGTCTTCCTGGTCATTGCCGATAAGTTCAACCGCCGCACGCTGCTGAAAGTCGGCGGCACGATTATGGGCCTGTCCTTTATCCTGCCGGCTATCATCAACAGCATCATGCCGGACACGAACCCGATGATGATCGTATTCTTCCTGTGCATTTACGTTGCCTTTTATTCCTTTACATGGGCCCCGCTGACCTGGGTTATCGTCGGCGAAATCTTCCCGCTGGCTATCCGTGGCCGGGCGTCCGGCATGGCTTCGTCCTTTAACTGGATCGGTTCCTTCCTGGTCGGCTTGCTGTTCCCCATCATGACGGCTTCGATGCCGCAGGAAATCGTCTTCGCTATCTTCGGCGTCATCTGCATGCTCGGCGTATGCTTCGTGACGAAATGCGTTCCCGAAACGCGCGGCCATACGCTGGAAGAAATCGAAGCCCAGGGAACGAAGAGAAGATAATTAGTGTATTCCTTTACGGGAGAAAGGATTTGTCTCATGGATTTATTAAAGGTTGCAGCGAACATTAAAACCGGCGAAACGGCCTTAGGAATTGAACTCGGCTCGACCCGCATCAAGGCGGTTCTCGTCAATTACGACTGCCAGACCATCGCTTCGGGCAGCTACGGCTGGGAAAACGCCCTGCGCGACGGCGTGTGGACCTATTCGCTGGATGAAGTATGGAAGGGGATTCAGGCCTGCTATGCCCAGCTGGCCGCCGACGTGCAGAGCCGCTACCACGTGCCGCTGACGCGCATCGGTTCTATCGGCGTCAGCGCCATGATGCACGGCTACCTGGCCTTTGATTCGCAAGGCGAACTGCTCGTTCCCTTCCGTACGTGGAGAAATAATATTACCAGCCAGGCTGCCAAGGCGCTGACGGATGCCTTCCATTTCAATATTCCCCAGCGCTGGAGCATCGCCCATCTGTATCAGGCTATTTTAAATGGAGAAGACCATGTGCCGCAGATTTCCTTCCTGACGACCTTGGCCGGATACGTCCACTGGAAGCTGTGCGGCGAAAAAGTCCTGGGCATCGGCGACGCGTCGGGCATGTTCCCAGTTGATGAAAGGACAGGCACGTACGACGCGAAGATGCTGTCCCTGTTCGACGAATTGGAAGCGGTAAAGCCCTATTCGTGGAAGCTAGCCGACCTCCTGCCGAAGGTACTGCGGGCCGGAGAAGGGGCCGGTACCTTGACGGAAGAAGGGGCGCGCCTCCTTGATCCGGCAGGCCGTCTGGAACAAGGCAGCCATATGGCTCCGCCTGAAGGCGACGCCGGTACGGGCATGGTCAGCACGAACAGCGTCCGCAAACGGACCGGCAACATTTCCGTCGGCACGTCGGCCTTTTCCATGAACGTATTGGACCGGCCGCTGCAGGGCGTCCATGAAGATATCGACGTCGTCACGACGCCTGATGGGGCTCCTGTCGCCATGGTACATACGAATAACTGCTCGTCGGACATCAACGCCTGGGTGGACCTGTTCGGCCAGTTTGCCGCGGCGACGGGTCTGGCGATCGGGCCGGACAAGCTGTATGAAACGTTGTTCAACCTGGCCGGCACGGCCGACAAGGATGCAGGCGGACTGGTCAACTACAGCTATTTGTCGGGCGAAAACGTAACGCGCATCGACAACGGCCGGCCGCTGTTCGTCCGCACGCCGCACAGCCGCTTTACCTTGCCGAATTTCATGCTGGCCCAGCTGTACGCAGCCTTTGCGCCGCTGAAAATAGGCATGGACATCCTGGTTCAGGAAGAAGGCATTGAGACGGACGTCATGATCGCCCAAGGCGGCTTGTTTAAGACGCCGGTCATCGGCCAGCAGGTATTGGCCGACGCCCTCAACATGCCGATTACCATTATGGATACGGCTGGCGAAGGCGGTCCGTGGGGCATGGCCGTATTGGCCGTATACATGGAAGTCCGTCAGGATGGCGAAACGCTGGCCGACTTCCTCGATGAACGGGTATTCCGCCATCCGAAGAGCGTCACCTTGACGCCGAATGCCGAAGGCGTAGAAGGATGCAATGCCTTTATTGAAAACTATAAGCGGGCCTTGGCTGTTGAAGCAGAAGCGGGCCGCACGTTGGCAGATTAACCCTGCCGGGAGGGATATCATATGTTAGAAGAATTGAAGCAGCAGGTCTATGAAGCGAATATGCGCCTGCCGAAATTGGAGCTCGTCACCTTTACGTGGGGCAACGTGTCGGGAATCGACCGGGAAAAGGGCCTTTTCGTCATCAAGCCGTCGGGCGTAGAATATGAAAAATTATCGCCTGCCGATATGGTCGTCGTAGATTTGGACGGCAAGGTCGTCGAAGGAGACTTAAATCCGTCGAGCGATACGATGACTCACGCCGTATTGTACAAGGCCTTCCCCAATATCGGCGGCATCGTCCACGCCCATTCTCCCTGGGCCGTATCTTTTGCCCAGGCCGGCGTAGACCTTGAAGCCATGGGAACGACCCATGCCGATACGTTTTACGGCGACGTGCCCGTGACCGACGCGCTGACAAAAGAAGAAATCGAAAGCGCCTATGAAGAAAATACGGGCAAGGTCATTGTCCGCACCTTTGCCGAACGGGGTATCGACCCCGATGCCGTTCCGGCCGTACTGGTAAAACAGCATGGGCCCTTTACGTGGGGACCGACGGCGGCGAAGGCCGTAGAGACGGCCAAAATCTTGGAAGTCGTCGCCGAAATGAACTACCATGCGCTCCAGCTCACGCGCGCTGATATCCGCGTGCCCCAGTACCTGCTGGATAAGCATTACTACCGCAAGCATGGGGCCAACGCCTATTACGGACAGAAAAAATAAGATCATTTATTATCAGTATTTCACATATATAAGGAGGAACCATCCATGTTACAAGTAAAAGATTATGAATTTTGGTTTGTCGCCGGCAGCCAGTATCTGTACGGCGAAGAACAGCTCCGCAACGTAGACCGCGATACGGAAGATATGGTCAACAAGCTCAATGCCAGCGGCAAGCTGCCCTACAAGGTCGTATACAAAGGCGTCATGACGACGGCCGACGGCATTACGCAGTTCATGAAGGACGTAAACTACAACGACAACGTAGCCGGCGTCATCACCTGGATGCATACGTTCTCGCCGGCGAAAAACTGGATTCGCGGAACCATGCTCCTGCAGAAACCGCTCCTCCATCTGGCAACGCAGTATTTGAACAACATTCCCTACGATACGATTGACTTCGATTACATGAACCTCAACCAGAGCGCTCACGGCGACCGTGAATACGGTTACATCAACGCCCGCCTGAATCTGAAGAACAAAGTTGTATACGGCTACTGGGAAGACGAAGACGTACAGGATGAAATCGCCAAATGGCAGGACGTCGCCGTTGCGTACAACGAAAGCTTCAACATCAAGGTATGCCGCTTCGGCGATACGATGCGCGACGTAGCCGTCACGGAAGGCGACAAGGTAGAAGCGCAGATTCGCCTGGGCTGGACTGTCGACTACTGGCCTGTTGGCGACCTCGTACCGGTTATTAACAGCGTCAGCGACGAAGATGTACAGGCTGTATACGACCAGCTGAAGGAAGAATATACGATGGTCGTAGGCGACAACACGCCGGAAAAATTTGAACACAACGTCCGCGTGCAAATCAAAGAATATCTGGGCATCAAGCGCTTCCTGGATAAGGGCGGCTATACGGCGTTCTGCACGAACTTCCAGGATCTCTGCGGCATGGAACAGCTCCCGGGCCTGGCTGCGCAGCTGCTCATGAAGGAAGGCTACGGCTTCGCCGCCGAAGGCGACTGGAAGACGGCCGCCCTGACGCGCCTGATGAAGATCATGGCTCACAACGACCGTACCGTATTTATGGAAGACTATACGCTGGACCTGCGCAAAGGCCACGAAGCAATTTTGGGCGCGCACATGCTGGAAGTCGACCCGACCATTGCCAGCGACAAGCCGCGCATTGAAGTGCATCCCCTGGATATCGGCGATAAAGAAGACCCGGCCCGCCTCGTCTTCACCGGTTCGGAAGGCGATGCCGTCAACTTGACGGTAGCCGATTTCCGCGGCGGCTTCCGCCTTATCAGCTACCCCGTAACGTGCCGCAAGCCCGAAGCGGAAACGCCCCACCTTCCTGTGGCAAAACAGCTCTGGACGCCGAAGGTCGGCTTGAAGAAAGGCGCTACGGCTTGGATTCACGCCGGCGGCGGCCACCATACCGTATTGAGCTTCCGCCTGACGGAAGAACAAATCCACGACCTGGCCGTCATGTTCGATTTGGACTTAGTAGAAATCTGCTAATCGTCAGCTTATAGTGTTACATCAATAAAAAAGAGAGGCTCGCGAAAGCCTCTCTTTTTTATAAGATTACATGTTTTCTGCAATGCGTATTTCGTTGTTCATGATATACCGTTCCCGGTCGGGGACGATGCCGTTGACCAGGTAATCGAAGACGAGCTGCATCGCCTTTTGGCCCTGCTGATGGGGGTGCTGGTAGATGGCGGCTTTGATATCGCCGGCCTTCATCATTTCCCGCGTCGTCGGAATGGTGTCGAAGACGAGGATGAGCAGGTCGTCCTTGCGGGGGCTGGCCAGGGCTGCCCGGCAGGTGCCGTAGGAGCCGCCGGAGGACAAGATGAGGAGGACGTTGATGTCCGGATGCTGGTGCAGTAGGTTTTTCGTCGCGTCGTACGATGAAATATCGTCGTCGTTGTCTTCGATGAGGGCCGTAATTTCATACTGGGGATCGCCGCCCAGTATTTCTTTGAGGCCCTGCAGGCGATGGCGGTGGCCTAAGATTTTCAGCGAGCCCAGGACGACGCCGATGTGGCAGGGGCCGGGGGAAAACATCTTCAGCAGCGCGCCGATGGTGCGGCCGCCGTTTACGTAGTCGCTGCCTACATAGTAGTGGGTGCTGGCCTGCTCGATGTCGTTGTTGATGGTGACGACGAAGATGCCGGCGGCGATGAGCTCGTTCAGCTTGGCCGCTATTTTCGGATCGTTGATGGGATTGATGATGAGGGCGTTGATCTGCCCCTTGATCTGATCGAGGATATGGCACTGTTCTTCTACGTCGTAGCCCCGTACGGTGTGCCAGACCGTGCGCATGCCGTAGGACTCGTATTTCCGGGCCGCCTTTTCCAGGGCGTCGATGATGTCGTCAAAGAAACGGATGCTCTTGGAGGGCAGGACGACGGCGACGACGGGATTGCTCTTCTGCGCCGCCAGGGCCTTGCCGGCCGGGTTGGGCCTGTAGTGGAGCTTCTTGGCCATTTCTAGGATTAATTCGCGCTTTTCCGGCTTGACGTTGCCGCGGTTGTTTAAGACGCGGTCTACGGTGCCGCGGGATACGCCGCAGAGATCGGCGATTTGCTTTATCGTTACCATATATTTCCCTCCTGGGAATGACGAATGATGTAAATATATAATGTATACTAATTTTGTTTTCCCTATTTTAACACAAGGTGTGCGCGTGAACAAGTGCGCAAAAAGTCAAAAGAGGAGTGAATGCCATGAGTATTATTTCTAAAAAAGACTTCGGCTGCCTGTCTGACGGCCGGCCCGTCTTTCTCTATACCCTGACCAACGCCAATGGCACGGCCCTGTCCGTCTGCACGTACGGCGGCCATGTCCAGGCTCTGCGGACGAAGGACGCCGACGGGGCTGAGGTCGATGTCGTCCTGGGCTATGACGACGTCGAAACCTATGTGAACGAAGACAAATATATCGGAGCTCTCATCGGCCGCTGCGGCAACCGCATCGCCCGGGGCCGTCTGCACATCGGCGGCAAAGACTATCAGCTGGAGTGCAATAACGGCCGCAATCACCTGCACGGCGGCACCCTGACCGGCTTCAATAAAAAGCTCTGGCAAGCCGAAGAAACGGCAGAAGGGCTGAAACTGACCTATACGAGTCCCGACGGAGAAGGGAATTATCCCGGCGCCCTTCAGGTCGCTGTCTGGTATGATTTGACGGACGACGACGCTGTTACCATCCGCTACGAAGCTGTCAGCGACGCCGATACGGTATGCAACCTGACGAACCATACCTATTTCAACCTGAACGGCTGCGGCAGCGGTTCCGTCCTCGACCAGGAAATCCAGCTGTTCAGCGATTTCTTCACGGAAAGCGATGCCGAATCCCTGCCGAACGGCAATATCGTCGCCGTCGCGGGCACGCCGATGGATTTGCGGGAGCTGACGCCGATTGGCCGCCATATCGACGACGACTACGTCCAGCTCCGCCAGGCCCGCGGCTACGACCATAACTGGATCGTCCGCCGCGATGAATCCCAGGCCGTGCCTACGGCCTACGGCACGGTATATCCCATGGCCTATGCCGTCGGCAATCGGACAGGCATTACGCTGACGGCCTATACGAGCCAGCCTGGCGTGCAGTTTTATACGGGCAATTACCTCGACGGCACGCCCTTGGGGAAGGGCGGCGCAGTCTTTGACCGCCGCAGCGGCTTCTGCCTGGAAGCGCAGTATTATCCCAATGCGCTGGAGCATCCGGAATTTCCCCAGCCCATCTTGAGAAAAGGCGATGTGTGGAAGGCCCTGACGATATACAAATTGGGACGAAAATAAAGACATACAAAAAAGATGAGACTGCGCTGCAAGCAGTCTCATCTTTTTTATATGTCAGTATATACGTGTGCGTTGGTTGTCAGGGCAGCGATTCGGAGAAGTCGAGGCCGGCGTCTGTCGCGTAGTACGTCCCTTCCTTGTCTCCGTGCTCGATGTATTTTTTATCCAGCAAGGTCTGAATGACGTTCATGTCGGCAGGGTTCGGGGCGAAGATCTCTTCGGCTGTGCATTCTTCCCGTTCGACGGCGGCGATGACGGCGGCGAGCTGTTCGTCCGGCGTCGGCATGCCGTAGGCGAAATGGATGGTCGGCAAATACAGGGGATAGTCCTGCTTGGCCTTGATGAGGAACTGGCCGGCGGCCATGGCGGCGCTGAGGGCGTTTTGTTCGTCCATTTCGATGTTCATTTCCTCGCTGATCGATGCCAGCTTGTTAGACGGGAAATGGTATAATGTCTTGGCCGCTTCCATCGTGTCGATAAAGCGCAGGCACGGTATGTCGATGCCGTATATTTTCAGCGCGTGAGCGATGCAGCCCATGACGAAGGGCGCGTTGTGGGCGACGAGGGTGCGGCCGACGAAGTAGTCTTTCATGCCGGCTTCCCAGTATTCGCCGAATTCGTCGGCTTTGCGGAGAACATCCCAAGTCAGTTCAGGATATTTTTTATTGGTAATGTTGTTTTCCGGCGGGCGGACGTAAAAATAGTGGGTGTTTTTCAGCTGGCCCTTTTCAAACTCGGCGAAGCCGATGAGGCAGACTGAGTAGGGCTGCTCGTTGGCCAGGACCAAGGACAGGGCCGTAAACTGCTGGGGATAGCGGCGAAGGGCGTCCGAGGCGTCGATGGGATAGGCGTAGTAGCCATTCTGCGGCTGGACGTCGTATTGGTGCAGGTTTTCTACCTGTACGTGCTGTTTCGTTTCCAGGTCCTTTTGCCGGGCCGCTTTTTTTCGCTTTTTGCGAAACGACGAAAGCAGGGAGTAGAGGACGGCGGCGATGAAGAGAATCGTGAGCAAGGTGCCGCCGGTGTGAAGCAGTGAATCCATGGCTATTCATTCCTTTTCGTTGAAGATGGGGGCTGTTTAGTAAAGGTGTGATAAAATGTCATGCTGTAGCAGGTAAAGAAGGCGTTGTCGGCAGCCTTGCCGTTTACGGAATAGCGGTCGCAGGCGTTTACGGCCGGGTTGGGGAGCATGATCTGTCTGGTAGGAATTCCCTTGTCGTCGTACAGCAGTGTCGACAGGGTCTGTGTTTTGACGGTCTGGGCTTTAAAGTTGTAGAAAAACTTGTTTTCATATCCTGAAGCGACGTTCGTCGTATAATCGTACGTCACGACGGTGGCCTTGATGATATAATACGGCGGGTCATAGCGGATAGACTGGATGGAGTTCATGTCGACGTAGGATTCCGTCGTGTCGTCATGGCCTACCTGGATATAGCGGGGATTGTCGTCGAAAAACATGGCCGCCGCCAGGGCTGTGCCGGCCATGAGAAAGACGGCCAATAACGCGGTTATTTTCTTTAGCAAACGAAACGCTCCTTTCCATAACAAGGTACCCTTTTATTATACGAAAAAGGAAAAAATTTACAACAGGCGGAGGGGCAGAATAGGCAGGAAGACGTAAATTTTTTAAAAATCCCCGGTAGGAATTTGTCTTCTGAAGGTCGAATTAATACTATAGTAAGAGCATGTCGATTTGTTTTCGTTCGTGATAAGGTCTGATTGGCATGTATAACTGTAAGGAGGGATTACGTTGGGAAAGAAAATTGAAGAACGTCCTTTGCGTGCGGCTATTTTGACTATCAGCAATAGCCGGACTTTTTCGGATGATACAAACGGCCTGATGATTCAGTCGGCTCTGACAAACCGGGGGCATCAGGTCGTCGATTACGCTATCGTAAAAGATAATAAAGAGGATATTACCCGTCATATCCACGAATGGGTGTGCAGCGTCGACGTCGTCATTACGAGCGGCGGCACGGGCATTGCCAAGCGGGACGTGACGCTGGAGGCCATAGAGCCTCTCTTTGAAAAGAAAATTCCCGGATTTTCCGAAATGCTTACGTATTTCGCCTATCGCCGCGTCTGCGGCGTGCAGGCCATGGCCTACCGCTCGACGGCCGGCCTGGTTCATCAGTGCATGGTATTTTGCCTGCCTGGCCTGCCCAGCTTGATTAAAGTAGGCATGGAAAAGATCATCCTGCCGGAACTGTTCCACTTATATACGGAAATTAAAAAGTAAGAGCCTTAGTATGGAAGGGCGTGTCTGCGGCACGCCCGATTTTTATGAGGGGAGGCAGCTATGAAATCGAAGCTGATTGTCGTGACAGGCGGCGCGCGCAGCGGCAAGAGTCTGTTTGCCGAAGAATATCTGACGTCCTGTTCCGGCCGCAAAGCCTATGTCGCGACGGCCCAGATATTAGATGAAGAAATGAAGGAGCGAGTTGCCGAGCACCGCCGCCGCCGTCCGGAAGACTGGCAGACGCTGGAGATATCCTCCGGCCTGAGCGCAGCGTTTCCTGCCGTATTGGAGCAGGCCGACGCCGTTCTCGTCGACTGCCTGACGCTGTATCTTTCAAATTATCTGTTTGCCCATGAAACGGCCAGGGACGAAGAGATACTACAGGGGGCGCTGCAGGAGATGGAGAATATCGTCGGGGCCGTCCGGCAGACGGCGGATAAGACGGTGATTTTCGTGACCAACGAGCTGGGATGCGGCATCGTGCCGATGAGCCACATAAGCCGCCTGTACCGGGACGTCGTCGGCAAGGTCAACCAATACGCCGCCGGTCAGGCCGACGAGGTGTACTGGACCGTCTGCGGCATTCCCGTAGAGCTCACGCGGCTGAGAGCGTCCGTTCCGCCGGGAGGCTGCCGATGAAATCCTTTTTTATTGCCCTGCAGTTTTTATCGCGCATCCACGTCGTGACCCAGACTGTCTGGACGGAGGCGGACTTTGGCCGTTCGGTCATATTTTTCCCCCTCGTAGGGACCGTTATCGGTGCAGTCCTTTGCTTGGCCTATGTCGGCATATCCCTGTGGTTTTCCCAGCCTTATACGGCTGTTCTCCTGGTACTGTGCTGGCTGTTGGTCACGGGAGGCCTTCATGCCGACGGCCTCATGGATACGGCTGACGGGCTGTTTTCCGGGCGGAGCCGCGAGCGCATGCTGGAAATACTCAAGGACAGCTGCGTCGGCTCGAACGGCGTCGTCGCCTTTGTTTCCTGCATGGCCCTGAAGGTCTGCTTTCTGGCGAATCTGCCGCAGCAGTCGGTCTGCGCCGCGCTGCTGGCCGTGCCGACGGCGGCCCGTTTCGGCGTGCTCATCGGGATCTTTCAATTTCCCTATGCCCGCCAGCAGGGATTGGGACAGTCCTTCGTCCAATATGCGCCCCGCCGCGCCCTGGTCAAGGCCTTCCTGTGTGCCTTGCCGCCGCTGGCAGTCGCCGGCTGGGGCTATTTCCTGCTGTTAGGCGCGGTGATGCTGATTTCGCTGGGATTGAATACGTATATCGCCCGGCGGCTGGACGGCGTGACGGGCGATACGTACGGCGCCGTCATCGAATTAAGCGAAATGCTGCTGCTGGGCCTGGCCTTTCTTGCATCCGGAGCTGTTCAGACGGCGTGTATTTGGATATAATGGAAAGGGACGGCCTCAGGCTGTCGCCAAGGACATGAAACGGTAGGAGGAACATCATGATAAAGTTATATGTAGTGCGCCACGGCGAAACGGACGGCAATGTGCAGCAGTGGTATCAGGGCTCTACGGACGTGCCGCTCAACGCCCGCGGCATCGAGCAGGCGCAGTGCCTGAGCCGCTTTTTGAAGGACGTCCCCTTCAGCGGCATATACAGCAGCACGCTGCAGCGGGCCCGCCGCACGGCGGAAATCGTCGCCGAACCTCACGGCCTGCCCGTATATTCCTACGACGAGCTGAAGGAAATTGATTTCGGTGTATGGGAAGGTCATACGTACAAGGAAATTACCCAGATGTGGCCCGGCGAAATCGAGGCCTTTTACGGCTCCAACGGCACGCTGCGGGCGCGGGGCGGCGAATCGTTCTGCGAAGTAGAGCGGCGGATTACGGCCAAGACGAAGGAGCTGCTGAGCCGCCATAAGGACGGCGACACGGTGCTCATCGCGTCGCACGGTGCGTCTATCCGCTGCCTGATCTTCGGCCTGCTGGGCTTGGAAATGAGCCGCATCTGGTGTTTCCAGCAGTACAATACGGCCTTTAATATCATTGAATACCACGGCGACAAGAACGTCATGACTCTCATGAACTGCACGCAGCATCTGGAAGGCATGGCGGGCTATCAGGCCCAGTGGGCCAGCATGCCCAGCTTGTGAGCGGAAAGGACGGCATATGGCAAAATCAATGCGTCTTGACAAGCTCCTGGGCCACTGTGGCTGGGGAACGCGCCGCCAGCTGAAAGAGCTGTGTAAGGGCGGGCACGTCTTCGTCAACGGCCAGTGCTGCCGCGACAGTGCGGCGAAGGTCGATCCCGAAGGAGACCAGATTTCCGTAGACGGAACGCCCGTCGTATACGAAGCGTTCTATTATCTGATGATGAACAAGCCTGCCGGTGTCTTGTCGGCTACGGAGGACCGCTGCAGCCGCACGGTTCTCGATTTGCTGCCTCAGCAATACCAGGGGGCCGGATTATTTCCCGTCGGACGTCTGGACAAGGATACGACGGGGCTGCTGCTGCTGACGAACGACGGCGTGTGGGCTCACTGCATTACGGCGCCGAAAAAGCATATCGATAAGATATATATCGCCGAAGTCGACGGCTCTATTCCCGACGATATAGACGATGTCTTTCAAGGCGGTATCGTGCTGGCCGACGGGCTGCAGTGCCTGCCGGCGCGGGCGAGAAAAATAGAGGAGCAGACCGTCGAGGTGACGGTTCAGGAAGGGAAATTCCATCAGGTAAAGCGCATGTGCGCCGCCGTCGGCCTCAGCGTCCGCGCGCTGTGCCGCCATACTATCGGCGGGCTGCGCCTCGACGAAACGCTGCGCCCCGGCGAATTTCGTCCCCTGAAGGAAGAGGAAAGAGAATTCCCCTTTATGAATAAATAACCTGTTCAAATGGCCTGTAATATGGTATCATAAAATGTAATCCAAATACGGTGGGGGATGATTGTGATGGAAGAACGGATTTCTCGCCTGCGGCAGTTTCTGCATGAACATACTGCCGACGGTATAATCATATTGCAGCCGGAAAACCTTCGGTACTTCAGCGGCTTTACGGGCGGCGAAGGCGCGCTGGTCGTCAGCTTGTCTGACGCCGTGCTGTGGACCGACTCCCGATACACGGAGCAGGCGGCGCTGCAGTCCGGCCAATGGTATGCCGTGAAAAATCACGAGGGAAAGCTGGCCGGTTCCATCTGCGATTCCCTGAACGGTATGGGCGTACAAGCCGTTCTGTATGAACGGGACTTCTTGACCCATTCGCTTTACGAAGCCATTTCATCGGGCTTGGAAGAATGCTGTTTCTCGGCTCAGGATTTATCACAGCTGCGGGCGGTAAAGGAGCCCTATGAGCTGACGGCGACGCGCCGGGCCAGCGAGATCGCTGATCAGGCTTTTGCCCAGCTGCTGCCCTATATCCGTCCCGGCGTGACGGAACGGGAATTGGCGGCGCGGCTGGAAAGCGCTATGCTTCTTCTCGGCTCGGAAGAACGATCCTTCGCGACCATCGTGGCTTCAGGCCGCCGGTCGGCTATGCCCCACGGCACGGCGAGCGGCAAGGTCGTCGAAGCCGGTGATTTCGTTACCTTCGATTTTGGCGCCGTATGGGAAGGCTATCATTCCGACATGACCCGAACTGTCGTTGTCGGCAAGGCATCGCCGGAGCAGAAGGCGTTTTATCAAACCGTATTGGAAGGACAATTGTTGGGATTACGCGCCGTCCGGGCGGGAGCGTCCTGTCATGACATTGACGCGGCTGTCCGTCAGTATTTTGCCGAACGGGGCCTAGACCAATACTTTACCCATACCTTAGGCCATGGGACGGGGCTGGAGATCCACGAACAGCCTGTGCTTTCGCCGCACGCGGCCGGCACGCTGAAGGAGAATATGATAGTCACGGTTGAACCGGGACTGTACATAGAAGGCAAATACGGCGTCCGCATAGAGGATTCCGTTGCCGTTACAGCTAATGGCTGTGAAATACTAACTAAGACATCAAAAGAATTGATGGAGCTGTTATAGGAGGAGTAAACCATGATTACAAGTAATGATTTCAGACCAGGCGTAACGATTGAAATTGACGGCCAGGTATGGCAGGTCGTCGAATTCCAGCATGTAAAACCCGGTAAGGGCGCAGCCTTTGTCCGCGCTAAGATTAAAAACCTCGAAACGGGTGCCGTTATCGAACGTACATGGAACGCCGGTGAAAAAGTCCAGGACGGCCGCGTAGACCGCCGCCAAATGCAGTACCTCTATGAAAACGACGGCATGTATTGCTTCATGGACAATGAAACGTACGAACAGATCGAACTGAACAAGGACAACCTCGGCAATGCCGTAAACTTCCTGAAAGAAGACATGACGGTTACGGTTATGCAGTTTAAGGGCAAGGTAATCGGCATCGACTTGCCGGCAGCCGTCGAACTCAAGGTCGTTGAAACCGATCCGGGCGTCCGCGGCGATACGGCTACGGGCGGCAGCAAACCGGCTAAATTGGAAACAGGATACGTCGTTAAAGTGCCTCTCTTCATCAACGAAGGCGAAGTTCTCCAGATTGATACGAGAACGGGCGACTATATCGGCAGAGCATAAGCATACGGACACTGGAAAAGCGATGAGTTTCTCATCGCTTTTTGTGAATTTTATCAATGGTGGTCATCATGGAAACGACGGAAACGAATGCGTTAGGAAGCGTACATATTTCACAGCGGGCGATTTCCGTACTGGCGTCCCAAACGGCAGCCGCCGTCAGCGGCGTAGCTTCGCTGGGCGCGTCTATTGCGGAATCGGCGGCCCGGAAGATCGGGCGGACCAGCTTGGCCCAGGGCGTAGATGCGGTCATCGACGGCCGGGAGGTCGAGCTGACGGTGCGCCTTATCGTGCAGTATGGGTATCGGATTCCCGATATTGCCCTGGCGGTGCAGAAGAAAGTCAAGGACGCTGTAGAATCCTCGGCTGGATGCAGCGTGACGGCCGTCCATGTCGTCGTTCAGGATATCGCGTTTTCCGACGGCGAGGGAGACAGGGCGGAAAGGAGCGGCAGTCATGATGGAGCATAGCGATAGTTTTGCCTATACGATCAGCGAAAGCGCGCTGGCTAAGATTGCGGCGACGGCGGCCTTGGGCACCAAAGGCGTGGCCGGAAAAAAAGGCCGCGGCATCGTCGTCAAATATCTGGACGGCATCGTCGCGGCAGACGTGCACATTCAGGCCTATTACGGCGCACAGCTGCGGACGCTGGCCCTGACGGTGCAGCAGAACGTCGCCAAAGCCCTTACGGTGATGGCTGATCCTAAACACTTAGAGGTCCACGTCACGATTGAAGACGTAGTCATGAGCCCCCATGAGGGCCAAAACCATACAGGAGGTTAGCGTGAGCAGACATAAAGCGCGCCAGCAGGCGCTGGAACTTTTGTTTTCCCGCGAATTCCACGGCGAAAACGACATACAATATAAAGAAAAAGAAATTTTTGAAGAAGACGGCGCGGCGCCTGACGATGCAGCCGATAGCGCGGCGGAACTTGGCGACGGCGGCGACGAAGGGGCTTATTGCGACTATCTCGTGCAGACGGTTACGGCTCACAAGGAAGAGCTGGACGGCGTCATTCAGTCTTTTGCCAAAGGCTGGAACGTATCCCGCATGAATCATACCGATAAAAACATCATGCGGCTGGCCTTGTGCGAGCTCGTATACCCTAAGGAGGAAACGGCTCCGTCCATCGTGCTGAACGAGGCGATCTTGCTGGCCAAGGAATACAGCGGCGAAAAAGCGGCTAAATTCATCAACGGCATTTTGGGCGCCTATGTGAGGTCCCGGTCGTAATGGACGCGTTTTTGGGCATCGACACGAGCTGCTATACGACGTCGCTGTGCGTAGTCGACTCGCATTTCGACGTCGTTGCCGACGAACGGATTATTTTGACTGTGCCCCAGGGCGGGCGCGGCTTATCCCAGTCGAACATGGTATATCAGCATATGCGGAACCTGCCCGTGCTGTTCGAACGGCTTGCGCCGCAGCTGGAGTCCTGCGTGATTCGCGCCGTCGGCGTCACGGATAAGCCGCGGCGGCGTGAAGATTCATACATGCCGGCCTTTTTAGCTGGATTGGGCTACGGCCGTTCTCTGGCTGCCGTTCTCCGCGTCCCGCTGTATACCCTCAGCCATCAGGAAAACCACTTGTTGGCGGCGCTGCGCGCGACTGGCTCCATAGGGCAGGAGGCCTTTTACGGCCTTCATCTGTCCGGCGGCACGACGGATTTGCTCAAAGCTGTTCCCGATGCAATGGGACTCGATATCGAACGGGTCGGCGGCACGAGCGACATCAGCGCCGGTCAATTCATCGACCGCATCGGCGTCGCCCTGGGCCTGCCCTTCCCGGCTGGCGTTCATGTGGATAAAATGGCTCAGACTGCGGCAGTTCCGGCTAAGCCGTCTCGCGTATGGTGCCGGCAGGGGGAAATCAGTTTTTCCGGCCCGGAATCGCAGGGACAGCGGCGCGTTGCCGGGCGCGGCGGCACGGCTGCCGAAATATGCAGCTGGACGCTGGCCACGGTCTGGGACGGCCTGCGCCGCATGCTGGACGACAAGGAAGACATGCAGTCTCTCGTCGCCGTAGGCGGCGTCATGTCGAACGCCTATTTGCAGGGTGAATTGACGGCCTACTGCCGCCGCCGGCATGTCAAGCTGCTGCTGGCTCCGGCCGGTTTCAGCGCGGACAACGGATCCGGTGCGGCCTTTTGGGCCGCCTGGCAGGAAAGGAAGAGCAAATGAAGTACGCCTCAGTTACAGACGTCGTCCGGCGTATCAAGGACGATATACAAAAAGACTTTCGCCTTCAAAGTGTAGCGATGGAAGGGAATATCATCGGGCTGAAACGGGCGTCCAACGGCCATTATTACATGAATCTTCACGATGACGCCTGCTCTATCAGAGCTATCTTATTCCGCAATCGCGCCGGGCGGATGATGGACGGCATCCGCGAAGGCGATCATGTCGTCGTCATCGGCTCGGTCAACGTGTACGAAAAAGGCGGCGCTCTGTCGTTTATCATCGAGCGCTTGTTTTCGCAGGGCATCGGTTCGCTGCAGGCCGAATATGAACGGATAAAAAATGAACTGGAGCGGGACGGGTATTTCGACGCCGCCCATAAGCAGGCGATTCCCCGCTTTCCCTGGACAGTAGGCGTGCTGACATCGCGTACGGGCGCCGTGCTTCACGATATCCGCAAGATAGCTGCTGAACGCAATCCCTACGTGGATATCCGCCTGTTTCCCATTCCCGTGCAGGGCGCAGGGGCTGAAGAAAAAATTGCAGCCGCTGTGGAAAAAGCCGGAAAGCGCAGGGAACTGGACGTCCTAATTCTGGCGCGCGGCGGCGGTTCCATGGAGGACCTGTGGTGCTTCAACAGTCCCGCCGTCGTCAAAGCGATTTACGGCTCGGCAGTGCCGGTTATTACGGCTATTGGCCATGAGACGGATACGACGCTGGCTGATTACGCAGCGGACATACGGGCAGCGACGCCGACTCATGCGGCCGAACTGGCCTTTCCCGATATAGAGGAAATCGAACTGGACTTGGCGGCCATGAGCCGTCAGGCCTGGGACATGCTGATGGACGCGATTGAAGGGCGCCGCCGCGATACGGCTAGCCTGGCCGCCCGCATGCAGCCGAGGCAGTACGGCGCGTTTTTGACGGAAAAACGAGACCGCATCCGCCAGATGGTGCAGACGGGGAGCCGGCGTCTCGACGTGATTTTAGCTGAAAAGGAAGGGCGCATGGCCGGCCTTCAGGCTGCGATGCAGGCCCTGAACCCGGCGGCTCTCGTGCGCCGAGGATACGGGCAGCTGGAGCAGCAGGGACGCATCGTTGCGGATATCCGCCGGCTGGACAAAGAATGTCCGCTGCGGATACAGCTGGTAGACGGCGCAATTACGACGGAAATCAAAGAGGTAGACATATATGGCAAGAACGACGGATAAACTAAAGAATTTTGAAGCGAACTATGAAAAGCTGGAAGAAGTGGTCAAGGCGCTGGATGCGCCGGACTTGACGCTCAAGGAATCGCTGGACTTATATGAAAAGGCTATCAAGCTTTCCGAAGCTTGCGAAAGCGCGCTGGAATATGCCAAACAGCGGGCTCAGGCTCTGGCAGATATTCACGAACGGGCCGAAGAGGACGATTCGTCAGATCAAACCTTGGAAGAAGGGACATTAGGCTTATGAACTTTGCAGACTATATGAAGGAACAGAAAGGCCGTATAGACAGCCGCCTGGAAACACTGCTCCAGACGGACGTGCCGCAGTTTTCCCAGCTGTATAAGGCGATGAATTACAGCCTGCTTGCCGGCGGAAAGCGTATCCGGCCGATATTGCTTCTGGCTACGCTGGAAGCCCTGGGCAAGGATTCGGACCCATATGTAGATCTGGCCTGCGCCTTGGAATGCGTTCATTCTTATTCGCTCATTCACGACGACTTGCCGGCTATGGACGACGACGACCTGCGGCGGGGCAAGCCGACGAATCACGTCGTGTTCGGCGAAGGCACGGCGATTTTGGCCGGCGACGGCCTGCTTACCTATGCCTTCGAGCTCATGGCGGCGCAGACCCATATTGACGCGGCTAAATTGGCGCGGTGCATCGCCATCTTTGCCCATGCGGCCGGACCGGCCGGCATGGTAGGCGGCCAGGCCTTTGATCTGGCGTCGGAAGGCAATACGTCCATCGGCCGCGAAGGCTTAGAGCTTCTCCACTATTCTAAAACCGGCATCATTTTTAAAGCGGCGATTGAATTGGCAGCTGTACTGGGCGATGCCGGCGAAGCGCAGAAAAAAGCTCTGGATACATACGCCTTTTACATGGGCCTGACCTTCCAGATTACCGACGACATTCTCGACGTCGTCGGCGACGAAGCGGCGCTGGGGAAACCTGTCGGCAGCGATGTAAAGAACGACAAGGCTACGTATGTTACGATTTTTTCATTAGACGAAGCGCGGCGCATGGCGGAGGAAGCGGCGGAAAAAGCGACGGCCGCCGTAGAACCGCTGGGGCCGAAGGCCTGGTTCCTGCGGGACCTCGTGTCGTATATGCTCGTCCGTACGAAGTAAGGAGAGGAAAGTATGCAGCAAAAAGAACGGCTCGACGTGCTGCTCGTCGAACGAGGGCTGGCGGAAAGCCGGGAAAAGGCGAAGGCGGCTATTATGGCAGGCCTCGTATTCGTTAAAAATCAGCGCGTCGACAAGGCGGGAACGAAGATTTCCGTCGACGCCGAAATAGCGGTGAAGGGCAATCCTATTCCCTACGTCGGCAGAGGCGGATTGAAGCTGGAAAAAGCGATGGAAACCTTTCCTATCGACCTGACGGGCGTGACGATGATGGATATCGGCGCGTCGACTGGCGGGTTTACGGACTGCGCCCTGCAGAACGGGGCGGCCAAGGTATTCGCCGTCGACGTGGGGTACGGCCAGCTGGCCTGGAAACTGCGCACGGACGAACGGGTCGTCAATATGGAGCGGACCAATATACGCAACGTCACGGTAGAAGACATCGGCGAGCCCGTTGATTTTATTTCCATCGACGTGTCGTTTATTTCCCTGCTCAAGATCATGTCGGCCGTCGCGCCGCTGCTGGCTGACGGAGGCTCTATGGTCACGCTGATCAAGCCCCAATTTGAAGCGGGGCGCGAGCATGTCGGCAAGGGCGGCATCGTCCGGGACAGCGGCGTGCACCGCGACGTCATCCGCCGCGTGACCGACGGCATTGCAGCCTGCGGCATATCGCCCCTGGCCCTGACCTTTTCGCCAATCAAAGGGGCCGACGGCAATATCGAATATTTGCTGTACAGCAAAAAAGAAGGGGCCGTCCGCAATGAAATAAGCGACGACATGATCGAAGACATCGTAACCCGTTCTCATGAAATGTAGGTGATAGCGTATGCGCATTGGCATATTTCCCAATCTGGTAAAACGAGAGAGCGCCGATATCGTCCGGCAGATCATAACGATTTGCGAGGACCAAGGCGTCGAATACTACTTGCCGGCCTATGTCGGCGAAAGCCGGCAGGCGCTGTACCGCCATATCGGCGCGTCTCATTTGCGGCCGCAGAAAAAAATATACGAATCCATCGACGTGGCTATGGTGCTCGGCGGCGACGGCACGATTCTGAAAATGTCGAAGCAGTTTGCCGAGGCCGGCGTGCCGATTTGCGGCGTCAACCTGGGCTCCCTGGGCTTTTTGTACGAAGTTGAGACGAGTACCTTGGAGCAGCGGATTGCAGACCTCATCGCCGGCCGGTATTTCATGGAGGAGCGCATGATGCTTCAGGCTGATTTGTGCTACGAAGACGGCACATGTCAGCATCTGCCGCCGGCGCTGAACGATATTGTCATCGGCCACGGCAACGTAGGCAAGCTGATCCGCGTCGACATGAGCATTAACGGGCAGTTTATCCAGCAGTTTCCCGGCGACGGCCTCGTCGTGTCGACGGCGACGGGCAGTACGGGCTATACCTTTTCCAGCGGCGGCCCCATCGTCTCCCCCCAGGTCAAGTGCATCATGGTGACGCCCATCTGCCCGCACCTGCTGCTGAAAGTGCCGCTGGTGCTGAGCGACAGGGACGAGCTCAGCTTTACCGTCGACAACAGCCGCAACAGCGTCCGCATTTCCGTCGACGGCATGATGGACCAGGAGCTGCTGCGCTCCGCTGTGCTTCACGTCAAAAAATCCGATGACGTGCTGAACATCGTGCGGTTTAACCAAAGCTATTTTTACGGCAATTTGTTTAAAAAGATGATGGGAAATGAGTAAATGAAAGTATATCCGTTTAAAAATGTCGTAGCTATGTCCCACATGCTGCTGCAGCCCTACGTGTCGGAGGCGCAGGTCCTCGTCGATATGACCTGCGGCAACGGGCACGACACGGCTTTTTTGGCCTCTTTGATGAAGGACGACGCCGTCTTGTATGCCTTTGATATCCAGGACTGCGCTGTCGCCAGGACGAAAGAGCGGCTGGACAGCCTGGGCTTGTCCCATAAGACCGTCGTATATCGTCAGGGGTCTCACGACGACTTGGTCGGGCACATTGCCGAGCCTGTTGATATCGCCGTGTTTAACCTGGGATATTTGCCTTCGGGGGACCATGGGATTCATACGAAAAGTGAAACGACGATAAAAGCTATAAAAATATGCTTGCATAAAATTGCGATAAATGGGATAATTATGATAGCGGCCTATCCCGGCACCGAGGCCGGGACTCAGGAGGAAAAGGCTCTTCGCTGCTTTCTCCAATCCGTGCCGCAGCGGGAATTTGACGTGTCCCTGTGGCAGCCAATTAATCAAATACATTGTCCGCCTGTTTTATATATTGTACAGAAAAGAGGGTAAGCTAACATGAAACGATTTCGCTATACGAAGATAAAGGAAATAGTGCAGTCCCGTCCGATTGAAACGCAGGAAGAGCTGGCAAAAGCCCTGCAGGAAGAAGGGATTGAAGTCACGCAGGCGACGGTGTCGCGCGATATTAAAGAACTCATGCTCATTAAGGTTCCGACCAGCGACGGCCATTATCGGTATGCCCTGTCGCCGGAACAAAACATGCTCATGTCCAAAAACCGCATGGCCCGCCTGTTCCAGGATTCTATCGTCCGCGTCGACTCGGCCTTTAATCAAATCGTCGTTCATACGCTGCCGGGCTCGGCCAGCATGGTAGCTTCGGCTATCGACCATGCAAAATGGGAAAGCATTATCGGGACCTTAGCCGGCGACGATACGATTCTCATCATTACGAACAATGCGGAAACGGTGCCGCAGCTGGTAAAATTAATCGTGTCGTTGATGAAAGAATGAGGTGCCTATGCTGCAATCGCTGCACATACATAATTTTGCGTTAATAGAAGATCTGCAGCTTTCTTTCGGCGAGGGCATTACGATTTTTACCGGCGAAACCGGCGCCGGCAAGTCTATTCTTCTCGATGCAATCGGCATGTTGGCAGGAAAACGCGCTTCAGCATCGTTCGTGCGGCAGGGCACGGACGCCTTTCGTGTTGAAGGCGCGTTCTTTTTTTCTGCTATAGACGAACATTTGGCCCGTCTGCTGGAAGAAAACCACATCGAATGCGACGACGGCCAGCTTGTCATCTGCCGGCAGTTTTACCGCAGCGGCAGAGGCACGACGCTGGTGAACGGTACCTTGGTGCCGACTGCCGTCGTCAAGCGCATTGGCGAATACCTTCTCGATATACACGGCCAGTTCGACAACCGCCTCATCTTTGACCCGGCCTACCACGTCGGCATACTGGATTCGCTGACGCCGGAGCTGCAGCAGGAGCGGCGCCGGTATGACGAAATGTACGGCGCGTGGCGTTCCCTGTGTCAGCAGGCGCGAAAGCTGCAGCACGACGAAGGTGAAAAGGCGCGCATGACCAGTATTCTCGATTTCCAAATCAAGGAAATTGAGAGCGCCCAGCTGCAAATCGGCGAAGACGACGAGTTGGAAAAGAAGGTGCGCGCCGCATCTCATGCCGAGCATATTAAAGACAACTTGAAGGAAGCCGTATTTTGCCTGGAAGGGGGCGAACGGCAGAAGGGCGTCGTTGAACAGCTGGAGACGATACATCGCTGCCTGGAAAAGGCGTCTGCCTACGATACGGCCTTTGCCGATCTAGCGTCTAAGGTGGAAACGCTGTCCTACGAGGTAGAAGACGTGCACGACGGCCTGATGCGGTATGCCGATTCCTTTGAGTTTGACGAGCGGGCTCTCGACGCCATGCAGTCCCGCCTGGCGGCAATCGACAAGCTCAAGCGGAAATACGGCCTTACGATTGAAGAAATACTGGCCTTTTTGGCTAAAGCCAAGGGCGAGTATGAACGGCTTGACCAATCGGAAAGCCTGCTGGCGGAGCTTCAGGCTGAAATCAAGCGGCAGGAACAGGGACTGCGGCGACAGGCCGAACGTCTGCTTTCGCTGCGGCGGGAAGCAGACGCCTCCTTCCGTCAGGCCATGGAGGAGACCCTTCATCAATTAGGCATGCCAAACAGCCGCATCGCCTTTCACATCGAGCCTATGGAAAAAATCCTTCCTGACGGGGCGGCTTCCATCGAATTGTATTTCTCGGCCAATACGGGCGAAGCCATGCAGCCTCTGGCGAAAATCGCCTCGGGCGGCGAAATTTCCCGTATTGCCCTGGCGCTGAAATCGAGCGCGGCCTCGGCCGGCGGGCAGACGATGATCTTCGACGAAATCGACGTCGGCATCAGCGGGCAGACGGGCTTGAAGGTAGCCGAGCACATCCGGCGGCTGGGCCGGGACAATCAGGTATTGTGCATTACCCACCTGCCCCAGACGGCGGCCATAGCCGACCATCATTACTTCATTTATAAGCGGGAAGCCGACGGCCGGACCGTTTCGCAAGTCCGCTCGTTGTCGGCAGAAGACCACGTCCTGGAAATCGCCCGCATGTTCGCCGGCGACGACGCGACGGAGGCCAGCATCGAGGCGGCCAAGCAAATCGTGCGGCAGGTGAGGAACGACAAAATTTAAAGTGATTCTATTGACGAAATTGCATAATAGGTATATATTAATGGTAATCTTTAATTAAGTAAAATTAGGATGGTGAACAATCATGATTCGCGTATTGGTAAACGGCGCGGACGGCCGCATGGGAAGCCAGGTCGTCAAAGCCGTATATGAAGATAAGGATTTAGAATTTGTCGGCGGCGTCAGCGTGACGAATATCGGCAGAGACGCCGGCGAACTGGCCGGTGTCGGTACGCTGGGAATCGCTATCCGCGAAGGCTTGGGCCAGGCTCTGGATGACATCAAGCCGGACGTCGTCGTAGATTTTACGACGCCTAAGGTTATCTTTGAAAACGCCAAGACCTGCATTGAACACGGCGTCAACATGGTCGTCGGCACGACGGGCCTGACGGCGGAACAGCGCGGCGAATTGGCTGTCTTGGCGGAACAGCGCAAGACGAGCATTTTCATTGCGCCGAACTTTTCGATCGGAGCTGTCTTGATGATGAAGCTGTCGGAGGAAGTTGCGCCCTATCTTCCCGATGTAGAAATCATCGAGCTTCACCATAATAATAAGCTGGACGCTCCGTCCGGCACGGCCATCATGACGGCTAATAAAATCGACGCGGCCCGTAAGGCTGCCAATGCCCAGCAGGCTCCGGATAAAACGCACGAAAGCCTGGACGGCGCCCGCGGTGCAAAAGTGGACGATATTCCTATTCACAGCGTCCGCCTTCCCGGCTATGTAGCCCATCAGCAGGTACTGTTCGGCGGCTACGGTGAGCTGCTGACGATCCGGCACGATTCTATCGACCGCAAATCGTTCATGCCCGGAGTCATTTTGGCTGTGAAAAAAGTAAGCTCGCGGCCGGGCCTGACCTTTGGCTTGGAAAATTATTTATAAGACGTAAGATGTTGGAGGGGTTTTAGTATGGCAAAAGAACCGGTAGTAGCGATTTTAGGCGCCACAGGTGCAGTTGGACAAGAATTTATCCGCCTGATTGAAGAACGAAAATTTCCGTACAGCAAGCTGAAGCTGCTGGCGTCGGCCCGATCGGCAGGAAAGACGATGACCGTCAACGGTCAGGAATACACGATAGAAGAAGCAAAGCCCGAATCCTTTGACGGCGTAGATATCGGCTTGTTTGCCGGCGGTTCTATCAGCAAGACCCTGGGGCCTGAAGCTGCTAAACGGGGCTGTATCGTCATCGATAATTCCAGCACGTTCCGCATGGACCCGGACGTGCCCCTCGTCGTTCCCGAAGTCAATCCGGAAGACATCGCCTGGCATAAGGGCATCATCGCCAATCCGAACTGCTCGACGATTATCATGCTCATGGCCTTGAAGCCGATTCACGACTTGTCGCCGATCAAAAAGATTATCGTCAGCACCTATCAGGCCGTGTCCGGCGCCGGCAAAGAAGGCATCGATGAGCTGCAGGAAGAAACGCAGGCTTACCTCAAGGGCGAAGACATGAACCCGCAGATCCTGCCGAGCAAGAGCCTGCCGAAGCACTATCCCATCGCCTTTAACCTGATTCCGCAGATTGATAAATTCATGGAAAACGATTATACAAAGGAAGAAATGAAGATGGTCAACGAAACCCATAAGATGCTTCACGACGATACCATCGCCATTACGGCGACGACCGTCCGCGTTCCCGTTTTCCGCAGCCATGCCGAATCTATTTACGTAGAAACGCAGGATGAATTGACTGTCGACGCGATCCGCAAGGCCATCGACGCCTTCCCGGGGGCGCAGGTGCAGGATAACCCCGCTGAGATGGAATATCCCATGCCCATGTATACGTCGGAGCAATATGACTGCTACGTAGGCCGCATCCGCAAGGACTTGTACAATCCCAAGGCGGTCAACCTATGGGTATCGGGCGACCAAATCCGCAAGGGCGCCGCATTGAACGCTCTGCAGATCGCCGAATATATGCTGGCTCATGATATGGTAAAGTAGAGAGGAGCGAATTGGTATGTTAACATTTGGCAACGTTATCACGGCTATGATTACGCCGTTTCATGAAGACGGGTCTGTCAATTACGAAGGCGCCGTCAAATTAGCGCAGTATTACTGCGAAAACGGCTCTGACGGCATTCTCGTAGCCGGTACGACCGGCGAGGGCGCTACGATGACGGAAGATGAAAAATTAAAGCTCTTTACGGACATCTCCGCCGCCGTAGGCGATAAAGTGATGGTCATGGCCAACGTAGGCACGAACAATACGGCTCAGACGATCGAATTCATGAAAAAAGCGGAAAAGACGGGAGTAGACTGCTTCCTGGCTATCGTTCCTTATTACAACAAGCCGAATCAGGACGGCTGCTACGCTCACTTTGCGGCCCTTGCCAAGGCGACGGATATGCCGATTCTGATTTACAATGTGCCGGGCCGTACGGGCGGCAAGATTGAAGCGGCTACGGTTGTCAAGCTGGCTCATGACTTTAAAAATATCGTCGGCATCAAGGAAGCCAGCGGTGATTTGAACGCTGCTACGACGATTGCCCGCGACACGGACGACAACTTCTACGTATACAGCGGCGAAGATAACCTGACCCTGCCTATTTTGTCTGTCGGCGGCTGCGGCGTTATCAGCGTCGCGTCCCATATCATCGGCAAGCAGATGAATGAAATGGTTCAGTCCTATAAAGACGGCGACATCAAAAAGGCTATGGAACTGCATCAGAAATACCTGCCGGTTATGACGGGCATCTTCTGCACCGTAAACCCGACGCCGATCAAGGCCTGCTGCAACATGCTCGGCCTGCCGGCCGGCGCGTTCCGCCTGCCCATGGTAGACGCCAGCCCGAAGGTAAAAGAATTCCTGACGCAGATGATGAAAGACGCCGGCGTCATGTAACCGTAAATCAATACGACGAAGCAAATGGGGAGAGGGCGGCGCTCTTTCCCCATTTTATATAAAAAACGTATTGACAAATAAAGAAAAATTTACTATACTATATAAGTCGTTAAGATATGACTCGGTAGCTCAGCTGGATAGAGTGACTGACTACGAATCAGTAGGTCTAGGGTTCGAATCCCTACCGGGTCACCATAGAACAGCTCATGCAATTTGCATGAGCTGTTCTTTTTTGGTTCTATAATAAATGTTGGGGTAACGACAGACATCGTATATCTGCCGCTGCCCCATTTTACAAAAAAAATGGACATACGACGTATCTCCTGTTACTATTAAAGCGACCAAACCCAATAGAAAGGAAAATGTCTATGTCCAATTCTTGTTATATCGAAAAGAGATCTCTTTAAAAGAGGTTGAGGTAACTTCTTTGGAACTGCTGGAAGACAAACAGATTCTACATATGGCGATTCCAAAGAAAGAGCCGCGCTGCCCTCATTGTCATACCCGTATTTCATGTATTAAGGATTACCGGCAGCAAACTGTATGTATTGCCATTGCAAATGATATTCCCGTATATGCGCAGTTTCGTAAACGGCAGTACAGCTGCCCGGCCTGTCACTATCCGTCACGTCGTTTACAGATTGGTTTGAGGAAATTGTCAACGTCCTGAAATTCCCATGGTCCAATGGATATATAAGGGATGCACCAATAAAATCAAAGTGCTAAAACGGATCAGCTTTGGGATTCGAAAGTATAGCCGGTTCAAGAAGCGAATTTAATATATTGCATCATTAACAAACGGGAGTGGGACGCAAAATACTGTCACAAGAGAATATACTCCAACATTTGACAAAGACTCGTTTTATTGCTTGATAATTTTGATATATCGTTCTAATTCGACCTTTTCATATTCTGCGATGAACGATACCATCTTTTCAGGATTTTTATTATCGGCATGGTATGCGTCGAAGCAGTCGTAATACTTGCGGCGGTCTGTAAATTTAATGTCGATGGGCAGCAGGCCGTTTTTTATCAGCTCGAAATTCAGCAGCAGGCGGCCTATGCGGCCGTTGCCGTCGATGAAGGGGTGAATGGACTCGAATTCGAGGTGAAGCAGGGCGATGGCTTCGATGATGTGTTTTTCCTGTTTCCATTCCTCATACTGTCGGATCAGCTGCTCGACGGTCGGCTGTACCATGTACGGCTGCGGCGTATGGAGCGCGCCGAGGATGCGGACAGGGACGCTGCGATATTTGCCGCGGTTTTCCCGGTCATTCATCAGGACGAGGGAATGGATCGTCTTGACCGTTTCTTCTGTCAGCGGCGTATTATGTGATGCCAGGTCGATGATGTAATAGAAGGCGTCCTTGAAGCCGATGACGTCGAGATGGTCGCGCAGAGGCTTTTCGGCAATGGTAATGCCTTCCTGCAGGATAAGGGCTGTTTCACGAAGCGTTAGTGTATTGCCCTCGATGGCATTGGAATTGTAGGTCGTTTCGATGATAAATTCATTGCGCAGCCGCTGCAGCTCGGCTTTGCTCAATGGACGTAGGCCGCGCAGCGTATTTTTTAGCGTATCAATTTCAATTAGAATAGGATTCATAGTATGTACCTTTCATTATATCCGGCTGGCAACAGGGGGAGTTTTTTATTTTCTACAAAGGTTACAGATAAACATTTGGATTAAAACATCTGTTATATGCTTTATAAAATACGAAATTGGCGGCGTTATATGAAGAGCTTCTATATCCGCACATACTTTGCATGTTTATTTCTGAAGGATCAATAGTTATAGAATTTCCACGAGCGGTTCTATTCATATGGTGTATTTCAAGTTTTTGAGGACGCCAAGTTATGCCGGTATTTAATTTTATTTTGCGAGCGAAGTTATTGTCTTTTTTATACTGTCTTCTTAGAATAACTCCATGTTAAAATAAACACCATATAATCCACTGGCGATAGAGTAATCAAGAGAACGCATATCTGCTGTCATTGTTTTTTCATATCCGTGCAGCTTCAAAGGTGTGATGTCTTTGCCTGAAAAATTGAATACCTTAAAATTGTATTTGTGGACTTTTACGCCGGAATCTAATGCTTTTAACTGATTAACAAAATATTCTGGCATTGCCCGTGCTTCCGGCTTTGACATAACTAATTCTGTCAAATTTTTAGTGCTGCGCTCTTTATTATAAATAAAGTCATAATCACACGTAGTAATCATTTGTTTAGTATTAAATACTTGGTATATTTTTGTTTTAATGGTTGCTGTAGTATCCGTATTGGCAATAACTTTAGTATTGCTGTAGTCACAGTATCCGTTCCCGTCAGTAGATTCAGAAATGATGATATATCTTTCCGGATTGCTTTCTAACTCTGTCTTAGAAATAGCGAATACAGAAATAGCGTTAAACGTTATCATTAATGATAGAAATAATGTACAAATTCTTTTCATGGCGTTCACATTCCTTTCAGTTTAATAAATTGGTACACTGCGATTATTTGCTAAATCATACATACTACAGCCTGGATTATCTTATATACCTATCGTGTAGAAGTAATTCAACTGTAAACATATTTGTCAGCCCTTCGATTTTTTCAACGCTATACAGCGTATAGACGCTTAGGAACGGCATGTTGACTTTGGCGTGAAATATTGCGTGCCCTAGTTCGTGCGCACAGATGCATCTCTTCAGCTCTTCCCGTGCATTTTCATTGAGATGGATTGTCTTCATCCGAAAATGAGCGGCGAAATATCTCAAAATACTATCCAGATCTTCATATACAACGAGTATATCTAACTAATTTTAATGGAGCGTTTTTATGTTTTCTGGATAACTTTTGTGCTGTACTCTTTATAGCCGCTGGTTACCACGTATTTCTTGTACTTTTTAGGCGTAAATTTTCCTTTGCTCGTATTTTTGCTGCTTCGATAGAGTGCTGGAGGGATGTCCGAAGAAAATCTTTTGTTTCCTCAGTATTCATGTCGTTTAAAATTTCTTGTAGACGTTTTTGAAGATCTCTTTTATCGCGAGAATTTAACGCTATAATTTTTTTTGTTCATTATCAGTTGGTAGTTCATCAAGTGTGTATCCCATAAATGCCGATAATTTTTTTAGTTGATAAGTTAGTATTTTCATCCCCTTTTTTAAATAACCCGTCAATCGTGGCGTATGGTATGCCGGAAAGTTTAGCAACGTCAGCTTTAGTATAGTTATGTTCTGGCATCAAAGCGGAAAGATTGTCGATTATAGCCATCTTTTTCACCTCAAAAATAAGAACTTTTATTTACTATCATTAAACCATACAAAAATTACTTTGTAAAATAATTACATTACAACGTAAAAAAGTTCCCGTTGATATTGGTAATTGCAATGCAACATAATATGGTCACGCTATAAAATTGCCCCCGCGGGGAAATATCGAGGAGATGAAAATTGCGATGTATCCTAATTTAAAGACAGAAATGGCCAGAAAAAAGCTTACAAATGGTAAATGCGTCTCTGTTTGCAGCATAAGCAAAAGGCGTTTTTCAAGTAAACGATGTGGGCGTACAGATTTTACGCTGCGGAAAATAAATATACTTCAGAAGCATTTTTCCCAACTGTACGCTCGAATATCTTTTTTCTGCTGAAGCCGCATATTAAAGACAGGAGGTGGCAGAGCTGAAGGTAATAAAAAAATGCCTTGCCGCAGTGCAATGCCGTAAGGAAAAAATATTTCTTCCGTATATAGCTGTAACTTGTGTTTATATGCTTGTGGTTAACCAAGTAAAAACAGTTCATGCATTTTGCGTGGGCTGTTTTTTTGTGCGCAGTATAAATGATGAGCATATAGTTATGAAGGTTTGTATGGACTGTGCGGTAATTTCTATCCCCATAGGGGGCTTAAAAGGCCATATATATTTTTGTATAATAAAATTACTTTAAATTACGAAATATAGAAAGGCTTGACAGATGGAACATATTAAACGTGAAATGATAGAATATTGGTCGCAGCGGGTCGACGAGTTTTCGGCGCAGCGGTGCCGGGAATTTCAAAGCCCGAAGCGGCGGTTATGGATAGAGGAATTTCAGCGGTATTTTTCGATGGACGCGCCGCTGCGCATTTTAGACGTCGGAACGGGAACGGGATTTTTTGCCAACATCCTGGCCTTGGAGGGGCACGACGTCGTCGGCATCGATTTGACGGAACACATGATCGCCGAAGCGAAGCGGAAAGCGGCGCTGTACCAGGTGCCGTCGGCGTTTTACGTCATGGATGCGGAACAGCCCGAGTTTCCCGACGCTTCTTTCGACGTCGTCATTTCGCGCAATCTGACCTGGGCTCTTCCGAACTTGGGCAAGGCCTATAGGGCGTGGCGGCGCGTGCTGAAGGACGGCGGCCTGCTGCTGAATTTTGACGCCGATTATTGCCATGAAAGGGCGGATATGCCGCTGCCGCCTGAGCATGCGCATCAAAGGATTGCGCCGTCGCTGCTGTCTGAATATGAACGGATGAAGACAGTCCTGCGCCGGCCGGAACTTCGTCCGCAGCGGGATTGTGAGTTATTGGCCGAGGCGGGATTCCGCGATGTCCGCGTGGATTTGTCCGTTTGGAAGCGCATATATCATGACGTGGACGAGTTTTATAATCCTACGCCCATATTCTGTATTGCGGCGTATGCTTGACGAGGGAATGACTATGGCGGCTTATGAAACCTATGAACAAGAGAATATTGCTTATTGGACAAACCGCGCGCCGGGATATTCGGCGGTCCATCAAAACGAGCTGAGCTCAAGCCAGCGGGACGTCTGGAGACGGACGCTGCTGCGGCACATAGAAGCGGCCTGCGGTAAAGAGCGTGCTTCTTCAATCCGCGTGCTGGACGTCGGCACGGGGCCGGGATTTTTTGCCATTTTGCTGGCTGAACAGGGCTATGAGGTGACGGCTGTCGACTATACGGTGTCCATGCTGGAAGAAGCGGAACGCAATGCCGGACGGCTCGGCCGGTCCATACGGTTTTGCCGCATGAACGCGGAGCAGCTGGCCTTTGGAGACGGAGCTTTCGATGTCGTCGTCACGCGGAACCTGACGTGGAATCTTCCTCATCCGGACAAGGCCTACGGCGAGTGGCAGCGCGTCCTGAAACCGGGCGGCCTGCTGCTGAACTTCGACGCCAACTGGTATCGGTATTTATACGATGAGGAAGCGCGGCAGGGATATATGGAAGACAGAGAGCACATTCGCCGGAGCGGCGTCGCCGACGAGACCGATGGGACGGATATACCGGCTATGGAAGCGATTGCCGGCAAAGCTCCTCTGTCGGGACGCGTGCGCCCGCAGTGGGATTTAGATATTTTGCGGCGCTTAGGGATGGATGCCGTTGCCGATGAGGAGATATGGAAGACGGTATGGACGCGGGAAGAACGCATCAATAACGGCTCGACGCCCATGTTTATGATAAAGGCTGTGAAGCAGCTATGACGATGTATGTGATAAAGCGGCTTTTGCAGCTGATTCCGATTTTGCTGGGAATTACTTTTCTGTCCTTTGCCATGATGCATATTGCCGGCAGCGATGCAGTCGTTCAAAAATATGACCGGGCAGGCATAGCTGTCGCTGCGGAAGTCGTCGCGGCCGAACGGGCGCAGCTGGGATTGGACCGGCCGTTTCTGACGCAATATATCGTTTGGCTGGGAAATCTGCTGCACGGTAATATGGGCGTCAGCTTCATGACAGGGCGTGACGTTTTTGCGACTTTCATGGATAAGCTGCCGGCGACGCTGCTTCTCACGGCGTCGTCCGTCCTGCTGACAGTCGCCGTTTCGGTTCCGCTGGGCATTGCGGCAGCGGTCCGGCGCAACTCGCCTGTAGATTACGTCATACGCTTTTTCAGTTTTTGCGGCAACAGCATGCCTAATTTTTTTCTGGCTTTGGTTCTGCTGTATTTGTTTGCCGTCCGGCTACCCTTGTTTCCCGTCCTTTCCTCGGGAATGGGGATAGAGCATCTGGCGCTGCCGACGGCGACACTGGCCATTGCGATGTCTGCCAAGTATTTGCGGCAAGTGCGGGCGGCCGTGCTGGAAGAGATGGGCAAGGACTATGTGCTGGGGGCGAAATCGAGGGGCGTTCCCTTTTCCTGGACGCTGCGGCGCAGCATTCTGCGGGCTTCCTTCGGTACGATTTTGACGCTGCTGGCTCTTTCTATCGGCAGCCTGCTGGGCGGGACTGCCATTGTAGAATCCATTTTCATGTGGGACGGCGTAGGAAAGCTGGCCGTCGATGCGATTCACGGACGAGATTATCCTATGATTCAGGCCTATGTCGTATGGATGGCCTTCATATACGTCGTCGTCAATTTGCTGACTGATATCGTCTATCGGATAGCGGACCCGCAGATTGGCTGGAAAGCGGGGCGGCGTTGATGATACCGGAAGCTCTCGTTTTTCACAAGACGCCGAAGCGCCGCCTTATCTTGTTTTCGTTCTGCGCCGCCGCGTTGCTGTGCGTTGCGGCCTTCGGTGCGTATTTGTGTCCCTATGATCCGTATGCCCAGCAGTATGACGCGGCTCTTCAGGCTCCTGGGTGGGAACACTGGCTGGGAACGGATCGGTATGGCCGCGATATGTTGTCCCGGATTCTAGCCGGCGCGCAGCTCAGCATTTTTTCGGCACTGGCTCTCGTCGCCATGATTGCTTTTATCGGTACGGGCGTCGGACTGCTGTGCGGATATTACGGCGGGAAGGCGGACGCTCTGTGCATGCGCCTGGCCGACGTTTGCCTGGCCTTTCCCAGCTTGATTTTCGCCATGGCCATAGCGGCTGTGTTACACGGCGGGATTCATAATGCCGTTGTCGCCTTGGCGGCCGTCAGCTGGCCTAAGTACGCCCGTTTGGTCCGAAGCCGGACCTTGGCATTGAAGGATCAGAAGTTTATTTTAGCGGCTCAGATGGCCGGTTCTTTGCCGCGTCAGATCATGGTCCGCCATATATTGCCGAATTGCCTGGGAACAATCGTCGTTACGGCAGCCCTGGACATCGGCACGATGATGATGGAGCTTGCGGCCCTGTCCTTTTTGGGATTAGGCGCTAAGCCGCCGGCCGCCGAATGGGGCAGCATGATGAGCACAGGCCGAAGCATGCTGCAGACCTATCCCTGGGTCGTCCTGTCTCCCGGCGCGGCTATTTTTCTTTCTGTCGCCGTATTTAATCTGTGGGGCGACGCGCTGCGCGATTATATAGACCCGAAAGAGCGGGGGCGGTAATGGGGAGGTTTGAGAGGATGAATAAAAAACGTATTATAGCGTGTATTGCGGCGGTATTCCTGCTGCTGACGGCGGCCGGCTGCGGCGGTACGGAAGAGGCGAACAGCTCCGCTGGCAGAAAAACCTTTGTCATGGGCGATACGACCTTTAATCCTGAAAACAACGAGCCCGACATCAATCCGCACAACGACAACAGCGGCTGGGCCTGCATCCGCTACGGCGTAGGGGAGACGCTGTTCCGCTACTCCGATACGATGGAAATCGAGCCGTGGCTGGCGGAAAGCTATGAGCCTGTCGACGACGTGACCTGGAGAATTGTTCTGCGCAAGAATGTGACCTTTACCAGCGGCCGGCCCGTAGACGCCCAGGCTGTCAAGGAATGCCTGGAGCATTTGATTGCCGTCCATACACGGGCGGCCGGCGATTTGCACATCGCCTCGATGGAAGCGGACGGACAGGTGCTGACGATTCGGACGACGGTCCCCGTGCCGGCCCTGCCTAATTATCTGTCCGACCCATACGGCTGCATTATCGACATGCAGGCCGGCATCACCAGCGACGGCATGGTGACGGCAACGGGGCCGTATAAGGCCGTGTCCCTCCTGTCCGGAGACCACGTTGACCTCGTAAAAAATGACGCCTATTGGAACGGCGATCCCAAGCTGGATTCGATTACGATACGGACTATTTCCGACGGTGATACGCTGACTATGGCCCTGCAGTCCGGCGAAATCGACGCGGCCTACGGCATGCCCTATGCCAGCTATTCCCTGTTTCAAAACGACGAGTACACGATCAGCAGCGCGGCTACAAGCCGTACCTTCTTTGTCTGGATGAATTTCGACAGTCCTCTGATGCAGGATGAAGCCGTCCGCAAAGCGATTTCTATGGCCATTGACAAGCAAGGCTTTGTCGACGCCTTGCTCCATGGAAACGGCTACCCTGCCGCCGGTCCTTTTCCCGATACGTTTGTTTTCGGCGGCGATGCGGCGAAGGCCGAATCCTACGACTTAGACGGGGCCAGACGTGTATTGGACGACGCCGGCTGGAAGGATGAAGACGGCGACGGCGTTCGGGAAAAGAACGGGCGCAAGCTGGTCCTCCGCTGGCTTACCTATCCGAGCCGTCAGGAATTGCCTTTGCTGGCCGAATCGGCCCAGGCGACGCTGAAGCAGATCGGCGTTGCCGTGGATATCCAGTGCACGGCCGACCACAACCGTGTGAAAAAAGACCGCTCCGCCTGGGACGTCTATGCCAGCGCGATGGTGACGGCTCCGTCGGGAGACCCGCAGTATTTCTTCACCTACTGCTGCCTTGACGGGTCGGACAGCAATACGGGCCGGTATCACAGCGATGTCCTGGAAGAATTAGCCCGGAAGATGGAAGGGACCTTTGACTCTGACGAGCGGGGAGCGTTGGCCGTGCAGATGGCGCAAACTATCCTGGACAACCACGCCTATGTATTTTGTTCTCATTTGAAGATGAGTATGATTGCCAGAAAGGGCGTCACCGGCCTTACGGCTCATCCCTGCGATTTTTATGAAATTACGGCGGATTTAGACAAGACGTGAGGATGATGGGTATGAAAGAGGCGGTTATTGCCTATGACAACATAGAAATCTGCTATGACGGCCGGCCTGTCGTACGGCAGGCGACGTTTTCGCTGCAGCCGGGAGAAATATTGGGTATCGTCGGCGAATCTGGCAGCGGCAAGAGTACTATTCTTCAAAGCGCTATGAAGCTCTTGGGGCCGGGCGGTGCCGTCACGCAGGGACATATTGGGTTTCAAGGACAGGATATACTGACTTTATCGGGCGAAGGGATGCGGCGTCTCTGCGGCGCGCAGATGGCAATGGTTTTTCAAGATGCAGCGGCGTCGCTGTGTCCTGTACGGACCATAGGAAGTCAAATCTGCGAAGCCGCTGCGGCCCATTGGGATATAGGAAAGGAGGACGTCCGGCGGCAGGCTCTGGAGCTTTTCGCGCGCCTGGGCTTTTCAGACGGACGGCGCGTATGGGAAAGCTACCCTTTTGAGCTGTCAGGAGGAATGAATCAGCGCGCGGCTCTGGTCATGGTCATGATGCTGAAGCCGGCCTTGCTGCTGGCTGACGAACCGACAAGCGCTCTCGATGTCTGCGCGCAGAAGCAGGTGCTGGATGAGCTGCTGTACCTGCGGGACCAGTATCGTACGGCGATTATGCTGGTCACTCACGACATGGGCGTCGTATCCCGCATAGCCGATTACGTGCTGGTTGTAAAAGACGGCCAGATGATAGAATATGGCCCGGCGAAAGACGTACTGACCTCTCCGGCCCAGGCGTATACGAAGGAATTGCTGGCTGCTGTGCCGAAGCTGCGGAGGGAATGACATGGCTTTTTTAGAGCTGCAAGAGGTGACGAAAGAATTTGCAGGAAGAAAGGGCGCACAGGTCAGGGCGCTGGATAGGGTTAGTTTTTGCATAGAAGAAGGCGAAAGCGTCGGCCTGATCGGCCCGTCCGGATCAGGAAAGAGCACCGTTGCCAACGCGGTCTGCCGCTTTATCGACGTAACGGCGGGACGCATTTTTCTGAGAGGCTGCGATATTACGGCGGCCAGGGGAAAGGCCTTGCGGCAGGTGTATAAAGAGCTGCAGATGGTATTTCAGTCGCCGCGGGCGTCCTTTGACCCGCGGCGGACTTTGGGCGACAGCGTCGGAGAATGTCTGAAGAACAACGGCGTCGCCAAAGCCGACCGGCGGAAACAGGTCCGGGAGCTGCTGGAACGATGCGGATTGCCCGCTGCCGCTGCCGACTGGTATCCTCACGAGGTCAGCGGCGGCCAGTGCCAGCGGGCGGCCATCGCCCGCGCCTTGGCGGTACATCCGCGGCTGCTTGTTTGCGACGAAGCGACGAGCGCCTTGGATGTCATGGCGCAGCGGCAGATTCTCGAACTGCTGATGGGCCTAAAGGCCGAGGGGCGTTTTCAGCTCCTGTTTATTACGCATAATTTGGCCGTAGCGCAGCAGTGCTGCGACCGGCTTGTCGTCATGGACAAGGGCCGGATTGTGGAAGAAGGACGAACAGACGACGTCGTTTGCCATCCTCAAAGCGAATACACGAGGCGGCTTATCGAGGCCGTGTTATAGTGACGAAAAGGGCTCCTCCATAGCCTGTATGGGACTAGGGAGGAGCCCTTTTTCATATAGCCGCATTTATTTTTTCAAATTAGGCGTACAGTCGACGATAATGCTGTCATATTCTTTGCCGTTCTTATTTTTCATGACCGTATAGGTTCCCTTCGTATCGGGAATCGCTTTTTCCAGCATGTCGCTGTGCCATTTTTCCACGGTCATCGTCATGCCGCCCGTTTGCTGGCTGTTTTCCGATTGTTTCTTGCCGTCGCGGGGAAGAAGCGTATCCGTCGCCGGTTCTTTACCGTCTTTTGCCGGCAAGGTAATGGTAACGGCCCGGTCGTTTTCAAATACGACTTCGTAGAGGCCGCCCTTGTATACTTTCAGCGTGTCGCCTTGCGCGTAGGGATGGCCGAATTCGGCTTCCCAATCCTGGGCCGTATCGCCGAGGCCGGCGACTTCGCCGATCGTGGCTTTTTCGTCTTTGCCCTTATCGACCTGCTGTTCCTGCGTGGTCTTGGCCTTATTGGCGTCCTGCGTGTCCGCCGGGGAACAACCGGCGCTGACTAACAGCGTCAGAATCGCCAGAACGACGGCTAATTGTTTTTTCATATCAAGTACCTCCTTGCTGTATGTTACCGCCGGCGGCGGTTGTCCCCGCCCTTATGAAGCGTTTTATGGCGCTTGCTTTTCGTAGGCTGGTACGTGCTGGCCGGCAGCTTGTCCTTGTATACCTTTTTCTTTTTGGGAGGCTGCGCGCTGGCCTTGACTTTGATTTTGCCGCTCGTCGTATATTTGGTGATTGTAGCGTGAATGCTGTGTTCGATGCGGCGGACCCAGTCTTCGTCGGCGCCGGTGGCAAACATGACGGACAATCCGTCGTTGCCGGCCCGGCCTGTCCGGCCGATGCGGTGGATATAATAATCTACGTCGCGGGGAACGTCGTAATTGAATACGTGCGTAATGCCTTCGATGTCGATGCCGCGGGCGGCGATATCCGTCGCGACGAGAATCTGCGTCTTAGCCCGGGCGAAATCGCGCAGTACCTGGGTACGGCGGCCTTGGGACATGTCGCCGTGGAGCTCGCCGATATTGAAGCCGGCGGCGATGAGCTGACCGGCCAGCTGGGCTGTCCGCTCCTTAGTGTTGCAGAATACGACGGCCAGGTAGGGATTCATATCCTGCAGCATCTGGCACAGCATGCCGAATTTTTTGTCCTCGCTGGTCATGTAGATGCGTTGTTCAATTTGCTCCAGGGCGATGGTTTCGCCTTCTAATACGCGGAGCGACAGAGGATTCTGCATGTGTTTTTTTGCCAGCCCTCTGATTTTGTCCGGTATGGTGGCGGAGAAAAACAGGAGCTGACGGCGCTTGGGTGTCATGCTGATGAGGATGTCGACGTCTTCTAAAAATCCCGACTGCAGCATTTGGTCCGCTTCGTCGACGATGACCCGGCCGACGCCGCTTAAATCGAGGGAATTACGACGGCAGTGGTCTAAGAGGCGTCCCGGCGTGCCGATGATGACATGGGGATGACGGTGCAGCTTCTGCAGCTGGTTTTCGATCGTCTTGCCGCCGATGAGGCTGAGGACGTCGACGCCAAGGGCCGGCGCCAGGGCATCGGCTACTTCGGCAATCTGCCGGGCCAGTTCGCGCGTCGGCGCGATGATAAGCACCTGCTCCATGTGGATGTTCGGCTTGACCTGCTGCAGCGACGGCAGGAGGAAGGCGTAGGTTTTTCCCGTGCCGGTCTGGGCTTGGGCCAATATATCGCGCCCTTTAAATACAGGCGGAATTGCCTGTTCCTGTATGGCCGTGGCCTCGCGGATACCCTGCTTGCGCAGCAGTTCGCAAAGCTCCGGCGTAATACCTAGGGATTGGAATGTTTTGGACATGATTGTGTAAATACCTTTCTATGTAAATATTTGCGTAATTATTATCTATTGTACACAAGAGCCGTCTTTTTCGCAATAGAAGATTGCGCCGGCCGGTAATAACGACTACCCATATAGGCCCTATATGTGGTATACTTAATTATTAAGCAAGATAGTTCCTGTAATGGAGGTACAGAAAAGAAATGAGTGGCTGTTGCGATGTAATTCGTCAGTGCGTGTTCATGTGTTTTTTTATTATCCCGATTCCCATCGGAGCGTATACGATACATAACGGTTCCAGCGCCGTCGTGGCCCTGGTAAGCTATACGGTCTTGTCTTTTCTGGTTCCCTGGGCCTATTTGGGCAGCGCCGAAGCGCGGTTCGGCCCGGAACAGCGGAAAATAAGCAGGGCTGCCTTTGTCGTCATGTGGCTGGCCGTCGCCGCGGCCTTTGCCGTCTTCAGCGCCTGTATGGGCGATATTTGGAAATCGTCATCCTTTTGGGAATGGCCGACCGTTGGCCGGGATATCGTATTCATCGTCGGCATGTACGGCAAGGTATGCGTCACGCTGCTGCTGGCCTATGGCCTGGCCTGCCTGACCGGGTCGGATACAGCGAAGGGAGGGAGCCTATGACGGCATCTGTGACAGATCGTGTACGGGCTGTTCTGCGGCTGGCTCTTTGGACGGTTCCCATTCCCTTCGGTGCCTTTGCGTCCGATAAGGGACTGTTCGTATCTCTGTCGGTTCTGGTGTTTCTTTTAGCTTCGCTGAGCCTGCCCATTACGGTGCGCCGCCGGCAGATGAAGGGGACGGGAACGTCGCAGTATGCGTCTGCAGGCGCGATACTATATGGCGGTATCGTCGCCTTGTGCGTTGCCGTCGCCATTCTTAACGGCCTCATGGCGTATCCATTTTGGCAGGAGTACGCCTTGCGGGTCGCAGCCTTTTTCGTATGGATGGTGGGGACTTTGGCCTTGCAGTCCCTGGCGGCCTGGGGCGTAGATTGGTGGCTGAATTGCTGCCGGACCTGCTGGTTTTCCGAATTTCTGGATCCGATTTTGTATAGTCTGCCCCTGCCTTGTGCCGTCATGGGCATGCTCTTGTTTCCGGCTATCGGTGACGACAAAGTAACGACCAGCCTGGTCGTCGGGGTGATGGGCATCATGGGCTTTGGATTTATCGCCATGGGTATATGCGTCATCGCCGTGTTCGCCTTTTATTTTTTTCCATCGAAAGGCCTGCCGGGGAAGAATCGGATTGTCCAGTGCCTGCGCATCGTCGTGATGACGGCCGTCTGGCTGGGGGCGAATTCAATTATCTTCGACAGCCGCCTGCAAATTTTCAGCTCCCTTATTTTCCAATGCATGCCTGTCGTGCAGAATAATTTTCTCGTATTCATTACGCCGTTTGTCGTAGAAAGCTGCTTGGTCGTCGCCTCTGTCGCTGTTGGGAACGTGTTCGTCATGGCCGTGTATAAATTCATAAAGTAAATACGACTGATATAAAAAGTGCCGATCCGTAAGGACCGGCACTTTGGCATGTGTTTATTTATTTTGCAGCGGCAGGGGCTGTTTCAAGAGATTGAAACGAACCATGTAAATCATCCAGCCGATGAAGACTGCCAGACAGCCGCTGAAGAAGGTTGCGGCATCTGTCGTCGTCAAGGCGTAAATGCAGTAGATAATAGATACGCCGGACAGGAAAATAGACGTATTTCTGTTGCAGACGGCGTTGGAAATCTGTTCTTTTTCCAAGATAGATTTCAATGCGAAGGAGCAGAAGATGTAGGGAATAACATTCGTCACGACGGCCAGATTTGCCAGGAGCTCGAACTGTTTGGCCAGCGTCGGGCTGATGGTCATCAGGGCCAGGCAGCTTTGCATAGCCAGGATGAGGATCATGCCTTTGACCGGAACGTCGGCGTTGGTAACCTTGGCAAATACCTTCGGGAACAAGCCCCGCTGCGCGCTGGTCTTAAAGACGCGGGCCAAGGTAAACTGCCACGACAGGAGCGAACCGGCGCAGGAAAAGACCATCAGGCCCATGACGACCTTGCCGGCCGTGGAGCCGAGCATGTACGAAAAGGCCAGGCCGAAGGGGGCGCTGGAGCTGAGAATTTCCGCATTGGGAACGATGCCGGCGATGACGTTCGTCGAGGCGACGTAGATAAAGGCTACGCCCAAGGTGCTGACGAAAGTAGCGATGGGAACGGAACGCTGCGGATTTTCTACGGCGTCCATGTTGACGGCAGCCGATTCCAAACCCAGGAAAGACCAGAGGGTCAGGGCGATGGAATTGCCGACGGCGTCGATGAACCCGACGTCGTTCGGATTCCAGGAAGAAATCCACGTAGACGGCTCAAACCAGTACCAGCCGATGAGGGAGATGCCCAAAACGGGGATAATCGCTCCCCAGATTGTTATCGTACTGAGCTTGCCCGAATAACGGGAACCGCTGAAATTTAAAGCGGCCGCGATCCAGAGCAAGGCAATTGTATATAAACATGTTTGCAGCGGCGTAAAGGAGGTCCCTAAGAACCCGGCGCCATATCCTACGGCAGAAATGGCGATAGCCACGTTTGCAATGACGATGGAAACTGCATAGGCATAATTTGCCATAAAATGTCCTATTCGCCCGAAGGCGTATTCGGAATAACCGCCCATTCCGCCAGGCTTCGTAGTAAACATGCCGCATCGGGCGAAAGTCATAGCCAGGGCGAGCGAGCCGAGAGCCGTAATTAACCATGAAATAATGGAAATCGTACCGACTTCAGCAAGTTTGGTCGGCAGCATGATGATGCCTGCCCCCAACATATTGGCTGCAGTGACGAAAGTCAGCTGAACCAAAGACATTTTACGACGTGTAGTTTTCATTATCAGTCCTTCTTTCATTGTAAAATTTTAGTATAAACAACTATTTATTTTGGCTAGTTCATTCTATCATTTTTGTGAAGAAAATAAAATAGTTTTTGAAAAATAATTATATGAAAATAGTACGTATAGAGAACGTCATATACCGTAAAGATATAGTAAAAAACTTCCCCGTTTTTTACATTGTCAGGCATGCAAAAAAACGCATGGACAGAAATGCCCATGCGTTTTTTTACGACAATATCAATTAAAATTAGTCGATGTTTTCTACGATGCAAGCCGTGCCCTGGCCGCCGCCGATGCAGAGAGTAGCCAAGCCGTATTTGCCGCCGACTTCTTTCAAGCCGTAGAGCAATGTAACGAGGATACGAGCGCCGGAAGCTCCGATCGGATGGCCGAGAGCGATAGCGCCGCCGTGGATGTTGACTTTGCTCATGTCGAGGCCGAGTTCACGAACGACGTATACGGACTGTGCTGCGAAAGCTTCGTTAGCTTCAACGAGGGAGAGATCGTCAGCTGTGAGGCCGGCTTTTTCCAAGGCTTTGCGGGAAGAAGGAACAGGTCCGATACCCATGATGGAAGGATCAACGCCTGCGGAAGCGTAGCTTACAACTTTAGCCATCGGTTTGAGGCCGAGTTCAGCAGCTTTTTCAGCGGACATGACTACGAATGCAGCTGCGCCGTCGTTGATGCCGGATGCGTTGCCAGCCGTTACGGTGCCGCCTTTTTTGAAGGCCGGTTTTAATTTAGCGAGGCTTTCAACCGTCGTGCCTTCACGCGGGAATTCGTCTGTATCGAAAACAGTGTCGCCTTTTTTGCCATGGATGACGACAGGAACGATCTGATCCTTGAATGCGCCGCTCTTAATAGCTTCGCAAGCTTTCTGCTGGGAACGAGCGCCCAAAGCGTCCTGATCTTCACGGGAAACGCCGAACTGTTCAGCTACGTTTTCAGCCGTGATGCCCATGTGGTAATCGTTGAAAGCGTCCCACAAGCCGTCTTTGATCATCGTGTCGACCAATACGCCGTTGCCCATACGGTAGCCATAACGAGCTTTAGGAATAGCGTACGGAGCTGCGGACATGTTTTCCATACCGCCTGCTACGATAACGTCGGCGTCGCCGGCTTTAATCATCTGAGCGGCGAGGGATACGCAGCGGAGACCGGAACCGCAGACTTTGTTGATCGTCATAGCCGGCGTTTCAACGGGGAGACCTGCTTTGATCATAGCCTGACGAGCAGGGTTCTGGCCCTGAGCAGCCTGGAGAACGTTGCCCATAACGACTTCGTCAACGATAGCTTTGTCGATGCCTGCGCGTTTGATGGCTTCTTCGATAACGATAGCGCCCAAATCTGCTGCAGGAACGTCTTTCAGGGAACCGCCAAATTTACCAATAGCTGTACGGCAAGCACTTACGATTACTACTTCTTTCACAGAAAATCACTCCTTATGGTTTGAATGTAATAGTATGTCCGGATAAGACATACATGTTGCAAATGTATCATCAGTATGAATGATATATTGTTATTATAATCATAACAAACTTTTCAACATAAATGCAAGAGGGTATACAAAGTTATTACAAAAAATAATACCTTATACATATATTTTTGTTTGCTATGATTCATAATCGAAAAATAATTAATGATGACCTGAAACACTGCTGCGGCTGATATGGCGTCACAGCCTATAGCAAATTTTGGAACATCATCGGTATAACGGGAAAGATGAGTTCTAAATTTCACAATCTCGTTATACATATAGTACATTTTTTCACAAATAAATGCAAGAGGAAAAAAGCGTTTGCTTATATTAAATACTCATATTTGAATATGATACAGCTAAAAAACGCATAATACATGAATAAACTGAAGAAATATATTTATTATAATGTTTTAATTATAGATAAGGTAATAAAAGCATATTGCTCAAAGCGTATAGTTTGTTATGTGAAATAAATAACGATAGTTCAATTTATTGTTAACTTAAAATAATTTATATAGTTGACACTGATAAATGAAATTGCTATAATCCCATACATATTGAACAGAAAGAAGGGATGCTGATGATGCAGCTGATTCAGCAGCTGGCTGCCTGTAAAAGCTATGATTTTTCCGGCTGGTTCCTGGCAGAAGCTTCGCTGTGCTTGGAAGGAAAGGCACGTTCGTTTTCATTGGAGATCTGCCGAAAGACGGAGCGGCGGGCCGTGCTGCAAGTGCTGAGATGGGATGAAGGAGGAAGGTGCCGTCAGTCGCTGACGGTATTGCTGGTCAAGCCCCTCAGCCTTTCCCGGGAGATTGTATCGGCCGAGGCCGATGGTGCTCCTGACGGCGAAGTCCTGTGGCGTCATGTTTTTTCTGATGAGGAAATACAGGATTACCTGGCCGTCAGCGGCGATGCCAACGAAATACACCGAGGAAAGGGGGCCGTCGTCCCCGGATTGTGCTTTCTGGAACGGCTGCTGTCGTCGATGGATGAAGACGACCTTCGCTGGCGCTGCAAATTCCGAAAGCCCGTATATGCCGGCGAAGAGCTCTGCCTCGTGGAGACGGCTGGCGGTATGGAAGGCTATGTCGGCGGCCGCCTGGTCAATACGATAGAACGATTACCCTATAAGGAGCGTGTACATGATGAAATCAACAACATATGATGCCGGAACGCTGACGCGGCTGGCCCTGCTCATCGCCATGAACTGCGTATCAGCGTATATGATTATTCCTCTGCCCTTTTCTATGTCGCCTATATCGCTGCAGACGCTGGTCGTCAATTTGGTGGCCTATCTGCTGCCGCCGAAGCAGGCCTGTGCCGCGATGCTGGCGTACGTCTGCATCGGCCTTATCGGCATCCCCGTGTTTACGGGCGGCGCGTCCGGCCCGGGAAAAATGTTCGGCCCTACAGGCGGGTATATTTGGGGGTATGTCGTCGCCGTGACGCTCATTGCCTGGCTGAAGGGGAAGGAGTACAATTTCAAGCGCTTCGCCCTTGTCGGCGTCTGCATCGGCCTGCCGGTCATCGACGTGCTGGGATGCATTCAGCTGAAGCTCATTACTGGCATGACATGGGAGGCGGCCGTGTTCAGCGGCGTGCTCCCCTTTATCCCCTTGGATATCGTCAAGTGCCTGGGGGCGGCGGCTTTGGCCCGGCCCTTGTATAAGATCCTGGGTGCGATGCGATGAACGACGTGTATATTGCCGGCGGCCTGCGCAGCTACATCGGCGTGTATAACGGAATGTACCGCCATGTGCCGGCAGAGAAGCTGGGCGCAGCCGTTTTGCAGGAAGTGATCCGCGCATACGGGCTGGTCCGCATCGACGAAATCATCGGCGGCAACAGCGTAGGCTGCGGCGGCAACATTACCCGTTTGGCCGCGCTGGAAGCGGGATTAGATGTATCCGTACCGGCCGTGACCGTCGACATGCAGTGCTGCAGCGGCCTGGAAAGCATTGCCATCGCGGCGGCAAAGGTGGCTTCGGGACAGGCGGAATGCATTCTGGCCGGCGGCTTTGACAGCGCGTCTACCCAGCCGCGGCGAAGCTGTCATCCCAATCATCCGGCCTACCGCGGCGATGAGAACTGGTATATGACGGCTCAATTCAGCCCGCAGGTATGGAGTGAAGACTGCATGCTCCGCTGTGCCGAGTACACGGCGGAACAATTTCAGATTACGCGGGAGATGCTGGATGCCTGGGTCCTTCGCAGCCATGCTCTGGCCGGAGAGGCCGTGCGGGAAGGCGTGTTTCAGCCGTGCATTGCCCCTGTATGGGGCGGCGCGCGGGATGAAGGCATTCGCTTAGCCATGCGTCCGCAGCTGCTGCGGCGTTTGAAGCCGGTATTGCCGGACGGAATGGTGATTACGGCGGCCAACTCCTGCCTCACCAACGACGGCGCGGCCTTTGTGGTCGTATGCTCTCCTGCGTACGCCCGCCGGTACGGACTGCAGCCGGCTGTTAAAATACGCGGCGTTGCCTCCTGCGGCGCAGACCCGCTGCTGAGTCCCGTCGGAGCGGTGAAGGCCGCAGAAGTTGTGCTGACACAATGCGGATTGCACGGCGAAGACATAGATATTTTTGAAATCAATGAGGCCTTCGCCCTGATCAGCGAATTATTTGCCCGCCAGTTTCCACGCTGCGTGGCGGCTTACAATCCCTTCGGCGGAGCCTTGGCATACGGCCATCCTTATGGGGCGACCGGTGCCGTACTGCTTCTGCACGCTATCGAAGGGCTGCGGGCCCGGGACGGCGCGCTGGGCTGCTGCAGTATTGCCGGCGCCGGCGGCCTGGGCAAGGCTATGATTATAGAAAGAGTGTAGACTATGGATTACTTATCGCTTATTAAAGAACAGGACGCTGAAAAAACGGCCCTCGTTACGGAAACCTGCCGGTATACCTACGGCCAGCTGGCGCGCCGGGCTCAGGCGCTGCGGGATGCCGTCGGCGGAGAACGCGCCTGCCAGTGGATTTATGCCGATACGATTGCCGAACAACTGATTCAGTTTTTGGCTTACGCCGGCACGAACTGGGTACCGGTCATCGCTCCGCAGACAAGATACGGCCGACATGATTGTTCGCAAGTCCCGCCGGAAGCTGCCTGTATGGGCGTGATGACATCCGGATCGTCAGGCCGGCCGAAGCTGTGGTGGCGGACCTATGACAGCTGGGCATCCTTTTTTCCCGCGCAGAACGGCGTATTCGGCGTCGATGAAACTACGGTCATGCTTTGCCAGGGGAGCTTGGCCTTTACGGGGAACTTAAACATGTATCTCGGCGTATTTTCCGCCGGAGGCACTGTCATAGGAGCCGACGGCTTCCATCCTAAGCAGTGGCTGACGATGATAGAAACGTACCGGGTCAACGCGTTATATATGATTCCGGCGAAGCTGTTTCTCTTGATGAAGCAGATGAAAGCCTCCGGCTGTGCTGCCGATACGGTGACGCATATGATCAGCGGTTCCCAGGCCTTGGGAAAACGGCAGGCCGGGCAGCTGAAGCAGGTCTTTCCGATGGCAGAGATTGTCTTGTACTACGGTTCCAGCGAATTGAACTATATCACTTACATCAGGGATGAGGACATGACCGATGACGACACCCTCGTAGGCCGGCCCTTTGCAGGGGTGTATGTCGCCGTGCAGGAGGACACTCAGGAAATTACCGTCTCCACGGCAGGCCATGTGCTGGGCTTATCCATGCCCTACGCGACCCATGACCGGGGATATATAGACGACGGCGGCCTGCTCCATTACCTTGGCCGCAGCGATGATATCTGCCGGGTTAACGGCGTCAGCATATCGGCCTATAAAGTGGAAAGGGCGCTGCGGGAATGTATTCCCGACGCAGAGGGGGCCGTCGTCGTCCTGCGCCGGCCTCACAGAGACGAGCTCATCGCTTATATTTCTTCGTCCGATATATGGAAACAGGATAAACCGCGCTGCATAGCGGCGCTGCGGCGACGGCTGCTGCCTCAGGAGGTTCCGGACCGTTTTATTGAAACAGCGAATTTGCCTAAAAATGAAAGCGGAAAAATTGATAAAGGACGTCTATTATCTATGACGAGCTCTTTGTAATTGTGATATAATAAAGACGATATTCGATTATAGACTAACAGCGATAGAGCTGTACAGAGGAGGTCCTTGTTATGAGTTTGCACATTGAAGCCAAGGCCGGCGATATTGCCGATAAGATCCTGCTTCCCGGCGACCCGCTGCGGGCTCAGTATATAGCGGAGCATTTTTTGGACGGCGCCGTTTGCTACAACCGCGTCCGCAATATGCTTGGATATACGGGAACCTATAAGGGGCACGCCGTTTCCGTCCAGGGCACGGGGATGGGGATTCCATCTATTTCCATATATGCGACGGAGCTCATGCGCGATTACGGCGTCAAAAAGCTGATCCGCGTCGGTACCTGCGGAGCGATGCGCAAGGATATCCGGCTGCGCGACGTCGTCATTGCCCAGGGGGCTACGACGGACTCGTCCATTATACGCAATATCTTTGGTCCCTCCATCAATTACGCGGCTCTGGCAGATTTCGAGCTGCTGCGGACGGCCTACGACGCGGCTGTGCGGCAGAGCATCCCCGTCCGCGTCGGCAACATCGTCTCGGTAGACCGGTTTTATGACGATGAAATCGATAATGATAAACTGACGGCGTACGGCATCATGGCCGTGGAAATGGAAACGGCGGGGCTGTACGTGCTGGCGGCGAAATACGGCGTTCAGGCCTTGGGCTTGTTTACCGTAAGCGATCACTTGCTGACTAAGGAAGCTTGCACGGCAGAGGAACGGCAGACGTCCTTTGACGACATGATCCGCATTGCTCTGGAAACGATTGCAGCCGAGTAGGGAGCGCAGACGATGAAGGGCAATACATTGAAAATCATCGACAGTCATTTCCATTTTCGCGATTTTAAGGGATTTAACGAGCTGGCCCTGGCGGCAGGCCACGTCAATTCGGCTGAGCACCTGCGGCAGGCCTACGCCCAGTACCATTACGTTCACGGCGTCGTCATGGGAAACGGGACGCTGGACCCGGAGGGTCACGTCTATCCTGAATTCATGAGCTACTGTATCGGCCTTGACAGCAGCGGCTGCAACGATCATATCGAGGAATCCCTACCGTTGCTTGAGGAAAACCTGAAGCGGAAGCAGTGCTGCGGCATCAAGCTCTACCCGGGGTATAACCACGTCTATATATACGATCCCGTATACGACCCCGTATATGAGCTGGCGAAGACATACGACAAGCCCGTAGCCGTTCACACGGGCCTTACGGCGACGGCTAATGCCCTGCTGAAATACAGCCATCCTCTGACGCTCGACGAGGCGGCTGTCAAGCACCCGGACGTGCAGTTCGTCATGTGCCATATCGGCAATCCGTTCCTGCAGGACGCCATCGCCGTGCTGGAAAAGAACCGCAACGTCGCCGTCGACTTGTCGGGGCTGCTTGAGGGAAAAATTCACGACATGAACGGCTTTTTGAAGGCCAAGGAAGGCTATATTTCGATGCTGCGCGACTGGCTGTGCTATTTGAACCGCTACGACAGCGTCATGTTCGGCACGGACTGGCCGTTGGCCAATCTGGGCGATTACGTCGCCTTCGTCAAAGCCTTTATTCCGGAGCAGTATTGGCAAGCCGTCTTTTTCGACAACGCCAACCGCTTGTACCGCCTGGGGCTGGAAGCGTAAATCATTTATTAACCGCATAAGAACGACCGGCAGACAGAAAATGCAACGTCTGCCGGTCATTTTTGTATTGACGAGAGTATACTTTAATGTGCATAATTAAGTTGATATGGAACAAATCAAACAAGAAAAACGAACAAGAAAAGTGAATATGCTGGAAGGCTCGCTGTGGGATAAAATCCTCATCGTAGCCTTGCCCTTCGCCTTTACAGGCATCATGCAGCAGCTGTTCAACGCCGCCGACATCGCCATGCTCGGTCAGTTTGTCGGAAAGGAGGCTATGGCGGCCGTCGGCAGCAACAGCCCGATTATCGCCATGGTGCTGAGTTTGTTTATCGGCGTGTCCCTGGGGGCAAACGTCGTCATCGCCCGGTTTATCGGCAAGAAAAATATCCACGGCGTCCATGCTGCTGTCCACACGGCCATACTCGTCGCCCTAGGAAGCGGCGTAGTCATGACGATTCTGGGGGAAATCGCGGCGGCTCCCCTGCTGCGGGCCTTGTCGGTGCCCGATGAAATTTTCGATATGTCCGTGCTGTACCTGCGGATTTTTCTCTTAGGCATGCCGGTCATCCTGCTGTATAACTTCGAATCGTCGATTTTCCGCAGCCAGGGAGATACGCGGACGCCCTTGTACTGCCTGATCGTTTCCGGCGTAGTCAAATTCTTTTTGAATCTCTTTTTTATCCTCGTCCTCGGCATGTCTGTCGAAGGCGTGGCCATCGGCACGGTCGTGGCCAGTACGATCAGCTCGGGACTGCTCTTTTATTTCCTGTGCCGCAGCACGACGGATATCCGCGTTCATTTGCAGGATTTCCACGTAGATAAGCGGATACTCATGCCCATGCTGCGTATCGGCCTGCCGGCAGGCGTGCAGGGCATGGTCTTCGCCTTGTCGAATCTGTGCATCCAGTCGGCGATTAACGGTCTGGGGCCCGACGTCATGGCCGCTTCGGCGGCGGCGTTCAACGTAGAAATTTTTATCTTTTTCATCGTCAACGCCTTCGGACAGGTCTGCACGACCTTCGTCAGCCAGAATTACGGCGCCCGCAAGCTGGATCGGTGCAAGCAGGTGCTGAAATGGTGCCTCGTACAGGATATTATCATCGGCGTAGCCTGCGGCGCTTTCGTGTACGCCTTCGGCATACCGATTTTAAGTATTTTCAACAGCGACGCTGCCGTCATTGCCTACGGCATGATACGGGTGACCTACGTCGGCTGCCTGGAAGTCATCGAGTCGCTCATCGACGTATTTTCCGGGGCCATGCGCGGCTACGGCAGCTCGCTCATACCGGCTCTCATCACGCTGTTCGGCATCTGCGGCACCCGCATTGCCTGGGTCTATACGGTGTTTTCCTGGGAGCCTGATTTTGAAACGCTGATGATGGTCTTTCCTATCAGCTGGGGCGTCTCGGCGGTCATTCTCATCGCGGCGTATCAATGGTTCGTCAAGCATCTGCGGGCATAGGGGCTATGCTGCGGAGGGCTCTGTTTCGTCCGTAAGGTCAGGTGTGCGGCAATATGAATAGAAAGAACAATACGAGAAGCGTCAACATGCTCGAAGGCTCGCTGTGGGATAAAATCCTCATCGTGGCCTTGCCCTTCGCCTTTACAGGCATTATGCAGCAGCTGTTCAACGCCGCCGACATCGCCATGCTCGGCCAGTTTGTCGGCAAGGAGGCCATGGCGGCCGTCGGCAGCAACAGCCCGATCATCGGCATGGTGCTGAGCCTGTTTATCGGCATATCGTTGGGAGCGAACGTCGTCATCGCCCGCTTTATCGGCAAGAAGAATATCCACGGCGTCCACGCCGCCGTCCACACGGCGATCCTCGTTGCCCTGGGATGCGGCGTCGTCATGGCCGTCGCAGGCGAGCTCCTGGTTGAGCCGCTGCTGCGCCTGTTGTCGGTGCCGGAAGAAATTTTCGATCTGGCCGTCTTGTATCTGCGCGTTTTTTGGCTGGCCATGCCCTTTATCCTGCTGTACAATTTTGAATCGTCTATTTTCCGCAGCCAGGGCGATACGCGCACGCCACTGTACTGCCTGATTGCGTCGGGCGTTACTAAATTTTTCCTGAACTTATTCTTCATCCTCGTCCTGGATATGTCCGTCGAAGGCGTGGCAATCGGCACGATCGTCGCGACGGCCCTGAGCTCGGCCATGCTGTTTTATTTCCTGTGCCGCAGCCAGACGGAAATCCGCGTCCGCCTGACGGAGTTTCATGTGGATAAACGGATTCTCCTGCCTATGCTGCGCATCGGCCTGCCTGCAGGGATGCAGGGCATGGTCTTCGCTTTGTCCAACCTGTGCATCCAGTCGGCTATCAATGAATTGGGGCCCGACGTCATGGCGGCGTCGGCAGCGGCCTTCAACCTGGAAATCTTTACCTTCTTCCTGATCAACGCCTTCGGACAGGTCTGCACGACCTTTGTCAGCCAGAATTACGGGGCCCGGAATATAAAACGGTGCAAACAGGCGATGAAGTGGTGCCTGTTCCAGGATCTGCTGCTGACGGCCTGCATTTGCGCCCTGCTGATCCTGCTCGGCGTGCCCTTGCTGCATATTTTCAGCGACGACAGCACGGTCGTCGCCCTGGGCTTTATCCGCCTGAAATACGTGGCCGGCCTGGAAATTATCAACACTGTCATCGAAGTGCTGTCTGGAGCGATGCGCGGCTATGGCAGCTCGCTTATACCGGCGTTGATTACCCTCTTCGGCATCTGCGGCACCCGCGTGACCTGGGTGTATACCGTCTTTGCCTGGGAACCTGATTTTGCGACGCTCATGATGGTATTTCCCGTCAGCTGGGCCGTCACGGCGGCGATTCTCTGCGTGGCCTACGCCTGGTTTATTAAGCAGCTGAAAGCCTGACAGCTTGCCGTCTGCATATTCAAAAAGCCCCTCGGCGCGTTGGATAGCGTCGAGGGGCTTTGCTGTGTCTGGAATAGTTTTTTCTTACTTCATGCCGCTTTGCTTCCATTGCTCCGGTGTAGGCACGAGGAAGGCAAAGATGGCGCCGATGAGCGCGCAGACCCATAATACCTGCAGGGCCGGGGTCAGGCCCCATGTGTCGGCTCCCCAGCCGACGAGAGGAGAGAAGAGGCCGCCCATCGTCGTGCTCAGGCCCAGCGTGACGCCGGAGGCGAAGCCGACGTTTTTGCCCAAAAAGGTTTGCCCCAAAATGACGATAGGGCTGTACGGGGCGAAGAGGGAGAAGGCCACGGGGATGAGGAGCAGCGTCGACAGCCATAAATCGGTGCTGTTGACGAAGAAGAACATGGCCGGCACCATGATGAGGAAGGAGCCACGCATGATGCGGATAAAGCCGAAGCGGTCGGCCAGAATGCCGCCGATAAAGGTAATGACTACGCCCATGAAAAATAGTATGGACAAGGCGAAGCTGCCTTGGGACGGCGAAGCCTGCAGGACGTGAATCCAATAGATAGGGATAAAGGTATTACAGAGAGTAAATCCGATGGAACGGACGAAGATGACGACGGTAAGCTTGCTGAACGAGCGCCAGTCGTTGTGTTTTTCTTCGTTCGGATGGGCTTTCGTTTCGGCGATGTCGGCGTCGCTTACCTGATGGAGTACCTTCGGCATGAAATGATAAATCAGTGCGGCAATGATGAAGTTGATAAGGCCGAATATAACCAATCCGTAAATGTGGAAGGTATAGGCGCAGAAGCCGGCGACGATGGGCCCGACGGCAAAGCCGGCGTTGCCGCCGACGGAAAAGCTTCCCATGGCCTGGCCTTTTAAGGGGCCGGAAATTTTATTGACCATGCGCGCCGCTTCGGGGTGATAAATAGACGAGCCGAAGCCGCAGAACATGGAGCAGAGGAAGATGAGCCAGTAATTGTCCGTAATTCCCAGCAGAGTAATGCAGATACCGCAGAGGATCGGCCCGAGAGGGACGAACCAGGGCTTGGATATCTTGTCGGAATAATAGCCGAAAATGGGCTGGGAAATAGAGGATAACAGCATGTTGGCAAAGATGAGCGTCGCCGCATCCTGATAGCTGAGATTATACGTCGCGATAAAATACGGCAGCAGAGCGGGGATAGCGCCTTGCGACCAGTCTACGGAAAAATGACCCATCGTAAATAAATACACGTAAGGGTTCAATTTCTTCATATAGAAACCTCCTGATATAAAGATGTTGGAACACCTTATTATGACATAAGATGTAAGGGTTTTCAAATTATAGGGACTGAATTTGACCCTGTCTTAAAAAATATTTTATCGGCCAGTTCGAAATATGCCTAAATTTTTACTATAATCAGGCCATACATAGGCATGAGCTGTGGTATAATAAAACTATTACGAAAAAGGGGTTGATTATTATGCCATCAAAAGAAATGTACGCCTTGGGCTCGCAAGCTTCAGTCATCCGAGACTTGTTTGCTTACGGGCAGGAACAGGCGGCTGTCGTCGGCAAGGAAAACGTCTTTGATTTCAGCATTGGAAATCCGACCGTTCCGGCTCCGGCGTGCGTCAAAGAAGCGATTGAAGAAATCGTCGCGACCCGCCAGTCCGTCGACGTGCACGGCTATACGGCCGCTGCCGGCGATTTGGCAGTACGCCGCGGCCTGGCCGACTACATGAATCAAACCTACGATGCCGGCGTTTCGGCCGATAATTTTTATATGACCTGCGGTGCGGCGGCCTCCCTGACGGTTACGCTGAAAGCCTTGGTCGAAAGCCCGGAAGACGAGGTTATCGTCGTGGCTCCATTTTTCCCGGAATATACCGTCTTCATTCATAACGCTGGAGCCAAGGACGTCGTGCTGCCTCCTGATACGGAGCATTTCCAGATTTCATTGGAAGCGATGGAACAGGCCATTACGCCTCATACGCGGGCGATTATCGTCAACTCGCCGAACAATCCGGCCGGCACGGTGTATTCGGCCGACACGTATACGAAGCTGGCAGCCTTGCTGACGAAAAAATCGGCCGATATAGGTCATCCCATTTATTTGATTTCCGATGAACCGTACCGCGAAATCATTTATGACGGCCTGCCGATTTTATATGTACCAAAATTCTATGCCAATACGATCATCTGCTATTCCTACAGCAAGTCCTTGTCGCTGCCGGGCGAACGCATAGGCTACATTCTCGTGCCGGACTGCGCTGCCGACGCTAGGGACGTGTATACGGCGGTGTGCGGTGCCGGCCGGGCGATGGGCTTCGTCTGCGCGCCTCATCTGTTTCAGGATGTCGTGCTGAAATGCCTGGGCAAGCTGTCGGATATGAATATATATGACGAAAACCGCAAGCTGCTGTACAACGGGCTGAAAGAGATGGGCTACGAATGCGTCTATCCCAGCGGCGCCTTTTACTTGTTTGTCAAATCGCCGGAGCCTGATGCCAACGCCTTTTCCGAAAAGGCCAAGAAGCTCAACCTGATCATCGTACCGGCCGACAGCTTCGGCTGCCCCGGCTACGTCCGCATTTCCTACTGCGTAGACCCGGATATGATCCGGCGCTCCTTCGCAGCCTTCAAGACCTTGATAGAAAGCTATGCATAAGGCTGGACGTTAATTTGTTTTCCCCTTCGCCTGCAAAACATGCCGGCGAGGGGAATTTTTATAAAGAAACAGAAATTTTAAAAGAATTTGCGGAAAAATCTTGACACTTCGGTGAAATGTGGTATACTAAGCAAGTCACAAAGATATGGGCCTATAGCTCAGCTGGTTAGAGCGCACGCCTGATAAGCGTGAGGTCGGTGGTTCAAGTCCACCTAGGCCCACCATTATCTTGACATTTGACAACTGTATGGTATACTAAATACGTCATGGGCCTATAGCTCAGCTGGTTAGAGCGCACGCCTGATAAGCGTGAGGTCGGTGGTTCAAGTCCACCTAGGCCCACCAAATAAGCCATCGTTAAGGAGAAATTCCGATACGATGGTTTTTTTTTGCCAAACCTATGCTATAATAGCACGAAGAGAAGGACTACAAGGGGGGAAATCTATGACGGAAAGCGAGCTTCGCTTGGAACAGCTGGCCGCGTCGATCGGGCGGGCCAGGCAGCGGGCCGGATGCGCCGTTCTGCCGGAGAGCGGGCAGCGGGAAGAGATTCCGGTCATGGGCGGTGAAGCGCGCCACAGAGACTGCTTAGTCAGCATGCTGGCCAGCGGGAGCAAGGGAAACGCCGCGTTTATCCGCTGCGGCCGCACGAAGATACTCATCGACGCCGGCATCAGCTGCCGCCGTATCGAAAATGGATTAAAAACGTACGGATGCTCCCTGTCTGAGCTGGACGCCGTCTTTATCACCCACGAGCATGCCGACCATGTAAACGGTCTGGCGACGCTGCTGAAAAAGACGGATATTCCCGTATATACGACGAGGGAGACGTGGAGCTGTCTGGGCAGAAAAGCCGGCGAGTATGCCGGCCGGTTTGTCCGCCTGCCGCGCCGCTTGGGCCTGAAGGAGATACAAGTCGTGCCGTTTTTGATTTCCCATGATGCGGCCCGGCCCGTAGGCTATACGATTTATCACGGTGACAGCAAGATTACCCTGGCTACGGACTTGGGATATGTCAGCCATGATGTGGAGCTGGCGGCGGCCTATTCGGACATCCTGATTTTAGAAGCCAATCACGATGAGGAAATGCTGAAAAACGGGCCCTATCCCTACGCCCTGCAGAACCGCATCTTGAGCCGGTGGGGCCATTTGTCCAACCGCGACGCGGCGGAATTTCTGGCCCGCGTCCCCTCGAAAGGGCTGATGAAGGTACTGCTGGCTCATCGAAGTGAAAAAAATAATACGCCCGCCCTGTCCCTGCACACGGTACGGACCGTGCTCAGCCGGGGCGGCCGCGTCGTCGGACAGGATATATTGCTGCGCCTGGCCTGTCAAAACGGCCATGTCCGCTTTCAAGAAGGAGGTAATGCCTGATGCAGCGCAAACACATGCTAACCGCCGCCGTAGGGATCGTACTGATCGCCGTCGGCGTCGCCGGAGGATTTAAAATTCACGACGTTTTCTTCGCGCCTAACCGCACGTACCAGGGAACGATAGAGCAGCTGGCCGAGCCGGCTCCGTCCGGCGATATTTCTGACGCCCGCAATACGGCCGTCGTACGGGCGGCTAAAAAGGCGTCGCCTGCTGTCGTCGGCATTACGACGAAGGTCTATGACCGCGATATTTTCAACCGCCGCGTCCTGGTCGGCGAAGGCGTCGGCTCCGGCATTATTTTTGATAAAGCCGGCTATATTGCTACGAATCAGCACGTCGTAGGCAACAGCAAGACCGTCATCGTATCGCTGGCCGACGGGCAGAGCACGGAGGGCACAGTCATCGGCCGCGATGAAAAGACCGACCTGGCCGTCGTCAAGATCAATGTGGATAACCTGCCCGTCGCAGAATTCGGCGACAGCGACGCCCTGCAGGTCGGCGAGCCGGCCATCGCCATCGGCAATCCCCTGGGGCTGGAATTTCAGGGCACCGTGACGGCCGGCGTCATCAGCTCGATGAACCGGACCTTGGGCGCCGAAGGGCAGAGCATGAAGCTGATTCAGACCGACGCGGCCATTAACCCGGGCAATTCAGGCGGCGCGCTGGTCGACGCCGACGGCAAGGTCATCGGCATCAACAGCGCAAAGATTTCCAAGGAAGGCGTAGAAGGACTGGGCTTTGCCATTCCTATCAATGCAGCCCGGCCGATCCTCGACGCGCTAATTAAAAACGGCAAGGTCGTCCGGCCCTATCTCGGCTTGTACGGACTGGATCAGCAGATGGCAGCCCGCTTCGGCATGAAGATCGACGTAGAAGGCATTTTCGTCTATAAAGTAGTGCCCGGCGGCCCGCTGGATCAGGCCGACATCAGCCGCGGCGATATCATCCTGTCGATTAACGGCACGAGAGTCAAAGATTTTACAGTGCTGCAGAATGTGCTGGACAGCTGCCAGGTCGGCGAGTCTGTTTCCATTACCTACATGCGCGGCCAATCGGAACAGACGGCGACGGTCGTCTTGCAGGCAAGTCCGGGGAATGAAGAAGGCTAATGAAATATCACATTATTACTATTGGAAAAATAAAAGAGAAGTACCTGACGGCGGGCATCGATGAATTTCTCAAGCGGCTGCGGCCGTACGGACAGGTAGAAATCACGGCGCTTCCGGAAGAAAAGATGCCTGATAATCCCTCGGATGCCCAAAAGCGGCAGGTATTGGAGAAGGAAGGAGAAAAAATGCTGCGCCACGTCCGCCAGGGATCGTACGTATTCGTGCTGGACGTGCAGGGGACGCTGATTTCGTCGGAAGACATGGCGGCGAAATTCTCCGAAATAGCCTTGCATGGATGCAGCGAGCTGACCTTCATCATCGGCGGCCCCTTCGGCTTGTCCGACGGCGTGCGCCGCCGCGCCGACAGCCGCATATCCTTCGGGCGGATTACGCTGACCCACCAGATGATCCGCATGATCTTGCTGGAGCAAATTTATCGGGCTGTCAAAATTCAGCGCCATGAGCCATATCATTGGTAAAGGCGAGTAAAAAATTTCCGTGTCAAGCAGGAATTTCCCTTGCGTATGTGTAATACTTATTATATACGATATATCATATAGCATTTATACATACTCGATTTGTAAGCTAGGATATGGTTTGCATTACATCGGAAAAAGGGGTTGAGCTTATGGAAGAACGTACTGCGTCTGATATCATGGAAAAGAATTTTGTGACGGCAAGTCCGTCTACGTCCGTCTTCAGTTTGGTCCACATGTTTGTAAAAAATAAGGTGGCGGCGATTCCTATCGTAGACGAAGAAGAGCAGCTTATCGGCATCATTACCGACGCAGATTTGCTGTACAAAAAAATCAAGCCTCACGTTCCTCACTATGTCAACTTACTGGGAGCCAGCATTTATTACAACGGCATCAGCGAGTACGACAAGGGCTTTAAAAAGCTGATGGCCTGCACGGCAAAGGAAATGATGACCAAGAACGTCATCATCGCGGCTCCCGACGCCGATGTAGAACAGCTGGCCGGCGTCATGGTAGCGGAACATTTGAAGGTCATTCCCATCGTAGACGGCCGCCGCGTCGTGGGAATTGTCACGCGGTATAATATTTTGGACGAATTGTACAAGGAATACGGCACTTCGGAAGAAAATAAATAACGACGACAACGTGCGTAAAGCAGGTCAGCAGACAAGAGAGGCTCTGCCGGCCTGCTTTTTTGACGTATCTTCTCTGATTGCCTCTTTTTCTGCGCGTCCATTCATGATATAATAACAGAATCATAAAACCATGACTGCACTGCAGCTTGGGAGATTTTATCGTAAATGAGGAGGAAGAAATGGATAACAAAGAACTCGTTATTGTTGTCGATTTTGGCGGTCAGTATAATCAGCTTATTGCGCGCCGCGTCCGTGAAAACCATGTGTACTGCGAAGTATACCCGTATCAGAAGGCTCTGGCCAAAATAAAGGAAATGCAGCCTCAGGGCATTATCTTTACAGGCGGCCCGGCCAGCGTGTATGAGGACAATGCGCCGAAGATTGAAGAAGAAGTATTTCACTTGGGAATCCCTGTCCTCGGCCTGTGCTACGGCATGCAGTTCATGGCTCAGACCCTGGGCGGCAAGGTGCAGTCTGCGGAAATGCGCGAATTCGGCAAGACGCCGGTTACCGTCAACACGTCTTCCCCGTTGTTTAAAGGCCTGCAGGAGAAGGAAATCGTATGGATGAGCCATACGGACTATGTATCGGACATTCCCGAAGGCTTTGAAATCGTCGCCCATACGGATAACTGCCCCGTAGCGGCTATGCAGAATCCGGCTAAAAAGCTTTATGCTATGCAGTACCATCCGGAAGTGCTCCATTCGGAACACGGCAAGGAAATGCTTCATAATTTCCTCTTTGAAGTCTGCGGCTGCACGGGTACCTGGACGATGGCCAACTATGCCAAGACGGCTATCGAAACGATCAAGCAGACCGTCGGCGACGGCAAGGTCGTACTGGCTCTGTCGGGCGGCGTAGACAGCTCCGTTGCGGCGGCTCTTATTTCTAAGGCCGTAGGCAGCCAGCTGACCTGTATCTTTGTCGACCACGGCCTCATGCGCAAAAACGAAGGCGACGAAGTCGAAGCGGCTTTCCAAGGCTCGGGCATGAATTTTATCCGCGTCGACGCGTCGGAACGCTTCCTGTCGAAGCTGGCCGGCGTCAGCGAACCGGAACGGAAGCGCAAGATTATCGGCGAAGAATTTATCCGCGTATTTGAAGACGAAGGCCGTAAAATCGGAGCCGTTGATTTCCTGGCGCAGGGAACGATCTACCCCGACGTCATCGAATCGGGCGCCGGCGACGCCGCTGTCATCAAGAGCCACCACAACGTAGGCGGCCTGCCGGCAGTCGTCGATTTCAAAGGCCTTATCGAACCGCTGCGCAACCTCTTTAAGGACGAAGTCCGCGAACTGGGCGAAGAACTGGGCCTTCCCGATTACCTCGTATGGCGTCAGCCCTTCCCGGGACCGGGCCTGGCTATCCGCGTCATGGGCGAAATCACGAAGGAAAAACTCGCTATCCTCCGCGACGCCGACGCTATCTTCCGCGAAGAAATTGCCAACGCCGGATTGCAGCGCTCCATTAACCAGTACTTTGCCGTCTTGACGAGCAACCGTACCGTCGGCGTTATGGGCGACTTCCGCACTTACGACTATACCTTAGCCCTCCGCGGCGTCACGACGACGGACTTCATGACTGCCGACTGGGCCAGAATCCCCTACGACGTCCTGGATAAAATCTCCAGCCGCATCGTAAACGAAGTAGACCACATCAACCGCATCGTGTACGATATTACGAGCAAACCGCCCGCGACGATTGAATGGGAATAATAGCATCAAACCTCACAAATCGCTATTTTAAGCGGTTTGTGAGGTTTCTTTTTCACATTGGTGTACCAAAAGTGTACTAAATTTTTTATTTTTCTTTTTTGGGAACTGATATTTTACCCAATTTTTCCATACCATCCAGAAGTTTTGTTTGTTGAGATGGATAAAGATGCGAATACGTATTCAAGGTTGTTTCGATATTTTCATGTCCTAGGCGTTCTTTGATGACCAATGGAGAAAAGCCTTGATCGACAAGAAAGGAAGCATGTGAATGGCGCAAGTCATGAACTCTTATTTTTTTGACGCCGGCCTTTTGACTGCCGTTGTGCAAATAACGCAAAATGCTATGTTTAGTAATAGGGAATAGGCGGTCATGTTTGTGTAACCCATAGATAGAGTTCATGTAAGTTTGGACAATCGAACAGAGAAAAGGGGGAATCGTAATAGTACGGATACTTTTTGATATTTTGGGTTTTTGAATCAGGTCTTGCCCGTTTAGGCGAGAATAACTTTTAGTGATACTAATTGTTTGAGTGCTGAAATTAAAATCAGCTGCTGTAAGAGCAAGTAATTCACCTTCGCGCATGCCTGTCCAGAAAAGCATCATAAAAATAGTGTAATATAAAATATCATCCTTATAAACCGCGATAAAGGCGCGAAATTCATCGAGAGTCCAGAAACTTATTCGATCAGACCGTTTTTCCTGATAGAGCCGCAGTCTGGTAATCACTTTATTTTGATGAGATTGCATTGCCTGTTGGCGTTCTAATGTAAAGGCAGCCATGAGGGAAGGTTTGTCATATGCTTCTCCCAGTTTTTTCCCTCGTACTTTTTTGCCATTCGGATGTATATAGGTTATTCCCTTGCCGGTATCTCTCTGAATGGCAATGCCCCAATTTTCCTGCAAGGTTTGCTTAAAATTACTGTAATTAGTTGCCTGAGAACGAACAAGGTGAATGACATCGCGCAGTTTTTGTTTCCATGGGTCTACGCCACGCCGTTTTGTCCAGTATTCTCCGTCGGCAATTTTTTACCTGAGTCTGAAATCTCTTCCAATCCATGGCTACGATATATTTCTTAAATGACCAGGAATATTCAGAGTCGGGATAACAGACAGTCAAAATGTTGCTAAAACTAAAAATAGTATGGTAATGCGTGTGGGAAATATTGATAAAATCAATGAGAAGGAAGTACTACAGTACTAACTTTATCGAGATAGGTAAGATCCTGTTTCAGATAGAAAATAACTATGCTGCCCAGGACAGTGGTGTGGCTACGCCCAAAACAATGACCGTAAGGCTTTCATACTGCTTTTGAGAAGGTCTTTTCCAACATAGACGCTGCCTGGTATGAGCAGAACGAGAAATTCTTTGTAAAAATGTTCTCCGGCCTAGGCATGATGTAGTAGGTCATGGAAACAGTGGGCACAATGCTGTATAAGAGACTGAGGGATAAACAAGGATAGCTTATGTGAATTCGACATAAAGTTTTTTGTGAAAGGAGTCAATGTAATTGTATAACTATTATCGTGATTACCTTGCAAGAGAGGACTTAAAGAAATATGGACCTAATTCTTTGCTTTTATACGCACTACAGTTACGATTTGATATAGATGACATAGATACAGTTGCAGCCGATAGTATTACGGATGGTTATGAAGATAAAAAATGTGACTTAATTTATATTGACAGCGGCACCGGTGTGGCTGTTATTGCTCAAGCATATATTAAAGAAAACTTTAACGCAGGAGATCATGCTAAAGTGACCAAAGCACAAGATTTGAATACGGCAGCATCATGGGTTCTTGGCAGAAACGAAGCAGATATTCCTGAGTTACTTAAAAGTGCTGTTATATCGCTGAGAAATGCAATTGAAAAGGATGAAATAACTACACTCTATTTTTGGTATCAGCACAATTGCGATGAGATGCAGAATATTCAAAATGAAATGAATACCGTGACGACCACTGCAAATGCACTTTTAAAGCAACGTTTTCCAAGAAAACAAATTAACATTATTGGAACAGAAGTGGGAAATCAAACGCTTGAAAAATGGTATATCAATACTACAAATAGGATTCTTGTCAGCGATGATATTGAAATTCCCCTGCCTTATGGTGGATTTGAGATTAAAGAAAAAAATTGGTCATCGTATCAAGCTTATATCAAAGGAGCAGAGTTATATCATCTGTACAAGCGTTATAATGACGATTTACTTTCGGCAAATCCTCGAAGATTCCTTGGCATTGGCCGAAAAACCAATGTTATCAATTTGGGAATAAAAGAAACAGCAGTTAAAAATCCGGAAAATTTTTGGGTATATAATAATGGAGTTACTGCACTTGTTCATGACTATGATTTTTCGCAAGAAGGAAAGCTGAAAGTTAAGGGTATGTCGATAATTAATGGAGCACAAACAACTGGTTCTATTGGTAGCTTAGAGGCTCCACCTTCTGCAAACTTATTAGTATCTATTCGCTTTATTAAGTGCTCTGACAAATCAACCATTGATGAAATAATCGCTAATAACAATCGGCAAAATGAAATGGTACCCTCTGATTTTAGAAGTAATGATATATGCCAAACAAGATTACGAGATGAATTTTCAAAATACCCGCAACTGTACTATAATGGTGGGCGAAGAAATAATATGCGTCCAAGGTCGAAAGAGGTATTTGATCCGGGCACAGTTGCACAAACATTGCTTGCCTTTAATGGAAATCCTGTTGATGCCTACAGTAGTAAGAAAGATATTTGGATTAGTGACCAAATGTACTCGAATACTTTTAGTGATGAACTTCATGCTGAACATATTATATTTGTATATTCGCTAAGTAAAACCATTGATGATATGAAGGCTGAATTGCAACATAAATGTAATGCCGGAGAGGCGTTGGAAGTAGATAAAAATCAGTTGAAATTTCTTTCCAAGCGAGGCTCAAGAATACTGCTACTCTCTGCGATTTCAAACTGCCTTGAAATTTTACTTGGAAACCCTATAGCTTCAAAGATTGATTTACACTTTGACGATTCAAAAGATTTTGACATGTGCAAAAATTGGTGGAAACCATGTGTAAAAATTTCTTTGTCATTTTTCGAACAGCTAAATCCGGCTTTGTCTGCCGGCGGTCTTGACAGTAAAGCGAAAGTTGAAACGGCGCATAGACAGTTTTCTAGCATGATTAATGCAACAATCAGTCTTGGAGTAGGAACTCAGCTAAATGATTTTCGAGCACATACAAAAATGTGATTATGTTTATGCACTAAAAGCTGATACAGTTTTAATTGATGTAATACTTTCACCATTATAGCATTGTTTCTTTGGAAAGATTCTTTTTATATGCTATTATGACTATAAGCGACTTAATCATCCATTCCAAGCTTCCATGGTAGGTCAACTTAGAATAAATTTTTAATAGCAAAGGTCCGAATAGCCCTTTAGGATGAGGATAATCTACATCAAATAAAACTACTTTGAATCAAAATTTTCTATACGGCGAATTTACAATACAAGTGCAACACTCATAAAAAAAATAACACATAGGTTTCTGATATAATAGTGTCTACCCAAACAAAATCTATATTTCGGAGGAAACCTATTTGCCACTATCATCATCTTCCCCTATTAGAACGAGAAAAGCTACTCTTTCTTCGCGCTAAATCCTGTTCTATCTCCCCAATTGCAGCAACCCTCGGCCGCGACAAGTCAACGATTTCACGGGAACTACACAGAAATACGGTAAACGGCACGTATATACCTGTTACTGCGCAGAAACAGTACGTGCGCCGCCGTAAGGCGTGCCGGCCGCACAAACGCTTTGAGGACAAGGAGTTGTTCGCGTCGGTTCGGAAGCTTTTCCTTGGGCCTCACTGGTCGCCGGAAGAAATTGCCGATCCCTTGCAGCTGGAACATCATAAGCCGGTCCTTAGCTATGTAACGATGTACCGAGCCATGTATACTGGCATGTTTGAAGAATCGCCGCTTTCCCACGGAGCCCGCGGCGCTGTCCGCCATATGCGGCGTCGAGGAAAGTCCCATCATACGCGGCAGCATACGGAGCGGCGAAGCTCCATTCCCATCTCCCACAATATTTCGGAACGGACTGCAGGAGTGACCCACTGCTCCCGACGAGGCTATTGGGAATGTGATACCGTAGCGGAAAGACGGGAAAAGCCTGCCTGGTAACGTTAGTAGCTCGAAAAAGCCGCTATCTGGTAGGAGGCAAAGCGGAGAAAAAACGTCCCAAGCCGTCAATGGCCGTATTGCTCCAAGCCTTGCAAGGGCAGCCTGTGCAAAGCCTCACGCTGGATAGGGGGAAGGACTTTGCCAACCACGCTGATGTTACGGAAACCTTAGACGGCGTGCGGTTTTATTTCCCGCTGCCACATTAGCCTTGGCAGCGGGGGAACAATGAAAACACCAATGATTATTACGAGAGTATTTTCCTAAAGGGGCGGACATCACCGCGGTATCAGAAACCTATGTACAGGCAGTATTTGCAGAGCTGAATCGCCGTCCTCGAAAATGTCTGGGGTACAAAACGCCGTATGAAGTACATTACTCTAAAAAGCTGCACTTAGCTTGACAATTCGCCGCTAGAAAAACACATAAACTTGAAGTTTAGTGAATATAATGAAATGTCAATATCCGTGTTGAAATGAGTCGGAAGAGGACAGGTACAAGTTATCACTTGATAATAATGTCTATGACTAATACAACAAAATGGCATTAATGTAAATGGCTTGGTATGTCGGCAAAAGGAGGATCGCTTGGAAGTGGAAAAACTTATTGATATTACGAGTAATTTAATCGCGCCATTTTTAGATTTATTGCTCATGGATAAATCAACCAAAAAGAACATCATCTGGGCGACGGATACCTATGAGGAACTGGGCGATGGTTTTACCGATAAAGTACAAATGAGAGCTACCACGCTGTTGCGACGACCCGATCTAATCCGTCCCCGGATTCAAAAATCGCAGGAAGCCCAAGCGCAGCGGACAAGAAAAAAGGCAGAGGTATTTACGCCTGCTTGGCTGTGTAACCGAATGAATAACTATTGTGACGATGATTGGTTTGGCCGTAGCGGCGTATTCAATACGGAAAACGACGACCATACCTGGATCGTGTCAGAAGAACCGATTACATTCCCGAAAAAGAAAAAGTGGCAGCACTATGTAGATTCTCGCCGCCTAGAAATCACCTGCGGTGAGGCTCCGTATTTGGTTTCCCGCTACGATGTATCAACTGGAAAATTGATTATCCCTACGAACCGACGCATTGGAATTTTGGATAGAAAGCTCAGAATAGTCAATGAAAATACCGATACCTATGAGGAATGGCTGAAGTGGACAATCCGTGCTTTTGAAGCTTCTTACGGATATGAGTATCAAGGCGATAATGTGCTGATTGCCAGAATCAATCTGTTGCTAACTTTTGCGGACTACTACAAGGAACGTTGGGAGAGGCAGCCGGAAAACAAGCTATTGCAGCAGGTTGCAAATACAATCGCCTGGAATATCTGGCAAATGGATGGTATAAAAAATACGGTACCTCTGGGTAAACCGTATGAAAAATATCAGCTAGTAAATTTATTTGACATGAGTTCGGAGGAAATGCCCTACCAGGAAGGCTCGTTAGAAGCCAGGCCGTGTAAGATCTACAACTGGCGGCGAGATAATTCCATGTTATTCTATACCATAAAGGAGAGAGTAAAAATGGCGAAAAAACTGTTTAATTTTGTCATAGGCAATCCGCCGTATCAAAAAGAATCTTCAGAGAGTATTTCGGAATCCAACAGGCAAAAGCCAATGACCAATATATTTCAGTATTTTCAGGAAGCTGCTGATGAAATAACAAAAGATACTTCTGTATTGATTTATCCTGGTGGAAGATGGATTCATCAGTCTGGAAAAGGTATGCAAACCTTTGGGAAACAGCAAATTAATGATGAAAAGTTGTCAGTAGTAGAATTTTATCCTGATGCTAGTGAGTTGTTTGGAAATGCAGCCAGTTTATCAGACGGGATTACCATTGTTACGAAAAATCACCATAAGAAAACGAAGGGATTTACTTATATTTACTCACGAAAAGGTGAAAAAATCAGCATTCATGCAGATAATCCGGGAGATAAGCTAATGCCTCTTGATCCGAATGATTTGCCAATCGAACAGAAAATTCATACGGCCATGACACAGTATGGGTGGAAATATCTTCATGATGCTATTCTTCCACGTTCTTTATTTTCCATTGAAAGTGATTTTGTAGAAAAAAATCCGGATAAGGTGCGTAAATATAATAAAAATGACAAAATAGATTATAGTAAAGAGATCAAAATTTTCACCAATGACAAAGCAGGAAAAGCGGGAAGAGCAACTTGGTTTGTCACTGATAAGGCAGTTATTACTAGAAATGCCGATTATATCGGAGAATGGCAGGTTGTAGTATCGAGTGCGAATGCTGGAGGACAAAAACGTGATAATCAGTTGGAGATTATAGATAACCACTCTGCATTTGGACGATCTCGGTTGGCGTTACGGTCATTTAAAACATATAAGGAAGCCCAAAATTTTTATAATTATGTGTGTTCTTATTTTATTCGATATACGTTTTTGCTGACAGATGAAGCATTAACCTCATTAGGAAAAGAAGTTCCCGATTTGGCAGATTATTCTGATGACAATAAATATATTAATTTTCATCAGAACATAGATCTTCAGCTTTGCAAGCTATTTAAAATCAATGATAAAGAATTTGCCTATATTAAAAATTGTGTCGATTCGTTAAGGGGGCCGAAAAAATGAATATGATAAAAATTCAAACTACGGAAAAAGTTACGCCTCAATGCTACGCTTATACGACACCGGGAGTTTTGAATAATGATGGCTGGACTAAGATAGGCTTTACTGAACGAGATGTGGAAACCCGCGTTAAAGAACAAACCCATACGGCTGGTATTTCTTATAAAATATGGTGGCATTTGCGGGCCATGTATATGACTGAACCGTTTGAGACCTTTACGGATAAAGCTTTTCATGCCTATTTGAAAAAGTTGGGGATTTCACGTAGAGAAGGTACTGAGTGGTTTCATATTGAACCTAATCAGGCTAAAGCGGATTTTCTCGAATTTACGCAAAATCATGGTAATATACAAGAGAAGGACAGTGAAGGGGTACTTCCTTATCAGTTACGGGAAGAACAGCAGCAGGCAGTAGAAAAGACAATAGCTTATTTCCGTACTCATGAAAATGGAGAGTTCCTGTGGAATGCTAAGCCGCGTTTTGGTAAGACGTTGTCGGCATATGATCTGTGCTGTAAGTTGCAAGCCCAAAATATTCTCATCGTGACTAATCGCCCGGCGATTGCGAATTCGTGGTATTCTGACTACGAGATCTTTTTTGGACTTCAGTCGGGATATCGGTTTATAAGTAATGTCGATGGCATCAAAGATAAAAAGTATGTCATGAGCCGGAAGGACTATTTGAACAGTATCGATGATACAGTGAAGGGCTGTATTGAATTTGTCAGTTTGCAGGATCTGAAAGGGTCGATCTACTTTGGCGGACAGTACGATAAATTAGCTGAAGTGAGTAAGAAAAAAGGTCTGATTTGGGATATTTTGATTGTTGATGAAGCCCATGAAGGGGTAGATACGTATAAGACAGATGTGGCCTTTAATCAGATTCAGCGAAAATGGACGCTTCATTTGTCGGGAACGCCGTTTAAAGCTTTGGCTAATGATAAGTTTCCTGAACAGGCGATTTATAATTGGACTTATGCTGATGAACAGCGTAAAAAAAGGGAATGGCAGGCTTCAAACGAGCTGGAAAATCCTTATGAAAAGCTGCCACGACTTAATTTGTTTACTTATCAGATGTCGGATATTATTCGAGATAAAGTGCAGCAGGGCATTGAATTGGCTGACAATGATATAGAAGAGTATGCATTTGATTTGAATGAATTTTTTCTGACAAATGAATCGGGAAAGTTTGTGCATGACGCCGACGTTGATAAGCTCCTTGATGCTCTGACACGCCAGGAGAAGTTTCCCTTTTCTAATCCGGAACTCCGTGATGAATTAAAGCATACATTCTGGCTCTTGAATCGTGTGGCAAGTGCAAAGGCTCTGGCAAAGAAACTGAAGCTCCATCCGGTATTCAAAGACTATGAGATTATTTTGGCGGCAGGCGATGGAAAATTAGATGATGATGACGAAAATGAGAAGTCTTTTGACAAGGTAACAAAGGCTATTGCAGAACACGATAAAACTATCACGTTGTCTGTAGGGCAGCTAACAACAGGTGTAACCATTCCTGAATGGACCGCCGTTCTCATGCTCTCCAACATGGCAAGTCCTGCACTTTATATGCAGGCGGCTTTCCGTGCGCAGAACCCGTGCCTGTTTACAGATGCAAAAGGCAATACTTACAGAAAGCAAAATGCCTATGTCTTTGATTTTGATCCGGCTCGAACGCTGACGATTTTCGAACAGTTTGCCAACGATTTGATTCCGGAAACGTCCGGAGACAAGGGAGATTTTGACCAGCGCAAGCAACATGTGCGAGAATTGTTGAATTTCTTTCCCGTTTACGGGGAAGATGACCAAGGGGCGATGATCGAACTGGATGCCGAGGCAGTGCTGACTATTCCTCGTCATATTCATGCCAAAGAAGTGGTGGAACGAGGTTTTATGTCTAATTTCCTTTTTGCCAATATTTCCGGCATTTTCAGCGCGCCAAAAGAGATCATTGATATTATTAATGGGATGCAGGCTATAGAAGAACCGAAAAAATTGCCTTCAGTCGATATAGATAACCATACAGTGCAAGATTTATCCTTGAATACTCAGGGAGAGGTAGAAATCCCGCAGGAACAAGTTATTGGTACAGCCAGTAATCTGTTCGGTCCCAAGGTCTATGGCAAAGTAGAAGAAAAGCTGATTCGGACGGTCGATGATATTACTCGGCAGCATGAGACCAACCCACAGAAGGATACGCTGAAAATGCTTAGAGAAAAATTCAGTCGCCCTATTGCCGATACGTTGATGGAAACGGCACAGAGCCAGTATGGCCAAGATCTGAAAAAATCGACACGAAAACAGCTGGCTGGAAATATTCAGAAAACTACCGATGCTGTTGTCGATCAGGAGTATGGCAACTATACTATTCGGAATCATCAGCTGGAAAAAGAAAGGGATGATAAGATTTCCGAAGCCCAGAAAAACGGCGCGTCTATGCAGGATATTACTAAGATTGCTGACGAATACGAACAGCGAAGCCAGCAACAGTATACGGACATGGTGAATGCCATTCATCGGCGTTTGCAGAGTGAAGAAGTGGTGGAAAAGGCGGCGGCGACGATTGTCAAAACAGTGGAAACAAACAAGTTGAAGGCGGAAAAAGACTCGATTGAAGGCAGTGTGCGGGATCATTTGCGCGGTTTTTCCCGTACTATTCCGGCTTTTCTCATGGCCTATGGCGATGAACATACGACGCTGGCTAATTTCGATAGCCTTGTTCCTCCTGATGTTTTTTGGGAGGTCACCGTCAATCCCCAAAATGGCGAAGGTGTGACGCTTGAACAATTCCGTATGTTGCGTGACGGTGGAGACTACACAACGGAAACGGGAGAGGAAAAGCATTTTGATGGACATCTATTTGATGAAGTCGTCTTTAATGATGCCGTGCAGGAGTTCATGAAAAAGCGAGCCGAATTAGCTGATTACTTTACGGCTCGCAACAAGGGAGATATTTTTGATTATATCCCGCCACAACGGACAAACCAAATTTTTACGCCGAAAAAAGTTGTAAAAAACATGGTAGACTTGTTAGAACAGGAAAACCCCGGCTGCTTTGATGATCCCTCTAATACCTTTGCTGATCTGTACATGAAGTCCGGTATGTACATTGCAGAAATCGTAACCCGCTTGTATCAGAGTGAACGCATGAAAGAAAAGTTTCCTGATGACAGAGACCGGCTGAATCATATTTTCGTCCATCAGGTATATGGGTGTGCACCGACGGAGATCATTTACCAGATTTGTTTGAAGTATATACTCGGTTTCAGCGATGATGTCAATATCCAGCATAATATTAAACGCTGTGATACTTTAGTATATGCGAAAGATGGCACACTGGAAACAAAGCTGCGGGAATTATTTAATTTGTGAGAAATGAAGTTCAATTTGAAGTCCTGCGAGATAGCTTTGCGGTGTCTCGCAGGACTATGAGTTTTTTGGGGGAAGAGCATATACAAGCCGTGTGTGGATACTTCAGGGAATAGTAAGTTTGGTAAGTCGTGGTAAGTAGTGGTAAGTATATGGCAAGTTCGGATAGGTCAGACATACAAGTTTATAAGTTTCATCAGCGAAAAGTGGCTAAAATATCGGCAATGGCAAGACTATAATGGAGATGACAGAGGCCATCGGCAAATGAATAAGAAATGGTAAGTCTGGTAAGTAGTGGTAAGTATAGTAAGTTCGATTACTTTCTTGACCGAATATTTGGCAGATGCAAGAAATAATCTTGTGGATAATACGTTTTTGCGGAGAGTATGATATGTTAAAATCTAAAATAAATCCTATATTGACACTAGATTATATGGTTCATGAACCTGAAAATAAATATTTTGATCGAAAATCGGCTAAAATAAAACCATCAGACTTAGCCCCGTTGATTTCTGCCTTTGCTAATGCGGAAGGTGGAACTATTGTCATTGGCATAAATGATAAGACATTGGAAATTGAAGGCGTTTTAGCGGCAGGGGCAGATCGGTTAAATGATTTTATTAACGCGCCCAAAGATTATTGTAAACCGATGCCTAAAAATGAATATGAATACTTGGACGTAGTGAATGAAAAGGGATTGCAAGATAAATTGCTTCTTATCCATATTTTTCCTTCTCAAGAGCAAATTATTCAAACTCGAAAAGATGAAACCTGGTTACGCATTGGCGACAGGACAAAAGAAGTTAAAGGCCTAGATTTACGAAATTTGGAATATAGTAAAAATACGCGAAGATTTGAAGATGAATGTGCGATGGATGCTACTGTCAATGATTTGAACCAAGGGCTTTTGACACAATATAAGCATATTCTAAATGCTGAGCATTTGCCGACGGAACAAGTATTAAAAGCTCGCGGTTTGATGAAAACAATAGAAGGACGAGATAAACTGACGAATGCGGCAGTGTTGTTATTTGCGGAAAATATCATGCAGTTTTATCCTAATTGCCGAGTTCGTTTTGTCCGATATGAAGGGAACACGGCTAAAGCAGGCACGCAAATTAACATCGTGAAAGATAAAAGCATGGACTATTGTATTTTGAAGTTGGTTGATATTGCGAAGGAATATATTGCGACACAACTGCGGGAATTTACAGCCCTTGATACGAAAACGGGAACATTTAAAATCGTGCCTGAATATCCTGAATTTGCCTGGCTTGAAGGCATTGTCAATGCTATCGTCCATCGCGAATATGCCTTGGCTGGCGATTATATTTTAGTATCTATGTATGATGACCGTTTGGAAATCAAGAGCCCTGGAAGGTTGCCGAATATCGTTACAGTAGAAAATATTAGGCATACCAGATATGCCCGAAATCCTAAAATATCGCGGGTCTTAACGGAATTTGGCTATGTTCGGGAGCTGAATGAAGGCGTCAAACGTATTTACAGCGATATGGAAGCATTTTTTCTGGATGACCCAGAATATTCAGAACCAGGACAACAGGCGGTCAAGTTGACGCTGAAAAATAATATTGTAATGCGGAAAATTCGTCAAAAAGAACAGGCCATAGGCAACATAGGCAATGATATATGGGAACAGCTAGATGATTTAGAGCGAGAAATATTGATTTATATGGGAAGCAGAAGAGCAGTTAGCCGGAAGGAGCTAGAAGAACAGACCCAAAAAAGCCGCGGAACGATTCTAAAAAGGCTGAAGCATTTAAGCGATTTGGGGATCATTAAACAAAATGGCCGGCTTAGAGATCCGCAACGTTCGTATTCCTTAAAGTAGATAAAAACAGTAGTAAAGTAGTAATGCAGGAAAGGAAACTGAGACAATTTTTATTATTAACACTCCAAATTTACAAGTTATAAATATAATGCAAAATAAATATTTAACCATATGCCTAAAAATATTTTTTCCGAGCATCTGAAGTAGAGAGGTGTACTAAAAATGTACCATTATAAGGTGAAACCAGTAGAAAAAGATGTATTTTTACGAAATGAATGTAGGAAAAAACGCATGGTTAAGCCATTTGAAATTGACAAAATAAAGAAAAGATAGAGTGGGAATAATGCGATAATAGATATACTGCCAGCAGACCGTGTATTTGTGCGGTTTGCTGGTTTTTTGTTTTTGCATATACCAGTTGGTTCTTGTCTATGCATCGTATATCGGCAATTTTATGAATAATTAAAATTATAAAATTATTGATATATTGCCGATATTGGCATATAATTGTGGTATGTTGCATGTAGTAGGGAGGATTGGGCTATGGAATATATGTCGGTAAAAGAAACGGCAGCATGCTGGGGGATATCCGAGCGGTCTGTTCGAAATTACTGTGCTGCCGGCCGCGTGAGGGGCGCTTTTTTGACGGGGAAAACTTGGAATATTCCCATATCGGCAGAAAAACCGGAACGGAAGAAGCGCGCAGATATTTCTCCTAAATCGCTGCTGCAAATATTGCGGCGTGAGAAGGAAGGCCAGATGCCGGGCGGCATATATCATAAGCTGCAAATTGATATGACCTATAATTCGAATCACATAGAAGGCAGCCGGATGACTCATGAACAGACGAGATATATTTTTGAAACGAAAACTATTGGCCCTGCCGGACAGGCCATACGCGTAGATGACATCGTTGAAACGGTCAACCATTTCCGCTGTATAGATATGGTCATAGACCATGCCTCGTTCGGCTTATCCGAGCGGTTTATTAAAGCCTTGCACAGGACGCTGAAGACAGGAACGACTGATGCCGGCAAAAGCTGGTTTGCCGTAGGGGAATACAAAAAATTTCCTAATGAAGTCGGCGGCAATCCTGCGGCAGCGCCTCAGGAGGTGGAAGGTGAGATTAAGAATTTGCTGCATACGTATGGCGCGTCAAAAACCAAAGATTTAGACGATATACTGGAATTTCACGTCCGTTTTGAACGCATCCACCCATTTCAGGACGGCAACGGGCGAGTTGGCCGCCTGCTGATGTTAAGCGAATGCTTGAGAAATCATATCGTGCCGTTTATTATTACAGAAGAATTAAAGTTGTTTTATTATCGAGGGCTGCAGGAATGGGATCATGAGAAAGGCTTTTTGCGGGATACGTGTCTGACGGCGCAGGATTATTTCAAAAAGGTAATGGAGTATTTTAAAATACCCTATTGATCTGAGAATCAGCATAGCTTACGAGTGTTTTGATTTATGGTGTGTATAGTGAAACGAGGACGGTATGAAACGTAATACTAGTAAATTCATCGCTTTAATTTTGCGGCATAAGCCGGAAGTTATCGGCATTTCTCTGGACGAGCATGGCTGGGCTGAGGTCGATGCATTGGTTGCCGGTATTGCGAAGCGGCAGCCTTTTACGAGGGAAATGCTGGAGGATATCGTGCGGACTGATAGCAAAGGGCGATATTCTTTTAATGCAGACAAGACCTTGATTCGGGCTAACCAGGGCCATTCTGTTTCTGTCGACGTGGAATTGGAGCAAAAGCGGCCGTCCAGCGTATTGTGGCATGGGACGGGCGAGAAATACGCGGCAGCTATCGATGTACAGGGATTGATTTCCAAGTCGCGTCTGTACGTGCATTTATCTGCTGATTATGAGACGGCTGTCGCCGTAGGCCGCAGGCACGGCCGGCCTGTTGTATATCAAATTGATACGAACGCCATGGCGGCGGATGGATATGTATTTTACCTGTCGGTCAACGGCGTATGGCTGACAAAGGCTGTTCCTGCGAAATACATAAAGCGCGTGCCGGATGGTAAAAAGATTAAATAGCGATAGAAAAACTCTCCTCGTGAAGCTGGTTATTAGTTCACGAGGAGAGTTTCGTATTGAGATGCAGCGTGTTAAATGGGACTGTTTTTTATATTTGCAATAGCCTGCTCCATAATTCCCGGCACGTCGGCGCCGACGATGTCCAGATTTTCCGCCGTAAAGCAGAGGACTTGCGGAATGCCGTAGTAGAGCGTGGCCAGGGATTTTACGTAGTCGTAGCCCAGGTTGTATGGTCCGATGGGGCCGCCGGCTGTCGTCACGTAGAGAATGCGGCCGGCCCGGCACAGGCCGACGGGGATTCCTTCAGGAGAATACGTGAAAGTGACGCCTAATACGGTAATCTGCTCAAAGTATACGCGCAGGATAGAAGGAAAGGCCAGGTCCCAATAGGGGGCGGCAATGACGATGTCGTCTGCTGCGGCAAACTGGCGGGCGTAGTCGAACATTGGCGACGACATAGTATGAGAGGCGATAAGGGCGTCTCTTTCTTTCAGCTGTTCCCAGTCAAGAGGGCGAAGGGGTTCTTGATACAGATTGATTTCCGTTACCGTCCCGGATACTTTTTTCAGCACTTCTTGCGCCAATGCAAGGGTACGGGATTGGGGGCGGGGACAGGCATTGATGAATAAAGTGTTTTTCATGAGATATCTCTCCTGTTCGTAAGATTACCTAAGATTACCTTTACTATAGGATATGCTGCAGGCTGTGTATATGCCGGGGTATGCAAAACGCAGTGCGTCAGACCGAATCGGGAAACAGGCTGGCAATCAGTTCTTCGATTCGCTGGGCGTCCCTGGCTTTTTCTGCGTTCTTTTGCTGTTTGAGCAGGGCGCGTCGTTTATGGCGGCGCATATTCCGGTCTGGTCTTTCCATACGGCGCTTCGTGTAGGTCAGGAACTCCTGCGTGACCGGCGGCAGCTGCTCGAAGGGGATTTCCTTTCTCGCCGTGCACAACTCGTGCAGATATACGTAGCCCAGGGCGTAGCAAATGGATTCGACGTAGAAATCTTGAATATGATAGCGGGCGTACTGTTCATAGATCGCTGCCTTGGGCCGAGCCGGTATGTCCTGCGTATTTTTGTGATACAAGAGAATCGTGTCGTCCAGGGCGGATTGATGGAGAGCCCACGATTCCGCGGCAGTCTTTATGATGATAAATCCCAGCTTGCAGCGGCACGTCACGCCCGTTTGCCGGCAAAAGAGGTCGATGTTGTCTTTTTCATGCTGAAAGAGAGCTGCTAACGATTCGGGATAGGATGCGTAAGTGGATCTGTACTGCATGGCCCTCGGTCCTCCCTATGGCATATTTTGGATTGGATATATTCTGATTTCATCGTACCAGCCAGAGAAGAAAATAGCAAGGCCGGGACCGGTTGTTTTTGAAAGCTAAAAGCCCCTGCGCCGAGGAGGAAAACTCTTGACGCAGGGGCTTTTGCATGTCGGATTACTGCAATTCTTCGGGTGTCGGTTCTACGCCGAACCATTTTTGATACAGCTTCGTATAGGTGCCGTCTTTTTTCATCGCTTGCAGCGCGGCGTTGATTTCTTTCAGTTCTTTTTCATTGCCTTTGTTGATTGCCATAGCGGAGCCGGCTAATTTCTTCGGTTCGCCGACGACTTTGAGATCGGAGAGGCCGCCTTTGGAAATATAGTACAAGGCTACGGCTTTATCGAGGGCCGCCGCTTCGCTGGCTCCTACCTGCAATTCCTGCAGGCATTGGTAGTTGGCGTCGAACTGCTTCAGCAGGGCTCCCTGCTTTTCAGCGAAGTCCGCCGGCTTGGATCCTGCCTGGACGGCGACGGTTTTGCCGGTAATGTCATCCCAGCCGCGGATGTCGGTGTTGTCCTTACGGACGACGATGACGGAGCCGCCGATATAATAGGGATCTGTAAAGTCTACCTGCTTTTTGCGCTCTTCCGTTGCGGACATGGCCGAGGCGATGAGGTCGATTTGGCCGCTCTTCAGGGCCGGAATCAGGGCGTCGAAGCCCATGGTCTTGATTTCAACTTTGCGGCCGAGTTTTTCGCCGATGGCGTTGGCCAAGTCGATATCAAATCCGACGTAGGTATCGTTTTCTGTCATTTCGAAGGGCGGAAAGGAGGGTTCCGTACCGACGATCAACGGCTTGTCGGAAGACTTTGCCGTTTCGCTGCTTCCGCAGCCGGTGAGGGCTGCTGCCGTTGTCGTGACCAGCAGCGCCGCAGTAATCCACTTTTTGTTTATCAACATAGTTCATACACCCCTTTTTTAAAACATGAAATAATTATACACTTATTTTGAAAAAATACAATAGCTTGCGGCAGCTGTTTTGCCATACATCCCTTATTTTTCAACGAAACCGGATGTTGTCCTTAAGAATTTGCTTTTACCGGCTCGTCGTTTCATAATAAGATATATCCAGAATGCAATGTATATAAATATTTTTTGAATATTTTATCTCTGTGATGCGGCTGTTACGGCGAGTGATACGACAGGATATGACCTATTAATATGATAATAATTTTCTAAAAACGGCAAAATAGGTGCATTATGTTGATGAAAATAATGGAATATAATGAAAATACATGGGAGCATAAGTATGTGTACGAATATGACATATATCCCGTCAGCACATTTATGTGTATTTTTACAAGAGACACGCAAATGAGAGAAAGTGTAAAAACTTTTAAATTTTAAACGGCACATACCTTAAAATAACGAATACAGGCCTTGAAACGTAAGATAATAAAGCAATAACGAGCATATTTTGAGAATGTTAAAAATGGAACAAATCTGTTGACAGTGGACAGAAAAAAAGGTATAGTGAAGATGTAAAAAGCGAATTGCTCATTGCGGATAGATGTAATGAGCCTTATGCATATCTCATGTCTTTATATATTTAGGAGGAATAATTATGAGTGAAGAACGAGTTACCCTTGCGATGGTCAAGGAAGCGCAGGAACGGTTGAAAGGCGTTGCCCAGAAGACTGGCTTGTCCTATGCGACCTCTGTCAGCGAAGTTGCTGGCTGCGACGTATGGCTGAAATTGGAAAACTTACAGCGCACCGGTTCTTTCAAGCTGAGAGGCGCGTATAACAAAGTTGCTTCCTTGACGCCGGAAGAACGTGAAAAAGGCGTTATCGCCGCATCGGCAGGCAACCATGCACAGGGCGTTGCATTAGCTGCCAGCGTATACGGCTGCCAATCGACGATCTGCATGCCTAAACATGCTCCGTTGATGAAAGTAGCTGCTACGCGCGGTTACGGCGCAAACGTCGTTCTCCACGGCGATTTCTTCGACGAAGCTGCTGCGAAAGCCGTAGAATTGACGGAAAAATACGGCTACACCTTCGTACATCCCTTCAACGATCCTCAGGTTATTGCTGGACAGGGCACGATTTCCCTGGAAATTCTCGACGAAATTCCCGATATCGACGTCATTGTAGCTCCTATCGGCGGCGGCGGATTGATTTCCGGCCTGGCTGTCGCAGCTAAAAACATCAACCCGAAAATCAAGATTATCGGCGTACAGACGGCTAACATGCCTTCCATGAAAGAATCTATTGAAAAAGGTCAGATTTTGACTGTCGACGGCAAAGCAAGCTTAGCTGACGGCATTACGGTAAAAACGCCGGGCGACTTGACCTATGAAATCTGCCAGAAATATGTCGACGACATCGTAACAGTCGACGAAACGGAAATTGCCGCAGCAATCCTCTGGCTCATCGAACGCGTTAAGACCGTTGCAGAAGGCGCCGGCGCCGTACCGGTTGCAGCTCTCATGAACGGCAAGGTTTCCGGCATCCGCAACAAGAAGGTAGCGGCTCTGGTCAGCGGCGGCAACATCGACGTCAACAGAATGTCCCGCGTCATCAACAGCGGCCTGCTCCGTTCGTGGCGCAAAGTCTTCTTCGAAACGGTCATTCCCGACCAGCCGGGCGAATTGGTTAAATTGATTTCCATCATTTCCAATTCCAACGCAAACATCCTCTCTATCACGCATGAACGCAGCCAGCACAACATCGGCATGGGCTACACGGCAGTTTCGTGCGAACTGGAAACGGCTAACGAAAAACATGTAGAAACATTGTTTGAAACGCTGAAAGACAACCACTATCACGTTACGTTGAAATAAGCCCTAAAAGGAGGACTTTATCATGGAAGACAACAGCAAATTAGAGCGTGGGTTAAAACCCCGCCACGTGGAAATGATCGCCCTGGGCGGTACGATTGGCGTCGGCCTGTTCATGGGCTCGGCCAGCACGATTCAGACTGCCGGTCCGTCCGTATTGCTCTGCTATGCATTGGCAGGTTTGGTTATGTTCTTCATCATGCGTATCATGGGCGAAATGCTCTATCTGGAACCGGTAACGGGTTCCTTCGCTACGTATGGTCATAAGTATATCTGTCCCTTTGCCGGCTACTTGACGGCGTGGTGCTACTGGTTCCTGTGGGTTACGGTAGGTCTTTCGGAAGTAACGGCCGTAGGCATTTACGTTCACTTCTGGTTCCCCGACGTTCCCCAGTGGATATCGGCCTTAGGCGGCATGCTCATCGTAACCTTGGCCAACATGGCTGCCGTTAAATACTACGGTGAATTCGAATTCTGGTTTGCTATTATCAAAGTTACGACTATCGTCGTCATGCTCGTCGTCGGCGCGATGATTATCCTGTTCGGCTTCGGCAACAACGGCGTACCCCTCGGTTTCTCCAACCTCTGGTCTCACGGCGGCTTCTTCCCCAACGGCTTCGGCGGCATGATCAGCGCAATGTGCGTCGTCGCGGCAGCCTTCCAGGGCGTCGAACTCGTCGGGATAACGGCCGGGGAAGCGCAGAACCCGAAAGAAACGCTGCGCAAAGCTACGAAAAACATCGTTTGGCGTATTCTTATCTTCTACATCGGCGCTATCTTCGTCGTCATCACCTTGTATCCTTGGGATGAACTGGGCATGCTCGGCAGCCCCTTCGTAACGACCTTCGCTAAAGTAGGCGTTACCTCCGCCGCCGGCATCATCAACTTCGTCGTACTGACGGCTGCATTGTCCGGCTGCAACAGCGGTATTTACAGCTCCGGCCGTATGTTGTACACCTTGGCTGAAAACGGCCAGGCTCCGAAATTCTTCGGCAAATTGTCCTCTCACGGCGTACCGCAGCACGGCATCATGGTCACCTTGGCCTGCCTGCTCTTCGGCGTTGTTTTGAACTACCTCATTCCGGATTCCAAGCTGTTCCTGTACATCTACAGCGCCAGCGTATTCCCCGGCATGGTTGCCTGGTTCGTACTGGCTTACTCGCAGAAGAACTTCCGCAAACGCTGGGGTGAAAAAGCGATGGCTGAACACCCGTTCAAATCGCCGCTCTTCCCGTACGCTAACTATTTCTGCCTTATCTTCCTCGTTCTCGTTACCATCGGCATGTGGGTCAACCCCGATACGCGTATGTCACTCATCGCCGGCTGGACCTTCATGATCATCGTTACGGCCGGATATTTCCTGGCTGGATATCGTAAGAACGAATACAATGAAGACGGCACCTTAAAAGCAAAACACTAATTCATACTAAAAGGAAGCATGCGTCTGCGTGCTTCCTTCTGTATGATACTTGCTTTAATTGGATTTAAATTATGACAGATATATTTATTTTACTGTCTAGTCAAAACGGACAAAGTAAGATATAATATAGAATACTCACAGTAATAAATCAAAAGGAGATGTTGTATCATCATGGCAGTAGAAGTTATTAGCACGACAAACGCTCCGGGCGCAGTAGGCCCGTACTCCCAGGCTATCAAAGCCGGCGATTTCCTCTTCGCATCCGGTCAGGTTCCCCTCGTTCCGGAAACGGGCAAAATCGTAGCAGGCGGCGTTACGGCTCAGGCTGAACAGAGCATGAAAAACGTCGGCGCTATTTTGGAAGCCGCTGGCCTTTCCTATGACGATGTCGTTAAAACGACGGTATACTTGGCTAACATCAGCTTCTTCGGCGCTGTTAACGAAGTATACGCTAAATATTTCAACAAAACGTTGCCGGCTCGTTCCTGCGTAGAAGTCGCTGAACTCCCGAAGGGCGCTCTCGTAGAAGTCGAAGTTATCGCATACTGCGGCAAATAATCTGACATAGCCTTGAAAAAAGTCTCCGGCGCGCAGCCGGAGATTTTTTTGGTCAAAAGCAGAGAGGCATTTGGATGTGAGAAAAATTTTTTGATAAATTTTGAAAAAAGGCTTGCATTTTCTTATCAGATGGTGTAATATATAAAACGTCCTTTGGAGCAAGAAATGACATGGACCGTTAGCTCAGCTGGCAGAGCACCTGACTCTTAATCAGGGTGTCCAGGGTTCGATCCCCTGACGGTCCACCACATACTACCTATGCAGAACATCACTGCATAGGTATTTTTTTTGCAGAAAATGCTCTATTCTTGATTTTACAGGCGGCAGGACGGTATAATGAATCTGTATATATAATGTTTATAATAAAATCATACGGACGGCTATATGATGGATTGAGGAGAGATATATCATGATTACTTGCAACAGTAACGGCAGTATGGACGTCGTGGCGATCGGCGTCGATACGCGGATGCTGGCTTTATCCCGCATTCCTAAGGAAGACGGGGAACTGATTCGGGCCTATGTGGAAGCGCATGAAGATGTCATGCACTATACGTCCCTGCGCGTGTTTCACTGCCTGACGGAAGGCCGGAGTAAAACCTATTTTTTGATTGGATTGCATGAGAAACCCATACGGTACGCTACGTATGAAGATTTTCTGACGGCGAAGCGCCTCATGGCCGCGGCGATGGCCGAAGGCGTGTCGGAGCTGGCCGTCATGGTCGACACGCTGGAAATGGATATCGGCGCCTTAATTGACGGCTTATTATATCGGAACTACGAATTCCTGCATTATAAAAGCGACGCGAAGGGGCGGACTGTCCGCAGCATCAACCTGGTTACGTCGAGCTTGGAAATCAAGGCCTTCAATACGATGTGCTACATGTATTCCGCCATATACGAAGGCGTGTACATGGCCCGCAATTTGGTCAACATGCCGCCGAACGAGCTGACGCCGCGGCGGTTTTCGGAAATCGTATCGGCCGTCGTCAAGGGCGACAATATTACCGTCGAGATGCTCAATAAATGGGCGCTGGAAAAGCGGAAGATGGGCGGTATCGTCGCTGTCGGCAAGGGCAGCATGAACCCGCCGCAGCTCATGACGATAACCTATAAGGGTGACCCGGACAGCAAGGACATGCTGGGTATCGTCGGCAAGGGCGTGACCTACGACAGCGGCGGCTTATCCATCAAGAGCCAGGCCAATCAGGAATTCATGAAGGACGATATGGCCGGCGCGGCTGCTGCTGTCGGTGTCATACGGGCCCTCATGCTGCTGAAATATCCCGTCAACGTCGTCGCTGTGATTCCGCTGGTGGAAAATATCCCGTCGGGTATGGCTTACCACGTCGACGATATATTGACGATGTACGGCGGCAAGACGGTGGAAATCAAAAATACCGATGCTGAAGGCCGCCTGATCCTGGCTGACGCCGTGTCCTATGCCCAGGAGCTGGGAGCGACGAAGCTCATCGATCTGGCTACCCTGACCGGCGCCTGCGTAACGGCCTTGGGAACGGTGCGCTCCGGCATGATCGGCAACCATCAGGAATGGATGAACCGTTTCTTCGACGTAGCCGCGGCGGTTCACGAAAAGGTATGGCAGCTTCCGGCTGACCGGGAATATGAAGACCTCCTCAAAAGCGACGTAGCGGACCTCAAGAATACGGGCGGCCGCGACGGCGGCGCGATTACGGCGGGCTTGTTCATCAAGCAGTTTGTTCATCCCGATATTCCGTGGATTCACCTGGATATTGCCGGTACGGCCTTTTGTGAGAAAAAGGATGAAACGGGCTTCTTCGGCGCGACCGGCGTGGGCGTCAAGTCCATTTTGGAATTATTGAAAGGAGGAGCCAAGTGAAAGTCGATTTGCACATGCATACGACCTGCTCCGACGGCGTGTATACTCCCGAGGAGCTGACGAATTTGGCTGTCCAGGCCGGGCTGGACGTCATGGCTATTTCCGACCACGACACGATTGATGCCTATACGACGGGCTGCCGGCTGAACCCCGGCGTCCGCATCATTCCGGCGATGGAAATAAGCTCCGATTACGACGGCGAGGACGTCCACGTTCTGGGCTATTACCTCAATACGGAAAACGCTGCCCTGCAGGAGTACTGCGCGCAGTTTAAGCTGCGCCGTCAGATGCGGGCCATGGAAATCGTCGAGCGCTGTGAGTCCTTAGGCTATGTCCTCGACAGGGAGCAAATCGAAGGCGTATTAGCTCGCGGCGGCACTATCGGCCGGCCCCACATCGCGCGTATGCTCGTGGCGAAGGGGTACTTTCCCGACGTGACGGCCGTCTTTGATGCGATATTATACCGCGGCGGCCCGGCCTACGTGCCCTATCGCCGCAAGTCGATTGATGAATGCATCGAGCTGATCCATCAGGCCGGCGGCTTGGCCGTGCTGGCGCATCCGGGGCTGCTTCACGCGGCGCTGCCGCACGTACTGACGCATTCCTTCGACGGTATCGAGGTATATCATCCAAAGAATCGGGGGCGCTATGAAGAATTTTTAGCCGTCGCCGAGGAAAAGGGCTGGTATGTCGGCGGCGGCTCGGATTTTCACGGCACGACGGGGCGCTATCCGGAGCAGGTCGGCATATTCTCCTTTGATACGGAGCGCATGGAGCCTTTGCTGCAATATAAGAAGAAATAGGTGAACGCTATGAAAGTCATCGGATTTATCGGAGCCAGCGGTACGGGAAAAAGTCATCACGCCCTGGACGTGGCGTACGACCATCATATTTCCTGCATTATTGACGACGGCCTGCTGATTTATCAAAATCGCATCGTTGCCGGCCGCTCGGCCAAGGAAGAAACGAACCGCATGAAAGCCGTCCGCCGGGCGATCTTTCTGCAGCAGGAGCACGCCCAAAGCGTAAAAGACGCGCTGGACGAGCTGCAGCCGGACCAGCTTCTCATTTTGGGGACGTCGAAGCATATGATACACCGCATCTGCGAAGCTCTGGGGCTGCCTGAAGCGGACTCGTACATTCGCATAGAAGACGTGTCGTGTCCCGTCGAAATTGAAAAGGCCCGGACGATTCGCATCAACGAGGGAAAGCACATCATTCCCGTGCCGACGATGGAGCTCAAGCCGCGCTTCCGCGGGTATTTGCTAGCTCCCATCCATTCCCTGCTGACCCGGCGGAACCAAAAGGCTCCGGATTTCGAGCATTCTGTCGTACGTCCCGTTTTCAGCTATTACGGTAAATTGACCTTTTCCAACGAGATGCTGGAGCATCTGATTATCCACCGCCTGCGGCAGATAGACGGATTGGCAAAGGTCAACCGCCTGCGGATCGATAAGAACCGCGAATCGGAAGGGAACGGACTGGCCGTATTTTTAGTCGTAACGGTATATTACGGAGAAAATCTGAAAAAACTCATGAGCACTATCAAAAAGGGACTGCAGCAGGATATAGAATATACGACGGGCATGTCCTTTGAGATATTGAAAATTACAGTGCGCGGCGTCGTACCGCGATAGAAGGGGAGATAGCGTGTCAGGTACAGAATTATTGATGTTGGGAACGGGAAATGCGATGGCTGTGCGCCGGTATAACACGTGCTTTGCCGTGCGTACGGCTGAGGGACAATGGTTTTTAACCGATGCCGGCGGCGGAAACGGCATTTTCCGGCGGTTGGAGGACGGCGGCGTTGCCTATGCGGATTTGCATTATATGTTTGTGACCCACGGCCATACGGACCACATCATGGGCGTCCTCTGGGTCATGCGCAAGATCGCATCGCTGATGAGCTCCGGCGCATATGACGGGCAGTTTCATATTTATTGTCACGACGTAGTGAAGCAGATGCTGCTGTCTATGGCAGAAATGATGTTTAAGAAGAAGGATTTTGCCTGCATTGGCAAGGATATCTGCATTCACGAAGTGACAGACGGCGACACTGTAACGTTTCTCGGCCTGTCCCTTACGGCCTTCGATATCTGCTCGACCAAGGCCAAGCAATTCGGATACCTGTTGACCTTCCCCGACGGCATGAGGCTGACCTGCTTGGGCGACGAGCCGTATAACGAGCGCTGCCGGCAGTACGCCGAAGGAACGGATTGGCTGCTGGCCGAGGCCTTTTGCTTATACGAGCATAGGGAAGCTTTCCGGCCCTATGAGAAGAACCACAGCACCGTCAAGGACGCGGCGGAAACGGCGGCCGCTCTCGGCGCGGCGCGTTTGGTGCTGTACCATACGGAAGAAAAGACCGGCAGCAGCCGGAAGAGGCTGTACACGGAAGAAGCGAAGGCCTATTACGGCGGTTCCGTGTATGTCCCAGAAGATATGGAGCGGATTGCGCTCAGCCGCTGAAGCGCAGACTAATGGAGTATATAAAAGGAGTCGTTCGATGATACAGCTTATACTTTGCGGATTGGTAACGGGCTTGTTATATTTTTGGAATTATAAATACTGCAAACTCAGCGCGGACCCGGCCTATGCGCTGCAAAACCCGATTATGCTGCGCATCAGTTCGATAGCGCGCAGCGTCGGCACGCCGGCGGTTCTGGCCTTTCTCTTTTATACCTTGGCGTGGAGCGCCGTCTATTATCTGGTCAGCCTGTTTGTTGGGATTGTTGCGGCCGGCTTGGCCTATAAAGGCGGCAAGGGAAAAGGCTTTATGCATTTTATGGGGATTATCGCCTGGATTCCCTGGGTGTGCCTCAACGGAATGCTGTTATATTTGATTATGAAATAGTATAGTAAACGGAAAGGTTGTGAAGACAATGGCAGAACGAACCCTTTCCTGCGCCGACTGCGGCGTAGTGAACTGCAACGTCATGAACAAGGAATATCCCGATTTCTGCGTGACGACGCATATGGATCAAGAGGTGAAACGGGAAGCCCTGGCTCTGTATGAGGAAGAAGACAATCGTAAGGTCATGCAAACGGCGGCTGGCGTCGAATGCGACGGTTATTTGAAGTGGTGCCGCGTCCAAGAGACGATTGAATTTGCCAAACGCATGAATTTCCATAAAATCGGCATTGCGACCTGCGTCGGCCTGATACAGGAAACGCGGGTGCTGGCGGGGATTCTGCGCAAGCACGGCTTTGAAGTCTTCGGAATGGCCTGCAAGGCCGGCGCCGTTCCCAAGGTAGAGCTGGGAATTGACGAAAAATGCAACGCCGTCGGCGTCAACGCCTGCAATCCCATCCTCCAGGCCAAGATGCTCAATGCCGAGCATACGGATATGAACATCGTCATGGGCTTGTGCGTCGGCCACGACAGCTTATTTTACAAATATTCCGAGGCCTTGACGACGACGCTGGTTGTCAAGGACCGCGTAACGGGCCATAATCCCGTGGCGGCACTGTATACCAGCCAGTCGTATTATAAGACGAAATTATAAGTCGAGCGAGCATATCGCTAAAAGGCGCCGCCCTTGTCTGTTTCCCATTGACACAGGGCGGCTGCGCCTTGTATAATGAAACAGAAGCATGTGACTGACGGAAGTGGAGCTACCACGGGGAGCATGGTTCATTACAGCCGACCGTCTGGGCGAAGGTTCCAGAAGTGTCGGTATTTTTATTTTTGCCAGGAAATTTTTTATTTTCAGGAGGTAATACTAATGAAAGAATTGCAATTGAAATACGGCTGCAATCCGAATCAATCATCGGCAAGAGTATACATGAAAGACGGCAGCGAACTGCCCTTTGAAGTCATGAACGGCCGTCCGGGCTACATCAATCTGCTCGACGCCTTCAACAGCTATCAGCTGGTCAAGGAATTGAAAGAGGCGACAGGCCTTCCCGCCGCGGCGTCCTTTAAGCATGTCAGCCCGGCTGGTGCCGCCGTTGCGACCGACATGAGCGATACGCTGAAAAAAATCTATTATGTAGACGATTTGAAATTATCTCCCCTTGCTTCGGCCTATGCCTGCGCCCGCGGCGCAGACCGCATGAGCTCCTACGGCGATTTCGTCGCCTTGTCGGATATTTGCGACGCTGAAACGGCGACGCTGTTGAAACGGGAAGTATCCGACGGCGTCGTGGCTCCGGGATATACGGACGAAGCCCTGGCTATTCTCAAGACGAAGAAAAAGGGCAACTACTGCGTGCTGAAGATCGACCCCGATTACGTTCCTCAGCCTGTCGAATCGAAGGACGTATACGGCATTACCTTTGAACAGGAACGCAATAACGCCAAGATTACGGCCGACTTGTTCCAGAACCGCCCGACGAAAAATAAAGACATCCCCGAAGCGGCGCAGCGCGATTTGCTCGTAGCGCTGATTACCCTGAAATATACGCAGTCCAACTCGGTCTGCTACGTCAAGGACGGCATGACCATCGGCGTCGGCGCAGGCCAGCAGTCCCGCGTTCACTGCACGCGCCTGGCCGGCAATAAGGCCGATATCTGGTGGCTTCGCCAGAATCCGAAGGTATTGGCCCTGCCGTTCCGCGATGACGTGCGCCGCCCGGATCGCGACAACGCTATCGACGTCTATATTTCCGATGACTACGAAGACGTACTGGCCGACGGTGTATGGCAGAATCTGTTTACTCAGAAGCCGGAACCCCTTACGAGAGAAGAAAAGAAAGCCTGGATCGGTCAGCTCCACGGCGTAGCGCTAGGCAGCGACGCTTTCTTTCCCTTTGGTGATAACGTAGAACGGGCCCACCGCAGCGGCGTCGATTACATCGCTCAGGCCGGCGGCTCTATCCGCGACGACAATGTCATCGAAACATGTGACAAATACAATATTGCTATGGCAATGACCGGCTTGCGGTTGTTCCACCACTAAGATATGAAAAGAGCGTCCCCTTAGGGGACGCTTATTTTATAATTTTCTTCTCCTTGACTTAGAGCGTACTTCATGTGATACAATGAAGATGTTTATGAGAATGAGTTTATCGGGAGGTAGGTTATGGAAAAAGCAAAAGTATATTTTACGGATTTTCGCTGTAAAGTAGGTACAAATAATCTGATGAAGCTGCAGAAGCTGTGCAAGAAAGCCGGCATCGAAACGATCGACTTCGAAGGAAAATTCGTCGCCATCAAAATGCATTTTGGCGAATTAGGCTGTCTGGCATCGATTCGCCCGCAGTACGTTAAAGCCGTCGCCGACTTGGTTAAAGAATTAGGCGGTAAGCCCTTCCTGACGGACTGCAATACATTGTATCCCGGCAGCCGCAAGCACGCCCTGGAACATTTGGACTGCGCCAACCTGAACGGCTACAATACAATTACGACGGGCTGTCAGATCATCATCGGCGACGGCCTGCGCGGCACGGACGAAGTGGAAATTCCCGTTAAAAACGGCGAATACGTACAGAACGCCAAGATTGGCCGGGCTATTATGGACGCCGACGTATTTATCAGCCTGGCTCACTTTAAAGGCCATGAAATGACCGGCTTCGGCGGCGCCGTTAAAAACATCGGCATGGGCTGCGGCAGCCGCGCTGGTAAGATGGAACAGCATTCGTCGGGCAAGCCGGCTGTCAAGGCCAAGAAGTGCAAAGGCTGCCGCCGCTGCGCATCCGAATGCGGTTCCGACGCGATTACATACGAAGACAACATCGCCCATATTCACGAAGATTTGTGCAAGGGCTGCGGCCGCTGCATCGGCGCCTGCGCCTTCGACGCCATTCACACGGTGCAATGGGACGCCAGCGAAAAACTGGATTACAAGATGGCTGAATATGCTCAGGCCGTCTGCCAGGACCGCCCGTGCTTCCATATCAACCTGGTCATGGACATTTCGCCGAACTGCGACTGCCATGGCGAAAACGATGCGCCCGTATTGCCGAATATCGGCATGTTCGCTTCCTTCGACCCGGTTGCCCTCGACCAGGCCTGTGTCGACGCCTGCTTAAAGGCCACGCCGCTGCCGAACAGCCAGCTGTCCGATAATCTGGCGAAACCCGATTGGGAATGCCACCACGACCATTTCCTCGACGTTCATCCGGATATCAACTGGGAAGCTACGCTGCGCCATGCTGAAAAAATCGGCCTTGGCGTAAGAGACTACGAATTAATTACGGTAAAATAAGCCGAAGCCTATGCGGAAGGCCCCGCCTGCATTTGTACAGGCGGGGCTTTTCGTTTATAATGAAAAGAAACGGCTTTTGAAGAATTTGTATTTATTTTATCAAAACCAATTGATTTTTCCGGGCACTCTCTATATAATGTAGTTATATATTAAAAAATATTATGAAATCATTAATGTAAATTATAAATATATTAAAACGTACGCTGGTAGTTGACGATGCGGCATGTCGCCGACGGCGTATGACGAGAGAGCGAGGAAGTGAAGCGATGAATTGTGTAATTTGCGGGAAAGAATTTACGCCGCGGCGATCTATTCAGAAATACTGCAGCGCCGAATGCCGGCGGTATGCCAACCGTCATGGCGTCAACGATATCCGGGCCGCCGCTCCGGCTACGGCTCCGGTAATTCGTGAATTCCGCTGTCTGAAATGCGGTACCATCGTCAGAGTACGGGATCATTCGGACGGCAGGATGAAGTTTTGCTCCCAGCATTGCGAAAAGCTGTACTGGAAACATTCGAAGAAAGTAAAGGCCGTCACGGTGTACCGCAAGTTTTCCTGTCGGGAATGCGGAAAGCATGTCCTCGTTACGGACCCGCTGGACCGGCGGCGAATTTTCTGCAGCCGCGAATGCCGCATCCACTGGTTCGGCAAGCACAACGCGGAGAAGAGAGCTAAGATGGCTGCAGCTCATGCAGGGGGCGATGTACATGCCGGACAGATGCTGTAGGAAATCAAAAAGAAGGCACGCGAATCATATATAACGTTCGCGTGCCTTCTTTTTGTTTGTCTTATTTATGGCGGGACAAGTCTACTTCGTCCAGCGGAATAATATTCGTATGGTGTTTTACCTTGTGATACAGATATACGGCGAGGAAGACGGGAATGCCGATGTAGGCGACACTGGCGCCGTACCAGTCAATTTCTGCTCCCGTAAAGGCGGAGTAGTTCTGACCGGCCGTAACGATGATGCACATGAGCAGGGCCAGCAGGGGGCCGAAGGGGAAGAAGGTTGCTCTGTAGGGCAATTCCTTTAAATCCTTGCCTTGGGCCACGTAGGCGCGGCGGAAGCGGTAATGGCAAATAGCGATGCCGATCCAGGTAATAAAGCCGGCCATGCCGCTGATGTTGACGAGCCAGTCGTAGGCCTTGCCTTCGCCGATGAGCGACGTAAGGAAGGCTGCCAGGCCAAAGATAACCGTTGCGAACAGCGCATACGACGGAACGCCGCGCTTATTCAGCTTGAGGAAACATTTTGGTGCCTGGCCGGTCTGGGCCATGGCGTAGAGCATACGCGTCGAGACGTACAGGCCGGAGTTGCCGGCAGATAATACGGCTGTTAAAATAACAGCGTTCATAATCGAGGCGGCGGCAGCCAGGCCGAAGCGTTCAAATACCAGCGTAAAGGGGCTGATAGAAATATTTTCTACGCTCGAATTGAGAAGATTCGGGTCCGTATAGGGAATGAGGAACCCAATGACGACGAAGGCTCCTAAATAGAATAACAAAATACGCCAGAAAATAGAGTGAACGGCACGGGGAACGTTTTTTTCCGGATTTTCACTTTCGCCGGCAGCGATACCGATCATTTCCGTTCCCTGGAAGGAGAAGCCGGCAACCATGAAGATGCTCAGCATGGCGGTAAATCCGCCGACGAAGGGCGCATCGCCGACCGTCCAGTTTACGAATCCCGGCGACGGCTCGGGCCCGAGTCCCAGAATGAGGAAGGCGCCGGCGCAGAGGAAAATTAATACTGTCAGAACTTTGATACCAGCAAAGATAAATTCGCTTTCACCGTACGAGCGGGTCGAAAGATAATTAAGGACAAATAAGATAATCAGGAAAATGCCGCTCCATACAGCTGCCGGGACATCGGGAAACCAGTATTTCATAATCAGGGCGCCGGCAACCAGTTCGGCTGCGACGGTAATAGCCCAGTTGAACCAATAGTTCCAGCCCAAGGCGAAGCCTAGGGATTTATCGACGTAGCGGTTGGCGTACGTTTCAAAGGAGCCGCTGACCGGCAGGTATGCTGCCATTTCCCCTAAGCTGGTCATGAGGAAATATACCATGACGCCGATGAGGGAATAGGCAACGAGGGCACCGCCCGGACCGGCTGTGCTGACGGTCTCGCCGCCGGCGACAAACAGGCCTGTGCCGATAGCGCCGCCGATGGCGATCATATTCAGATGGCGGGCTTTTAAGCTACGGCGCAGCTGTTGTTGTTCTTCTTTCATTCAATCACAACCTTTTTTATAGTATTACTATAGTAAAAAAAAACTTACCTGTATATTATAGCGAATGTTTTTCTTGTTGACAATTAAAGGTTTCATCAGGGGTTATACCAAATTTGAAAATAAAATACGCTGGAGCAGGCATTTAACGCAATGTCCTGGACAATTCGTCAACCGTATGTTTCAACAGGACAATATGCGATTTTTTATGCGTTTTCATGCGCGTCGTCGGGCCGGAAATGCTGATGGAGGCGACAGCTCGTCCTGTTGCGTCGACGATAGGGACGGCAAAACAGGTCAGGCCGAGTTCGCTTTCTTCGTTGTCGCAGGCGTAGCCCTCTCTTTTTACCTGGTCGAGAAGGTGGAGGAGCTCGCCGGCATCGCCGAGAGACGCAGGGGTCAGCTTTTGGAAGCTGACTCTTTTTATATATTCTCGTATGACCTGGTCGGACTGAAATCCTAAAATCGCCTTGCCCGATGCCGTGTGGTGAGCGAGCTGACGATAGCCCAGGGCCGTTTCCATTTTCAGCTGCGACGTGCCTAAGGCGCGGTCGATGAACATGATGTGAATGCCGTCGTCGACAATGCCTAAATGACTCGTTTCTCCCGTCTGCCGGGCGATGTCCTGCAGGTAGGGATGGATGAGGGCTGCCAGCTCCATGCGGTTATAGGCCAGCATGCCTAGGGAAAACATGTTGAGGCCCAGACGATAGGTGGCGTGGTCGGTCTTCGATAAAAAGCCGCGGTTTTCCAAGGTGACCATGAAACGGAACACTGTGCTGCGGCTGAGGCCCAGCAGCTTGGCCGCGTCGTTTACGCTGAGTTCTTCATAGTCGAAGAAGAGATTTAGAAGAGACAGCGTATTGTCTACAGAGGTGAGTATATATTTTTCTTTATTCGAGGTGTCTTCTTTCATATACAGTATCCTTTGCGGGGTTAGTTTTTTGTGTACAATGTATAAATCATTTTTATTATAGCATACTCACCGTAAGAGACCTATAGATATGACGCGGGCACATCATAAAGAGGCGGAAAATATCGCTTTCTCATGCATCATATTTTTCATTGACATATTGATTTAAACCTTCTAACATAGAAATATAAAGTTCTTATAGAGAAACAAAAGTATCTTTATATGAATAAAAAGGAGATGAAACTATGAAGGAAATTCGTTTGCAGGGCCGCGGCGGCCAGGGTGTGGTTAAGGCGTCGCAGCTCGTCGTGGAAGCGGCCGTAGCCGAAGGACTATACGGACAAGCCATTCCCTTTTTCGGCGTAGAACGGAAGGGTTCTCCCGTTTTTGGATATTTGCGGTTGTCGCACGAGCCGATCCGCCGCAGAATGCAGGTCTATGAACCGGATATCTTGATTATCTTTGATGATTCGCTGCTGGCGATGGCGGAAACTTTTGACGGCCTCAAAGAAGGAGGGGTGATCATCCTTAATACGGCTAAAACACGGGAAGACCTGTCTGTTCCCCCGCAGGCCGGCAGCGTGTGGCTCGTCGACGGCACGGCTATTTCGGAGGATATATTAGGACGCAATATGCCGAACACGGCTATGCTCGGAGCCTTTGCCAAGGCGACAGGACTAGTGGATAAAAGCACGCTTTTAGATAAGATTGAGCATGCTTTCGGCTTGAAAAACAGAGAAGCGGCAGCCAGAGCATACGACAGCGCCGCAGAATATAAGTAGGAGGGAGAAACTATGAGCGAACGCCTTCATATTACGCCAGTCGGCGATACGGGGATGTATATTTTGGATACGGCGTCATGGCGCGTATTTCGCCCGGTTATGGACAAGGAAAAATGCGTGGAATGCGGCATGTGCCTGACCTACTGTCCCGTCAACGCTATCGTCGGCCGTGAAGATAATACATATGAAATTACCTACGAGTACTGCAAGGGCTGCGGCATCTGCGCCCAGGAATGCCCGCGCAAAGCGATTGAGATGGTTTCGGAAGGAGGAATTTAGACGATGAGCAGAAACGTGGTATTGACAGGAAACGACGCGGCGGCGGAAGCGGCGGCCTTATGCCGTCCCGATTTAATCGCGGCGTACCCGATTACGCCGCAGTCCAAGGTCGTAGAACATTTAGCTGATATGATATACGACGGCCGGCTGGACTCGGAAATGATTCAGGTAGAGAGCGAGCATTCGGCCATGAGCGCCGTCCAGGGTGCGTCTGCCGGAGGAGGACGGGTCTTTACGGCGACGAGCGCCCAAGGGCTGGCCCTGATGTTCGAGCCCTATATGCGGCAGGCTACGCTGCGCCTGCCCATGGTCATGGCCTTGGCAACGCGGGAAATGACGTCGCCTGAAACGGTGTGGAGCGGCCAGCAGGACGCCATGTCCGTCCGCGAAGCCGGCTGGATGCAGGTGTTCTGCGAGAGCAATCAGGAAATCATCGACATGATCATTCAGGGCTACATGCTGGCCGAAGATCCGCGGGTCTTATTGCCTATCAACGTGTGCTACGACGGCTTTTACAGCTCCCATCTGACGGAGGGTGCGGAATTGCCTGATCAGGAAGACGTCGATGCAGTCCTGCCTCATTACAGCGCAGATTGGAATCCTATTTTAAATCCCGACAAGCCGCTGGCCCTGGACCCGCTGACGGCGGGCCCGCTGCTGATGAAATACAGAAAGAGCCATTTGGACGCAATGGAACGGGCCCTGGCCGTACTGGAAGAGGTAGACGCGAAATTCGCCGCCGCCTTCGGCCGGTCTTACGGCGGCGCGATTGAAGAATACCGCCTCGACGACGCCGACGTCGTTTTGATTACCATTGCCGGCATGAGCGGCACGGCGAAGGACGCCGTCGACATAGCCCGCGAAAAGGGCGTCAAAGCCGGCCTCATCCGCCTGCGCTTCACGCGGCCCTTCCCGGGAAACCGCATTGCCAAGGCTCTGCTGGGCAAGAAGGCCTTCTGCGTTCTCGACCGGAGCGTATCCTTCGGCTGGAGCCAGGGGCCGATGCATGTGGAAGTCAAGGCGGCTCTTGCCGACCAGGGGGCGTCGTACTGTCATTTTTCGGCTATCGGCGGCTTAGGCGGCGCCGATATTTCATTGACGGAAATTTCCGGACTTATAGATGAATTAGAAACCCATAAAAATGAAAAAGGCGAACGGCCCGTCAAGTGGCTGCTGAAGGATTAAGGAGGGAATCGTATGAACTATGTATCATTGCTGAAGGACGCGCCCGATCAGATTACGCCGGGCATGTCGGCTTGTCAGGGCTGCGGCGGCGAATTGATTCTGCGGCGGGTCATGCAGGTCGCCGGAAAGAATACTATTGTGGCGATTCCGCCGGGATGCTTGGCCGGCGCCGGCGTCGTCGGCTGGAACTATGCCAACGGGCAGAAAACGCCGGTTCACATTACCCTTCTGGACAACACGGCGGCCTTTTTAAGCGGCTTGTCGCGCATGTACGAACGGAAGGGACGAAGTGATGTCAACATCGTCGCCGTCGCAGGAGACGGCGCGACGGCTGACTGCGGCTTTCAGAGCTTGTCGGCCGCGGCGGAGCGCGGCGAAAAGATGCTGTATATCTGCTACGACAACGAAGGCTATATGAACACAGGGTATCAGCGCAGCTCGACGACGACGCTGGGGTCCCGCACGTCGACGACGCCCTTGGGCTGCAAAATCAGCGGCAAGGAACAGCAGCAGAAGTATGTGCCCCTCATCATGGCTATGCATCAGATCGAATACTGCGCTACGGCCTCGCCGTCCCATATGAAGGACATGGTGGCAAAAATCCAGAAGGGGTTGGCGGCCAGCAAGAAGGGCTTCGCGTACCTGCATATCTTCTCGCCCTGCCCGACGGGCTGGGGCTATGGCAGCCACATGAGCATTACGATGGCTCGCCGGGCTGTAGAATCCAATCTGTTTCCTCTGTGGGAAATGGCTGGCGGTAAGCTGACTGTAAACGTCAAGCCGGCCCATCCCCTGCCCGTAGCCGACTTCGTCAAAGCCATCGGTAAGTTCAAGGCACTCAGCGACGAAGCGATCGCGGCAATTCAGCAGCGGACAGACCAGCGGTTTCAGCTGCTGCTGACGTTAGCCGGAAATGAATAGAGATGCGTCATAACGTATGTTACCTGCCTGAGGCGGCGCTGCGCTGCTTCAGGTTTTTTCCTGCCTATTTCTGCCTAGCCAGGGTATGACATATATCGTATAATAAGTACATATGTACCATCTTATTTTCGTAGAAGGAGACACCTATGAATTTGGAAGAATGCCGGAAGGAAATCGACAGGCTGGACAAAGAGCTGACGAATTTGCTGGAGCAGCGCATGCAGGTAGTGGCGAAGGTAGCCGCATATAAAAAAGAAAATCATATGGAAATATTTGATCCGCGGCGGGAGCGGCAGGTTCTCGATAAGATTGCCGCCATGGCGCAGTATAAGGAGCTGGCTCCGTATTTGCAGAAGATTTATCAATGCATTATGGACGAAAGCAAAAACTATGAACGGGAGTATATGAAGTTATAAACATGGCAGATATGGAAACGGTGCAGGGGGCGGTAGAACGCGTTTTATTTGAGGCCCCCGATTCGGATTATATAGTCTTCCGCATTCGGCGCGAAGACGACGAGTCCCTGCTGACGGTTACGGGAAACGGACCGAAGCCGCTGGTGGGAGACCGCATAGAAATCATGGGCCGGTGGACCCAGCATAAAAAATATGGCCGCCAAATGGCGGCGTCGGCATGGAAGCGTCTCGTTCCTGATACGGCCGACGGCATCGAGAGGTTTTTAGCATCGGGAGCCGTCAAGGGCATCGGGCCGTCTCTGGCCCGCCGCATCGTATCGGCCTTCGGCAGCCAGACGATGGCTGTCATGGAAAAGGAACCGAAACGATTGCTGGAAATCGAAGGCATCGGCGCAAAAAAGCTGGCCGTCATTACCGAATCGTTTTATGAAGAAAAGCAGGTTAACGACCTGGCCCTGGATTTGGAGACTCACGGCGTGTCGGGGCGCTATGCGGCGCGGCTCGTGCAGAAATACGGCGAAGAAGTCCTGTATGTGCTGACAGAGGAGCCGTACCGCATGATTGCCGAAATAGACGGCATCGGCTTTAAAACGGCCGACCAGATCGCCTTGGCGTACGGCATGGACCCGCAGTCGTCGGAGCGGCTGGCGGCGGGCTTGACGTATGTCCTGCAGGACATGACGCAGAACGGCCACGTATGCATTCCCGATAGGGAGCTCGTCTACCGCGCGTCCCTCATCCTGCGGGCGGAACAGCTGATGCTGCGGGACGTGTTAAACGAAGCCATCGGCATGGGGCAGCTTTGCGCCGACGATTACGGCGGAGAGACCTATGTGTATACGCCGCAGGCCTATGAGGAAGAACGAGGCATTGCCGAGCGGATTCGGGAAATGGCCTCGTATACGCCGCCTAAGCCGCGGCGGCATGTGGAATTGTTTTTAGACCGATGGCAGGATTCGTGCCAGTTCCAGCTGGCAGAGGGGCAGCGTGAAGCCGTATGCCAATCCCTGCAGTCGGGAATGCTGGTCATCACCGGCGGCCCTGGGACCGGCAAGACGACGGTCGTGCAGGCGATCATCCGGCTGGCCGAGCAGGAAGGGCTGCGCATCGTCTTGTGCGCCCCGACAGGGCGGGCTGCGAAGCGCCTGGCTGAAACGACGGAGCGCAAGGCCAAGACGATTCACCGCCTTCTCGTGCCGGAAGGCTTCGCCGGCGGACGGCAGGTATTTGAATACAACGAAACGAAGCAGCTGCCTGCCGATTTGGTTATCGTCGACGAAGTTTCCATGCTGGATATGGAAATGCTGTATCACTTGCTGCAGGCGTTGAGCCCGCACTGCCGGTGCATCCTCGTCGGCGATGCCGATCAGCTGCCGTCGGTCGGAGCCGGCGCCGTCCTTCACGATATTATTCAGTCCGAAATACTTCCCGTCGTTCGGCTGGAGACGATTTTCCGCCAGAAAGAAGGGGGACGTATCGTGACGAACGCCCATCTTATCAACGGCGGCCGCCTGCCCGTAGTCAATGAAGATGAGGAATTCCGCTTCGTGGAAATTGAACGGGAAGAGCAGGGGGCTGACGTGATCTGCCGTCTGTACGCGGCGGAAACGGCAGAGGCCGGCGATAAGTTCGCCGTGCAGGTGCTGTCGCCTATGTATAAAAATCCCTGCGGCGTCGACAATTTAAACGCCGTCATACAGTCTGCCGTCAACGGACCCCAAAAAGGCAAAGGCGAGCATAAGGCGGGAAAGATGACCTTCCGTACAGGCGATAAGGTCATGCAGAAGCAGAACAACTATGACAAGGGCGTATTTAACGGCGACATCGGAGAGATTTTCGCCGTGCAGGACGACATCGTGTACGTACGCTATCCGGAGCAGGACGTCAAGTACGAAGGGCAGGAAATCGATGAAATTACCTTGGCCTACGCCATTACGGTGCACAAGAGCCAGGGGAGCGAGTACCATACGGTTATCATGACGCTCGTCAACAGCCATGGAATCATGCTGCAGCGGAACCTGCTGTATACGGCGGTTACGAGAGCCAAGGGCAAGGTCATCCTCGTCGGTACGAAAGCGGCCCTGCGCACGGCCGTCCAAAATGTACGGACGAGCCGGCGCTTTACCTTGCTGGCGCAGCGGCTGCGGGAGGAAGAAATATGCTGAAAGAATGGCTGCTGAATCTGCTGTATCCGCCGCGCTGTCCCGGATGCGGTACTGCCGTAAGCCGTCATGGACAGTGGTGTTTCTCCTGTTTTGGGGCGGTCTGGCGCCCGCGCCGGCTCCAGCGGAAACGGGGAAGCCGCCTGGCCGCCTGTTACTGTCTGTGCGATTACCGCGGGCCTGTCCGAACGATGCTGCAGCGGCTGAAATATGACGGGGCCGTGCGCTATGAACGGGCCGCAGAGGAGCTGCTGACGCAGTTTCCCTGGCCGGAGCAGCTGAGGCATATCGACTGCGTCGTGCCGGTGCCCCTGGCTCCGGAAAAAGAGCGCAAGCGGGGCTTCAACCAGTCGGAAGTGTTGTTCCGCTCCTGGGCGGAACGGTGCTGGCCATGGAAAAACGGCCTGCAGCGAGTCCGGTCGACACAGGCTCAGTGGCATCTGGACAAGGCGGACCGCGCCGACAACGTAAAACGAGCCTTTGAAGTCAAAGGCTCGTTTGATGTACGGGGAAAGCATATTCTGTTGGTCGATGATATTTATACGACGGGGACGACGATGGAAGCCTGCGCTTACGCGCTGCACAAAAAAGGCGCTGCCAGCGTGACGGGTTTCGTCATCGCCAGCGGCGCCTTATAATTGGCCTAACGTTTCGATAAATGCCTTGACGACTTCCGGGTCGAAGAGGATGCCTGAAGCACTGAACAGTTCGCGTACGGCCTGCTGCTTCGTCTTGGCCCAGAGCTCCGTCGAAGGGTTGATGATGCGGTCGTAGTAGTCGGCGACAGCGATGATGCGGGCGCCGAAGGGAATATTGGCTCCGCGCAGGTGCTTGGGAAATCCCGAGCCGTCCCACCGTTCGTGATGATAGCGGATATACGGCACGATATCCTGGCAGCAGGGAATGTTTTCCAGCATGTTGCCGCCTGCTGCGGCGTGGCGCTTATACTGGGCGTTTTCCCGGCGGTTGAGATAGGGGATTTTTGCCAGCAGCGTATTGGAAACGAAGAGAAGGCCGACGTCGTGCAGCAGGGCCGCGTGCTTGATCTGCTCAATTTCACTTTTGGGAAGAGCCAGCTTGGCGGCGATGCTGACGCTGTAGTTGGCAACCTGAAGGGAATGCATATACAGCCGTTGGTTCTTCAGTTGTATGAATTTGAGCAGCTCCGCCGTAATCGTGTCGAGGGAATTCATTTCCTCCATCCCGATGCCGGCGGCCTGTTTCAGCGATACCATGTACATGACGGACAAAACCTTTCTTCAATATTATGCTATTTCTTTTTTATGCGCCGGGAACGGCGCATTTTTTGCGGATGGCGCAGGATATTGAACATCCTGGCGCTCGTTTTTTTGATGCGAGAGCCCGTATTCTTCATGCGGCGGACCGTCGTAATCTTCGATTTGCGGGTTGGCCGCATGTCGCGGAGCGAGCCGAAATCGCCGCGGCGGATGCTCGTAGCTTTGATGCGGTCGGAGCCTAAGATGACCTTCAGCGTGCTCATGACGTGGCTGGCGTTGAGGTCGTTGTTGAAGCTGTAAATGTCGACGGCGACGTAAGCCAGCTGGGGATAAATGTGGATGCAGAGATGAGCGTTTTTCGACACGCCGATACAGACGAGTTCTTCCGCGTCGTCATGGTACAGCGTGATGCCCTCAATAGGCATGCCGACAGGCTCGAAGGCCTTTTTTACCAGATTCTGCAGCTCGTCACTCGTCGTCAGTTCTGCCTTGCAGTTGTAAAAGTCTATCAGTAAATGTTTTCCTAATGTATTAGCCATGAATTTCCACCCGTTAGTTTAGTACAGCTCATTATATACTGTTTTTTCCGCCTTGTAAACGCAGTTTTCCAAATGGAAATAAGTCCGGAGATACTATAAGTATTTTCTATTATCGTAAAATCTGCGTAAAAATGCGACCTCCGCAGCTGCCTGGCAAGATATGCTCATGGTTAACATATCAAAATGTCATAAAACTATGCTGAATATGCCTTCTGTTTTACTGTAAAAGAAATATCACCCATTGTCTTGTCAGCTGTAAACGCTTGATGCTATAATAGCAGGTAAACGACGAAAAGAAAGGGGATTGCAATGGAACTGATTGAAAAGGAAATTGCCCGGTTGAAAGAAGAACAGCGCGCCGTCGTGCTGGCCCATTACTACGTGCCTGCCGAGGTACAGCGCGTCGCCGATTACGTCGGCGATTCTTTTTACTTGAGCAAGAAGGCAAAGGAAACTGACGCGCAGACGATCGTGTTCGCCGGCGTACGTTTCATGGGAGAAAGCGCAAAAATCCTCAATCCGCAGAAACGGGTCCTCATGCCGGACAGCACGGCCGACTGCCCGATGGCGCATATGGTCACGGCGAAGGCTGTAGAAGATATGCGCAGGCAGTACGATGACCTGGCCGTCGTATGCTACGTAAATTCTACGGCGGATATCAAGACGTACAGCGACGTATGCGTTACGTCGTCTAATGCGGTGCGCATCGTCCAAAAGCTGCCGCAGCGCAATATATTCTTTATTCCCGATAAAAACCTGGGGCATTACGTGAGCACGCAGGTTCCGGAAAAGCATATCCTGTGCAACGACGGCTACTGTCCCCGGCACAACGGCGTCCGCCCGGACGTCGTGCGGGCCTGTAAGGAGCAGCATCCCAAGGCTCTGTTTTTGGTCCATCCCGAATGCCCTGAAGAAGTCCTGGCGTTGGCCGATTATATCGGCAGTACGGCCGGCATCATCGAATATGCCGGAAAGGCTGAAGCTGACGAATTTATTATTGGGACCGAGGACGGTGTTATGTACGAGCTGACGAAGCGGTATCCGGAAAAGACCTTTTATTCCGTCATGGAGGGGCTGGTCTGCGAAGACATGAAAAAAGTAACTCTTGAAAAAGTACTGCAGTGCCTGCGCGACGGGACGGGAGAAGTCACCGTGTCCGATGAAGTGCGGGAAAAAGCGCTTCGTTCGCTGGACCGCATGCTGGAATTAGCTGAATAAGGCGATTTGATAAAGAGGGAATAGGTATGAATATAGTAAAGACGGATGTGCTGATCGTAGGAACTGGCGCCAGCGGGCTCTTTGCGGCGCTTCACCTGCCATCGGACAAGCAGGTGCTGATGATTACGAAAGACCAGACAGAAAACAGCGATTCCTATTTGGCTCAAGGCGGCATCTGCGTGCTGCGCGACGAAGACGATTACGACAGCTTCATGGAAGATACGCTGAAGGCCGGCCATTATGAAAACCGGCGCGAATCTGTCGACATCATGATTCGTTCCTCACGCAGCGTCATCGACCAGCTTATCCGCTGGGGCGTGGATTTCGCCACGAAGGACGGACAGCTGGATTACACGCGGGAAGGATGTCACTCCAAAGCGCGGATTCTCTACCATGAGGACGTGACGGGGAAAGAAATTACCAGTAAGCTGCTGGCCGCCGTGCGCAGCCTGCCGAATGTGACGATTCTGGAATATACGACGATGATCGATTTGGTGGCCCAGGATAACCAGTGTCTCGGCATTATCGCCCGGGATGAAGGGGGAGAATACATGGCGATTGAAGCTGACCAGACGATATTAGCCAGCGGCGGCGTCGGCGGATTGTACGAACGGTCCACCAATTTCCCGCACCTGACGGGCGACGCCATTGCCATTGCCCGCCGGCACGGCATCGCATTGGAGCATATCGACTACGTGCAGATTCACCCGACGTCGCTGTATACGACACATCCCGGCCGTAGCTTTTTGATTTCTGAATCTGTCCGCGGCGAGGGAGCCAAGCTGTACGGCAAGGACGGACGGCGGTTTGCCAGCGAGGTGCTGCCCCGCGACGTGATGACGGCGGAAATCCGAAAGCAAATGGCCAAAGACGGCATGCCCTACGTATGGCTGGACATGACGGTCCTCGGAAAGGACACGATTTTCCGCCATTTTCCCAATATCTATCAGAAATGCCTGGAAGAGGGCTTCGATGTTACGAAGGAATGGATTCCCGTCGTGCCGGCACAGCATTACTTCATGGGCGGCATTTACGTCGATTCTTTCAGCAAGACGACGATGGACGGATTATACGCCGTCGGCGAAACGAGCTGCAACGGCGTGCACGGCAAAAACCGCCTGGCCAGCAATTCGCTGCTGGAAAGCCTGGTCTTTGCTGAACGGGCAGCCGGGCAGGTCAGCCAGCATATACAGCGTCCGGCAAAGCGTCCGGACGGAGAATTTGAGCGGCTCGGCGAACGGGCTGTTCAGGCCCTGAAAAAGGAAGAACGCACGCTGGCGGCGCAGTATAAGGCCGAAGTATTACAAGAAATGGAACGGGAGCGGAGCGCACAATGAATGAACTGAATTCGATTACAATGAAGCTGCATGTAGATCCGATATTGATAATGGCCCTGCAGGAAGATATCAGCAGCGAGGATGTGACGACAAATGCCGTCATGCCCGAAGCCTGCCTGGGCGAAGTAGAGCTGCTCAGCAAGGCCGACGGCGTCATCGCTGGCTTGCCGGTCTTTGCCAGAGTGTTTACGCTGCTGGATGAAGAGACGGACTTTACCTTTTATGTCAAAGACGGCGACAGAGTGTCCAAGGGGCAGAAGCTGGCCGTCATCCGCGGCGATATCCGGGTGCTGCTGTCAGGCGAACGGGTGGCGCTCAATTACCTGCAGCGCCTGAGCGGCGTGGCTACGTACACGAACCGGGTCGTCAACCTGCTGGAAGGAAGCGGTATTAAGCTCCTCGACACGCGCAAGACGACGCCGAATATGCGGCTTTTGGAAAAATACGCCGTTACCGTCGGCGGCGGCTGCAACCACCGCTACAATTTGTCCGACGGCATTTTGCTGAAGGACAATCACATCGGCGCAGCCGGCTCGGTGGCGAAAGCCGTCGCCATGGCCAAGGCCTACGCCCCCTTCGTCCGCAAGATAGAAGTGGAAACGGAATCCCTCGACATGGTGCGCGAAGCCGTCGAAGCCGGCGCCGATATTATCATGTTCGACAACATGACGCACGATATGATGAAGGAAGCTGTAGCTATCATCGACGGCCGGGCGGAAACGGAATGTTCGGGCAACGTAACAGAAGAAAACATCAGCAAGCTGAAGGATGTAGGCGTAGATTATATTTCCAGCGGAGCCTTGACCCATTCTGCGCCGATTTTGGATTTGTCCTTAAAGCATCTTCATCGCCTGTAATTTCATCTGCATAGTAAAACAGCGTCTCGGCGAAAGGTGCGGAGACGCTGTTTTTGTGTGCCGGCCTATTTTCTCTTGTCGGCATTCCAGTCCAGTATAATGCCCGTGTCCGGGTCGATTTCAAACTCGTAATACATCGTGCCGGTGAAAAGCCGTCCTTCATAGCGCGGCGCACCGTCGTCGGACTCGCGCCAGATCTGCACGTCCTGCAGCGAAGCGCCGGGCACCTTGGATAAGACGATGTCCTTCGCTTCGTCTATGGAAACGGGATGCCTGCCCTGACGGCGGGCCCATTCGTCCTTGACTTCGTAATCGGAACCGACAATGTCTCCGCTGCGCGTGTCGATTTCAAAATCGTAGTCGCCGTAATCCGTTTCAAATTCCACGTCGTATACGGGAATGGCGGCGTCCCTGTCGCGGTCTATTTTTACGTTGTATGCCTGATTAGAAGAAACGCCGGCATGGTCCAAGGCGATGGACAGGGCGTCATCGGTGCTGATGTCGACGGCGCGCTGCTGCGACGCGGGAACTGGCTGCGCTGCCGGCTTTGCCGCTGCAGATTCCGCCGTCTGGCCACAGCCGCTCAGGGAGAGAAGGGCGGCCAGGGCCATGAGACAGCAGGCAATAGTGCTTCGATTCATGATCATTCCTCCTCGTCGAGATATACTTTTATTATAGCCCTATAGGGAAAAAAGACAATGCGTATACAGCAAAAGGCCGCAGCATCGGTTAGGGTGCTGCGGCCTTTCTTGTCCTAGTCTTAGTTAGTTGTCTTCGTGGCGGCGCATAGGCGTGAAGGTAAATTCACTGCCGTCGAAGCCGATGGCGACGGTATCGCCTTCGCGTACTGTACCGGCGATGATGTCGTGGCTCAGCGCCGTTTCTACCGTATGGGTAATGAGGCGGCGGAGAGGACGGGCGCCGAACTGCGGGTTGAATCCCTGATCGCCCAGGGCCTGCAGCGCTTCATCGCTCCACGTAAGGTGAATCTTAACCTGCTTTTCCAGCCGTTCGCCCAAACGTTCCAGAAGGATGGAGGCGATATCTTTGACCTGTTCTTTCTGCAGGGCCTTGAAGACGACGATGTCGTCGACACGGTTGAGAAATTCCGGGCGGAAATACTGTTTCAGCAAGTCGCGGACCTTTTTGTCGGCTTCTTCGAAATTCTGCGATTCGAGGATTTCATGAGAGCCTAAGTTGCTGGTCATGATGATGATGGTGTTCTTGAAGTTGACGACCCGGCCCTTGCCGTCAGTCAGCCGGCCGTCGTCGAGAATCTGCAGGAGAACGTTGAAGATGTCCGGATGGGCCTTTTCGATTTCGTCGAGGAGGATGACGCTGTAGGGACGGCGGCGGACGGCTTCGGTCAGCTGGCCGCCTTCATCGTATCCGACGTATCCCGGAGGCGCCCCGATGAGGCGGGACACGGTGTGTTTTTCCATGTATTCGGACATATCGATGCGGATGATGTTCCGTTCGTCGTCAAAGAGGGCTTCGGCCAGGGTTTTGGCAAGTTCGGTCTTGCCGACGCCTGTCGGGCCGAGGAAGATGAACGAGCCGATGGGGCGGTTCGGGTCCTTGATACCGGCGCGGGCCCGCATGATGGCGTCGCTGACGACCTGGACGGCCGCGTCCTGGCCGACGACTCGTTTATGAAGGGTTTCGTCGAGGTGGAGCAGTTTTTCCCGTTCGCCTGTGAGCATCTTGGTGACGGGGATGCCTGTCCAGCGGCTGACGACCTGGGCGATGTCTTCTTCACCAACTTCTTCTTTTAAGAGCTGCGAATCCTGATGTTCTGCCAAATAGGCTTCCTGGTCCTTCAGCTTTTGTTCCAGTTCAGGCAGCTTGCCGTATTTTAATTCCGACGCCTTGGCGTAATCGTAGTTGTGTTCTGCCTGTTCCATCTGGCCTCTGACGGAATCGATTTCCTTTTTGATGGCCTGCGTGCGGAGGATGGACTGCTTTTCTTCATCCCACTGGGCTTTGAGCTGGCTTTCTTTTTCTTTCAGCTCGTCTTTTGTTTCGACGATTTTGGCCAGCCGTTCTTTTGAAGCTTCGTCTGTTTCTTTCGTGAGCGATTGTTCTTCAATTTCCAGCTGCATGATCTTATGGCGCAGTTCGTCGATAGGCGTCGGCATCGATTCGATTTCCGTGCGCAGCTTGGCGGCGGCTTCGTCGACTAAGTCGATGGCCTTATCGGGGAGGAAGCGGTCGGAAATGTAGCGGTCCGACAGTACGGCGGCGGCTACGAGGGCCTTGTCGCGGATGCGGACGCCGTGATGGATTTCATACCGTTCTTTCAGGCCGCGGAGGATGGTAATCGTGTCTTCTACGTTCGGCTGGTCGACCATGACAGGCTGGAAGCGCCGTTCCAGGGCGGCGTCCTTTTCGATATACTTCTGGTATTCGTTCAGCGTCGTCGCGCCGATGCAGCGCAGGTCGCCGCGGGCAAGCATCGGTTTCAAAATGTTGCCGGCGTCCATGGAGCCTTCAGACGCACCGGCCCCTACGACAGTATGGATTTCATCGATGAACAGGAGGATCTGGCCGTCCGATTTGGCGATTTCGTTTAAGACCGATTTGAGTCGTTCTTCGAATTCGCCGCGGTATTTGGCTCCGGCGATCAAAGAGCCCATGTCGAGGGAGTAAAGCGTCTTATTTTTCAGCGATTCCGGTACGTCGCCGCTGACGATGCGGCGGGCCAGCCCTTCGACGATAGCCGTTTTGCCGACGCCCGGTTCGCCGATGAGGACAGGGTTATTTTTGCGGCGGCGCGACAAGATTTCGACGGTACGGCGGATTTCGTCGTCGCGGCCGATGACCGGGTCCAGCTTATTCTGGCGTGCGGCAGCCGTCAAATCGCGGCCGTATTTTTCCAGGGCCTTATAATTGCCTTCCGGGTTGTCCGTATTGACATTGCTCTTGCGGTTGGCCTTAACGGCGGTCATAATGTTGTTTTTCGTCAGGCCGAATTCGCGGCACAAGGACTGCATATCGTCGCTGCTTTCTTCGACGATGCCCATGAGGAGATGTTCCGTGCTGATATAGTCGTCGTGCATGGATTCCGCCAGCTGCTGGGCTTTGCCGATGACCCGGACCATTTCCGTCGACATGGACATTTGGCTTTGTCCTTTGACGGAGGGAATCTTTTTCAGCATTTGTTCCAAACGGGCCTGCAGCATGGGCAAATCCGTATGGCATTCGGAGAAAATCGTGGAGAGAAGACCTTCCGGTTCCTTTACGAGCCCCATGAGCATGTGGACGGAAGAAATTTCCTGATTATAGTGCAGCGCGGCGATTTGCTGGGCTGACTGAAACGCGTCGATTACTTTCTGCGTGTATTTTTCGTTTCCCATAATAAGACCTCCTTATATTACAGGCGATTCATAACGTAATATGGTGTGCGAGTATTTGTATATGCTCAAGTATCATTATACCCATAAAAGTCAAAAAGTCAATAGAACAAAAGATAAAAACGAAGAAGATCTATCTTGACAATAAAAAATCCCTTCCGTACAATGCCAATAGGATGATAAAGAAGGGGTAGTATATGAAAGAAGAAAATCTCTTGACCTTGGAAAAGCAGGCCTTTCAGGGCGATGCGGAAGCGCAGTGCCGTCTTGGCGACGTATATTTTTTTGACGGCGATGAAGACGACTTAGCTCGCTCTTTCTATTGGTACGGCATGGCGGCTCGCCGCGGCTGGGCCGAAGGACAGTATAACCTGGCCTATCAATATGAACAGGGATTGGGCGTGCCGCAGGACTACGAACGGGCCGGCAGCTGGTATAAGAAGGCGGCTCTGCAGGGACATGGGCCGGCGGCTAATAATTTGGGACATTTATATGAAATCGGCTGCGGCGTGCCCCAAGATTATAGGGAGGCCCTGTTTTGGTACGAACAGGCCGGACGGAGCGGCGACGCCGACGGGCAGTGCAACGCCGGCATCATGTATCAATTTGGCTATACCGGCGAGGCCGATTATGAGCAGGCAGCCTATTGGTATGCTCAGGGCGCAGCTCAGGGAAATTTTATTGCCCAAAATAATTTAGGATATCTGTATGAAATGGGAAAGGGCGTCGAAAAGGACGAGGCGAGGGCGGCAGCCCTATATGAGCAGGCGGCCTTTGCAGGAGACGGGCCGGCACAGAATAATTTAGGCCAACTGTACCGCGACGGCCGCGGCGTCGCCCAGGATTTGCAGCAGGCGGCGTATTGGTTTGCCTTATCGGCTGCCAGCGGCTATACGGAGGGAATTAAGAATTATATATACGCCCTGGAGCATGGCGAAGGCGTGCGGCAGGATATACAACAGGCAGCCTACTGGCACAATATGCTTCATGAGTTGGAGAAGCCATGAGAAGACATTGCCATTGGAACCTGCGCTGGATTTAACCTAGATCATGCTGCCATTAAGATAATATGGCACTGTAGATGAAGAATTATATAAAATAATAACAGGCTGATGCAGAACATTCCTTGATGCTGCATCAGCCTGTTTGCTGTAATATATTAAATCAAAATGTTGATGAATATCATGAGAATCGACGCGTTGACAGGGTCGATGATGAGCGAACCGATGAGGGGGATGACGAAGAATGCCGTCGGCGCCGGACCGAAGAGTTCCGTCATAGCCGTCATATTGGCGATGGCGTTCGGCGTTGCGCCTAGGCCAAAGCCGCAGACGCCTGACGACATGACGGCTGCTTCATAGTTCCGGCCCATGGTGCGGTAGACGATGAAATAGGCGAACAGGGCCATGAAGACGGTCTGCGTCAGCAGGAGGACGATCATCGGCAGGGCCAGCGCGCCGAGCTGCCATAATTTCAGGCTCATGAGGACGCAGGTCAGGAAAATGGTCAGACCTAAGTTGCCGAGCACTTCGCTTTCCCGCTGGTATACAGGATAGACGTGAGTGAAGTCGGCAATATTCCGGATGACGGCGGCGACGAGCATGGAGCCGATGTAGGCCGGGAAGACGAGACCAACGCTGACGAAGAAATTGCTGACTAACGTGCCCAGGCCCATGGCTAAAAAGAGATGAGCCATGGCGTTCATGAAGCGGTGATTGTTAATCGTCTGGCCCGATTTTTGTTCCTGTTCGATAGCTTCATGGGCTTTTTCTTTATCAGCTGCGGCGGCTTCCAGCTTTTCTACTTCCGGCTGCGCCGCGGCCGGGTCGAGACGTTCTGCAGCGGCGCTGCTGTGCAGGTCGAATTTATGGACGAGGCGTTCGCCGACAGGGCCGCCGATGATGCCGCCGGCGACGAGGCCGAAGGTAGCCGCGGCGACGGAAATGGTCGTACCGTTTTCAAGGCCTATTTTTTCCAGAACCGGGCCGAAGGCTGCCGATGTGGCGTGGCCGCCGACCAGGGGAATAGAACCTGTCGCAAGTCCCATGAGGGGATTCAAATCGAAGACGCTGGTCAATCCTACGCCGATGATGTTTTGGCAGAGAATCAGAACCGTCGTGATTACGGCCATCTTGAATACGAGGATACCGCCTCGCTTGATCAGGCTCAGGCTGGCCGTGTAGCCGACGCTCGTAAAGAAATGCATCATGCAGATATTCTGCATCGTCGTATCCTGTTCATACGTCCAGACTCCGTTTGTGTATAAGACGCAGTTAAGAATTGCAAATAAGATGCCGCCGACTACCGGAGCCGGAATACAATACTTTCGGAGAAAGCTCAGCTTGACGCGCAGAAACACGCCGACGTAATATACGATGATGGCGGCCGCCAAGGTTTGATAAATATTTAGATTTAACGATATCCCCATGCTGCAAAACCCCTTCCAATTCCCTGATTATAAAATTTGATTTTGGGATATGAAATAAAAAACAATAACATAATACATCATAGCAAATTTTTGCAGAATATACAAATATTAATGCGATAGACTGCATGGGAAGAAAAAAGATTACCGGCGGAATATGGACTTTTTCATGGAAGGCGAGGCGTAATAATCTTTCAATCCGCCGCGGCTAGACGGCGAGCGGAAGCACAGGGACTGTATATCGGTGCTCCGCATATCGTACTGGAGCATCTGCTGCCCGAAGGGGGAAAGGCGGTTCATTCCTGTCCGCAGCTTCGTAATGATAGGGATTTCTTTTTTCGCTTCCTTTAAGACGGACGCGCCGAGGGGCGACAGGGCCAATACGCGGCCGTATTGGGGGCCTTCGAGGTAGGCCCTTTCCATGTCGGCGCGGCGCACGGCGAGGGCCGTGTAAGCTCCCATTCGGCGCAGACGGCTGTAGGCGTAGCGCTTCGTCTTTAAGGCGTCGAGAGCTTCTGGCCAGGAAGTCGATTGCAGCAGGCAGCGATGCCAGCGGTTTTCCAGACCCTCCGAAAAGGCCGGCAAGGAGAGTAGTTCCTGCGGCGAGAGAAGGCGGCTGCGGTACAGGATGCAGTCGCCGTAGCGGCTGTAATCGGCATACTGGCCCTGAGAAAGGAGGAGGCCTATTTCGGCCAGCTCTTTGGCCGGAAGATACGGCGCGGCATCTTCAAGGCAGCCGGCCTGCAGCTCGCGGCGAATCGCCGAGGCGCTGGCAAAGGGTCCGGTTAAGTCTGCTCCATCATGTTTGCCTTGACGGCGAATGGGGACGAATTCCAATGACGGCGCGTAGCGATGAATTGCCTTGACGTATTCCAGGGCCAGCAGGGCGTTCGGCTCGCCGAGCAGCGCCGCCGTTTCCGGCGTAGTCTTCCCGGCCGTGGCCTGGCTGATGTACTGGCCGTAGGTCAATCCCGTTTGCCCAGGGCGGAAATCGCCGAGGGCTGCAAGGGATGCCTGGGCAAGACGATGAAAATCGTCGGCTGTCCCGGCTTCTACGCCGCAGGACAGATGGGTACAGCCAAGGCGGGCTGCCAGCCGGACGGCGCCGCCGGCAAAGCCTTCGGCGCTGGACAAGGCGTAGAGGGCCGGCAGTTCGACGACGCAGTCGGCGCCGCCGTCTAAAGCCCAGGACGCGCGGGTCCATTTATCGAACAAAGCCGGCTCGCCGCGCTGGACGAAAGAGCCGCTCATGACGACGACGATCGGCGCGCCGCTGCCGAAACGGCTGCGCAGGGTGCGAAGCATGTAGTGATGGCCGTTGTGAAAGGGATTGTATTCTGCAATGACGGCAATGCGGTTCATGATAGTCTCCTTTATCTGACATGTGAATCTTAATGTATTGTTTATTATATACTACTATGAAGGGTGATTGAAATAAAAAATAGAGTAGAATAATATGGCTAATATGCTTGTATAAAAGGCATGACAGGAATTCATGATTGTCCTCATATTTCCCTTTTTATCAAAAGCGGAATATGCTATAATGAACGTAGTCTGGAGAAAGCATAAAATTAGGTGGTTGTATGATGAAACGATGGAAAACCTTATCTGTTGCAGCGATGACGGCGGCGGCAATGCTTCTGGCCGGCTGCGGCGGCGCTACGATGATGGAGGAATACAGCTTTGGATACGCCCAGCTGAAAGCCGGCGATTCGGAAGTATATCTCCTGAGTCCCTTTGATTTAGCCCATGTCAGGCGGCAGGGCGGCGGCGCCATGATGTATGTCAACAACGACAAGCACCTGAATTTGATCGTTATGTCGGAGCCTGCCGGTGAAATGACGCCGCAGATGGCAGCCGAGCGCGACGTGGCCATGCTGGAACAGACGCCGGATATTTCAGATCTGCAAACGAAGATCACTCCGACGACAGCCGGCGGAAGACCTGCCGTAAAAGGGGAGTATACGTACCGCGAACCCCTGAACGGGCAAGTATCCGATCTCGTCGTACAGAGTCTCTTCTTTGAAGATAACGGTCAAATTTGGCACGTCATGTACATGTACCGTCAGGGCGACGGCATGGGACAGGAAGTGACCGAGTACATTTTTGGCCAAATAAAATAATTACAGAAAATGAAAGAGGGTAAATTGCATGATCGTATTGGTTGTAAACTGCGGAAGCTCGTCCTTGAAATACCAGCTGGTAAACATGGACAATGAAGAAGTCATGGCAAAAGGGGTTGTCGAAAAAATCGGCTTGTCCGATTCTTTGCTGACCCACAAATGGAATGGCCAGAAAAAAGAAATCCAGCAGTCTATTCCGGATCACCAAGTTGCTGTTAAGCTCGTATTGGATATTTTGACAGACGCAGAATGCGGCGTCATCAAATCGATGGATGAAATCGACGCCGTAGGTCACCGCGTCGTTCACGGCGGCGAAGAATTCGCCTGCTCGACGCTGATTACGGACGAAGTCATGAAAGCCCTGGAAAAATGCTCCGCTATGGCTCCGCTCCACAATCCGCCCAACATCATCGGCATCAACGCCTGCAAGGCTATTATGCCGAACGTTCCTCAGGTCGGCGTATTCGATACGGCCTTCCATCAGACAATGCCGGCGAAAGCTTTCATGTATGGCCTCCCGTATGAATTATACAAAGAAGACGGCATCCGCCGCTATGGCTTCCACGGCACGAGCCATCGCTATGTAGCCGGCCAGGTTGCGAAAGTAATGGGCGTACCTGTCGAAAAACTGCGCATCATCAACTGCCATTTGGGCAACGGATCTTCCCTGGCAGCTATCAAATACGGCAAATGCGTCGACACGACAATGGGCTTTACTCCCCTGGCAGGCGTACTTATGGGCACGCGCTGCGGCGATATCGACCCAGCTATCGTCCTCAACGTCATGGATAAGCACAACTTGTCCACGAAGGAAATGGACGCTCTCATGAACAAAAAATCCGGCGTTCTCGGTATTTCCGGCGTTTCCAGCGACTTCCGCGACCTCGGCGATGCAGCATCCCAGGGCAACGAACGGGCTCAGCTGGCGCTTGACATGTTCCACTATCAGGTTCGTAAATTGATCGGTGCGTTGGCTGTCGCCATGGAAGGCGTCGACGTTATTACCTTTACGGCCGGCGTAGGCGAAAACGGCATTGATGACCGTGCCGCTATCTGCCAGGGACTGGAATTCCTGGGTGCTAAATTGGATCCCGAACGGAACAATGTCCGCGGCAAAGATACGCTGATCAGCACGGACGATTCTACTGTTAAGATGTACGTCATCCCGACGAACGAAGAAATCATGATTGCCCGCGATACGAAAGACATCGTATCGAACCTCTAATAGGGCATGTCTGGCGTTGGCCGGAATGCGTGTCTGCTGCATGTAGTTTTTAACGCAACGTAAAACAGGGGCTGGGAGCAGGGTAGAGGGAGTTAGATTCCCCTATGCTGCTCCAGCCCCTATTTTTAATGAGGTGACATGATGAAGCTGTTATATTGGGACATTGACGGCACGCTGCTGAATACGGGCCGGGCCGGATTATACGCTATAGAAGAAGTCTTCCATGCCATGCAGGGTGAAGATGCGGCGGTACCGCCTATTTCTGCCGGCGGCCGGACGGACAATTACATTTGCCAGCAGCTGCTGTATAAAGCGACAGGCCGTATGCCGACAGATGAAGAAGTGAGCTGGTTTTGCCGGGAATATGAAAAGAAGCTGATGAAATGGCTTAAGGTCAAACGGGAAGAAAGCGTAATCTTTGAGCCCGTCCGCGATATATTGGCTTTTTTTGCCGACCGGCCGCCCTTTAGGCAGCTGCTTCTTACGGGAAACAGCGTTCACGGCGCGCGTATGAAGCTGGATTTCTTCGGATTGTCGTCTTATTTTGATTTTGACCATTCCGGCTTTGCCTGCGATTTCTACTATCGCGACGACTTGGCGCGTCACGCCTATGAGCTGGCTAAGGACGCCTGGGGCGATGCGGTGGAAGAAATGTATGTCATCGGCGACACGCCCTATGATATCCAGTGCGGCAAGGCTATCGGCGCAAAGACCATATCCGTCGCGACGGGCCATTATTCCTGTGACCAGCTGGCCCTTCATGAGCCGTGGAAGCTCTTGCAGACGCTTCCTGGGCCGGAAGCGTTTTTAGAACTTCTCGAATCAGAATAGGAGGGTGCAGATGGCTAAATCGAAGACCCGATACGTATGCGCTAACTGCGGCAGCGTGTCCAGCCGCTGGCTGGGCCGGTGCCCTCAGTGCGGAGAATGGAATACGATGATGGAAGAACAAGCTGCGCCTGAACCGCCTAAGGGCGTCGGCACACGGCAGGGCAAGGGGGCGAAGCCGGCCTTGCTGCAGGATATCGCCATGGAACAGATGAGCCGCGTCCGGACGGGCATCGGCGAGCTGGACCGCGTGCTGGGCGGAGGCATCGTGCCAGGTGCGCTGATCTTGCTGAGCGGCGACCCCGGTATCGGCAAATCGACCTTGGTACTACAGATTGCCGACGCCGTGTGCCGTCATGCCGGCGCGGTGCTGTACGGTTCCGGTGAAGAATCGGCCGGCCAGATCAAGGTGCGGGCGGAACGATTGGGAATTATGGCTTCCAATCTCGTCATACAGGCTGATACATCTCTCGATGCCGTGCTGCAGGAAGCGAAGCGCCGCCGTCCTGCGCTGCTGATTATCGATTCTATTCAGACGATGTACAGCGGCGATGCCGACGGCATGCCGGGCAGCATGACGCAGATACGGGAAAGTACGCGGTGGCTTATGGAATTTGCCAAGACAGAGTCCATTTCGGTTATTGTCATAGGCCATGTTACGAAGGAAGGGGCGATTGCCGGACCGCGCATGATGGAACACATGGTAGACGTCGTCCTGTATTTTGAGGGCGAGCGAAATTATCAGTTCCGCGTGCTGCGGGGCATAAAAAATCGCTTTGGATCGACGAATGAAACGGGATTGTTTACGATGGAAGAAACGGGATTGTCTGAATTGACCAATCCGTCGCAAATGCTCCTGGCCGAACGGTCGGCGAATCAAGCTGGTTCGGCTGTCGCCGCCGTCATGGACGGCATGCGGCCTCTTTTAGGAGAGATTCAGGCCCTGACAACGCATTCCGTTTTTGCCGTTCCGCGCCGCACGGCGTCGGGCATGGATTATAACCGGCTGATTATTTTGCTGGCCGTACTGGAAAAGCGCGTCGGCGTGTCCTTGGGCACGCAGGACGTGTATATCAACAGCGTCGGCGGCCTGCGCGTCACGGAAACTGCCGCTGATTTAGCCGTCGTGCTGGCCGTTTTTTCCAGCCTGCGCGACATGCCGATGGACAGCCGAACCGTCGTCATGGGGGAAGTAGGCCTGACCGGCGATATACGGCGCGTGCCCCATGCCCTGCGGCGCATCAAGGAAGGCGCGAAGATGGGGTTCCAGACCTTTATCATTCCAAAGGGAAATTTGGATGAAATCAAGGAAGGGGCTTTCCCGCAATGCCGGATTATCGGGGCGGCGACGCTGCGCGACGCGATACAGGCGGCGTTTGCAGCGACGTAGAAGCCTGCATACCCCATTCGCTGGGCCAGGAGAGGGACTTCGTTGGGAAAAGTTTATCCTTTTGTAAAAAAATTGTGATGTCCCTGTTATTTTTGTGGTTTATTATTAAAAAGTGTGATATAGTTATGTAGTTATCGTAAATCATACACGGTGAAAAAGGAGGTGCGGCACAATGGATGTGGAACGTACGACTGGTACGAACGAAAAGGGAAAGGAACGGCGTACAAAGAAATTTAACGGCGGCAAGATTACCGATAATATCATGAGAGGCGTTATCATGCTGATCATGGCCGTGGTCTGCGTCATGATTTCCGATCAAATTATCGCGACGCCTTACTTCAGCGCGGAAATTGAAGTGAGATTTTTTCACGGCAGCGTTTTCGGCATTACGCTGCTTACCGTTATCGCTTATATCATAGGCGTCGTCCTGGGGGTAGCGATTGGCTATCTCATTTCTCCCTTTGTCCTTCATTTGATTTGGAAGATCATTCACCGTATCGAATCGGGAATGAGCGATTTCGAAAGCCAGGACCTGATAGTCGGAACGCTGGGTTTGCTTTTTGGACTTATCATTGCTAATTTAATTGGGCTGGCGTTTGCCCGACTGCCTATTATCGGCGCTTACGGTCCTATCGTGTTCAGCATCGTGTTCGGATATGCCGGCATGAGCATTGCTATCCGCAAACGGGCTGATATTTTGGGGCTAGTCGGTTCTATCCGCCTGGGAAAACAGAATAAAGAGCCGAACGTCAAGCGCCAGCACAATGAGTTTTCCGGAAAGCTTCTCGATACCAGCTCGATTATCGACGGCCGCATTGCGGAAATCTGCAGCACCGGATTTCTGGAAGGGCCGCTGCTGGTTCCGGTCTTCGTCCTGGAAGAGCTTCAGCTCATCGCCGATTCGTCGGATTTGCTCAAGCGGAATAAAGGACGCCGGGGCCTCGATATTTTAAAGCAGATGCAGGAAGACAACTACGTCGAAGTCAGGGTTATCAACGATGATTTCAGTGATGTCCAGGGCGTCGACTCCAAGCTCGTGCGGCTGGGCCGTCAGATTAACGCCAAGGTCGTGACGAACGATTACAATCTCAATAAGGTAGCCGCCCTGCAGGGCGTCGTCGTCCTGAATATCAACGATTTGGCCAACGCGCTGAAACCGGCACGTATTCCCGGAGAGCAGATGGAAGTCTATATCGTAAAGGCTGGAAAGGAAGAAAATCAGGGCGTAGCGTATCTGGACGACGGTACGATGATCGTCGTTGAAAACGGCCATAAATATATCGGCAAAAATGTTCCTGTCACGGTTACGTCGGTGCTGCAGACGTCGGCAGGCCGGATGATTTTTGTGAAAATTACGGATGAGTAGGTGAATTTTTTGAAAGTATCTGTTATCGTCGTAGCCGCCGGTTCAGGCCGGCGTTTTGGATATGAGCGGAATAAGCTCTTTTATCCATTATGCGGCAAACCGGTGCTGGCGCACACGCTGATGCACGTTTTTGCGGCTTCGTCTGTCGACGAGGTCGTTATCGTCAATGCTGAACGGGATCATGAGGATATTGTATCCATCGTTGAATCTCTCCATCCTTCCATGCCGGTACGGTATGCTTTAGGCGGAGCGGAGAGGGAAGATTCTGTATACAATGGGCTGATGGCGACGAGCCGCGACGCCGACGTCGTCATGGTTCACGACGGCTCGCGTCCTTTTGCCGGGCCGGAATGGTACGACAACGCCGTTGGGGTTATGGCGAAAGCCAAGGCTGCTGTTTACGCTATTCCTGTCAAGGATACGGTAAAGGAACGGGAAATTGCCGGCGGACAGGGGCTGCAGACTGTGCGGACCCTGGACCGGAGCCGGCTTATTGCCGTGCAGACGCCGCAGATATTTCACCGCGACGTATTGATACAGGCCCACGAGTACGCTAAAGAGCATCATATCAGCGGAACAGATGACGCTTCTTTGGTGGAAGCGTTGGGAGAAAAGCTCTTTATTTTGCAGGGCGACGAGCGTAATCACAAGGTTACGACGATGGACGACGTGCCTATCTTGGAATTTTATATGAATGGCCCGACAGAGCACCGCGTCGGCAGCGGCTACGATGTTCATCCCCTGGCGGAAGGGCGTAAGCTCATATTAGGCGGCGTAGAAATCCCCTTTGAACGGGGTTTAGCTGGTCATTCCGACGCCGACGTGCTTGTTCATGCCGTAATGGACGCTCTGCTCGGCGCGGCGGGACTGAAGGATATCGGCACGTATTTTCCCGATTCAGACGCAAAGTTTAAAAATATATCCAGCTTGCTGCTGCTGGAAAAAGTGCGGCAAATCCTGATTGAAAACAGCTGCCGGGTTATCAACGTCGACGTGACGCTGATGGCGCAGCGGCCAAAGATCAAGGACTACGTGCCGCGCATGATTGAAAATATTGCCGGAGCGCTGCAGATAGACGAAGCTGCCGTGTCGGTCAAGGCGACGACGACGGAACGGCTCGGCTTTGTCGGCAAGGAAGAGGGCATGGCCGCCCAGGCTGCGGCCATGGTACTGAAATATAGAAATAAATAGAATTTTATGGGAGGAATTGTTCATGACACAAGAAGTTCGCGTTCGTTTTGCGCCGAGCCCGACAGGCCCGTTTCATATCGGCGGCGCTCGTTCGGCTCTGTTCAACTATTTAATGGCTAAGCATACAAACGGCAAATTTGTCGTCCGTATTGAAGATACAGACAGAAAGCGTTCGACCAGCGAGTCGGAAGAAAATATCAAGGAAGCCTTAAAATGGCTGGGAATTACGTGGGATGAAGGCATCGACGTCGGCGGCCCGGACGGACCGTACCGTCAGACGGACCGCCTGCCGATTTATCAGAAATATACGGAAAAACTGCTGGCTGAAGGCAAGGCCTACTATTGCTTCTGCACACCGGAAGAATTGGAAGCGGAAAAGCAGGAACAGATGAACCGCGGCGAAACGCCTGTATACAGCGGAAAATGCCGCAATCTGCCGAAGGAAACGGTAGAGCAGTATTTAAAAGAAGGCCGTTCCTACGTTATCCGCATTGTGACGCCGAAGGATGAAACACTGGAATTCGACGACCTCGTCCGCGGCCACGTGGCCTTTGATTCTAATAAGGTCGGCGATTTCGTCATCGTCAAGTCCGACGGCATTCCCGTGTACAACTACTGCGTCGTCATCGACGACGCTCTCATGCGGATTACCCACGTTGTCCGGGCTGAAGAACATTTGTCTAATACGCCGCGCCAGCTCGTCCTGTATCATGCCCTGGGATTCCCCGTGCCGACCTTTGCCCACGTATCGTTGATTTTAGGGGCCGACAAGAAAAAGATGAGCAAACGCCATGGCGCTACGTCGGTGCAGCAGTACCGCGATATGGGCTATCTGCCCGACGCGCTGGTCAATTTCCTGGCCCTTCTCGGCTGGACGCCGGACAGCGATCAGGAAATCTTCAGCCGCGAGGAACTGAATCAGCAGTTCTCCTTAGACCGCGTCGCGAAGAATCCAGCTGTGTTCGATATCGAAAAGCTGAATTGGATCAATTTCCATTATATGAAGCAGCTCGATGCCGATCAGTTGCTGGCTCTCTGCCTGCCTCATCTCCAGCAGGCCGGCTATGCCTCGCAGGAACCGGACGCCGCTGAGCTGTCCTGGCTGAAGGACGTCATTTGGGCGATGCGCGAGCACGTCCAGTACGGCGCGCAGATTGCCGACGCCGTCCAGGTATTCTTTACGGAAGATTACGCTCCGGAAAATGAAGAAACGGCAGCCGTATTGAAGGAAGAAACAGCTCCGGCTGTGCTGACCATGTTCCGCGACGAGCTGGCGGCTCTGGACGAAGTGACGGCCGATACGGTACAGCCCTTGTTCAAGAAGATTCAAAAGGGGTTGAAGGTCAAGGGCAAATTCGTGTACATGCCTATACGCGTCGCCATTACCGGCGTAATGCACGGCCCGGATCTCAACGTCATCGTCGCACTTATGGGGCGCGATAAAGTGCTGAGCCGGTTGGAACAGAGCGGCCTGCTGAATCAATAAGGGCTTGACAGATTAGGGAATATTCGCTAATATAAGTAGCACATAGTAATAAATAATGTATATCTAAATGCAATGACCAAAATGATTTGCAGACGAGCGCTACAGAGAGAACGGGCCTGGGCTGAGAACCTGTTTAGATGGCAGAAGCTGCAAAGATGCCTTTGCGAGCAGATCAGGTGAAGCTAGTAATCTGGTCCGGATGCACCCGTTATGTGCTTTGAGATTATGGCGATGCCATAAAAACAGAGTGGAACCACGGGCCACCGTCTCTGTAAAGGGATGGCGGCCTTTTTGTATTGTCAAGGAGGTTTACCATGAGAGAATTAAAAGTATATAATACGCTGACTCGTAAAAAAGAAACGTTTACGCCTGTAACGCCGGGACAGGTCAAAATGTATGTCTGCGGTATTACGCCGTACAATCATTCCCATATGGGCAACGCCCGTCCCTTCGTGACTTGGGACGTCATCAAGCGTTACCTGGAACACCTGGGCTATGAAGTAACGCATATTCAGAACTTTACCGACGTAGACGATAAGATTATCAATGCGGCGAACGGTGAAAACGTTACCTGGGATACAATTTCCAACCGCTATATTGCTTCGTACTTCGACGTCATGGACAAGCTCCACGTCCGCCGGGCCGACAAATATCCCCGCGTATCGGAGCATATGGAAGAAATCATCCACATGATTGAAGTGCTCATTGAAAAGGGTTTCGCATACGTCATCGACAACGACGTATATTACAGCGTGGAAAAATTTGCCGGCTACGGCAAACTGAGCGGCCGCAGCCTCGACGACATGATGGCCGGCGCCCGCATCGAAGTAGACGACCGCAAGCACAATCCCATGGACTTCGCTTTGTGGAAAGGCGCCAAGCCGGGTGAACCGTCATGGGAAAGCCCTTGGGGACCGGGCCGTCCGGGCTGGCATATTGAATGCTCGGCTATGAGCAATAAATATCTCGGCGATACCTTTGATTTCCACGGCGGCGGCAGCGATTTGATTTTCCCGCACCATGAAAATGAAATCGCCCAGTCCGAAGCGTACACGGGCAAAAAGCCCATGGTCCGTTACTGGCTCCACAACGGCTTCATTACGATTAATTCGGAAAAAATGAGCAAATCCCTGAACAACTTCTTCCTGGTCAAGGATGTATTGGAACACTATAATCCGGACGCCCTGCGGTTCTTCCTCATTTCCAACCATTACCGCAGCCCCCTCGACTTCAGCGACGAACGGCTCGAAGAAATGACCCGCAGCCTGGAACGCCTCGGCACGTCGATTGACAACGTGCTGGAATTGCTCGACATGCCGGCCGGCGCGAAGTCGGAAGAAGCGGCGCAGCTCATGGCCGACGCTAAGGCCAACGAAGAAGCCTTTGAAGAAGCAATGTGCGACGATTTCAATACGGCCCTGGCCAGCGCGGCAATGTTCGATTTGGCGAAGAAAGTCAATATTTATAAAGACGCCGTCGTCAACAACGGCGTTCCCATCGATTCGTCCGTCGTATCGGAAGTAAAACGTATTTTCAAGACCATGACCGATATCCTCGGCATTCTGGAAGAACGGTGGAGCGGCCAGAAAGGCAGCGCCAGCAGCAAGGATTACAACGACCTGATGGACGCTATTTTGGAAATCCGCCAGGAATGCCGGGCTCAGAAGCAGTATGCGCTGGCCGATGCCATCCGCGATAAATTGGCGGCCTTGGGCATTACGATTGAAGATTCTCCTCAGGGAGCGCGTTGGAAAAAGTGAAATTTAAACAGCTTCAAGCCTTAAAAGGACGAGCCTATGCGGCCTTTGCCAAAGGCGAGCGGCTGGAGGTGCCTGAACAGGACGCCTCGCGGCTCGACCCGATTTCCCTGGCCTTTGTCGGCGATGCGTATTACGCCCTGTATCTGCGACGGCGTTTGGTGCAGACCGGTATTCCCAACGTGCAGGTCCTGCACCTGCTGGCTTCGGAGTTCGTGTCGGCTAAGGCCCAGGCTTACGTGTACCGCCATATCAAGGAGTTGCTGGATGAGACGGAAGCCTCCGTCTGCCAGCGGGCCCGCAATGCCTATTCACAGGCGCCGAAGAGCGCGTCCGTCGCCGAGTATCACGACAGCACGGCGCTGGAGGCCCTGGTGGGATACTTGATTATGGCGGAGAAAGCCGTCCGCCTCGACGGGCTTATGGATGAAATATACAGATTTACGAAAGAATATTGTGCGATAAAGCATGGAGAAAAGGTGTAACCATGAGCGACGAAAGCATCATTGTCGGACGCAACAGCGTGACGGAAGCGCTGCGTGCCGGCCGGTCCATTACAAAACTATATATAGCTGCCGGAAATGACGCGCCGCCGCTGCTGCGCATACAGGAGCTGGCCCGTGAAAGGGATATTCTCATAGAACGAGCACCGGCTAAAATTTTGAATCATCTGGCGCCGGGGAGCCGGCATCAAGGCGTCGTCGCCTTCGCTGCTCCCGTAGCTTATGCCGATTTGACCGACGTATTGGCCGACGTGGAAGCGGCGGGACGAACACCGTTTCTGGTGCTGCTGGACGGTATTGAAGACGTTCACAATGTAGGCGCTATTATCCGCACGGCCGAATGCGCCGGTGTCGACGCCGTCCTCCTGCCGAAGCGGCGCAGCGCGCCGATTAACGAAACCGTCGGCAAGACGTCTGCCGGCGCCGTCGAGTATATGCCAATCGTGCAGATCGGCAATACGACGCAGACCTTGAAGAAATTGCAGAAGCGGGGATTCTGGGTTATCGGCGCCGATATGGACGGCAGCGTCGATTATTTTCACAGCTCCCTGACTGAGCCTATCGTCCTGGTCATCGGCAGCGAAGGCCGTGGCATATCCCATTTGGTAAAGGAAGCGTGCGACGTCCTCGTGCAGATTCCCATGTTTGGCCGCGTCAATTCTCTCAACGCTTCCGTGGCGGCGGCGCTTTTGATGTATGAAGCCGTGCGCCAGCGGCAGGCGGTGGCGCGATGAAGGATTTGCTGATCGTCGACGGGTACAATATCATTTTTGCCTGGGACGAGCTGAAAAAGCTGGCGTCTCAATCGCTGGATCACGCGCGGGAGAAGCTGACGGATACCCTTGTAAGCTACGGCAAGGCCAAGGGGTATAAATTGGTCCTCGTCTTCGATGCGATGTACACGGACGAGGCAGAAAAAAGCATGAAAATCGGCAGGGACTGCGAAGTCATTTTTACGGATAAAGAGGAAACGGCGGACAGCCGCATCGAACGGCTGGTCTACGAGCACCGCAACGACAAGCGCATCATTTACGTCGCTACGTCCGACGGCTCGGAACAGACGCAGGTGCTGGGCACCGGCGCGTACCGCATGCCGGCGAGAGAGCTTGCCGAGGACGTAGAGCGGACGCGGAAGGAAACGGCGGCCTACGACCACCGCAACGTATTGAAGCACGGCGGCCAGCGCAACGAAGTCGTGTACCGCGTGCAGGACGAAGACGTGCTGAGAAAATTAGAAAAAATTCGCAGATCGAAATAGTAGAGGTATAATATGCAGGCAGAAATGCGAGAGGAATTTCCCCGGTCGGACAGATTTGAAGGGATGAGCGACGAAGAAATCGTTCAACTGGCGCAGCAGGAACAGGACGGCGAGGCGATGGATTACATCGTCAATAAGTACCGTAACTTTGTGAAATCCAAAGCACGGGCCTACTTTCTCGTCGGCGCCGACCGCGACGACATCATTCAGGAAGGCATGATAGGCCTGTATAAAGCGACGAGGGACTTTCGCGGCGACAAGCTGGCCTCGTTCCGGGCCTTTGCCGAGCTGTGCGTTACGCGGCAGATCATTACGGCTATCAAGACGGCGACGAGGCAGAAGCATATTCCCCTCAACTCGTACGTATCCTTGAATAAGCCGATTTATGAAGATGAATCGGATCGGACGCTGCAGGATATTCTGTCGGGAATCCGCGTCAGCGACCCGGAAGAGCTCGTCATCAGCCGGGAGGAATTTGCCGACATCGAGCTGAAGATGAACGAAATCCTGAGCGACCTGGAATGGCAGGTGCTGACGGCCTATCTGGAAGGGAAGTCCTACAACGAGATGTCCAAAGAACTGCATCGCCACGTAAAATCCATCGACAACGCCCTGCAGCGCGTCAAGCGCAAGCTGGAACGTTATTTGGAAAACCGGGATGGAGAAAATAAATCAGAACCTATTGATAGAAAAGGCAAATGAGTGTACAATAGTATCGTTAAGCATGTGTTGTAAGGAGGATTAGCGTGATTACTGTATTGGAAATCTTAGTTGTCATCTTGTCTCTGATTCTTATCGGCGTTGTCGTAGCCCAAAAAAGCAAGACTCAAGGCATGGGCGCCGGCTTCGGCGGAGGTGCGGAAGACCTGTTTGGCAGCAGAGCCCGCGGTATGGACGCATTGCTGTCTAAAGTAACTATCGTCGTATCTATTGCCTTTGCAATCGTGACATTGATTTTAGGCAGATTGCTGAATACATTTTAATGAACGTTATGGCCTGCGGCGTCGTCGCAGGCTTTTTTCATATGCAGACGAACGACAGAGAAAGGGAATGTATAAAGAGTATGAATTTGAAGTTGTCCCATGATATAATGGATATATGTAATATGGAACCGGACGGCATTACCGTGGAGGACTGCGCCGAGCGGCTGCATCTGTCAGGCGGGGAGCTGTCCGAACTGTTTGAAACCTTTGAAGAGATGATAAGGAGGGGGAGTCTCGTGAGAATATCCGAAGAACGCTACGGCGCATCTAAGCGGGCTCAGGAAATCGTAGGCATATACAAGGGATATACGCCTACCTTTGGATTTGTCCTCTGCGAAAATATGCAGGACGATATTTACATTGCCGAGCAGTACCGGCATACGGCCATGAATAACGACAAGGTAGCCGTGCGCATTATTCAGAGCGGCAGCGGCCGCCATAAAACGGAAGGGGAAATTATCCGCATTGTCGAGCGGGCGAATAAGACCCTGGTCGGGACGTTCGAGCGGGAAAAGCAATGTGGCTTCGTCCGTCCTGACGACGAACGGATCCGGGAGGATATCTATATTCCCCTGGATAAAACGGCCGGCGCCCGCAGCAGCGCCCGCGTCCTCGTGACCATTACGAAATGGCCCGAAGAGGGCCGCAAGGCCGAAGGCGAAGTGACGGAAATACTGGGATATGACGGCGACAAGGACTTGGATATTAAAGTCATCATGGCTCGTCATGGATTGCCCTTTGCCTTTCCCGACGACGTATTGAAGGAGGCCGACTCCATCGACCGGACTGTCGTATTGGAAGACGGCCGCCGCGATTACCGCCATCGTCAGCTCATTACGATTGATGGCGAAGACGCCAAGGATTTGGACGATGCCATCGACGTGGAACGCCTGTCCAACGGCAATTACCGCTTAGGCGTATACATTGCCGATGTGAGCTATTACGTACGGCCCCGCACGCTGCTCGACGCCGAAGCATACGAACGCGGCACGAGCGTATACCTCGTCGACAGGGTCATTCCGATGCTGCCGACGGTTCTTTCCAACGATATGTGCAGCCTCAATGCCGGTCAGGACCGCTATTCCATGACCTGCGTAATGGAAATCGACAAGGAAGGAAAGGTCGTTAAGGCCGACATCGGACCGGCCGTCATCCGCGTAAAGCGGCGCTGCAACTATAAAGAAGTCAAAAAAGCTTTAGTTGACGATATTATCCCTGACGACTTGCAGCCCTTTATGCCCATGCTGCGGGACCTGCAGGACGTAGCGCAGATTTTGAAGCAGATGCGGCTGCGCCGCGGCGCCATCGATTTCGATTTTCCCGAATACAAGATTATCCTCGACGAAGAAGGCAAGCCCTTGCGGCTGGAAAAGAGAGAGCGGACGATTGCCGAGCAAATCGTAGAAGAATGCATGCTCATCGCCAACGAGACTGTCGCCGCCTATTTGAGAGACAGCGAAAATCCGGCCGTATACCGGGTGCATGAAACGCCCGAGCCGGAACGGCTGGAGATGATGCGCACCGTGCTGGCCAGCTTTGATTTGCCTGTGCCGTCAGGCGACGACGTGAAGCCCGCCGATTTTCAAAAGCTGCTGAAGCAGTCCAAGGGAACGAGCGCCGAACTCGTCGTGCAGACCATTGCCCTGCGCTCTATGCAGCAGGCCCGATATTCGACGAATAACGCCGGCCATTTCGGCCTGGCTTCGGAGTGCTACACCCATTTTACGTCGCCTATCCGCCGCTATCCTGACTTGATGGTGCACCGGCTGATCCGGCAGAATAAAAAAAGAGGCAAGCTGACTCAGGAAGAAGCCCAGCAGTCCTTGGCATACCATACGATTGCTGCCGATCAGGCCAGCTCCCGCGAACGCATTGCCGTCGAGGCCGAACGGGAAACAGACGATTTAAAGAAGGCCCAGTACATGGTTCCCTTTATCGGTCAGCCCTATGAGGCTCATATTACGGGGATTACGTCCTTCGGCCTGTTCGTCGGCCTGGAAAACGGCATTGAAGGATTGGTTCACATTTCCCTGCTGACCGACGATATTTACGAATTCGACGAAGGGACGTATACGATGCGGGGACAGCATGGCGGGCGCGTATATCATCTGGGCGACATGATGGAAGTGACGCTGGCGAAGGTCAACGTCGAAAAATGTGAAATCGATTTTGTTCCCGGCAAGGTAGAATCGCTGGACGATTTGCGGCAGCTCATGGCGGCCGGCGCCGAACGGCGGCACAGGAAGAACGGCAGCCGGAGCGGTAAGCAGGAAGTGACGAAGCGAAACTGGTTTGCCGACGCTGCAGATTCCCAGAAAGGGAAGAAAAAGAAGAAGGACAAAATAGGCAAGAAAAAGGGCAAGAAGGATAAAAAACGCAAGGGCAAGAAGTCCAGGAAAAAATAGGAGGAACTGCCAGTGGCACAATCACCGAGTGGCGTAAAATATATTACGGACAACCGCAAAGCACGCCACGATTATTTTATTCATGAAACCTACGAAGCGGGAATCGCCTTGACGGGGACGGAAGTGAAGTCCCTGCGGCAGGGGAAGGTCAACCTGAAGGACAGCTTCTGCCGCATTGAAAACGGCGAGGTGTTTCTGGTCGGCATGCACATCAGCCCCTACGACCAGGGAAACCGCTTCAACCACGACCCGCTGCGGACGCGGAAGCTCCTGCTTCATAAGTATGAAATACTCAAGCTGTTAGGGCGTATTAAAGAAAAGGGATATACCTTGATTCCCCTGAACTTATATTTCAAAAAGGGCAAGGTCAAAGCGACGATCGCCTTGACGACAGGGAAGAAGCTGTATGACAAACGGCAGGCTCTGGCCGAAAAGGAAGCGAAGCGGGATATTGAACGGCGCATGAAAGAACGCCGCTGATATGAAATCAAACGAAACCTCTGAATGGCAATGGATGCCGTTCAGAGGTTTTTCCATTTCTTTTTAGATTTACGATTTCAGCTATGTGTTTCTAAAACATGCAAATAAATGCTGCTAAATGCAATTATTTACAGAGAATTTGCAATATATTTTCTGGAACTACATATAGATGCCGTAGGATATAGGTATAGCAAGACATTATATGGAAAGCATCATAGTGTCGTACACACAGGAGGAAATGGACATGAATATGAAACGGTGGATGAAAGGCATAAGCGTATCTTTAATGCTGGTAGCTGCAGCCGCAAGCTTCGGCGGCTGCGGAAGCGCCGGAGGCGGCAGCGACAAACAGCCCTTTACGATTGCGTATGCTCCCAATGAATCGACAGAGCAGAGCGCCGATGCCCGCAGTGCGTTATCGGTAGATTTGGGCAAAGCGATGGGACGGGAAGTAAAGGAAATCAGCGCGTCTGACTACAACGGCATCATCGAGGCCTTGCGGACGAAAAAGGCCGATATGGCTTATTTGGGAGCGGAGGGCATCTCCCTGGCGAACCAACGCTTAGACGGCAACGTAGACGTCATCGTCATGAAGGCGCCCGACGGCGACAAGGCGAAGGCCCTGTATCATTCTGTCTTTATTACGAGGGCAGACCGTTCGGATATCAATTCTCTTCAGGATGTAAAGGGTAAGAAGATGGCCTTTGTCGATCCGGGCTCCACGTCGGGCAATCTCATTCCGACGAGCATGCTCATGAAGGCCTTTGCCAATGAAAATCTCGACAGCGAAACGCTGCACATGAACGAAAAGTTTTTCTCGTCGGCTATGTTCTCCGGTAAGCATCAAGCCAGCATTCAGGCCGTTGCTAAAGGTGACGTAGATGTGGCTGCTGTGTCAGATCAGATTTTGCAGGCTGAAATTAACAGCGGCAATGTTCAGGCTGGAGACATCAAGGTCATTGCCACTTCAGATCCGATTCCTTCAGAAGGCATGATCATTCGTGCTGATATGGATCAAAATCTGCGCAAGATACTGACTGATTTCCTCCTGCAGTACAATAACGAGGACTATTTTACGAAGGTCATTAAGGTGAAGGGCGCGCGCTTTGTCGAAGCTTCCAAGGCTGACTACCAGCCCATCATCGAGCTGAACCAGCTCCTCAATACGTAAGGGGGACGGACAGCATGAATGGGACAGAACAGCCCGTCGTCGTATTTGAGCATGTCTGCAAGCGCTATGGAAACGGCGCGATGGGCTTAAACGACGTCAGCTTTTCCGTATATCCGGGAGAATTTATCGCCGTCATCGGCCCGTCTGGCGCCGGAAAGTCGACACTCCTCCGCTCCGTCAACAAGCTCCACGACGTGACGGAAGGGCGCATACTCATCGGCGGCGAGGATATTTCCCAAGCCCGGGGCAGCAGGCTGCGGACGCTGCGGCGGCAAATCGGCATGATTTTCCAGAACTACAATCTGGTGTACCGCTTGTCGGTGCTGCAGAACGTACTCCATGGCCGGCTGGGCTACATGGGCTCCTTGCAGGGGATAATAGGACAGTATCGGGAAGAAGACAAGGAAAAGGCTGTAGAGCTGCTGAAAGAAATCGACATGGGCGATTTTCTCAATACGCGGGCTGCCGACCTGTCTGGGGGACAGAAGCAGCGCGTAGGTATTGCCCGGGCGTTTATGCAGGAACCGCAGATTCTTCTCTGCGACGAACCCATTGCTTCCCTGGACCCGTCGAGCGCTAAAATTATCATGGATATGATTTATTCCATGGCATCGCGTCGGAACATAGCGTGTCTGGTTAACCTTCATCAGATTGATGTGGCAAAAGCATATGCGACACGCATTATTGGTCTGAGGAAAGGGCAGATTGTTTTCGACGGCCCGCCGTGTGATATGAATGATGCCGTAATTCAGACCATTTACGGCGTAGCGGCTGATGAACTCACTATAAAGGAACGAAACCTATGAAACAGAATGAATCACATGTAAGATATACTATGGCTGGAGTTATTGCGGCAGCGTTTATTGCTGCGACGGCTTATACGGGTTTCAATCCGGCTGAAATTATACCGCAGCTGGGCGAGGGATGGAAATTCTTTACGGAAGACTTTTTGCCGCCGCAGGTATCGTTCAGTGAAGCCGTCATGGAATGCATTGCCGTGACGATTTCCCTAGCCATATCGTCGGCCTTTGTCGCCGCCGTGCTGGCCGTCGTGGCTGCCGTATTCGGCAGCGAAAAGACGTCGCCGTCCCGGTACGTCGCCGGCGTTATCCGCGGCACAGCTACCTTCCTGCGCAACATTCCGACTCTCGTCTGGGCTTTTATCCTCTTTTCCTCCCTGGGTGTCGGCACGAGCGTAGGGTTTATCGCCCTAGTCATTACCAGTTTCGCCTTTATGACCCGAACGTTTATCGAGGTTATTGACGAAATTCCTCAGGACACGTTAGAATGTATGGAAGCCGTAGGCGCCGATTTCTGGCAGCGCATGTTCCAGTGCGTGATTCCCTGCTGCATAGCCGGCTTTATTTCATGGTTTCTCTATTGTCTGGAAGTCAATATCCGCGCCTCGACCATCGTCGGCATGGTAGGAGGCGGCGGCAGCGGCATGGTTCTGCTGTCGTATCTGAAAGCCTTTAAATATCCGCAGGCCGCCGGCATCATCTTGATGATTGCGGCAATTGTCATCATAGTAGATATCATGACGGGATGCTTGCGAAAGAGAGTGATGAATCCATGAATATAGAAGAAGTTACGGCCGTAGATTCGGCCGTAAGGCCCAAGAGAAAGGGCAAGAAACACATAGATGTCGGCGTCTGCGGGGGAGATCATTTCATCGCCCTGTTCCTGGCCGGCACGACGGCAGCCGCCGCGGTGTCTCTGTATATGCTGCATATTGACTGGCTGCAGCTGGCGGAACGTTCCTCCGGCATCGTTGAAATTTTTTGGAAAATGGCTCATATGACGACGGACAGCGTCGACTTTACCCTGCTTTCTTTCGCCGATACCTTTTCCATTATGGTGCTGGCTACGGTGTACAGTATATTCCTCGGCCTTGTTTTCGGGCTATTGGCTGCGGAAAACGTCGTCGGCAGCAGAATCGCTGCCGGGGCGGTCAAGGCCTTCTTTACTTTTTTGCGAGCTGTGCCGACGCCCGTATGGGTTCTGCTGATGCTGGTCTGCTTTGGATTTGGCCCCGTAGCGGGCGTTACGGGTTTGTCGATTCATACCGTGGCCTTTTTTACCCGGGCCTTTTCCCAGGCCTTCGAGGACGTGCCGCAGGATACGATAGACGGCTTGGCGGCCTTAGGCGCGACGCGCTGGCAGATTATCTGCTGCGGCCTGCTGCCCAGCGCCGTCACGCAGCTCGTTGCCTGGATTGCCCTGCGGTTTGAAATCAATTTTGCCGAATGCGCGATCCTGGGGATGGTAGGAGCCGGCGGCATCGGCTTCGCTATTTCTACAAGCATACAAAACTATCAGTATGGACAAGCGGGCCTTGCCGTTTTTCTGGTATTCGCCTTCGCTTTTTGCTTAGAACGCGGCTTTTTGCTGGTCAAGCGGTCCATGCAGTAAAGGAGTGGTAACGTTGAAATTTTATAATCCTGTGCGCATCCTTGCCGGACATGACGGCTTGGAAAAGCTGGCTCTTTATCTAGGGAAAACGAGCCGGGAGAAGAAGATTCTCCTGCTGACCCGCGGCATGGATTTCTCTCAAAGTCCTGCCGGACAGGCTCTGCAGCAGGCTTTGGCAGGACACGACGTCCGGGAAGAAGAGCTGACTCTTTCCAATCCCGACGTGGCCGATATGGCCGCTATGCTGGAACGGGTTGGCGGCGAGTCGTACGGCCTCATCCTTGCCGTCGGCGGCGGCAGCGTCATGGATACGGCGAAGACATTGGCCCTGGCGATTCCTGCCGGCATCCGGGGAACGGAAGGGCTGCGGGCCTTTATCGCAGCAGAGGCGTATGAAACAGTGCAGCCTGTTCCCTGGATCGGCGTGCCGACGACGTCCGGTACGGGCTCAGAAGTGACGCCGTGGGCGACCGTATGGGACCGGGAACGGGAATGCAAGATGTCCTGCAGTTATACCCGTAATTTTGCGGCTCTGGCTGTCGTCGATCCGGTGTTTACGCTTACCTGCCCAGTATCGCTGACTATATCGTCGGCGCTGGATGCCTTGTGCCACAGTACGGAGTCGTTCTGGGCCCGCCGTACGAATGAAGTATCGCAGACCTTCGCCTTATTGTCCATCGGACTCATTCGCCGTCATTTAGAGGACTTGGCGGCTCATCCGAACGACGCGGAGCTGCGCCTGCTCATCGGCAAGGCTAGCTTATATGCCGGACTGGCCTTCAGCAATACGAAGACGACGGTCTGCCATTCCGTATCGTACCCCATGACGGAAAAGTTCGGCGTGCCTCATGGCACGGCGGCGGCTTTGACGCTGGGCGATTTCATGGATTTCAATAAAGCGGCGATTCCCCGCTATGCAGAGCTGCTGGCAGCATACCAATGCGCTTCGGCGGCAGAGGTCAAAGACTGGATATTCCATATGCTGTCTCTCGGCGGCTTCGCCCTTCGCCTGCGGGACTACGGCATCGGCAGCGGCGATATTCCTTACATCGTCGGTCACGCTTTCACTAAAGGACGGGCGGACAACAATCCTGTCGACGTACGGCCCGAAGACGTGCGTGACGTGTTGGAACGCATTTTTTAATGGTAATTGAGATCATATATATGTAAAAAAAGTAGCTAATATGGAGATTAGCTACTTTTTTTATGTGAAAAATATTGATATATGTCTATGCAACAATGGGCCAAATATCACTTAAATGAAAAAAAATAAGTGATTTTTATGATATTTTAGAGAAAATAATTCATTAAAATGAAAAAAATATTGACAAAAACGAAATAATAAAATATACTTTGAGTATAAAATGAATTTCATATATATGAAAAAGGAGGATGAAAAATATGAAACGGCAAAATCCAAGCATTTTTAATGATATTGTAGGCCCTATTATGGTAGGCCCTTCTAGTTCACATACCTGTGCTCCTTCACGTATTGGCTATATGGCTCAGCAGCTGCTCAAAGGGAATTTGAAAAAATGTATTATCGAGTTTGCTAAAGATGGTGCATATACCAAAATGTATAAAGGGCAACGTTCTGATATGGGATATGTGAATGGGCTTTTAGGAAGAAGACCGGAAGATCCGCGATTGAAATATGCTTTTGAAGATGCTAGAAACTTAGGTGTAGAAATTGTTTTCCAAATCGTTGATTTTCCTCCTGTCGTACCAAATATTTCACACCTCATTCTTGAATCTGACATAGGGGAAAAGGTTTTTGTGGCTTCCGATTCTACTGGAGGCGGGACATTTCGTTTATTAGAAATCGATGGATTTAAAACAGATATTGTTGGTGATTGTTATGAGGTATTAGTATTCTTTTCTGGTACAGAGCAAGATGGATATAAATTATTACAGCAAATAGAGTCAGTGTTTAAGGTTAATGAAGGTACGAGTATTGATATCAAAAATGATAAAGGACTTATTAATATTAAAAGAAGAATTGCCCTTACAGGAACAGAATACGAAACAATCGAGTCAATGAAGAACGTGAGTTGTGTTAAAATATTGAAACCTATTTTGGAGGTTACGTCTAATCGACATGCTGCTCTTCCTTTTGAAAGTGCGGAAGAAATGCTGGTGATTTCTCGACAGACAAATAAAGAATTATGGGAGTTAGGCATTGAATATGAAATGGCCCGAAGCGGGTGGGCCTATGAAAAAGTTGTCGATTTCATGAAATTTGTAATTCAGACTATGGAAGCCGGTGTTAAAGAAGCTTTAAAAGGCGACATTGATATGGCAGGAATTATTAGCCCGACTGCTGGCAAAGTTGAACGGTACATCAAAGAAGATAAACGTTCTATTGATATGGGAGTACTAAATACGGCGGTTCCATGGGCGATGGCAACAATGGAATATTCAAGTGCGCAAGGTATCGTTTTATGTGCTCCAACTGGTGGTTCTGCAGGCATTTTTCCTGGGGCTGTATTAGGGGTTTGTAATCATATGGGGCTATCGGCCGATGAAAAAGTCAAAGCAATGTTTGTTACTTCGATCATAGGAATTGTAATGAGTAAAGATTGTAATTATTCTGCTGAATTATATGGGTGCCAAGTTGAACCAGGAGCCGCCTCAGGAATGGCAGCAGCAGCTTTAGTTTATCTGATGGGAGGAACCCCAGAACAATCATGTATGGCTGCTTCGTGTGCAGTACAAAATATTCTTGGAACTATATGTGATCCTGTAGCAGGACTTGTACAAATTCCATGCATTAATCGCAATGCCATGTCTGTAGCAAATGCAGTTGTTTCGGCTAATATGGTTATGGGGGGCTTTAATCCATTAATTCCATTGGATCAAACCGCAGAAACACTATTCCGAGTTGGTAAGCAACTCCCAAGTGAACTGCGTTGTACATGTCATGGAGGACTATGCATAACTCCATGTGGGGAAAAGTTAGCAATAGAACAAGAAGAAAGAGATAATATGCGCTAAGTTAATTGGATAAAATTTATTGAAAAAACTAGGTAATAAAAAATATTTAAATTAATTTGTAGGATGTAAGGAGGTATGAACAATGACGCATACGATAGGACATGAAAAGACTAAAATGAGTCCCTTTCAGAAAAAGATCACTTTTTTTGGAAGCGGTGGCCCGTTCCTGGATGGTTATGTATTAGTCATTATTGGGCTAGCTTTAATGCAATTAGTACCCGCATGGAATTTAACGGATGCTGAAACAGGTCTGCTAGGAGCTGCCACATTAATTGGTGTTTTAATTGGAGGGCCGCTGGGAGGGCTAATAACAGATAAAATGGGAAGAGAAAAGATGTATGTTATTGATATTATAGCAATCATCCTTCTCTCTGTTGCTCAATATTTTGTAGCCGATATTACTCAACTAGCTGTTCTCAGATTTCTTATTGGATTGGCAATAGGTGCAGATTATCCTATTGCCAGTACGTTAGTAACCGAATTTTCAACTAAGGATCATAGGGGATTCATGGTTGGATTATTAAATTGCATATGGTATGTTGGCGCTGTAGTAGCCTCTATCGTTGGATATATTTTGCTTCAAGTTTCAGATGAAGGCTGGCGTTGGATGTTATGCAGTGCGGCTATTCCTGGCATTATTCTTCTTTTAGGGCGTTTGGGAACTCCTGAATCTCCTATATGGTTGGCGAATAAGGGGAAGAAAGAAGAAGCTCGAAAAGTATTGGATAAGGTATTTCCGAATATGGATATTAGTGAGTTTTTAGCTGAGTTAGAAATACCACCGGTAAAGACCGATTATAAAAAACTTTTACATCCAGTATACTTAAAACGAATTATTTATTGTGGAGGCTTCTATGCTGGATACACAATTCCAGTGTTTGCTATCAGCACATTTGGACCTCAAATTTTTGAAGCATTAGGATTGGTTGGCGATTTATGGATTGTTGCTTATGTTTTGAGTAATCTATTCTTTGTCATTGGGTGTATTCCGGCGCTATGGCTTGTAGAAAGTTGGGGGAGACGCCCGCTTAATATTAGAAGTTTTTCAGCGATGACCGTTGGTATGTTAATATTAGGATTTTTCCATGACTATGGAATTACTTTTATTGCAATTGGTTTTATTATGTTTTGCCTTGCTCAAGGTGGGCCAGCAGTTGAATGTTGGATTGTACCAAATGAAGTATTCCCAACAGAGCTGCGATCTTTAGGTACGGGATTGAGTACAGCAGGCAGTCGTGTGGGAGCGGCAATTGGTACATATTTGGTCCCGTCTATGCTTACTGGATTAGGCGTCGGTAATACAATGTTAGTTATGGCTGGTGTATGCCTTGCAGCGGTTATTTTGACAGTAACTTTGGCAGAGGAAACAAAAGGCAAAACCCTTGCAGAAACTTCTGCTATATAAATTATATGTCTAAACTTTTGATAAAATGTAAAATAAATTTTTAGGTGACATTTTGTTTATAAAAAGAATCCTTTTATAAGAATAAGATAATCGCCTAATTTATAATAATGAACAAGAGATTCAGTTACTAGGGTGTTGCGAATTTTTCTGTAATATTTTGATATTATAGAAAAATTAACTGAATCTCTTGTTTTTGTAATTTTGCAAATAATTTTTTATAAATCTGAACTTGATGATGACAACTTAGATTTATTACTGTACAATTTATTGCGTCAAAAGATATAATAAATTATAAAGTTAAGATGTAGTTAGATATATTTGTTAGGGAGGAGATTTTATTTGGATAATAATACAAATTTGAATGAAATTATAGGGAAAAAAATTAGGTATATACGTAAAAAAGAAAAGAAAACATTAAAACAATTATCAAGTGAGACTAGTTTATCATTAGGATATTTAAGTAACTTGGAACGAAGTGTAATTAGCCCTACCATTGACCAATTACAAAAAATTTGTTCGGCATTAAAAATAAACATTACTGAAGTCTTATCAGAAAATCGGGAAATTGAAAGTCCCGTGGTAAGAGTTGATGAGAGAAAAATATTCTATACAGAGAATGACAAGGTAAAGTATGAATTATTATCTCATGAAAATAATGGAATAGAGGGGATATGTATCACTATGCAAGAAGGTGCTGATTATGAAAAAAGTAGTTGGGGGCATAGTTATGATGAGCTAGGCATTGTGATGGAAGGAAAATTAGCAGTTGAATTATTAGATAGTGAATATCTTTTGAATAAAGGAGATACCATATATATAAAGAAAAATACCTTGCATACTTTTAGAAACGCAGGGAAGAATGTATGTGTAAGTTGTTGGTTTTATATAAAAAATTGAGAAGTATGAGAGCGAAAATAATAAAAAGCCTTGTCACAAGCGATAATGTTGTGGCAAGGTTTTTTATTACAGTAATTTTTAATAAATAGTCATATTCTTTTCTTTGTACTGTTCAAAGATCTTAATAGCCTCTTCGCGGCCCATCTGCCGCAAGGCTAGCGTACCTTCGTCGGCGCAGCCCCGCTTGATGAAATCGTAAATGAAGTCGTCGCGGAAGCCAATGGCCGCGGCGTCTTTGGCACTGTTGCCGTAATACACCGTTTTGATATTCGCCCAGATGATGGCCGAAAGGCACATCGGGCAGGGTTCAGCCGATGTGTATAGCTCGCAGCCCGACAGGTCGTACGTGCCGAGGCTGCGGCAGGCATCGCGGATGGCCTGTATTTCGCCGTGACAGGTTGGGTCGTTGTGTTTCAATACTTCGTTATGGCCGCGTCCGACGATGACGCCGTCCTTGACGACGACGGCGCCGAAGGGGCCGCCGTGGCCTGTTTTTAAATTTTTTGCCGATTCGGCAATAGCTTCGTCCATGAAGTTCATCGTATATCATTCCTCCGTGATTCGCAGATTTCTTTTTGCGCCTCGCATATTATACCATAGGCAGGCGGGAAAACGAAATGGTTTGGGCGGCCGGCCTTGTTTGTAGTTAGTGTAAAATAATTGTGGGAAAACTTTACTGCACAAAAGTGAAGAACA
>ERZ791821.14-NODE-14-length-207714-cov-7.156227_pt1 | contig 207714 bp, 201 predicted proteins | sample MGYA00510300_ERZ791821 | MGnify/ENA primary metagenome ERZ791821 (study PRJEB30046, sample SAMN00792034) | human gut metagenome | study: EMG produced TPA metagenomics assembly of the A metagenome-wide association study of gut microbiota in type 2... | reverse complement strand
AAGCCGACAATAAATTTCGAGAGATCATAACCAGGCTTATAACCCTGAATTAATGTTTCATTGTTATAGCGAAGGATTGAGTAAGTAAAATCTTTTCCAGTCCAGATCCAACGATTAATATCCATGATAATGGCGTTAAATAACCAGGCAAAAATAGTTAGACAAATAGCCCAGCCCCAATTGCCACGTAGTTGGTCTTTAGACGCTTGTTTCATTTGTGCACGTGTCATAATTGCTTTCCCTCCAATAATATATTAAATATACATCCATATTATCTTATCACTATGAAGATGAATAAAATTAAAATTTCTCAACTTTTGTTATAATCGAAATACTAACTTAAATCGAAGAAGGGTTGCTCATGAAATATAAACAATTAATTTTTGACGTTGATGATACTTTAATTGACTTTGCTGCTACGGAAGATTCATCCCTGCATGCATTGTTTAAATCGCATAAGCTGCCTCTCTCCTCTGACTTGCAGAAACAATACCATACTTACAATCAAGGACTTTGGCGCAGACTTGAATTGGGTGAAATTACTTATGAAGAATTAAGCGAGATGACATTTCATGATTTTATTAAGGAACATTTCGGTCTAGAAGTAGATGGAAATGAATGGATGAATGAATATCGCTCTTACTTTGGTGAAGCTCATCAGTTGCTACCAGGTGTGGAAGATACGCTGAAGTTTGCCAAAAAACAAGGCTATAAGTTAACAGTCTTAAGTAATGGTGAAAAGTTTATGCAGCGTCATCGCTTGGAATTGGCAGGTATCAAAGACTACTTTGATTTGATTGTAACGTCTGAAGAAGCTCATTATTCTAAGCCAAATCCGCATGCTTTTGATTATTTCTTTAGCCGTACAGAGATTGGGCCAAATGAGACTTTATTCTTTGGGGATGGATTGCAGTCAGATATCTTAGGTGCTGAAAAATATGGCTTTGATAGTATTTGGTATAATCACCGTCACCGTAAGGATAATATTGGACTTCATCCCTTATTTGAAGTTGAAACATATCCAGAATTTGTTAAATTAATGCAAAATGACTTTAAGAAAGTATATTAAAAGGAGTGCTTAGGCACTCCTTTTGTATTACCCTATTCTTTTTCAAAACCAACCATTAAGCCACCTTCTTCAGCATAGAAGCTGCAAAGTGCGCCGCATTCGCCAATGGTAACTTTAGCATCTGGGAAGTTATCTAAGATAATTTCTTTCATGCTTAAAGCAGAGCCTTCATTTTGTACATGGTCGATTTGAACGCGGCCTCCGCGATAGCCAGCTTTAACCATATCATCTAATAATTTTCTTCTAGCTTTCTTAGCGCCGCGAGCTTTCCCTAAAAGTTCAAACTCACCTTTGTTGTTTGCTGTTCCAATAACAAATAGCTTCAGTAAACCAGCAATCTTTGCGACAGCTGGTGGAATTCGGCCATTGTTACCTAAGTTAGTTAAATCTTGTAAGGCAAACATTAAATCAAGGTGGTGTTGGTATTCTTCCGTTGCTTTAACAATCTCTTCAAAAGATTTTCCAGCACTTGCCAAACTAGCAATCTTTTCCGCAAGTAGTCTTAATTGTGGACCAGCTGAGCGAGAATCAAAGACTAAAATTTTAGCTTTTGGATTCTTTTCATGATAAATCTTAGCAGCTTGGGTAGCTGAATTATAACTACCAGAGAGTGCGCTAGTTAAAGTAATGACAAAGATTTCGTCGCTGCCTTCAAAGGCCTTAAGCCAGTCATTTACATTTGGACAGGCAGAAGTTGATTTGTTTTTAGTATGCTTTAAGGTGTAGAGAAATTTATCTAAATCAATATCAGGCGTATCGAGCCAAAGCTTGCCATCAACGTGAAGTGATAAAGGAACAGTAATATGATCAATTCCATCGATTTGATCAGCTATGATATTCGCAGTTGAATCTGTAATAATTTTTATCGGCATATAGATTACCTCGAATTAAATATATTAAGCTGTTTTCTTTCAGTCTAAAATACTATAGATAGTAAAGTCAAAGAAAATGCTATAGGTACAAAAAAGAGCAGCCATAAGGCCGCTCTTGGTTAATGTGAAAATACTAGTCCTAATAAGCCGCCTAAAGCAACTAAAGCCAGAAGGGGCAATACTAGATAAGAAACGAAGGCAAATAGCAGTCCGATCACGATTAAGAAACCGACGATCTTCAAAATGCCAATTCCTAGTTTCCAGAACAGCCAAATAATTAATAAGGCTAATAAAAGTGAAAACATATTTCGAACCTTCTTATAAAAATCAATTATATTTTGATATTAATCATATTACGAATTAAGGAGAAAGTGTAGATAAGTTTTTATTAAGAATGTTTAGGATAATTTTCGTTAACGAAAGTTGTGTTCAAATACGATAAACCAAGAACATTTTCACCTCTTTATCTAAAAATGATGATAGAGGTGAAGAAAATGAAATACTTATTTAGATATTTAAAAAAAGAACCAGTAAAGGTGGGGATTGTAATCATCCTAACAATTATTACTTCTGCTTTACGAGTTACTCATGCTTTAATCAATGTAAATATTCTAAATGCTTTGATCAAATTACAGCTACATAACTTTTTTAACTGGGTAATGATTGATATTGGAGTATTTGCAATTCTATCTATTTTTCTGATTTTGCTTCAAATTCAAACGGCTAAAACAATTGAATTTTTATGCTTGGATTTAAGAAAGGATATTGTTCGCCAAATTGCTAATAAGCCAATTATGAAATACCAGGAAAAAGATACAGGAGTATATGCTTCCTGGTTAACTAATGATATGAATACAATCGAAAATAATGGCTTTTATAATATTTTACAATCCATCCAAGTTATTACGGACCCATTATTTTCAATTATTGCCTTACTACAATTTTCTTGGACATTTATACCTTTAATTTTACTAGTCTCATTTTTAACAGTTTTTTTACCACAAATTGTTCATGATAGATTAGCTAGTGCGAGTTTATCAACTACTCAAGCTAATGAAAATTTACTTAGTACTATTAATGACGGTTTGAGAGGTTTTGCAACATATTCTATTTTTGGTGTTGAGAGACAACTTGAAAATAGGATTACTAGTGCCACTACGACTTTAATTGGTAAAAAGGTACGACAAGCAAAATACCAGGCAGTAGCTAATAATATTGCCGGTTTTTCAAATATTTTAGGACAAACTGGTATTGAAGCGTGGACTGGTTTTCTAGCTCTGCAGAAAAGTATCTCGATTGGTGTAATCGGATCTTCAGGAAACTTGTCCTACAACGTTTTTAATTCATTAGCTGCGATTGCACCAATGTGGACAGAAATGACTGCATTGACACCAATTTTTGAAAAATATCACCTTGATGATAAAAGTAAGCCAAAACAAATTGGTAGAACACTTGAAAATAATAATTTTCAAACTTTAGATGTTGAGAATCTACAAATTTCTTTTGGAGATAAGCCGGTTTTTAAACAACCATTAAATTTACATATAAGTAAAAATCAAAAGATTGCTATTGATGGCGATTCTGGTAGTGGCAAAAGTACATTTTTAAAAATAATTTCAGGTCAAATAAAAAATTATCAGGGGTCAGTTAAAATTAATAATCAAGATGAAAAAACTCTCAGTTATGATGCGATTAGAGAAGTATTGATCTATGTAGATCAGATTCCATACTTATTTAACGGGACGATTCGTTATAACTTAGAGTTAGGCGAACATTTTAGCGATCAAGAAATATTCGATGCCTTAAGAAAAGCTGATTTGCTTGATTATGTTAAGGAGTTACCCGCAGGATTAAATACAAAAGTTGACGAAAATGGTACAAAAATGTCTGGAGGACAGAAGCAGAGATTAGCTTTAGCTCGTGGCCTACTAAGAAATAGAAAGCTATTTTTATTAGATGAAAGTACAAGCAGTTTAGATAAGAAAAGTGCTTTGAATGTTGAAAATATCTTTTTGAGTCAACCAGATATTACAGTTATTTTTATTAGCCACCAGCTACATGATGAAAACAAACAGAAATTTGATAGGATCGTTAAGATATAAAAGAGACAGATAGATGAATGTACTATACTTTCGGTAACATACTTACAAAGTCACTATATCCTGCAAGTTTTAAAATTTTGGTTATTTGCTGACAAGTAGCAGCGTCATTTTGAAAAACAGACTCATAATATTTTCCAAGTAACTTTATAAACAGGAGAGACCCTTTGCTATTAATGGTCGAAATATAAGTTAATACTTCTTGGATTAACTTTGTGGAGTTTTTCTCGTAGCAATTATCTAGGTAATTAATACAGATTGCGCCAATGCATTCTTGCAAAGAACTTTGCAGAATATTTGGATTAGAATACTTCGCTAAGATAGTACTTACTAAAAAATTCAACTCATCTATATCGTAGATACGCATTGTTTCTCTAAAAATTTGAAGAGAATGAATATTCCAATTGTTGTTGACGAGAATGTATTGTTTCAGTTTATTTTTTAACTCAATTGGAATTTCTTTAGTTTTAGGAAGATAGACCTCTAAATTAAGTTGCAACTGCAATTTATAATATTCAGTTTGGCGATTATTAGGAAGTAAATCTATCTCTTGTTTTATTTTTAATAATTTATCTTTGCTTTTTTGCTCAAAAGCTACAGAAATTCTATTCATAATATCTTCTGAGATATTTTCTTTATCATTTAGATTTTCAAAAAAATAGGTAGCGTTTATCTGATGTTTATTAAGAATTTGAAGGAGATCGTTAGTCCCAATATCGTGAATATTTCTTTCAACTTTTGAATAAAAAGAGGTTGAGACTACATTTGCAGCCATTTCTGTTTGAGTTAATCCTAGTTGTTTTCTAAGATTTAGCAATGCTTCACCAATTGTCATTCTGTATACCTCAAATTTAATTTTTTAATAATAATTTTATTTAGCCTTTATTCTATCATGCTATAGGTTGATAATAATTTCAATTGCATTAATAAGCTATAATAAAGAGAAATTACCACAAATTTACTACGATTACATTTAGAAAACTAGAAAAATGAAAAAACTAACAACAGGAATTTTAGCCCATGTAGATGCTGGAAAAACTACCTTGTCAGAAGGCATGCTCTACAAAAGTGGCACATTGAGAAAATTAGGTGCAGTTGATAAAGGAACTGCATATTTAGATAGTGATGATTTAGAAAAGAAGCGCGGAATTACGATTTTTTCCCATATTGCGCGTATTCAAACCGGTAATAGTGAATTACAAATTTTAGATACGCCGGGCCATATTGATTTCGCTCAAGAAATGGAAGAGACGTTAAGTGTTTTAGATTATGCCATCTTAGTTGTATCAGCGAGTGAAGGTGTAACTGGATATACGCGCACTCTTTGGAGCTTATTAAAAAAGCATCAAATTCCAGTTTTTATCTTTGTCAATAAAATGGATACCTTGAAAGCTGATAGGGAGAATATCCTCAATCAACTTAATGAGCTGGATGACAATTTTATTGAGTTTGACAATCAAGATGAAGATTTTTATGAAAAAGTAGCTACTGCAGATGAAACAACCTTAGATCAATATCTAGAACTTGGAAAAATAGAAGATAGTGCAGTCAAAAAATTAATCAATCAAAGAAAAATTTTTCCAGTATATTTTGGTGCAGCTTTAAAATTAATTGGAATAGACGAATTTCTAGCGGGCTTAGATAAGTGGACTGATGGAAAAAAGTATACAAATGACTTTGGAGCTAGAATTTTCAAGGTTTCTTATGATGAAAAAGGCGAACGCTTAACTTGGTTAAAAGTTACCGGTGGTAGTTTAAAAGCCAAGACCGAGATATTTCCTGACGAAAAGGTGAATGAAATTCGTCGCTATAACGGCACTAAGTATCAAGTCATTCCGCAGGCAGAAGCTAGCGAAATTATTGCTGTCAGCGGCTTGAAAAGTACTTATCCCGGACAAGGATTAGGCTTTGAAAATGATCAGACTAATTTTACTGTTCAGCCGGTTTTAACTTATGCAGTAAAAGTTGACTCAGCTAACACAAATGCTTGTTTGCAGGCATTAAAACAGCTTGAAGATGAGAACCCTCAACTACATGTTAAGTGGAACAAGCAGACAGAAGAGATAAGTATTGATGTTTTGGGAAAGATTCAATTAGAGATTCTTCAGCAACTATTACGCGATCGCTTTAATTTAGAAGTTGAATTTACTCAGGGCAAGATCCTTTACCAAGAAAGTATTAAAGCTTCAGTGGAAGGGGTAGGTCACTTTGAACCTTTAAGGCACTATGCAGAAGTTCACCTGTTACTCACTCCTGGTAAAAACGGAAGCGGCTTAGTTTTCAAAAATAATTGTAGTTTAGAAGTTTTGCCTAAAAAATGGCAAGATCAAGTGATGGAGAGTTTATCTAATAAAAAACACTTAGGTGTCTTAACTGGGGCGCCTATTACCGATCTTGAAATTACTCTGGTTGGAGGCCGGGGAAGCAATGTTCATACAGTTGGCGGAGATTTTCGTGAGGCAACTTATCGTGCAGTGCGGCAAGGATTAATGGAGCTAAAAGCTAGAAAACAAGTTTATTTACTTGAACCTTGGTACCAATTCACTCTAAGAATTAATCAGGATCAAGTTGGTCGGGCGATTAATGATATTGAGAGAATGGGTGGAAAATTTGAACTCGGAGAAAGTAGTGGGAACGTCACTACGATTACCGGTCAAGCACCGGTAGCTCAGATGCAGGATTATGCCACTGAAGTTAGAAACTACACGCATGGTAGTGGACAGCTAGAATGTTTATTCTTGGGTTATCGAGAATGTAAAGATAGTGCTGCTATTATTGAAGAAATGTCTTATGATCCATTATCTGACATTAACAATACTCCTAACTCAGTTTTCTGCTCCCATGGCGCAGGTCATACAGTTGTTTGGAATGAGGTACCAAGTCATGCCCAGTATCCATATTTAGGATAAATTGCTGCACTATTTTGGTAGATTAAGCTAAATAATTTTATAGTAAAACGCTTTCATTATTTATGAAAAGGTGCTATATTAAAAGTGTGAAATAGCTCTAGTAGAAGTCACGATTAGGATTGTTAATATTTATATTTTTTATTAAGTCGACGATACTCTAGCTATTGCAATTCATAAATATATTTTATAAGAAAAGGAAGTTCTGATTAATGAACTTCCTTTTTTGGTGTTAATAAAAATGTAAGTAAAGTAACTATTTGAATCCCATTTGCTTGCGTAGGACCGTGTAGATTGGTTCTCCACCTAAGAGAGCTAGAATTAGATAGGCAATAAAGACACTCATAATCATTGGCAGAACTTGTTCTACGGTTCCGATCATTTCTGTCAACAAAATAATTGCGGTAAATGGGGCTCGCAAAATTGCCCCCAGGTAGGCTGCCATAGAGACAATAATGATATTAGTATAGTTGTCAGTAGGAATGAGGCCTAAGTGGATAAAGACAGTCGCAAAAATCGTCCCCATTAAAGCCCCTAAAACTAAAATAGGCATAAAAGTACCGCCAGGGATAGAACTACAATAAGAAATCATAGAAAAAATTAGTCTTAGTAGAAAGAAGACAACTGGGATTAAAATCCATGAAAGCTGCCCTAGTTTTTCTTCTTGGATAATTAATGGATTGTGAAAGAGTGAATCGATTAAGTAATGTGATCCGCCCAAAACATGAGGAAAAGCAAGACCAATTGGAATAACTAATAAAAGGGGAACAATACTGTGGTATTGCATCGGAATAATTTTTAGCTTGTTGAAAAGCCATTTAGTATTTAAAAGAGATCGTTGATATCCATATGCCATTAGACCTGCTACAATTCCGACTGTAATTAAGGACCAATAGGAGTGAACGGGTAATTTTTTAGCAATTGGAAGATAAAGACAGGGCCGCGTTCCAAAAAATATAATGGTAACTAAGTCAGCTGAAGCAGCGGCTCCTAAGGCACTAATACATTCTTTAGGTTTAAAAGAATGGGTAATGACTTCAACAAGAAAAAATACACCTGCAAGTGGGGCTGAGACCGCTGCACTAAGGCCAGCCGCAATTCCAGCGCATTGAAGTAAGCGTCTATCTTCTTCACTACATTCAAAAATGTTTTCTGCAAAACCTTGACCTACTAAAGCCCCCATTTGGATGCACGGTCCTTCTCGCCCAAGAAAAAGTCCCATTGAGCTTACTAAGAGGCCGCCTACGAATTTTCGCCATAAGACGGGGAACCACTCAACTTCGTGTTCTCCCATTAAGGTTGCTTCGACTTGAGGAATACCTGAACCAGATAAGTCTAGTAAATATGGTTTAATAATTTTGCTCACAAGGATACAGATAAAGAATGTAAAGATGATATATAGGCTTATCCATTGGGGATGGGCTGCGAGATAGGGATAGAGAAAGTATAAAAAATGAATGCTTTTATCGATAACAAAACGGAAAATACTGACAATCATCCCTATAATTAATCCGATAATGATGCTTTGAACTAAAAGCTGGGGCACTCGGGTAGTGAAGGGACGTCTAAGAAAATCTTTAGCAGGCTTCATAATTGTGACTTCTTTCATATATAAGTTGTTAGGTTTATTGTATGCCGAAAGAAGAAAAAAAAACAAATAATAGATGGCAAAAGAGCCCTACTAGACCAATGATTTTGATCTAATAAGGCTCTTTTGCACTGAATCACCTGTATTCCTGAATGACCAGTCTAAGTGTACGTGTAGGTCAAAAAAGAGGTACGTTGATGTGTTAAAGAGTGAGATCTGAAACTACTCAATACGTAATTTCTATTTAAATATAATTTTTAGCTAAATCTTCCTTGTTTTTTTGTCCTAACCAAAAATTCCCAGTAAAATTTACTTTTCTTACCAAATATGAACCCTCTTCTCGGGATCAAGCCACATTCCGTCGGTTGGCTGGATATTAAAAGTTTGATAGAAATCATCAATGCACTGAGCAGGTACATTTGATCTGAGTTCACTTGGGGCATATGAGAATCATAGGCAATGATTGATTTTCTAAATTGGGGCATCATCTTACCACGCCAAATTTTAGCCCATGCTTGAAATAACTCTTGTAGATTACCATTTTCCTTTTTTGCGGTTTCTACAGCAACAGTTAATCCACCTAAGTCGGCTACATTCTCTCCAACGGTTAACTTACCATTAGTCTTAAGGCCACCACAAATAATACCATCAAATAATTCTATTTCAGCTTGTGAAAGTTCAGTAAATTTGTTGTAATCTTCTTTACTCCACCAGTTACGGATATTACCAAATTCGTCAAATTTAGACCCGTTGGGATCAAAAGCATGGGTAATTTCATGAGCAATGACTGCACCAATACCATCTAGATTTTCACTCAAGGTATTATCTGAACTATAAAAAGGCTTTTGCAGAATTGCAGCAGGGAAAGTAATATCATTTTTTATTGGATCATAGAAAGCATTGATTAAATTTGCTGGAGCATCTGGTCCCCAAAGAGTCCGGTCAACTGGTTTATATACTCATTAAAACTATACTGTACCCATATCTTATTAGCAGCAGATATATTTTCATATAATGATTTATTTGCTGAAACTTGAATGTCATTATATACGTCACTAATTTTATCGGGATAGCCAATTTTTAGGGTTATATGATCGAGTTTTTTAAGTGCTTCATTTTTAGTAGATTCACTAAGCCAGCTGTTATCTTGCAATCTTTGCTTATAAGTTTCAAGCATTTTATTAATCATTTGCTCAACATTAGCTTTTGCGGTTGAGCCAAAATATGATTGGGCGTAATAAATACCAATGACTTCCGCTAATTGTTGATTTAGTTGGAGAAGATGAATTTGCACAAGCAGAAGGCTTTACCAATGGTATTAGTCAAGTGATTACTACTGTAGCTCAGTTTGTTGGATCAGGTCTCTTGCTTTTCTTGTCTTACTCAAACTTAGCTTTCGTTAATGCATTTACCTTCTTAGCAGCTGGCCTGTTATATGCTAGTGTAGGAGTTCGTCATAAGAAAGATAATCAGCCTATTGAACCACAAGAAGTAAATGAGCAAAAATTCTTTGCGACAATGAAGACCTCATATACTCAAATCAAGAAGGCTTCAGGCTTGTTATCAGTAGTTTTAGTAATTGCACTTCTTAACGGTGCATTAACTTCTATGGGTTCCTTATTACCAATTATTATGGCGGGTAATCGTTCAACAATGATTATTTCCACTTACAGCTTTACTCTTGCAGTAATTGGTTTGGTAGTAAGTATTGGTGCAATCTTAGGTAGTACTTTTGGACCACAATTATTTAAAAAGCAATCTGTTTTCTTTATGGTTATTGTTGCTATTGTTTTAAGTGTAGCCACTACAGTAGCTGCAGTGTTTGCTAATATTTTTGCAATTATGCCATTTTACTTCTTATTAGCTTTAGTAGTAAGTACTGCTTCACTTAAAATGCAACAATGGTTAGTTACGACAATTGATCGTAAGATTTTAGCTTCAAGTGTAGGCTTGCTTAATACAATTATCATGGCAACTTCACCAGTAATGACTACAGTATTAACTACTATTTCAGGCTTAGGCGATGTTAGATATGCATTATTTGCACTCTTAGCAGTAGAAATTATTATTTTGTTTGTCGCAGTTAAATTGAGTGTTAAAACTAAAATAAACACAGAAGAAGTTAAATCCACTGTTGTAGTAAATAAATAGCTTATAAAATTAATGTTCAACTAATGACGCAGCACTTGTGAATCAATTCTCTCAAGATCTTAGGGATATTTGTAAAAAATCCTATTAAATCTTATTTTGTACTTTGATTTAATAGAATTCTTTATAAGCTAAATTAACGTATTTGTATACTATACATAACAAGTTATCAAGGAAGTCTTAAGCTTATTGCTCTGTAGGCAGTAAAATATCTTTATTCATCAGGACTTGATATGATTAAGTTAATCAATCGTAAGTCATACAAAGATTAAAAATAGCTAGCTAAATCAATCTTTTATGTATTTTTAGGAAAGGAAGCCTAATTATGATGGAAGATAAACATGGAATTAAAGACAAGGTAGCAGGTAAGCTTAAAGAAGTAGAAGGAAAAATCACTGGTGATAAAGCTCGTGAGGTCGAAGGAAAAGCTCAACAAGCTAAAGGAAAGGTGAAATCTAAGGCTACTGAAGTAAAAGAAGACTTAGAATAATCTACTCATTGTATATTTTAGAAATAGGAGGCGATCCCCATGCTTCACTGGATTTGGGTTTTGATTGTCGGAGGTGTAATCGGGTTGATTGCAGGAGCCATTACTCATAAAGGCGGCTCAATGAACTGGATTGCAAATATTATTGCTGGGCTAGTAGGCTCATCTTTAGGCGAAGCTTTGCTGGGTGCCTGGGGTCCGCAAGTAGCGGGAATGGCAATTGTTCCATCATTACTAGGAGCTATTATTTTAGTTATCTTAGTATCATGGATTATGACAATGCTATTTGGGTCAAAAGCTCATTCATAAATCATATTTAACACAATTTAAAAATTCTCTCTCAAAAGAGCAGTCTTAGTCGACTGCTTTTTTCTATGGGCGGCCTTTTAAATTTTCATAGTATAATGGATATGATATAAAAATCTAGGTAAGAAAAGAGATAACAATGCGTTTAATTTCATGGAATATTGACTCCCTTAATGCTGCTTTAACCAGTGATTCACCGCGTGCCCAACTTACGCGTAGCGTTTTAAATACAATAAAAGAAAAAGATGCCGATATTATTGCTATTCAAGAAACAAAATTACGTTCTACTGGTCCAACGAAGAAGCACCAAGAAGTTCTTGCAGAGATATTCCCTAACTATGACTATGTCTGGCGTTCTTCTGAAGAGCCGGCAAGAAAAGGCTATGCCGGGACGATGTTTTTATATAAAAACACTTTAACGCCTGAGGTAACCAAGCCAGCTATTGGCGCACCGGATACAATGGATTATGAGGGACGAATTTTAACCTTAGAATTCGATAATTATTATGTTACTCAAGTATATACTCCTAATTCTGGTAATGAATTGAAGCGATTAGAAGATCGCCAAATTTGGGATGAAAAGTATACAGAATATTTACAAAAATTAGATAAAAGTAAACCAGTAATTGCGAGTGGTGACTATAATGTTGCCCATACTCCAATTGATTTGAAACACCCCGAAAATAACCACCATAACGCTGGCTTTACTGATGAAGAGCGGCAAGGCTTTGATAAATTATTGAAGCTTGGCTTTACTGATACTTTTAGAAAGGTCCACGGTAATGTAGAAGGTGTTTACTCATGGTGGGCTCAAAGGGTACGAACTAGTAAAGAAAATAACTCGGGCTGGAGAATTGACTATTACATTGTTTCTGATAGAATTGCTGATCAGGTAACTAAATCAGAAATGATCGATACCGGAGAGCGTAAAGATCATTGTCCAATTATGCTAGAAATTAATTTATGATTATCCACTTGTGGATAAGTGAAGAAGATCGTTTAGGTCTTCTTTTTTAATTTAGATGGGAAGTGAAGGCTGTGGATAACGTTTTAAAAGAAGCAATTTTGAATGGGTTATACGATAAGGATAAAAATAATGGCAATGAATTCTTGAGTCCCCAGTTAGTAAGTAATGATAAGGAGAACAAGATCTGGTTTACTTTGCGGCAAGAATTATTATCAGCTACTTCTTTTACTTGGGCAGTTGCATTTATTTCTGAAAATATGCTTGTTCCATTTAAATTAGTGATGTCAGAACTAGCTAAAAAAGGAATTAGCGGTACGTTAATTACAGGTACTTATCTTGGCTTTAATAGTCCGAAAGTTTTCAAGGAATTAATGAAAATACCGAACCTGAAAGTTCGGCTAAGTGAAGAAGCTGGTTTTCACGCTAAGGGATATATTTTTAATCATGAAGATTATCAAACTATTTTAATTGGGAGTGCAAATTTTACTAGATCAGCTTTATTGAAAAATTGCGAGTGGGGATTAAAAGTAACATCTCATGAAAATGGCCACTTATTTCAAGAAGTTAACAATCAAATTCAGATTGCGATGACTACTAGCCTTCCACTTACCAATTCCTGGATTAGAGAATATGAGAAAAATTGGCAGCCTGTCAAAAAGACAGCTATGCATTTGGCAACTGATCGAAAAGAAGATATTTTGCCTAATAAAATGCAAAAAGCTGCTCTAAATAATTTAACTGCTCTAGTAAATGAGGATGCAAAAAGAGCCCTGGTTGTTTCTGCCACTGGGACGGGAAAAACCTATTTGGGAGCATTTGCAGTTCGAGAATATCACCCTAAAAAGTTTCTTTATCTAGTACATAGAGAACAAATTGCTAAAAAATCTTTAGAGAGTTTTTATAAGATAATTGGCGGAAGTCGTGAGGACTATGGTTTATTAACTGGAAATAAGCATGATTTTAATAAAAAGTGTCTTTTTGGAACCATTCAAACTTTAAGTCAGGACAAAGTTTTAGGGAAATTGGATCCAAAAGAATTCGATTATATTTTAATTGATGAAGCCCATCGAGTGGCCGCTCCAACTTATCAAAAAATTTTAGAACACTTTACGCCTAAATTTTTACTAGGAATGACTGCTACACCTGAAAGAATGGATAAGCAAAACATCTATGAAGTATTTGATTATCACTTAGCTTATGAAATTAGGCTAAAGGATGCCTTGAATGAGCAGATGTTAACACCGTTTCACTATGTGGGAGTAGAAGATTATACGGTAGGCGATGAGGTAATTACTGAAACTAGTAAATTAAAAAACTTAGTTGCTGAAAAGCGAGTTGATTATGTCCTTAAACAGCTTGATTACTATGGCTATTGCGGTAAAAAAGCTAAAGGTTTAGTATTTTGCAGTCGGCAAGAAGAAGCACGAAAGTTAGCAGAATTATTTACGCAAGCTGGACACCTTGCACAGGCTCTGACTAATGAGGACAGTCAGAATAAACGAGTAGAAGTAACTAAGAAGTTAGAAAATGGTGAATTAGAATATATATTTACCGTAGATCTATTTAATGAAGGAATCGATATTCCATCCCTAAATCAGATTGTGATGCTCCGAAATACCCAATCGAGTATTATTTTTATTCAACAACTAGGGCGTGGGCTGCGTAAATTTCCGGGAAAAGACTATGTAACTGTAATTGATTTCCTGGGTAATTATAAGAGTAACTATCTAATTCCAATTGCCTTAAATGGTGATAAGAGTCGTGACAAAGATCAAGTTATTAGGGAAAGTAAAGTACCGCAAGTTATCGATGTTTCAACAATTAACTTTACTGAGGTAGCTTCACAAAGGATTTTAGATTCACTTGAAAAAATAAAACTAGATAGCATGCGGGAGCTGAAAAAGTCCTATGAAGATTTAAAGGCAAAACTGGGGCGCGCCCCTCTTTTATATGACTTTTATCAATATGGAACAACCGCTCCAACTGTTTTTGCTAAAAATCACCTTTTAGCCCACTATGGCGATTTTTTAAAGAAAATGGGAGAAAAAGTCGAGCTAACAGATTATCAAAGTTCTGTTTTATCTTTTGTAACGAAGGAGTTGTTATTTGGCAAAAGACCCCATGAATTATTGCTCTTAGAAAGCTGTTTAGTTAAGGAAAAGGTAAGTGAAGCAACCTATCTGCAATTACTCGAAGGAAAAAATTGCTATGTAAATGATGCTGTACTAGATTCAATTGAGAAAGTTTTATCCTTAGAATTTTTTGACGTGAAACAAGGAAAAACAACGAAAAAAGAGCAGTATGGAAATATTCCATTAATTGAAAAGACAGGAAAGCACTATTTATTTTCAAGTCAACTTTCACAGAGCTTACGGGCTAATCAGCAATTTAAAAACCTATTTAACGATGTTATAAAAACAGGCTTGGCGCTTTCAAAAGAATATGATTCTGATCAACAATTTACTTTGTATAAGCAATATGATCGTAAGGACGTTTGTCGCCTCTTAAACTGGTCTAAGGACGTTTCAGCACCAATGTATGGTTATCGGGTTGGTGAAAAAGAAACGCCAATTTTTATCACTTACCAAAAAGATTCAAAGAAGAAGAGAAATGCCCGCTATCATAATACTTTAGAAAATGGACATAGTCTGCGCTGGTATACCCGTACGCCGCGTCACATTGATTCAGATGAGGTAAAACGGCTGCTTAATACAAAAGATATGAAATTACACCTATTTGTTAAGCAAAGCGATGCAGCAGGAAAGGAATTTTATTACTTAGGTACTGCCGATATCCAAAGAAATTCTGTTAAAGAAGAAAAAATAGGTTTAAAGCAAAAGAGTACAGTTGGAATGAATCTGATTCTCAAGCATCCGTTAAATCAAGCCATCTATGATTTGCTTTTTAGTTAAGAATTAAGCATAGTTTAGAATAAATTATAGAAATTCATAATAATTATTTGGTAAATTTTAAGTTGCGAAAATGGAGGATGAGATAAGAGTGAAAATTAAACTAGTCTCCTTAATTGCTCTAGTAGCGTTAGTTTTGACTGGATGCAGTTTTCAAAACAAACCTAATAGAGCTGATGCAGCACATAAATACTATGTTGAAAAAAGTGAAACGCCGAAAAACAATCTTAATGTAATTCCAACATTATTTTTCCATGGTGGACTAAGTAATTATCGTGGAGAAGAGAATATGGTAAAAGCTGTTCAAGAAGCTGGAGTGACTAATTCTGTCATTAGAGCCGATGTAGATGCCAATGGAAAGGTTAAACTGATTGGTACTATTCCAAATAACGCTGTTAATCCAATTGTAGAGGTAAACTATCGAAATAACGTTCAACTTGATTTTAAAGAAAATGGACGTTACGCCAGAAATGTAGTCCAGACTTTACAAAATGAGTATGGAATTAAAAAGGTAAATATGGTGGGACATTCCCTGGGAAATACTTCAATTCTGTATTATCTCCTGCAAGCTGCTCACAATCCAAATTTACCAAGATTAAATAAGCAAGTCTCAATTGGTGGACATTTTGATGGGCTTAATTTTAAGCAGCTGCCAATTGCTATTAGACAGCCTGCTAATCTTCGAGTTAATAATGAAGGAAAGCCAAATAAAATGAATGCCACCTACCGTGAAATGGCAAAATTACGAACTCTTTATCCAACCAAAGAAATAGACGTCTTGAACATTATTGGTAATATTGGTGGAAATTCCGATGGGATTGTAAAAAATGCTTCATCTCTTTCATTAGAATATTTAGTTGCTCCTATGGCTAAAAGCTATCGCGTAGTCACAATAACTGGCAAGAATGCGGAACATGGGCAATTAACTTATAATAAACAGGTAGAGAAACAAATTATTAATTTTTTATGGCTACAATAGCAAAATAAAAGAAGATGTTTGAAACATCTTCTTTTTTTAAATCTTATTATCATGATGATTTTTTTTATCAAAATTGTGAAGCCAGATACCCCAGGCAGCTTGAAATTCGATAATTAACACGCTAGCAGAGATGAGCACTAAGAGAATCAATGCATAACTAGCGGTTTCACCTAATTCAGAGGTATCAAAACCATATGTAAAGAGTTTACCGCCGCCATACATAATCAAAATTATCCAATAAATATTTGCTAGCCACCATAATTTTCCCATTTAGATACCGCTTTCATTTCCTATATATAGCTATTATAGCATTCTTATAGTTAATTAAAAGTTTGCTGCCGGGCTCTTAGGAGAAAGATAAGTGTATAATAAGTAGAAAATAGAGAGGCAAGTGAACTAAATGGAACAAGCGTGGGATAAATTTAAAGAAAATACAACTGTACATCGTCTTGTGGCCCTCTGTTTAATTATTCTCGTTTTATATGCAGCTCGCTCGATGATGAACACTATATTGCTGACGTTTATTTTTACATATTTAATTGTGCATTTAATTCGATTTACTCAAAAGAAAATACCTAGCTTACCCGCGCAGGTAATTGTAGTTCTTGCTTATCTCTTAGTAATTGCACTTATTTACTTTGCGATTACGATCTATGTGCCGATTTTAATTAAGCAAATTATAAAAATGAGTCATTCTCTGATCAAATTCTATCAATCAGATGATATGAACTGGGTATCACGTTACTTAAGTCATTACATTAGCAATAGTGAAATTACAACACAGGCAAAACATGGTGTAACTATTTTAGTTCATGCTTTAACTAATTTTGGAACATTAACTATAGCGTTCTTTATGTCGCTGATCATGAGCTTTTTCTATACGATTGAGCTTAATTCCATGACTGAATTCTCTCATACTTTTTTGCAGAGCCGTCACTTATCATGGTTATTTGAAGATGTAGCATATTTTGGCAATAAGTTTGTTAATACTTTTGGTGTTGTCTTAGAAGCACAATTTTTTATTGCTTTATGTAATACCGCGATGACAATGATCTGCTTAATTATTATGAAAATGCCGCAAATTATAGCTTTAGGATTGATGGTATTTATTCTTAGCTTAATTCCGGTTGCTGGAGTTATTATTTCCTTAATTCCCCTAAGTTTAGTTGCTTATTCAGTTGGGGGACTGAGGTATGTAATCTATATCTTTATTGTGATTATGATTATTCATGCCATTGAAGCCTATATTTTGAATCCAAAGTTTATGGCAAGCAAAACAGAATTACCAATCTTTTATACCTTCGTTGTTTTACTAGTCGGAGAACACTTTTTGGGAACCTGGGGTCTAATTGTTGGTGTGCCGATCTTTACATTTTTACTAGATATCCTCGGGGTAAAATCAGTTAAAAAGAAAAAGCCACAAATTTTGAAAATTGAAGATAAAAAATAAAGCAGCTGTAAAAGCTGCTTTTTGTGTATTGTAAATATGATTGTAGGATATATGAGATTATGAATGGAGTTTGGTTATTCACAATACACTATTAATTACGCAAATAATTGTCTTTTTTGTTTTTTATAAAAATCTCGAGTACTTATGATAGCGGTCTCATACAACTTTTTGATAAACTGAAAATAAAAGAAAGATATGAGGCAACGTTATGAAAAAATATGATTATATAATTTTAGGAACTGGGCCTGCAGCTTATAAATTAGTTAAGCTCTTAGATACACAACATAAGTCTATTTTAACCGTCGAAAGTGGTTTGTTTGGTGGGACTTGCCCGAATGTTGGCTGTGAACCAAAAATATATTTAGATGGAGCAGCTCAAACCATTTTATCTAATTGGCAATTTGAAAAAGATAGAATAATTTCTCAAGGCGGAAAATTAAATTGGGCTCAACTAATGAAAGACAAAAAGGCGCGATTTGCAAGCTGGCCAAATGAAACAAGAAAAAATATTAGCAAAATCAGTGATGTAATTAGCGGAAGTGCGCATTTTGTTGATCGACAAACAATTGAAGTAAATAGACAATATTTCCAGGGAAATAGAATTATAATTGCTACCGGAAGAAGGCCCCATGAGCTCTCAATTCCAGGAGCGAAGTTCTTACACGATAGTTCTGATGTTTTATCTTTAAGCACATTACCTGAACACACTACTTTTATTGGCGGTGGTTATGTAGCAATAGAATTAGCGACATTTTTAGCTGCTGCTGGTAGTCAAGTAACGATCTTAGTCAGAGGAGATCGGGTGTTACGCCATTTTTATCAAAAATATAGTCGTGAATTAGTAGTTAGAATGAAGCAACGAGGTATTCAATTTGAATTTGAAACGGAGCCAACTCGGATTACTCAATTAAGCGATAAATATGTTGTTGAATTGAATCAAGGCGGTCCAATTGTAACTGACTATGTAGTGAATGCGAGTGGACGGATGCCGAATATTGAAAAACTGGATTTATCAGCTGCTCAAATTGATTATTCAACTCGAGGTATTGATGTAGACCGCCACCTTCAAACAAACGTTAAGAATATTTATGCAATTGGAGATGTTACAAGCCAAGATGTGCCCAACTTAACACCGGTTGCAGAATTTCAAGCACAATACCTCTTTAATTCTCTTGAAAAGGGGCTTACTCAAACGATTAATTATCCAGCTATTGGAACGGGAGTATTTGCTTTTCCGCAACTAGCTCAAGCCGGAATCAATCCTGATAGTGTTCTTGAAGATGGAGATAATTTCGAAATTAGAGAATACGAACTAAGCCAAAGTAGTTTATATGCTGGTCAAAAGGAGAGGGGCTTGTTAACTGTCGTTTATGATGAAGCCAATTACATTGTTGGGGTTAGTGAAATAAGTATGAGTGCAGTTAACGATATAAATTATTTTGTACCAATTATTGGTCTAAGAATTAATAAAAATGAGTGGCATCGAAATGTATTGCCAATTTATCCTGCACTGGCCGATAAAATTGAAGGAATTTTGAGATAGAAAAAAAGCACCTCGTGGTGCTTTTTTTATTACAAATCTAAATTTTATAAGTCGCTACCGCCATAGTTTGGAGCTTCTTTTGCCATTTGAACATCGTGTGGATGAGATTCACGTAAACCAGCATTAGTAATTTGAACAAATTGACTATTTTCAATTAATTCTTCAATTGTACCTGCACCTATATATCCCATACCTGCACGTAGACCACCATCAATTTGGTAGATGATATTTGAAACATCGCCTTTATAAGGAACTAAGGCTTCAACACCTTCAGGAACTAATTTATTTGCTTCATTAACTCCACCTTGGAAGTAACGGTCAGATGATCCATGTTGTTGAGACATAGCGCCAACTGAACCCATACCGCGGTAGGATTTGAATTGTTTGCCTTCATTAGTAAAGATTGTTCCTGGAGCCTCAGTGGTTCCTGAGAACATTGAACCAAGCATTACAGCATTTCCTCCTGCAGCTAAAGCCTTAACAACATCGCCAGAATATTTAATACCACCATCAGCAATGATTTTCTTGCCATATTTTTGTGCAACACTAGCAGCGTCATAAATAGCTGTAATTTGTGGAACGCCCACACCAGCAACAATACGTGTAGTACAAATTGAACCAGGTCCAATTCCTACTTTAACAACATCTACTCCGGCATCAAATAGCGCAGCAGTTCCTTCGCCAGTAGCAACATTTCCAGCGATCAATGTAGCATTAGGAAAATGCTCACGAATTTCCTTAATTTTACGTAAAACGCCAGCAGAATGACCGTGTGCTGTATCAATAACAATTGCGTCAGCACCAGCTTCAAGTAAACTTTCAGTACGTTCAAAAGTATCACTTGTAACGCCAACAGCAGCTGCAGCTAAAAGACGACCTTGATTATCAACTGCAGGGTGAGGTAAGTTAGGATCTACAGTTTTACCTTTAGCTTTTTTAACTTCTTCAACTTGGGCTTCGATTGAAAGGTTTTTATGAATAACCCCTAAGCCACCATTTTCGGCCATGGCAATTGCCATGTTTCCTTCGGTAACGGTATCCATTCCTGCGGAAATGAGTGGAATATGAAGTTGAAGATTGGGTGCTAATTTAGTATCTAGTTTAACTTCATTCGGCAGCACATGACTTTCAGCTGGAATTAAAAGTACATCATCAAAAGTTAATCCTTTTTTGGCCAATTTTGTTTCCCACAAACTCATTGTAAAGTCCTTTCTTTAGAAGCAACGTTTTAATATTAAATTAGCTAAACTTTACTCGAATATCTGGCAGAAGTCAATTAGAAATTTGATTTAATTTTTGGACAATTAATTTTGCTAAGAGCTCATAACCCCTAACACCAAAATGGAGTCCATCATTCTTTTTACCATTGAAAATTTCTGGGAAATTTTTACTTGCCTGCATCTTACTTGCCAGATCAATAAATAAAAATTTATATTCCTTTGTAACGTGTTTGATTATGTTGCTATATTCCTGCACTAAGAGGTTATTTCGCACTTTTTGCTTATTTTCATCAACTGCAGGTGGGGTAACAAAGATAACCTTTTCTGGGTAATAGAGCCAAATAATGCTAGAAGCAATTAATTTTAGATTATCTTCAAATTGTTGCACAGGGACTTGCTTGTGTACTGCTAAGTCATTAGTGCCAACTAAAATGATCAGATAATCGCATTTTGGCTGATTGAATACCAAATTGGGTAAAGAGAGGCCAAGGCCACCAGAATTGATTCCCGAGATAGCTGTATTGTAAATCTGATACGAATTTAGTTTTTGCAATTGAAAGTTAATTTCTGGAATAGAATGATTTTCAGAGCGTGCAATAATACTGTCGCCGGTAAGAAGTAATTTCATTAATAAAAAATCCTTTAGGGTAGAAAAAAGACCTTGAGAAAATCTCAAGATCTTTTTGATCATCATAATTTGATTTTTAGAACTTGTTCTTGTCCAAAGCAACTGGAGAATCTGGTTTTTCACCATTGATCATCTTTAAGTTGTTGTCAAATGCTTTAGTTACCATGTTACGTACAGCATGAGTAGTGTAGAAAGCAGTATGTGGAGTTACCAATACATTTGGACGATCGATTAAGTCAGCTAAACGAGCATCTGGGAATTCTTTACCTTCCCAATCTTCGTTAAATACACCAACTTCACCTTCGTAAGTGTCCATTACGAAACCAAAGATCTTACCAGAATCTAAGCCGCGGATAACAGCGTCAGTGTCAACAAGTGGACCACGTGAGCAGTTTACGATTACAACGCCATCTTTCATCTTAGCGATTGATTCATCATTAATCATGTGAACATTTGCTGGAACATCTGGAACGTGAAGTGAAATTACATCAGCTTGCTTGTATAAGTCATCAAGTGAGTCAACGTAGTAACCCTTCTTTTCAAGTTCTGGGTTCTTGAAGATATCGTAAGCAATAACTTTTGCGCCAAAGCCTTCCATAATCTTCATAAATACTTGACCGATGTGACCAGTACCTACAACACCAACAACTTGGTCACGAACTTCACGACCAATAGTAGGTGCCCAGCGTAAGTCGCGCTTAGCCATCTTTTCATCCATACGCTTATCTTGACGTAGTACGCGAGCAGCTTGAATTGCAGCATGTTCAGCAATTGCGTCAGGAGAGTATACAGGAACGTTAGTGATTTCAAAGCCTAATTCCTTAGCCTTGTCCATGTCGATGTTATCAACACCAACGTTACGTAATGACATCTTAGTTACGCCAGCATCAGCTAAAGCTTGAAGAGTTTCTGGAGTGTAGTCTAATTGTTGGTAAACAACAACACCATCAGCACCCTTAGCTAATTTAGCAGTTTCAGGAGTTAAAAGTTGATCAGTGTATTCAACTTCAATATCCTTGTGTGCATCTTTCCATTCGTTTAAGAAAGGTTCTTCATCTTTACGAATAGCGTAAGCAAAAATCTTTGTCATAAATTAAACCTCCGTCAAAATTAATAGTATGACCGTCTTTTATTATACACTTGAGTTTGTTAATAAAAGCACAAAATCTGATTTTTTTGAAACTTCTTTTGCAGATGTTTCATGTGAAACTGTTAATGTTATAAAAAATATATTTTCTTTTGCTTATCAATATAGGGTGCCTTATGATAATGGTTAGGGAAAAAGAATGATAAGTAAGCTACTATATGTTATTAAAATTTGATCAAGATAGATGAGGAAATAAGTAATGTCAGTTGTTGTTAAATATGTAGACCTAGACAATAATTTGGTTGAACTTGCAAATTCAGGAGAGTTAGAGGGAAAAGTAGGAGAAAGAATAGACTACAAGACAGAAGATGAGATAAGAAAAATACTAGCTGCTGGTTATGTACTGATTAATAATCCTTTTGATCCAAATGATAAAGTAAATTTCTTTAATGAAGACTCTCAAGAATTTACGCTTACTTTTAAACATGGTAAAGAAGAAATAACTGCCAAAAATTTAAAGTATGGTTGCCATTTAGAGGATGTCCAAATGAAAGGTGAACAAGTAGTTCACTACGTTGGACTCGATCAAAGTATTCCTGACAAGGTGACTGAGGTTGCTTTTAATAGAAAAATTATTTATGACAAAGTCACTAAGAAAAAATTATTAACTAATACCTGGCAACCAGAAAAGTATCCCTTTCCTTTAGTTGCAAGCCCAACTGTGATGAACTATACACCTGATAAGGCAGTAATTGGTGGAGAGACAGCAACTATTCAACACCCAAAGTATGAATATGTAGTCACTTATTCACCCAATAAGAAAAATGCTAGAAGGCAAAAAGCTGAAATAAAATTTATTGACGTTGATGATAACAACCGCGAATTAGCAACTTCTGGAGAATTAAAAGGAAAACCTGGAAAAGAAATACCTTATAATACCGCAGAGGTTTTGAAAAATTTAACAGCTAAGGGATATGAAGTTGTTACTAATGATTTTGATTCTGAGGAACAGAAGCCTGTTTTTGGAAATAGTAGAGACTATGTTCAAATCTTTTTTGTAGTTTTAAAGCATAAAAAACAAGTTGTTAACTCTGAAAATCCATTTTCAGGAATTGATACAAGTTTGTATGAAAAAGAAGTTCATCGAATAATTCGTTTTTCAGGAATAGATAATAAAAAGCTAGATGATGTAGTTCAAACAGCTATTTTAAAACGGAACCTAACAGTTGATCTCGTAACTAAAAAAATTATTCCAGGAGAATACACAAGTCAATGGCATAGTAGTGAAACTTACCCGTCAGTCTCCTTGCCTGTATTTTCGGGATATCATACTAGGATTCGTGAAGTAGTAGCTTCACCAGTAGAAAAACAAGATTTAACTGAAGAAGTTAAATACTATCCAAATGGATATTTGATTCCTGTTGATGTAAATCATAATGAATTTTCAGAAATAGATAAAAAGCAACTAATTACCAATTCAATTGATCCAACTAAGGTCGTTTTACCGGAATTAGACCTAAAAAATATTGTCTTAAAACAAATTAAAGAAGTGGAAATTGCAGACCCAAGTCGTAATTATGAAATTCCATATTTATTAGTTCATAAATATGTTGCAGTCGATGAAAAACATCTCCAAGAAGTAATAAGTCCGGCATATTACCGCCGAATTGTTACCGCCCGAGTTCATTATCAAGGAGCTGGAGACCAGACTCCTCCAGATGCCGAACAAACAGTGCGTTGGACAAGAAAAATTACTTATGATGAAGTAAGTAAAGAAATTATTGAAAACGGTATGTATACGACCGACTGGGTAGCTGATAAAGATATTTTTGAAGCAACTCCTACACCTGTAATTAAGGGCTTCGCCGCAAATATTGGCTTAATTGGCGAACACCCAGTTACGGAAACTGACTTAATGGCTACAATTACCTATACTCCGCTTGGAAAGATGATCCCGGTTGATGAGCATGGAAATGAAATTAAAAATGCTATGCACCCAACATACGTTAATGATCCATATGATCCTGTGCGTGTCCTCTTTACTGAAGAAGTACCAGAAGTGCCAGGATATGCACCAGTTAAAAATACAATTTCTGTCAATGATCCTTTTACGGATATTAAGGTGGCCTATACCTTAAAACCACGCTATATTCCTGTGAATAGCGAACATCCTTATCGTCCGATTAAGCCAACTTTGTATAGTGTCCCAGTTAAAGAAATAATTAAATATCAGGGAGCTGGAGACCAGACCCCAATTACTAGAATACAGGGTGCTAATTGGACGAGAACTTTGACTGTTGATGAGAATATGGGTGAATTAGTAGATGCCGGTAAGTATACAACAGGATGGTTGGTAGACAAGAAGCAATATATAGCCGTAAAAACACCAGTCATTGATGGTTATCATGCAGACAAAAATATAATTGATGAAGAAAAAGTAAAAAAAGCCGATCTAAACTTCACGGTAACTTATAAAGCCAATGGACGAATAGTACCAGTTGATACAAAAGGAAATGTTTTGAAAGGTGTAGAGCAGCCATTCTATGTAACAGATTCAAGCGATGCGACTAAAGTAATCAAAATACAAGGTGTACCGAGAATCATGAATTATATTCCAGAACAAGCAACAATTACGGTAAGGAATGCTAGCGAAAATACACTGGTTAAATATTATACTTTTGATGAGATGAGTGAATTAAAAGTAGAATCTAAAAAAATAGAGCAAGAAAAAAGCAAAGATATAAAACCTAAGAAGAAAGCGGAAGAAAAAGGTGCAAAGGAGGAAGAGAAGTCATTAAAAACAGAGGAAGAAAAGAAAGCGGAAATGGCTTCTAAGAAAGAAGCTACACAGGTAGATGGACAAAATGAACAAGAGCGTAAAGTTTTAAGGCATATTTTTCCATGGATGAAATAGGAGATAAAAAAGCTAGATTTGATTAAGTAAATCTAGCTTTTTTAATTTTTAAAGTTTTTAGACCAATTTTGATGAAGAAGTGTATAATTAATTTTCGAAAAAAATTTTTCGGAGGAAAAATTGTGTCTGATAAAAGCGAGTCTTTGACCAAATTAGAAGAAGACGAAAAGTATGATCGGTTAACAGCATTGAAGTTATTCGCCATGACTTCGTCAATGGTTATCTCAGTTAATGAGTTGGCTCCATTTGAAAAAACTGGTCCAACAGCAGTTTTTTATTTGCTATTAGCAGGCTTAATATGGTTTGTACCAATTACGCAAATGGCAGGAGAAATGGCTTCAGTTGACGGCTGGGATAGGGTGGAATTTTTACTTGGGTAAAGGGGGTCATTAGGAGATAGAGCTGGCTGGACAGCTATGTTTTACCAATGGATTCACATCACCGTTGGGATGAATACAATGATGTACGTAATTATTGGTGCCTTATCTATTACCTTTGATACTCCTTGGTTTAACACTACACCAAGGATTAGATTTCTATTGATGATGGTAATTATCTGGTCAATTACTCTTGTCGAAATGGTAGGAGTTAAGAAAATAGGCCATATTGCAGAGTGGTTATTTGGACTTGGAATAGCTTTACCAGTAATTTTGCTAATTATTACCTTCTTTGTATATCTCTTTCAAGGACGTCCCCTATATATGCATCTAAGCTTAAATAATATCTTTCCACATCACTTAACTGGGGCTACCTTAGTAGCTTTTGTGCCATTTGTGTTGGCATTTTGTGGTGGGAAGCATCTGCTCCGCATGCAAAATATTTGGAAAATCCTAAAAAGTATTCCACTGTTATGCTCGCTTTAGCTGTGACTGCTATTTCTTTTGATTTACTTGGTAGTACCGCAATTGGAATGACAATTTCGAAAAATCAAATTCAAAATTCAACTGGTTTTGTCTATGCCTTTGGAAAAATTTTAGATTCAATTGGCTTACCAGGGGATGTTATTAAGAAGTTTATCGGTGTGTTACTGGCAGCTGGTATTATTGGAGAACTTGGAAATTGGCTTGCTGGTCCTAGTCAGGGGATGTTTGAAGCTGCTAAAGAAGGCTATATGCCTAAGTTCTTCGCTAAATCTACTGATCGTGACGTGCCGATGCGGTTGATTGTTTTACAGACTTTGATTGTAGCTGCATCTGCAATTTTAATTACTTTCACTAGTGGTAAGAACTCTGATTTTGCTTTTGATGTTTCTTTAGCTGCTACGACTGCTCAGTACCTGATGGTCTACATTTTAATGTTGGTCTCTTACATCGTTTTAAAGGTGAAACATGGAAATCTAAAGCGCAGCTATTATATGACAAGGAGCAAGGGCTTAGGGGTAATAATCGCAATTATTGCCCTGGTAATAACTGTAGTAGCCTTCTTTATTTCCTTTATCCCGGCGCAGGGAACACCGACTGAATTAAAAGGCGTTTATGTTTGGACAATGATTGGTCTGTGCCTTATCGTTACAATTTTGCCACTGGTAATTTATCATTATCATCACTGATTTAAACAGACTAAATAAAAGCAAAAAAATTAATAAATTAAACATTTTTACTTGTAAAATATAACTAATAATATTACATTTAAATTGTATTCAAGTTAATATGTAAAGCAAAAGAGCTATGGTAAATTTGAGGTATCCATAGCTCTTTTGTTTATAATATAAAAACTATATTAAGGAAACAAACAATGAATAACCCAGAAGAAATACAGCATTTTATTGATGTATTACTCAAAGAAGATAGTTTTGTGAAAGCAGCAAAAAAGCTTTACATTTCTCAACCCTATCTCACCCAGTTAATAAAAAGAATAGAAGACCGTTTAGGAACGCCAATTATTGATCGGGATAAAAAGCCCTATGCATTGACTCAAGCAGGCTTACTGTATTATCAATATTTAGAAAATATTTCTTATAACAAACAACAATTAAATAAAAAATTAGCCCAATATACACACCCTAATAAAGAGATCATCAGAATTGGAATTTTAGATAGTCTAGGCACTTATTTATTACCAGAAATACTGCCAGATTTTTTAAAGAAAAATCCTCGAGTAGAAATACAGCTTTTTGAAAATTTCCCAAGAGAAAGTGAAAGAAATTTACTAAGTGGAAATATTGATTGCTATATTGGTCAAACTCCAGAGGCAATTGATTCAAGCTTAGATATTGTAAGTAATGGTGGTGAAAGATACTATGTAGTAATTTCACCTTCATCTCCGTATTACCAGGAAGGAAAATTCATTCTTAAACCAGATGACTTAAACCTAAAAGACTTATTACAAGAACCTTTTGTTTTAAGTGTTACTGGTTCGGCTATTCGGCACCAAGTCAATGGAGTTTTCCAACGATTTCATTTAGAACCACGAGTTGTTTTAGAATCTAAAAACATTATTACTGCAACTAGTCTAGCAATTCATGGGATGGGATTAACTATCTCCACTGCTAGCATCATTAAAAGAATTGGTGAAACGCCAATTAACCTTTTTCCCTTAAGCTATGACTTAATTAACGTTACTTTCTTTATTGCAACAAAAGCTGAAAAAACAAAATCGCAAGCTTTAAAAAATTTAGTTGAAGAATTTAAAAAGAAAAATTTACAGCCCATTATTAGATAAGGTAACTGAAACGTCATACTGTGTCCGCTATAACAAATTTGTTATTAGTAATTTGTAAAAAAGATATTTAAGCCTGTAGATTTAATAACTTATAATTTAGGTGAAAATATTTAAGAAAGGGTAGGGAAATTATGAAATCAGGAAAATATAACGTAAAAGCTCAAGGACATGGTGCAAGTTTCATGCCTATGGAAGTTACTCTTTCCGAAAATAAGATTGAAGATATTAAGGTAGACGCTAAAGGTGAAACTAAGGGAGTAGCTGACGAAGTATTTAGACGTTTGCCTGAAGAAATTGTTGAAAATCAGACTTTAAATGTTGATACAGTTAGTGGTGCTACTATCTCTAGTCATGGTGTTATTGATGGAGTAGCATTGGCAATTAGTGAAGCTGGTGGAGATCCAGATGAGTGGAAAAACCGAGCTAAACCAAAGGAACAAAGAGCTAAAAATGAGACTTATACAACTGATGTTGTAGTTGTTGGAGCTGGTGGTGCAGGTCTAGCTGCCGCTGCTAGAAGTATTCAACATGGTAAAGATGTCATTGTACTTGAAAAGTTCCCACAAATTGGAGGAAACACTAGTCGTGCTGGTGGTCCAATGAATGCTGCAGAACCAGATTGGCAAAATAAATTTAAAGCTTTAGCCGGTGAAAAAGAAACCTTAGAAGAACTAGCAGCAACTCCACTTGAAGAGATCGATCCAGAGTATCAAGAAGACTTTAAAAAATTACAAAAACAAATAAAAGGATATGTAGCTTCTGGTGCTGACTATCTATTTGATTCAAAATTACTTCATGAAATTCAAACCTATTTAGGTGGTAAGAGAACCGACTTAAATGGAAATGAAATTCATGGTAACTATGCTTTAGTCAAAGAATTAATCGATAATGCCTTGTACTCAGTGCATTGGTTAAGCGATTTAGGAGTCAAATTCGATCGCAGTCAAGTAACAATGCCAGTAGGCGCCTTATGGAGAAGAGGGCACAAGCCAGTTGAACCAATGGGTTATGCCTTTATTCATGTTTTAGGTGATTGGGTAAAGGATCATGGTGGAAGAATTCTGACCGATACTCGAGCTGAGCACTTGATTATTGAAGATGGTCAAGTTAAAGGCGTTATTGCTAAAAGACCAGATGGCAGTACAATCACTGTTAATGCTAAGGCTGTAATTTTAACTGCTGGTGGATTTGGGGCAAATACACCAATGGTTCAAAAATACAATACTTACTGGAAGCATATTGATGATAATATTGCCACTACTAATTCTCCTGCAATTACTGGGGACGGAATTAATCTTGGTAAAGAGGCAGGTGCAGACTTAGTTGGAATGGGCTTTATTCAGATGATGCCTGTTTCTGATCCAAAGACTGGTGAACTATTTACTGGTCTACAAACTCCACCAGAAAACTATATTATGGTTAATCAAAAGGGGAAGCGTTTCGTAAATGAATTTGCAGAACGTGATGTCTTAACCAAGGCGGCTATCGATCATGGTGGCTTGTTCTATTTAATTGCTGACGATAAGATCAAAGATACTGCTTATAACACAACTCAAGAATCAATTGATGCACAGGTTAAAGCCGGTACCTTGTTTAGAGCTGATAGTTTAGAAGATTTAGCTAAGCAAGTTGGAATGGATCCTGATACTTTAGTTGAGACCATTGAGAAATATAATTCTTATGTTGAAGCAGGAAAAGATCCAGATTTTGAAAAATCAGCCTTTAATCTAAAATGCGAAGTTGCTCCATTCTATGCAACCCCGAGAAAGCCAGCCATCCACCATACTATGGGTGGTTTGAAGATTGATACAGGTGCTCATGTCTTAGATAAAGATGATAATCAAATTCCTGGTCTATATGCTGCTGGAGAAGTAGCCGGCGGAATTCACGCAGGTAACCGTTTAGGTGGAAATTCGCTTGCTGATATCTTTACTTTTGGTAGAATTGCCGCAAATAGCGCAAATGATGAATTAGAAAAATAGTATTAATCGATTAAAGCGTTGTAAACACTAGAGTTTACAGCGTTTTTTTGCTAAAATACTAAAAATAATTAATTTTTTGGAGGAATATAATTGAAAGAAGCGCAGGAAAAGAAGCTGACGACAAAACAATATTTAATTGTAGCATCAATGATTTTTGCACTATTCTTTGGTGCAGGAAACTTAATTTTCCCACTTCATTTAGGCCAGCTTGCTGGTAAAAATTGGGGACCAGCAGCAATTGGTTTTTCAATTACTGGGGTAGTTTTACCGCTACTTTCACTCCTAGCCGTTGCAATTACTCGTAGTAATGGCGTTTATCAAATTGGATTACCAGTAGGAAAAGTTTTTGCTCTTTTGTTTATGACTTTGATCCAATTAACAATGGGACCGTTATTTGCAGCACCAAGAAATGCGACCGTTGCATATACGGTAGGGGTAGCCCCGCTTCTTCCTAAGCAATTTCAAGGCGGCGGATTGATTGTTTTTACCGCTATCTTTTTTGCAATCGTTTTTGTTATTGCATATAACGAAAGCGACATCCTGTCTTCTTTAGGTAAAATTTTAAATCCTATTTTTCTAGTTTTACTATTTCTAGTTTTTGTTATTGCCTTTGCCCGTCCGTTAGGTAATTTAGGAACTGTTCCCGTTAGCAAAGCTTATGCTCAAGGAACAATAGTAAAAGGATTTTTAGAAGGATATAACACGATGGACGCTTTAGCCGGTCTTGCTTTTGGCGTAACCGTGGTAACAGCTATTAAAGAATTAATTGGTAACAATGAAATTGAAACAGCAAAAATTACAGCAAAGTCTGGCTTAATAGCAGTTATTGCTATCGGAGTAATTTATACTTTGTTAATTATGGTCGGAGCAATGTCATTAGGACATTTTGGAATAACTAGTGATGGCGGGGTTCTGTTATCCCATATCGTTAGATATTATGCTGGCATCTTTGGTCAAGCTTTATTAGCTGTTTTAGTATTTTTAGCTTGTTTAACGACAGCGGTTGGGGTTTTAGCAGCTTTTGCACTAGATTTTGCAGCTCATTATACAAAATTTAGTTATAAGGGATGGTTAACCATCGCTTGTATTGGATCATTTGCAACTGCAAATCTAGGACTAGATAAAATTATTCACTGGTCGCTTCCTGTTTTAATGTTTTTGTATCCTTTAGCAATTGTTTTGATTATCTTGTCTTTATTCTCACCATTTTTCAAAAAAGATAGGGTAATCTATCAAATAACAATGGCATTAACTTTAATACCAGCTACTTTTGATTTAATTACAAACTTGCCAGCACCAATTGCTGAAACGTCATTCTACAATGCTGTTAGTCGTATTAGACTTCAGTATTTGCCATTTGCTAATGTTGGCTTAGCCTGGGTTGTACCGACAATCTTAGGGTTAGTTATTGGGAGTTTAGTTCATATTTGGCGTCGTAAATCTAATCGAATTTAAGGAAAGCTATGGTTCATTTGAATCATAGCTTTTTTGTTGGGATAATAAGTTTGGTGATAAAAATGAGTTTAACTAATAAGGTACCGGAAAAAGACGTACATGATTTATTTACACGAGTTGCTCCGCATTATGATCAGATGAATAATCTGATTAGCTTAGGAACACAAAATGGTTGGCGGAAAAAGTTATTTAAAAAATTAAAAGTAAAAGCCGGAGATTTTGCTTTAGACCTATGTTGCGGGACTGGTGACTTAACAATTGCCTTAGCAAAACAAGTGGGCCCTTCTGGCAATGTAATTGGACTAGATTTTAATCAAAAAATGCTCGACTTAGCTGATAAAAAGATCAGGGTGCAAAATTTACAAAAAGAAATTCAGTTAAAGCAAGGGGATGCAATGCATTTGCCTTATCCAGATCAAAGCTTTGATATTGTAACAATTGGTTTTGGTTTACGTAATGTTCCTGATGCAGATCAAGTTTTGAAGGAAATTTATCGGGTTTTAAAGCCAGGTGGAAAAGTTGGAATTCTAGAGACTTCACAGCCAACTAATCGAATTATTAAGTTAGGGTGGGAGAGTTACTTCAAACTATTTCCTAATTTTGCTAAGTTATTGGGTGCTAATGTTGACGATTATAAGTACTTATCACATACTACGGCTAAATTTATTTCAGCTACGCGTTTAAAGGAAATGCTTGAGCAAGATGGCTTTAAAAATGTAACAATAACCAAATTAAATTTAGGTGCTGGTGCAATTCATATCGGAATTAAAAGGAAAATGAGATAAAATATAAAATAAAAACTAAAAAGGAGAATTTTATGAGAACTGGCACTAAAATTATTACTTTAGACAACGGTTATCACTTGTGGACTAATACTCAAGGTGAAGGTGACATTCATTTATTAGCACTTCACGGTGGTCCTGGTGGAAATCATGAATATTGGGAAGATGCTGCAGAACAATTAAAGAAACAGGGACTTAATGTTCAAGTAACTATGTATGATCAACTAGGGTCACTTTACTCTGATCAACCAGACTACTCAGATCCAGAAATTGCTAAGAAGTATTTGACTTATGAATATTTTTTAGATGAAGTTGATGAAGTGCGTGAAAAGCTTGGCCTAGATAATTTCTACTTAATTGGCCAAAGCTGGGGCGGCCTCTTAGTGCAAGAATATGCGGTTAAATATGGCCAACATTTAAAGGGAGCCATTATTTCTTCAATGGTTGATGAAATTGATGAGTATGTTGATTCTGTAAATAGAAGAAGGCAAGAAGTTCTTCCTCAAACAGAAATTGATTTCATGCATGAATGTGAAAAAAATAATGATTATGATAATCAACGCTACCAAGATGATGTACAAATTTTAAATATTAATTTTGTTGATAGAAAGCAACCTTCAAAGCTTTATCACTTAAAGGATCTTGGTGGCAGTGATGTTTATAATGTCTTCCAAGGTGATAATGAATTTGTTATTACTGGTAAGCTTAAAGATTGGCACTTTAGAGACCAACTTAAGAATATTAAAGTACCAACTTTAATTACTTTCGGTGAAAATGAAACTATGCCAATTTCTACTGCTAAAATTATGCAAAAAGAAATTCCAAATTCACGCCTAGTTACTACTCCTGATGGAGGTCACCATCATATGGTTGATAATCCAGATGTTTACTACAAACATTTGGCTGACTTTATTCGTGAAGTTGAAGATGGCAGTTTTAAAGGTGAATAAAAAAGAAAATTATATTGACCGTAGCTACATATCATGCTATAATAACGGTCCTTTCTAAAATTAAACACTTGTATACGACAAAAGCCACCTGAAATAGGTGGCTTTTTTGTTTTTAGTAAATTTGTTGGGAATATAGGATATAAATAATAAAAATTAGTAAGTAATAAGACCAGTTGAATTCATTGTTTTATCGTCTAGTTGATAAGTCTTTAATTCAAAATCATCTTCAAAATTACAGTAGTAAGTCTTGCTTCCAGAAGAGTAGCAGGCAGTATAGACAGTATATTCGTCCTTGCCTTGATCGTTGACCACGCTGCCTTTGATCATGGCAACAGACTTTAAGATGTTGAAGAATTTAGCAACGTTTGCTTTTTCACCTTTGGCAGTTGGATAGTTTACGCTTAAGTAAGCTGCTTTAACAAAACGGTCGGCTGGAATACTGTCACCTGGCAGGCCTAAGCTACCAGTTCCTACACCCCAAGGAGCAACTTTTTGACCATTCCAGCTTTGGGCTGTAGCGTCATGTGGGCTTAAACCGGTGTAGTTACCAAGGTTAGTAAGCTGCCAGTTAAAGTCAGGGCTATTAGTTAAAACGCCAACTTTATCATCAAAGACCTTCATTCCATATTGCTTTGAAACTTCAACAACAATGGCTTCGTCACTATCACTAATGATCCAGTGAAGAGGGGCAACAGCAAATGATGTGTTAATAGCTTCATTGACTAAGTTAACGTTCTTTAAGGCTTCCTTTACTTCACTAACATGAGTAAAGTTTTGAGTAACCCAGAGCATAATTTCGTAAGAGGCTAAGTTGATTTTGCCATCAATAGGACCATCACTAAATTTAGCAAAATGTGGGAAGTTTAAACCGGCAATCCCCAATCCATCTTCGTTATAGCAGTCAAAGTATGATGGATAACCATCAACCACAATACCCATTCCAATAACTGCCTTCTTAGTAGTGGTGTTATCTAAGAACTTATATGGAAGAGGATAATTACGCGGCGTGATAATAACGCCTTCGCCATAATCTTGTCCAACATCTAGATTACGGCCAAAGTATAAATTTCCTTGATCATCTGTGAATCTTAAACCAGTACACATTTCTAAAATCCTCCTTATTTAGCATTAGTTTTTGCTGCTTGCTCTGCAATATATTTCTTTTGATATCTCTTAATTTGGATAACGGCAAATACCAAAATAATAAAACCAATTGCAACAAAGGCAATCATAAAGTACCAAGCAACTGTAAAGCTTGCAGCCCCTTTAATAATTCCAAAGAGTGGAGCGCCGATTCCATAGCCGATTGCATAAGCTAAACCAACGTATCCAAGCATGACACCTTGATTTCTTGAACCAAAGAGGTCTTTTGCCATGAAGGCTGGGCCTGACATGTAACTAAATACAGCTAAGCCGCAAAAGATAGCATAGCCAATACCAGCAGTCTTGCTAATAGATGAGCCATATGGCTGGAAGCTAATAAAGATCATCATTAGAATAGATAAAATATACATACAACCAGCATAGGCCATTGATTTTGCTGTACCAAATTTATCGAATAAGAAACCACCAGAAATATTTCCGATTAAACAACCAACACCGTACATTGATCCAACTAAACCAACATCGGTTAAAGAAAGCTTAGTATCAAGGAAGGCCGCATAGTCTTCATTTAAAGAAGCTAAGCCTAAACCAATGATTAAGAAACCAAGGCTGAAAATCCAGAACCATTTCATTTGTAACACTTGTTTACTAGTCCAGCCTTTAAACTCTTTAGCTTTAGCTGCGGCTTCAGCTTTCTTGCTTTCAGCTAGTTCTTCATCAGAAACGACAATTTCGTCTTTCTTAGGCGTTCTAATGAAGCAGGCGATAATTACACCGATTACTAATAAAGCTACGGCAAAGATAAAGAATGGTGCCATAGAGGTTAAATGACCGGTCTTAGTATTACCTGTCATGTAGTGCTTTAAAAGGGCTTGAGTTGCTGGTTGTAAAAAGATATTACCAATAGAACCACCACAGAAGGCAATTCCTAAAGCAGCTCCACGTCCTTTTGCTGGGAACCAGTGGTTAATAACCCATGGTACACCTTGTCCCGAGAAGAAAGTTGAACCAACCATACAAATAATAGCGGCTATATAGAATCCTGCTAGCTTTGTACTAATTCCAAAAATTACGTAGGCAATGGCAGAAAGGCCAATACCAATTAGATACATTAGTCGGAAGTTAACCTTTTCTAATGCCTTACCAATAAATGGAGAAGAAACTGAAGCAAAAACTGCACCAAGTGTAAAAATTAATGTGTACGATGCTAAGGTAAAGTGGAAAGTATTAACTAAAGGGTGGATAAACAAAGGCTGAATGTTTTGAGCAATTCCATAAGGAATAGCTTGGATTAACATACACAGGAAAACCATGAAGTACTTATAGCCCTTGCTTACTACTTTATCTTTAGTAGCGGCATCAGTAGACATGTAATTACCTTCTTTCTAACTAATTACTTATCTAAAATAATATTAGGCTTTTTCACGACAATATTTTTTTGAATTTGTTTAATTTTAACAGCTGCAAAAATTAATAATATAAAACCAATTGCAACAAAGAAGATAGTAAAACACCAAGCAGCGGTAAAGCTAGTAGCACCTTTGATAACGCCAAAGAGTGGGGCACCAATAGCAAAACCAATTGCATAGGCTAAACTAATGTAGCCTAAGTTAACCCCTTGTGCTTTGGCACCAAATAAACTCTTGGCCATGAAAGCAGGTCCAGACATATAACTAAAGACCGATAACCCGCTAGTAAAGGCCCAGCCCATACCAGCGTATAAATTAATACGATCTCCATAGGGATGTGTACTAATTAGGATCATCATCAAAATAGCGATAATCAACATGATTCCTGCATAAGCCATGGATTTAGCGGTACCAAACTTATCAAATAAGTAACCGCCAGAAATATTGCCGATAATACCAGCAATCCCGAATACTGAACCAATCATTCCGACTTCTGTTAAGGATAATTTAGTATCCAAAAAGGCCGCATAGTCTTCATTCAAAGAAGCTAGCCCTAGGCCAATAATTAAAAATCCAATACTAAAGATCCAGAACCACTTCATGTGAAGAACTTGTTTACCGTTCCAACCCTGAAATTCATGAGCATGTTTTTGAGCAGCTTCATGTCGATTCTTTCTAATTTCTTCGGCAGAAGCTACGTCTTCATCTTTCTTTGGTACTCTAATAAAAGCGGAAATTATTAGACCAACAACTAAAAGAGCAACGGCAAAAATGAAGAATGGAGCCATGGAAGTTAAATGATCCGTCTTGGTATTACCAGTCATAAAGTGCTCCAAAATTGCCTGGGTAATAGGTTGTAAGAAAATATCCCCAATGGATCCCCCGCAAAAGGCTAATCCAAGGGCAACCCCGCGGCCCTTGAATGGAAACCAGTGATTGATAATCCAAGGGACACCTTGACCAGAATAAAAGGTTGAACCAACCATACAAATAATTCCGGCTAAATAGAAACCAGGTAGCTTCGTACTAATTCCAAAAATTACATATGCTCCGGCTGAAAGGCAAATACCAATCAAATACAAAGTTTTAAAATTAACTTTTTGCAAAGCTTTACCAACCATTGGTGAAACTAGAGATCCTACGACAGCCCCAAAAGTAAAAATTAAGGTATAAGAAGCTAATGTAAAGTGAAAAGTATTAACCAGAGGGTGAACAAATAAAGGTTGAATTAATTGAGCAATTCCGTAAGGAATAGCTTGAGTTAACATACAGAGAAACACCATAAAGTATTTGTAGCCTTTACTGACCACCTTGTGCCTATCACTTGATAGATCGTTTGACATCGTATCTCTCTTCTTTCTGATAAAATACTATTAACTTTATAACTTAAATATTATTAAACAAGTGAGTTTTGACTATAGCCGATTATATTATAGTCTACTTAATTGAATAAATCAAAAAAATAACGACTTATTATGTTATTTAATTAATGTAATACAATACTTAGGAAAGTGATTGTATTACATTAAAAAAGATTGATGTTCTTAGCTTTGTATAGCATTCGTACATCAATCTTTTGTTTAAATATTTATTCTTTTACATAACCCGCAATATCATCGTAGTCGAAATCATAGGTTAATTTCTTACCATAGGCTTTTTCATAAGCCTTTTTCTTTTGCATATAATCAATGTCCCGCATTCTTTTAGCGTTTTGATCAACTGTCAGGCGATCAACAGGGTAGATTGTTGGTAAGACATGGAGAATATAACGAGTCTTGTGGAATTCTCTACTATTTTTTTCCATTTCTGGAAGGTCTTGAATTTCTACAAAGCAGGAGATAATCGGAACTTTAGCCTTAGCTGCGTAGTAATAAGCACCTTTTTGAAGGGGACGAGGCTTACGGTAGTTATACCACATTTCTTGTTCAGGGTAGATTAAGACCCATCCCTTTTTATCAAAGACTTTCTGCAAGTGCTTTGGAAATTCTCGCCCCAGATATTGGTAGCTTTGAACAATTGGAATAGCATTGATATTATTCATTAAAAAGCCGAAGAAACCCGGTAATTTTAAGTTAGAGTCCTCAATTACAACATAGAGCTTTTTATGGCAGCGATTAGCTAATTTTTTAATTGGCAGGCTATCAGTTTGCTTAAAGTGATTAGTTGTTACAATTGCGCCATGCTGCGGCCCTTTAGCTCTATGTTTATTTTTAATTTGGGTATGAGCCATTAAGACTAAAGTATCAAGATTGATAATAGTTTGGGCGATAATATTTTTAAATTTATGTCTCAGCTTTTTTTGTTGCTCCCAATAATCGTTAACTAGTTTGATTCTTTCATCTTTAGTGAGGATCGGATCTCCCAATTCAACTTTAGCGTGCATTTTGCCTTTTTTAACGGCTGCTTTGATATTTTTAATAACTTGTGCACGATTTTCGCCAATAATCATAGTTTAATCCTTTCATCTTTAGCTTTTACGTGAGCCCAATTATTAGGATCAACGACTGTGCTATCTTCTTTTTCAAGCATATGGTCTAACTTAGCTCGATCTTCACTACGTTCCTCATCAGTGTAATTATCTAATTCAGCATGTAATTCTTCATAGAAGGGGGTTTCTTTAGCGTACTTCCAGAAGTAATCTTGATATTGAACATTATCAAAGTGCCATGGCTTAAAGAATAAGTTATAGTGAATCAAGCCTGGATTAGGAAGAGGTTCTGTATTTTCACTAGGCATTGCATCCCAGCGAGGATCAAGGTGCAAGATTCGACCATCACCAATTTCATTTAAATAGTCTTGATCTGGAGCAATACAGTCAAAATGATACTTCTCAAGCAGATTCATAAAATGATCGATAAAGCCTTCATCTCTAAAGGCTTTAGAATTTAAGACAAGCATTCCAGAATTGATGTACTTTTTAGGATCAAGATCTAAGACGTCTTTGATGTATTTCACCATTTTATCTACATATTGAATAGAAGAATCAGTACATGCTCCAAACAAGTTATTGCCGAGTTCAGTATTGTATAGCTTAGCAATGTCGTCAACAACTACAGTGTCACTGTCAATATAGATTGCCTGATCATATTCCGGGAAAAGATCAGGAATAAAGAGGCGGTAAAAGATCGACATTGTGAAAAAGTCAGCCCGAATATAGTTTTCTTTTCTATCTTGGATCGGCTTTACTAACTTTTCATCAATGTTAAAGAATTTAACGTGTACATGGTCATTACCCAAAGCTGCTAGTTGATCTTGATGTTCTTTAGATAAGTCTTGGTTTAGAAAGATAACTATGTAGTCATTTTCTGGATTAGAATTCTTAACTAATGAATCTAAAGATACTGCAGCATATTTAGTAAAATCATCGCTAATACTATAAAAAACTGGAATAGTCATTTTGATGCCTCTTTATATTTTTACGGACGTAGTCTTTTTAACTTTTGCCCAAGTTACATCTTCATTTTTAATTTCATCGACTTTTTTAATCATCCAATCAAGATCAGCACGGGCTTTTTTGCGATCTTCATCAGTAAAACTGTCCAATTGTTCTTTTAGTTCATCATAGTATGGTGATTTTTTAGCAACATCCCAGAAATATTGACCATATTGAACATCTGCAAAGTGCCATGGCTTAAAGAAAAGGTTATAGTGAACAATTTTGGGATCTTTGATTTCATCCATATGTTCATTAGGCATTGCATCCCACTCAAGCGGTAAGCGATAGATTTTATCTTCACATATTTCATTCATATAAGCTTGGTCCGGATCAATATTGTCAAAATGATATTTTTCAATTAAAGAGTAGAATTTGTCAACGAACTTTTTATCTCTAAATTCTTTCATATTGAATAAAATGACACCATTGTTGATGTATTTTTCTGGAGGGAAGATTCCTTGACATTCTTTAATATAGACTTGGAGTGGCTTAATAAATCGAATTGACATATCAGGGACACTCGCAAACATGTTATCGTCAATTTCAGTATTATAAAGTTTAGCAATATCAGTACAGATGATTGTGTCGGCATCTAAGTAAACAGCCTTATCATATTGCGGGAAAAGATTAGGGATAAAGAGCCGGTAAAAAATAGACATGGTAAAGAATTGTGCTCGTAAATAATTCTCTTCACTATTGTGAATTGGAGCTACCATTTCGTCATCAATATGGAAAACATTAACGTGAACATTTTCGGTTGAAAGATCTTCTAAACTCTTTTTATGTTCATCACTGATACTTTGGACTAAAAGAGTGATTGTATAGTCCTTCTTTGGGTCAACATGATCAATTAAAGACTGAATTGAAACAGCTGCGTAAGGTGTATAATTATCACTAATTGTGTAAAAAACTGGAATAGTCATTCTCAAACTCCATCTATATATAATAATTTAGTGCTGCTTTAAAAGCGGCTTAAGTTCTGTGTACTGCTTAAGTAAATCATCATATTCATGTAATTTTAAGACGCTATGAACACGTTCTACATCCCAGGGTTTAACGGTTAAGGTGTGGAAGTAAGGGTTGAAGCGAAAACTAGTTGTAAAATGTTGGATTTTTGTATCAGGATGGAGCCGGTATTGCTCATTGTAGCAGCGAGGAGCAATTCTTTTTTCGGTCGCAAGTTTATTTAAGGCAGATTGATCGGGAAGTAGCATTTTTTTATCACTCATTTTTCCCCGCACTTTTGCAAATAATCTTGTCTTTTTAATCTCATCCATATTTAAAAGCAAAACGCCTGAGTTAAGGTAGTCAAAAGTTTTGTGACTATGAATATTATGAAAGAAAAAGCGTCCCCAGAAATCTAAAACACCAACTAATTCCACATTAGTTAAATCTTGATTGTAGAAGTCACTAATATCCTTACGCACAATAATATCGTCATCTAAGTACAAGATGCGGTTAGGAATTTGCAAAATTTGATCTGCAAATAATCTAAGCATGGCGTACGGAGTGAAACGAGTCTCCATATTAGCGCGAGGGGGCTCTTTTTTGAACAATTCAGTACAGTCGATTAATTCAGCAGTGTTATTTGGATCTTTTTCTTTAATGATTTTTTTGATTAAGTTAAAAGCTTGATCATTAAAAGCTTCATATCCTTCTGCCTGCATGGTTAAGATATAGAGGTGCAGAGGAGCAGAAGTGTTTTTTAATAAAGATAGAGTTGCAATTAAAATACCATCTTCGGCGTGAGAGTCGCCGCAAAACATAATATTCATTTTAATCTCCAATTTCTCGCTTTTGATAGTGATAATGTTGATAGCTGCTATTCTTAGAACGCTTTTTTAGTTGCTCAAATACTTGATCATGAAGCTTTTTTTGTTGCTCCTTTTTGGTCAAGGTAGAGTCTGGGAAGAATGGACCATCAATATAGACAGTGATTTTGGGATGCTTGCCAAATTTGCATTTTTGATAAGTTGTAGTCATTACAAAACTTGCTTTGTCTGCCTGAACTGGAAAATTAAAGCTAGTTTCTGGAAATAGTCGAATGCCGGTATAGTAAGGCCAGACATGAGCTTCTGGGTAGATTACAATATGAGCATTTTCTTTGGTTAAGGTTTTAACAGCTTTAAGTAATTTAATAGCTTGTTTAATATTTTTACCTACTGGTAATCCCCCGTAAGGCAGGAGCGTTTTTCCAATAACAGGAATTCCCCAATTTGCCTGATTAGCAATAGCATAGTAATTTTTCCAGCCAAATAAGGTTAGAGGCATGAAGACGTCGTTAACCATTTGAGTATGGTTTCCGTAAACAAAATAACCTTCATCTTTATATTTAGATAGCTTATCCCTACCTATTACTTTGACATGCATTACGCCATAAGTAAAAAGATAAGCAAATCCGCTAGCTAAAAAACGCATCAGATAATTAAGGGGTGTATGTTTAATGATTTGGTAATCATCTGGCAAGGTAAAGTCTTGGTTTTTACTTTTAACAACGTCATCGGTTGTGGAATTATAGTGGATAGTATGATGTTTAGATGGTTTAGATGGTTTAGTATTCATAATATTAATTATAGAAAAAATTTAGAAACAAAAAAAGACACCGCAAATGCAATGTCTTTCAAAAATATGGGTGGTCAGGGGATCGAACCCTGGACCCACGGATTAAGAGTCCGTTGCTCTGCCAGCTGAGCTAACCACCCATTGGATAACCAACAAATACTATTATGCCAAAAAAAAATAAAAATGCAAGAACTTTTTTGATAAAATTGATATAAATTAAATTGAAGAAAATTAGAAACAAAAAAGACATCGCAGATGCGATGCCTTTCAAAAATATGGGTGGTCAGGGGATCGAACCCTGGACCCACGGATTAAGAGTCCGTTGCTCTGCCAGCTGAGCTAACCACCCATTGGATAACCAACAAATAGTATTATGCCAGTAAAGTAAAGAAAGTTCAAGCTTTTTTTTGCATAAGTTTAAAAAAAGTGGGGAAAACAGTATAATAGAGTTATTAATATTGAGGAGGCATCAGTATGCCAAAGAAGATTTTAGTCGTTGACGATGAAAAACCAATTTCTGACATTATTAAATTTAATCTGACTAAGGAAGGCTTTGATGTCGACACTGCATATGACGGCGAAGAAGCAGTTAAAAAAGTTGAGGAATATGATCCCGATTTAATGATTCTTGACTTGATGTTACCAAAAAAAGACGGCTTAGAGGTTGCGCGTGAAGTACGCCAAACTCATGATATGCCAATTATTATGGTAACAGCTAAAGACACTGAAATTGACAAGGTGTTAGGTCTTGAAATGGGAGCAGATGATTATGTTACTAAGCCTTTTTCTAACCGTGAATTAGTTGCTAGAGTAAAGGCAAACTTACGTAGACGTGACTTGACCCAAAAAGCTACTGAAGATGATGAAGATAAGAATATTACCATTGGCAATCTTGTGATTATGCCGGAAGCTTATATGGTTGAAAAAAATGGTGAAAAAATTGAATTAACGCATCGTGAATTTGAATTACTTCATTATTTAGCACAGCATATGGGACAAGTAATGACTAGAGAACATTTATTACAAACCGTTTGGGGCTATGACTATTTTGGAGATGTTAGAACTGTGGATGTAACTGTTCGACGCTTGCGGGAAAAGATCGAAGACAATCCAAGTTCACCAACAATTTTAGTTACCAGACGTGGAGTAGGATATTACGTTAAAAGCCCATCAGATGAATAAGGATCAAAGTCACTAGTGATAGTGGCTTTTTTTTGCAATTAGGACCAATGAAGAAAATAAAAAGTGTATTAAATTCTATTAATTTTAAAATCGCAATCATTTTTATGTTGTTATTACTAGCAACGATTGAAGTAGTTGGAGCATCTTTTACTAGACAACTTGAACAAAATTCAATTCAGAATTTTGAGTCTTCAATTCAAGTACCAAATATTATTACTAACCAAATTGCTAGTCAATTGAGTAGGACAAATAGTAAGAGTGCAAATCAACAACTAAGCCAGATTATTTCAAATTATAATCTTGGCGATATTAGTCAATTAATGGTAGTAGATAATAAAGGCGTGATCCGGGCTGTTTCAAATGTTAATGATCAGAATCGAATTGGCCAGCGGACTAGTAATGCGGATATAAAAAGCGTGCTTTCAAATGGAAAACAAGTTTCTAAGGTAATTAATGATAATGGAAACTATATGGTGCAAATTTCGCCATTGACGTCTGCTAATGGAACTAATACATCTGTGGGAGCTATTTATGTAAGAGCAAGTTTACAGGGTGTATTCAACAATTTACGGCAAGTTTCTATTTACTTTTTGATTGCCTCGTTAATTGCGGCTGTCTTAGGTGCGGTAGTTGCTTTGGTAATTTCCCGGGCCATAACTCGGCCGATTGAAGAAATGCGTAAGCAAGCTTTACGGGTCGCAAATGGAGATTATTCGGGACACGTGCGGGTTTACGCACAAGATGAGCTAGGGCAATTGGCTGAAGCATTTAACACTTTGTCGGTACGAATTGAGAGAACTCAAGAGATTTCTGATAGTGAGCGAAGACGGTTAGATAATGTTTTGACCCATATGACAGATGGAGTTATTGCGACTGATCGTCACGGAAATATTACTATCATTAATGAAACTGCCTTAGACTTTTTAGGCAAAACTGAAAAAGATGTTATTGGAAAACCGATTACTAATTTGCTTGGCTTAAAAGATGTTACAATTCAAGATCTTTTAAGTACGCAACAAGAATTAGTTGTGCGGGTAAATGACAATACAAGAGATGAAATGATTTTACATGCTAATTTTTCTTTAATTCAGCGTGTAACTGGCTTTGTTTCAGGTCTAGTTTGTGTTTTGCATGATATTACGCAACAGCAAAAAAATGAACGGGAACAACAGCAATTTGTGTCTAACGTTTCACATGAACTTAGGACCCCATTAACAAGCTTAAGAGCCTATGTTGAAGCCTTAAATGATGGTGCATGGAAGGATCCAAATATTGCACCGCAATTTTTACATGTTATCCAAGATGAAACTGAGCGAATGATTAGGATGATTAATGATCTTCTTAGCTTATCAAGAATGGATCGTGGTGTAGCCAAAATGGACTTAGAGTGGGTTAACTTAAATGATTTTGTTAACCATGTTCTAAACCGTTTTGATATGATGCTGAAGTCTGATACAGATAAAACACATAAAAAGAAGTATTCAATCAAGCGTGAATTTCCTCATCAAGCTTTATGGGTAGAAATTGATACTGATAAGATGATGCAAGTAATCGATAATATTATGAACAATGCGATTAAGTATTCACCTGATGGGGGCGTTATAACAGTTCGCCTTCTTCAAGCCCAAAAGCATGTCATCTTAAGTATTTCTGACCAAGGATTGGGAATTCCAAGAAAAGACTTAAATAAGATTTTCGATAGATTTTACCGTGTTGATAAGGCTCGTTCTCGTAAGCAAGGTGGAACTGGACTAGGATTAGCTATTTCTAAAGAGATAGTAGAAGCACACCATGGCCGGATTTGGGCAGATAGTGCTGAAGGTTCTGGATCAACTTTCTACATTTCTTTGCCATATGAAGCAATTAGTGAGGAAGGAGAAAACTGGGATGAGGTTTAAAGATAAAGTTTCTAGAGTGGCTCTGCGTGTTAGCTTAATTGCAATGGTTGTCTTATCAATTATTCTATCGGCTGTCATTTGGGGATCAGATGCTCGATTTTCTAGAATTGAAGAAACATCTAATCAAACGCAAACTAAGGATCTGGGTCAACGTTCTTTAAGAGATATCTATCTACCAACGCAAACTTTTTATTTTAAAAATAAACAGATGTATCAAGTCTATGATACAAAGAATAATTTACCTTTGGAGTTTTCTAAATTAGCTCAGTCTTTAAGACCGCTTTTGCCAATCCGAATCTGGTCTAGTCAAACTAAGTATGAAAAAATGTTGAGAAATCCAAACTATATTCAGCTAACATACCCAGATCAGATAACGATCTCATTATTTTTAACTAATGTAAGAAAAACTGATAGTCGGAAATTTAATCGCTTTTTTGTCTCAACGACTTCTAGTGACTACATTTATTTAGGTAATGATGAGAGCCATACAATCTATCGTGTTCGTTTAAACGATGTTTCATTTAAGACCCTAATTGAGCATATTAGAAACGCTCAAACTCAAATGCCAGTCACTCTTGAAAAGGTGCATGATGACTATTTACCTTTCTATGAAAAAAATCTAAGCTTACCAGTTTATAGCTACTTAACTAATGAGGAATCTGATTCATATTTTGTTTATCGTTTGTTAGGATCAAACAATCCTACCCAGCATAGTAATGGCGATACGATTACATACTCTAATGGAGTATATGAGCGTTTAATTGCTGCTAAACATACTCATAACTATGAATATACTGATTATCAACAAGATCAAATTCCTAAGACAATTAGTCGTAAATTAAATGATAGTTTGTATTTCGTGCGAAAGATTGGTTTATCAGAACCAGATTTAAGATTCTTTGATGCGGATGATAATACAGTTATTTATCAAAATTATGTCGAAGAATATCCAATCTTTTTACCAGGAAAATATAAGATGCGAGCACAGGTGAAATTTGCATCTAATGGGATGACGATTAACTTCAATAGTTTAGACTTACAGATTCCAATTCCAACTAATGGGGAAAAGAAAACTTTAATTCCAACTACTGTAGCCATGGATGAGTTATACCAAAAGGGATATCACCGAAAAGATATCGAAAGAATTATTATTGGCTATACGGCTAAATCTTCTAACAGTAAAAATAAGAAACTAGTAGATTTAGAGCCTGCTTACTATGTAAAGATTAATAAGCAGTGGAAGACCTTAGATGAGTGGCTTAATACAAATAATCAGTTAGACAATGCAGGAAAGGAGGGACTAGTAGATGGACTTTAAAAGAATTGAATGGATATTTTTAATTGTATTTATCGGAATTAATATCTTTTTGGGAATTGAATTATGGCAAACGCCAACACTCTTATCTGCTGGTTCTACTCCGGCTCAGACTGATATTAAGAGCGAAACAAGTGCTGATCAAATTACTATTCCAAAGGTTAACGATAAACAAGAAGATGGATATTATTTGGCTGCCAAGACTGATAATTCTTGGATCAAAAAAGCTACTCAGCAGGTAAAGGGACAAGTAGAAAATAATTCAAGTGAAAATCTTATTTATGTTCATTTAGATAAGCCAATTACTTTATCTAAAAATAAAAAAGAAGCCCTGAGACAAGTGATGCGTTTTAAGGATGACAGCCAAAATGTATATAAAGGTAAAAATTATACTTACCTTTCAGAATTATTTGAGGGGGACGATTATATTTTTAACCAAAAAACTAAATATGGAGAATTCTTTGCTGCAACAGCTCGGCTTCATATTATTGTAAAAGATAATCAAATTGTCTCTTATTCCCAAAGCTATGTTGATGACTTAAATCCTGTTCGTGAGCGACAAAATACAATTAGTTCAAAAGCAGCGGTTGACTCGTTATATACTTACAGTGAATTACCAAATAATTCTAAGGTTATCTTGTTGAAGCAAGTTTATACTAAATTATTAACAGTTAAGGGAAATACTATTTATATTCCAACTTGGTTAGCAGCAATTGAAAATAATACTTCTAAGACAGTTACTTTGAAGCGGGTAAATGCATTTACAGGAACAATTATTCAAAATAATGTTACGACTGATGATTCTAAGGAGTGAAAAATGTGAAAGTATCAGTTTTATCAAGCGGATCAACAGGTAATTCTACTTTAATAGAAACTGAGCAACACAAAATTTTGATGGATGCAGGTTTATCTGGAAAAAAGACCAAGGACTTACTAGCTCAAGTCGGGGTTGATATTAAAGATATTGATATGATTTTTATTAGTCATGACCATACCGATCATTCAGGAGGTTTAGGAGTCTTAATGAGACGGTATCCACAAATTTCAGCTTATGCAAATTCAGGTACCTGGAATTATTTAATTGAAAGTAAGAAAATCGGTAACTTGCCTGTTGAACAGATCAATACTTTTGAATCTGGGGTAACGAAAACTTTTGGTGACTTAGATGTGACTAGTTTTGCTACTAGTCATGATGCAGCTGAACCCCAATATTATGTTTTTAGCAGTGGCGGTAAAAGATTTGCTTGTTTAACGGATACAGGATATGTTTCAAGCACTGTTAAAGGCGAAATTAAGGATGCAGATGGCTATTTAATGGAGTTTAATTATGATGATATGATGCTTAGAAATGGACCGTATTCTTGGTCTTTAAAGCATCGGATTATGTCGGATGTTGGACATCTTTCAAATGATCAGGCAGCTGATACGCTACTTGATGTTGTTTCTCCAAAAACTAAAAACATCTTTTTGGCCCACCGTAGTCAACATAATAATACTCAGTATTTAGCTCATGAGACTGCACATGATTTATTGGTTGCGGGGGATGCAAATCTGCCCGCAGATGTTAAAATTATTGATACCAATCCACTAGAAGCCGGATCACTCACAGAAATATAATTTTTAGCAAATAATTTGACTTGAATTCATAAAAAATTCAAAATTTGTGATTAGGCTAGAGTGAATAGAAAAGGAGAATTTTTATGGCAGAAAATAATACTAAGAACTCTAATAAGCATAATGCTCTAATTAAAACTGGTATTGTAGGAGTGGTTGCAGGATTACTCGGTGGTGGAGTAGCTTATGCAGGTTTGTCACAAATTAACGGACAGAATGCTCCACAAACAACTGTTGCGCCAACAGCTAAGGTTGAGAAGTCTAAAAGTAAGAACAGCAGTCAGATGACTAATGCCTTTAATACGGTAAAGAATTCTGTTGTTTCTGTTGTAAACTTGAAGAGACAAAGTTCTTCTTCAACTAGTGATCCATTTGGTATTTTTGGGTCTGATAGTTCCAGCTCTTCAAAGAAGAATTCTAAATCAGATTTAGAAACTTACAGTGAAGGTTCTGGAGTTATTTACATGAAATCTAATGGTAAAGGCTACATTGTAACCAATAATCACGTGGTTTCTGGAAGTGATGAAATCCAAGTTATTTTAAGTAATGGTAAAAAGGTAACGGCTAAAAAAGTCGGAACTGATGCAGAAACAGACTTGGCTGTCTTAACTATTGATGGTAAATATGTTACTCAAACTGCCCAATTTGGATCTTCTAAGAACTTAGAGCCAGGTCAACAAGTAATTGCTGTTGGTTCTCCACTTGGGAGCGAATATGCAACTAGTGTAACCCAAGGTATTATTTCTGCTAAGAATAGAACAGTAGATGTAACTAATTCATCTGGCCAAGTAACTAACCAGGCAACCGTTATTCAGACTGATGCAGCTATTAACCCTGGTAATTCAGGTGGTCCATTAGTTAATATGTCTGGTCAAGTAATTGGTATTAACTCAATGAAATTGTCCTCTTCTAGTGATGGGACTGCCGTTGAAGGAATGGGCTTTGCAATTCCTAGTGATGAAGTTGTTTCAATTATTAATCAATTGGTTAAGAATGGTAAAATTACGCGTCCTAAATTAGGCATAAGAATTGTATCCGTTGATGAATTAACAGAATATGGCCGCAAGAAACTTGGTTTGCCTGACAGTGTTAAGTCTGGTGTCTATGTTGCTAGTGTGACCAAGAATGGTAGTGCAGAGAAGGCTGGTATCAAGGCTCGTGATGTAATTACTAAGATTGATGGCAAAGATGTGGATAGCGTTGTTTCACTACATACAGCTCTTTATGCACATAAGATTGGCGATACAGTAACCCTTCAAGTGGTTAGAGATGGAAAATCACAATACATCAAAGTTACCTTAAGTTAATTGAATATTATTAAATAGAGATAAAAAAGCTATGATTATACGATTTGTAAGCGGTAATCATAGCTTTTTCTTAATATTTAAAGTGTGAAACCTAATAAAGTTCGTATTTTAAAATTGTCAAGATCTTAGAATTATCGAATAGATTGTGGGAAAATGTGGAAAACTCTGTGGATTGTGCATAAGTTGGTGATAATAAAAATAAAAATGTGGAAAACTTGTGAATTGTGTGTAAATAAAGTCCTAATTTTATAAAAGTTGAACGGCTGTTCAAGCCTAGTCTGTAAGGGATAGAGGGAAAAGTTTGGAAAATTAATCAAATTTATAAAAATGTGGAATAAATTTTATAAAAAAGTTATCCACTTTTTTATAAACCACAATTTGTTGAGAAGTAATTGAGCGAACTACTAAATATAGTTTTTAGTAATCCACAGCCAGGGGAAAACTCATGTGGACGCTATGTCAATTAGGGGATAAAATAAAAAGCTAGATGTGTGAAAGGGATAAATTAGCATGAATATAAAAATTGTCTGTGTAGGGAAATTAAAGGAAAAGTATTTTAAAGATGGAATTGCAGAATATGTAAAGAGAATGAGTCGTTTTGCAAAAGTAAAAATAGTTCAAGTTCCAGATGAAAAAGCCCCCGAAAAACTAAGTCCTGCTGAAATGGAACAGGTCAAAGAAATCGAGGGAAAAAGAATTTTAGATAAGATAAAAGATAAAGAATATGTTTATGTAACTGCGATTAAGGGGAAAGAAAGAACTAGCGAGGCTTTTGCGAAAGAGCTATCGAATTTAACTACTTATGGGCATTCTGACATTACCTTTGTTATTGGAGGAAGTCTCGGTACAAGTGACGCAGTAAATAAGCGAGCAGATGATTTAATCAGTTTTGGTAAATTTACAATGCCTCATCAATTAATGCGCTTGGTTTTAATTGAACAAATTTACCGTGCATTTATGATTAATAGCGGCAGTCCATACCATAAATAATTATTTGAGAAGAAACAAGATTGGTTGAAGTAGTACTATGATGCTACTAAAAATAAGCCAATCTTTTTTTGTTAAGGCGATCGGAACAATTACACTCCTTTCTTTGTCTTCACGATAGCCATGTGAAATCATTCCATCAGCTAAACTATTAGACCAAGAAATTGCGGCTAAAATTGCTTTAAAATATAAGGCCGGTGAGTAGAAAGATAAGTGGTAGTGTCTCATATCCCCAACTAGGCGGATTCGATTCACTTCGGCATGAATTTTTGGAATAACATTAAAGGCAGCTAGAGTTCCATAAGCAAACTTACTAGGTAATTTAAAATTTTGTTCTAGTGAGCGAGCTAGAGCAAGAAAAGAAGTAGTTTCAGTGAAAGCGGCTCCTAAAAAGACATAGGCGTAAATTCTCGTAAATAAGACACAAGCTTGATAAAGACTACGGCTAGGAGTGAAGTAGTAAATTGTAATAAAAACTACGGAACCCGCGAATAAGGGAATGATAAATAATAAAAACAGCTTCTTAAGGTTAATGTGCTTAAACAGAAGATAGAGAAGGCAAACCCCAATGATAATGAGATTTGCTCCTAAATTAGGCACAAGTGATATTTCCAGAGAAATAATTAAGATTAAAAATAATTTTAGTCCGGGATTCATTTTATTTACCTCTATTTAGCGTAGAAAAGTTGTTGGCCTTTTAAAACAAGATGATAGTCACATAGATTTTGAATCTGATCGAGCTGGTGACTAATTACGATTAAGCTATGCTTTTCATCTAAGAAGTAGTTCTTTAGTAAAAAAATGACCTCTGAGACGCTTTTTTGATCTAAACCACTAAATGGTTCATCTAGTAATAAAACGTCCGGATAGGCCATTAACATGACGAGAATTTGAAGCTTCCTTTTTTGACCACCAGAGAGAGAATAAACAACTTGTTCATCCATATTTTCTAAATTGAGTTTAGTTAGGATAGACTGAAGCTTAGACTCATTGAGAGAAGGATTTTGATTGTATTTTAAGCTAAAATCTAATTCTTCTTTTACCGTAACATTTAAGAATTGATCGTCTGGATTTTGAAAAATTTGTCCTACTTTTGACAAATAAGGCCGGCGACGCCATTTTTTAACCTCTTTATCTTTAAAGAGTAGTTCTCCCTGATAAGTAATAACCTTGCTTAAGGCCTTAAATAAAGAAGTTTTACCACTACCATTCTCTCCAGTTAGGAGGGTTGCTTTTCCGGAATAGATTTTTAAATTAGTTGAAGAAAGTAACTCTTTTTCTGGGAATGATAGGGAAAAAGAATTAAAAGAATATACTGATTCTTGATTTGTATGAGGAAGAGAAAAATTGGTTACTACTTCTTCTTGAGAAGGTAGAGGAGTAGTTTGAATTCTTTGATTTTTGATAGCAAAAACTTTGGGATCAATTTTTTCATAATTAGCAAAGTTATGATCACTAATCAAAATCGTTTTACCTTCTTGATGGAGTGAATCTAAACAGTTAAGCAGAAAGTTTCGATTATGAGAGTCGCAATTAGCAAATGGCTCATCTAATAAGAAGAGATCACTTTGCATTGCAATTAAGACGGCTAAGGCTACACGCTGCTTTTCACCGCCTGAGAGATAAAGGAAGGGACGGTCTAACAAATGCGAAATATTCGTTTTATGGCTAACTTCATCGATAATCTTTTGAGCAGTAACTCGATCAATTAGTTTATTTTCTAAAGCAAAAATTAATTCTTCTCTTGGAGTTGCCATCGTGAATTGACGATTAGGGTCTTGAAAGACCATCCCCCAATTAGTAAAGGGCTGATTTAAAGAACCAGTAGTAATTTTGCTGTTAGAAGTAGGCTCAAGGCCAGCAATTAATTTTAAAAGTGTAGATTTTCCGCAGCCACTTGGACCAGTTAATAAGGCAAAATCGCCTTGGTTAATAGTAAAATCTAAATTCTTAAAAATTAATTTGTCTTGGTATTGAAAGGAAAGTTGGTTAATTTTGATTTTTTTGGATGACATGGGCTTTTTCTAGAAGGTTTACGATTAATTTTACTAATACACAGGTAAATAGGAGCATGGAGATCCAGCGAACTACAAAGTAGAGAATCATATTAAAGGTTGAAAAATAGCTATAGCCGTTTTTTATGAAATCGTACAAATAAGTGACAATAGTCGTGGTTGTAGCAGATAAGAAAAGAGTAAACCAATCGTATCGACGGTAGCTAGTAAAGGTAAAACCTAATTCACTACCTAGCCCTTGAACAGCACCAGAAATTAAATTAACAGCTCCCCACTGTTCTCCGGCAATCAATTCAACGCAGGAACCTAAGAACTCTCCTAAGAAAGCAGAGCCAGGAATGCGAACAAGAAAGCCGGCTAATGGTCCTGCCATACACCAGATTCCCATCATAATATCATTTGCTAACATCCCATAGCCAATTGGAGTTAGGAGAGCGGTTAGAGCATTATAGAGGCTGTCACTAGCTAAATAAATAAAACCGAAAATAATAGCAATTAAGGCAATTAAGATAATATCTCTTACATGTAATTTTTTCATTTTTTCCTCCAAAAATAAAAAGCCACCTCAAAGAGGTGACTTAAATAAAGTCTAAAAATAATCATTTTCCCTACGTTGATATTAATCAAACAGGTTCAATGGGTATATTCTCAGCCAGATGGGCACCCCAGATGTATTTACAGTCTAAGCTTACGCTTAATAAGACTAAAAGACAATTAAAAATAATAAAAAGGTTATAATTAAAACAGAATAAAATCAAAGGGGACTGATTGAGATGGCAACAGCTACATTAAAAAATTATTTATTAAGTTTAATGCAAAATAATCAAGCTAGTGAAGTAGAGCTTCGAACCCAGAATTTTTTGTCCTACCGTCTTTATTTAGAGGGGATGCATTATGACTTTATTGAATATCAGTCCGGAAGCAGTCAAGTGCTATATTGTCTTACTGGTAAATGCGAGGTAAAGATAGGAACGCAAAACTTTTCTTTAACAAGTGGAAACATCTTATTAATTGAAAAAGATAGCGCTTATGCAATCAAGCTTAGTGACAAGAATACAGTAATTATAAAATTTAAGCTGAGTAGCGATTTTTCATGGGAAGAGCAAATAGAAAACGTAACAATTGATACTCCCACTGAAGAGAAAATAAGTACCCTATTTTTAAAGAATTTATCTCAGGATAAAGCCTTTTTATTTACAACAACGTCAGTAATGTGGAGTAGCCAAAGTATCAGAGAGATAGTGCAAGATGATCTTAATCATGCGGCATTTAATAGCACAATTGGATTAGAGTTACTTAAAGTAGTGATTTTGCGCAATTTACGTGAGCAGAACTTTAAATTGAGTGAAAGAAGAGAAAATAAGTTTAAGGATGAAACCTTAGATCAGTACATTGACCAGCACTATAATGACATTACGCTAGCAGAAGCGGCTGAATATTTTGGATTTAATCGAAATTACTTCTCTACAATGGTAAAAGAAAAAACTGGTAAGAGCTTTGTTGAACATGTTGACGATCGGCGTATGAGAGAGGCTAGAAGACTGCTTGCTAAGCCAAATGTATCGTTAAAAGAAATAATCGAAACTATTGGTTATTCAAGTAAGTCATTTTTCTATAAAAAATTTAAGCATTATTATGGAATGACACCAGCAGAAATGAGAAAGAGATTATTTAGAGAAGCTCATATTAATTTGAAATAGGTATGTAAAAAGGGATGCTTTTAGAATAATTATATAGATGAAGAATAATACGACCAGAATAAAGTACAGCGCCTATTTGAAGAAAAGATAACTATTTACTCTGCTTTTGGCAGAGTTTTTTATTATACTAGCAATATAATTAATAAAAAATAAAAAAATAATATTGAAAAATTCATTAAATATAAATATAATACTAATTAATAAATGAGAAAGGACAATTAATATGAAAGTAAGAAAAAGTCTATTAACTCTTGGTACTGTAGTCGTATTGGGATTAAGTGCCTCTATCGTTTCTTCTAATAAAGTTTCAGCAGCTGAAGTAGGAAAGAATGAAACTGTTGCCTTTAATGTTAAAGAAAATGTATTAAGTTTTAATCAAAAACAGCTTTTCTTAGAAAGTAAAGCCGGTGGATGGCTTAATCATACTGCTCATACTGGTTACTGGGGTGGAGGTCCTTTGGGTGGTGGAGAAAGTCCAACCAATCCAATAAGAGACTATTATCCTTGGAGATAAGGAAAAATCAGTTTAGTTAGTTTACTTATAAAAACTTCAAATATTACTTCAAAGGAGAACCTTGATTTACAGGGTACTCCTTTTTATATATTTGTATAAAAAGCTCGAATAGAAAAGGAACTACATGTTAATGAAACAAAGTATATATTCTAAAGTTTTAACAACACAGGTAGCACTAAATATAGTACTAATGCTATTTATATTTAACCAAATGAATATCTTCTTCTTTGTTTTTCAAGAGATTCTTTTGATATTAAGCCTACTACTGAAAAAGAAAAATATTTTTTTAAGTATAGTATTCTTACCTTTTATTTTTATGTATAGTTATGGTCTGGCACTTTATACAGTAGTTCAAAAGAATTCAAGGCTAGCTGTACCCATATATATAGTTTATTTTATTGGGATGCTTTTAATTTTGATACCTATTGTTAAAGAAAAATTTGGAAAAATAAAACAAGAGTTATTGAGGCTAATAGCTCTAATTTGGCTTGTTGTGGTAACTTTACATACAGTCGGAATCTTTCGAATAGTTACTAAAAAAGAAAATGAATTATTGTATGCAATAAATGCAAGTGGCATTGTGTATTCATTTGTGACATTTATTTGTGTATATATACTGTTTAAAATATGGGGATATAATTTTTACTTTAATCTTCACGTAAAAAATATGGGTATAAGATACTATAGTATATTTATATTGGCACTTTTATTTGTCATTTGGTATTCGTTCTTCTCTGTATTTTTGGGTTTAGCTCAATCAAGTGATGAAATTTTTAATAATTGGAATTTTTCTCTGATAAATCCAAGATATTCTGCGACATATCAAAGTAGTATAGAAGTTATATTGAATGCTTTGGAGCCTGCTATTTCCGAAGAAATAGTAAGATATGGATATATTATAATTTTATTAACTATTTTGAAAAATAGAAAATATCAATTGCAATGGTCAATATTTATAAGTGCTGTATTCTTTGCTTTAAGTCACATTAGCAATTTTTTTAATACAGATCAAGCATTTGATAACGTTATTTCTCAAATTATAGTAGCACTTGGATTAGGTTGTTTTTTAGGTGTCTTGCTATTATATACAGGTAAAATATGGATAAATATTTTAATTCATTTTTGCTTTGACTTTTTAGTTTTTTCGATAACCGATATAGGATATTTGACGGTAAGTGTATTTAGACAAAATAATGGCTGGATATTAAAATCGGGGATACAATTATGCATTTTACTAGTTGTGTCTTATCTATTAATGTCTTTGAATAAAAATATATTAAAAAATAATATTGAAAAATTAGTTGGGTAGCATGAAAAAAGCGAGCAATACATTCTTTACAATATAGAGAACGTATTGTTCGCTTCTTTGTTTGGAGAGATAATTTTTCCAGACACTTATTACATATTTTTTAATCTCTTAATTCGATCCGCAGTAGGCGGGTGAGTATCAAAGAGTGAGCTTAACCCACGATTATGAAGTGGATTTTCAATGTAGAGCCCAGCACTTGATGGATCTGGATCTTTCATTGGCTCACTGTTAGAAATCTTCTCTAAAGCTGAAATTAGGCCTTGTGGATTCCTAGTAAGTTCTACTGAGCCCGCATCAGCCAGGTATTCTCGATTACGAGACAGAGCCATTTGGGCAAGTGGTCCTAAAATTAGGGTAAAAACAATTGCTACTACCTTAAAATTTGCTTCTAAAGAACTTGAGTCTCGGTCATCGCGGTCTGAATTGCCACCCCACCACCAAATGCGAGAGGCGAAGTTAGAAATAAAAGAAATTACTGCTGCTAGTGCAACTCCAATAGTTGAAACTAAGATATCATAATTTCTAATATGAGAAATTTCATGGCTAATTCTATTTAATCGTTCTCGTAAGCCAGTTGTAACGGCAACGTAGCTATGCTTAGGATCTCGTCCAGTCGCAAAAGCATTCGGGCTCGGATCATCGATAATAAAGACTCTTGGCATCGGAACCTGTCCAGCCAGAGCCATATCTTCAACAATGTGCCAAAGTTCTGGATCGTCTTCTTCATGAATCTCTCGCCCATGATTCATACTCATCACTAGGTTTCCAGGATTTTGAAGAACAATAAAAAGATAAATTAAACTACCAATAAGAGCAATAGCAATTCCGGAAAATGGTTCGCCATTAATTAAGTATCCTAACCCACCACAAACAAGAGCTAGAATAATAACGAATATAACAAGCAAAAATGCTGTTTTACGCTTATTGCGTGCTATTTGTTGATAGAGCATTAATTAACCTAAAATTTGACTTGAGGAACTGCCTTTTCTTCAGTTGGTGTTTGAAGATAGTCCATTTTCTTAAAGCCATGCATCTTAGCTACTAAGTTAGATGGGAAAGTTAGTAACTTTTCATTAAACATAGCAACTGTTGAGTTATAAAGTTGACGTGAGTAGGCAATCTTATTTTCAGTATTAGTAAGTTCTTCTTGAAGTGCTAAGAAGTTTTGGTTGGCTTTTAAGTCAGGATAATTTTCAGCTAAAGCAAAAATACTCTTCAACGAATCAGTAATTTGATTAGAAAGTTTATTAGCTTCTTCGTGATCAGAAGCTGGAAGGTTTACTAATTGGTTTCTTAATGAAACTACTTTTTCTAAAGTGCCGCTTTCGTGCTTAGCATAACCCTTAACTGTTTCAACTAAGTTAGGAATTAAGTCATTACGACGCTTCAATTGAACATCAATTTGGCTCCAAGCTTCATCGGCATGCACCTTAGCTTTTTGTAAGCTGTTATAGATGCCAATATAAATAGCTACCAATAAAATTAAAATAATGATAATAATCCAGGTTAAACTCATAAACTGAATCCTTTCTCTATATCATAAATATTAAGCTAAAAATGTTAGGAATATTGTACCGAATAACAGAAAATTAGAACATAAAAAAGCACAGTTTTGTGCTTTTTTACGATATCTAAATAACAAAGTCTAAGACGATCCATCCAAGGATTGTCAAGATAATTAAACCAGAAAATTCGAGAACTGAAAATACCCAGAAGAATTTGCGCTTTGATACTGTTCCGTTTTCAACGAAACTTTTGAAAACAAGCATGTTAGCCATTGATCCAACAAGTGAACCAAATCCTCCAATATTTGAACCCAAGAATAAGGCTTCAGCATAATTAGTAAATTTACCAATTAGGATGGTTGAAGGAACATTAGAAATAAACTGACTTGAAATGATTGAAGTTAAGAAGACAGAATGTTCAGAGAACATGGTCTTTGAAATAAGTGTAACGATAAATGGTATTTGCTGGATATCACTAATAAAAATAAAGAAGCATGTAAAAGTTAAGAGTAAAGCATAATCCACATGTAACATAATTGAAGGATTAATAATAAGAGCCAAAATTACGGCAACAATTGCTGGAACATATGCTGGAACAATATTAAAAACACCAAAGAAGAAGAAAATTGAAACAGCAATAGTCAAAACCATCGGTCTGACACTAATCCTAATATCTTCTAAAGGTACTGTAGGAATCGGTTTATCTTTAACAAAAAAGATGAACAATAAAACGATAATTAAACTGACCAGCAATAATGGAAGTGACCAACTAAAAAATTTAAGTGGTGAAACGTTATAGCGATTAACTACAAAAATATTGTGAGGATTACCCCATGGGGTAAAAGCAGCTCCAATATTTGCTCCCATCCCAATTAATGTGACAGGCAGTATTTCAGGTAAATTGTGGCGTTTAGCAATTGTTAAATACAATGGTATAAGAGTTAAAACAGTTATATCATTAGTTAAGAACATTGCGGATACAATTGATAAGATTGTAAAAATTGCAGTTAATCTTCTTGTACTTCTAGCGCTAGCTGTGAGTTTATAAGCTAATACATCCAAAACGTGTAAGTAAGAAAAAATTTGGATAATAGTTAGCATCGCTAAAATTGAGTATAGTGTGTGGAAGTTAATATCTTCAATCCGTGGTCGGGCGAAGAATAAGCTTATGATCGTTATGACAACCGTAATTTGTAAAATACGGTCTTTAGCAATATTTTTGATGACGGTCATTAATGTCCCCTCTTAAAATTAAATCAACACTACTATTTTGAACTCTTTAGCGTAAGTTCGCAACGCTTTTTTCGGATTAAACTTTCCTATTAATATTATTTTGAGCATTTTATTAGGTGAAGAAGAAAGAAAAGTGCTATATTTAAGTTAGTGGATAACATAGGAGGAATAGACTATGCTTGATTCGAAAAATATTGAACTAAAAATAAAAGATGGTGCTAAAAAGGCTTTAGAAAAGAAGATTAAACCGGGACAAGTTGTTTTATTAGCCTTAAATGATGGCTCAAATGGTTATTCTAAATTAGGTGGGACTTGTACAATCGGTGCTAATTTTCAGCTTGTTTTATTAGATCATGAGGATCCGGATTTTTCTATTAAAATTAAAAATAATATGGACTTAAATATGTATACATCTGATAAAGAATTAGCATTTTTAGAGGATGGATTAGTCCTTAACGCTCGTGATGCTGTTCTATCTTTATCTTCAAATGAAGGGATTATTGATGGCGGAGTTACCATTTCTGAATTTAAAGGTGAAAAATTATCTGCAGATGAGATGAAAAAATTAGGTGGAAAGATCTGCTAGGTATTGAAGTGACGTGCTTCTTCGTGGTATGATAATAAAAGATTTTCGAAAATTTTATTTGAGAGGAAGTATAGATCTATGCGTAAAGGTGAAAACTACAACACAGGTGTTACACCAAACTTAAGACCTAAGAACAAGAAGAATTCTAAGGCTCGTGTTAAGAGAGCTGCTGAAGTAGTTGCTTTCTTAAACAAAGCTGCTAAAGACGAAAACAAGTAATTAAATTTACTACTCAATAAAAGGAGAGACGCTATTTAGCGTCTCTCTTTTTTTGTATCATTATATAAATCGAAATTAATATAATAACATTTCATTATATTTGAAATTATATTTGAAATTATATTACTATATAAATTGCCTTATAGAGGACAAAGTAATAAAGCATAGGATATAAATTTTAAAATGAATAACATTTCGATAAAAGGGCTAGAATTAAAAGCAATTTTCGCCATTATTTTGCCGTCTCTTTTTTTAGGAGTAGCAGATAATTTTTCAGATAATGTTTTTTGGGGAGTTGCGATGCTTCTGGTATTAGGCTCACTTGTTGGCCTAATTTTGCCAAATATTGTTAGTACGTGGCTTATTTTAATTTTAACTGCATTGGGAATCAGTGGCTTAACCCTTGGCTATGTGAGATTAGATATTTATGCTAAGACAATGTTATTGCTTTCGTTTCCAATAGAAGCCTATCTAGCGAGTCAGTTGAGAGAATGCATTTTTAGGTGGAGTATCTATAAGAAAAATGAAGCTAGTTTTTATCGCTATATTACCCACTACGATCAAAATCTAAAACTGCAAACGACCTATAACGCACAGAAGCTATACCAGAAGATAAGTAGAATATTAAGAGAGAAAAGCTATTTACCTTTGTGGGATGACTTTACCATCATTAAATGGGAGCATGAGCAACAGTTTGCTCAGTTCAATTTAGAAGAGCACAATCAAATTTTGAAACAAATAGCTAAAGTGCTTAAAAAGAGCATATTAGTTGATGAGAATTTATATTACCTGGGAAATGGTGAATTTTTAATTATTTCTAATACAATTGCACCTGGAACTTTGATGGTTTTGAATGATGAATTAAAAGCAGAACTTCGAGCTTTAAAATATGAAGACTATCACCCAGCATTTAAAATGGCTACTCAGCATATTGTTGAGGAAGATTTGATATTATACCCAGATCTTGATGCAATTCTTAAACATTTAAAACGAAAACTTGAAACAGATTTAGTTGTTGAATATTTAAAGGGAGGAGAAGCATGATAGACGTTTTCTTTGTTTTGGCGATTTTAGTTACATTAATATTTTTAATTGCACTTTTTGCTATGATTTATAGTGTTTGGACGATTTATCATCAAACTGAACATACAGTCCTTCATTTAGGAAAGAATCATCATGTTAAATAATGTTTTAGCATTTTCAACTTTAGTATCTATTTGGTTTTCTCTTTTAGCGTCACTAGTAACGCTTTATGGTGCGATTCGTTTTTGGATTAAACATAGTAAAAAGATTGTTTATATTACCCCTCTAAAACGCTACCCTACGATTACGATTGTAGTACCAGCCCATAATGAAGAGCTTGTAATTGCTAAAACGACAAAAGGAATCCTTGATTTAAACTATCCTGCTTTAAAAATAGAAGTACTTTTATATGCGGATAATTGTCAAGATAAGACAGCTGCGGAGATGCGGAAGGTAGTTGATATGCCTGAATATAGGTATCGAAACGTACAGATTATTGAAAGACAGGGTTCGGGAGGAAAAGCTGGGGTTTTGAATGATGCCTTAGAAATAGCTCAAGGAGAATATATCTGTGTCTATGATGCAGATGCATTACCAGAACAAAATGCCTTATATTTTTTAGTTAAAAAAGTTTTAGAAAATCCAAGTCGCTACATGGCCACCTTTGGAAGAAATAAAACACGTAATGCAAAGCAAAACTTTTTAACTAGATGTATCAATCAAGAAGTTATTGTCTCTCAACGTATTCAACATGTTGGGGTCTGGAATTTATTTAAAATTGGACGAATTCCAGGAACAAATTTCATCATTAATACCGAGTATGTAAGAAGTATTGGTGGTTGGCAACAGGGTGCTTTAACTGAAGATACAGAGATTTCTTTTCGGATTATGGAAGATGGATACTTGATTGCTTTGGCTTATAATTCAGAAGCATTTGAACAAGAACCTGAGCACTTACGTGATTATTATTATCAACGATTGCGCTGGGCAAAAGGAAACTATCAAGTTGTGATAAATAATTTTAAGCATTTATTTGATAGGAGTAATTGGCGGGTTAAATTAGAAACATTTTATTTAACCTGTATTTTCTTTTGGTTTAACTTAGCGGTTGTTCTTTCCGATATTATCTTCTTCGTAGATTTAGGATGTGTAGTAGCAAGATTTTTAAATCCTAAGATACCAATTATTTTCGCAATGGATTCCAATCTCTTACTGATGCAACTTTTATTAATTAATTGGTTACTGATGATTCTTTTATATGTAACTCAAATCAATCTGGCTTTAGCTACACAGTATGGACAAGCCACTAGTGATCAAATTTGGTTAGCATTGGGTTCGTATTTTACCTATTCACAGTTATTTATTGCTATTTCTATCCAAGCAGTTTGTTCAGTTATCGGGGATAAAATTTTTAAGCGAGACAGTAGTAAATGGGTAAAAACAAAGAGATTTGCAGATTAGGGATAGGGCATGAGAGTTAAAAATTTAATCTTGATTTTAGGTGTGATAGTAGCTTATTTAGGAATTATTGTATATGTAAGGATAAGCAATGATCGCACGATAGAAAAAAGATACTATCAGGTTTGGCGAGAGGATTATATAAAAAATCAAAGTGAAAATGAGCAGTATGTTAACGCAGCTGGAAAAAATAAGACACCGTTTGCCTTGTCTGAAGCACAGGGATATGGAATGTTACTAGCTGTAAAGGCAGGACAGAAGCACTTAGGAAGCCAAACTGATTTTCAAAAATTGGATAATTATTATTTAAGGCATCGATTGTCTAATTCAAACTTAATGAGCTGGAGACAAGAAAATAAAAAGGGAAGCTTACAGGATAATCCAGTGAGTGCAAGTGACGGCGACATGATGATTGCCCAAGCATTGCTTGAAGCTGATAAAGTTTGGCCAGGACATGGATATAAAGCTCAAGCTTTTAAACTAATCAGTGATATCAAAAAGTTAGAAAGCAATCGTTCGGCTAAAATAATTACTGTAGGAAATTGGGCAAATAAGAAATCACATTTTTATAATGTAATGAGAACATCGGATGTAATGCCAGAAGCATTTGAAGAATTTTATCAAGCAACTGGAGACCACAGCTGGATAGAAATAAAATCACAGATGCTGACTTATTTACAACAGCTTAGCAGCCAACATAAAACAGGACTAGTTCCGGATTTTGCTTGGATTTCAAGGCAAAAACAGGCGTCTCCTGCTAAGGCTAATGATGTAGCAACCAAAGATGATGGTAATTACAGCGCCAATGCCTGCCGAGTTCCGATGCTCTTAGCAGCAAGTAATGATAAAAAAGCCAATAATATCGTAAAAAAAATGCTGAAGTTTTTTAAGCAAAAAAAAAGAATATCGAGTGGGTTTACCTTGAGTGGAAAACCCCTATATCCATATAAGTCTGCGAGCTTTAGTGCACCGATCTTTGTAGCCGCAAGTAAGTATCAAAATGAAGGATATGGTACTTTGGTAGAACATGAAAAATATATTTTTTCAAGACCGCTTCCTGCTAATAATTACTACGATGCAACATTGATTGTTTTAGCTGCTTTAAATACAAATGAGTTGACGGGATTAGAGAAATAGAGAAAGATTAAGGTGTTAAATCTTTCTCTATTTTTGATTTGCAAGAGTAGAGTGGTTTTGCTATGATAGTAGAAATTTTAGACATTTTTATATTTCTGGAAGGGGTAAGTTTTTATGGGATTAAATGCGTATATTCAAGGTTTTAATAGTTTAGAGTCGATTGACCGTGCACCAGGATATTTTAAATATCAACACCATTCTGTAGCTGATCATAGCTTTAGAACAGCAGAACTTGCTCAAATGATGGGAGATATCGAAGAAGTCATTGGTAAGCAAAAAGTAAATTGGAAAGCTCTTTATGAAAAGAGTCTTAACCATGATTATACTGAACGTTTTATTGGTGATATCAAGACACCGGTTAAGTATGCAACTCCACAATTACGTAAGATGATTGGTGATGTTGAAGAAACCATGACTGCTAAATTTATTAAGGATGAAATTCCAAAAGAATTTCAAAAAATTTATACAAAACGCCTATCTGAAGGAAAAGATGATACTTTAGAAGGTAAGATCTTATCTATTTGTGATAAGTTGGATTTACTTTATGAAGCTTATGGTGAAATTGAATTAGGAAATCCAAATCCTGTGTTCATGCAGATGTTTAAAGAAAGTCTTGAAACTATTAAAAAGTTTGATGATTTAACTTGTGTTCAATATTTTATTAAGAAAATTTTGCCAGATTTATTTAAGGGCGATTTTGCCGGTAAAGATAAAATGCAAAGAATTGCATTTAGTATTTTGTTAATGGGGGAAGAATAGGTTGAAATTACAGTGTGCATCCTGTGGTTTACGACTTGATAGTCTTCATTTTAAGCAAGAAGGGTTAATGAACCCTAAGTTGACAAGTATTTGTGATATTTGTTTAACAAGAAATTTGGATGCAGAGAACTATGAAAATCCGGTAGTTGAAAGTATTTCCCAGGTAATGCTTTATAGCTTTGTAGGAAAGAAAAATAATGGTCAGATTAAGCCGGATTCTTTAAAGCATTATCTTGTAGACAATAATAATAGACGACAGTATGAGTCGCTCATTCAAGATTATGATGGCAATGAAGTTGCTTTGCAACAAATTTCACGTCGTGAGTTTAATTTAGCAATTATTAAGAGTGAAGATAATGAAATAGACTATGTTCCTGAGAATAATGTTGATTTTGCAGTAAATATGAAAAAGATGGGGATTGAAGTTGACTTTTCTTTAAATGAAGTTGACTTTATAGATCGGGAACGAATTCGGCATAAGTATAATTATCGCTGTCAGTATTGCGGCCGACGGGGAACGAGTGTAGATCACAAAAATCCTGTTTCTTTATCACATGATAATTCCTTTGATAATTTAATTTTATCGTGTAGTGAATGCAATAAGATTAAATCGAATATGCCATATCAATTATTTGTTAAATTGAACGATCAATTAACTATCGTAAATAAAAAGTTAGTTAAGTATGAAGATGCTTTAGCTAATTTGAAGGAAGAGTTTCAAGCTGCTAAAAGAGACTTGGCTGGCAAGGTTCATTTAAAAGGAATTGTGAATGATCCGGAATTAAATGCAATTCGGAAGCAAAATAAAAAATTACAGGACGCGATTGATAGTTTGCAAAGTGACTATGGTGCCTTGCGTAATGAACGCAAAACATACTTTGATATTGGTTGGAAATTAGAAAAAGAGCGAGAAAATAGCGAAATTATTTAATTCTAATAAATACAAAAGACTAGTATAACACTGATAGTGGAATACTAGCCTTTCTAGATGATTAAAGTATTTTTTGAGAGCTTAATTAGTACTATTAAGTTTCCGGTAGCCGAAGTAGAATTGAAGACAAGCTAAAACTACGTTAAGCCAATTTAGCCATAAGAAACAATCAGTTAATCCACCGGAGTGAGCACCAGTACCTTAGTAAACCCAAAAACCAATAATCACTGCTGCTACATTAATCCAGGCAAAGGATTTTTGATATGATTGTTTGTTTAATACAAACCACATCCAAATAACATTTATAATAAACCAGATTACTAAAACCCAAAATACAAATCAAACATTATGTATTTTCTTTTCTTTTATGTTTAATAAAGTCTCAATTAGTATATTGGGACTTTTCGCTCTTTTCGGGAATAGTATGGATCGTAGAAATCATGATTTCAATAATTTATGCTTTGCTAAAAGGCTAAAGCTGAAAATAAATAGGTAGATAATAATATACTAATAAAAAGGCTGATATCTCAATGCTTATAACAAAGAGTATCAGCCTTTTTAAATTTATAGGGTAAAAGCAAATTCTGTATTATTTTGCTTAAAGTTCATTATTTCTGAAGTTACGTAGGAACTTCTTAGTCTTTTCTTCTTGGGGATCGTTAAAGATCTGTTGTGGTGTTCCTTGTTCAGTAATAACCCCATCACTCATGAAGACAACTTGATCAGATACATCACGAGCGAATCCCATTTCGTGAGTAACAATCACCATTGTTAGTCCAGTCTTAGCTAGTAGCTGCATGGTGTTAAGTACTTCACCAACCATTTCTGGGTCAAGGGCACTAGTAGGTTCATCAAAGAGTAGAACTTCTGGATCCATAGAAATTGCCCGAGCAATTGCTACACGTTGTTGTTGACCACCAGATAACTGTTGAGGTTTTGCAGTAAGAAATGGATCCATTCCAACTTTCTTCAAGTTTTCAATAGCAACTTTTTTAGCTTCTTCTTTGGAGCGACCAAGAACCATTTCTTGGCCAATCATGCAGTTTTGGAGGACATTCTTATTGTTAAACAAGTTAAATTGCTGAAATACCATTCCGACCTTAGACCGGAAGGTATTACGATTAAAATGAGGATCAAGAATGTTTTCTCCATGGAAGAGAATTTTTCCACTACTTGGTTCTTCAAGAAGATTAATACATCTTAACATGGTTGATTTACCGCCACCAGATGGACCAATAATGGTCATTACTTCTCCTTTGTTAATATTAAAAGAAATATCTTTTAATACTGTATGATCACCATATTTCTTTTGTAAATGTTGTACTTGTAAAATGTTTTCTTCGTTATTATTGTTCATGTTCAAATCCAGTCTCCTTTGGATCTTCTACTTGTAATTGGTTAGCCATTAAGTTGTAGTTCTTTGGACCTTCAAGTTTTCTTTCAATAAAATTAAATATTCTAGTAATTGAGAATGTCAAGATTAAGTAGATCATTGAAATAATGAAGTAAGTTTGGAAGAATTTGAAGGTTTGACTGGCAACGGTTGTACCAACAAAGAACAATTCTGAAACTGAAATAATACTTAATACTGAAGTATCCTTAATGTTAACAATAAATTCATTAGTAATTGATGGTAGAGAGTTTCTAATTGCTTGAGGTAAAATAATGTGCCACATTTGTTGTGAGTGGGTCATACCAAGAGCAGAAGCTGCTTCAAATTGTCCCTTAGGAGTTGCATTAATACCACCGCGAATAACTTCAGCTAGGTAAGCACCTGTGTTAATTGAAACAATAACTAAGGCAGCTACGGTACGGTTTAAGTTAAGGTGCCATAATTGAGCAATTCCGTAGTAAATAACAGCTGCTTGAACCATCATAGGAGTTCCACGGAATACTTCGATATAAACTGCTAAAAGCCAGTTAACAATTTTTAAGCCCCATCTTTTACCAGTAGACTTAGGAGTTGGGATAGTTCTAACAATACCAACAAGTAAACCAATGAAGAAACCAGCAATAGTACCAACTAGGGCTAAAAGAAGAGTCATTCCAACACCGCCAAGGATCATTGAACCATAGCGACGCATAATTGACATAAACCAATTTTCTTTCTTACTGCCACCTGCTTGAGGTTGTTCCTTAACAGCTTGGGCCATTAATTGGTCCCGCTTTTTATTAGAAATACCTTTTAAGATACTGTTAACTTGATCTAATAATTCAGTGTTACCTTTCTTAACACCAATTGAAGTAATTGAGTCATCATGATCAACTTTAAATCCTTGCATCTTGTTAAGGTTAACAGCAACAATGTTAGGGTTAACAGTCTTGTAACTTTGATATTCAATATCTTCAGCAACATAACCGTCAATAGTACCTGATTGTAAACTTTGACGCATTGCAGAAAAGCTTCTCATTGCAGGTTCACGCTTAGCACCATGTAATTGCTTGATTAAGTCGTAGTGAAGAGTACCTTGTTGAGCAGTTAATTTAGCTCCCTTAAAGTCATTTAAGCCTTTTGCTTGAGCAAATTTCCCATCTTTGTTGGTAATTACTACGAAAGTACTTTTTCTATAAGGTTCAGAGAAATTGATAGCCTTTCTACGTTCAGCAGTAGGAGACATACCAGCGATAATTAAATCAATCTTTCCAGAAGTTAAGGCTGGTAATAATCCATCCCATTCGGTTTTTTCTACTACTACTTTACGATGAAGCTTTTTACCAATGATTTTTGCAATTTGGACATCATATCCGTTTGCATATTGCTTAGATCCATCAATTGGAACCGCACCATTTGCATCAGTTGTTTGAGTCCAATTATATGGTGGATAGTTAGCTTCCATACCGATTTTTAGGGGTGCTTCTTTTTTAGCCGCTTCGGTTTGAGTAGAATTAAAGCTAAAACCGATAACTAAACTTAAAATTAGGGCTAATAAAGCACCAAACCATCTTATTTTTGACTTCACTTTGAAATACCTCCAAAAATTATTTCAAATAAAGCCAATACAATAAAAGCGTAAATAAAAAGCCTCGTTGTTTGCCAAAAACAACGAGGTTTGAAAATCATCAGTAATTAAACCAAATCATATAGCGCTCCCTGGGGACGACCAGGACAGTATGTAAGATATTCTCTTACATCCCAACAAATTAACTTCACGAAAGAAAATTTGTTTCGGCGGTAATCCTAAAATATACTCTCACTGTATTCGCGTACTCAAGTAGATTCTGTGATTATCGCAACCTCTATTGCATTGGGGATTTATTTAACTGATGAAAAGATTAAACGATTTTTAATCTTTTGTCAAATAAATCCGTGATTTTTTTTGATGTCTTTTTTCTTAATGTCTGAAACATAAGGATTACCGCTAACGATGAATCTTAATTTCTTCTGAGCCCATTCAGGATCTGATTGATTAATTCCTACTCTTGGAAGGGCAACAATTTCTTCTATTTCGCGTTTGTGATCGATATCAATATCAAAAGGCGAATCGGCCAAATCAACCAAATCCCATTTACGACTAGTAATCCCTAAGGCTTGCATCATTTTTCCAGGTCCATTAGTCAAAAGCGGCCCCGTTTTACCGCTACGGTTTTTAATCATCGTGTCAATTCCTGTTAGAGGATCGATAGCTCTGATTAATACTCCTTGCGGTTCACCTTCTTCTTGACAAGAAACGTCAAAGAAAAAATATTGCCTTTGGGAATAGATATATAAACTGCCACCCGGACGATATAAGCCCTCATTTGCAGGACTACGTCTGCCACCATAAGAATGAGCAGCTCGGTCTTTTACACCGACATAGGCCTCTGTTTCCACAATAGTGCCAGATAAAATCTCTTTTCCGTTATTGTAAGACAAGGTTCGACCTAGTAGGTCTTTACTGATTTCGCTTGTAGAACGATTAGTAAAAAATTCTGTGTAATCCATATTAATTTTTCTTTCTAAAAAAGTTATATACTCATATTTGAAGATAAATACTATCAGAGAGTGAGGAGTTTAACCATGAATGAAATAAAAGTAGTTAGAATATATGATCATGAGCAACCAGCTGGTTATCGAATTTTAGTAGATCGATTATGGCCTAGAGGAATGAGCAAGATAAAGGCTCATTTAGATGAATGGGATAAAGAAATTGGGCCAACTAATGAATTGAGAAAATGGTTCAATCACGAAGATAATAAATATCCTGAATTCAAGTCTAAGTATATAGCGCAATTGAAAGCTAATCCAGCAACAGCAGCTTTTATTAAAGACGTAAAAGAAAAACTAGCCAAGGAAAATGTTCTTTTCCTATATGGAGCTAAAAATAAAAAGTACAACCAAGCAGTTGTACTTAAGGAATTTATTGATCAACAATTAAGTTAAGGCATTTTCTTGCCATGTATATTTTGTCGTACATAGTGAAAAATAATTGTTAAAATAACCGTACCAAATACAATACCAGCAAAAATTGCATCAGGTAATTTAAAGTTTAATGGTGGTAATGAAATAAGCAATTTAATCGCAATAATTGAGATTAGGACATAGGCCATAGTTTGAAGCTCTGGAATAATTTCCATTAACTTAATAATAATTTCGGCTACGCCACGCATGCATAAAATTCCAATCATTCCACCAACCAGAACTACTACTGGGTTATTTGACATGGCTAAGGCAGCTAAAACCGAATCAATTGAGAAAACAATATCCATTGACTCAATTGAGATCACAGTTCTCCAAAATAAGGAAGGACGGTGCTTTCTTTTTTTGGAGTTCTTTTTCTTATGATTTTCTTTCTTAGCCTCTTCTTTTTTAGCAACTAGTTCAGGGTGCCGAACGTCATAGAAGTACTTGTAAACTAAGTAAAGTAAATATAAGCCCCCTAATAACTTAATTTCCCAGAAATTAATTAAGTAAGTACCAATTCCGATTACAATGAAACGAAATAAATAGGCTCCCCATAAACCATAAACTAGGGATTTTCTTTGTTCATCTTTAGTAGGCAATACCTGTGTTTGAGCGGCTAAGACAACGGCATTATCAACGGAAAGTAAGCATTCCATCAAAATTAGGGTAAGAATCATCATCCAATCTTGACCACTAGTTAAGACGTGAGCCCAATTATTAGCATCAAAAAAAGGTTGATAAAGTTTAATTAGCTGCATTTAAATAGCCTTCTTCGAGATTTATTAAACGTTGTTTTTCTTTCTCTCCCATTCTATAACCTCCTACCTTATCTGGAGCTAAAACGACACGATGACTTGGGATAAAAATTAAAGATGGGTTTAAAGCTACTGCATGGGCAACTGATCGAACTGAAGTAGAACCATTGATGGAAGCTGCTAGGTCACGAGAGGAAATAGTAGTCCCATATGGAATATTTTCAATCGTTTTTACAACCTTATTTTGAAATGGCGTCCCAAAACTTGAATAATCAATTGGAACAGTAAAAGAACGGCGCTTGCCAGCAAAGTATTCTTTTAATTGTTGAACATAAGGAGCAAGTTTTTTGAGTCTTGAATCAAAATATGATTAGGATAGAATCCCAAAATGGATGCTTCAATGTTACTATTCTTTGATCCAACAAATGCTAATCCCAAGTTGCTAATGACTAGTTCATAGATCCATGGTTTAATTTCAACAAAATCATAATAGAAAACTTTTGCTTGGGCAAGTGGCATTTAATCCTAACCTTTCTTTTAATTGATATATTAACTGTACCTTATATTGTACAACAAAAAATAACATAAGGAGGAGGGAAACAAATTAAATAAAATATTAGTTAAAATAATAGCGGTTATATATATAATTTGTCAAATACTTTTTCAGCATTAGAAATAATTGTGGAAACGTCTTTGGGAGCTGGTACGGGAGTGTTGTTGACTACCCAAATTTTGGCATTAGCTTGCCGATAGGCGAGAAGTTGGGCAAAAGGATAAACAACAAAACTTGTTCCAGCAATAATAACTAAATCGCTATCATGAATCTTTTCAACAGATTTTGTGAGAATTTTTTCGTTAATTGGTTCACCGTATAAAACAATCCCGGGACGAATAATTCCCTGATCTTTTTCATGAAGATATGATTTTTTGTAGTTGTCATATGAAATTTTTTCATGACATTTAGTACAGTAGATATTATAAAGATCACCGTGAAATTCTATGACGTGTTTATTGCCAGCTTTTTTATCTAAACCATCTACATTTTGAGTAATTAAAGTTCCATTTTTATTGCAACTAGCAGCAATTTTTTGATGAATAATATTAGGTTTTGCATCTGAAAAATACATATTTCCCATTACGAAGTGATGGAATTTAGCTGGTTGATGAAAAAGAGTTTCTTCACTTAAAATTTGTTCTGGGCTTTCCGAAATCCCATTGTAAATTCCATTTTTTGAACGATAGTCAGGGATATGCGACGGAGTTGAAACGCCTGCACCCGTTAAGTAGGTAATATGATGAGCTGCATTAAGATCAGCTTGAAGTGCAGCAATTTGCTTATCTACATTCATAATTAAAACCTCCTACTATTATTAATTTTCAGCTAAGTCAATTATAGAATGCTGAGAGAAAAGGTGGTATTTGTTATAATTAAAGTAAGATTTTTAACGTTAATAAATACTTTTAGAAGGAAAATTATGTCACTTTTATATATTTCTTTTGATATTTTGCTGATTGGCTATATTTTTTATAGCTGGTATTGGCAAGCAAACATTGATTATAAGGCCCGCTTTAGAAGTTCCTCAGTTATCTGGGCTCTAATTTTTTTACTAATCGGTTTTTATTTAGATTATTTCACCGATCCAACAGTTCTTATGAATGTTTTTATTGCTACATTTTTACTAATGAGCATAATTGATGGTGTTAGTGGGCTAGCTAAGAAGCGTCTAGTTGTAAGTGGATATTTTAAGCGAACAGTTAAGTATAGCGATATTGCTCACGTTACATTAATTACAGTTCCCAATCCTAAAAAGCCAACAGTAATGGCCATCTTTCAAACTAATAATCGTCAGGCTTACTATCTTAGATTCTCACAGCAGGTTAGTGATGTGATTGTTAATATCAGAAAATATCTCGGCTCAAATGTTGGAATAGAAGTCCAATCAATGATGTAAAGTTAATAAAAAAGGATAGATCTCTAAGTACTCATATTGCGAGTAGGGAGGATCTATCCTTTTTATTTTATAGAATGGGAGAAAGTAATCTAGAAAAAGCTTGTTTAAATCGAAGATAACGCGACCAGTTATCGGTAATTTCTAAAGTCAATTCTGTACATTTAGCTAAATCTTTTTCAAAAATATGATTTAATTCCCGGGTAATATTTTTATCGTAGAAGACTGCATCAGTCTCAAAGTTTAAGCTATATGACCGAAAGTCTTGATTCATTGATCCAACTGCAGCAAAGCGATCATCAACCATGACGGTTTTTGCGTGAATAAAACCATTGTCATAAACGTAGATCTTTATTCCTTCATGGAGCAGGTAATTTGCGTACCACTGTGTAGCGCGGTAAATAAAGGGATGATCAGGCATTGAAGGAATCATGATACGCACGTCAACGCCTGAATGAGCCGCAATAACCCAAGTGGCAATCATTGAATCGTCTGGAACAAGATAGGGTGTTTGAATCCAGAGTGTTTTTCTAGCCATCATCATCATTCTAATCATGCCATTACGTAAATATGGCGTAGAAGTATCAGGACCATCTGAAACAATTTGAGTTGCAACATCATCTTCTGTTAGCTGATTTTCTTCAATTTTTGGAAATAGTTTTTCATTAAATGAAATTGTCTGATTTTTATCAGTAATTGAAGCATTCCAATCCATTACAAAACGCTCTTGCAGGAGGAGAGAGGCAGAGCCCACTATTCTAAGATGAGTGTCACGCCAGTAACCAAATTTTTTGCTTTTGCTGACATATTGGTCGCCGACATTAAAGCCGCCCGTCCAAGATATTCGCCCATCTATAACGACAATTTTACGGTGAAGGTGATAATTCATCCGATACTTTTTAATCATGTTTTGAGCTGTGATAAAGGCTACAACTTCACCGCCCAAATCAGTTAAAGGTTTAAACCAAGTCTTTGAAGCTCCAGGAGAACCCCAAGGATCATATATAAGTCTTACCTTAACACCTTCGCGAGCTTTTTTGATTAATAAATTAAGAAATTTATTACCTAAATCATCATTCATGAAGGAATAATATTCAACATTAACTGTTTCTTGAGCTTGTTCGATGTCTTTAAAAAGAGCTTCAAACTTCTTTTCGCCATCAGTATAAAAACTAATTTTGTTGTTTTTAGAAAGGGGGGAATCGTGTTTAAAGTTAAAGTAATCAATTAAAATTTTGGCTTCTTTAGAAGTGTCTGTTGATCCAGTGGATTTAGGAACACGTGGGATCATCTTATTTACTTTGTTTAAACCAATATGTTTTTGATTGTTAATGGCAAAAAGATTTTCTTGTGATAATCCACGTCCAATAAAACCATATAAAATAAAGCCTAAAATTGGAAAAATTAGTAAAATAATTAACCATGCCCAAGAGGTAGCGACAGATCTTTTTCGGTGGAATACAACATAGAAGGCTAAGATTGTGTTGACAGCCCAAAGAAGTGCCCAAAATTCATTCGAAAAAATAGTTATTCCTCCCAACTAATTAATTATTATCGTTGTTATGGCCTCCAAAAATGAGTAGAAGTCTAAACAATTGTAACATGCTTGTTAAAACGGCTGCGACATATGTTAAAGCTGCTGCAAATAAGACTTTACGGGCCATTGGCATTTCTTGTGGGGATAAAATAGCCCCATTATTTAGCATCCGCAAAGCACGATGAGAAGCATTAAATTCAACCGGTAATGTTACTACTTGGAAAAGCAGAACTAAGGCAAAGCACCAAATACCAATTTTAATTAGGGTTTGGTTCATTCCTAAGACTAATCCTAAAAGAATTAGTGGCATTGATAAATTGGAACCAAGAGAAACAATTGGCACTAATGCAGAACGCATTCTCATTGGGGCATAATCACTAGCGTCTTGCAAGGCATGGCCAACTTCGTGCGCTGCAACGCCAACCGCCGCAATTGAAGAGGAATTATAGACTGATTGTGAAAGACTTAGAACTTTATTGGTGGGATTGTAGTTATCAGTCAACTTGCCGGCAACTTCACGAATTTCTACTTCGTATAGACCAGCTTGATCAAGAATATAACGGGCAGCGGCTTTACCAGTATAGTTTCCTTGATTTCGAACTTGATCATAACGATTAAAAGTTGAATTAACATTCATTGAGGCCCAGCCTGAAATTGCTACACCTAGAATAATCATCCAAAAATATGGGTCATAAAAAAATGGAATATAGTACATAATTATTTTCTCTCTTTATAAAATTAATCACTTAACTTCAAAAATTTGTTAATAATATTAATTACAAAAGGATTATCGTGTAAAACACTGTGCTCAGCGGCATCTCCCCGCACTTCTACTTCTTGAAAGGTATGAGCAACAGGAGCGAGAATGTAGCGAATCGATTTAGCAGAAACAACAGAAATAAACCGATCCGTATTAGTTTCATCTAAAATATTTCCATAAATATTTAAAACTGAAATATTGGGGTTAAAACGTCTCTGATTAAAAAGCATCCCCATATAAGACAGACTCATTAAAATGGGTCGCCCTTTTTCATTAAGACGATTGACGTTAGGCAAATCACCCAAATACATTACTCCATCAAAAGGTCCTGCAATCAAGGCACAGTGATCTAGATGTGGAAAATTCTTTCTTAAGCTAGTTTTCATTTCCGCTTTGATTACTGAAGGAGCTCCTAAGGAATGGGCGACAGCACTATATTTTTTAAAATGATATCTTTTACTTAAATAAGAAAGTGCTGCTCGAAGATAATAAGAACTAGCATAAACACCAGCAATTCGATCCTTAAAAATAAGTTGCACAATGGGCTGCTTATCTGCTGTCCAAGTTCCTTCTAAGATGAAATTACCAAATGGATCAATTGTAGCTTTAAGAAACTTATCAGTGCCTTTTGCCTCACAGGCAGCTTGGACCATTTTATTTGTCGTATAATCTCCTCCGCGAAAACCATGCACATAAAAAACAGGTATTTGCTCCATTGTTGAATCTACTTCTTCAGTAGTCGAGCTGTCTTCAACTTTTCTTTTGTGCATCCGTAGGATCCAGCGAGTAGGGGTAAAAGTAGCCATTAAACCTAAAACAGTCATTCGAGCAATGCTAGGTTCTTTGTTTTTATGCTTATTATTTTTTTCGACTTCTTCACTATATTTTTTCTGGATAAAAAACACTCTATTTCCTCCCTTCTTTCTTTGTAATTTTAGCGTTAAAATTATTCTAACATTTTATAGGTTAGAGCAAATGAAGAAAGGAATAATTATGAAATACTACGCAGTAAAAAATGGCCGCACACCAGGTGTTTATCGAACATGGGAAGATGCTAAAAAGCAAGTAGATGGATTCTCTGGTGCAGAGTATAAATCTTTTGAAAAAATCACTGATGCAACTGAATATCTAGATTGGAATAAGGAAACACAACCTGATATTGTTAAAGAAGATTCTTTAAGTAATGCAATTAAAAAAATTAAGTCAGCTAGTGGAGCATCTCAAGCCAACTCTAAGACTTCGGCTGACTATTTTGCCACTATTTACACTGATGGAGGATCTCGAAATACTGGTGTTCATAAAGGCGGTCATGTCAATGAGACCGATAAAGCAGCTTGGGCTTATTTAATTGAATGGGATAATAGACGTACATATGGTTCTGGGGGAGAATTTGGTGCCACAAATAATAAAATGGAGCTACTCGGACTAATAAATGCACTGGAAAAATTAATTGAGCTAAAATTCAATGACAAGCACTTATTGTTTGTTTTAGATTCACAATATGTTTTAAACGGAATCAATAAACACTGGATTGAGGGCTGGAAGAAGCGTGGTTGGAAGAGATCAAATGGGCCTTTGATTAATGCTTCTGAATGGAAGAAACTAGATAGTTTATTGGGACACTTTTCTGACAGTGAATTTAGCTGGACCAAGGGACATGCTGACAATCAAGGAAATAATTTCGTTGATCACGAGCTCAATAAATATATGGATCAAATGAAATAGAAAGTTCAAGAATTCATAATATCACTAAGAGAGACTATAATTAGAAGTGAAAGCGCATAAACCAATTTAAATGAGGTGATATTATGAAAAAGTTCTTTAAAGTAGTTGGTATTGGTGTAGCAGCTGCTGTAACCAAGAAGCTTATAGATAAAAACAATAATAGTGGCGAAGATGTAGTTGAAGACGAAGAACCAGAGTTTGAAGATGGAGAATCTGATGATAGTACTGAAAATTCGACTGAGACTACTGAGTCAACTGAAACAAACTAATTATTAAAAAATCCGCTTGCTAAATCAAAAAAGTCTGCAATTTTGCAGACTTTTTTGATGCACTTTTTTTAGTAGTTGCTATAATAATAAGTGAAAGACTAGAACGCACGCAGGTACTAGTTTTGACGACGGAGACGACTACAAAGTAGTCGTCTTTTTTCTTAGATTTTAGTTTAAGATAATTGCACCGCCAAAGATACCTCTGAACCAGCTAACGATAGAATCGATTAGTTTTTGGAACCAATTTCTAGTTTCTGGAGTATTAAATTTAGAAAAAATGTTTTTAGCCCCTGATTGAATTTGATCAGTTAATTGGCTAGCTTGTTGTTGGAAATTCTTATCCTTTAAGGCACCGGAATTTTTAACTTTGATTAGAACATTGATAATTTGTTCTTTTTGATTGTTAGTAATAGTGTCACCAAGGTGGTTAATGTTAATTTGATTGTTAACAATATCTCTAACTTGGCTATCAGAAATATTTTGACCTTGCTTAGCCATTTCTTTTTTAGCACCAGCAACTGCATTATTTAATTGAGCATCCGAGTAGCCGTCTTTACCTTTATTTTGGCTAGTAATTTTGCTCAAAGTGTTCATTTCAGTTTGTGCCGCATTAATTTGCTTTTGGTTCAAAGAATCACCATTTTTGGCATAGGCTGCATAAACACCGGCTAAAGCACCTGATCCATCAATGGGAGTAGCAGAAGTTACATAAATATCTGCATCAGATATTCCGGCAGTTAGGGCTGCATTTTTATATTGGTTAGCTGTAATAGTTGTAATGTTATTATGACCGTTATAAGGTAAAATATGAACATTAATACCACTACCAGAGCTAGTCTTTTGAACCATGGCACTAGACCAAACGCCGGAGTTATCAGTAAAGTCATAACCAGACGGATTAAGATATTTTACAAGATCGGATCCAGTAATGGTAATGGTAGTATAATTAGCGCCATTTAATGATTGGGTTAAGGTATCAATCGTGCCTTGTTTTTGAGAGGCAGTCAGGGATGTACCTAATGTTACAACAGGAGTGTCATTATCATCGGCTTTAGCAGTTTTAGTATTAGTAATGGCACTTAGCCCTAAGATTCCACTTGATAAGATAGCAACAAGTGTAGTCAGTATTTTTTTCATAATAAAATTTTCTCCTTATGAAATATACTCATTTGATGGCTATATTATAACCTAAATAGTTAACTGAATTATGTAAATAAGTATTAAGATGTTATAATCATAAGCAAAAGGAGGCAGACGCCGTGTTACGCCAGCCAATGTTAACGGTAATTATGCCCGTCTACAATATGGAAAAGTATTTAGGTCGGGCACTTGATGCTTTAGCTAAACAAAAAGATAGAAATTTTAAATTACTAATTGTTAATGACGGATCAAAGGATAGAACTCGTGAAATAGCCGAGTCATACCGGGATCGGTTTCTTTATTTTGATATTATTAATAAGAAAAATGGAGGGCTTTCTGACGCTAGAAATGTTGGAATGACTCACGTAACTACACCATATTTTACTTTTCATGATGGGGATGATTGGGTAGATTCAGGCTATACTGCCTACTTTGTCAGAGCCTTTGGTGAGCATCCAGATGTTGATATTGTTTCTTGTGGTTTTTGGATTGATTCAGAAAAACGTCATGAGAGTCATCCTATAGGAAACAAGCAAAGTGGTGGGCTAATTGACAAAAGAGAGGCTTATTTAAAGATGACTAGTGTATTTGGGTCCCCTGTTAAGGGTTATACCTGGAATAAGGGATACAAAATTAGCATCATTAAAAAGTATCACTTGCGATTTGTAGAAGATCTGGCATTCATGGAAGATCAGATTTTCAATGTTAAATATGTGTCTTTGACTAATGGCTTTTACTATAGCTCAACGCCTTATTATCATTATTGGCAGCGAGCAGATAGCATGGTTCACGACCTTAATCCAAAGAAAATACCTGATAATTTTAGAGCAAATTATCGGGTTTGGCGCCAAATTATTAAAAGTTTGATGGCAGAGCGTGAGGCTCAAAAGGAAAGTAAAAAAATCGCTAAAAAGGCATCTTTAAGCGATTTTGACCATCAAGATTTATAAGAACTTACAACTAAAGGAATCAATATGAAAGTAAAAGTTAATGGGGTAAAAATTTACTATCAAAAATTAGGTAAAGGACATCCCTTAATTTTATTGCATGGACATCATCAAGACGGTGGGATCTTTGATAAGCTAGTTGCGCCCCTTTCTTTATATTATACTGTGGTAGTTCCTGACATGCGTGGTCATGGACTAAGTGAAGGAGAGGCTAGTGAACACTATCAAACAGAAGTAGAAGACTTACGGGCCTTTATTAACGCACTTAAGTTAGATAAACCATATATCTTAGGATTTGGCTCCGGTGGTTTAGTAGCCCTTTCTTTAGCTGCGCAAGCTCCAGAATTAGTTTCTAAAGTAATAGTTGCAGGTACTTATGTTAATGGAAATGGTGTGAACGCAAAACATATTGCTGCTAATACAATTCGTGGATTTTTTAAAGGTGATCGAGATAGTAAGGTTGCTTTAAAAGAAAGTCATATCCCTGTTGAAACGCTAAAGCGAATAAAAACTCCTACTCTATGTGTAGTTGGAGAAAGAGATTGGGTTAAAGTCGAACATGTTCGTTGGTATAGTCAATTATTACCTAATTGTCGCTTAGTCTTAATGCCGCGTCAAACTCACTACAGTTATGTTATTCATAGCTTAAAATTATTAGATTTAATTAAAGATTTTTGTAAAGAGGACTAGTTTACTAGTCCTCTTTTTCTTTTTGTACTTAAATCAGATAGAATTAATATATAAAGTATAAATTAACGAGGCAGAGGATAAGGATTATGAAAGAAATAGTAGTGCAGGGAATGAATGGAGAAATGGTAGTAGAGGGAGATAAGATTACTGTGAAGCATACAGGACCTTTATTTTTAGGTAAGCGTGAAGTAGTGTTAGATATTCATAGTCTGCAAGCAGTAGTTTATAAAAAAGCACATCTATTAATTAACGGCTTTCTAAAATTAGTACCTAAGGGAGATAATCCCATGCTTTATCAAACTGCCACCTTACATCAAATGGGGAAAGACGAGCTAGCCATTATTTTACGTGCTTTTGAAAATACAAACCCACAAGATGCAGAAGATTTTTATACTTATGTTGTTGGTCGTTTAGATCAAATTAAGGCAGCTGAAAATAATCATTTATAATCTACAGCTGAAAAGTAGAGCAAAATAGGAATTTTTCGTTATAATAAGAATAGCTGTTAATTTTACAAGGAAGGGCAAATTAATGAAAAAAGAAGAATTGCACGAAATGTTGCACCCAATGAAATTAATCGGACTTGGTGGAAACCAAGCTCTAGCAGAAAGAATTGCGGCTGCTTTAGATAAGCCATTACTTGAAACTGCTGTTCAACACTTTAGTGATGGAGAAATTCAAGTAAACATTACAGAAAGTGTTAGAGGTTGTGATGTCTACGTAATTCAATCTATTCAAGATCCTGTGAATGAAAACTTCATGGAATTAATGATTGTATTGGATGCTTTACATCGTGCATCTGCTCACTCTGTTAACGTAGTAATTCCTTATATGGCATATTCTCGTCAAGATACTAAGAATCGTTCACGTGAACCAATTACTGCAAAATTATTGGCTAACTTGCTTCAATTGACTGATATTGATGATTTAATTGCAGTTGATTTACATGCATCTCAAATTCAAGGTTTCTACAATATCCCAGTTGATCACTTACATGCGATGCCAATTTTAGCTCAATACTTCTTAGATAATGGTATTGCAAGTAAGGAAAATGATGATGTAGTAGTTGTTTCTCCTGATCACTCTGGTGCAAAACTTGCACGTACTTTTGGTTCATACTTCGATGCTCCAATTGCTATTGTTGATCAACGCGGTGCACGTTATGACGCAGAAGCTCATGATATGATTGGAGACGTTAAAGACAAGACAGTCATTATCGTTGATGACTTGATTGATACTGGTTCTAGAGTTGCTTCTTCAACTAGATCAGTCTTAGCTGCCGGTGCTAAGAAGGTTTATGTTGCTGCAACTCACGCACTACTTTCTCAAAATGCGATCGATGTATTGAACGAATTGCCAGTAGAACAAATCGTAGTAACTGATACTATTAAGCACAAGAAGTACCCAGATAGAATGGTTCGTTTATCTGTCGCACGTTTACTTGCTAAAGGTATTGATTACATTTACAACGATAAGTCCATTCACCAAATTTTTGATGAACAAAACAGAATTCAAGGCTAATTCACATTAAAATTTAATATTTAAGAAAAGATTGATCTTGGTTTATAGCTGAGACCAGTCTTTTTTTGATATAAAATGAAAAAAACAAGTTTATTATTAAAGCAAAAACTAATATAATTAAAATAAATTTAATAAAATTTAAATATAGGAAGTAATAAAATGAAACTAACAAGAGTTATTACTACCGTAGGTGTTGTAGGATTGGGCGTATGTGCACTAGGTTTAAGTGCAACTAAAGCTTCAGCAGCCCAAGTAAGTAGAGTAGAAGTAAAGTCTGTTGCTGGTAGTTGGCAAAATACGATTTTAGGACCTACACAAAATTATATTGGAGGTGGAGGCGGATATAGTAGAGGCTTTGACAATGGTTCTTGGCGTCTCCCATAAATATTATATTCTTGAAAAATAAAGAGGAAAATTTATAAGTTTTCCTCTTTATTTCTTACTTACTAAAAATTCAGGTGATATTTGTGACGAAAATGAATGCTTTAAAAATACAGCTTTATATCAATCTTGTACTAGCTGTACTTCTAGTAGCAAGATATCATGATATTTACTGTGAAGTATACTTAGGAATTTTAATCCTTGCGTTATTAGTAGAGAAAAATAAAAAATTATTTCAATTGATAAGTATTATTTTTCTTCCGGTAATTTTTATTAATCAATTTATAAAATGTATGCGCTTATTAATTGAAATTTTACCTAATATGAGCGTAATTATATATATTTTTTATCTTGCTGGACTGTTAGTTGTGATTATTCCCGTTACAAAAGAAGCATATGGAGCAATAAAAAAGCCTATTTTTCAATTGCTTGCAACTATTTGGTCTACAATTACCATAGGTATCGGACCATCAATTGAATTAAATAATATGAATCAAGATGGTTTTTTAGTAGGATTGAATAAGTCTGATTTAGTTTTTGCTTTAGTAATTTTAGTCTATGTTTATTTAGTTACTAAAATTTGGAATTATAATTTTAGTTTTAGCTTTTCAACTTTTAAGGGTAAAAAATTACAGTTTATTTCGTTTATCATAATTTTTGTTGTTACCATTTGGCTTATCTTGTTTCATTTCTTTATGGGACTTGCCCAAAATTGGCAAGAAATATTTTGGAATTGGGATTTTTCTTTGATTAACCCAGGTGATTCAGCTTATTTTAAAAATGTTTGGCGCGTTTATTTAACTGCAATAGAAGCTGGAATTAATGAAGAGGTAACTCGATACATAGATTTATTATTACTATTAGTTGTTTTAAAAAATAAAAAGTGGCAAATTGAGGGAGCTGTTTTAGGAAGTGCAATTCTCTTTGCTCTTCCACATATTGGGAATGCCTTTAGCTCTGAATTACGATTATCTGCAGCAATGACTACTTTTCAGGTAATTGATACATTTGGTTTTGGGTGTTTTGCAGCTGCGCTGATTCTCTATAGCGGTAAGTTATGGGTAACAGTGGTAATTCATGCTCTCTACGACTTTCTTGTATTTTCTAGTACCCCGCTCACTCAGATTGGTATGGGACTTTTTGGTGGAATATGGGGAGGCTTTAGCTACGCGATCATTAGCTTGATAATTTGGGTGGTCTTTTCAATTTTTATTTTAGTAAAATATCCAAAATTAATTAGACATAATATTAAAATCATGACTAAAAACCAAAACCTAATTTGACAATTTTCTCATGCAAGTTATAATACAAACAAATAAAATAGCCAATTAATTGACTATACAAGAATTTTGATTTCATAAAAAGAAATGCCTCTAGTATATGTTAAATACTAGAGGCATTTTTGTCTTTAAGGGGGACTATAAAATTGGATGAAAAGGAGAAGCTAAAAAGGTCACTTAAGAGCCGTCATGTAACAATGATTGCAATTGGTGGAGCGATCGGAACTGGATTATTTTTAGGGTCTGGTACAGCTATTCAAAGTGCTGGTCCATCAATTATCTTATCTTATTTGATCGTTGGTATTATTAGCTTTTTTATGATGAGAGCCTTAGGAGAATTAATTTTAGCTGATCCTGAGCAACATTCATTTATTGAATCAGTAAAAAAATATCTTGGAAATAGAATGGAATTTGTTGCGGGATGGACTTACTGGCTATGCTGGCTTAGTTTAGCGATGGCTGACTTAACTGCAACGGGAATCTATTTAAAATATTGGTTTAAAAATCTGCCTCAATGGGTCGGACCATTAGTGATTATCATTTTGTTAATGTTAGTTAACATGGTTAATGTGGGGCTATTTGGAGAGCTTGAGAGTTGGTTTTCAATGATTAAGGTTTTAGCTATCTTGGCTTTGATCATTACTGGGTTAATTCTTTTAATTATGCACGCTAAAATTGATTCTAGAACCGTTTCGCTCAGTAACTTGGTAACCTATGGTGGCTTTTTTCCAACAGGATCCTGGGGCTTTCTGAAGTCATTCCAGATGGTAGTTTTTGCATTTGTAGGAATTGAAATTGTGGGATTGACAGCTGGTGAAACAGCTAATCCTGATAAAGATATTCCCAAGGCAATAAATACTTTGCCAGTTAGAATTGGATTGTTTTATGTTGGCTCAATGATTGCTATTATGGCCGTTTATCCATGGAATAAGATTGTTACTACAACAAGTCCTTTTGTACAAGTTTTTGGAGCAATTGGTATTCCAGCGGCTGCCGGAATTTTGAACTTTGTTGTTTTAACAGCAGCAATGTCGGCAACAAATAGTGCAATTTTTTCAACTAGTAGATCTTTATATGCTTTATCTCGAGGCAATAATGCACCTAAGAGATTCGGCAAGTTAAGTAAAAAGGCTGTTCCGAATAAGGCCTTAACATTTTCATCTTTGATTCTATTCATTGTAGTAATTCTTAACTATATTATGCCGGCTCAAGTTTTTGATATTATTTCTAGTGTTTCAACAATTAACTTTATTATGGTTTGGATAATCATTATGTGGACTCACTTGAAGTATCGAGCAGAAAATAAGGGACAACTTGGCAAGTTTAGAATGCCCGGTTTTCCGATAACGAGCTGGATTACAATAATTTTTTATTTAGTAATTTTAGTAATATTAGCTTTAATTCCAGCAACTAGACTACCATTGATTATTTCAATTATTTTTATTTTAGCTTTAGCCTTAAGCTATACTCTTTTAGAGAGAAGAAAAAGTAAATAGTGAGAAGAAACTGACGGACAAAGCGTCAGTTTTTTATATAGGATTAATTTAAAAAAATAAATCCTAATTCGTTATTAGTAATAGCACTTGGTATAATAATTGTAATTAACACTATGAAAACGCTATACTGTATAGGAATAGATAAATAGTACGAGGAAAAAGATATGGCAAGACAAAAAAATTTAGTAAGACGGCATGAAATATTACGCAATACTTTTATCCTTCTGAAAAAGAGAGGGATGGAAAATGTATCGCTGCAAATGATTGCAGATAAGTCGGGGATTTCTAAATCATTGCTCCAATCTTACTACCCACATAAAAATTTGTTAATTACAGAAATTGTTACCGACTTTATGACCGCTGTGTTAAAGAGTTTAAATGCGACTGATTTTAAAGAATTAAATACATATTCTAAAATGAAAATTTTTATTTATTTAATTTTAGAACAAGGTATTCAAGATGAAGGAGTAGAGCGTGTAGTTAAAAGTATTTTAAGTGATAGTGATTCCTTAGATTGCTGGAGTCAAATTCTTGACGATTGGCTTAGAAATGAAGGGGTTAAGCATGATCTTGGAAGTGACCGTCAGGTTCAGATTGGCTTAAACTTTATTGTCACAGCTGGCGGAAGTTTATACATAAAACGTGCTGAATTGGATTTAGATGCAGATCAAATTTCTGATATAATGGTAAAAACTTTTATGTCAACATTTCTATCAATGGATGAGTCTAAGATAGATCAAACAATTGATGAGGCAAAATCTGCTTTACAAAAATATGAACTAGCTACTTTGACCCAAACAATTAATGAGATGTTTGACAATTAATTTTTAAGGAAGGTCTAGGAAATGGCAGTACGCACACGCAGTGAGTTACGTAGAATTGATCAAGCTCAAACTGTGCATGATAAAAGATCCTTTGGAATTGCAATCTTTACAATTGTGGTTTTATTTTTTAGCTTAGTAACTTTTATGAATCCAATTTTTATGAAGAGTCAAATTGCAAAGGAAAGCAACGGAGTAGTAGCTGAACGATATATTAATCAGAAATTTGATAATTTCGCTGCGGCAATTGGTGCTGATAGAAGTAGTAATAATAGCACTAATAATCTTCTTACCGTTGAACAAACAAGACCAATTGCAGATGCGATGATTGATTATACCTTGGGCATCCATCTATTTAGAGCTGAAAATTCAAGTTTAGCTGGTCAAATTAGAAAAATTATATTAACAAAAATAGATGATAATTCTTCCATGGAAGCCAAATCAGTACAAGAAAAGCTCAGGAAGAATAAAAATAGTGGTCTATATGCAATTATAACGAGTTTTGGCTTAGCAAATGCCACCTTAATGGCAAACGTTGAAATAGTGTTGTTAGTTTTGAGCATTTTGATAATTATTTTTGTAGGTATCTTAGCTTATCAGCAAATTAAAAGATTGCACGAAATTGTTTCAACTCGACGTTTAATTCAGATGGTTGCTGCTGGAGGGATGAGAGCAGCAATTTGTATGATTGTGATCTTTGGATTACTAGCATTTATTCCAACAATTTTTGATGTTGAAAGCTTTATTTTAAATATTGGTTATTTTTTAGAAGTAGCTAGTGGCATTTTCTTGGAATTAGTAATTGTTGGTGTAGTTTTATTTGTAATTAGTACTATTACTTGGCAAATTACTAGCGCTGAATAAAATTTTAATAAGCACACAAAAAAGGTCTCAGGTTTTAACCTGAGACCTTTTTTTGGGAAATGGCGCCGGATTGGATGATCTTAATTGTATTCAAGTAAGTGTAAAGTAGTTAGGGTATAAAATAATTGTAATATGCAACAGCCATAATGGCTCTTGTAAGGGCCCTCAACCATTTCTCAATACTTATTTTTACAGTAATTAAGCTTTAAATCAAGTTGAAACCATTAATTATTCTTAAATAATATAATATGTTTGGATTGTACCAAAAGAATATTCTTAAATTACAAATTAGTTACTTTATAAGATCTTTTAAAGTATTAGTTTATTAATTAAATTGCCTAATCCATTGCTTTTTACCAAGATAATACCAAGTTGTATGGTTGGTTGTAATAGATTGACAATAAGCATAGCTTTTTCCAGGGGTAACGTGATTAGAAGTTGTTTTTTGTAAACTAGGATAAGGGCTAGTGTAAATATGAGTATCAAGAGAACTATTATCAATATTTACTACGCCGGCAGTTAGGTCTGGATTACTGTAAACATAGAAATTATGGAACCATTGATCTTCACCTAAATTGTAGTAAGAGTAACCGTCTTGATAAGAACGACCAAAAATTATCGGGTTCATGCGACGATTTTTATTTAAAGAATCACGTAACTCTTCTGCCTGAAGTAAGAGAGCAGATTTAATAGTTGTATTTGAAGAAGGATCATCAGCTTGTTTTAAGATATTGCGGGTTGTTTCATCAGTAGCCTCTTTAATATTTTGAGACGATGAGATAGTAGATGAATTTTTAACCTTGTTTTTAGTCTTAGTGCTATCTTCCGAAACTTCTAATTTTGGTTGATTGGCCGCTACTTGATTAAAAAGCTTAAAGCTGTACTGATAGACATTAGAAATATTTACGTTATATTCATGTCCTGAGACTAACTTAATATCTCCAGGAAAATAGGTCAGAATAGTGTCGAAATAACCGTATCCTTTGTTACTAAAGTTATTAACTTTTGTTGCTTGACTTGTTTGACCGGTATCAAGATCAGTAATTGTAATTTTGGGAATACCAGAAATGGTTTTGTCAGATAAGTAGAGTGACCAAGCAATATTATTTCCCTGAAGTAATTCGATTGGAAAAACGCCACTATTTGGATAAGCAACTGTACTTTTTGCAGCTGCTTTATAGCCATCACTTGGATAGGCAACTTGTTGAACAGAATAGCGATAATTATTTTCCCCATAAGCGGCGCCAATACCTGTAGTTGTAAGTCGACTAGATAAAAGCCATGCGCGGTGTCCCGTGTCTGAACCATCAAGATTATAGGTATCAGTTAATAAATCTGTGATTACGTCCCCAGCAGATTGATTACTTACATTAAAGTTAAGGTTTGAACTTGCAGAGACGTTTTTGGCAATTGTCCAATACGTATCATTAATATAATCAGGTTTGGTTTCACTAGGGAGGCCATGTTGGTTAGTGAATGGGTTAGCTTTGATTGCAGCCATAACGCTTGCCGTGATTTGAGCGTTATCATTATCGGTTTTATTTGTTGAAATACTTGGTAAATCAAATAAAGCTCGGTAAAAATTAATATAATCTAATTGAGAAGTGATATAAGAATTTGTAACAGAGCCGGGTGAAAAGGGAGCCGTGAGATGAGGAGTGCTGGCATAAAGAGTATCTGCATTAAAATTATCTTTAGGTAAATTTTTATATTGATTTTGAATTTGATGAACTTCTTGAATTTCATCTTTAGTAAAGGTTGCAGCCTGTGCGTTAGTAACTATAACGGTAGAAGTAGTTGTACTTAACACAATAGTTGCTAAAAAAGTGGCTGCTTTTTTGGTAAAAGTCATAATTACTCCTTTTAGCGAATCATATAGTAGCATGCTAGTAATATATATAACGTAATTATAAAAAAATTGCATTCTTTTTAGACTTTTTTTCGAAATTGATGCATTATAGCGTCACGATTGTTTATAATAAGGTTTCGAGGACAAAAAGGAGATAAAAATATGACTAACAAAATTAAGATAGGTTTGATCTTCGGTGGAAATTCTTCAGAATATGAAGTTTCTATCATGTCTGCCCACAACATTTATGAAGAAATTGATACTAATAAATTTGATGTTTATCCAATGTGGATTACTAACGATGGATACTTAGCTGATGATGCAGATTCTCGCAAAGTATTAGATAATCCTAAAATGGAAGTGGCTAATCCTCATAAAGTAGCTAATATTTCTAATATTATTGAGTTAAAAGATCGTCCTGAAATTGACGTATTTTTCCCAATTGTACACGGAAACTTAGGTGAAGATGGTTGTTTACAAGGACTATTTAGAGTTTTAGATAAACCATTTGTTGGAGACGATGTTTTAGCAGCAGCTGTAACGATGGATAAGGAAATGACTAAGATCCTCGCTCAACGTGCTGGTGTTCCTGTAGCAAAATGGATTGCAGTTAAGCGTTTTGAATATAACGATCCAGATAACGAGAAGTTAGACTATGAATACGTAGCTAGCCAATTGGGTTCAGATTTATTTGTTAAACCATCAAACCAAGGCTCTTCAGTTGGTGTAAGTCATGTTACTAACGAAAAAGAATATAAGGTTGCTTTAGCGGAAGCCTTTAAATACGATGATAAGGTTTTAGTTGAAGAAACTGTTCATGGTACTGAAGTAGAAACTGCTGTTTTAGGCAATGATAAACCAATCGTTGCTGGTGTTGGTCAAATTATTAACGCAAAAGATTCATTCTATACCTATGAAAATAAGTATGATGATGACTCAACATCAACTTTAGAAATTCCTGCTAAGCTTCCTGAGGGAATTGTTGAAACAGTTAGAAAGAATGCCTTAAAGGTGTTCCAAGCAACTGAATGTAGCGGCTTGGCTCGTATCGATTCGATGCTTCGTAGTGAAGATAATGAAGTTGTTCTAACAGAAGTAAATGCTCTTCCTGGTTTCACTAATATTAGTATGTATCCTAAGTTATTTGAAGAAATTGGAATTCCATACACTGACTTAATTACTAAATTAATTGATTACGCAATGGAACGCTACGATCATAAGAAGACTTTGTTACATAAACATGATTAAACTTAGTTTAAGTAAAGGGAGAATTTAGGATGGCAAGCGACCATAATTTTGAAGAACTTGAGGCCCCAGCAAAAACGGCGGAAGAACTTCATATTAGCGTAGCAACGTTAAGAAAGTATTCTTTAATCGTGGAAAAGGTTACTGGAAATAAAGATTACTATGAAAGAACCAAGCAAAAGTCTCGCTTGTACTCGGCAAAGGATATTGAAGATTTAAAAGCTTTTAGAGCATTGTCTAAAAATGCTGATTTAACCTTGCAAGAAGCAGCTAGACAAATCTTTGCAGTAAGCGATAAGAAAACTGAAGAAGTTAAAAAAGCAGCAAAAATGCAAAAATCAGTTGCTACTAATACTGCCACTGTTGATGCTGATCAAGTAGTAAGACTTTTAACGATGCTACAAAATACTATTGCAAGTCAGAACAAAGCAATTGAGGATTTGCAGAAGCAGGTAGCACGTGTTGAAGCTCAAAATAAAAAATTAATTGATCGTTCACACCAATTAGCTGAACCAGAATCGGATGGTTCTAAAGAAAAACAAGAAGCTAATAATAAAGATCAGGAAGCTGCCAAAGAGATTACTGAAGAACAAAAAAGTGAGCAAGAAGCTCATGAAGAAATTTTAAGAAAAGCTAGAGAGAACGAAGAAAAAAGGCGTAAACAACAGGTGGAAGAAAATATTCACCGTACTTTAGCCCAAATGCAAATTCGCCCTAAGAAAAAACACCATTGGTGGGATCGCTTTTTCAAGTAAAATAGGATGCCGAAATGCGGCATCCTATTTTTTTATTCATCGTCAGATTAAATAATTAATGATTCAGCTAGTAATACGTCGTTATACAGACTTAAGATATACGTTCTATATTTACTCTCTTTTTGTCCAATCATTTCTAAATATTCACGCTCAATAGTAAATGCTCTAAAAAATGCTAAACGTTGTAAATACTGTTCTGATTTAGTTAGATTAGGCTGATCAATTGTTTTTAGCAACACACGCATGTATTCTCGTGTTTTAACAACTCTTTTTTGATTGAGTAAGGTATAGATAACATGACGCTTAACTCTTTTAGGTAGGTACATTTTATGGACTGAAATTAGAGCTCGTTTAACCATTTCATTACGGATCTTCTCCATAACAATGTGTGCTTCTTCATCACTAACTTCATGTGGAAGGATAAATTGAAATATAATCGTGGGTATAAGCATGCTCAAAATAATTAAAACTGCTTCAGACATAATAACTAGATTGTAGTTTTTAGTTCCTAAAAAGTTAGCACTAATTGTTAAGGCTAGAGCAAGAGTAACAGCACCATGAATACCTCCAAGTGAAAATACAGTACTTTCTCGTCGATCATAGCGAATAACTAAACGTCCATAGACATAACGAACAAGTAAATTTGCGAGATAAACAATGAAGCCAACAAGAATCCACTTGGCTAAGTCACCATTAAATAATTTATTCCGGGATATTCTGACCATCATTAGTCCCAAAATGATAAAAACCATACTGTTGAAAATATCTGAAATAAGATTTTGCAAGTCTCGTCCCATATGGATTTGTCTTGAATTAAGAAGTAAACTTTGCTGAGATTCTGCATTATGTAATAAGCCAGCAACCACAACTGCAATAATTCCGGAAACATGTAAATCTTCTGCTAACGCATAAAGTGCTAGCGGGGTAAGGATATAAATTAAATTCTGTGCATTTAAAGAATTAAATCGTGATCTGATGAGACTTTGACGAAAAATAATGATTATCCAAGCAACTGCAAAACCTAATACTGCTCCACCTAATGAGGAAACAAAGAAGTCATTAATGGTTTGTCCATAATTGATGTAACCATTGGCAAACCAAAGCAAGCTCATATTAAGTAAAATGATTCCCGAAGCATCATTAAAAAGTGACTCAGCTTTTAGGGAGGAAGTTACCCGTCTAGGCATTCGTAAACCATTAGTCACGGCTTCACTTGCCGTTGCGTCCGTTGGAGTACTGATACTACAAATGATAAAGGCTAGTGGAAGACTAATGCTAGTGAATAAATAAATACTGAATCCACTGATTATTAAGGCCAGAAGAACCATAATTACAGTTAATCCGATGATTTCCTTAATTCTTCTACTAATATTATGAATTCTAGTTTTTTGACCTTCAAAAAATAAAAGTGGAGCTACGATCAATTCCATAAAAGTTTCTGAATCAAAGCTAGCAACTTGGCTGTTTAATAAGGGAATTAGACCAATAATTATCCCAATGATCATGCTCACATAGTTAACAGATACCTTATCAATTGCTTGGGCAATGATAATACTAATTGCTGCAGCAATTGCTAGGGTAAAAGTTGAAATCATAAGTTCCATTAAATCTACCTCAGATAAATTACTATTTTTTAATAATTAGTAAAAACTTTTAATGCTACTATAGTAGCATACTCACCATTAAATTATTTAGGGAAGGCAAAAAAGTGAAAAAGAATGCAAAAATTTGGCTTAGTTTAGCAGTGGTAGTTGTGGGAATATTTTTTACTCTAATTACCTATTTCTCAACTGCTTTTGCAAGTAAGCCAATTGCGGTCATTACTGATAGGCAAATAACAGATACATTAGTCGATAAGACAAAAGACAACTATGAAAACAAAGACGAGGTACGGCAACAAAATCTACATTTAAAAATTTTGTCTGGAAAATATAAGGGAAAGACATTTTTAGTTACTAATACTTATTCGCCGTCTCAAGCTGTTTCACAAAAGTATCGACCTCATCAACGTGTAATTGTTTCATTTATTAAAGGCAAACCTAAATTAGTTGAACCAAAACGTGACTGGGTTGTTGTTTTAAGCATGTTTTTGACGATTAGTGTAATTGTTTTAATTACAGGAAAACAGGCTAGCTTACTTTTAATTTCAATGATCTTAAATAGTATAATTTTTTATTTTGTAATTAAAAGTGATGTAAAGGAAAATGGAACAAGAATTTTCTTAATTTATAGTATTGCAGCAATTCTGTTTACTTTTATTTCTCTGGTAATAGTACAAGGCTTTAATCAAAAAATGCTGGTGACTTTAACTGCTACTTTGTTAGGAGTTTTTGTCTCTTTTGGCATCTTTTATTTAGTTATGAAATTAACTCATGAGCGGGGAATTGATTATGAAGCAGTAGATTATGCTACTCAAGATCCTCGAGCTTTATTTTTATCTCAGACAATTCTAGGAGTTCTAGGAGCAGTAATGGATGAGGCTACTGATATTGTTTCTAGTATTTATGCATTAGCAAAACATAAGTCAGACCTAACATTTAAAGATCTATTTATTAGCGGACGAACTCTAGGCCAAGAGATTATGGGGCCACTGATAAATGTACTAGTTTTAATTTTTATGGCTGAAGCCTTACCTATGACAATTTTGTATTTGAGAGATAATAATACTTTAGTCTATACCTTTAAATACACCCTTTCCTTAGGAGTCATCCAGAGTTTAAGCTCGGCAATCGGAATTGTACTAACAGTGATTTTTGCTACTCTATCTAGTGCTGTCTTTTTAAAAAACAAAAAAGCAGAGGTGGTAGAAAAATGACAACTTTAACTGCTCTTTTATTAATTCTTCTAGTATTAATGATTATAGTTGGAGGAAAAACTGGCTTTAAGAGTTATCTAAGCGTCGTTATCAATGCCTGTTTACTGATTTTAGTTGCACTACTTATTTCCTGGGGAGTAAATATAGTATTGGTTGGAGCAATATTTATTCCTTTAAAGTTATTAACGATTATTTATTTAGGAACACATGATTATACCGTGGCTAAAAATGCGTTTTTAACTGCTCTGTGTGTGAGTTTAATTGTGATGTTGATAATTATCTTATTTGAAAATTTAGCGCAAACTCAAGGCTTTGGAGACCAGGCAGGGGAAGAATTAATTGGTTTATCATTAAATGTAGGAATTAGTTTTTCTCAAATCGCAATTTTAGTTGCAATCTTTTCAATGCTAGGAGCAATTGCAGAAGCTAGTGTTGCAATGAGTGCGGGCTTGCTTGAGTTAAAGCGACATGATCCTAACATTACACAAAAGCAATTAATTAGAAGTGGGAATGAAGTTGGAGCGGATGTACTAGGAACAGCCATGAATACAATTTTATTTGGTTTATTTGGTAGTTTTTTACCAATATTTATTTGGTATGTAAGACTAAATTATTCCTTATTTGAAATTTTAAATGATAAACTTTTTGTGGATGAGTTTTTGATTATTGTATATTCGTTCATTGGCGTGCTTTTAACGGTACCATTAACTACAATATTCTTAGCACACACTTTAACGAATAAAGAAAATAAAAGTAGAGATAAATAGAAGCACAGTAAGATGAAAATAGAGAATTTGACGTTAACAAATTTTAATGGACGTGAATTTAACGTTACTTATTATAGTTTGCAAGATAATCCGCAACTCCTCCTAAAGAAAAGACCACTAATGTTGGTCTTTCCAGGTGGTAGTTTTAACCATTTGTCATTGAGAGAGGGAGAACCAGTTGCACTAGCTTATGCAGCTCATGGATTTGATGCGGCAATAGTTTCATATAATTTAACTACCGATCCTGGCAGAATTTATCCTGATGCTGCTTTATCTGGTTTAACTGCTGTTGCATACTTTAGAGAAAATAGTGAAAAGTTAGGTCTTGCTAAGGATAAAATTACGACAATTGGTTTTTCAGCTGGCGGCCATGTTGTTAGTTCGATGAATGTAATGGCAGAAAGTCAAAAGTGGCAGTCTGAATATCATTTTGAGCATGATAAAGTATTACCAACTGCGACTATTTTAGGTTATCCGTTAATTAATATTAAAGATATTGGTTTTCCTTTACCGCCTGATGCTAAGGAAAAAATGCCAAGTGCAAAAGATTTACTTGATACAGCGGTCGGAGTTACTCCCCAAACCCCTCCTACTTTTATTTTTCAGGCAGTAGATGATCCGGTTGTCTTAATTGATAATACGATTGAATATATAACTGCTCTAAGAAAAAATAGGGTTCGCTTTGAAGCACATTTGTTTAATAAGGGTGGACATGGTTTTTCTCTTGCTACTCCTGAGTTAGCTACTAAAGAACGTAAGGCTGATGCGCATCTTGCTCATTGGTTTGAATTGAGCCTTGAATGGTTGAAAGATAGAAAAATTTACGTTTAGTTTCACGTGAAACAAAAAATATATATAGAAAAAGTCCGAAAAGGAAATGTACAATCATTTCATCTTTTCGGACTTTTTAATTTTATTCTTTTGCCATAAAGAATAGAACTTCTTTTCCAGAGGCTAAATTATCGGAAGTTGCCAAAATTCTAAGTTTAATTGATTTAGCAACTACATCTCTTAAGCCAATTACCTTGTTTTTAGCATCATTTGGCCAATTAATTTCTTTACTAAAGTCGCTGAAGTTTTCTCCGTCTTTGGAAATAGCAACTTGAACACGTAAAACATGACCGATGCGATCACGTGAACGAGGAACATAAACCATCCGGCTGAGTTTATAAATATGGTTGAAATTAAAAGTTAAGTCTAGAGGACTATCTTTAGTAATTTGATCTTTAGAAAGCCACTCACTAGCTAATTTAAGATCAGTTAAGTTTTCGACTGGTAAATCCTCTTCGCTTTCTCCCGTACTAGAAACTGTAACATTTGAAATGGCATAATCCATTTGATCACGCTTTGTATGGGTGCCAAAGTACTCTGACCAATCGGATACTTTATTACCGAACTTATTTCTAATTCTGAAGCGGTAGCGTGTATTAGGTTCAAGCTCATGGAAAGTAAAAGTATTACTGTCAATATTAGTATGAACAATTCCGTTAACTTCGATATCGGCCATTATATTTTTATCTGCGAAATTAGTTGGATTAGTCCAGGTAATAGTAATGCTCTTTGAAGTTAAGCGGTCAGTTAAAATTGCTGCACTTCTTGGAGAAGCCATTGCTGAGTCAATAATAGCGTGTTGTTCTACTTCGCTACCATAACTAAAGTTTTCAATCATCAGTTCGAACTTATTGTCATGAATATCAACAGCAGGCGTCCTCACTCTAAGAGCTGGCTGCAATTGACCAGTAAAGTAACCAAACTCTTTGCATGGCATGTAGTCTTGCTGGTAGAAGATACCTTCTTCAGCTTTGTTAAAGCTATCAAGATCGTTATATTCAGTTAGTGGAACAAATTGATCGTTTAGTTTAAGAGAAACTTTACCAGGATAACGATCAGACATAATAGTTAAATTAGTAATTTGTTTTTCTTCAAGACCCGTGTAGCTGCCTTCAGTTGGGTAGACCGTAATATGAAGATTTGATCCGCTAACAGAGCTAGTGATTTGCGTGGTAGCTGCATGGCCCTTTTCATAATCATTAGTTTGATTATCATCTTCGTATAAAATAGCTGAACTATTACTTTGTGGGTAAACAAGGGCACTTCTTAATGACTCTTGTAAAATTGCACCGCCGCGTACATATACAGGAAGATGCCAGAGTGGGTAATGCAACTTATCGTAAATTCGACCACCAATTAGTTTTTTGCCAGTGAAGAGGTCAATCCACATTGTTCGATGATCAGGTAAGTAGAGGTTATCCTTTAGGGAAGCGCCACTTGGATTTTCTCGCCCGTTAGTGATTGGAGCGATTAGTAGGTTATTTCCTAGCATAAATTCATGTTTAACTTGGTTAGTATAGTTAACTCGTTCATGAGGGAAAGCTAAGAAGAGCGGTCTAACAATTGGCATTCCATCTTGAGCCGCGCGCGTAAGAGTATAGAGATATGGAATGATTTTTTCTCTAAGTTTAAGATAGGCGCGAGTAATTCTAGTCATTTTTGCATTAAATGCAAATGGTGTTTTTTGGATATTACCATAATTATCAATTGAATAAAGAAGTGGAGTAAAGACTTTCCATTGTAAGTCACGGATATTTACTTGTGCATTACCGCCGCCTTCTTTTCCATCAATAGCACTTCCTACATTTGGCTGCCCAGAAAGAGACATACTTAAAAAGCTAGCAATTTCAGTAGCAATTTGTTCCCATTCACCACCAACACCTTCATTTGCAGTAGTAGCCAAAGTTTGAATAGCACTCCAGCCATTACTTGCCATTGCCCAAGGACGATTGGTTTGATTTTTATCAATTAGAGGTTCACTAGCAATAGCAAAGTCCTGCATTATTTTTTCATTAGGGAAATTAGCAGGATCAGTCTTGAACTTTAAAAAATTAGCTGGTGCATCAGTAGGCAATGATCCATAGAATCCTATTTTTACATTTTGATCTTTTGCAAAATCAACTAAATTATTCATTTCATCGTCATTTAAGTCTTGTTTGCTTTCATAGTTAGGAACAAACCAACTAAGTGGAAGATGATATGAATTGTACCTTTCAATCATTGCCCGAGCAGAAAATTGGTACTGTTCTTCTCCATTAAGAGAGGACTTGGCCACAATATCATCATTGCTACGCGCAATTTTATAAGTATTGCCGTCTTCAAATTTAATTGCACTATTTTCTTGAGGCTTAGCTGCTGTCCAACAAGTATCAAGGTAATTACCAAGATAACCCAGACCGAGTGCATATTTCGGCAAGAAAAGAGGAGAACCCGTAATTTTATAGTACTGACGCAATATTTCCGCCGGAGAATCTCCTAAAAGATAGAAATTATCAAAAATAGGAGTTTGATGGGTAATAACTGCTGTAGTCCCGTCATCACTCTTAAAGTTGTAGATACCATCTTTCCATGTGTTTCTCAACTCTGCAAAACCAGCATTTGACCAGAAAAATCCTTCTGGACAAGCAACAGCACCCGGACCAGTTAAATTAGTATTTTTAATCTCGATAATTTTTCCTTTGTGGCTGAAGCTTCCATTTTGCATCCCGCCACCATAGTAGAATTCGTTTTTGTTCTGACGTAAGAATTCGCTAGAATAATCGCTCCCCAGTTCAATTGGACTACTTTGCATCATGCGGTAGCGATGTAATTGATCGTCAAAAATACTGAAGATAGCTGGATTCTTTTGTAAGCGAAGTGAAAACTGACCGCTTTTAATGGTGAAAGTCTCATCGGTTACTAAAAGCTGAGAATCTTCAAATGGACGCAAACTAAAGTTACTTGCTGCGATGGTTAATGATGGAGTTAAAGGCTTAAATTCTGCTGCTGGATCAACGATTAAACGAAAGATACCTTTAGCAATAATGTATAGACGCGCTCTTGTTCCATCTGCAAATTGCAAATCATAGTACCGAGTACCCTTAGCTACGTGGACTAAACGACTTAAATGTTGAGGTTGTTGTTTGTTAGTAATTTCAGACATAATTAGTTTTCTTCTTTAAATTAAATTTTTCATTTACGTATAGTTCATATTATAACGAAAAAATGAGTTTCATGTTTTTTTAGATTTGACATAAAGCGCTTTCTGGAATATTCTGTAGAAGGTGGTACTAACCAGTTAAAGATTGGATGGGGTTAGAAGATGAAAAAACCACTTTATCAGCAAGTTATTTCAGATCTCGAAAAGAAAATTAAGACTGAAATGAAGCCAAATGATCGATTACCGAGTGAACGACAACTTTTGAAAGAGTATGGTGTTAGTCGAAATACGATTCGATTAGCATTAAATGATTTAGGAGAGCGCGGCATTATTTATCGATTGCATGGGAAAGGTACATTTGTTTCGACAATTTATCTAGATCAAACCAACTTGGGAAGTATGTATTCTTTTAGTGAGCAGATGTCTGAAGCAGGTCACAAGCCAACAACACAAAACCGCACATTAGAACTTGTGACACCTGAAGAAGATGTTGCAAATCAGCTTAATTTAAAAACTGGTGAGAAGGCATACAAATTAGTTAGGTTACGTCTAGCTGATGGAGTACCACTAATGTATGGAGAAACTTATTTACCTGAAAGAATTTTCCCTGATCTAAAAATGTCAGACCTAGAGGACAACTTATATACAGTGATGAAGCAAAAATATAATGAACAAAGTATTCTTGCTTTTGAAGATGTACAAGCAGTTAACTTGGACGAAAAAGATAGCAAAATCTTGGATGTTAAGCCCGGGGATGCAAGTTTGAAGATTTTTAGACGGGCAATCAATGATAAAAATGTACCGATCGAGTTCACTATTTCTCTTGCTAGAGGAGATAGATTCATTTATCGATCACGTCAATACAATCATTTAGTTTAATTATTGAAAGGAATAGGCTCATGTTTACTAAAACCGATGCAGAATTAAAAAAGATGGGTGCAGATATTACTACTAGAGAAATTCAACAACAGCCTTCTTTATGGAAAGAAACTTTTAAGATATATAAAGAAAAGAAAACAGAAATCGATGATTTTTTAGCTAAAATTACTAAAAAATTCGATAAGGTAAAAGTGATTTTTACCGGTGCAGGAACTAGCGCTTACGTAGGCAATACGGTAATGCCTTATTTGAGAAAGCATGGAGACCGTAGTAAATACGACTTTGAAGCAATTGATACAACTAAAATTGTTTCAACACCGGAAGATTATCTTGAAGCAGATACACCAACAATTTTGGTTTCTTTTGCTCGTAGCGGTAATTCCCCTGAGTCAGTTGCAACTGTTGAACTTGCTAAGCAATTAGTTACTAATTTATATCAAATTGCTATTACCTGTGCTCCAGAAGGACATTTGGCTCAAGACTTAAAAGATGATCCAAATGGCTTAGTTCTTTTAATGCCTGCTAAATCATTAGACCAAGGTTTTGCAATGACTGGTTCGTTTTCATGTATGAGTTTAGCTACTTTATTAGTTTTTGATACTAGAAGTGATGCTGAAAAAGAAGCAATTGTTAATGAAATTGCTGAAATGGGCCAAAGTGTAATTGACCGTGAAGATGAAATTCAAAAGTTAGTTGATACTGATTTTGATCGAATTACTTATATTGGTAGTGGTGCTTTAGGTGGATTAGCTGAAGAAGCACGACTTAAAATTTTGGAATTAACAGCTGGAAAAGTAGCAGCCTTATTTGATACTTCGATGGGATTGAGACATGGTCCAAAATCATTTTTAGATAAGAAGACGATTGTTTTTGACTTTGTTTCTAACAATACCTACACCAGAAAATATGATTTGGATATTTTAGATGAGATTAAGGCCGATCAAATTGTTCCGTTAGTAATGGGAGTAGGTCAGCTTAAAAAGGGTCAAGATTTTGATGGGAAATTCTTTGCCTTTGCTGGAAAAGAAGTGCCTGATGCATATTTAGCCTTACCGGATATTATGTTTGGACAAACAATTGCATTGCTTACTTCAATCAAAGTAGGAAATACCCCAGATACTCCATCCCCAACAGGTACTGTTAACCGTGTGGTTAAGGGAGTAACAATTCACAAATTCATCAAATAAAATTCAAATTTTGAAAACAGTTTCAGATTAAAATATAAATTAATTCAAGGAGTTAACTATTATGTCATATTACATCCATGCAGGAAAATTCTTTTTAGAAAATAGAACTGAAAAGGGCGGTTATCTTGAAGTTCAAGATGATGGCAACTTTGGTTTATATTATCGAGAAGATGAAAAGCCGAGCCATGGCTTAATTAAAGAATATGGCGATCAATGGATTGCCCCTGGTTATGTAGATACACATATTCATGGTTTGCTTGATGAAGATACGATGAAGAGTGACTGGGAAGGCATTGACAAGATCTCAAATGGCTTATTGCAAGCTGGTGTAACTAGTTGGCTACCAACAACTATTACTGCTAGTGACAAAGAATTAACAGAAACTTGTGAAAAGTTTGCTGCACATAAGGGTGAAGAAACTGGTGCTAAAATTCAAGGTTTGCATTTTGAAGGACCTTTCTTTACTCCAAAGCATGGTGGAGCAGAAAATCCAAAGTACATGACTGATCCATCAATTATGCTTTTGAAAAAATGGCGTAAAGCTTCAGATGACATGCTAATTAAGATTTCAATGGCACCTGAAAGAAAAAATGCTCGTCAGTTTGTACGTGAGGCAGTAAAAATGGGCTTGGTTGTTGCCTTAGGTCACTCAGATTCTAATTTTGAAGACGCTATTGGTTGTGTTGAAGCGGGTGCTAGTGTATTTACCCACACATTTAATGGGATGAATAGTTTGTCACAACACTCACCTAATATTATTGGTGCTGCTTTTTCTTCACGTTTAACAACCGATGAATTAATCTGCGATGGTCACCATGTTGAAGAACCGGCTGTTCGTGCTTTAGTAAACGCACGGGGACCAGAACATATTGCCTTGATTACAGACTGCATGCAGGCAGGTTTAATGCCAGATGGGGACTATGTTTTGGGTGAATTGCCAGTTTATGTTAAGGATAGAATGGCACGTCTAAAAGAAACTAATAATTTGGCAGGTAGTATTTTGCTCTTAAAGGATGCAGTTAAGAATGTAGTTGATTGGAATGTTGCAACACCTGAAGATGCAGTTATGATGGCTAGTTATGTGCCGGCTAAGAGCTGTAATTTACTTGATAAGTGTGGTGTGATTAAGCCAGATCATCCAGCTGATTTTGTTGTATTAAACCATGATATGACTGTAAGTGAAACTTATTTAAACGGTGAATCACGTTACAAAGCTTAAAAGTTTATACTTTTGCAAGTAGCTTTAGAAAATCTTAAAAAAAGTGGTTACAACCAGTTGACTAACAAAACTTAATATACTAAGATTGAAATTGTAGAAAGCGTTTACAAAGTATTTACAAAAGATGGAGGAATCTTTATGAATATTGTGGGAGCTAGAATTGATGGACGACTTGTCCATGGTCAAGTAGCTAATCTTTGGACTCCAAAACTTCAAGCTGATCGTATTATTGTTGTTGATGAAGAAGCAGCAAAAAGCGATATTCAAAAAAGTGGTTTAAGAATGGCTACACCTCTTACTACTCGTCTTAGTGTTTTGCCAGCAAAGGTTGCAGCTGATCACTTAATTCATGATCGTTATGGTAACCAGCGAGTATTTATTGTCGCTAAAAAGCCAGCAGCCTTCTTAGATTTAATTAACTTAGGTCTTAAACTTGATACCTTGAATGTAGGTACCATGTCTCAAACTGATACTACTAAGCAAGTGACTAAGCAAATCAATGTTGAGGAGAAAGACGTTGAAGACTTTAAGAAAATAGCAGATAAGGGTGTGAAAATCACAGCTCAGTTAACTCCAAGCGATGATTCTCATGACTTTATGAAATTAATGAATGAAAAGATTAAATAGGAGGTTTAATTATGGCTTGGTGGCAAATATTACTACTTACCCTCTATGCTGGATATGAAATTCTTGATGAATTACAAATTTATTCATCATTGAATACACCAGTTGGAGCTGGCTTGATTGCTGGTTTAATCATGGGTGACTTAAAAACCGGTTTAATTATTGGTGGTGCCATGCAACTTACAGTTTTAGGTGTTGGTACTTTCGGTGGTGCTTCTAAGATTGATGCAACTACTGGTACAGTTTTAGCAACAGCATTTTCTGTAAGTATTAAAGGAATGAGCCCACAAGTAGCTATTTCTTCAATTGCGGTTCCTGTAGCTGCAATCATGGTTCAATTGGACGTTTTGGCAAGATTTGCTAACACTTATTTTGCTCACAGAATTGATCACTTAATTGAAGAAAACAATTATAAGGGAATCGAGAGAAACTTCCTTTACGGTGCGATTCCATGGGCTTTATCTCGTGCAATCCCTGTCTTTATTGCTTTAGCATTTGGACGCGGCTTAGTTCAAACAATTGCTAACTCATTGAACGGAAACTTAAAGTGGTTAGGTACTGGTTTAACAGTAGCTGGTGCTGTCCTTCCTGCAGTTGGTTTTGCTATTTTGCTTCGTTACTTACCAGTTAAGAAGCACATTGCTTACTTAATTATGGGATTCACATTTACTACTTTATTCTCAGTTTTGTTTACAAGCATTCAAACTTTGGGTACAGGTCTTCAAGCAGCAAATAAATCATTTACTGCAACTTTCAATGGCCTACCAATGCTTGCAATGGCTTTGATTGGATTAGCATTTGCAATCTTACACTACAAAGATGAAATTAGTGGCAAAGGTGGCAGTGGTAAAGGCGGAACAAAAGAAGCCACAACTACTACAGAATCCACTAATGTAGCTTCAGAGGGGGAAATCACCGATGATGAACTCTAAACCAACTTATAAATTAACAGATAAAGACTTTAATCAAATTAACAGACGTTCTCTATTCGGTTTCCAACTAGGTTGGAACTATGAAAGAATGCAGAATACTGGGTATTTATTCTTAATCTTGCCACAACTTCGTAAGATTTATGGTGATAATACTCCAGAATTACAAGAAATGATGAAGACGCATGTTCAGTTCTTTAACACTTCTAACTTCTTCAATACCATTATTACCGGTATTGACTTAGCTATTGAAGAAAATGAAGGTGTTGAAGGTAAAGATACTGTTACTGGTTTGAAGGTTGGATTAATGGGACCTTTCGCCGCAATTGGTGACTCAATCTTTGCTGCATTGATTCCGACAATCTTCGGTGCCTTGGCTGCTTCTATGGCTTCTCAAGGAAACCCAGTTGGTGTATTTATCTGGATTGCTGCTCAAATTGCTATCTGTTTCTTCAGATGGAAGCAACTACGGTTTGCTTATGATAAAGGAGTAACTCTTGTTACTGATATGAGAGACCGTTTGAATGCTTTAACTGATGCTGCTACAGTACTTGGTGTATTTATGGTTGGTGCTTTAGTAGCTACGATGGTTAACGTTAAGTTTGCCTGGGTACCACAAATCGGTAAAGTTACCATGGACATCCAAAACAACTTAGATATGATCATTCCTAAACTATTGCCTGCTTTGATTGTTGGCTTTGTTTACTGGTTACTTGGAAAGAAGAAGATGACCTCAACTAAGGCTATCTTAATTGTTTTAGTTCTTTCAGTTATTCTTGGCGGTGTTGGTGTTCTTGCTAAGATTTAGCAGTAAATTAAAGGAAAAGTATTATGACAAAAGAATTAGTGCTAATCAGTCATGGTAAGATGGCTGAAGAAGTTAAAAAAAGTGCAGAATTGATTATGGGGCCTCAAGAACATATTCATGTAGTATGTTTACTTCCAGAAGAAGGACCAGAAGATTTTGAAAAGAAATTTCAAGATACCATTAACGGTATTCCTGAAGAAGATTTAACAGTATTTGCTGATTTAATGGGTGGCACACCAGCTAACACAGTTAGTCGCTTGATTATGAGTGGTCAAGATATTCACCTAATTGCAGGGATGAATCTGGCTATGGTAATTGATTGGCTAAATAGTCAAATGATTGGTAATGATGCAGATTCTGTGAATGCGGGTAAGGCAGGTATTGTAGATATTAATCAAATGCTTGCTAGCATGAAGAAATAGCTTATTTATATAGATGTCGAAAACGACTTGCGTTGGTAAAACCATACGTGGGTCGTTTTTTATAATGAAAAATGTATAAATTACTGCGTAATAAACTATTTGACATCTCTTCAAATATTTTTTTTCTAATCCTAATAGTGAATTAGCATGATTTAAATATTTAGAAATAACTTTAATTTTTAATTCAGTTGAATATTTGGTCATAAAAAAGTGCCTCACAATCATTAGATTTATGTCTAACAATTATGAGGCACTTCATTTCGTTTCTATCAAATTTTTTGTTGATTAATTTGTTACAATATAAATAATTTAATGACAGTGCTATAATTTACCCTTTTAGAAAGGTCAAAGTATGAATAAATTTTGTCCCCATTGTGGGAAATCAATTAAGGCTACGGATCGATTCTGTCCACATTGTGGAAGGTCAGTTATATGTTCCAATTCTGAGATGCCTAAAAGAAGTGAAATTCACAGCAATAGATTAAAATCAAAAAAAAGAAATATTATTATTGGATCAATTATCGCCGCATTTATCCTTATTTTTGGTGGCTGGGGATTGTATCAACATTGTGGAAATTCGACTAATAGCACTGTGATTGGTGGTAATGGAAAATTAACTAGTGCTGAGATTAAAAAGATTCCAAGTAAGCAACTAGCTGCTTGGGCAATCCTTTATGCTGATAAAAAATATGGCAAAAAATGGGGAGAAGCAGCTGATGATTTAGGAAACGGTCACTTAACAATAGAAAATTATTCAAAATATCGTTTTGGAGATTATGAGATCAGTGCTACTGACGGAAGTAGATTATATGTTATAAATGATCAGGTTGGCTATTTAGTTTCTAAGGATAATAAAGAGATAACTTATGTTGGAAATAAGTCTAGCTACAGTAATAGAAGTGTTTTAACTCAGATTTATCCAGAAATTAAATCTGAAAACACGGAGAAAAATGTAAATATTTGGAATGATAATCTATCGATTGTTACTGGTAAGTCGGATGAAAAAGCTAATGATCGGAGTTCTAAAACTAACACAAAATCTAAGAAGACTACATCTAAAGACCGGCTATGGTCAAATAACCAAAATGATGAATTAATTAGTTATATGGATGAATTCGGCAATAAGATGCATCAATTTTATGAGCATTATAATGAAGGAGAAGATGATCTGGTAACATTAGCTGGAGAGCATCTCCCACGCGATATTAGTGAAGATACTTACCCATTTAAATTGAGCTCTGGAGATCACGATAGTAGGGATCCTAAAGATATGGAAACTATTAAGTTGAAATGGAATCCGCAAGTAACTAATAAAGATAATGACAGTGATACATATAATGTAGTTGCTATTTTTAATCATAATGGTAAAAGTGCAGAAGATCATATAACGTATCTGTTCTGTTTTTATCATGGAGAACCAGTTGCCTTGGTTGATCAGACGACAAATGGAGGTTATGTGGTAGTTCATCCAACTGCTAACCAAGATTTAGCTTCTCACTTTAACGAAATTGCGGAGAATAATTAATTTTAGTATTTCATAAAGTGTCTGTGTCTGGAAAAAAACTCAGAAATTAAGAAATTATACTAAATCTTGGTATTGATAAACTTTGATTTAATAAGATTTTTCTTTTGAGTAAAAGTCCAAAATTAACTAAAAACGGACTTTTTTTGTAGAGAAAATAGGTCAAAGAGTATTATTGCAGACTGAAATATTTAAATATGATAAGTGTAGTATCATAAGACGTTAATGTGTTATAAAACAAGGAGATGACAATGACGAAACGTAAGACATGGACCTTAATTGTATCTGTTATTTTAATTCTGGGATGTATTTGGTTTACATTTTATTATGCTAATGGTCTACAAAAGGATACTGTTAAATTCCAAGACGGTACAGTCTATCAAGGCACAACTGAAAATGGAAAACTTCGTTCTGGCGTAATGCATTTTAACAATGGCGATACTTATACTGGTGCGTTTAAAAACGGCCATTTTGAAGGCTTAGGTACTTATAAATCGCATGAAGGTTGGACGTTTAAAGGACAATTTCATCACGGAGTTGCCCAAGGAAATGGACAGTTAATGAAGAAAGGAAAAGTAATTCAGTCTGGGAAGTATGAGAGGGGAGTATATGTTAAACAATGAGAATTAAATGGTTTAGTTTAATCCGAGTCACGGGTTTAATTTGTGTGCTTCTTTATCACTTCTTCCAGATGCGCTACACTGGTGGCTTTATTGGTGTAGATATCTTTTTCACATTTTCTGGATATTTGATTACTGCTTTAGCCTTAGATGAGTTTAGCCGGTCTAATAAATTTAGGTTAGGAGATTTTTATTATCGTCGAATAATGAGGATCTTGCCGCCTTTATTGTTAATGATAGCCTTTGTCTTACCTTTTACGCTTTTGGTAAGTAAAGACTATATTACTGATCTTCCTAAACAATTAGCAGCCGCAGTTGGTTTTTCAACCAATATTTTTGAAATTAATACTGGTGGAACTTATGAATCGCGCTTTATACCACATCTATTTGTGCATACGTGGTCATTAGCTATTGAAGTCCAATTCTACTTAGTTTGGGGCTTTATTTTATATCTTTTAACCAAGATTACACCTAATGTTAAAAAGTTCAGAATACGTGTATTTTTTGCATCTGCAGTTTTAGCGGCTGTAAGTGCAACGGTAATGTATTTACGTGCACAAAGTTTAAGCGAATTTTCACCAATTTATTTCTCAAGTATTGCGCATATTTTCCCATTCTTTATTGGAAGTATGCTCGGTTCGATTGCAGGAATTCAAGATTTATTGCCTGCGTTTAGTAATAGTGTAGCAAAACATTGGAATAAAGCTGGTGCCGTTACTTTTATGGTGCTAAATTTAGCGTGTTTATTTGCTTTAGCTTATGTTTTACGCTTTGATCAACGTAAGACTTATATGTTTGGCTTTTTATTAGCAAGTTTATTTGCGGCTTGTGCAATCTTAGGAGCTAATATTTTACACCGTAAAACACCTAACACTAAGGAACCGTTTATTTTTACTTATATTGCAGACATTAGTTATAGTGTCTACTTATTTCACTGGCCTTTGTTTGTAATTTTTTCAAAAATTTATCCAACTTGGCTAGCAGCTTTAATTACGACAATTCTTTCAGTTCTTTTTGCAAGTGTATCGTTTTATTTCTTAGAACCTTTAATCAGAGGAAAAGCTGTTTCAATTGGAAAACATAAAATCACTTTCAAGCATATTGTGGCTCCCTTAGGACTAGGCTTAACACTTGCTATCGGTCTTGGGGTATATTTATGCCTGCAGGCACCTTCAATTTCCTCTTTAGAAAAAAATCTACTGCTTGGCGGAATTCAGCAGGACGCAGATCAATTAAGTACTACCTATGTTCAAGCAGCACCTAAGCCTCCTAAGAAAGAAAATGCGCAAAATAGTGTACAAGATGATGGAGCAACTATTATTGGTGATAGTGTAACTTTAGGAAGTAGAAAATATCTCTTAGATCATATGAAAAATGTTGATATTGATGCAGAAGGTAATCGTACTATGGATAAGGCCTACAATGTGCTGATAAACGCGCAAAATTTAGGTCGATTAAAACGCAATGTTGTAATTTGTATTGGGACTAATTCTTTAGATGATTATCAACAGCAGACTGAGAAGGTTATTAAAGATCTAAAGCCAGGCCATCATTTAATCTTTATTACTCCGCATGATGGTCATGCCGATTCATCATATAATTCCTATAAGTTAGCCGTTTGGGAACGAACTCTTCCTAAGAAGTACAAGTTCATTACAATTGGTGATTGGGACAAGGTGGCTCGGGCACATCAGAATCTATTTGCAGGTACTGATGGAACACACTTTGGAGGTCGAGACGATATTAGTAAATTGTATCTAGACTGCATTAAGGGTGCCTTGACTCGTGCGGAGAAGACGCCAGTAAAGAAGTAGGATGAAAAACGGCTTTGCAATAGTTCGCAAAGCCGTTTTTGGTAATTTAAATAATATTAATAGATAGTTAGATGGGAAAGTAAAATGAAAAGGAAGATAATTATTTATATGTCAGTGGCAGGTCCCTTATTAGGATTAACAGGTTGTGACAAAGTAGTTCAGCCGAATTTGTCAATTCAAGTAAAAGTTCTTCTTCAGTCTCACAATCAAAAGGACCTAGTGCTAACCAAGAAGAATCTTCGGAGATGAAGGAGCAGTAACTATTCCAAAGGAAATGAGAGGGAGATGGTATCTCGCCAATGCAGAGACTGGAAAAATTACAACAATTGTATTTGGCGAAAGTTGGATTACTTATGAAGATCTAGATACAACTGAATTACCCAAGAAGAAAGATGGCTTTGATGCGTATGAGTATGGACGACATCACCTAGGCTATGAACAAAAAACTAAAAATTGGGGTGAGGCACCAAAAAGCATTTCTTCTGAAACTGGAAAAATAAAAATTAACATTCGAGGGTGGAATGTAGGAGGTGGAAATGCTGTCTATACTACAGCTACAGAGCATGATCAAACGGTTTTAGTTGTTGCAGGTGGAGCTGGAGAATGGGTAAATGAAGTAGGCTGGCGAAGTAAATCAGACGCTGAAAAATATGCTAATGAAAAATTCAGTAATTTACATTATAATTCCGATACAGATGATAATGATGACTACATAAAGATCCAGAAATGAGAGAAAAGATTATGCTTTACGAAACAAGAATGTTAGAACGTGAACAAGATGCTATAAAAAAAACGGTAGATTTTAATTTCTACCAGTTTATTTTTCTACGTAAAGTCAAGCACAATACAGGTTTTCATAATCAGCCTTCTTCTCTTGAAAACCTGGTAATTTAAGTAAGTTATGATGAATCGTAAGTTTAGTTGAATCATTTACTAAGTCACAGTGTGGAAACATTTTAACAATAGACCAGTAATTAAACCCTTTACTCGTACTAAATAAATCTTCAAGGTCTGGAAAAGTCAATTGGAGAAGTTTATGGGGTCGATTTTTAGCCATAACAAAATCATTGGTTAATTGATCATAGAATCTGCTTAAAGCATTTAGCTGATGATATTCTTGCTCTTGCAATTGGTTAACTGGATGATGGTAAAGTTTTTGAATCAAGGCTAAATGATAGGCATCAGTTTTATTATGTCTAAGACCAAGATCCATCTCTTTCTTAGCCTTTAACGGATTTAAAATGACATAATCATAACCATAGTCATCTAAGAAAGACTGCAATCTTTTAGAATAAACACCAGTAGCTTCAAAAATAATTTGAGGGTGTTGAGTGAAGGCTTTTAGGTCTTTCAGTAACTCTAAAAAAGCCAGGACGATCATTAGTAATTGTTGTAATAGATTCACTATCATTGATTAATTCACAAACAGTTGATGTACTTTACTTACATCAATACCAAAGATAACTTTCATTTTCAAAAACCTCCCAAAATATAGCAGTAAAGCCATTTTACTTAGGAAATCAGATCTAATTTTCTAAACTCGACATTAAATGTCCACATTCTTCGAAGAGATTGCATAATTTCTCAGTAAGACTGCCAGTTTTATGTACGACGTCAAGCATCTAAAAGACCGATGACATAAGGTTTTACTACTATTTTAAATTTTACGGCTAAAACAAAAAATAGTGAATCAGCTATCCCGTCGGATAATCGATTCACTATTTAGCTTAGAATGTTTTATTTAAATTAATATACAGCACCATCATAGAAGTTGTATCTTGGACGGTTGAAATCAAATGTAGCTAATTCACTCATTTTAATTACGTTGTCAGCAACGCCCCAACTCATCAAATTGATTGATTCACCATATAATTCATCAGGAATTACAAGTAAAACATACTTTCCTTGAGACATAGCGTAACCTAATTCCATCCCTAAACCAACGTCTTCTTCTTTAGGAACATAAACGCCAAGCATAACGTCACTAGTTTTAATACCAACTAAGTCACCATTATAAGTTGCTTGTGCCCATTCTTTATCATGTAAGTATTCGGGATGTTCGTCGACACGAATATCTTTATATTGATTTTGAAGAGGAACATAGCTGTTTTCTAAATCAATAGTAGGATTAGCATTGAGAGCGCTCATTGCATCTTTGTAAGCCTTGTTTTGAGTTTCAGTAAACCAACCAGCACCAAAATAAACTGTTTTTTGTTTTGTCATGGAAAAACCTTTCTTTCTTATCGGTGGAATATTTTTTACATTAACTAACTTTAACAAAATTTGCCCAAAAGAAACACCCACTTTTGTGTTTTTGAAATCGGTTTTATATAATGAAACTAGAAATTTTTGCTTAGGAAAGGCGGAACCTACTACGAATACTAAAAAAAGTCTTTTCGATCCAGAAGCTGTCTTTGTAACAGACTTAACTGATCGAAACGAGATATTCAAGACCGTTTCTCAAAAATTATATGACTTAGGCTATGTTAAAGAAGATTTTTTAGGCGATATTATTGAACGTGAAGATAAGTACCCCACTGGGATTTCGATGAGACCTTTATCTAGAGAACTTCCAGATGTTGCAGTTCCTCATACTGAAGGGGACTATGTTAGCGCACAATTAATTGTACCGATTGCTCTTAGAAATTCAGCAACTTTTAATAATATGGTTAATCCAAGTGAAGCATTGGAAGTTAAGTTCTTATTTTTGATTTTAAATAATGATCCAGATATGCATTCAACTATTTTGGCTAAAATTATGGACTTTCTAGCTGGAACTTCAGTTGATGATTTAAATGAATTATTTAATTCAGATTCAAATGAAGAAATTTATGATTTTTTAGAGAATAATTTTGAAATTGAAAAATAAAAAGAAGCTGCCTTGCAGCTTCTTTTTGTCTCCAGATTAAATTATTAAATTTCCGGATAATCAGTACTTGAAAATGAAAGTGAAAAGTAATCACACCGTTTATAGCCAATAACTAGTTCAACTACTTCACCTGTAGTAGATAAAATAGTTTTTTTGACTTGTCGTACAACGGGATAATCTTTAGCTATTTTTAGTTGCTTACTAATGTCGCTATCAGCTTTTACAATTGTGTCTGTTTCAGTAAAAGGCTCATCAAATAGGTACAATTGCTTATCGCTTTGCAAGGCTTCATAGATACTATGATAATTATTCGGATCTTTAGCTAAATCTCGGTTAATAAACTTAGCTGGTATAAATGAACGGTGCACCATAAATGGTGTGTCACCAATTAAACGTAAACGTTCAATATAGTAGTAACTATCATATTTGGGTAAGCCGAGTTTTTTTAATATTTCGCTCTGCTTTTCTTCTTGAAGTTTCAAAACTTTAACTGAATCTTCCTCTTGTTTATTTGAGAAGACTTCATTATCACTAAGACGAACTAATTTATCTTTTCTTGATCGTGAAATAAAAGTGCCTTTTCCTTGATGGCGAACTAAATATCCTGCCTTGACGAGATCTTTCACAGCTCGGATAACAGTAATTGAAGAAACATTAAACTTATCTTTTAATTGAGCTTCACTATAAAATTTATCTCCATATTTAAATTTGCCAGAGATAATTTCTTGCTTTAGCTCATTTTCAATTTGTAAATATTTTGGAATATCCATAATCTATATCAATCCTCAAGATAGATTCTCCTAAGATCCATGATATCACTGCTTGAGAGCTTCATGGTAGAACGAAGGTATTCGTTGATGCCGCCGTATTGCTGGTTTAGAACGTGTACAGCATGGTCTAAGTATTCTGGATAGACTGATTGAATATCTTTAATAGACTGCAATACACGCTTGCTAGAACCATCAGCGGCTGCTTGCTTAAGCATGGCGTCAACAAAACTTTTTGTTGTGATATTGGTTAGAGTATAGTCATATTTGATAGTAGTAAAAGGTACACCTAATGCTGATAAGATCAATAAAGCTCCAAATCCTGTCCGATCTTTTCCGGCAGTACAGTGGAAAAGAAGAGCATTCTTGTCTTTATCATTTGTAAGCAAAAGGTCAAAGAATTTACGGTAAGCTTTTTGAGCAGTCTGTCCATTGATCATATCTTCATAGGCAAAGAACATATGCTTAAAGCCAAATTCAGGATCTTTTTCGGCATTCTCTTCTAAAGCAAAGATCCCCTTAGATGCATTAGTTAGATCATCACTAAAAACTGGGTCAAAAACATATTTAGCGCCTTCTGGAACACGATCAGGATGATCATTTTTTTCTTTTTCTGTTCTAAAGTCAACGTCATACTTAACGCCATGTTTTTGCAATAATTTTAAGTCTGACGAAGAAAGATCAGCTAAATTACCAGTTCTAAGCAATTTATTATATTTAATTGTTTGACCGGATACAGTCTTATAGCCTCCAAGTTCGCGGAAATTGCGACCATTTTGGATGCCGATTAATTTCGTCTCATAATTTTCGCTCATTAGTATTTTTCCTCACTATAGTTATTTAAATACAGTATTATTACTTTAACATATTTTTTCTCAGATATTTTATTTTTCTCAGATCTATAAAAAGAAAACAAATTTATTAATTGGTATAATTAATGGTAAAATTACAATGTAAAGATGCAAATTCCATGCGGAGATGATTACTTATGGTAGAAGATTATGACAACATTTTAGTTCCTGTTGATGGTTCTGAAACTGCAGAGCGTGCATTTGATAAAGCAGTAAAGATTGCTCTTGATAACAATGCTCATCTGGATGTATTGAATGTTATTGATACTCGTCAATTTATGGGGGAAATGCAGGATACTTTGATTTCTGGGGATACTATTTATCAAATGACACAGGATTCCGAAGAGTATTTAAAGAGTCTAAAAGAATGGGCTAAGGAACACTTTAATTTTACTGATGTTTCTTACCATATTCGTTATGGCTCCCCTAAGAGAATTATTGCTGTTGATTTTATTAAAGATCACCACAACGATTTAATTATTATGGGTGCAACTGGTATGAACGCAGTTGAAAGAATGTTAATGGGTAGTGTTACTGCTTATGTTAACCAACATGCTTTATCCGATGTGTTAATTGTTAAGACTGATCTTGATAATAACAAGGTTGCAAAGCCCAAGAAAAAGTACTTTTAAAAAACGAACAGTATGAAAAAGCACTCTATCATTAGTGATAGAGTGCTTTTTTTATAAAATGGATCGATCCAATTCAATAAATTAATATTTACAAGCGCTTACATTAAAATAATAGTACCCAAGTACGAATATTTTTGATATGATACTTAAGAATGAACGTTAGTACTAGGGAAAGGAAGAACGATAATGGCGAATTTCGATTACAACATTATAAATCGTAACCAAAATTCAGTTGCTCGTTCTTGGGCTGATTCCTTCGGTGAATCAGTCTTCATTGGTGTTGGCGATTTCGTTGTTTTTTTAGCGACTTTTCTGGCTCAATGTGATTAGCTCTTTTTGTCAGCTCATCATATTGGGTCTTTTTTTGTATTTGTCATTTAATGTTTTTCATTAGGAGGAAATGATGAAAAAGTTCAAAAAAGTCTTAGTAGGCCTTTTTGCAATTTTACTTGCTGTTGTTGCAACTGCTTGTTCTAACAAGTCAAACAGTTCAAAGGATGGTTATACACCAAAATCATTAACTATCCAATTTGTACCTAGTCAAGCTGCTAATAAGCTTGAAGCTCGTGCTAAGCCTTTAGAAAAAATGCTTTCTAAAAAGCTTGGAATTCCAGTTCATGTTTCAATGTCAACTGATTACAACACAGTTGTTGAAGCTATGAAATCTAAAAAAGTTGATGTTGGTTTCTTACCACCTGATGGTTATGTATTAGCTCATAAACAAGGAGCTGCTGACGTTTTACTTCAATCTCAACGTTACGGCGTTAAGCAACCTGGTGGTAAGGCAACTAATAAATTAGTTGATTACTATAGAGCAGAAATTCTTGTTAAGAAAGGTTCTAAAATTAAATCTTGGAAGGATCTAAAAGGCAAGAGTATTTCAGTTCAAAACCCAACTTCTTCAGCAGGATATGTTTTCCCAGTTGCTGAACTTGAAGAAAAAGGGTTAAACGTTCCAAAGGATTGTAAGTTAGTTACTGTTACTGGACACGACCAAGCAGTTTTGAATGTGTTAAATGGTGATACTGACGCAGCATTTGTGTTTGAAGATGCTCGTAACACTGTTAAAAAAGACAATCCTAAGATTATGGACCAAGTTGTCCCAATTTACTTCACTAAGCCAATTCCTAACGATACTATTTCTGTTAGAAGTGATATGTCTAAGTCCTTCCAAAAGAAACTTGCAAAGGCATTTATTGAAGTTGGTGAATCTAAAAAAGGTAAGAAGATTATCGAATCAATTTATAGTCACGAAGGCTACACTAAGTCTAAGGACAGCAACTTCGATATTGTTCGTAAATATAACAAGATTATTGCCAAGGACAAGAAATAGTCAATTAAATAAAGCTTAGTTAGTAAGAGATAATTGTCCCTAAAAGACAATTATCTTTTTATGCACTGTAGTCAATTTAAATAATGTTAAGGAGATTTTTAAATTAAATGGCAGCTACTAATCAGCCAATGATTCAACTAAAAAATGTTAGTAAAATTTATGATAACGGAACAGTTGGTTTAAAGGATATTAACTTAAATATTGATAAAGGAGAATTTGTTGTAGTAGTAGGTCTATCTGGTGCAGGTAAATCTACTCTACTTCGTTCAATTAACCGTCTACAAGATGTCTCAAAGGGAGATATCATAATTGATGGTAAGTCAATTACTTCTGCTAAGGGTAAAGACTTACGCGAAATTCGCCGTGATATTGGAATGATTTTCCAAAGCTTTAACTTGGTTAAACGTTCAAGTGTTTTACGCAATGTTTTAACTGGTCGAGTAGGTTACTATCAAACTTGGAAAACAACTTTTAACCTATTTACTAAGGAAGACAAGCAAAAAGCATACGAAGCGCTCCAGCGTGTTGATTTAGCAGATAAAGTTTATACTCGTGCGGATCAACTTTCTGGGGGACAACAACAACGTGTTGCTATTGCCCGTGTGCTTACTCAAAATCCTAAAATTATTTTAGCTGATGAACCAACAGCTTCACTTGATCCTCAAACTTCACGTCGAGTTATGCATGACTTGAAGATGCTTAATGAAGAATATGGGATGACCGTAGTTGCTAACCTTCACAGCGTAGAGCTTGCTAAAGAATTTGGAGATCGGGTAATCGGTGTTCGTGCAGGTCAAATTGTTTACGATGGTAAGATGAGTGAAACTTCTCAAGCTGTCTTTGACGATATTTACAATGGTGGAAATGGCAAGAAAGGGGAAGAAGATGCCTAAATCTAAGGAACAGCATTTAGCTGAGTTACCTAAAAAGAAGTTCAAAATTATGAACCTTGTATGGGTCGTAGTTATGATTTTAGGTCTCTTTCTTTCAGTAGATGTAACAAATACACACATTAGTGTTTTGTTTAATAACTTTAGCCAATTTACTGATATTTTTGTTCAAATGTGTCACCCTGATTGGGGATATGCATCTACAGCAGTTCCACTTTTAATTGAAACAATTAAAATGGCAATTTTAGGAACTGTCATGGGATCAGCAATTGCTTTTGTTTATTCTCTTTTAATCGCTAGAAATATTGTTAAGAATAAGGCTGTTACTGGAATTCTAAGAATAATTATGAATATTGTTAGAACTATTCCAGACCTACTCTTAGGTGCAATCTTTGTTGCCGTTGTAGGTATTGGTCCAGTTGCCGGTGTTCTCGCCTTAACTGTATTTACATTTGGTGTGGTTGTTAAATTGTTCTATGAAGCAATTGAAACAATTGATCCAGGCCCAATCGAAGCTTTAACAGCCGTTGGTGCAAATAAACTACAAATTATTCATTTTGCTGTGATGCCACAAATAATTACTTACTTTATTTCTTATGTTTTATATGCATTTGAAATTAATGTCAGAGCTTCAACAGTTCTTGGATATATTGGTGCCGGTGGTATTGGTTTGTACTTACAACAAACTCTACAAGTCTTTGACTATGCTAAGACCGGTATGATTATCTTAGTTATTATCGTCGTTGTAGTTATTATCGACTACATTTCTACTAAATCTCGGGAGGCGTTGATGAAATAATGGATACTACAATGAAAAAATTACCTCCTAAACCAGTGGATACTAAGAAAAAGATTCAACACTGGACAATTGCTATTGTTACTGTTGTTTTAATTATTTGGTCATTTGTAGGAATGGATTTTGGCGGAATAAAAGCAAGTGCAGGTCAAATCGCAGGATCTATTGTAGCCGGAATTTTTCATCCCGATTGGTCATATGTATATAACGGAAGTGGTGAAGATTTAATTTCTCAATTATGGGAAACAATCTGTATTGCTTTCTTGGGTACTTTTATTTCTGCAATTATTTCTTTACCTTTCGCCTTTTGGGCAGCTAATACTCGTCATAAGAAATGGTATACATCCCGTTCAGGAAAAATTGTTTTAGCAATTATACGTTCTTTCCCAGAAATTGTTTTAGCTTTGATGTTTATTAAAGCTGTTGGACCTGGTTCGGCAGCCGGTGTTTTAGCTTTGGGTTTCCACTCAGTGGGGATGCTTGCTAAATTGTTCTCTGAAGCAATTGAAAACCTTGAAGAAGGAGCTAATGAAGCCGTTACAGCAGCCGGTGGTTCTAAATTTAACATTATTATGTTTGCAACGATGCCCAACTTAATGCCCGCTTTAATTTCTAACACTTTATACCGTTTTGACGTTTCAATCCGTTCAGCATCTATTCTAGGTTTAGTTGGTGCTGGTGGTATTGGTTATCCATTAATTATTGCTTTGCAGTATCGTCAATGGAACCGTGTAGGTGTTATCTTAGTTGGTATTATTGTCATGGTTGTCATTATTGACTGGATTTCTGGTTGGATTCGAAAGAAATTAGTCTAATTAATTAGTAAAACATGTAGTTTATCTAAACTACATGTTTTTATTTTGATAAATTATAAAGTTTTTTGTAATATCTACCTATAATATGGATAAGTACAGGAAAAAAAGAACTTTTTTGTTATAATGGAAGTTGTATTTCAAGGAGGACAATATGGATAATTTAACTACCATGACATTGGCTGACGATATGGCTTTATCACAAGAAAAGATTATCAACGGCCAACAAGACCTGAATACCAAGAGAATTTATAATGAAATTAATAGTTTGGATATTCTTGATAAACCAATTGAAGAATACTTTGATATGACTCAAGATGAATACTACAATAGTGAATCTGATGGTAAATTAACTTTACTGCATTTAGATAAACCATTGCGTGAGCTAAGTGATCGTATTTTAACTAACCACGTAGATGGATATGTAGATCAAGACGAGATTAATTTAACCTATAATCATGAGGATCCATTGCAAGATGGTAGCTATGATCGTGCTACTGATTTACATGTGCTTTTATATAGTTTGAAAGTCATCGGCGCTGTAAGAGCGATTGCTCCTAATGATTTGAAAAAGGTTTTGTCTAAAGATGCGGTTTTATCATTGGGTCTTGCCGCAAATGCTTTGGCAAATAATTAACCCCAAGGCCAAGTAAGGGCCTTTTTTTGTGTAATGAGTGGGGAAGAGTATCATGAAAATTATCAAGAAAACCAAAGGTATGATTGATAAATTTTCCGGTGTAACCCGGAAGATGATGCGAAAGAAAAATAATATTCCATTCGATGGAATGCAAAAGTATATGACTGTTGGTGAGTATAACGTTGGAGCGCCTGAAGGAACTCCTCATGGTGAAGAATATAAGCTCATTGTTTATAAGGACACTGACAATGTCTTGCACCAAGCTTTACGTTCGATTAATGCGTCTGATCTAGCACCAGCTTATGTTCGGAAATTTGATAAAAGGCTAAACCGTTATACTGCATTTGTTAATAAACAGACAGGACGTCGTTATATCGTTGAAGATCAATTAGATCAGTTAGTAGATTATGTGAAAAAGCATAGCCGAGATGACTATAACTCAGTTAATATCGGTGTTTTAACCGATACGCACTATAAAGATGCTGATAGTATTGATTTTTATGGGCATAACGGACTTCGTCATGTTAAAGAGTTTAATTATCTTGAAGATAAAGATGTTTTAGATTTAAAGGCTCATTTAGGTGATTGGATGGATGGATCCGACCCAGGATTAGTTGGCGAAGCAGAGTTGATATCTTTGTCTAGAACGTTTAGATCTAAAAAAACTAACTTTGCTGTCATTAAAGGTAATCACGATGAAAATGATAAATTTGATGAGCACCATGATCTGAGAGCTAGTTTTCCGGAAAATGAATTTGAAGATATAATGTGGCCAAGTATGTATGCGCAAGATGGTATTCACTATATTACGCGCAAGCATGGGGTCGCATATTTTGATAAAGATGACGTCAGAATCATTACGGTCAATACATCTGATTTACCTTATGAGCTAGACGAGCAAGGTAAGAAAAAATACGATACTAAACTTGCTTTAGCGATTCGTGAAGATCAGATGCAAGAAATTATCGAAATTCTTGAAAATTCAAATGGTAAAACAATTATTTTCATGAGTCATGCAAATCCTATTACTCGCAAGGGAACAAATGCCTTGAAGTTTAATGGGCGTTCTCTACATGAATTAATGGTGGCCTTTAATCAACATGAAAAAGGCTACCTTAATTCAAGGGATGTTCCTCCTGAATTTACCCTAGCTAATAGCTTTGATTTCACAAAGATAAAAAATGCAAAAATAGTTGCATATTTATGTGGACACCGTCATACTGAAGACCAATATCGTATTAACGGTATACAATATATATTTTTTAATTGCTCGGCTCTCATGGGTCCCAATCATGCGCTTACTACGCAATACAATAAGCGCTGGAATAGACAGATGGATCATGCTAATGAAGCAGCTGGATATATAGTAAATGTTGATGTTCAAAGGCATTTATTACAAGTATTTGGATATGGAGCTGCTTCTAAGAGACGATTCTATCGAATTTAGTTTTTGAAATGTAAATAGCTTATAATAAGACTACTGTTTATTTTGAGGTGAAAATTACTTATGTGTGGAATTTGTGCGTTTTTTGATCCTGAATTAAAGGATAAAGACTGTGCTATTCAAGGAATGATGGATACAATTAAACACCGTGGTCCATCTTCCAATGGAAAATATATTAATGATAAGGTGGCTTTAGGTTTTAGACGTTTGTCAATTATTGACATTCGTTGTGGAAGTCAACCAATTTTTAATGAAGATAAAAGTAGAGCAATTATTTTTAATGGGGAAATTTATAATTTTAAACCATTAAGAAAAGAATTAATTGATGCAGGTCATATCTTTACTACTAAGGCTGATACTGAAGTTTTACTTCATGGCTATGAAGAATGGGGAATGGATGGCTTATTGAAGAAAGTTCGTGGTATGTTTGCCTTTATAATTTGGGATGACAATACCAAGACTTTATATGGTGCTCGTGACTTCTTCGGAATTAAGCCAATGTACTACTCAGACCAAAATGGTAAGTTAATTGTTGGTAGTGAATTGAAGAGCTTCTTAGCTTACCCAGGCTTTAAAAAGGAATTAAATGCTGAAGCAGTTAAGCCATACTTAATGAACCAGTATAACGACTTAAAGGAAACTTTCTTTAAGGGTGTTTACCGCTTCCCAGCAGGTCACTGGTTCGAATATAAAGATGGCAAAATGAAGACTCATCAATACTGGGATGCTAAGTATGTTGAAAATAGCTTAAGTTTTGAAGAAACCTTAGACAAAATCAATGAAGATTTAAAAGAAACTGTTGATTTATACAGAAATGCAGACGTACCAGTTGGTGCATTTTTATCTGAAGGTATCGATTCTTCTTATTTAACTAGTTTACTTGATCCTGAAGATGTCTTCTCAGTTTCTTTTGATGATTCTACATATAATGAAGCATCAAAAGCTAAGGCACTTTCTGACTTACACGGTTGGAAATTCTTTGCAGATAAAGTTGATGCAGATGAAGCAATGCGCGACTTCCCAGAAATGCAATATCACATGGACGAACCAGATGCTAACCCATCTATTATTCCATTATGGTACCTGTGTAAATTAGCTAGAAAGCATGTTACTGTTGCCCTTTCTGGTGAAGGTGCTGATGAATTATTTGCAGGCTACGTTAACTATGGAATGCATACCCATAATGATGTAATTAAGGTCTTTACTGCTGGCTTGAAGAAATTACCTAAGAAGAGTCGTGTTCGTTTAGCTCATAAGATTAAGAAGATGCCTAACTTCCCAGGTAAAGTACATATGTACACTAACTTGGCAGAGCCAAGTGAATTTTATGTTGGTCAATCTGTTATTTATGATATGGACTATCCAACTATCTTTACTTCTAAAGATGCTAATGGCATCTTGCGTGATAAATATAAGAATGATCTAACAGTTAACGGTATTTATCAAGAAGACTTTAAGAAAGTTAAAAATATTGATGAAGTTAAGCAAATGCAATATATTGATCTTCACCACTTTATGCTTAATGACATTGAGCAAAAAGCAGATAAGATCTCCATGGCTCACTCTCTAGAACTACGTGTGCCATATCTTGATAAGAAGATTGCAGAACTTGCTAACTCAATTCCAACTAAATATCTAGTTAACCGTCACGATACTAAATATGCTCTTCGTAAAGCATCTGAGAAGGTCTTACCAGAAGAATGGGCTCAAAGACCTAAGCTTGGTTTCCCAACTCCAATTAAGCAATGGCTTAAGGAACCAAGATTTTACAAACAAGTTAGAGCATTGTTTACTGAAGACTTTGTAGATGACATTTTTGACCAAAAGAAGATTGTTAAATTGCTTGATGATAATTACAAGGGCGATGGTTCAGCTCGTCGTCAAATTTGGGCTATTTACACTTTCTTAGTTTGGTATAAATTATTCTTTGTTGATTATGATGAAACTGTTAAGAAGTATCAACATGTTCAACCAGAAGTAGCAGAATTAATCGAAAGTGGCAGACTTGTTTAATTAAAGTTAGAGAGAAGTACGGATACAAAATGGTACAAGCAAAATTTACCCCTATTTTATTAGGTAGTGATATCAATGTTTACGGAATGGCTCGCTCCTTCAACGAGGCTTATGGAATTAAGGTTCAAGCTTGGGCTGCTAGTCAATTAGCAGCAACGCGCTATTCTAAAATTATTGACGTAGAAGTTCATGAAGGGTTTGAAGAAGATCCAGGCTTTATGAACGTTATGAAGCAAAAGATTGAAGAATACAAGAATCATCTAGAACCAGTTATTTTAATTGCTTGTGGAGATGGATACGCAGAATTATTGGCTAAGCATAAGGATGAGTTGAAGGATACTTTTGTTGTTCCTTACATTGATTATGACTTGCTAGAGAAGCTAATTTCTAAAGAAGGTTTCTACGAAATTGCTGAAAAGTATGGTCTTCCATATCCACATACTAAGATTGTGACTATGGATGACTATAAGGCTGAAAATTATTTGAATTTACCATTTGATTATCCAGTTGAATTGAAGCCAGAAGATCCGGTTTCATGGTTGAATTGTCAATTTGAAGGCCGTAAAAAAGCCTTTACTATTCACGATGAGGAAGAATTAGTAGATATCGTTGGTAAAATCTATACCAATGGTTATACTGAAGACTTGATTTTACAAGATTTCATTCCAGGCGATGATTCTAACATGCGTGTTCTTAATGCTTATGTTGATAAAGATCACAAGGTTAAGATGATGTGCTTAGGTCACCCACTTCTTGAAGACCCAACTCCTCAATCTATCGGTAATTACATGGCAATTTTGCCAGCCTTCAGCCAAAAGCTTTACGATACTGTTCAATCATTCCTTGAAAAATTGAACTATACTGGTATGGCTAACTTTGACATTAAGTACGATCCAAGAGATGGAGAATACAAATTCTTTGAGATCAACCTCCGTCAAGGTCGTTCAAGTTTCTACGTAACTTTAAATGGTTATAACTTAGCTAAGTGGTATGTAGATGACTATGTTGAAGATAATTTAAAGGACAAGCCAACAGTTTATGGAAATAAAGACGGTGCTAACTATATGTTATGGCTTGGTGTTCCAAAGAAGATCTTTAAGGAATATGCTTACGACAACGGTTCAAAACGCCTAGCTGAAAAGTTAATTGATGAGGGTCACTACGATACCACTGTCTTCTATGATAAAGATCGCAGCTTAAAACGTTGGTTATTGATGCACTACATGTTCCATAACTACTATGCTAGATATAAGAAGTACTACCAAGTAAATAAGGGACAATATTTTGAAGAAGAAGCTAAAAAATTAGAAAAACAAGCTCTTCGTGATGGTCAACAAGAAAACCATGAGAATGAAATTTAATTAGAAAAATACTGCTGAGAATTTTTTACTCTCAGCAGTATTTTTTTGACTACTTTACTAATTATAGAAAATTTTGAAAATGAGCCTCTCTCTTGCTAGGCGTGACTTTTGCTTAATACAATATATATGATCCAAAATGTTAATACCTACAATATCATGTAGTTTCTGATAAAATAGAACCATAGATATTGTGAAAGAAGAGAATAACCATGTTACAACAAGATGCTCAAATTAAATCAATTACTCAAATGACGCTGCCAGAAACAGCCATTAAAAGAGACGGTAGCATCTATCCTTTTGCTCTTTACAAAATTGAAATGGTTTTAGATAGCTTGCATCTGACTGAACATGAAGCAGATATTTTACCTGCTATCCTTCAAAAATTAAATGGTGCAAAGCAGACTTCTACTGAGAAAATAGCAGATGCATTTGTTCAAACATTAATCGAACTCGGCTTTAGTGATGAAGCAAATGCTTATGTTGATTATCGTAGAGAAGACGAGGTCAATTTTAAGAAGCAAACTGAGACTACTAACCGTCTGGGACGTTTAATTCACCATGATCCAACAATTGTTAATGAAAATGCTAATAAAGACTCACGTGTTTTTTCAACTCAGCGTGATTTAACAGCCGGTGTAGTTGGTAAAACAATTGGTTTAACGATGATGCCAGAACATATTGCTAAGGCACACTTGCGTGGCGATATTCACTGGCATGACTTAGACTACACACCACTCAGTCCTTTAACTAACTGTTGTTTGATTGACTTTAAAGAAATGCTAGGTCATGGCTTTACAATTGGAAATGCAAATATTGAATCTCCTCATTCAATCGAAACAGCCACTGCTCAAATGTCTCAAATTATTGCTAATGTTGCTTCTAGTCAATATGGAGGCTGTTCTGCCGACAGAGTAGATGAAGTTTTGGCTCCATATGCTGAAAAAAATTATCACAAGAATATTAAAGAAGCTAGCGAATTTTTTGACGATGAAGAAAAGATCAAGGCTTTTGCAGTTAAGCGAACAAAAAAGGATATCTATGATGCTATGCAAGCTCTTGAATATGAAATTAATACCCTATTTTCAAGTCAAGGACAAACTCCATTTACTACTTTAGGTTTTGGACTAGGAACATCTTGGATTGAACGTGAAATCCAAAAAGCAATCTTAAAGATTAGAATTGAAGGTTTAGGAAAAGATAAGAGAACAGCTATCTTTCCTAAATTAGTCTTTACGCTAAAGAAGGGACTTAACTTACATCCTGGAGATCCAAACTATGATATCAAGGAATTAGCTTTGGAATGTTCTACTAAGCGTATGTATCCAGATATTGTTAGTTATGACATGATTAAGAAAATTACTGGATCATTTAAAGCTCCAATGGGTTGTCGTTCCTTCTTACAAGGTTGGAAAGATCCAGAAACTGGTAAAGAAGTAAATTCTGGTCGTATGAACTTAGGTGTTGTTACTTTAAACCTACCTAGAATTGCCATGGAATCAAAAGGAGATAAAGACTTATTCTGGCAAATTTTTAGAGAAAAAGTCCAAACAGCACATGAAGCTTTGCAAATTAAGGCTAAACGTTGTACTGATGCTGTACCTGATAATGCTCCAATTCTTTATGAATATGGCGCTTTTGGTAAAAGGCTAAATGCAGAAGATAATGTAAATGATCTTTTCAAAAATGGACGCTGTACAGTTTCATTAGGTTATATTGGACTTTATGAAGTTGGTACAGTCTTTTATGGTCCTAATTGGGAACATAATGAGGAAGCGCACCAATTTACTATTAATATTGTTAAAGAACTTCACGATTACTGCGCTAAATGGGAAAAAGAAGATCTAAATCACTATCACTACAGTGTATATTCAACTCCAAGTGAAAGCTTAACTGATAGGTTTTGTCGTTTGGATACTAAAAAATTCGGTTTGGTTAAAGATATTACTGATAAGGAATATTACACTAATTCTTTCCACTACGATGTAAGAAAACACCCAACTCCATTTGAAAAATTAGCTTTTGAAGCTCCATATCCATTCTATGCTGCAGGTGGATTCATTCATTATTGTGAATATCCAAACCTTAAGCAAAATCCTAAAGCACTAGAGGCTGTCTGGGACTGGGCTTATGATAAAGTAGGATACTTAGGAACCAACACTCCAATTGACCAATGCTACAAGTGTGGTTTTAAGGGTGAATTTAAGGCAACCGCTAAAGGCTTTGAATGTCCACAATGTGGAAATCATGATCCAGAAACTTGTGACTGTGTAAAGCGTACTTGTGGTTATCTAGGCAATCCTTTGAAACGTCCAATGGTTCATGGTCGTCATGAAGAAATTGTCCACCGTGTAAAGCACTTGAATATGGGAATGGAAGAAAAGATGGCTAAGGATGAAGTTAGAAAGAATGACGAATACTGATGCCAGAGAAAGATAAGAATAATCAAGAAGGTCCTGATGTTCGAGGAAATTTAATTAAGGTTAATGTTGGTGGAGATACAATTTTTGTTGATTCTAATCAATATAAGCCGCAAGTTGAACATGCTAAAAAATTAAAACAACAACATAGAAAACCGAAGAATCCTAAGCCCCAAGAATGGAAGTCAGAAGAATACTCTAAGCATAAAATTGCTGACTATAAGCCATTTAATTTTGTTGATGGTGAAGGGGTTAGATGCAGCTTATATGTGAGTGGATGCTTGTTTGACTGTCCCGGTTGTTACAATTTAGCAGCCCAGAATTTTAATTATGGACGTCCTTATACTCAAAAATTGGAAGATAAAATTATTGAAGATATGTCTCAATCCTATGTGCAGGGATTAACTTTATTAGGCGGTGAACCTTTTTTAAATACTTGGGTATGCTTGAAATTAATTAATCGTGTGCGTAAGGAATTTGGACATAGTAAAGATATTTGGTCTTGGTCAGGCTATACCTGGGATGAGCTTCAAAAAGAAACTCCTGATAAGAAAGAAATGCTTTCAAAGATTGATATTTTAGTTGATGGACGTTTCATGGATGATTTGAAAGATCTGACACTACAATTTCGTGGTTCAAGTAACCAGCGAATTATTGATGTTCAAAAATCAATCAAGGCTAATAAGGTTGTTATTTGGGATAAACTGGTTAGATAAATTTGATAGAATAAGGGAAACAAGAGAGTTTCTCTTATTTTTTTAGGTGAAAAGATGCAAGAAAAGAATTTGAAATTAGTAGATAAAATTATGACTGCTCTTCAAAGTGTCGAAGATCCAGAATTGTTGATTGATGTAGTCAATTTAGGCTTGATTTATGGAATCGATATTGAGGGAGATCATGCAACAATCAAGATGACCCTAACTATTGTGGGATGTCCCTTATCTACATATCTACAAAACGCAATTGAAAAAGCAGTTTTATCTGTGCCAGAAATAAATAAGTGTGATATAAAGTTAGTTTGGTATCCAGTTTGGAATCCAGAGCGTATGACAGTAGCTGCTAAGAAACAATTAGGGATGCTTGATAATGAGCAAGCACTTGACCAAGAAAATGAAATTGAAGAGACAGAGGAAAAAGAAAAGATAATTGATTTTTCTGTTCCAATAAAAAAGCTGGCTGAAGAATATCCAGATTTTATTCAAATTATGTATGACTGCGGCTTTACAAGAATTAAAATCCCAGGTTTGTTATCTACTGTAGGAAGAGTAATGACAATTCCACTTGGTGCGCAGGCTATGAAGATTGACTTAGATAAAGTAAAGCAGGCGTTCGAGGATAAAGGCTACAAGGTGATTGATTAATGAAAGAACTAGATAAAGAACGACAACAAGCTATTTTAAAAATTTTAAATTTTATTCAAGACGGTGGAGAGCTTGAGGAAGCAAAAAAAATGTTTCAAGCTGCCTTTGATCAAGTTGATGTAGCCGAAATTACTGCGGCAGAAAGAGAATTAATTGCACAAGGTCTTGATCCAAGAAAAATTCAATATTTATGCAATGTTCATGCCGATGTTTTTAAGGGTAATATTAAGGAAAATAAGGAGAATTCTGAGTTTGAAAAACCAGGTCATCCTGTTCATACATTCAAGTTAGAGAATATGGTTCTTAAGTCCTTGGTAAATGACGCCTTATTACCAGACCTTGCTAAGTGGGAAAAGGGAGATAAGGGTGTACTCTCAAAGTTAAGACAGGAATTAAAAGACCTAGCCAAAATTCATTATCATTATGCTCGTAAAGAAACTTCCATGTTTCCCATTATGACTAAATATGGAATTACTGCACCACCGAAAGTTATGTGGGGCGTTGATGATAAAATTAGAAAACTTATCGGTCAAGCTAATTTACTTATTAGTCAAAAAGATATTAATAAGGCTGAAGTGTCTAAGGCAATAAAAGAGACGGCACATGAAGTTCTTGAAATGATTTTTAAGGAAGAAGAAATCATGTTGCCAATGATTGATGAAGTTGCTAGTGAAGAAGACTGGGGTAATGTAAAAAATGAGGAAGAGCAGATTGGCTATACTTTGATTCAAAAACCAATGAATTGGAAACCTAAGGAAAAGCCGAAAAGTGATGGGCCTATTTCTATCGATAAATTAAGTAGTTTAGCACTAAATTTTGCAGAAGGGAGCTTAAATTTAGAACAATTATCTGCAATTTTGGACTTATTGCCTTTTGCGTTAACTTTTATTGATGAAAATGATAAAGTAGCTTATTTTGGCGGAGGTGCCAATATTTTTCCTCATTCTAAAAATGCGCTTGGTAATAGTGTTTATTCTTGTCATTTACCTGAGAGCGTACCACGAGTTAAAAAGATTTTTGATGATTTTCATCAGGGAAAAAAAGATAAGTATGAGTTTTGGTTTAAGCCAAGACATATGGGACGGTACTTATACTTACAGTATTTTGCTGTGAGAAAAGACAATAAATATTTAGGCTGTTTAGAAGTTGCTCAGGATGTTACTGATATTAGAAATTGGAAGACAGAAAAGAAATAATTAGAAGACTCTACCTTTAGGCAGAGTCTTTTTACTATCGTGCAAAAATGTTCATTAATTGCTAGACTGAATGTAAGAATATAGAAGAAAAGGGTGAGAAAGTTGCATAGTAAGGGAAATATCCAACCGGATGATGAGATAAAGTTACATTGGCTTCTTTTAGGTGAGTTATTTACCTGGATTGGAGCCAGTTTTATTTGGCCACTAACTTCAGTTTATTTGAATAAAAGACTCCATGTCTCTTTGGCTATGATTGGAATAGTACTTTTGTTTAATTGTTTAGCTAATATGCTTGGTTCATTTATTGCTGGCTGGGCATATGATCATTTCAATCCATACTATTTAATTATTGCCGGCGCTGGCTTAGATGCCTTAGTACTATTTGGGATGGCTGCTAATCATACTTGGCCAATTTATTGGGTTTGGATGACTTTGACTGGTCTCCTGGGCGGCTGGAACGGTGCGTTAATTAATTCAATTGCGACTAGCATCAAGTCTAAGCCCGGTCGATATGTCTTTAATACAATTTATTTTGCACAAAATCTTGGTGTGGTATTAGGGACATTAATTGTAGGTTATATCTATGATTATTCAGTTACAATTTTATTTGTAATTGCGGCCAGTCTTTTTGTGATTGTAAGTATAAATGCAGTCATTAATTATCGACCGATTATTAATTTTCATTTAGAAAGAAAAGCTCAGCAAAATAAAGATAGTAAAAATAAGGCAACTCCGATGCCTGCTGCCAATCTAAAGCTGACTATTGGCTTTTTCACTACCTTAGCTGTAATTTGGTTGATGTATATGAATTGGGAATCTAACCTTTCAGTTTATATGGTTTCTTTGGGAATTCCTTTTCATTTATATAGTTTACTGTGGACGATTAATGCCAGCATTATTGTGATTGTTCAAGCATTTTTAAGTCGTTTTCCTAACACATTTAAGAACTTGTTTCATCAAGTAGTATTTGGAGTTACTATGTTTGCTATTTCTTTTGTAACTCTAATTTTTGCAAAAGACTATGCTCACTTTGTATTTTCAATGGTTACTTTAACTCTCGGTGAATCAACTGCTATGCCGGCAATGCCTGCCTATGTCAATGACTTATCTCCGGTCGATAGTAAAGGTAAATATCAAGGTTTAACAATTTCAACGTCGGCTGTTGGAAGGGCCTTTGGACCTTTATTTGGAGGCTTAGTTATTGATAAGTTTGGCTATATCAATTTCTTTATTGTTGCTGCAGTTGGGATTTTTATGATGCTGGCAATTATTGTTCCCCTTCATACGAGATTAAAAGGAAAGTTGAAAATATTTAGGTAAACTTTTACATGATTTTTCTTATTAAGTGAAAAGCTTTACAGAATGAAAGCGATCTCTTCTTTTTATGAAAGCGCCATCTTATAATATAAATGTGCGGTAAATGAAAAGGAGATACACGATGAGAAAGATTTCACCTGAAGTTGCAAAACATATGGATAATTTATCTGATGAGGCTGGAGTAATCAGCGCATTAGCAATTGACCAAAGAGGATCATTAAAACGAATGTTAGCTGAGGCAGCAAATAAGCCTGCTGATGAAACAACAATTGTTGATTTTAAGGAAGCTGTTTCTAGTGAGTTGACTCCATATGCTTCTGCCATTTTGACAGATCCGGAATATGGTCTTCCAGCAACTAAGGTTAGAGATAAGAATTGTGGTTTATTACTATCTTATGAAAAGACTGGTTATGACACTACTGAACCAGGTAGAATGTGTGATTTAATTGCCGATCAATCAGCATTAAGAATTAAAAATGATGGTGCCGATGCAGTTAAGTTCTTACTTTACTACGATCCAGACGAAAGTGATGAAATTAACGATAAAAAGAAGGCTTTTGTTGAAAGAGTAGGAGCTGAGACTAAAGTAAATGGATTGCCATTTTTCCTTGAATTATTAACTTATGATGGGAAAATTGATGATGCTAAAGGTGAAGAGTATGCAAAGGTAAAGCCTGAAAAAGTCTTCAAAACTATGGAAGAATTTTCTAAGCCTCAATATGATGTAACAGTTCTTAAAGTTGAGATGCCATTTAATATTAAGTTTGTAGAAGGATATAATGGCGACAACAATGTTGTTTATACTCAAGAAGAAGCAAAGAAATTATTGAAGAAACAATCAGATTTAACTGATTTGCCATATATCTTTTTATCAGCTGGTGTAACTTCAGAAGAATTCATTGCAGAAATTAAGATGGCGGAAGAAGCTGGTGCTGACTTTAATGGTGTTCTTTGCGGGCGTGCAACGTGGAAGCCAGCAATTAAGCCATTTGCTGCCGAAGGAGAAAAGCAAGGTAGGGAATGGCTTTCAACTGAAGGAAAGAAAAATATCGAAAACTTGAATGATGCCCTTAAAGGTGCCAAATCATGGAAAGATAAGTTAGAAATTGAAGAATAATAATTGAATTAACTATCGAAAAACAAGGCCAGAATTGGCCTTGTTTTTTTGTGTATGCATAAGTTTAGACGTAACTTGAAAAAAGTATTTAACGCAATAAAATAAAAAAGGAATTGTTAATTTGGAGGAAAAAATGAAGGGATTAAAATATACAAAGTTGGCTGTTGCTGCATTAACAGCTACTCTTTTAGCAAGTACTAATAATAGTAAAGTTCAAGCTGCTACAGTTGATAAAAATAGCACTGTTACAGTTGCTAAATTAGATAAAGAAAAATTACAAGATGCTGTTAACCAAGCAAAAAACTCGGTTAATAATGCTCAAGCAAGCGTAGATAGTAAAAAGAGCGCATTAACTGACGCACAAGCACAGTCAAAAGCACCAAACGATGCTTGTGATGCTCAACAAGCTAAGGTAAATGATAGCCAAAAGAATCTAGCTGATAAGCAAGCTATTGCAAAGCAAGCACAAGATAAGTTAGATAGTGCAAGTGCAGTAGCAAAGCAAGCAACTTCTGAAAATATTCAAAATACTCAAAAGAATATTGCTGCACAGCAAAATGCAATTCAAGCTGCTAAGCAAAATGTCAGTGATGCCAATGCAGATTTAAGTACAGCACAAAGTCAATTGGCGACTGCTAAGCAAAAACAAGCTGATGCTCAAAATTTAGTTAACAGTAAAGAAGCTGCAAAGAAAACTGCTGATAATAATGTTGCTAGCGCTGAAGCTGCTGTTAAAAACAGTGGATTAGATGAAGCAAAACAAAATGTTCAAAATGTTCAAAACGCATTAAAAGAAATTAAGAAAACAAATGCAGATAACGAATCAGTTTTGTCTAAGAATCAAGCTTCTTTAGCTGAAAATAATCAAACGATAGCCACTGTTAATAATAATCTTGCAATGGCAAACAAGGCTCTAGTAGATGCTCAAAACAATGTTAATGCTAAGCAAAAAGCATTGGCCGATGCTCAAAAGGCTTTGAAAGACTTACAAGATCAAGCAAGCGGAGCAGCTGGATTCTTTAAGGCAATTGCTGACAATAAAGATAATTCTGAAAGTTTAAGAGAAGATGCTCAAACTGCATATAATATCATCACTGGTCAACCAAATGCTTACCAGAATATTACTGTAGAATGGGCTAAGGAAGCTGTTAAATTAGGTCAAGAAAACGACTTAACTTCATTAAGTAATATAGAAAAGGCTCTTGGATACTATCAACACTGGATGACATATCGCGATAAGTATGGATTACGCCATCCATCAATTTCTTTGACAGCTGTGGCTATTGCCATGCTTAGCTCTGATTTTCAACATTACTCTGATGAATTTAATCATCCTAGTTTATTAACTAGTAAGTATGGTCCATTTTATAGCGATGAAGAAGATATATCAGCTGGAGAGGTTAATCCAATTGACAATTGGATGAGTGAAAAAGACGATATTGATAAATATATTGAAGGTCATCCAGATGCAGCTGCTTATAGTTTTGAAAGTACCCATCCTCTAACTCAAGATGAGTGGGAAAAAGATGTTGATTTTTGGAACGATAAACCAGTATATATTGGACACTATGCATCCATGATTAAGCCAGATGCTAACTACGTTGGATTGGCTGGAAATGAATATGAAATTCAACCAATGATGAATAATGCAGATAGTATGGATGAAATTATATTTAATCCAATCAATGGAATAGATTTTAATAGTTACCAAAACTTAGTTCAATCCTACTTGAAAGATGTTAAGCAAGAAGATAAGATTAATATCCTTAAAGCTAACGTAGTAACTGCAAATCAAAACCTAGTTGTAGCACAAAATGCAGTTAAATCAGCACAAAATAACGTTCAGAGTCTACAAGCTAACCTAGCAGAATTAAACAATGGTTTTACTAAGATCAATAAGGCAATTTCAGATACACAAGCTGCCCAAGCTAGGGTAGCAGAAACTGTAGCTCAAGCCCAAAATGTTTTATCTGAAGCTACTGCTGCTGTTAAGGCAAGTCAAGCCAAGGTAGATGCAGCCCAAAATGATGTTCAAGCTAAAGATAATAATTTAAAGAGTGTCCAAGCTGCTTTAGATTCATTGAATCAAACTTTGAACAATTTAGAAAATGCTCAATCAAATCTTTCCGCTGCTCAAACAGCTTTGAATAAGGCTAATGATGACGCAACTGCTGCTAATAAGGCAGTTAAAGCTCAACAATTAATCTTAGATACTTTGAAGGAATCTAAATCTAAAGCTGATGCACAAGTTACAAATGCATCAGAAGAACTTAAGAAGGCAGAAGCAGAATTAGCTGCTGAACAAAGTAAGCTTAAAGATGCTAAGGCAATATTAGACGCATTTAATAAGAAAGAAACTGAAAACAGTCATAAAGAAACTTCTAATGCTGAAAATCCTGTAAAACCAACCAACAAACCTGATACCAGTCATGTTGTAAAACCTTCAGATAAAGCTGATGAAGGTAGCACTGTAAAGCCAACAGAGAAGACGGATTCAAATGGTAAAGCATCAACAACTAATTCATCTGAAACTACTACAACTACTCCTGAGCCAGATGTAAAGGATTCTGATACTGTAGAAGGAAATGTTAAGTCTGATCTTAAGACTGACAATAAGTCTGAAGAAAAATCATCTACTGTTAAGATTGTTGATAATAGTGATAGTTCAGCCGTATCCGTTGTCTTAACCGGTTCAAATACTCCAGTTAAGACCTTTGGAGAAAAGACAGTTAACGGTACTACTTACTATAAAGTTAGTGCAAACCGCTGGGTTAAAGCTGATAAAGCCCATGTAGTTGCTGTAACTGGTAATGTAACTACTAATAAATTGCCACAAACTGGTGCAAAGAATGAGCTAATTGCAGCTCTTTCTGGATTAGCAGTCGCAGGTACTACTTTGGTTAGTTACCTTGGCATTAACCGTAAGAAAAAGAATAATTAATTTATAAAATTATATATCGATAGAAAAAGAGTTGATAGATCAACGTCGAAAAACGAAGATTATCAACTCTTTTTTATTGTCTAGCAAAACCGGTTCTAACTGAATATGCATCTGAAAAAATACGTGTCATGATTTGTAAGGGTAATCTAGAGCGTACCTCATAATCAGGAAAATAATTGGTTTTTGACATGTAGCCCATAAAAGTCAATGTCGAAAGCGAAGCAAGTTGTCCATTAGGATTAGTGGTAAAGGTAATAGTAGGAACATCATGACGTGATAAATTTTGTGCAGCTTCAACTAATTCGGGAGTATTACCATTTAAGCTAATAAAAATAACCAATGCATCTTCTTTAATTCTTTTAGACGACGTCTTAATAATATTTGGATCCGAATGAAATTCAACATACTTACCTGTTAATTGCAGTTTAACCATAATTTCTTGTCCAATTGATTCCGATAGACCACGTGCGAAAATATAGACCACCTTTGCCTGTTTAGTCATTGAAATACTATCTTCAATGTTACTGTAGCTAAGATTATGGAGAGTATTGTTCATTTCAATTTCATTTTTGGTAATCACACTCTTAATTTTATCGTCTGCATCATTTAAGACATCAAAATTACTATTAGAAAGGTCCTGCAATTTTAGTGACTCTCGGTAAGATGTATAGCCGCTATAGCCCATTTTTTGCATAGTCCTGACGATTGTAGCAGTTGAAACATGAGCAAATTGACTTAATTTAACAATCGACATCTTTGCAATTTTTTGTGGATTTTTTTGAACTGTTTCCCACAAATGGAGTTCTGCATTACTAAGATCATTATTTTGCATGTATGTACCCTCTCTGTAAAACTTTACAACTTATTTAATAAAACGCTTTCATTTTAGAAAAACCTTACCTTCTTATCTAAGTATACTAATAATGTAAGCGGTAAGAAAAGGAGAAAAGCTCATGATTTATACAATAACACTTAATCCAGCAATTGATTTGGTAATTATTACTAAAAAATTAGAGCCAAATATTGTTAATAGAACTGAGAACTTTGAGCTTCAACCTAATGGTAAGGGTGTAAATGTATCATTTATTTTGAAAAAAATGGGTATAGAAAATGTGGCGACCGGAATCGGAGGCGGCTTTACACTTGATTACATTACAGCAAGTTTAACAGAAAAAGGCATCAGCAATAATTTTCTTAAGGTTGAGGAACCGACTAGAATTAATGTCTTTACTCGGGTAATAGATCAAAATCGAGAATATAAAGAAGTAAATCCTGGTCCAGAAGTAAGTGAAAAAGTTCAAGAGCAATTTTTAAAGTATTTAAGGACAACGCTAAAAGAAAGCGATACTTTAATTATTTCAGGAAGTTTTTCTAGAGGGATTAACCAAGACTATTTAGTTAAAATTGCCAAAGTTATGGCTGATAAAAAAGTAAAACTAGTAATTGACTCTAGTTCTAAGTCAGTTTTAGATACTTTGCCTTATCATCCTTATTTACTAAAACCAAATGATCAAGAATTAGCTAGTTTTTTTGATTTAAATGAAAAATTGGATCAAGAAAAAATTATTAAACTAGCTAGAAAGCTGATTGATGCCGGTTGTAAAAATGTTTTAGTCTCTCTTGGAGATTCGGGAGCGGCCTTAATTGATAAGAATCATGCTTATTTTGGTAATGCTCCTAAAATTTCAGTCATCAACACAGCTGGAGCTGGAGATACCATGCTCGGTACATTTATTGGAAAAAAAGAATTGGGATGTAACACGATAGAGGCATTGAAATTTGCAATAGCTGCTGGTAGTGATACTGCAAGTCGCATGGGACTAACAGATTTTGAACTAGAAAAATATTTAAATGAGATTCACGTAAGTGAAGTTAAGTAATAGAAGGGATGAAAAAGATGACTCAATATGATTTAGTCGGAGCAACTGGGTGTGCAACTGGTGTAGCACATACTTTTATGGCTGAAGAAGCATTAGAGAAAGCTGCTGAAAAATTAGGGTATTCAATTAAAATTGAAACCCATGGTCAAACTGGTGTTGAGCATGAACTTTCACCAGAAGAAATAAATAATGCTAAGGGCGTAGTGATTGCTTCAGATGTAGATGTTGATCCAGACCGTTTTGCTGGTAAAAGAGTGGTAATTGTACCCGTTGCCAAAGGAATAAAAGAACCAGAGACACTAATTAAGGAAGCCCTAAATCCCGATACACCTATTTACAAACCTGGACAATCAGCTAAAAAATCTTCTACAGCTGGAAATAGCGCTGAAAATTTAGGAACTAAAATTTACACGTCTTTAATGAATGGTGTTTCCCACATGTTACCTTTTGTTGTAGCAGGTGGTGTGCTAATTGCTGTCTCATTTTTCTGGGGAATTTATTCTGCTGATCCTAAGAGCAGTCAGTATAATCAATTTGCTTATATGTTAAATACAATTGGTAGTACAACAATGGGCTTGATGGTCCCAGTTTTAGGTGCTTTTATTGCTGAAGCGTTAGCTAAAAGATCAGGCCTAGTCGTTGGTTTTGCGGCTGGGATGATTACAAGTGTTGGCGGCGGTGGTTTCTTAGGAGCTATTATTGGTGGTTATCTAGCAGCAATTGTAGTTCTCTTACTTCAGAGATTGTTAAAACCACTTCCTGATAAAGAATTTAGAGGACTAAAGTCAATTTTTTTACTTCCAGTTTTAGGTGTATTCATTACTGGTGCAATTATGTTTTGGTTAAATGGACCAATTAAAGCAATTAATACGGGTATGATGTCCTGGTTAAAGGGATTTGAAAATTCTAGTCCGATTCTTCTAGGTATTATTATTGGTGTAATGTGTGCATCTGACTTTGGTGGACCAATTAATAAGGCTGCTTATGTAACAGGTACAGCCTTACTAGCACAAGGTAACTACTACTTTATGGCCGGTGTATCTGCTGCATGTATTGCTCCACCTTTAGCAACTGGCTTTGCAGTTTTATTAAATAAGAAGGCATATTCCAAGAATGAACGTACAGCTGGTTATGTTAATTTTCTACTAGGATCAACCCATATTACGGAGGGTGCTATTCCATTTGCTGCAAAGCATCCTTTATGGAATATTCCTGCATTTATGGTTGGATCATCAATTGCGGCAGCTTTGACTTATATCTCTAAAATTCAAGTTCCAGCCCCTCATGGTGGATTTATTATTTTGCCATTAGTTAACAAACCATTTTTATGGGTATTATGGATCGTAATTGGTTCATGCATTTCAGGAATCTTATTAGCTTTGATTGCTGGTAGATTTGCAAAAAGAGAGCCAGAATTTGAAGATGGCCATGATCTAGATGTATTTGGTGAAGAAGAAAATGTCGAAAAGCCTAAAACTGTAGAAAAAGATAAGGCTGTTACGGACTATAATCCAAATGATATTTTGGAAACGCAAAATATTGAAGTAAATGTTGATGTATCAAATAAAGACTCAGCTTTAAAATACTTAGCTAATTTAGCAGTGAAAAATGGTTTGGCTACTAGTAGTCAGGCTGTCTATGACAAGTATTTAGTTCGTGAAAAAGAAAATTCTACTGGAATGACAGATGGCTTTGCTATCCCGCATGCACAATCTGCAGCTATTAAACAGTCATCTATGTTAATTTTAAAGCTAAAGAACCCGATTGAGTGGGATTCTTTAGATGGACAAAAGATTGATACTGTAATTTCATTTTTGGTTCCTGAAAAGGATAGTAAGAAGCATTTACAATATTTGTCTAATACGGCTAAATTGTTAACACATCAAGATTTCATTGAAAAACTAAAAAAAGCTCAGACACCAGAAGAAATTAAAAATTTATTTACTAACAACTAAAAAATAAAACTGCCAGAAATGGTAGTTTTATTTTATGTTTAATCATAGACTAATAATTTTAATAATGATATCATTTATATAACTACTTATGAATTACAAGGAGGAATTTTATTAATGGCATTACTCAATGTACGTGGCGGTGCTGGTGATATTACTAAGCCCGATCTTAATGCAAGACCACAAGATAATCTTTACTTAGCAGTGAACTCTGAATGGATTGAAAAAGCAAAAATTCCTTCAGACCGTTCAAGAATTAGTTCTTTTGATGGCATTGATTTGAACATTGAAAAGAGCTTAATGCAAGATTTTGCGGATTTTGCAGATGGTAAAAAGAAATTGCCAAATGTTCATAATTTTGAAAAAGCAGTTGAACTTTACAAAATTGCTAATAACTTTGATAAGAGAAATGAAGATGGGGCAAAGCCAATTAAAGCTGACCTTGAAGAAATCACTAGTTTACGTAATTTAACTGACCTTAACTTAAGAGCAGCTGATTTTTACAAGAATGCTTTTGACTTACCAATCAGTGTGTCAGTTGATGCTGACATGAAGGATACTAAAGTTCATGTTGTGTACTTTGGCGGACCTGGTTTATTCTTGCCTGATACTACTACTTATGACAATCCTGCAGCAGCTGATTTATTGAAAGTATTACAAGATCAATCTGAAAACTTACTTAAGATGGCTGGTGTAAGTGAAGAAGATGCTAAGAAGTATGTAGAAGATGCATTGAAGTTTGATAAGAAGCTTTCTAAGGTTCTTAAGTCAACTGAAGAATGGGCAGATTACCCAGCAATGTACAATCCAATGCCTTTATCTGAATTTGAAGATAAGTTTGATAGCTTTAAGATTGACAACTTCTTAAGTAATTTATTTGCTCAAAAGCCTGAGAAAATTATTGTCACTGAACCAAGATTCTTAGATCATGTTGAGGAATTAATCAACGAAGATAATTTTGATGAAATTAAAGGCTGGATGGTTGTTAAGTTTATTAATGGTGTAGCTGCATATCTTTCTCAAGACTTCCGTGAAGCTGCTTTTCCATTTAGTCAAGCTTTATCAGGTCAACCAGAATTATCTTCTGGTACTAAGCAAGCTTATCGTTTAGCTAATGGTATGTTTAGCGAAGTAGTTGGTGTTTACTACGGTCAAACTTACTTTGGCGCTGAAGCTAAGGCTGACGTAGAAGATATGATTCATAAGATGATTGACGTTTATGAAAAACGTATCTCTGAAAATGATTGGCTATCTGAAGATACCAAGAAAAAAGCAATTGTTAAGTTACGGGCTTTAATTTTGAAGATTGGTTATCCAGAAAAGATTGAAGAAATCTATGATCGCCTTCAAGTTGTCCCTGAAGCAGAAGGCGGTAGCCTTTACTCTAATGAAAGTGCAGCTGCTGTAGAATCAGTTAAGTATAATCTTGAAAAATTAACTCAACCGGTTGATCGAACTGTATGGCTCATGCCTGGTAACTTAGTAAATGCATGTTACGATCCACAGAGAAATGATATTACCTTCCCAGCTGCAATTTTGCAAAAGCCATTCTATGACTTGAAACAATCTCGTAGCTTAAACTACGGTGGTATTGGTGTTGTTATTGCACACGAAATTTCTCACGCCTTTGATAACAACGGTGCTAAATTTGATGAATTTGGTAACTTGAAGAACTGGTGGACAGACGAAGACTTTGAGGAATTTAAGAAACGTACTCAAGCCGAAATTGACTTATTTAACGGTATTGAATATGGTCCAGTTACCTTGAATGGTAAGCAGATTGTTTCTGAAAATATTGCTGACCAAGGTGGTTTGACTGCTGCTGTTGAAGCTAATAAGGGTGAAAATGGAAACATGAAGGAAGTATTTGAAAACTTTGCTCGTGTTTGGGCAAACAAGCAACTTCCTGAATCAATTAAGACACAAGTTTCAGTTGATGTTCATGCTCCTGGTCCTGAAAGAGCTAACGTTCAATCACAATGCCAAGAAGAGTTCTACAAGGCATTTGATGTTAAGCCAGAGGATGGTATGTGGTTAGATCCAGAAAAACGTGTTGTGATTTGGTAAAAAAATAAAAACTAATTTTAGAATCAAATGGCGAAAGCTGTTTGGTTCTTTTTTCATTGTTTGCAAAAAGAAATTATTAATAATATTATGAATTGGTATTCTTATCACTTAAGACAATATTCTTAATTAGAAAAGGTTAAAAATGTTAGAAAAAATAAAAACTAATAAATTTTTCCAATTCATCTGGCCATGTTTATTAATCATCTTGGCTACAACCATAGTCATTTCACCGCAGCTAATCTCACACACTATCTTAGCTAGTGATGACACTGCTGATACCTTATTTCACTATAGTCGCTTTTATGATGCAGGGATGCAGCTTAAAAGTGGAATCTTTAGCATTTTCCAAACAAATTTTACTTTTCAGCAGAGCGGAAGAATTATTAATGCCATTTATGGGCCACTTTTCGCCTACTTTAACGGGATTTTAGTTATTATTGCTGGTAATTGGTTTAACTATCAAGTTATCTTAGCCTATCTAATTTCTTTGTTGGGTGCTGGCAGTATGTATTACCTCCTAAAGCAGGTAGGTATTAATAAGCTTTTAGCTACTGTAATGGGAATTATCTATATTAACATTGGGATGATTCCAGCTTTTATCAATCGTAGTTCTTTTAATGGGTGGGGACAGGCTCTAATGCCGCTAGTTGTTTTATGCGGCGTTCGCATGATTAGCAATAAAAAACAACCAATTAACTGGATTCAGTTAATGATTGTGATGAGTCTGCTTATCCAAGTCCATGTCTTAAGTACCTTAATGGCAGTCTTGTTACTAATTCCATTCTTTATCTACTCTTTAATTATTAACAATAATTCTAAAAAAGTTTGGATACCCTTTATTAAGGCAGTTTTAGGAACCGTTGTCTTATCAGCAAATGTAATTGGTGCATTTTTAGTTTTAATGCCTACAAATCACCTTTCTGCAACTACTGAATTTGATTTATCGCGTGGCGGATTGCGACCACATATGCTTTGGCACAACGAATATGGAACAGCATTTGCTTATATTTTGCCAATTTTTGTCCTATTGATTATTGCGCAATTTATCTATGTTGTCATGCACTATAAACGAGATAAGCTAAATACTTTTGTAACCATTTGGGGTACGGTCTTATTAGGCTTATCTTCATTTGTTTTTCCATGGGGACTAGTTCAAGGAGTTTTCCCAAGCTTAAAATCCTACTTTCAATTTCCATTTAGATTAACAGTTGTGGCATATCCATTGATTTTACTAGGGATGGCTTTAACGGTTAACTACTTACTAAAAGAGGGAGTTAAGCCAAAAGCAGTTGGCATTAGCTTGGTAACAATTTTACTTTTAGAAGCAGCTGTGCCAAATATAATTACCAACTACATTTTCACAGTTGCTTGTCAAAAAGATGTACAAGTTCAAGTTGTCGCTAAACAATCAACCAGTGACAAGATGCTAGAAATGTTGAAGTGGCATTATTTACCAGACTATTTACCAACGAAAGATAAGTCGATTGACCAAAATGCAGCTTATCTATATAAAGTTAATGTTGTTGAGCGATACCAAAAATTTGATCACCGAGTTACTAAAAATGGTGATTTAGTATTATCTTGGAAGGCTAATAAAGATAATAAAATAGTTTTACCTGTTGTGCTTTACACGCAAAGTGAACTAACAGTGAATAGTAAGAAATTCTCCGGCGCTAAAAATGTAATTGGAAATCCAATTGTTGATCAAAAAGCTGGATTAAATCGCGCTATTCTACACTTTGCAGTGCCGAGCTGGTTCTATGTGATAAGTGTAATTTCATTAATTTCTTGGCTTTTAGTTATTGTATTTTCACTATGGAAAAAGTTTATAAATAATAAAGACAATTAAAAGATATTTAATTCATATACAAAAGCAGTTCCTTAATAAGTTCAATTTATTAGGAAACTGCTTTTTGTTTGTATGGGTTATTTACGATTAATATCAATTTATTTTTCAATTAATACATGGCTATAGAAAGCTCGTTATGTTATCATTTAACTGTAAGAATTGAAACCGCTTTCTATGGTTTCAGAGGAGGAAAAAAGTTGAGTACACAAGAACGTTATTCTCATGATGAGTTAAGAAAAGCTAACAAAAAATTTAGTCGGGTTCGTTCTACTATTGAATCTGCCTTTTATGGTAACAATGTACACGAAGTAACTAGTGTTGCTGAAGCTTATAATTTAGCTAAGAAACAATCTGGTGTTATCGAAACTGACCTACCAATTTTACATACTAAAGAACTCGGTTTACCACAGGGTGCAAAGCAATTAGTTTATAATCACGGTAAAATCTTGGGTAGAACAGCAAGTGCACGTCACTTTGTAGATGATCCAAAAGAGGATCCTGAAGCATTAGCAGGCAATTTACGTGAAGATATTTATAAGGGTCATGATCAAAAATTCTTAAAAGCAACAGTTTTAGTAGGATTAGATCCAAGCTTTACTGTTAAAGCACATATTATGATGCCAGAAGATCAAGCCTTTAACTTGCTCTCCTATATCTTGAACTTCCACTTCTTTGATGAAGAAGCTGAAAAGATCTATAAGAAGTCGAAATTATATGATGAAGGAGATATTTACTTCTACTTTGATCCAAATACACAAGATGAAGACTATCCAAAAGGCTTTGGTGTCTTTGATGCTCCCCATAACTGTGCTGCAGTCTTTGGCTTACGCTACTTCGGTGAATTAAAGAAGGGTACTTTAACTCTTGCTTGGGCTATGGCTCACAGAAACGGTTATACTGCTTGTCACGGTGGTGAAAAGTCATTCCACTTTAAGGATAAGGATGATAAAGTATTTGCTTTCTACGGCTTATCTGGTTCAGGTAAATCTACTTTGACTCATGAAATGTATGATGGTAAATATGATATCACTGTTTTGCACGACGATGCATTCATTATTTCTCGTGAAGATGGATCTTCAGTAGCATTAGAGCCTTCATACTTTGATAAGACGCATGACTATCCAGCAGGACACCATGAGACTAAGTACTACACTACAATTATGAACTGTGCAGTTACTCAAGATGAAGATGGTAAAAAAGTTATTGTAACTGAAGATCTTCGGAATAATAATGGTCGTGTTATTAAGACACGTTATACTTCACCACATAGAGTTGACTATGAAAATGCACCAATCACTGCCTTATTCTGGATTATGAAGGATGGTTCTTTGCCACCAATCTTAAAGGTTGATGATCCAGTTCTAGCAACTACCATGGGACTTACTTTAGCAACTAAGAGAACTAGTGCTGAAAACTTACCAAAGGGCTTTGATATGAATACTTTGGTAATTGAACCATTTGCGGATCCATTCCGTGCTTACCCAGTATCTGGTGACTACTCAGACTTTAAGGAATTATTTACTAAGCGTGGAGCTTCTTGTTACATTCTGAATACTGATGCATTCATGGGTAAGGATATTCCAAAGGAAGTAACTAAGAAGCTAGTTGAAGATCTTGCTAACGACACTATCAAAGACAGTGACTGGAAGCAATTTGGTAACTTCAAGGGTGTATCTTACTTGCCAATTGAAGGATATGAAGTTCACTTAGATGACCCTGAATATCAAAAGACTTTGGCTAAGAGAATGCAAGATCGGTTAGACTGGTTGAATAAGTATGATGAAGAACACCCTACTCAACCAATTCAAGAAGAAGCTAAGAAGACCTTGGAAGGTATTATTAAGGAATTAAATTAGTTAAACATAGTTAGAAATCCTCTTAAAAATTTTTATATTTGAACACTAAAAAGGCATCCCGACAGGAATGCCTTTTTGTTAGCTATTAACTTGTGTTACTCTTTTAGTTCTCCTTCGGCTTGAAGCTTCTTTTTAATATCTTCAAATTTCTTAGGAGGGATGCGAGTAATATGTTGTCTTCTTTGATTTCCTAGAATCAATGGTACACGTTCAATGACTGTATCTGCATAATCTAAGCCAAACCATGAAGCAGGGTTGGAGGAAAGATTTTGAAGCCATACACGTGCTTCAACTAAGAATTTTTCATAACTTCTAAGTTGTGTTTGTGGACTAATTACATCGTTAACGATAACGAATGAGAAGTCACCAACATCTCTACCAGGAGTAGTAGTGTATTCCTGTGGTTGAGATTCAATAGTTCCATCTGCAATCAAGTCATGAACAATTTGACGCAAGTAAACATTCACGCTAGTTTGCTGCTTAAAACCAAGGAAGAGCTGAACGTTAATAACATTCTTTGTACCGTAAGTGTTAACAGCATATTCAGCAGTGAATGGTTCATTGGTTACGTTAACTGTTACAAACCAATATGCTCGTGCTCGCTTAGGACGTTTATCTAAGATAGAGTAGAGAATTTCTCGCTTAATAAACTTATTGTACTTAACTTTTGCCATATAGACTAAGTTAGTCGCAAAAGTAGGATAATCTTCGTCGTGACTTAAGTTCGTCAACATATCAACATATTCATCAAGACGGACATAAGCGTTACGTGATTCACGCTTGTCTCTAATTTTATTACCATAGTACCAAACGTACATAATGATACCGATGAATCCGGCAATAACTAGTGAAACGTAACCACCGTGCATGAATTTACTCAAGCTGGCTAACATAAACATTACATCTAAGAAACCAAAGAAAATTAAGAAGAGCCAATTCCAAATAGTATGAACGCCCTTCATTGCCAGCCATTCATAGAGCAGAATTGTTGTCATTAACATTGAAATGGTAATTGACAAACCATAAGCTGCTTCCATGTGCGCTGAGGTTTGGAAGAAAAGTACGATTGCAATAGTTGCTGCACAAATCATTTTGTTAACTGAAGGAATATAAATCTGTCCCTTTTTAGTGGAAGGATACATAATATTCATTCTTGGTAAAAATTTCAAACCACTGGCTTCAGCTACTAAAGTAAATGAACCAGTAATCAAAGCTTGTGAAGCGATAACAGCTGCAATAGTTGCTAAAACAATCGCAGCTAAACGAATGTTTTGTGGAATAATTTCGAAGAATGGGTTGAAATCACCATTTCCCGCATTGTAGTTAGGGTTGTTTAAAATCCAAACACCTTGACCGAAGTAGTTAAGTGACAAACAAACAAAGACATATGGCCAAGAACCGATAATATTCCCCTTACCAACGTGACCAACATCTGAGTACAAAGCTTCAGCACCAGTAGTAGCAAGGAAGATAGAACCTAAAATGAAGATTCCAGCCTTGTTATATGGACTGAATAAAAGTTTAATTGCGTAGTATGGATTAAGAGCTTGCAAAATTGAAAGGTCACCCATCATATTCATTAATCCAATTACACCTAAGAAGGTGAACCAGATAAACATGATTGGACCAAAAGCCTTACCAATAATACTTGTTCCCATTCGTTGAATTGAGAACAAAAGCAAAAGAATTACTACTGTAATCGCAATAACAGTTCCCTGAGTAGAAACCGGAACGTTACCATGACCAAATTCAATTCCTTTTAATCCTTCAATCGCAGTCGTAACAGTAACTGCAGGCGTTAAAGTACCATCAGCTAAGATGGCCGCTCCACCGATTAAAGCAGGAAGAACAAGCCACTTAGCTCGTTTCCGGACCAAAGTATAGAGGGCAAAAATACCACCTTCACCATGGTTAGTAGCTTTTAAGGCAATAAAGACAGTTTGCAAAGTTGTTAACAGGGTAACTGTCCAAAGTACTAAGGAAATAGAACCTACAATAAAGTCGCGATTTACGTTCGCAATTCCGCCGTTTCCGGCAACAATTGATTTCATAACGTATAGCGGACTTGTTCCGATATCTCCGTAGACAATACCAATAGCAATCAGTAAGCCTGCGGCTGATATATTTTTCCGTGTTTTTTCATTCATTATTATATTCTCCCAATAAATAGCCAAATAGCTAAATATTCAATAACGTAAAAAAGAATGCCGAAAAGACATTCTTTTTTTTAAACATATCTATTTTCATCTATTTGCGCAAGAGTTGCAAGTATCTGCAAGCGATTAATTAAAAATATTTATTTCAATTTAGTTCTTTGAATTGATTTAATATTTTGTGAGCCTAGGATTAATGGAACTCGTTCAACTACTGTATCAGCATATTCTAATCCAAACCAAACAGCAGGATTAGAAGATAAATTTTGAAGCCAGACACGACTTTCAACTAACCACTTTTCATAAGTATTTAATTGAGTTTGTGGACTAATCACATCATTTACAATTACAAATTTAAAATCTCCAACGTCACGACCGGGAGTCGTGGTGTATTCTTGTGGCTGAGATTCGATTGTACCATCTTTAATTAGATCGTGAACTATTTGTCGTAGATAAACATTAACTTTTTGCTGTTGCTTAAAACCTAAATATAGTTGAACGTTAATCACGTTTTTTGTGCCGTAAGTATTGATTGCATATTCGGCGGTAAAGGGTTCGTTAGTTACATTAACAGTGACAAACCAATATGCATGGGCCCGTTTTGGACGTTTGTCTAAAATTGAGTAGAGTATATCGCGCTTGATAAACTTATTGTACTTAACCTTAGCCATATAAACTAAATTTGTTGCATATAAGGGTACACTATCATCATGACTTAAATTACTTAGCATAGAAATGTATTCGTCTAAACGCACGTAAGCATTTTTAGCTTCGTGTCTATCACGAACTTTGTTACCAAAATACCAAATATACATAATTGCACCGATAAAGGCAGCAATAATTACTGTTACATAACCGCCATGTAAAAACTTAGCTAAACTGGAAATTAAAAACATACTTTCAATTGCACCGAACAAAAATAGAAAAACTAAGCGTAACAAGATGTTAACTTTTTTTAGAGATAGGTACTCAAAAAGTAAGATTGTTGTCATTAACATGGTGACCGTAATTGCTAACCCGTAAGCTGCCTCCATGTGTTCTGATGTCTTAAATAAAAAGACAATTCCGATTGTAGCAACGCATAGCATTTTATTAATAGAAGGAATGAAGATCTGTCCTTGTTCAGTGGAGGGATAGATAATTTTCATCCTTGGTAAAAATTTTAAGCCACTTGCTTCTGAAACTAATGTAAAAGATCCGGTAATTAGAGCCTGAGAAGCGATAATGGCTGCTAAGGTAGCTAAAATGATGGCAAAAAATTTCCACTGACTTGGAAGAGCTTCAAAGAAAGGATTAAAGTCGGTATTACCAGCATGATAGTTGGGATTTTCTAAAATCCATACTCCTTGACCAAGATAGTTCAAAGCTAGACAAATAAAGACGTAAGGCCAAGAAACCATGATATTGCCTTTTCCTACGTGGCCTACGTCTGAATAAAGTGCTTCTGCCCCTGTAGTTGCTAAAAAGACAGCTCCTAGGATTAAGACACCAACCTTATTTGCTGGGCTAAACAAAATTTTGACTGCTAACACAGGGTTGAGAGCCTCAAGGAGCGACAAGTCATGACTTAGGTTCATAGCACCAGTTAAACCTAAAAAAGTAAACCAGATAAGCATAATTGGCCCAAAAGTTTTTCCAATTATACTAGTTCCCATTCTTTGGATGGAAAATAAAAATAAAAGAATGATGATGGTAATAATAAGAACACTTTTTTGATTAGGAACGGGAATATCATTGCCAAATCTCATGTTTTTAAGACCTTCAATTGCTGTCGTGACAGTAACTGCAGGTGTCAGTGTGCCATCTGCAAGCAAGGCAGCTCCACCAATTAAAGCAGGAAGAACTAACCATTTGGCCTTTTTTCTAACTAAAGCATAAAGTGAAAAAATACCACCCTCACCATGGTTAGTCGCTTTAAGAGCAATTAGAACATACTTAACTGTTGTTAAAAGAGTTATTGTCCAAAGAATAAGAGAAATAGATCCGACTATATATTCTCTGTTAACACTAGCAATTCCTCCATTTTCATTCACAATTGCCTTCATAACATAGAGAGGACTTGTACCAATATCGCCATAGACGATTCCAATTGAAACTAAAAGGCCAGCTAGAGTGACCTTTTTTCGTACACCATTATTCATATTAAAATTTCCTAATAAAATAAAACATAATGACATTTTAGATAAATAAAAAAGAATGTATTAAAACAATACATTCTTTTTATTAGCACTATTTTGTTCCTTTAGGATTCAATATGCAACTAATAATTTGTGATTTTTTTATGAAAGAGTTTGCTTAATTTCGTTACGACGATCAGTGTACCATTTTTCCCAATCTTCGTAAGTTTTCATATTTTGTGGATCTACACCAGTTTGCTTTTGGATGTTGTTAAGCATATCCAAGAAACGATTTGCATGGATATTTAATACGTGTTTAACTAAATTTTGACGGCTGAAAGCCATATTGTTAGTTAAGTATGTATTAATTTCAATAACATCATGATTACCATCGTAAACATCCATAATTTCAAGATCGCTTTCGTCAAATTTTGAAATATAGAAGTTAGCAAATGTCTTTAAGTAATCTGGTTGTTCTTTAAATTCAGTAGCTGGCATTTCTACACGATTTGCCTCTGGCATAAATACTTCAAATTCTTCTTTTTCTTGAGTTTCTTCGGTGTTCTTCTTGTCTTCAGTCAAAGTTAAGAGCTCCTTTACTGTCTAGCTGTACAAAAATTCAATATAATCTTACATTGAATTACAATCAAAAGCAAATTTTATAGGTCTTATTTAAAGTTTTCTACATCTTGTTTGGTGTAAGAATCAATTGTAGTATGGCCACTATTAGCAGCTGATCTCATGAAGTCAACAACTTTTTGGTCAGACCATGAACTAGTATCAACACCAATTGAACTTAATTGATTACGAGTTTGAGAAATTACTCTGCCAGTAACTGTTTGACCATCGATCATCATACTATCGCTACTTGAAGTTGATGAAGAATTAGTATTTGAATTGTTGTTATTAGCTGCAGTGTTGTTGCTTGAGCTTGTTGCACTAGATTTTTGGCTTGCAGCACTATTGTCTTGAGAGTTTGAACTATTTGAATTGCTTGAACTATTGTTAGAGTTAGAATTAGTGTTGTTGTCAGTATTATTACTGTTTGATGAGCTAGATTTTGAGTTAGAAGTTTGCTTGTTTGAAGTAGTAACTTCATCGTCATCATTAGCATCTAAGTTATCAGTGTCAATGTCATCGTTAACATTTTCGCCATTTAATTTTGCATTAGCAACTTTGCGTAAATGTTTAACGTTCTTCTTTACCTTCTTATAATACTTACTGTTAATGTAAGGTAAATCTAAAATTTGGTCGCAAGATTTAACCGCTGCTTGGTAGTCACCATCTCTGTAGCTTAATTTAGCCTGCTTGTATAATGGGTTAATATCATTAGTGATATGATCTTGAACCTTGTCAATTGTCTTGTAGAGTTTAGAAGCTTGTTTAGTCATTACTGAGTAGCCATTAGTCTTGTTGGCTGCTTTATCTAATTCACCTAAGGCATCTTTAAATTCATATTCTCTAATTTCTTCTTGAGCATCCTTCATGTCGCCAGCTTGATCTGCATAAGCTTTTGATTCAGAAGTAGCTTTTACATCATGTGCATCTTCAAATTTTTCTTCAGCTGTTTCATATTTTTGACTAGAAGCAGCATCTTTTCCTTGATTCATATAGGTGGTGTACTTGTTGAAACCACTATTAGATGAATTATTTGATGATGTGTTTGAACATCCAACTGCTAAAAAGGTAATGAAGAATGCCGTAATGGCAACTCCGAGTTTTGATCGTTTCATCATTTTTTCCTCCTATAAAAATGAATTTATCTTACTTAAATTATACCAAATTCACGTATGAAAAATTTGTTGAAAAAGTGACACAATTTTTTGAGATAAATCGTTAGTAATAGTGTAAGGCAATTCACCGGTGCTGACTTACAAAAAATTAATTATCAGTTTGATTATTAGAGGTATGAAAATGGAATTTATTTTAAAAGATCAATCAGTTCAATTTACTTTTGCGGGTAAAAAATATAGCAAGGGTAAGAAAAGTAGAATTTTAAAAAATGTCAAGAAGCAAGCTAGTGCTGAAGAAGTAATGAAGGTGGGAAATGCCATGTCTAAGTTACAAAAAGACGATGGTATTAAAACTGCTAGACTAATTTCATATTCAGATATTCAAGCTTAAGAAAAACACATAAATAAAGAAAATTTAGGGGGAATAAAAAATGACTACTACTAAAACATTAAGACTTACATTTAAGAATGCTAAAAATAAGAAAGTAAATCTATCTTTACCTGATGCAGCAGAAAACTTCACTGAAAATGAAGTTAAGGATGCTATGAACGAAATGTGTGAAGCTAACTTATTTGTAAAGAAAGAAGTTGATCAATATCAGACTCCTTTATCTGCTCAATATGTTGAACGTACAGTTACTTCTGTGTTTGATGATAGTGAAAAGAATTAGGACTATATTTTTTGAGATAAGAAACTTGATTAAGTTATTAAATAAACTCTTAAAAGGGTAATGCTTCGGCATTACTCTTTTTATTTTGAGATGAAAGTATGTAATTTATGTTACTTTTTTTATTTCAGAATGTTTGTTCGGTTGTATCTAGCAACTTGCCAAACTACAATAAAGGGTGTATGTAAATTGGAAGGAGTTTAAGTGATGAAAAAACGAACATTCACTGGTATTGCTACCGCGGCACTTATAACCACTGCCGGTATATCAGTTACCAACAACCTTAAACCAGATAATCCTTTAAAAACTGGTGAAGGTACTGTTCAAGCTGCAACCTATCAACAAGAATTTTTAGATAAAGCTATTCCAGCTGCTACTACCGCATCATCTAAGTATGGTACTTATACTTCAGTTATGCTTGCTCAAGCAACAGTTGAATCAGCTTGGGGCCAATCAGGTTTGGCTCAAGAACCTAATAATAACTTATTTGGTATTAAAGGCTCTTACAACGGTCAGTCAGTAAATATGAATACTGGCGAATACGGTAATGGTGGTTACTACACTACTAATGCCAGATTTAGAAAGTATCCATCATATACTGAATCATTTGAAGATAATGGTGCTTTATTACGTAACCAAATGGGTAATTATTACTCTGGTACTTGGGTAGAAAACTCAAATAACTATGCTCAAGCAACTCAAAATGGTTTACAAGGTAAATATGCTACTGATCCAAATTATGCTAAGACGCTTAATAGTGTGATTGCAACTAATGGTTTTGACAAATATGATCCCGTTACACAAGTTGTTAACGAAAATCGTACAGTTGCACAAACAACACCAGTTATGAGTGCACCAGTTGATCCTAGTGTTGGTACACAAGTAGATACTACAAGAGTTGGTCAAAACGTAAATGTTACTAAGTATATTACTTATAACAACGGCGTAAAGCGCGCATTTATTGGTAACGGCTGGATTAATGCACTTGCATTTAGCCCAATTACTAATAACACTACTGCTAACACTGCCACTGCTAATAATAGTAATAAGCAAACTACAACCACTACTAACAACCAAGCTAGCCAACCAGTTAAGACTCCAGTCCAAACTACGACTTTGAAGGTTAAATCAGAAACTAAGGCAGCTCAACCAGTTAAACAATTAGCTACTTCATTAGCAGCAACTCCAGCTAAGAAAGAAGAAGTTAAAAAAGAGGCTGTTAAAGCTGAACCAGCTAAGACTACCCCTGTAAAAGTTGAAGCTCCTAAAGCTGAAAATAAAGAAACTAAGACTGCTATCCCAGTAGTAAAGACTACTGAAAACAAGACGACTAATACAGTTAAAAAGGTTGAAACTCCAGTAGTAAAACCAACTGAAACTGTAAAAAAGGATACCACTCCAGTTGTTAAAGCAGCTGAAGTTAAAAAAGCTGAAACTCCAGTGGTAAAACCAGTTGAAACTGTGAAAAAAGAAACAACTCCGGCTGTTAAGACCACTCCAGTAGTTTCAACTAAAGAATTAGCTAAAGTAGTTGAAGCTCCAGTAGTAAAGCCTAAGAAGGTTGAAGTTGAAGTTAAGGAAGTTAAGACTGCTTCAGTAACTACTAGTGCTAAAACTGTTGTAAAACCAACTGCTTCAGTTGTTGAAAATATTGCACCAGTACAGAGTTACCAAAGCGCCGTGTCTACAGCAGGTGCAAATAATAACTATGATACCCAATGGATTAGTACTAATACAGCTCCAAAGAGTGCATCTACTGTTTTAGTTAAAGTAACTAAGACTACGCAAGTATTATCAGGTCCAGATGGTCAAAAGCTAGACCAACGAGTTGAAGTTGGTAGTGAGTTCGTAGTTATAGCTTCAAAATATGCCGGCGGCAACTTATATTATGAAATTAGTAATGGTAAATGGATTATGGCAAAATATACTACTCAAGAAGCACAAGTCACTGCAAAATCTGGTGTATTGACTATTAATTCTAAACCAAACTATGGTGTGCCAGTATGGCGTGTTCCAGGCCAAGATCAAATTTCAGGTAAGTTCTTGAAAGACGGTTCAAGTTGGAGATACTTCCGTGTAGCTAATGTTAACGGACAAACTTGGTACGACCTTGGTGGAAATCAATGGATATCTGCCAAGTCAGTACTAGTTCGTTAATTTATAAAAGATTAGATTGTTTCATTAAAATTCTTTGTAGGAGGAAGTTTTTTAATGCGTTCAACAAATAAGAAATTTATTAGTGCATTAGCTTGTGCTAGTGCTATGACAGCTTTAGCAATTGTAGATCCGATGGGTGTTACTAAAACTCATCAAGTAGCACAAGCCGCAACTGATAATGTACCTGCATGTTCTGCGGGTGTAGATGTTTCAAGTTGGCAAAGTACAAACTTGAATCAACAAGCGAAATCTGGGGCACAATTTGCTGTCGTTAAAGTATCTGAAGGTACAAATTATCAAAATCCTAATGCTCAAGGTCAAATCCAGAGTGCTGAACAAAATAATATGATGACTATGGGTTACCACTACACTCATTTTGGCTCTGACAGCAATCGAGCAGTTCAGGAAGGAAACTATGCAGTTAATTCAGCACAACAAGCTGGTTTACCACAAGGCTCATATTTAGCAACTGATTGGGAACAAGACGTTAACAATAATACTAATGGCAGTGTTGAAGCTAATACTAATGCAATCACTAGTTTCATGGATACTGTTCATGATGGTGGATACAACCCAATGCTTTATTCTAGTGAATGGTTACTAAAGAATAAGGTCGATACTAATAAGATTTCTGAAAAGTATCCAAATGCCTTATGGGTAGCTAAGTATAAGACTAATGGTCGTGAAGACAATCCTGACTTCAACTACTTCCCATCAATGGATAATGTGGCTATCTGGCAATATACGCAAAATTGGCGCGGTCAAAATGTTGATGGAAATGTTAATGTAGTTCCTCTTTCAAACAAGACTAATACCAATAATTCAAATGCTAATAACGGACAAAGCAGTAGTCAAGCACCTGCTAGACCAAATACTAATAAGCCAGCAGAAACTGAAACTAATTGGATTAAGCAAGATGGTACTTTTACTACTGGTGGTGCAATTAATTTAAGAACTGGTGCAAGCACTAGTAGTAGTATTATTGCTCAACTTCCAGCAAATAGTGAAGTTAAGTATGATGCTTACGCTACTAAGGGTAACTACACATGGTTGAGACAACCACGTGCTAATGACCAATATGGTTACTTAGTAGGACGTAACAATGGTCAAGATTGGGGTACTTTTAAGACAACTGCAAGTGCTACCAATACTGCTAAACCAAACACTAACACCAATAATAAACCAGCTCAACCAACTAACAAGCCAAGTCAACCATCTCAAAAGCCAAGCACAAACACTAACGTAAACAGTGATTGGACTAAGCAAAACGGTGTCTTTGTAACTGGTGGAGCAATTAATTTGAGAACTGGCGCAAGCACTAACAGTAAAGTGATTGCAGAATTACCAGCTAATTCAGAAGTTAAATATGATGCTTACCGCACAATTGGTCAATACACATGGTTGAGACAACCACGTGCAAATGGTCAATATGGTTACTTAGTAGGACGTAACAATGGTCAAGCATGGGGAACGTTCAAGGAAGGTTCTGCAACAGCAAGTAAGCCAGCAGAAACTAAGCCTGCTAATAAACCAGCTCAGCCAACTAACAAGCCAAGTACAAACACTAACGTAAACAGTGATTGGACTAAGCAAAACGGTGTCTTTGTAACTGGCGGCGCAATTAACTTGAGAACAGGTGCAAGCACTAGTAGTAGTATTATTGCTCAACTTCCAGCAAATAGTGAAGTTAAGTATGATGCTTACGCTACTAAGGGTAACTACACATGGTTGAGACAACCACGTGCTAATGACCAATATGGTTACTTAGTAGGACGTAACAATGGTCAAGATTGGGGTACTTTTAAGACAACTGCAAGTGCTACCAATACTGCTAAACCAAACACTAATACTAATAAGCCAGCAGAAAAGCCAAGCACAAATACTAACGTAAACAGTGATTGGACTAAACAAAACGGTGTCTTTGTAACCGGTGGCGCAATTAACTTAAGAACTGGCGCAAGCACTAACAGTAAAGTAATTGCAGAATTACCAGCTAATTCAGAAGTTAAATATGATGCTTACCGCACAATTGGTCAATACACATGGTTGAGACAACCACGTGCAAATGGTCAATATGGTTACTTAGTAGGACGTAACAATGGTCAAGCATGGGGAACGTTCAAGGAAGGTTCTGCAACAGCAAGTAAGCCAGCAGAAACTAAGCCTGTTCAACAAACTACTCCTAAGCAAGTAAATACTAATAACAATGCTAGTTGGACTAAGCAAAATGGTACTTTCATTACTGGTGGAGCAATTAACTTAAGAACAGGTGCAAGTACTACTAGCCCAATTATTGAAACTTTACCAATTAATACTGTAATTAAATACGATGCATACTACCGTTCTGGTAACTATGTATGGTTAAGACAACCACGTGCAAATGGTCAATATGGTTATTTAGTTGGTCGTTTGAATAACCAAGCATGGGGAACTTACAGATAATTTGAGAACAATTTTCAAATAGACTAATACATGAAAGACATGATCCTAATGGGCATCATGTCTTTTTTGTCTTATAATAAACTATGAAAAAAGCATGGAGGATATAATTTTGATTTATACAGTAACCTTAGATCCTAGTGAAAGTGTAGTAGGTAAAGGAATTAATATTTCACTTATTTTAAAAAAACTAGGTATTGATTCAATTGCGACTGGAATTGTAAATCACAAAAATGTAGAGCAAGTAGCAGAAGAGCTTGATAAAACTGAGATTGAGAATCAATTTATTGAGCAAACTCGTGGAATTAAAATTACTGCTAAAAACCAACAAAAATTATTGGATTATTTGAAAGTCTTAAAAGCTGGTGACATTTTAGTAATTGCCGGAAGCTTTGCTAAGGGAATAGATCCAGTTTATTTGACTGATTTGGCTAAAGTTGCTGATCAAAGAGCAGCTGCATTAGTAGTAGATGTTCCTTATGAAAACGTACTTGATATCTTGCCAATGAACCCATTATTAATTAAGCCAAATGAGACTGAATTGAAGCATTGGTTCGAAAAGGATGACAAGGAAGTAACTACAAAAGAATTAATTGATATGGCTCATAGCTTAGTAGTCAAAGGAGCACAACATGTTCTTTTGTCCTTAGGTGCAAATGGTGCTGCAATTGTTAATATGATGGATGCTTTAATGGCACATGCGCCTGAAATTGAAGAAGTTGATAGTAGTGGTAGTGGGGATGCCTTACTTGGAACTTTCTTAGCTGGGATGCTTAAAGGATATACTCCTGTTAGAAATTTAGCTGATGCAATTGCTGCAGGTAGTGATACGGCTCAAAGTAAATGGCTTACTGATTTCAGAACAACCCCCGCACTTCAAAAGCAAATTATTGCTAGAAGAATTACCTTTGAAGAAGCGGAATAAATAGAATAAGTTGGCTTATAAAAGCCGACTTATTTTTTGTTGTTTTTTAGTATAATGGTACTAAATTTACTATAAGGGGAAGAAAAGTGGATCTATCTATATTTATTGTTAGTTTAGCAGCTTTAGTAATTCCAATCGTTATGGCGCGATTTAGGATTAATGCTATACCAACGGCAGTTGCTGAGATTGTGACTGGAATAATTCTAGGAAAAAGCTTATTAGATACCATAAAAATCACAAGCAGCGTATCGCTTCTATCAAATTTAGGTGTGATTTTGCTGATGTTTCTATCAGGTATGGAAATTAATTTTGATCTTTTTAAAAAGAAGGACTTACCTGAGTCTAAACAGAGTAAAATTAATCCAGCACGAATAGCAATTATTGCTTTTACCGCTATTACAATAACGGCATTTGCTTTAGCTTATATTCTAAAATTAATAGGCCTATTTAATGACGTTATGCTGGCTATGATTATTTTTATGACTGTAGCCTTAGGAGTGGTAATTGCCACTCTAAAAGAAAAAGAAATCTTATCTCGGCCGATCGGGCAAACCATATTATTAACAGCCGTTCTAGGGGAAGTAATTCCTTTATTGCTGTTGACTATCTATGCTTCAATTAACGGTGGGAATGCTGGAAGATTATGGCTTATTGTTCTGCTTTTCCTAGCAGCAATTATCTTGTTGAAACGATTTAAACAACCATATCAATGGTTTAATAAGATCTCTAAAGCAACTACTCAATTAGATATTCGATTGGCTTTCTTCTTAATATTTACATTAGTAACAGTCGCAGAACGTGTAGGAGCAGAAAATATTTTAGGTGCCTTTTTAGCTGGGATGGTTATGAAGTTACTTGAACCAAGTGAAGCAACAATGGATAAGCTAACTTCTATTGGTTATGGATTCTTTATTCCAATTTTCTTTATTACTACGGGGGTTAAGCTAGATTTGAAGTCACTTCTGGCTAATCCAAATGCTTTAATGTTAATCCCAGTTTTAGTATTGTTCTTACTTTTAGCCAAATTACCTATATTTTTGGTTTATACACGAAATTTCAATAAACGTAACAGTCTTGCGGGTACATTTTTAATTATGACTACAATTACGATTGTACTTCCAACATTAGAGGTTGCTCGTAAGTTAAATGCAATTACTGAAACTCAATCAGATGCTTTTATTTTGGCAGCCGTAGTTGTATGTATCTTAGGCCCAATTCTATTTAATTCGCTCTTTAGATTAACTAAAGAAGATAAAATTAAGCAACGAGTTGTCATGATGGGAACCAATGTAATGACTGTTCCTGTTGCTCAGGAGCTTCATGATAATTGGTATGATGTATTATTAGTAACCCATAAAAAAGAAAACTATGATACTTATAAGAGTAAAGTTGCTAATTTGAAGTTAATTAACAGTTTAGAAAAGGCATGTTTAGAAAAAGCTGGTGTCTTTGACTGTGATATTTTAGTAGCTGGATTTATTGAAGATGACTTAAATCGTAAAATTGCCCGTTTAGCAAAAGAGCATGGTGTTCAAAGAGTTATTGCTAGTCAAGAGAGACCAAAGCCGGAAACAATTAAGAAATTAGTCAGTGAAAAAATTGAAATATACAATATTTTTAATGTTCAGACTTCTGTATTAAGAGCTCTAATTGAATCACCTTCAATTTTGAGAATTTTAACAGATACTAAGAATGGCTTGTTTGAAGTAACGGTTAGAAATCATAAGTATGCTGGTCAGAAATTGATGAATCTAGACTTTATTGAACAAATGACCGTTAGTCGAATTTGGCGGAATGGTAAATGGTTAGTGCCACATGGAAATACAATCATTGAAGTAGGAGATCATCTAATTTTTACAGCTAAAGGTGAAGATGCAGAAAGAATTAGAGAAGAATTGGGTAGAAGAAACTAAATATAAAAAAATGACAGGATTTTTAGTCCTGTCATTTTTGTTAACGTTGCTTTTTTGCTTCTTGTAAAACAGCTAGAGTATTTAGACTATGGGTAAAAGCTTGATCAGCAACTGTAAAATCATGTTGATCAATAATCTTAGTGAATTCGATAAATTCAGCAGTCATTCGATGAGAATACTTGTTGTGGTTAACAACTTTCGGCTCTTCTCCTCGTAATTGGATGCCAACTTTTGGCATTTCATTAGGATGGCCGTAAATTATGAGTGCACCTTTTTCACCTTCAATGGTGCTGACATTAGGTGAAAAGCTATCTTTAGCAGCAATTGAACTGGTCTGTTTATCAGAATATCCCAAATGAAGGATACCAGAAGTATCAATATTTTTTTGAATAGTTGGGAAATATTTAACAGAATCTGGCTTACCAAATAATTTAATAATAATGTGTAAGTTGTAGATGCCTAAATCCATTAGAGCCCCACCATCTTTTTTAGGATCGAAAGCTGGTTGAATGTCCCCTTCTAAGAAAGCATCATAGCGACTTGAATATTGAGTGTAATTAAGATTAACGACATGAATGGGAGCAATTTTAGCTAAGTTATCTTCAATGAATTTAAAGTTTTCTAAATAAATGTTAGTGATCGCCTCAACAATAATTACTTGGTTTTTATCAGCAATTTCTTTTAATTCACGTGCTTCATCAGTTGTAGCAACAAATGGCTTTTCACAAATGACGTTTTTTCCTGCTTCTAATGCGGCCTTGGCAATACTAAAATGCAAACTATTTGGAACAGCTACATAGATAGTATCGACATTAGCATCATTAAATAGGTCAGTATTGTCTTGATATAATTTTGAAATATTGTATTTTTCTTGCAATTCAAGACCAATTTGATGACTTCTTTTAGTAGTTGAAAGAGCCGCAAGTTCAAGATTTGGGATTTGATCAGCAATTGATAGAAAATCATGGACAATTTTTCCTGAGCCAATAATACCTAGTTTCATAATAAAACCTCCTTAATTAAGTTTAAAATTTAATTTTTTAGCATTTTTAGTAACTGAGGAAGGTACTGTTAATTTTTTAACTTTATTAATGTCATAAAGATGTAAGGTGAGAGTACCTTCTTTCTTACTATTATAAGTAACTTTATAGTACATATCAGTTAGTTGTTTTTTTCGATTAATCGAAATTCGTACATCAATATTTTTAACATTGGTTGATTGTGGATCGCTAGTGGGAGCGACAGTAGTCGCTTTTTGCATGCTTTTAATTACGTTGCTATTATCACCCTTATAGGAAATAACATAACTATTAAATCCATTAGATTTAAGTGTCATATGCTTAAAGGCATCGTCAGAAAATTGGGTGAAATCATGTGCAGTATAGAGCTTTTTATAGCCTGAATAAACTTCACTGAAGATGGCATTTTGTTTAATGTAATTCCATTGTTTCGTGCCATCACGGTGGTAAACATAGTCTTTGTTACCCCATAACTCAGAATTAGTATCAGATTTAGGGATGCTTTTCATGGTAATATGGATGGCATTATCTGGACCGACGACATAATTTGAATACATTTTTGACTTTGCATTAGTAGTTTTAACATTAACGCGTGCAGTAGCAATTTTGGTATTGGCAGCCGTAGTTAATGCATCTTTAACGCTTGGCTTATTAAATGCAATAATTGCGCCCCAGACTACTACGATTAGGATAATAATACCTAAAATTAAAGCGGCAATTTTGCCGCCTTGATTGTTAGAAAAAATAATCTTTTTATCTTTGATTTTATTTTTTTCCATCAGTGTATCTTTCTAAATGATTATTGATTATTTTGTTCTTCTTGTGCTTTCTTGATGTCTTCAGCACTAATTGCATTCTTTTGAATGTCAGAAGGAACGGCTAAATCACTGTGTTGACCTAATTGGTCATAAGTTAGGTTCCAAGTGAAGTTATATTTTCCGCCAGCAGTATATTGGGCCTTAAAGGTCATTGATTCGACATTTTTGGTAGTTGGATCAATTAAATAAGTGATCTTAAGATTTTGAACTTGAGCTGATTTTACTAAGCGGGCTACCTGCATATTTTGAGAACCAGGAGTGTTCATGGCATCAATAATCAAAGGATTGACAGCATTCCATAGGTTGGCATCAGTACCATCAAAACTAATTTCATAATTTCCATTTTTTCTTTGAACAGTGGCTTTTTTAGCAAAAGCTTTATTAATTTTCTTAAAAGTTGCAGGATCGAATCTTTCCTTTACTTGATCAGGATCAAAAGTGTCTGCATCAATTGAGTTTTTAATCCAATGACCCTTGTTTTGCTCTAAAAGTAAGTACATGTCCTTCATGGTAAGCCACATTTGTTCAGTTTGAGATTTTTTCTTTTGAGTTAAGGTATAAGTAAGATTAGTTACATCACCTTTGTTTTTGAATAAACCTTCTGATTTTGACTTTTGGTTCATTTCATCAGAATTAGTGGTTTGAGTGAAGTGACCGTTAGCAAAGCTAGAATTAAATTTTGCATTGATTAATGAGCTTGCAGAAGGCTCAGTACTCTTTGTTTGTTTACTGCTTTTATTTGAACAAGCTGTAGTTAAAGAAAATAAAATTACTCCCAATAAAATTAGGAAGCTGAATTTTTTCTTCATAAAAATATATTCCCCCAATAAATGTATCTATCTTATTTTATTTTACTCTATTTTTGGCTGAAAAAAGTATTCTAAGAGCTTAACTTTAGTGCTTTTTAAGGACAAAATATTGCGTAATTTACTGCCCTTAACTTGTAAGTTGCTTACTGCTTGGGTTACCTCAATGCAGCCAATATATTTACCATGTTCATTATGAAGACTATAGAAGGAAATGTTAATTGGTTGTTTCTTTTTGGTAATCATAATTGAAATGTTTTTACGCTTGCCGGCGTGCATTTGATCTAGAACTTCCTTAACATGCTTTTGACTGTGGCCGGGATGCACTTCAAAAACAGTCTTACCTATATCTTTTTCAGTACGCTTAAATAAGCGCTTCTCATTCATAGAGGACCAGACAACACGGTCGTTTTCATCTAAAACGTCCATTTCTTGTGGAATTGTTCTAAAAATTGCATTTAGCTGTTCAAGTGAGAGATGCCCACCATCTAACTTGATATTTTCCATAATTAAATACTTCCAATTCATCAAAATTAATATATCTATCGTTATTTTAACATTAAATGTTTTGTGAATTAATCAAGCTTTTTTTCGTAATTCCTATGAAAATTTTGAATAAGCGTGTAAAATAGTTAGTGAAACATTGAATTTTAAAGGAGATACAGTTCATGTCGAAATTAGTTTTAATTCGTCACGGTCAAAGTGAATGGAACCTTTCTAACCAATTTACTGGTTGGGTTGATGTAAACCTTTCAGAAAAAGGTGTTGAAGAAGCTAAGAAGGCTGGTCGTTTAATTAAGGAACATGGTCTTGAATTTGATCAAGCTTACACTTCATTATTAACTCGTGCTATCAAGACTTTGCACTACGCACTTGAAGAAAGTGACCAACTTTGGATTCCTGAAACTAAGACTTGGAGATTAAACGAACGTCATTACGGTGCTCTTCAAGGTTTAAACAAGAAGGATACTGCTGAAAAGTACGGTGACGAACAAGTTCACATTTGGCGTCGTTCATACGATGTTTTGCCACCAGCTATTGATGACGATAACGAATACAGTCAAGCACATGACCGTCGTTACGCAAATCTTGATCCACATATCGTTCCTAAGGCAGAAAACTTACACGTTACTTTAGATCGTGTAATGCCATTCTGGGAAGATCACATTGCTCCAGATTTACTTGACGGCAAGAATGTTATTATTGCTGCACACGGTAACTCACTTCGTGCTTTAACTAAGTACATTGAAAACATCTCTGATGATGACATTATGGACTTAGAAATGAAGACTGGTGAACCAGTTGTTTACACATTTGACGACAAGTTAGATGTTGTTAACAAAGAAAAGCTTGACGACTAATTTTTAGTTCTTGAGTAAAAGAAGCTCCGACATAAGTCGGGGCTTTTTTGTTTGGAAAAAAAATACCTCTTTTTGCGTAATTATAAATGTAGTAAATGTTTTTAATTTATGCGCATATGTGTATAATTATCAGCAAGGAGAGAAAATGTGGTTAAAAGAAGAGATATCATCAAAGATCTACTTAACAAAGGGATGATAATTGATGAAGGTAAAAGAAATAATAGACATGCACGTGTAACAAATCCTTGTAATGGATTAAAGGCACCGTTAGCTAGACATCGAGAAATATCATTTTATACAGTAAAAGCTCTATATAAAGAACTAGGTCTTGAAGAACCTGTTAATTTAAAAAGATAGTGATGAAAGGAATAATCATGAAAGAAAGAATTGTAACATATCCAGCAATCTTTAAACCTATTGAAGATAATGTTTACTTTATTAGTTTTCCCGATGTTAAGGGAGCCATTACTGAAGGGCATGGACTAAAAGATGCTTTTGAAATGGCAGCAGATGCTTTGGGAACAATTTTGTTTGATGAAAAGAAATTGCCAAAAATGACTGATCCCGCTGAGATTAAAATAGAGGATCCTGGCGCTTTTGTCGCATTAGTATCGACTGATTTAACAAAATCAGCAGCTAACTTTGAAAAAACTGTTAGAAAAAATGTAACTGTACCTGCTAAGCTAGCTCTCCAAGCTGAGAAAAAGAAAATTAATTTTTCCAAAGTACTAACAGAAGCACTTAGGGAAAAATTGAATTACCAATAATAAAAAATTCCGAAATTCTATCAATTGATGATAAATTTCGGAATTTTTTGTTTTTGGAAAATGTTGGTATAAAGGGAAAGTTATTAAAGCGGTGTAAAAAATTACAACAAATTGTGTGAAAAGGCTTGACTTAGTTGAAAATGGGGGGGTTAAACTACGCTTGTATAAACTGTTATTTATTATTTTTTTGGAGGATGTAAAATGAAGAAAAGAACAACAATGTTGATGTCTGCTTTGTTTGCAGCTGGAGCATTTGCGCTTAATGGAAATGTTGCTAAAGCTGACAATGTACAAGCAGTAAATAATAACAATGCTAATAGCACGGAAGTTAAGCAAAACACAGTTAATGCTGATAGCAGTAAGTTAAATGTTGCTAGTGCACAAAAAACTATAAATAGTAGACAAGGAGTTCCTGACGAGAATCCACTTCAACAAGAACGTATAGAGGAAAAATATTCTAATTCTCCAGTTAAAGGAATCGTAGCAAGAAACTATGATGCTGCTTATCCTAAGTCGGATCCCTTATCTAATATTGTAAAAAACGAGAATTATTGGTTTGGACATGGAATTGAAAATAAAGATCAAATACATTTTGATAAAATCGATGCACAGTTAGCAGATACAAAAGGAAAAGTAGACAAATATCTTGATGATACTTTTAATGAAAGAAAAACCCAATTGTCCACTGATCAAAACAATGCTGCTAAAGCATTAATTGATACGCATGTTCCAAACGAAATTTTGAATGTTGGTTACGAAATGAGTCCGAGCGATAGTCAAAGACTTAAAATGCAAGGACGTAATAATGAAGCCTTAGAAAGTTTATATGGTGCTATTACTTATCCATATCTTGGAACACTAATAAGTGCACGAACTAATTTATCCGTATCAGATTATAAAAATGAAGCAGATAACTATGCTAATAAATTAGCTCCTTTTGTAGCAAAGAATGTTGGAAAAGATGAACAGTGGGTTTTGAAGTATACCGATCCTAGTGTTGTTCGAGTTTATGATATTGATGATAACGGTAGAAACAATGGTCTTCCAGCATATACTATGACTAAAGAACTATTAAAAATTGATTATGACGCCTACAACAAAAATCACGGTATCAAATCAGATGAAAATGCTTCTTACAACAAGAACCAATCAGCAACTGATGCTAAGAAGGATCAATCTTCTGAAAAAGTAACAAACGACACTACTTCAAAGAAAGATCAATCAACTACAAGCACTTCAAATACTTCATCATCAAATACTAACCAAACTACTGAAAGTAAGTCTTCAACTACTTCATCAAAGACTACTTCTGATACCAAGACTCCAGTAACTAAGAATGAAGGTTCAAATACTAAGACCACTGATGTAGTTAAGATTGAAAACAAAGCTGCTGAAAATACTGCAAGTGTAATTAAGAATGATGCTAAAGCTGCAACTGAAAAGACTACTGATGTTAAAGTTATTGCTCCAGCAAAGAATGCTTCAAATGAAGTAAAGACTGCTTCTGCAGCTGCTAAAGCAAGTGATGCTCATGTTGTCGCTTTAAACAGCAAAGTTAACGCTGGTACTACTTCTACTACACCAGCTGCTGCAGCAAAGGGCTCACAAGCAAAAGCTACCGAAAATAAATTGCCACAAGCCGGAACTGACAAAAAGATTAGCTTATTTGCAAGTTTAGCTGGTTTGTCAATTGCTTCTCTTGGATTAGGTGCTTTAGGTGCAATTAAGAAGAGAAAGAACGACTAATTAAGCGTATAAAATTAGTATCTATAAAAGCATATTCCTAATCGAATATGCTTTTTTTATGAGTAATAGGAAGAATAAAAGTATGGATAGATAAGTAATGAAAAAGAAAGTATTAATTACAGCAGCAATATTGTCAACACTTTTATTAGCAGGCTGTAGTAATCAAAATACGAGTAGTGGAAACCATGATAGTAAGAAAAGTTCAGTAGTTTCTACTAAAAAGAGCTCGAACCAAAGCGGCGAGTCTAAAAATAGCGCAGAAGAAATGGACAGTGAACAATCTTCTAGCTCTAGTTCGGCTAATAAGAGTGAAAGTAGCTCTAGTATAAAGCAATCCAATACTAAAGCTGAAAAAGAAACAAAAAAACACTGCTAAAAGCAATAACAGTGATAACAAGATAAACTTTGATCAGATTGAGCAAGGAAACTATAGCAGCTTAGCTGGAACCTGGAAATCCACAAAAATTGTTGTTTGAGATGGTGGAGAAGACAAGGCGAATACTGAAAACCCAATTACCTTGGTTGTAACTCCAAATACAATCCAAATGGTGGGTGGCGATAAAGTAGTTGTTAATAAAGATGGAGTAAGTTATAACGACGATCTACATCCCTTAACCTTCCAAAAAACGCAGAATAGTTTAACTGGTTCATTACATGATGCTCAAATTAACTGGTCTGTTTCATTCTATCCAGCAGGTTCTACTGATTTTGTAATTAATGGTGAAAAACAAGCTCCATCTTCAAAGAACTTAATTGTATTTTGGAAAAGCGGAATGAGTACAATCATGTTTTTTGAGAAAGAGTAATAAAGAGGTCAATTAATGCATAACTACGAAAAATTAAAGAAAAACAAAGCAAACTGGATTGTAGTTGCGGTAATAGTTCTGGTAGCAATTATCTCCTTAATTGGATGGAGTAATTATAGATCGCATCATTTAGCTGGAACTTATACTAACCAAGCAACATTTTTAGGTGTGACATCAAAAACAAAACTAGAATTTTCTAATGATAAAAAAGTAAAGATGACAAATGGTACGACATCAGAAAATGATACTTATGAACTGTCCGGTAATGATTTAAAAATAAAAAATGAAGATGATGAAGTAATTATGCGTGCTAAGTTAGCTGATGATCGAAAATCATTTAAAGTAAAATCAATTGCTGGTGATATTTTCGGTATCCTCAAAAATATTGAATTTACCAGACAAAGCTAAAATATATTAATGATGATATTCACTTCAAAATCTTATATAATTGTAAAAGAAAAGGAGATAGAGACTCGCACTCTCTACCTTCAATCGTAACTTAAGATGACTGATTGTGTGGCTAATCCTTGTGATTAGCCTTTTTTGTTATTGCATAAGCAATTGCTGCACGGATTAGGAAAATACCCAATGCGTTTAAGACAATGCCGATAGCAATAGCAGCTATTATCAAGGTAGACCAACACTCTAGCCTACCCAAATTATCATGACTTCCACCTCCGTAACCTAAAATATATGTGAGGGGTGTAGAGCCATGAAAAGTTACTAAGCTCTTATATTAGCTATCTATAAAAGCCTAATAAAAATTATATCAAAATATGAATTGAGAATTTGTAGTATTAAATACAAAAAAAGACATTCCAACAGGAATGTCTAAAGTGTGACTATATGTTTAAATTTTGATTTAACTAAGAACTAGTTTTATAATTTTACCAACTAGCTTTACGCACACCAGGAAGTTGTCCCTTGTGTGCTAATTCTTTAAAGCGTAAACGTGACATACCAAACTTACGCATATAACCATGTGGTCTACCATCATGTAAATCACGGTTATGGTAGTGAGTTGGGTGAGCATCAAGCGGTAATTTTGCTAATGCTTCTACGTCACCAGCTTCTTTTAATTCATAGTATTTCTTGATTAATTCACGCTGCTTAGCAGCCTTAACGATTTTGGATTTTTTTGCCATATATCTTTCCTTTCGAATATAGAGTATAAAAAATAGTTTAATTAAGAATAAAAAATGACTAATTCGAGCTAATTTAAAGTAAGCAAATTGTATTAAATTATTAATAATTTGTCAAAAAGAAAGTATTTTAAAAAGAATTAGTTTAAAATAAGTAATGATTGATTAAAGAAGGGAAAATAAGCCGTGGGTATTTTTAAAAGAATACTTCATAATGAAGACTTGCGACAGCTAATAATTTATGTATTAATTGGTGTGTTAGGATTAGGTGTTGACTTTGGAATTTTTGCCATTTTAACTCACTTTAAGATGCAAGTCGAAGTAGCTAATTTTATTTCATCATCTTGTGGGTTGATCAACAACTTTTTCTGGAATAGTTTTCTTAACTTTAAGGTTCACGATAAATTATTAGTAAGATTTATCTCCTATTATTTAGTAGGACAAATTACAACTTTGTTTACAACTGTCTGCCTATTTGTTTTTGTAACTCAACTTGGCTATAATCAATTGATTGTAAAGGCTGTTTCTACATTTATCGCTACCTTGATCCAATTTGTAATTAATAAGTTACTTACCTTTAGAAAAATTAAAACTACTAAACCAAAAGTAGACGTTAGAAAGTAATAAGAAAGACTGTTAAAGTATGAAAAGATTATCAATTATAGTTCCTTGTTATAATGAAGAAGAATCTGTACCACTTTTTTATCCCGCAGTGAATAAAGTAATGGATACTATTCCTGATCTAGAACCAGAATATTGGTTTATTAACGATGGATCGAAGGATAATACCCTAAAAGAAATTAAAGAACTACGCAAGAAGGATCCAGAGCATGTACACTTTGTTTCATTTTCAAGAAACTTTGGTAAGGAATCCGCTCTTTACGCTGGACTTCAAGCGGCAACTGGAGATTATGTAGTTGTAATGGATGTTGACTTACAAGATCCTCCTAAGTTCTTACCACAAATGTATGATCTAATTAAAACCGGAGAATACGACTGTATTGGAACCCGTAGAGTGGATCGTACTGGAGAAGCTAAATTTAAGTCCTTCTTAAGCGATATGTTTTATAAGGTGGTTAATAAGATCTCTGATACTGAAATCGTACCAGGAGCTCGTGATTATCGAATGATGACTCGTCAAATGGTAGACGCAGTTTTGAATATGCCTGAATACAACCGTTTTTCAAAGGGTATTTTCTCTTGGGTTGGATTTAAGACCAAATACTTAGACTATCACAACGTTGAACGTGTTGCTGGTGAAAGTGACTGGAACACTTGGAAGTTATTCAAGTACGCCATGGATGGGATTGCCGACTTTTCTCAGGCTCCGCTTAACTTGGCTGTATGGATTGGTACAGGATCATTTATTTTATCAATTATTGGATTGATAGCAGTGATTATCCGTCGTGTGCTTTACCCAGGTTCAAGCATTTTTGGTTGGGCTTCAATGGTATGCATTATATTATTACTGGGTGGTCTGCAACTTCTTTGCATTGGTATTTTAGGTAAATATATTGGTAGGGTATATATACAAGTTAAGAATCGACCAATTTATATTATTAAAGAGAAAAAATAAATATGACAAAAACCGAAGTTCACGTGGAGCTTCGGTTTTTTTATGAGAAATATTAAAATTTAAGAGTTTTGGTCTTCTTTAATAGTTAGGCTTAATAATAGGCCAATTACAATTAAAACTAAAGTGAAGTAAAAGACGTAGTGAGTACCATTAGTGAATTTAACAGCACTGGAGCCAGCTACAGTACTTTGTCCTGTAGCTAATAAAATCGTTGCAATAGCAGTCGCAATCGCACTTACAATTTGTTGAAGGGTATTCATGATTGTTGAACCATCAGCAGATTCTGGTCCTTGAATCGCGTTTGGAGCATAAGTTTAGGCAGGCGACATAGCTAGTGGACAACCAATCATTAGAATGATCTGAGCTAAAATAATATACCAAATCGGAGCCGTTGGGGCAGCTAAGGCAAGCATTAGGGCACCGATTAAAGCAATAATAAAACCTAAAATGGTAGGTCTCTTAGCACCCCTGACTGTCATAAATTCGACCAGCGAGAGCGGAGGTTAAAGCATTAATAATACCGCCTGGAAGCATAATGATACCGGTAAGGGCCACAGCAATTGAAAGTCCATTTTGGATGAATTGTGGCAATAAATACATTGCTGACAAAATAATACCAAAATCAATCATGACTAACAGGGCACCAGTTCGAAACTGTGGAATAGAAAATATTTTTAAATTTAAAATTGGATTTTCTAACATAAGTTGGCGATGAACATAAAGGGCCAAAACAATAATTGCTAGAACAAATAATCCGATTACAGGTACAGAAGTCAAGCCTAGGTCAGAGGCTAAACTAACACTAGCCACCAAACTGGCAAAACCTACGGCCGATTCAATAATAGAAAGATAATCGATTTTAGGCCTAGTAATTTTAGTTGTGTTTTTTAATGAAGTAAAAGCAAAAATGATTGCTACTACCAAAATTGGTACGAACATCCAAAAAATCCAATTCCAAGATAATTTGGCTAAAATTAAACCGGTAACTGTTGGTCCGATTGCGGGAGCTAGCATAATTACCATCGCGCAAACACCCATTGCTGCTCCTAAACGATTAGGCAGGAAAATTTGCATTGCGACAGTAAACATTAGCGGTAAGACAATGCCTGTTCCGATTCCTTGAATCATTCTTCCTAAAAGTAAAATTTCAAAACTAGGTGCTAAGGCAGAAATAATCGCTCCAAATAAGAAAGCACATAGACCAAAAATAACTAATTGTCGCGTTGTAAACCACTTAGTAAGCAAACTTGAAAGTGGCAAGATAATACCGATAATTAACATATAGCCGGTAACGAGCCATTGAATAGTACCGCTTCCGACATGAAAAGCGCTCATTAATTGCGGCAAAGCAATGTTTAACGATGCTTCAGATAACATCCCTACAAAGGCTCCAATCATTAGCGCAGCCATTGCCATCCAAGGATGAGCAACAAAAATCAGCGGCTTTAATTCAGGACGTGTTTGTGATTGTACTTCTTCCAAAAAAATTCCTCCTGTATTTAATTTCTAAAAAAAGCGACGCTGATCATACTAACAGAAAAAATTTTTTCTCGTAAGTGATTTTTTTGAAGATTCTAAATTTGAAAAGTGCGATAATTTGAACAAGGGAGAATTTACGAATGAAAAAATTAACAAAAGATATCTGGATAAAGATTGCTTTATCTCTTCTAGGAGTTTTGGCTGCTACTTTGGTCTATGTACCTAACTATGCTCTAGTTGATCAAGGGCTCAAAGGTAGATGTGCTATCTTTTTTATTATTGCGATAGTTTTACTTTGGCTACCGATGGAGCTAAAGAGCAGTATTTTTGCACTTAATTTTTACTATGAATTAGGTTTGATTTTGATTATTGTCTTTTTCATGACTAATCAAATGGCAATGAATTTTACTATTGGTCTAGTGATTGCTTTGCTTTTACTAACTTGGATTGGAATGGTAATTTTCAAAAATAATTTAGTCATGAATCAAAAAAATAGTGAGCTTTTAATCATTAGACTTGTCATGATGCTGGTTTTAGCATATTTAGCCTATATCAGCGGGTTTGCAGCTCTTATGGGAGCTGAGATCTTTACAGTACAGGGACAAACTTGGCTACTTATTTTGGGTTTTGTTCTGTGTGTATATTATCTCGTCTTAGCGGGAAGTATTTGGCAACCATGGTTTAGAAGATGGACTTCTTGGATCATGATTTTAGTAGCAGTTGTTTTGCATATGTTATTTGCAAGTGCCACCTCTTTAAATATTATCTTTCTGCCTTTAATTGGAGAGGCTATTTTACTTATTCTAGTTTGGCGGAGTAACAGAATTTTAATGAAAAAGAAAAGGATTTCATAATTAGCTCTTGTCAGACTGTATCGATCCTTGATAGAATTAATTGTTTAAAAATTTAGGAGAGATACAAAATTATGAAATATGTTTATTTGTTTTTACCAGCAATCGGCTGGGGACTTATGCCCTTAGTTATTGCAAGTGTAAAGAATAGTACAGTTTATAATCAAATCGTTGGTACTGTTGCTGCTTCATTTATTTTTGGCGCAATTGTAATGGCAATTATGCATCCAGCAATGAGCTGGTCACTCTTCTTGCTTTCTGCATTAGGAGGAGCTTGCTGGGTGATTGGTCAAGTTGGTCAATATATTTCCTATGAAAAAATTGGTGTTTCTGAAACTATGCCAATTTCTACCGGTTTACAATTAATCGGGGTTCCTCTTGTTGGGGTACTTGCTTTTGGTGAGTGGAGCAGCCCTCAAGCTAAACTTTACGGTTTCATTGGAATCTTAGTTTTGATCATTGGAGTTGTTTTAACTTCATTTACTGATCGTGGAACAAGCGAAGGAAACAAATCTAATCAAGTAAGTACTATTATCTTGCTTGTTTTAACTTCACTTGGATATATTACTTCAAGTTCTATTCCAAAGGCTTTACATGGAAACAGCATTTCTATTTTCTTTGGTCAAACTTTTGGTATGTTAGTAGCTGTATTTATTTATACATTGGTTACTAAGAATTTGCATGTTTGGAAAGAAAAATCTACAGTTCAAAGTGGTGGGGCAGGTATTCTTTATGCAATTGCCGCATTAGCTTACATTCTTTCTGTTCAAGATAACGGAGTTAACATGGCTTTCGTTATTTCTCAACTTTGTGTAGTGATTTCTACTTTAGGTGGTTTGATTTTCTTACACGAAAAGAAAACTCGCAAAGGCTTGATCTTTACCATTGCAGGCCTAATTTTAATTATTGGCGGTGCAATGTTAACTACATTATTCTAAGGAATGAAAGAAGGCATCCCACGTCTGGGATGCCTTCTTTGTATCAACTTGTCCTAATTCATAAATCATTTTTAGTATTAGAACACTTTTAATTGTATTAGAACTAAATTAAAAGTCAAGTTAAGTACATAGAGCTTTTTAACAAATAAAAAAGTGTTTAAAGTTAAATAACAAGTAAAGAAATAGAAAATTCAATAATAAATTATATGTTATCGTTTACAGTTGACATATTAAGTATGGCGTGATATTTTCAAAATGGGATTGGTCGAAATTGTTTAGGAGGACAATGGATGCTAGCAATTGAAAACAACCAATTAAAGGTTGAAATTAATGAGGTCGGCGCTCAACTTACTCATGTAGTTGATAAGACTACGAATGCCGACTATATCTGGAATGGGAGTGAATGGGAAAGACATGCTCCGATTCTTTTTCCGGCAATCGGAAAATCAAATGACAATAAATATATTTTAAATGGAAAAATATATGAGATGAAGCAACATGGCTTTGCACGGGATTATCCTTGGACAGTTGTGGACAAGGGGGATGATAGAGTAAGTTTGACTTTAACTGAAAATGAAGAAACTTTAACTGTTTATCCCTTTCACTTTAGTCTAATGGTTACTTACACGTTAGAGGCTAACCAATTAAAGGTAGAATTTTTAGTTAAAAATAATTCAGAAGAAACGATGCCTTTTGGTCTTGGATTCCATCCAGGATTTAATGTTCCAATCGCTGGAGATGAATTGGAATTTTCTGATTATGAAGTTTCATTAAGTCCAGAAGTTACAGAATTAACTCAATTCCAAATTGATCCTATTCCATTTAGAAATGGTAAAGTTATTCCAGTACCTAAGGCAGAAAAAAGTACGTTACCTTTATCATATTCAGAATTTGATGATGGGTTGATTATTATTAACAATCCTGGATTAACTGGAATTTTATTATCGAGTGCAAAATCTAACCATCAGATTTCTTTAACTTTAGAAGATTTTCCATATGTGGCACTTTGGACAATGACAGATCCAGAAGCTAAATTCTTATGTATGGAGCCTTTTGCTGGACTACCTGATGTTAAAAGTGACGAATTAACTGATTGGATGAAAAAAGAGGGAAATAACTTCTTAAAGCCAGATGAAAGCACACATTTTTCAACAACAATTACTTTAAAATAAGATAGAAAGAGGGAAGCAATAAGTTTTCCCCTTTTTTTACTAATTAGTTAAGATTTGTCATAATTAAGTTTTAATAATGTAATTTTGCTATAATATCCTTGTTTTAAGAAAGTTTGAGAAAGAATATTATGGATAATAAGCCCCAAGAACCTATTCACTCAAGAGTTGAGTTGAATAGAGAAAAACATAATAAGAAAAAAAAGGTCCAAATTATTATTGGGATAGTTTTAGTTTTGTTTTTAGGACTTGGAATTTATGCAGGTTCCGTTTATTTAAAAGCAAAAAATGCTTTTGATAAAACTTATGATCCTAAAACAGCAGTCAAGCAAGATAGCTTTTCTGGTAATGAGCCCTTTAATATTTTGTTGTTAGGAACAGATACGGGAGCCTTTGGCAGAAAAGAAGTTCGCGGAAACTCGGATACAATGATTTTAGTGACCGTGAATCCGGCCAAAAAGAAACTTTCTTTAATGTCCATTCCACGTGATACAATGGCCCGGATGATTGGTACAGATAGCTTTAGTGTGCATAAAATTAATGCCGCTTATAATATTGGCGGAGCAAAGATGGCAATGCAGACCACAAGTAAAGTTCTCAATGTGCCAATAAAATACTATATTTCGATGAATATGGGTGGCATGCGTAAGATTGTTGATGGAGTTGGTGGCGTTACAGTGACGCCACCATTGACCTTTACTTATGATGGCTATACCTTTACTAAAGCAAAAACAGTTCACTTAAATGGTAATCAAGCTTTAGCTTACTCTAGAATGCGCTATGACGATCCTAAGGGAGATTACGGTCGTCAATTGAGACAGCGTGAGGTCATTATGTCCGTTTTAGAGCACGCACTATCCTTTAATACTCTCAAAAATTTAGATTCAATTTTAGGTTCAGTGTCTACTAGCCTGAGGACAAACTTAACTTTTGATTCAATGGTTAAGATTAGTAAAAACTATCGTAAATGTACTAACAATATGTCTAGTGACTACTTGCATGGTGTAGGAGCAATGATTGGAGACGCTTCGTACCAAGTAATGTCTGATAGAGAATTACAAAGAACTTCAAATATTGTGAGAAATGATCTTGGGTTAGATTCGATGGATATTGATAATAATGAAACTTATCAAAATTCAATGAATTCCCAATTTAATTGGAACAGTGGTGACTCTAATCAGGTATACTACATATATGATCCGCATACGGATGAATTATGGAATGGAGATAGAGCGTACTAATGGATGAATTTGTCTCGCTAGTAATAGGATATTTCCTCGGAAATATCCTTTTTGCTATGATTGTTACAAAAATATTTTTGCATAAAGATCCGACTAAATACGGTTCTGGTAATCCAGGAACGGCTAATGTCGGAGCAGTTTTTGGTAAAAAATGGGGTATTCTGACTTGCATTGGTGATTTAGCCAAAACTTTAGCTGCTTTGTTAATTGTTTACTTTATTTATCATGGTAATCGTCTAGATTTGTCTTTTGCAGGTCTTGGAGTCGTTTTAGGACATTCTTTCCCATTTTGGAATCATTTTAAGGGTGGTAAAGGAGTAGCAGTCACTGCATTGTGGATTGTCTTTTTTGATTGGAGAGCGGGCTTAATTGCTTTATTAATTGGCCTATTTTTAGTCATTATTATGAAGAACCTTACTATACCACCGTTGGTCTATATGTTAGGATTCAGCATTTTTACTTGGATTAATTTTGGCTGGGAACAAGGGTTAATCTTTTTAATTGCTACCTTAATCATGATTTTTCAATTTAGAAAAGATATTGTCGATCTCTTTACTGGTAAGGGTAAGCGTGTGGATGTATTAGTCACAATTAAGAAAAAGTTGGGGATATACAAATGAAATCAGTATTGAAAAAGACAATCCAGTGGATTTTACTTATAGTTTTACTGCTGGGAATATTAATTCAAACCTTAGGCTTTTGGAATTATAATCCGCCAACCGTTGCTGGCCGAACAAAAATTGGTTTAATGATTGGTTTAGTAGAGCTAGCCGTGATGGTTTGGTATGGGATGAGCTATGGTGACAAGGAATACAGCTTTAAGGAAACAGTTAAAAGTTGGCTTGAAGGAGTAATTACCCTAGTCATCTTTTATCTAGTGTTCGTTATTTCTTTGCCGCAATTTTTCTCTGCTTGGAACTTATGGGGAATCTTCTTTCCCGTTTTAACAAGTACATCAGCTTTATTTAGTGGGATTATTATTTCTTTATTCTTTCAACCTTTTATTTTTAGGCTGCAAAATAAGTTAAGTACTAAGCAAAATGTTTTGTTATTAACTACAATTACAATTTTAGTCTTTACCTTAAGTGCAGGTAATTCGCTTTTAACTAGCTATAGTATTTTTGGCCTCTATTTGGTATTGCCATTTGCCTGGGGAATGCTTATTTCAAAAATTACTGTATCTAAGAGGCTAGTAGCTGCCTTAACAGTTGCAACAGTAATCTTACTTCCCGCAGTTTATTATTTCACTATTCAATTAATACCAATTCAAACTCCACAAGCTGTTGTCTTCACACAGATGAACATGTCATGGAATACGAGCTTGTTAATGAGTCTATCATCGCCATTGATGATCTTATTTGTAGTAACTGGCGGATTACTTTTTAGAAAATGGTTGGTAGATGTATCACATAGTGCATTGTCTCTTTTAATTCCTGCAATTATCTTTGGGACAACTGCTTATGGAATGACTTTATGGAAGGAAAAGCTTCAATTATTACTGGCTCCTGTTAGTAAAAAAGTCACTTTTCTCTTAATTTTGTCATTATTGATCGCAAGTTTTATTATTAATTTTATTTTTAATAGATTTGTTCTATCAAACAAGCATGTGCAAAAATTTCTGAATAAATTTACTGGCACAGATTTAAATGATCTTCTTAATCTATTAAACAGCGGCTTAAATTTCCTTAAGAAGCATAGGCCAATAATATGTCTCTTTGCATATTTTATGGTTGTAAGTATTATTGGTTTCTTTACATTTAAGAGTAATGTTAACGTTACCTTGACTTATATTTTTACCAGTAGACTTGGAACTGTTATTTTGTCCAGTATTTTTCTTCTAGCATGTTTTGAAGTCTTTTATGTAATTACCAAGCACTTCTGGGTAGCAGCAAGTATTCCAACTATTTTGGGTTTAGGAATTGCGATTGCTAATGGCATTAAAATGAGCTTGAGAGAAGAGCCTGTTTATCCAACCGAAATTGGTGAAATTGTTAATTGGAAAACTTTAATTCCAATGATGGGGACAAATAATTTAATCTATATTTTAATTGGATTAGCTGTCCTAATCGTTTTAATTGTCTTTTTAGAAAAGAAGTTTCCAATTAATCTCAAGCGTAAAAAATCAAGCTGGGTAAAATTGGTTATTAGCCTCTTAGTTTTAATTACACCTTTGTGGTTTAACGATGAAAATTCACCGATCTATTATATTTCCAAGGGCTTTGATAATAGTCCTAACTTTAGAAATCCACCAGATAGTACGGGAGCTAACGGCTCAATTCTGACTTTTCTAGACTTTATTAAAGTGCCGATCATGGATAAACCAGCTAATTACTCAGAAAGTTCCATAAAAAAAGTAGTTGAAAAATATCAGAATGAAGCAGTAAGCATTAATAAGACGAGAAAGAATAAGTTAAGTGATCAAACACTTGTCTTTAATCTTAGCGAAAGTTTTGTTGATCCAAAAGAATTCCCAAGTGTTAAGATTTCTAATGATGTTCGTGATCCAATTAAATATATTCGAAAATTGATGACAACCACTACTTCTGGCCACATGCTTAGTGCTGGTTATGGTGGCGGAACTGGAAATATGGAATATGAATCCTTAACTGGATTTAACATGGGAGTATTTTCTACTGCAATCACGCCATACACGCAAGTTACATTCCGTTACAAGTTTTATCCAACAATTGGAATGGACTTTAAGTACAGCAGTGCCTTACATCCATTTAATGGTACATTCTACGGCCGAATTGATAATTATCGTCGCTTTAAGTTTAATAAATTTGCTTACTTAGGCTCTAAGTATAAGATTTACGACAAAAAGACTATTGGAACTAATCCATATTTATCTGATGAGACAGCTTATCAAAATGGTTTGCGACAAATTAATAGTCAAAAAGATGGTCAGTTTATCAATTTAATTTCAATGCAAAACCATATTCCATATGGTGATTATTATTCTCCAAATGAATATAAAGAAAATGTTAGTGGGTCTCTAATTTCTGATGAAAATACTAAAAACAGTTTTGCTGCGTATACTAAAGGTATTGAATACACAGATAAGGCTGTGAAAAAGTTCATTAAACAGATTGATAAAATCAATAAGCCAATTACCCTTGTATTTTATGGTGACCACTACCCAGCAATTATTGATCAGACACAATTAAACAAGTATCCGGTAAAATTACATGCAACGAACTACTTTATCTATTCAAATAAGTATGCCCGTGAGCATGGTGCTAAGAGTAAAATCAAGCCAAATAAATATGTCTCAACAGCTTCCTTTATTCCAATGGCTTTAGAGCAAACTAATTCAAAAGTAACAGCTTATCAAGCCTTGCTTACTAAGATTTATCAAGAATTACCTGCTATCACTATTAACTATTCTGGAGATGATGGCTTTGAATTAATCGATCAAAATGGTAAGCAAGTTTTTGAGAAGAAATTAACTAAGAAACAAAAAGAGTTACTAAAGGATTATCAATTAATTCAATATGACATGTCTGCTGGGAAAGGATACAGTTTAGAGACTAAGGGTTTTTATAAATAAGCAGTTGACTAAATAGCCATTCTCCCTTATGATCATAGGTAATATAGTAGCCACTTAATTCAGTGTTCAGAGAACTAGCGGTTGGTGTAAGCTAGGCAGGTTAAGTAGGCGAAGTACACGGTGGGGTAGTTTCCGTATCAACTATTTTAAGGCGCATTAGGCGTAAACGTGGGTGGTACCACGGCTAATAAAGTAATTTAGTCGTCCCTAGATTTCGAAAGAAGTCTAGGGACGTTTTTGTTAGGAGAAAATTTTATGGTAAAATTTGATATTTTAGAAGATTTAAAATGGCGTGGAGCTATTAATCAAGAAACTGATGAAGAGGGTTTGCGTAAGTACTTAGCAGAACATGATGATTTAGCTCTTTACTGCGGAACTGATCCAACCGGAGATTCTCTTCATATTGGACACCTAATTCCTTTCATGATTATGAAGAGATTCCAAATGGCTGGTTATCACCCAGTAATTTTAATTGGTGGTGGTACTGGTTCAATTGGTGATCCGTCTGGGAGAAAGACTGAACGTGTTCTTCAAACCGCTGAGCAAGTTAAACATAATGAAGAAAAATTAACTGCTCAGATGAAGAAATTATTCGGTACAGAAAACTTTGAAATTAAGAATAATGCGGAATGGTTAGGTAAGTTAAACTTAATCGATTTCTTGCGTGATTACGGTAAGTTTTTCCAAGTTAATAACATGATTAATAAGGATGTTGTTGCTAGTCGTTTGGAAAATGGTATTTCATTTACTGAATTTACTTACCAAATTTTGCAAGCAATTGACTTCTACCATTTAAATAAAGATAATGGCGTACAACTCCAAATTGGTGGTAGTGATCAATGGGGTAATATTACTGCAGGTATTGACTTGATCCACAAACTTGAAGGTGCAGACCGTCCAGCATTTGGTTTAACTATTCCATTAATGCTTAAAGCTGACGGTACTAAGTTTGGTAAGTCTGCTGGTGGAGCTATATGGCTTGATCCAGAAAAGACTAGTCCTTATGAATTCTACCAATTCTGGATCAACCAAGATGACCGCGATGTTATCAAGTATCTCAAGTACTTTACTTTCTTATCTCGTGAAGAAATTGAAGATTTAGCTGAAAAGACTGAAAAAGAACCTTGGAAGCGAGCAGCTCAAAAGAAATTAGCTGAAGAAGTTACTAAGTTTGTCCATGGTGAAGAAGGCTTGAAAGAAGCTCAAATGATTACTGAAGCATTATTCTCAGGTAATGTTAAGAGCCTATCAGTTCCTCAAATTGAGCAAGCTTTGAAGAACGCTCCAAGTGCTGAAGTAATCCATGAGGCTAAGAATATCGTAGAATTTTTGGTTGAAACTAAGATTGAACCATCTAAGCGTCAAGCACGTGAAGACGTTAAGAATGGTGCGATTTACGTAAATGGTGAGCGCCAAAATGATATTGACTTTATTATCGAACCAGATAGTGATTTTGATGGAAAATATGTAATTATCCGTAAGGGTAAGAGAAAGTATACTCTAGTTAAAATTAAATAATAAATAAAAATTAAGGACTAGGAATGTAAAAACGTTCCTGGTCCTTTTTGCTATAATTAAATTGATGTCTGCCGTTTTAGCTCAGGAGGTAGAGCACCGCCGTGGTAAGGAGGAGGTCCCCAGTTCAAATCTGGGAAACGGCTTAGTGAATAATTTAGTAACAAAAAAATTCTAGGTATGGTCAAAAAGACGATCCCTTTTTATAATTGTTATAAATAGTATAAATAATTTATGAAAGAAGAATTAATATGGCTCATGAACTTACGCTAGATGAAATTGCAAAATTTCAACAAGATTATCAACAAAATAAGCAAAATAAAATTGCTGAATTGGCTGTTGTGAATAACGGTGTGCAAAAAGCAAGTTTCAACGGTGAAGGTATCCGTGATTTAAATCGAACTTTCTCAATTGAAATTCCAACTGATAATGTGACCGACCAAAAGCAATCAGGTCGTTGTTGGTTGTTTGCTGCTTTGAATGTTTTACGTCATAAGTTTGCCAAGCAATATCATGCAAAGAACTTTACTTTTTCACAAAGCTATCTTTTCTTCTGGGATCGAATTGAAAGAGCAAATATTTTCTTTAATCATATTCTAGAAACTGCGGATAAACCTGTGAATGATCGTACTGTACATTTTTACTTACAAGCACCTGATACCGATGGTGGACAATGGCACATGGCTATTTCATTAATTAGAAAATACGGCTTGGTGCCAACTTATGCACAAGACGAAAGTTTTACAGCTAATAATACAGCTGCTTTTAATCAAGCATTGAATATGAAATTGCGTGAAGATGGACTAGTTTTGCGTAAACTTGCTCAAGCTGGTAAAAATGATGAAATTGAACAAAAACGTCAAGAATATTTAAGTGAAATTTACCGCATGGCTGTAATTGCTTTTGGACAACCTGTGCAAAAGTTTGATCTAGAATTTAAAGATGACGATGGAAATTACAAGTTAGACCAAAATATTACCCCATTAGACTTTTTCCACAATTATTTTGAAGATGACTTAGATGATTATGTAGTACTCTTTAATGCTCCAGATCATGAGTATGATAAGCTTTACGCTTTTCCATTTGAAGATAATGTTGAAGGTGGTAGCCCGGTTAGATTTTTGAATACAAAGATTGAAAATCTTAAGGAAGCAGCAATTAAACAGCTAAAAGATGGGGAAACAATCTGGTTTGGTTGTGATGTAGGCAAGCAAAGTGATCGTCAAAAGGGAATTCTAGCTGCTAATTTATATGAAACTGATACGATTTTTGGTATTGAAACTAAGTTAAATAAAAAAGAACGTCTTCAAACTGGTGCTAGTGGTTCAACTCATGCAATGACCTTTGTAGGCGTAGATGTAGTTGATGGTAAACCCCGCCAATGGAAAGTGGAAAACTCATGGGGAACAAAAGTTGGTGAAAAAGGCTACTTTGTCATGGATGATAAATGGTTTGACGAATACCTATTTAAAGTTGTAGTTAAAAAGCAATACTTACCAGAGAAACTAGTAAAAATTGCTGAAGGCGACGCAATTCCTGTGCCTTGCTGGGATTCAATGGCTTAGTCTAGGGGATCGACTATGAACATCGAATTAGTTAAACAATTTACTAAGGATCATCTAAAAGGTGAAAAAACAGGCCATGATTACTACCATGGACAAAGAGTGGCAAATTTAGCCACAAAAATGTATCTAAGTGATTATCCTAATGCTCATCCAGATAGCCGAGTAGTAGCTATTATTCAGACAGGAAGTTATTTACATGATACGATCGATGAAAAGATTTGTGACAATCCTGATGAAGTTATAAAAGAAATCAAGGCATTATTGCCTAATGTTGGCTTTACTTCTTTAGAGGTAGAAGATATTTTGTTTACTATTCAACACATGTCTTTTTCAGCTAACATTGAGCACCACTATCAACTTCCTTTGAGTGGACAATATGTGCAAGATGCTGATCGGATTGAAAGCTTAGGTGCAATTGGAATTGCTAGAGCGTTTACTTATGGTGGTAAGCATGGAAATAAGATTTATGATCCTAAAATTAAGCCTGAGAAGCTAATAAGTCATGATCAATATCGCAATCATGTAGAAACCACAATTAATCATTTCTATGAAAAATTATTTGATTTAGAAGACCTAATGAATACGCCTGCTGCTAAAAAGGAAGCACACCGGAGAACTGAATATATGCGTGAGTTTGTTCAAGAATTTATGGATGAATGGAATGTATAGAGAGAAGCTAACTGATTTTTCAGTTAGCTTTTTTAAAAAATATCTCTATTTTTGCGTAATTAAATATGAGTTTAAAAATAAATTACGTAAAATAGAGGTATAAAAGTGGAGCCAGTCTTTGCACTAAAAAGAATGAAAAACTTAGTAAAGAAAAATCAATTTTTATTGGTTAAGAGAAGAGCAAAACATGCTACACCAGTTTCAAAAGAACTAGCTAAAATTATTGTTTCATATCTTTCTATAAAAGATTTTATTAAAGAAGAAGAGGATAAACAGTATCCTAATACATATGTGTGGATTTATGAAACTACTTATGGATCGAAGTATTATATAAAGTTTAAATTTAAAAATGAAGGAAATATAGTTGTTTTTATTTCCTTTCATGAAGCATTGTACTAAGTGAGGAGATAAAAAATGTCTTATATTGGAGATTATACTAATAGCTATGATATTCGTGGTCATGAGATTGTAATTACTGCACCCGCACGTTTTGATGAAAAAACTGGTAAAGTAATGGCTGATTTGGAACTTGATGATTATGCAGCAAAGTTAGCATTAGAAAAATATCGGAAACAATTTGATATTGTTTCACCAGAAGATATTAAAAATTTGCGTCATTATTGGGATTTTAGCCAAGCAAAACTTGCTGAAGTTTTAGGCTGGAATGTAGCGACAGTTGCTATATATGAAGCTGGCGGATTACCATCAGTTAGCGATAATCGTTTATTAAAAATTTTGATTAGTAGTCCTAAAGTTATGCAAAAATTTATCGATGATAGTAAAAAAGAAGAATTATAAAAATTTATAGGACTTATATTATTAAATTTAGGATAAAAAAATAGACTTCTGCCAGAGTTTTGCAGAAGTCTATTTTTATAAATATAAGTATTTAAGCTAGTGAATCCCAAGCAGGAAGTGGAGTTGGCTTGCTTTCTGCAAGTTTCTTTTGATCTTCAGTTAAGAACTCTTTTCTAACAACCACTTCATAAACAAATTCGTCAAACCACTTATCGCTCATTGTGAAGTAACCTTTACGGCCAGATTTTTCACTCCATGAGTTTTCAACTTTCCACTTACGGATTTCACCCTTATCTAAGTCAACACCAACTAAAGTCATAGCGTGGCTAACTTCGCCTTCACCAGTAACCAATCTTTCTGCCTTAGTCATATAAGTATCAACATCAAATAATTCATCGGTCTTGTATAGTTCAGTATCTAGATAACCAGTCTTACGATCCATTTCTTTCAAGACATCATTACCAAACCAAACACTTTCACTATCTTTTAATTGCTTAATAGCAGCATCTTTTAAGTATTCGATTGGAACATTTAAGAAAGTAATAGGGATACCACCGTTAACATTGTCCTCAAATGGAAGAGAGTAAAGTTTACCATATTCATGATCTGGAGCATTAGTTAAGCAAACATAATCATTGAAATTAATATCCCAATACTTATTGAAAAATTCTACCGGAGTTAAATTTTTATCTAAGTGAAGTTTTTTTTCATCATCGCGGTACTCTAAGTCAAAAGTCTTAGGAGGTTCGCCCACAGCAATTGCAGTCATGCGATAGATTTCACTTAGAAATTCTTTGCGTTTCTTTTCAACTTCTTCAGTTTTACCTTCTTGAACTAATTTACGTAAAACTAAAGCATCTTTTCTTTCTTTACGAGCTAGCGCATCAGATAAACCGGCTGTATGATTAGTATTAAAACTTTCAGGCATTGCATTGGTTGGAACAACACCGTATTTTTTCACTAAGGAAGCAGCCATTGCCCATTGACCACCGTCTGCACCAGCAAAATTCATATATGCCTTAACTGTGCGATCATCTAATGGCTTATCTGCAGAATCAATAATTGCATCATAGAAAATATTAGCACGTTCAATCTTATCCCAGAAGAAGTTGTATGCTTGAGATAAGGTGAAGTTTTTAGCCTTATACCTTTTACCAAAATCATGGCGTAAAGTATTTAAGGTTGCAAATAACCAGCAACGACCTGATTGCATTTGGTTGGTAACATTATCAGTTTCTACTTCGACAGAGAATACATCGTTTAGACGGTTAGTAACTGCTGGATTAAATGAAGCTTCTAACACACCGGACCGCATTGCTGCGCGAGAAACTACTTGATTACGTGAATTATCAAAGTCACTACGGAATTGATCAATTTCTTGTAGGGTTAATTCGTGAGACATAGATTACACTCCTTTAATTTTTTTATCATGTTTTTCATTATATTTACTATACAGCAAATCACAAGTTAATACACTAATTTTATTGAATGAAAGTGACTTTCATGAGTATTTAAGGGATGATTCTGAAGTATAATATTGATAACAATATCGGAGGTAAGAACTATGAAAAAGAATATTTTTGTATCAGGAATTACCCTAATGACAATGCTTTTAGCTGTAGGTTGTAGTAATAATGCAAGCCAATCAAATACTAATAATGAAGCTAAAAGTACTAAGACAAGCCATAAAAAGAACCACAAATCTAAAAAACATACAACTAAGAAAGATAAGACTGATATAGATACTGATAATTCAGAAACTACTAACTCAGATAAAAAAACTGATAAGAGTAGTAGTGAAAGTTCCAAGAGTAGTACTAGTGAAAAAGCTAGCCAGAATGGATCAGCAAACACAAATGCTTCTTCTAATTCAAACGAATCAGAAAATGCAAATAATTCAAATGGTTCATCTAATTCTTCAGCATCTAATACTCAAAATAATGGCGGTCAAAGTGCTGCGTCAGCTAATAACTCTTCAGATGCTATGTTTAATAAGATGGTTTCTAATACTATCAAAGAAAACGGCTACTCAAGTAGCTATGGCCCAGACAACTTTACGTTAATTGATGGTGGTAATGGACAATATTCTTTAGCTGAGAAGTCAACTGGAACAATTGTTGGTCATTATTCTGTAAAGAATGGTGATCTTTACAAGCAAGATGTGATTACTGGAAACGATGTTAAGGTTAAATAATGGTTTATTATCAGAAAATGACGCCTGAAGGCTATCAGGAAATTAAAGACGAGATAGCCCGCTTAAAGAAAGATCGGCCACGAAGAATTAAAATCTTACAAGAAGCTCGTAGTATGGGAGACTTATCAGAAAACTCTGAATATACTACAGCTAAGATGGAATTAGGGCATTTACAAAGTCGCTTACGCTATTTAGATAAGCAATTAAGATATTCAGAAATTATTCAAAAAGATGAAAGTGGGACTATTGATTTAGGATCAAATGTTACTTTACTTTTTGATGGTGATGATGAAGCTGAAAAGTATCGGATTGTTGGTAGGATGGAAGCAGATTTAGCTAAGGGAAAAATTTCCTTTGATTCACCTTTGGGGCAAGCTTTGATGAAGAAAAAAGCTGGTGCAACAGTAACTGTTGAAGCGCCAGCTGGAAGTTATGATGTTAAAATTATCGCTGTAAATTAAAAGACATCTCGCTTATGCGGGATGTCTTTTTCTTATCTAAATATTTATTCAATATTAATTGTATTTTCCTTATCTTCTTCATTTAACTTTGGTAAGGTAATGGTTAAAACACCATTGACGTCTTTGGCAGAAATGTCTTTAGAGTCAACATCAGGGATACGATAACTTCTTTGAATGTGACCAACGCTTCTTTCACGGTGAAGAACATTGCCATTGTTATTGTCTAAGTTATCGAATGAATCCCGACTACCTGAAACGTTTAGAACGCCATCTTTATATGAAACTTTGATGTCTTTCTTATCCATTCCTGGCATGTCAACCTTAACAATATAGTCTTTATCAGTTTCTGCTACATCAGATTGCATAATGTTCTTGATGGAACTGTCGTCAAAAAAGTCTTTTGGAAAACTAAACCAATCACTTAATTGATCCATCATATTATCGTTGTTACGATTTTTCATCATTTCGTTTGCCATAATAAAACTTCCTTCCATTACGCTCTCTACAATCTCTATTGTAGTAAGTCTGTAGGGAAAGTAAAATATTTAGCACTCTAATTAGAGTGGTGCTAATAAAAATAAAAAAATAGGATTTAGAAGCACTCTAAATCCTATTTTTAATGGTTAGTCTAAATCTTTACCGTTAGATTCAATAACTTTCTTATACCAGTTAAATGAATCCTTCTTTGAGCGTTCTAGCGTTCCTTCACCCTTGTCATTCTTGTCAACATAGATGAAGCCATAACGCTTGTCCATTTGACCCGTTCCAGCTGAAACTAAGTCGATGCATCCCCAAGGAAGATAACCCATCAAGTCAACACCGTCTAACACAACGGCCTTTTCCATTTGTTCAATGTGTTTTCTCAAGTAATCGATTCGATATGGATCATGAACTGAACCGTCAGCTTCGCGCTTGTCGTAAGCACCGAGACCATTTTCAACGATAAATAGTGGCTTGTGGTAGCGGTCAGTTAAGTGATTAAGAGAAATTCTCAAACCTTCTGGGTCAATTTCCCAGCCCCAGTCACTACGCTCTAAAGTAGGGTTTTCGACGATAGCTTCTTGTAAGTCAGTTAATTCATCTGGTTTAACTTTCTTACTTGAAACAGTAGTGGATTGATAGTATGAGAAACCAACGTAGTCTACTGTACCTTCTTTTAAGGCAATCTTATCTTCTTCGGTGATATCTGGACGGTAGCCATTTCTTTCAATATAGTCTTCAACAGCATTTGGATATTCACCATTAACGTGGACATCGGAGAAGAAGTCACGTCTTTGTTCAAACTTATCAGCAAGTAAAACATCATCTGATGATGGAGTTAGAGGACGAACAGGTGAGTAATTAATCATACAACCAATTTGAAAGTCTGGATTAATCTTGTGGCCTTCTTTAACTGCTAACGCAGAAGCAACTAATTCATAGTGGGCTGCTTGATACATAGCAGCTTCTTTTTCTTTATCGCCCATTCCATTCTTGAATAAAATACCAGAATTGGTAGCCATTAAGAAGTCGTTGTTAAAACTAGATTGATTATCAATTTCGTTAAAAGTCATCCAATATTTAACTTTATTCTTGTAACGCTTAAAGCAAACACGGGCAAAGCGAACAAAGTAATCAATTAATTTACGGTTAGTAAAACCGCCATATTCTTTGACTAAATGATAAGGAATTTCAAAGTGAGAAAGGGTAATTACAGGTTCAATTCCATACTTATGACATTCATCAAATAAGTCATCGTAGAACTTAAGACCTGCTTCATTAGGTTCTTCTTCATCGCCTTTAGGAAAAATTCTAGTCCAAGCTATTGAAGTACGAAAAGCTTTAAAGCCCATTTCAGCCATTAATTTAATATCACCCTTGTAGTGATGGTAAAAATCAATGGCATCATGATTAGGATAGTTTTTACCAGGAATAACGCCATCAGTAATTTCACGTGGCTTAGTAGCTGATCCGACTGTCATAACATCCGCTACAGACATTCCTTTTCCATCTTCATTCCATGCACCTTCAAGTTGATGAGCAGCAACAGCGCCGCCCCATAAAAAGCCCTTAGGCATAGTGTATCCAGTCATATTCAATACGTCCTTTCTAAAGTAAGCGTTTTCGAAACCCATTCTACAAATTAAAAACTTAATTGTAAAGCTTTAAAGTATAGAATTTTATTTTTATAAAAAAAACAGTAATAATTATTGCAAACGGTTTCATTGTGGAGTATTATACAGGTGTTGTCTGAATTGTTCAGGAACAATATTAGGAGGACAGATACAATAATGACTAAAAGAGATCAGAGTTTAGAACAAAAGAAACATGATATGAGTGTGAGATCTATAAATTTTAGCCGCTATTTAATGATTCGGTATTTTTCTGCGGCGTTCTTATTCACTAATCTCTTTTGGTTAGTTTTTGCAATTTGTTACAAGGATATTGTTGCTTCGATAATTTCGGGATTATTATTTGTTTTATTATTAATAGCTTCAGTAGAGCAGATAAGTAAGTGGAATGTCAGAAATACTGACTTAAAATTTACAAAACTGTATTATCAACTCCAGCTAGGTGCAAATGTAATCTTAGCTATCAGTTGCTATTTACCGTTTGGAAAGACTCTATTTCCTTTTATGGCTACAAACGATGTCGCAAATGTGATCTTTACAATTTTAGTTGTTGGAATATTAGGATCTATTTTGATCTTAAGAAGAATTAGCAACATTCAAAATGGTCGCGACAAATATGCAGGAGCAATTAAGACATTTGAAAGTAATAGACAGTAGGACAAATTGAGGGGGATGTATTATGTCTGACACTGCGCAACCATCATTTAAAGATAAAATGATGAAGGCTTTAGGTAAGTTCTCAGGTTCACGTTTTGTACGTGCAATTATGGGTGCTGGTTATTCTATTATTGCCTTTTCTATCATTGGATCTATGTTTTTGGTCTTAACAGTTTTAACACAAGTTATTACTACTAAGGGATTTGTAGATTTTTATAACAATACATTTGGACGTTTTAACAATATTTATACTGTTATTTACAACGCCACAATGGGTATTATTGCGATATACTTTGCTGGATCATTCGCTTATAACTATGCCGATATTTATCGCAAAGAAGAAAACTTATTGCTTGATCCATTAAATGCTGTTTTCTTAACTTTAATGGGCTTATTCATTACCGTTCCACAATTAGTTTGGAAAGGCGGCAATACTATTTTTGTTAATATCTTAAAGAAAGATAATGTTGTTGCCGGAGGATATGGTATCTCTGGATCAGGTTTAACAAGAATTGGTGCGACTGGTATTTTTACTGGTTTGATCGTTGCTTGGTTAACTGTTCAAATTTATCGCTTCTGTATTAAACATAATTGGCGTATTAAGATGCCAGCATCTGTTCCATCTGGTGTTGCTAACTCATTTACTGCCTTAATTCCTGGTTTCGTTATTGCAGTAGTTATTGCAGTAATTGATGTAATTTTAATTGTACTTGGTACAGATATTTTCCAACTCCTATTTATCCCATTCTCATTTGTTTCAAATATTGCTAATACCTGGTGGGGAGTATTAATTATCTTCTTCCTGATCCACTTCTTATGGTGGTTTGGTATTCACGGTGCAACCATTATTTCAAGTTTCTATCAAGCAATTGTATTATCAAATATGGCTGCTAATGCTTCTGGTGCTCACTATGTATTTGCTGGTGAATTCTCAAATGCCTTTGTAATTATGGGTGGTTCTGGTGCTACTCTTGGTATGGCTCTTTGGATGGCATTTGCCGCTAGATCAAAGCAATTACGAGAACTTGGTAAACTTGAAGCTGTTCCTGCTGTATTTAACATTAACGAACCTTTACTATTTGGTTTGCCAATCGTTTATAACATTAAATTGTTTATTCCATTCTTAGCTGCTCCAATGGTATGTTCAATGACTGCTTATGCTGCAATTGCAACTCACTTAGTTCCTAAGATCATTGTTCAACAACCATGGCCAATTCCTGTAGGTCTTGGTGGTATGATGGCTACTGCTAGTTGGCAAGGTTTCGTTTTAGCCTTGGTCAATGCCATAATTGCTTTCTTGATTTGGTATCCATTTATTAAGCACTATGACAACGAATTGCTTAAGAAAGAACAAGCGGATGCTACTAAAGCTTAATTAAAAAGTATAGACTTTTAAAATCTTCGTAGTTTAAAATATAACTATGAGGATTTTTATTTTAAGGACATAGTAATGAAAAAATATGAATTAGTTGCGGATAAAATAAAAGCTTATATCACCAAAAATAAACTTCATCATGGAGATAAATTACCAACAATTACCGAATTAATGAAAGAATATCAAGTTGGTAAATCTACTATCTTACAGGCGATTACTTTGTTAACTCAACGAGGAATAGTTTATAAAGTCCAAGGTTCTGGCGTTTTTGTCAGACCTACAGGGCGAGATGGTTATATGTCACTTACTGATAACGCCGGGTTTGCTCATGTTTTAAAAGATCCTACTACTGAAGTAATTGAGTTTGCTGAGAAAAGGCCCCCTAAACCTTTATGTGACTATCTGCATTCTGATGAAGTATGTTACTTTATAAAAAGATTGCGCAGACAAGAAGGTAAGCCATTTGTTTTAGAAGAATCATATTATCCTAAGAGCATTATTCCGTTTATGAGTAAGAAAATTGCTGAGGGATCGATTTTTGACTATATCAAGGATGGTTTAAAGAAAGAAATTCGTTTCTCTGATAAATATATGCTCGTTAGAAAGTTAAGAGCCGATGAAGCAAAATATCTAGAATTAGAAGAAGGAGATCCCTGTTTAGAAGTTTATGATACTTTCTATTTAGCCAATGGGACACCATTTGATAGTTCTAAATTGGTATACAATTATCAAAACTCTAAATTCTATGATCAAAGTTCTGATGACATTATTTAAAAATAGTCCTAGTCTCAAAATATAAATTATTTGAGACTAGGACTATTTTTATTTTGTATAGGCTAAGACATTATTTTTCATTTGTTTTAGTTGTTTTTTTGCACCTTGCTTTAACTGCCAGTTATAAAACCAGGTGCCGATATTAGAATGTTTCTTTTCATCATAGCTAAGAACATCCTCTTTAAAAACAATCTGACAACCCTGCGGTGTATCGGTTAAATAGTAGCCAATTTTAACATCTATTTTAGGTGACTTAAAAACTGAAACATATTTTTTACCGAATTCATATTCAGTGATTTCGGCTTTCACATTTCTTTGTTGATATGTTGTTCTTGCAGCAATTTTAACAGGTAAGTCATTACCACGAGATTTTTTAATTGCTTGAGTAAGTTGCCTATCTAGGTAATTAAAGAAATCTTTTGCTTTGAAGTTTGCTTGTTCTTTGATTGTAATCATTTCGTCTGTCTTTCTCTATCTATCTTGTCAAAAAAATAGAGCCTAGAAAAAGCTAGGTTCTATCTTGTTTTTTAGTCTAAATCTTTTCCATGGGAGGCAATAACTTTTTTATACCAGTTAAAGGAATCCTTAGGATATCTCTTTAAAGATCCATTTCCTTTGTCGTCACGATCAACGTAAACAAAGCCATAGCGTTTCTTCATTTCACCAGTACCATTTGAGACTAAGTCTATTGCTGACCACATGGTATAACCCATCAAAGGAATACCATCTTCATTAACTGCTTCTTCCATTGATTTGATTTGGGCACGAAGATAATCAATTCGATAGTCATCATGAACTTTATGATCTTCAGTTAATTCATCACCCCAACCAAGACCATTTTCAACGATAAAGAGAGGCTTATGGTATCGATCCCAAAGGTCATTTAAGGCAATTCGTAATACATCTGGGTCAGTTGCCCATCCCCAGGCGTTGTAGTCAAGATAAGGGTTCTTAACCCCACCTGCGGAAACATTACCATTAACTTTTGCGTCTGCTTCATGTGTAGTAAGAACATTAGAAGTGTAGCAAGAAAGGCTTAGAAAGTCTGCTGGATAGTTTTTTATTAACTCATAGTCTTCTGGCTTATCATCAAGTTTGATGCCATCACGTTCATATTGTTTTAAACGATATTCAGGGTAACGACCTCCAGTTTGAACATCTGAGTAAAAGAGCATCTCTTGTTTAGCTTTCATAACTAAAATTTGATCAGCTGGATCAGCAGTATAAGGATAGTAAGCAGAGTAGGCAAGCATTTGACCTACTTGATTGTTTTTATCGATTTCATGAGCTAGCTTAACTACTTTACTACTTGCTACAAACTGATTATGAGCTCCTTGAGCACGATTTTGTTCACTACCATCAATTAACCCACCGCCCATATAAGGAGCCATGTCCATAGCATTAATTTCGTTAAAGGTTAGCCAGTATTTCACTTTTCCTTTATAGTGATTCATTACAATATCAGCATAATGAACAAAGATGTCAATCATTTTTCGGTCTTTCCAACCACCAAAGCGATTAACTAAAGATAAGGGAGTTTCATAGTGGGAGAGAGTTACTAAAGGTTCAATGCCATATTTAGCACATTCATCGAATACCTTATCATAGAAGGCTAAGCCTTCTTTATTTGGTTCTTCATCATCGCCGTTTGGTAAAATACGTGACCAATTTAGTGAGAGGCGGAACATATTAAAGCCCATGTCAGCCATATATTTAATATCTTCTTTATAGTGGTGATAGAAGTCCGTTCCCTCATGGCTTGGATAGTAATAATCAGCTAAAGGAGCTGGTTTTGCCTCTGCGGGAAGTTTAAACTCTTTTCCCCAAACCATTGGAGTAGATCCAGTTTTGCCATCAGCAGTTTTCCAAGTGACTTTTCTTGGCTCACTAGCAGAACCATTAGTTAGTACATCAACGGCATTTAATCCTTTACCACCGTCTTTATAACCACCTTCATACTGGTTTGCAGCACTAGCGCCGCCCCAGTAAAAATCCTTTGGCATTGAATAGGTTTTAGTCATATTTTTTCCTTTCTTAATTTGTTTAAATTTATAAAAAAAGTTCTAGAATTGCTCTAGAACTTTTACCTAAAAGCTATTTGTCTCTAAAACGACATAATTTCGTTCATCGTAGCGATTACGGCTTGTTGAATATTCAACTGGTTGACCATTGTTTAACCACACGATTTGCTCAAGCTCTAAGATTGGATCGTCTTTTTTGGCTTGAAGATATTGTTGATCCCAGTCATCAGCTTTAATAGCCTTAATTTTACGATAGGCAACACCAAACTTAAGTTTTAGATTATGATGAAGATAGTTATAGATAGAATTATGTAAGACATCTTCATTTAGATCTGGAACCAAGTTAACTGGCATAAAGGTATGTTCAAGAATCAGAGGCTTACCTTCAAGACGTCTTAGGCGTCGAATATTGTAAACTGGATCACTAGATTTTAATTTTAAGTAATGTTGGATATTCTCATTGGGAAATTCAACATTAAATTCAATGATATCGCTAGTGACCTCATCAGATCCTAGTAGATTAGCTAAGCCACTAAAAGCATTCGCTGGTGAATCAAATTTATCCTGAATTGGAACTGGTCCTAAGACAAAGGTACCAAGACCGGATTCTTTATAGACTAGTCCTTTTCTTTGTAGACCATCTAAGGCCTTCTTAACGGTTAAACGGCTTACGTGTAATTCTTCTGCAAGTGTTTTTTGGTCAGGAAGGGGAGTTTGCGGTTTATAGATCCCATCTTCAATTCTTTTTTGTAGAATTCGAGCAACTTTTAAGTACTTTGCTTCAGTAATCATTACTTTTCAGCCATTTTTTTATAAACAGCTACTACTTCCTTAGCTAAATCAATAAAGGTAATAGCTGTCATTAAGTGGTCTTGAGCATGAACCATATAAAGGTCAACTTTTACATGGTTACCTTGTGCTTCTTGGGTTAACATATCGGTTTGAACATTGTGGGCGTTAACCAAGCCTTCGTTTGCTTGCTTAATAAACTCATCAGCTTTATCAAAGTCGCCTTTTTTAGCAGCTTGGATTGCTTGCATAGCAGCAGCCTTTGCATTACCAGCTTGCATAATAATTCCCATTACAACTTGCATGTTATCGCTATTTTCTTGTGCCATAATTTTAATTCTCCTAGATAGTATTTTTAAAATAAAAGATGCTCCTGACAATTATTTATTTTACTATGTCAGCAAGCATCTCCCATAAATTATTTTTGTTTTAATTCTTGAATTCCTTGATCAATTGCTACATCACAATCAATTGGTAGTTGCAGTAGCATTTGTCCGTCTATCTCGAGACCTTTAGGGACTTGGATAATGCCGGGAAAATGATAGCCATGATGAGCTTTAGTCTCATTATCTAAATAAATAGAAACTTGTCCATCTGCGCTGACACCAATTTTAAAGTGATGACCATTACGATCAAATTCATTAACAATTTTTACTTCGTCGGTCATTTGACTATTTATCGCCCATTAATTCTTGAGCAGTTTCAAGAACATGCTCACCATTCATCATACCGTAGTCTTGCATGTTAATAACTGCTAATGGGATGCCTGCTTCATCAGTAATCTTTTTAACACTGTCTTCCATGTATTGAACTTGAGGTCCAAGCATTAATACATCTGGGTGTTCCTTATCAATTTCATCTTGGATACCTGATGCTGCAGTAGCAAAGATCTTGTAGTCTTTACCTTTTTCTTTAGCTGCGTTTTGCATCTTTGATACTAAAAGTGAAGTTGACATACCTGCTGAACAAGCTAACATAATAGTTTTATCTGCCATAATAATTATCTCCTTCGTAAATCTAATTAAGTGTTTTTCAGTGTTTGAGTGTTGATCTATAAATTAAATGTATGCACTTTCATTATTGAAAGCATTTACATTATAGCACGATTTTGATCATAAGTGTTAATTAATAGGTAAAAAATTATTTACCTTCAGCTTCGTCTTTTTTAAGTGCTGCAGCTTCTCGTTGGACTAAGATCTTGTCGTACTTTCTAGCAAATGGCCAGTAGATCAAAGTTGAAATAACTAACGTACATGCTTGCCAAATTGCCATCTTCCAGCCACCAATTAGGAAACCAGAGATAACAGCTGGCATCGTCCATGGACAAGCAAAACCATTAAGAGGGGGAATAATACCAGTCTTAATTACGAAGTAAGTTGAGATAGCAACTACAACTGGTGTTAAGAAGAATGGAATTGCTAAGAATGGGTTCATAACAATAGGTAAACCGAATAGGAATGGTTCATTAATGTTAAAAATGCCTGGAACTAATTCAACTTTACCAATTGAACGTAATTGTGCTGATTTGGCAGCAATTAAAATAAAGATAATTAAACCAATAGTGATACCTGAACCAGTCAAGTTAATAAAGTTGTTGTAGAATTCGTTAGTAACAACGTGAGCACCATTGGCAATGGTTAATTTACCAGCTTTGTACAATTGAGCATTATCAAAAGAGTTAGCTTGAAGCATAGGGCCAGCAAGAGAACCAACAATTAAACCACCGTGAACACCAAAGAACCAGAAGAATGGTACTAAGAATCCAATAGCGATGGCACCGCCAAGTGAATCAGAGATACCTTGAAGTGGAATTTGAAGGGTTTGGTAGGTCCATTGTAAGAAGTCTGAACCAGTAGTTAACTTAAAGCCTGCGTAAATAAGCATAGTACCAATTAAGATAATTCCTGATGGAATCATAGCAGTAAATTGGTTAGAAACAGCAGCTGGGACTTGTTCAGGCAACTTAATAGTCCAACCTTTTTTCATAATAGCTGAGTAAATCCAGCCGACTAATAAACCAACAATGATTGCGGCGATCATTCCGTCGCCACCAAGCCAGGTAATGTTGAAGACACCTGTAACTGGTGATTCTAAGAATGTTTGTAAAGCGTGGGGTAACTTATCAATATTTTCAGTTACTGCTTTTGCACTCATTCCACCGTCAATACCTTTAGCCATAGCATTCTTCAATGGGCTGTCAATAGTTAAAGTTTGAAGCATTAAGAATGCAGCTAATGAAGTAAGACCTGGTGCTAATGGCTCATAGCCTTCATTTTTAACATAAATATAGGCAATACCAACTGATGCCCACATAGCCATGATACTGAAAGTAGTAGTGTAGGCTTGGTTGAAGAATGCTCCCCAACCAGAAGCATTAATTGCATTAGCTACAGCTGGAATAGGGATATTTCCTAAAATTAAGAAAATAGATCCAATAAGAATAAATGGTAAAGTATAAATCATACCATTTTGTAAGGCTTGGATAGCCTTAGTATTAACAAATTTCATTACTGGAGGCAGTATGTGTTTATTAACAAACACACTAAAGCCTGATTGTTTTTGTTCGCTCATTATATTTCGTCTCCATTATCTTTTAATACTTTTTGAAACCAATAAAATGATTTCTTTGGAACACGTTTTAAATCTTTTAAGTCATGATTTGAACGGTTGACATAAACAGCACCATAGCGTTTTTCCATATCGGCATGTGAACTTGGAATATCGATTAATCCCCAGCCTAAATAACCTAAAACTTTAGCTCCATCTAAGAACATCGCATCTTTCATAGCCTTAATATGTTCCTCATGGTAAGCAATACGTTCATCGTCTTCGATCATATGCTCACCATCCCAAGTTTCTTTTAAGCCAATTCCGTTTTCAATTGGGAAGACTGGAATCTTGTAATGGTTGTACATAGTGGTAATAGCGTTTCTAAAACCAAGTGGATCAATTGTCCAGCCCCAAGCATTTGTCTTGAGATACTTATTTTCTACACCGCCATAATTCATGTAACGGTTAGGAGCAACGTCGGCAGGAATTTTATCAGCTGACACTGTCCAAGAAGAATAGTAACTAAAAGCTAAAAAGTCAGCCTTTGCTTTTTTCATTTCTTCTTGATCATCTTCAGTTATATCCCAATTAATGTTGTGGTCTTTAGCATATTGCAGTACTTCCGGTGAATAACCGCGGCCAGTATCTGCATCATAAATATTGAAATTCAAAAATTCTTGAATTTGTTTTGCTGCCCAAACATCGGTAGATTTTGAAGTTTCAGGATAAATTTGTTGGAAGGCAAGCATTCCACCGATTTTTACATCATCATATTTTTCATGGATGTAATTAGCTAATCGAATATGACTGATCATAGTATGGTGAAAGATGGTATACATATCATCTAAAGTTTTGTCACCTTTTTCATAACCGGAGATGTTAAATACTTCATCTTGGAAGTAAAGGTTATGTTCATTGAAAACAATCCAGTACTTAACTCGATCTGAAAAATGATCAATCATCTTTTTGCCAAATCTAACAAAAGCATCAACAACATGGCGTGACATAAAACCGTTGTATTCTTTTGCTAGGTGTAGGGGCATGTCAAAGTGATAAAGACAAATCATTGGCTCGATTCCGCGATCAAGCATGGCATCTACTAATTTGTCGTAAAATTCAATTCCCTTAGGATTAAAATCTCCGTCTCCTTCGGGACAAACTCTTGACCATGAAATTTGAATACGATACATATTCATATTCATTTCTTTCATTAGGTCTAAATCCTCATCATAACGATGGTACTCATCAATTGCGATGTGCCAGTCTGTAGTATTTTCTGTAGCAGGTCGTACATCGTAAACTGATAAGCCTTTACCGTCTTCATCCCAGGCACCTTCAGTTTGCATACTTGAAACTGAATTGCCCCAGAAGAAGTCTTTAGGCATTTTGTGCTTCTTCATAATATTCCCTCTTTGCAATCGCTTACATGTTTTACATGTATAAATATAAACTTATTTAGGATAAAAGTAAAGCACTTTCATATAAAAATATATACTTTTTCTTAATTAGATAACGAAAAAGGACTGGGATGGTTTCCTCAGTCCTTTTTCATGATGCTTTCAAACACATTTATTTAATAATAAAAAAGTGTCTATATAAAATTTAATGCTCTTTTTCAAAATCTGCAACCGCTCCACGCAAATTTGCTTCATTTTTTAATGTACATATATCCAAAATTGGTTTCACGGTCTCGATATCCATCTTATTTCTTAATTTAGCAATTTCATCGTCGAGTAGGGGAACTAATTCTGGATTTTGTGAAATTCCACCACCAATAATAATTTTTTCAGGATCAAAACTGTGTTGAATATTAAAAATAGCCACAGCAAGAGCATGGAGGAGCTTTCCCCGTTCTTCTTGAGCAACTGGGTCATCAGTGTCAGCAAGTTCAAAAACAGTCTTACCATCAAAATCTTTTCCCGTCTTTTTATTGTAGCGCTTGGCCATGGTAACAGGTGAAGCTAGCTCGCTTAACTGCTTACCATCAATAATCATAAAACCAAATTCACCGCCATAGAGATGGGCACCATGCCAGATTTGATTGTTAATAATGATACTTCCGCCAACACCAGTACCAATAACTAAAAATGCCATACTACTGCATCCTTTAGCTGTTCCGTCAGTGATTTCCGCAAGAGCTGCGCAGTTTGCATCATTTTCGATACTTACTGGCAAACCAAATCTTTTTTCTAATTCAGGCACGATCTTAAAGTTGTGAATATAAGGTAGAGCACTTGCTCCTTCAATCACGCCAGTAGCTTTATTAACAGCACCAGGAGAAGATATGGCTACACCATCAATGTTATGATTAGCTTTTATTTCATTAACTGCATCAGTTAATTCCTCATAAAAAGTATCTAAATTATCTGGTGTATCAATAGTAAATGCCATCTTTAATTTTTGATTTATCCAGGTAGCGATTTTAATAGTTGTGCCGCCAATATCAATTGCGATTAAGTTCATTAGTATTACCTCTCTTTTTATCTTATCTTCATGTTAATCATCAACGTAAGCGCTGTCAATAAGTATATATTTTTCCTGAAGTATAACTAATAGTAAATGCTTTGCTATAATTGAAAGTAATTGATATAAAGGGGAAAAGACATGAATACACCATCGTCCAGACAAGGAAATTTGACTAGATATATTGTTTATTTGGTCTTATATTTAATTGTAATTGGAGTTAAAAAATTAGCTCTGTTAAATGATTATATAAATAAAATAGGGTACTTTTTTTTCTTACTTTGTGCCTTGTTTACTTTATATTTTTATATTCGACAATTTAATCGAGAACAACGATTTTTTGAAAAAAAGCCCACGATGCCTTTATTGGCAGATTATGGATTTATAGTTGGTGTATCTATTCTGGTGATTTTAGGACGGGTTTTTGTTTCCTATCTTCAAGCTAAGGGAAGCGTGCCCTTAATGTCTTTTCAAATAATTTATCAAAATGCTGAATGTAATCTTTTATTTTGGTTTCTTATATTTTCGACTGGTCTTTTGCTACCAGCAATGCAAGTATATTTAACAACAGGTTTTTTCTTTAATTATGGGTTTAGAGCACAGAATATGGTTAGCGGCGTAGTGGGTATTATGTGTTCAGGCTTTTTCTATGGAATACTTAATTTTCAAACTTCATTTAGTTTATTTATTCTCAATAGTCTTTACGGGATGCTTTTTGCTTGGTCTTACTTATATTCACAAAGAATCATGATGCCAATTTATTTAGCAATCCTAAATGGAATTTTTATGGTGATTTTAGCCTAACAAAAAACGAGGAACTTCATAAAGTTCCTCGTTTTTTAATATAAGCGGATAGCGTGAATCGAACCCGCATCTTCAGCTTGGGAAGCTGACATTTTACCATTAAACTATACCCGCATAAGCAAAATGATTATATCATTTTGCTAACGATGTGGCAAGTGATGTCTGTCTAGGTTATATTCTGACCGGTCAAGTAGAGAAGTAAAATTTTGAAAGAGCCAACGACGTAATTCAGATGGCTTTAACACTAAGGGCATTCTTTCATGAACTGGAAGCACAGTATCATTAGAAGCAGTAGTGATCATTGAAAAGTCATCCTCTTTATAAATACCAGCAATTAATGCCATCGGTTCATCTTTTGCAGTAAAAGATGAATGTTCATGGTAGGTTTTGTTATTTGATGCAAGGTAAGTTTGCTTACTACTTTCCCAGAATTCATTAGCTAAAATAATGCACCGCTGGCGAGCAAATGAATCATCCCACATTGATGGTTTTTCTTCATAAAAACGCTCTACCCGAGCATTATAAATTACTCGATTCTTTTTAAATGGACTTGGATAGCCCCATTTCTTTTCAACTAACTTTAGTTCGTCATCGCTATATAGCATAACTAAAGATGGAGATTTAGGGTAAATCTGAGTAACAGATTCAAATTTGTCTTCAATGTTTTTTGATACAACTAGTGGTAATTTTAAATCAGTTTTTAGATATGTCTTAATTTCTTTAAGCGATGGCATTTCATAATGACTACACATCTCTATTCATCCTTTCTTTATGTAATTTTTCTATCAATTTAATTTTAGCAACTTTTAGGTAAGTTTAAACAAATAAGGATTTTTGCTAGAATTGGAGGTAAAGCGAAAGATTACAGATATATTGGAGAAAAAATATGACAAAGGAAATTTTATTAACTGGAGATAGACCAACCGGAAGACTTCATATTGGTCACTATATTGGCTCCTTAAAAAACCGTGTAAAATTACAAAATGAAGGTAAATATGACCCTTATATTATGATTGCGGACACTCAAGCACTAACTGATAATGCTAGAGATCCTGAAAAAATTAAGAATAGCTTAATTCAAGTAGCTTTGGACTACTTAGCTGTTGGACTAGATCCGGAAAAGTCCACTATCTATGTGCAATCACAAATCCCTGCTCTTTTTGAATTAACTGCTTATTATATGGATTTGGTAACAGTTGCACGTCTAGAAAGAAATCCAACTGTTAAAACTGAAATTAAGCAAAAGAACTTTAAAGATTCAATTCCAGTTGGTTTCTTAAACTACCCAGTTTCTCAGGCAGCAGACATTACTGCTTTTAAAGCAACAATAATTCCAGTTGGGGATGATCAAGAACCAATGCTTGAACAAACTAGAGAAATTGTTCGTACTTTTAATAGAGTTTATAACACTGATATTTTAGTTGAACCAAAGGGTTACTTCCCACCAAAGGGACAAGGTAGACTTCCAGGTTTAGATGGAAATGCAAAAATGTCTAAATCACTTGGAAATGCAATTTACTTGTCTGATGATGCAAAGACTGTACAAAAGAAAGTTATGTCAATGTACACGGATCCAAACCATATTCATGTTGAAGATCCTGGTCAAGTAGAGGGCAATACTGTCTTTACTTATCTTGATGTTTTTGCACCAGATAAAGATAAGGTGGCTGAACTTAAGGAACAATATCAAAAAGGTGGCTTAGGGGACGTTAAAATTAAACGCTACTTGAATAAGGTTCTTGAAGAAGAACTTGGGCCAATTAGAGAGCGTAGAGAGAAGTTTGCTCAAGATCCAGATGCTGTATACGAAATGTTACTAGAGGGATCAAAAAAGGCAAATGAAGTTGCTAACCAAACTTTACAAGAAGTTAGAGAAGCAATTGGTTTAAATTATTTTGATAGGTTAAATAAATAATTTAAAGAGGGTAAGACTGATGACAAGAGACAGGATTCCGTGGAAGCAATATTTTATGATGCAGGCGTTAGTTATTGCACAGCGCTCAACTTGTGACCGAGCCCTAGTGGGAAGTGTGTTGGTCAAGGACGACCGGATGATTGCCACTGGTTATAATGGAAGTGTTTCTGAACAACCTCATTGTGATGACGTTGGTCATTTAATGGTTGATGGACACTGTGTTAGAACTATTCACTCAGAAATGAATGCCTTAATTCAGTGTGCTAAAAATGGTATTTCAACTGAAGGTACTGAAATCTACGTGACTTATTTTCCTTGCTTTAATTGCAGCAAATGCTTAGTTCAGGCTGGTATTAAGAAAATTAACTATTATTATGATTATCATGATAATCCGTTAGCACTCAAATTACTGCGTGAAAAGGGTGTGGCGATTGAACAAGTAACGCTAGATCATAAATATGTTCAAAGCTTAGCTGAGAGGTTAGAGAAAACGGATAATGAAAAATAAGTTTATCAGTTTTGGAATACTCCTAATTTCTTTTTTACTATTTACTGCTAGTACAGCTTCTTTTGTTAGTGATCCGCAAAATTTATTTAATAACCAAACTAAAGAATTAGTAACTCAAAAAAATAAAGAGTATCAAAAAACAAAAAATAAACCTGAGGTTCGGATTTTAAGTCTAAAAAATAGTAATGATATTAATAAAATTAGGCCGATGAAAAATCAGGTAATTATTGTGGCCGCATTACAAAATAAAAGAAAAAATGTTCAAATTCTTGTTGGTAAAAATTACCAAGATGTTTTGACACAAAATAAGTGTAGTAACATTATTCGATATGCGGGCGATAAATTAAGAAGTGAGAAAAAATCAAGCTTCAACTCAGGAATTCGATTAGTTTTTAATGCCTGTGCAACTTTAATTACCCAAAAAGATAAGTTATCTTATGATAAAAATTCTTTGACGCAAGAAGAGTTACAAAAAATTGACCATCCACAAAGTGTAAGTTTAGTTTGGGGATTAGTGATTGCAGCTTTAATTAGTTTTGGATTAGTTTTATTCAAAAGCACGCGAAAGCCACATTAGGGCTTGACTAAAAGCTAGTTAGTCGTTAAAGTATCAATAGAAATTAAATATTAGAGCAAATAAACTGTTAGGTGAGACTCCTACGTGAACACATGCTGTCGCCCAGCAACATCCAGAGATGCCAACGGGTCAAACAGGGATCGTCGATATAAGGCCCTCCCCAGCCAGCTAGTTATATTTTTATAACCTTACGTCACGTAGTGTTAAAACTGAACGACGAGTATAAAAATCGCTTGGATTTAAGCCGATGCAGTTTTTGCATCGGCTTTTTGTTTGTTTGCTAGGTTCTTAAGAAAGGATGTTGAAGATGTTAAAAATCAACACTTCCGGCAAAAGACATACTACAGACACCAAGCTGGTGCGCCGGATTGCATGCGAAGATAAATTTGCAACACTGCAACGATTAAAAACCTCAATTAGTGGCCTTCAAACTAAAGATGCGAGGCAACGCTTAGCAAAAAATGGTCCTAACGAAATTGTAAATAAACCTAAAAATACTAGACTTCAATTTTTATGTGAAGCATTTATGACGCCTTTTACAAGTATTCTTTTAGGCTTAGCAATTGTATCTACTATGCTTAACTATAAATTAAAAGTTCATAATTTAGATACACCTGTTTTAATTATTTTAGTTTTAGCTATTTCTGGAATATTAAGTTTCATTCAAAATATCAAAATTAGAGCGGCTATTCAAAATTTACTACATAAAATATCACCCACTACTAAAGTTATGCGCGACTGCATGCCACAAGAGTTGGCAACTAAAGAGTTAGTGGCTGGGGATATTATCTTGTTACAAGCTGGAGAAGTTGTTCCGGCAGATGTAAAAATTTTAAAGAATAATAATATAATTTGTTCAGCCGATTTCTTTATGGATGAAGATAATCCAGTATATAAGAGTGAAATCACTTCTTTGGGTCAGAGAAACAACCATGGTTATGTAGACTATTCCAATATTTTATACGCAGGTACAAGAATTATCGCAGGTTCTGGAGTTGGAGTAGTATTTGCGACTGGAAAAGAGACTGTTTTTGGAAAATTATCTCAAAATATTTCCAAGATGGAATTAAAGAAGCACGTGTTTAATTTAGATACCAAAAATTTAACAAGAGTATTTTTGATTCTAGCTGCAATTATTGTTCCTTTGTTTTTAGTAATTAGTAGTATGATGCATGGCAATTGGGAAAATACTTTAGTATTTGCTCTTGCAGTAGTTGTAGGATTAACCTCTGATGCAGTTCCTATTTCTATCACTAGTCAATTACTAAAAAATTCAATTCACCATCCGAGTAATAGCATGGTAATGAAAAAACAAAATCAATCTAACTAGGAATTTCTAAAAAAGAAATTCCTTTTTTGGTACACAAATTTATATAGGCATGCTATGTTATACTAGCAGTTAAAAGACTTATGAGAGGAAGAATAAAGATGGCTGAAAAGAAAACTTTCTATATTACTACACCTATTTACTATCCATCTGGAAAATTAACTATCGGTAATGCATACACTACTATTGCTGCTGATACCATGACTCGTTATAAAAAATCTCGCGGTTTTGATACATTCTTCTTAACTGGAACTGATGAACATGGACTTAAGATTGAGCAAAAAGCTGAAGCACAAGGAATTAAACCACAAGAATTTGTAGATAAAATGGCTGATTCCTATAAGGACCTATGGAAAATGTTAGACGTTTCCTATGATCGCTTCATTAGAACAACTGATGAAGATCACGTTAAAGCTGTACAAAAGATTTTTGAAAGATTATTAAAACAAGGAGATATTTACTTAGGCGAGTACACTGGTTGGTATTCTGTAGAAGATGAAGAATACTTCACTGAATCACAACTTGCTGAAGTATATAGAGATGATGATGGCAATGTGATTGGCGGAAAGGCTCCATCAGGACATGAAGTACGTTTAGTTAAGGAACCATCATACTTCTTCAGAATGAGTAAATATGCTGATCGCTTACTTCAATACTACAAGGATCACCCAGACTTTATTTTGCCTCACTCTCGTGAGAAAGAAATGGTAAATAACTTTATTAAGCCAGGCTTAGAAGACTTATCTGTCACTCGTACGACCGTTGATTGGGGAATTCCTGTACCTAGTGATCCTAAGCATGTTGTTTATGTTTGGATTGATGCTCTTTCTAACTATATTACTGCTCTTGGATATGGTTCAGATAATGATGCATTATTTAAGAAATATTGGCCAGCTGATGTACATTTAGTTGGTAAGGAAATTGTTCGCTTCCATACTATTTATTGGCCAATTATGTTAATGGCACTTGATCTTCCTCTTCCAAAGCAAATCTTTGGGCATGGCTGGGTATTGATGAGAGACGGTAAAATGTCTAAATCAAAGGGTAATGCCGTTTACCCAGAAATGATTGTTAAACGTTATGGCTTAGATGCTCTTCGTTATTACTTGATGCGTGCAATTCCATTTGGTTCAGATGGTATTTTTACTCCTGAAGATTTTGTTGAAAGAGTTAACTTTGATTTGGCTAATGATTTAGGTAACTTGTTAAATAGAACTGTTTCAATGATTAATCAATATCAAGATGGTCAAGTTGCTCCAGTTGCTTCAGAACAAGATGAATTTGCAAAAGATTTAATTAAAATAGCTAATGAAACAATTGCTGAATATCAAAAACAAATGGATGCCCTCCACTTCTCTCAAGCTTTAGATAGTGTTTGGAAACTCATTTCTCGTGCAAATAAATATATTGATGAAACTACACCTTGGACTTTAAATAAAGAGGGCAAGAGTGAAGAACTATCTAAAGTAATGACTAACTTGGCTGAAAGTTTACGTTTAATTGCGATTTTAATTGCACCAGTTATGACGCAGAGCCCAGTTAAGATGTTTGAACAACTCGGACTTGACTGGAAGAACGATGACCAAAAGAAACTTGATTTTGGCGGCTTTGACTGGAACATTAAGGTAACAGAAAAGCCGACTCCAATCTTCCCACGACTTAAAAATGATGTTGAAGTTAAGTACATTAAGGAAGAAATGAAGAAGGCTAAGCCAAAGAAGAAGACTAGAAGTCAACAAAAAGAAGAAAAACACATTACAATTGATGATTTTGACAAAGTTAAAATTCAAGTAGGTCAAATTTTATCCGTTGAGCCAGTAAAGGGATCAAGTAAATTATTAATGTTTAAACTTGATTTTGGTGATGGAAACGAACGTCAAATTTTAAGTGGTATTCGTAAGTTTTATCCAGATGCAAGTGAACTTTTAGATAAAAAGGTCCTTGCAGTTACTAACTTAAAGCCACGTAAGATGCTAGGACATGAAAGTCAAGGTATGCTTTTATCTAGTGAAAAGGATGGCAAGGTTAAGTTAGCTATTGTTGGCGATGAACATGAGGTTGGAGCTGAATTAGGCTAATGGAGATTTTTGATTCGCATACACACTTAAATGATGCACCTTTTCGTGGAAAAGAAGACGTTTATCTTGAACGAGCTAAAGAATTAGGTGTTGTGAAAAGTGCGGTTGCTGGACAAGATCCTGAATTTAACGAACGTGCGATTAACTTGAGTCAAAGATTCGCTAACTTATATGCTATTGTTGGCTATTGTCCGGATGTTACTAAAGACTATGATCAAAAAGCTGAGGATAAGCTAGTCGAGCAACTAAAAGAACCTAAAACTGTCGCTTTAGGAGAAATTGGACTAGATTATTATTGGGATGAATCTCCAAGAGAGGTACAACGCAAAGTTTTTGCGCGACAACTTGATTTGGCTCATAGTTTGAAAATGCCTGTTAATATTCATACTCGAGATGCTTTTGAAGATACTTATCAAGTTTTGAAAGATAGTCATGTCGGTGAATATGGTGGGATAATTCATAATTTCAATGGTGATCCGGAATGGCTCAAGAAGTTTCTTGACTTAGGGATGATGGTTTCATTTTCTGGTGTGGTTTCTTTTACTAAAGCAGTTGATGTTCATGCTTCAGCTAAGGTTGTGCCGTGGGACAAATTTTTAATTGAAACTGATGCTCCATATTTAACACCGAAGCCATACCGTGGAAAACAAAATGAAACAGGATATGTACGTTATGTAGCTGAAGCAATTGCCGATTTGCGTGGAAGCTCTGTTGAAGAAGTAGCCAAGCATACATTTGAGAATACGATGAGGGCATATGGAATCAGAAAATAAAAAACAATTTAATGCTGTAATAATTGTTGAAGGTCGAGATGATACCAAACGTCTAAAACAATTTTTTCCTGGAATTGAAACTATTGAAACCAATGGTTCAGAGGTATCTGAACAAACTTTAGCTGAAATAAAGAAACTTTCGCAAACTAGAGAAATAATTATTTTTACTGACCCAGATTATAATGGCGAAAGGATTCGACGTTTAGTTACGCAAGCAGCTCCTCAGGCTAAGCAAGCTTTTATTACACGCAAAGAAGGAGAACCAACTAAGCGTGGAAATAGTTTAGGAGTTGAACACGCTTCAAAAGAAGCTTTGATTCGTGCTTTAAGTGATTTGCATGAAGTTAAGCCTATAGAAAGTGATATCACTAAGGAAAAGTACGATGAGTTAGGCTTAGGAATGAGCTCGGGCGCTCGTCTTTTACGTGAGAAGGTTGGGATTAAGCTAGGAATTGGATATGGAAATAGTAAACAATTTTATAAACGCTTAAAGATGTTTGGAATTACTTATGATGAATTAAAGAGGGCAGTTGAAGATGTCAAATAGTATGCCGATTGCAAGTCCAGTTAGAACTCAAGCAATTGTTAATCGCTATTTTATGCATGCGAAAAAGAATTTAGGTCAAAACTTTTTAGTAGATTTACCAGCAATTAAAGGAATTGTTGAAGCAGCAGATATTCAACCAGGAGACCAAGTTATTGAAATTGGACCTGGAATTGGTTCGTTAACTGAACAACTTCTTTTAGCTGGAGCTAAAGTTTTGGCTTATGAGGTTGATCAAGATTTACCAGAAATCTTAAACAATGAATTGCCACAAAAAATTGATGGTGAAGAATTGAAAGATCGCTTTAAGTTGGTAATGAAAGATGTATTGAAAGCTAACTTTGTAGAGGATAATGATGGCTTTCTTGATTTAAGTAAATCAGTTAAGATTGTTGCTAATTTGCCTTACTACATTACAACTCCAATTATTTTTAATCTAATTAAGAGCGATTTAGATTTTTCAAGTTTAACCTTAATGATGCAAAAAGAAGTTGCTGAACGGTTAGTTGCTAAGCCTAAGACAAAAGAATACGGTCCTTTGTCTATTGCAGTGCAAAGCCGGATGAATGTTCGCTTAGCCGAAGAAGTAAAGAGCACATCTTTCATGCCAAGACCTAAAGTTGATTCCGCGGTTGTTGTCTTAACGCCACTTCTTGAAAAGCCTGACATTAATGATTATGCATTCTTCGATCATGTAGTGAAAATGTGTTTTGCTCAACGTCGTAAAACTTTAGCCAATAATTTGAAGACTTTAATTAAAGATAAAAATGAACGCGAGAAATTAATTAATGATCTAGGGTTAGATGTTAGAGTTCGTCCGGAAGAATTAACTTTAAATCAATTTGTTCAGTTGGCACATCTTCTAAAAGATCGGTAAGCATAAAACGATTACAAATTACAGACTTGAAAAAATATTAAATTTTTGATAAAATGAATCCAAGCAAAGGAGTGACGTCCAGTGCCAACAACACTAATGGCAATTAAACAAAGTTTGGATTCTCATTTGGGTGAAAACTTGATAGTAGTAGCTCAAGCAGGAAGAAAAAAAGTAACCCGTCGTAAAGGTAGATTAACTAAGACTTATCGGGCTGTATTTGTTGTAGATCTTGACCAAGATCAAAATAATTTTGAACGAGTATCTTATAGTTACACCGATTTATTAACCAAAAACATTGAACTTGAGTTTGATGAAATGTAGTCGACAATAGAATATTACGAACAATCACTAGTATTTCACTTAAAATGCTAGTGATTTTTCTTTATATAGAGTATATTTAAACGTAGAAATCTATTTAATGTTTAGGAAGGTAAAAGCATGAAACGTTCAGAAAGATTAGTTGATATGGTTAAGTATCTTTTGGCTCGCCCTCATACTTTGATTGCATTACCATTTTTTGCAGATCGCTATGGTGCAGCAAAATCTTCAATTTCAGAAGATTTGGCAATTTTACGTCAAACTTTAGCCAACGATCAAAATGGAATTTTAGAAACTGTAGCAGGAGCAGCAGGTGGAGTAAGATACATTCCTTTTGTAGGAAAAAAAGAAGCTACAGACTATCTTCATGATTTAGCTGACCGTATTGAAGATCCTGATCGTATTTTACCCGGTAATTTTGTTTACTTATCCGATATTTTAGGATCGCCGCAAGATTTACGTCAAATTGGACAACTGATTGCTACTAAATATGCCTACAGTAATGTTGATTATGTAATGACGATTGAGACTAAAGGAATTGCTCTTGCACAAGCAGTAAGTCGCTTCTTAAATGTGCCATTTGTAATGGTTAGAAGACGTCCTAAAATTACTGAGGGATCAACAATTTCAGTTAATTATGTTGCTTCTTCAAGTGAACGAGTTGAAAAAATGGAGTTGGCCAAAAGACTCCTCCCAGAAGGAAGTAATGTACTAATTGTCGATGACTTCATGAAAGGTGGAGGCACTTTAACTGGGATGGAAGAACTAGTTAAAGAATTTAAAGGTACTGTTGCCGGTATGTGTGTACTTTGCGAAACAAAGTATGCCTCTCAAAAAATAGTTGATGACTACCAATCTTTAATTAAAATCACTGAAGTTGACAGGGATAAGAAACTAATCAAAGTACGACCAGGTAATTTCTTAGAGCAGACAGACTTCAATCGTTTCCCAAAATGATATACTGATAGATAGCTTAAATACAATATTGAGGGGATATTAAATTTATGAATAAATATGTTGTTATCTTAGCTGCTGGAAAAGGTACCCGTATGAAGTCAAAACTTTACAAGGTATTACATAAGGTTTGCGGAAAAACGATGGTAGAATATGTCGTTGATGCAGCAAAGGGAACTAATCCAGATAAGATTATCACTGTTGTTGGTAATGGCGCAGAGAGTGTTAAAGATGTATTAGCAGGTCAGTCAGAATTTGCTTTTCAAGAAAAGCAATTAGGAACTGGAGATGCAGTTTTAGCAGCAAATGATCTATTAGAGAATTTAGAGGGATCAACTTTAGTTGCTACTGGGGATACTCCATTATTTACAGCTAAAACCTTTAATAACCTATTTAAAAAACACGAAGAGAGCGGAAATAGTGCAACTGTTTTGACCGCAAAAGCTCCAAATCCATTTGGCTATGGACGTATCATTCGTGACGAAGATGGAAATGTTCTGAGAATTGTTGAACAAAAAGATGGTACTCCAGAAGAGTTAGCTGTTGATGAAATTAATACTGGTGTTTTTTGTTTTGACAATAAAGAATTATTTAAAGCTCTAAAACAAGTAGGTAACGATAACGCGCAAGGTGAATACTATCTAACTGATGTTTTAGAAATTATGCGCAAGGCTGGTCACAAGGTTGGTGCATATGAAATGCCAGACTTTAGTGAAAGTCTAGGGGTTAACGACCGAATAGCTCTTGCTCAAGCAACTAAAATTATGCAAAGAAGAATCAATGAGGAACACATGAGAAATGGTGTATCATTTATTGATCCTGATACTGCATATATTGATAGCGATGTTAAAATTGGCAACGATACTGTTATCGAAGGAAATGTTGTTATTAAGGGTAAAACCGAAATTGGTAGTAACTGCTATATTACTAATAGTTCAAGAATCATTGACTCTAAGATCGGCAACAATGTAACTATCACTTCTTCAACTCTTCAAGAAGCTCAAATGGATGATAATACTGACATTGGTCCTAACTCGCACCTTCGTCCAAAGGCAGTAATTCGCAAGGGTGCACATATTGGTAACTTTGTTGAAATTAAGAAGGCTGAAATTGGAGAAAATACTAAGGTAGGACACTTAACTTATGTTGGGGATGCAACTTTAGGTAAAGATATTAATATTGGTTGCGGCACTATTTTCTCTAACTACGATGGCGTTAAGAAGTTCCATACTAATGTTGGTGATCATTCATTCATTGGTGCAGGTGCTACGATTATTGCTCCAGTTAATATTGCCGATCATGCATTTGTTGCAGCAGATTCTACAATTACTAAAGATGTTGAGAAGTACGATATGGCAATTGCTAGAGGTAGACAAACTAATAAACCAGATTATTGGCACAAATTACCTTTGGCAAAAGACAAAGAATGGGAATAAATTTAAAAGAAGTTGTTAAATACAACTTCTTTTTTTTGCTATTTACAAGCGTAACAAGCATTTTTTTGCTATTATTAAATGTGGAATTGTAATTTTTCGGTGGAGGAAATTATGTCTCAATTAGACAAAGAAATCAAAATTTTTGCGCTCAACTCTAATAAGCCTTTAGCAGAAAAAATTGCTAAAAAAGTAGGGGTTGAGCTCGGTAAGTCTGATGTTAAACGTTTCAGTGATGGTGAAATTCAAATTAACATCGATGAATCAGTTCGTGGTAAAGATGTTTATTTAGTGCAATCAACTTCAGCTCCAGTAAATGATAATTTAATGGAATTGTTAATCATGATTGATGCTGTTAAGCGTGCTTCAGCTAGAAGTGTTAACTTAGTGATGCCTTACTACGGATATGCACGTCAAGATAGAAAGACCCGTGCACGTGAACCAATTACAGCTAAGTTAGTAGCTGATATGTTACAAAAAGCTGGTGCTGATCGAGTACTTTCACTTGATTTACATGCCCCACAAATTCAAGGATTCTTTGATATCCCTGTTGATAATTTGATGGGTGCACCTCTTCTTGCGGACTACTTCTTAAGCCATGATTTAGAAAAAGATGCTGTTGTAGTTTCACCTGATCATGGTGGTGTAACTAGAGCAAGAAAGCTAGCAGAATTCCTTAAGACTCCAATTGCAATTGTTGACAAGCGCCGTCCAAAGGCAAATGTTGCTGAAGTTATGAACATTATTGGAGATGTAAAAGGCAAGCGTGCCATTATTATTGATGATATGATCGATACTGCTGGTACTATTACTTTAGCATCTCAAGCTTTAATGGATGCTGGTACAACTGAAGTTTATGCTTCAGCTACTCATGCTGTTTTATCAGGTCCTGCAATTGAACGTTTGAATAATTCACCAATTAAGAAATTGATCTTAACTGATTCAATTAACCAACCTGAAGAAAAAGATTTATCTAAGGCTGAAATTGTTTCTGTTGGACCATTAATGGGTGAAGCAATTAAATTGATTCAAGAGCATAAACCGGTTAGTCCACTATTTAATACTCGTTTTCAATCACATAATTAAGTAATAAAAACCAATATCTACTTAGGTATTGGTTTTTTTGTCCTATAAAAGATATACCTTTATTTTAAAAATATAAAAAGCGTTTACATATATCGTATAATTAAGGTAGTATTAAAACTATACAGTTTTGAAGAAGGAACTATGGGAATATGACTACTTTATCTGATGTAGCAAAAAAAGCTAGTGTATCTAAGATGACAGTATCGCGGGTTATTAATCATCCGCAACAGGTGACGCCAGAATTAAGAAAAATTGTGGAAAAAGCAATGGAGCAATTGAATTATCATCCCAATTCAATTGCGAGTGCTTTAGCTCATAATCGGACTAATGTGGTTAAATTGGTAATTTTAGAAGATATTGATACAACCGAGCCATACTATATGAATCTACTTTTTGGGATTGCTAAAGGACTAAGCAAAAAACACTACGCAATTCAATTAGCCACAGACAGAGATGTTGGCGAAGGAGACGGCTACATTATAACTGGTGGGCGAGCAACGGATGCAGAATGGTTAGATCAATTAGATAAACCTTTTGTTTTATTTGGAGAAAATCGTTATGGCTATGATTTTATTGATACAGATAACAAATTAGGTGAACAGTTAGCTACACAATATGCACTCAATAAAAATTATCAATCAATTATTTTGGCGGATTGTAAAATCAAATTGAACACTTCGTTCAAATATTAAAAAAAGTC